>ERZ506805.1-NODE-1-length-606818-cov-21.4662_pt1 | contig 606818 bp, 475 predicted proteins | sample MGYA00513183_ERZ506805 | MGnify/ENA metagenome assembly ERZ506805
TGAGCCGACAAACAGCCGCAACTAATATTGATGGTAAATATTCAGTTGCATATTTCTATAACAAATTTAGCCATTTTTTATTCCTATGCAAATTATTCAAGAAGTTATTTCTTGTATTAATGCACTTTTTCGAATACTTACAAACTAACCGTAAAAGCGAATAATCGGTTTAATACGACTTCAAATAAAGTTATGATTTCTCTAATTATTCAATTCTTCAGTACATATCTCATTTGTTGGTAGTGATGTCGAATTCATAGCTGACGGCTGATGGTTGTTCATACTGAACTCTGATGCGATGGTCAAATTACAGTGAAAAGAGATAGTATCAATAAATGAGTACTTATTTATTCTCTCTTTTGGCTGTATGCTGTAGAATGAAATGGATGGCAAAACGACATGAAGATTCAGTTTGCTTTAGTCGGTTAGCTCTATTATATAAGCTAAACCGAATAAACTAAATACAGGTAGGCATATCTGCTTTTCTATATGTCTGTGGTTTTTATGAAAATATCTTTGCCTGAAGACCGATGAAAATAGCCTAATATAGAAATCCGACTTTTTTCTCTTGGCTGCAACACCCCGGGATATTCAGCCGTAACTCCATTGGATAAGCAATCGATAGCAACCTCGGATTGCCCCAAAAAGTCCGAGAAACCTAACAAGTGAAAGGGAGGGAAACAACTGCAAGGTGAAAAAATAGAAGAACTGCTCAAACCCTTGGTTTTGTGCCTGCTTTGTTGTTTATTCACACGGGGTTGAGATTTAATATTGAAAACGCATGCGCATCTACGGGACAAATACGACCGGGCCGCGGCATTGGTCACAAAATTCCTCAATCAGAGCCCATCGCCGGCGCTGCCTCCGAAAGAACGCGAAGCATGGGAAAGAAACAAACTCACACCCGAGAAGGTGCTGTCCGTCATATGCCGCTACATCCGTCGACAATACGAAGTGCCGCGGGACGAGGTGGCGCTCGTACGCACGAACTATTCATTCAAACTCAAAGCATACGCTCCGAATCTGCTCGTCGACCATCCCTGCAAGCAAGTATCGTTATACCGGTTGATTGCCGAAGACTGCGCCTTGCCGGATGCGGGTAGATGGATGAATCCGAAACTCCGGCAGCAATACGAGCAGGCGAGAAAGGTCATACGTCGCAAGCAAAAGGAGTTTAAGCGACAGAGCCGACCGTTCAAAGAGATGATGCCGCAGGAAACCCTCTCTCGGTATATCGCCGGACAACATTTCTACAACAAGCAACTGAAAAAATGTTCTTTCCTGCCGCTCCAGCAGCAAGATATGAACGTCACCTTCCAGAAACGCTATTTCCTGCTGAACTGGCAGCAAGGATCCGGAAAAACAGCCGTGGCATACCAGTTCGGCAAATATCTTCGCAGCCTCGAACACATCCGCAACATCGTGATTATCGCACCGGCCAATGCCATCGAAATGACGTGGGAACCCTTCCTGCAATGGCAGAATAAACTCTATATGCGGATCAACCGACCGCGGGATTTGGAACAGGTCGAACCGGGCGTAGTCGTCATGGCGTCGCTGACAATGCTCGATAAATTCAAACGGCCTTTCATGCGATTTATGAAACTGAGGTCGAACAAAGTTTGTCTCGTATTCGACGAGTCGGACGAAATAACCAATCCGCATGCGCTCCGCACGCAAACCATGCTCGACATCTTCCGGCGGGCCCGGTACAAATGCCTCGCAACCGGAACGACCGTACGCAACTATGTAACCGAATCATACAGCCAACTGGAACTTCTGTATAATAATTCGGTCAACATGCGTTGTCTGTGTCCGAATATCTACCACAAGGATCGGGAAACCGGAGAGATCATCCGCAGAGACAATCCCTACTACGGACAGCCCTTTCCGGCCCGTGGCGGCGAAAGGCTCTTCAAAGCCTGTTTCAACCCCTCGAAAGCCTCCGTATTCGGAATCGCAAAACAGAATCAGGATATCTATAATCCCGATCAGCTCAGAGCGCTTATCGACAAAACGATCATCACGCGCAGTTTCAAGGAGTTCGCGGGAGACAGATATTCCATCTCCAGTGTCAAAATCGAGCAGGGGCCCGGCGAGAAAGCCGTGTATGAAACGATATTGAAAGAGTTTTACCGTATCTGCTACCTCTATTTCGAGAGTTCTAAGAACGAGCGAAAAGAGGCCGGGCTGAGAATCATACGGCAAATCAAATTGCTCATACGGGCATGTTCCACACCCAATACGATGATCGGATACGACGGCGATGAACCCTTTCCCCGCAAAACGCGCTGCATAGCCGACATAATCCGCGCGTATCCCGAGAAAATAGCCGTCGGATGCACCTCGCTCGAAGCGCTGGATATGTACGTCGACTATTTCGGAATGGCATTCCCTCAAAGGCCCTTATTTATCGTGCACGGAGCGATTCCGATGAAAAAACGAAAGACGATCATCGAACGATTCGAGAACTCCCAAGACGGAATCCTCCTGTGCACGCAGCAAAGTCTGAAAAGCTCCGTCAACATACCGTCCTGTCGCAAAGTGATCCTCGAAGCGCTCCAATGGAATATCTCGAAAATGGAACAGTTCTTTTTCCGGTTCATACGCCTCGATTCCGTCGGAACGGTAAACGTTACGTTCGTGACTTACAAAGATTCGATCGAACAGAATCTATACGCTCTGATCGCAACCAAAGAACGCCTGACCGAGTTCATGAAATACGGTGAGCTCAGGGAGCAGTCCGAAATCTTCGACGAACTCGACATCTCGCTGTCGCTCATCGAGGAAATGTTGCAACGCGGACGCGATGAAAACGGAAAACTTTACATCGGATGGGGCGGACAGAAAATCGCTGCATGAATAGAGGGCGATCTCGAATCTTAAAACCCTCGACAGTGTTTCATTATAGGAAGGCAGTTGAGTTCTTCTATACGCATAGCAGGAGCACATTCATTTCGATGATCGGTAGATTTTCTTGACTACTGAATCTTACACAAAAGTTATCTGACAAACACTATAAAAGAAACACCTCTGGCGGAAATTCGTCCGACAGGGATGTTTCCTTTTCCGATATTATTCTGGAATAACTGCGACAAATTTTTTATCTACTCTGTAATCCCCGGAAGTTAAACGATCGGGGTCTATGGATGATTGTTGTATATGTAAATCGTCGTAAGTTAATTCCTTTATCAGCCAGTAGCAAGGATAATTCATATAGACAACATTGTAATTGGGAGACGTAAAAAACCACATGAAATAAGTAGTTTTGCTATCCAACTGCCCCGTTTCATAAGTTGTTTCTATCGTACGGGTTCCACTTCCATCACTGTTTAATATCCATGATTCGCGTGTTATACCATTGTCAGGGGATGTAACATCGTATTCTCTCACCCATTCGACATCGGTCAGTTTATTGACAATCTCATTCTGTTCCGGCTCGTAGGAACTGTCCTTGTGAAAAGAACATCCTGATAATGCAATACAGAATACACAAAGTAAAAATTTCGAAGTCTTAAACATAACAGAAGCGCTTCTAATTGATAGAAGTAAAGATAGTATATTATATCCTAAAAGTCAAATCTTATGGGTGTTATTCATATTCTGCCGCATCAACAATAGGAAACTGTTCGATAACAGTTTTTGCAAAAAGCCATGAAAAACACGAACAATCTGTATCCGCAGATTAGAATAACCGAACAAACAATGAGTACAGCTAATTTCTGTTACGACAACCGATGCGTCGTCGTAACAAACGATGATTACGAGTGCGGAAACTATCCACGACTCGACCGATACAGGCATGAAAGCATATGGGCATATCCTTCCTGGATAGTGACCGGATATGATTTCAGATTATGGGATATAGTTTTCACGGCAGGATATTACGAACATGCCTGTATCGACTATGTAGAAAAGCCGAATGCTCGAAACATATACAACTATTTCAATGTCGTACGGTATTCCAGCGTTCGGGAATTTTGCGAGGACGTTTACCAAGAGTTCGGGAAGATTGTTAGCCGAACAAGAATCCGAAAAATATTTTCCGGATTCCGCCGCAGCGGCAAGGAAATATATGATTTCCTCGAAGACAAGTGCGAAGAATTGGTGGAATATGCCGCAACTATCGAGCGTAAAGCTGTCGATGCCGCCATAGATAAGATCAAGACCGAATATGGATATGCCGAATACGGTGTTTGTGCAAAATTCAGCAACGGCGAAACGGGGTATGCCAAGATCGCTTAAATCGAACATATGTTCGATATGTCCGAGAACCGTGGACGATTGAAAATCACATTATCCGATACGCAAAATAGCTGTCTGCCAGATATATGCAATGGTCAATGGATGTGGATTTTGTCAAGTATTTGTCAATCAAATCGGATAAATCGCTGAAAATCAACGCTGATAACATTCCGTAATAGAATATTAGCAAATTGACAAACCGCTATTAAAGACTTCCTACGATTTGTAGAAGGTGTTTCTCTCGTCCCGCCTGCGATCCGGTTTTGAATCCATCCGACCCTTCATTAGCTTTGTGGGCGTGAACCCCACCTTGGGGGCTGGGATTTCGCCGTGCGTATTTGTCATTGGCGGCCGCTGCAAAGTCAGACGTCGGGGGATTGGAAAATCCGGAAATTGATTCTGAAAATCAGGCACGAAAAAATCGGCAGCTCGGAAACCGCCGATTTTTTTATTCTTTAAAATTGCAGATACCGAGCCAATAATCCAAAATAATCCATACCTTTAGGACGAAATCTTGCCGACAGTTCCGCAAAGCCACGGTCATAATGTAATGAACATTCGGGCCATTTCCTCTGCTCGTGTATGATTTAACGGTTTTTGGCTTTGTTATTGAATACCTTCCTTGGAGAGTTTTCTGACAATATTAGGAATCAAACAATAGTATTATGGAAAGAAAGCAGCACTACGAAGTGCCTAAGTTGGAACATTATGATATTCCTGTGGAGCAGGGATTCGCTACGACGACCGGCGGCACGACCGAAGAGATAACCCCCGGAGAAGAGGTGGACTGGTAATTTTAGACATGATGTTCATGAGAAAAAAACTACTGTTTTCAACTTTCATAGTTCTGTCCATTTGCTCTTGCGCCACTGACGATACGCAGCGGGAAGCCCTGTCCCAAAAAGGCAAAATTGTACCCTATGTCTTCAATGCGATCATTTCAGAGTCGGAACAGACCCGGGTTTCCGGAACTTGGGGTTCCGGAAGCATTCGCGTGGGGTGGGAACCCACGGACAGAATCGGTGTATTCGCAGGGGATGAGACTCAGGCTGCCTTGTTTACTGTCAAGGAACTCGATGGAACCGAAGCTGTGTTCGAAGGCGAAACGCTGCCGGACGCAGTTACCTATCTTGCTTTCTATCCTTATAGCGAACTGTTGGGACGCGAGGGAAACAGCCTTGTCGGAAAGATGAATTTCCTGCAGCGATATTTTTCGCCCGGATACGGTGAAAATCAGATTGGTATCCGACCGGACTTTTTCCCCATGCTGGCTTATGCGTCTGCTGGCGGACAGAATCTCGCCTTTAGGCAGATGTGCGCCTATATCCGGGTGCGAATACGGGCATCTGCGGATGTTTCCGGGAATGTATACCTCAAATCTGTCATCTTGCAGGGTAACGATGGCGAAGTCCTTGCCGGAGAGCGTATACAGGTCGCCGTTGCTGCGGCGGACGATGCCTCGCTGAATATACGCACTGGCGATCCGGTGCTGAGCATTGACCCCTCGGAACAGACCTATTCCGCCGTGGCACTCGACCTGACCGACTCCGAACACCCGGCCGATGAAACCAATGGCATACTGCTTTCGCAGAGCGAGTTTACCGAATTCTACATCGCCCTGCCTCCGCAGCAGTTTGCAAAAGGTTGCCGGCTCACGTTCATCGACACCCGCAATCGATATATGGGAACTTTGACATCGAAGCCGTTTGCAGCTTCGAGGGCCCAGTTCGTGACATTTCGGGGCGGAGGAGAGGAGAAAGTTTTTGAATATGTTGCGGACAACGCCCTGATCTGGCAGGACACTCCGAAACTGCTCCTCCACACCAACCGTCAGACCGAAGCCCCAAGTGGTTACGATCTGACGAACGGTAGCGATGCAAACCTTGCCAACTGTTATGTGATTACCCCCTCCATGCTGGAGGCGCAACCCGATGGACTTTTCTATTTCCCGGCTAAATCCCCCGTACAGTCGGGTACGACTTATTGGGACGACTTACTACTCAATACGACCGACTATATCGCATTCACGGTTGACAAAACGGCGGCCCAAACGGGTGGTAATGCTGTCGTCGGATACATCGATCCGGTAACGGGGCTTGTGAAATGGAGCTGGCACATCTGGATCGTGACCGATGAACTCTTCGCCAAGGACCAAGACTACGAACGTATGAATGGAGATCAGAGGCTCCTGTTTCGGATGATGAACCGCAATCTGGGGGCGAATGACCCGACGGGATCCGGAAACAGGGCTCGTTCCTGCCTGTATCAATGGGGACGCAAAGACCCGTTTTCGAACAGTACGACGGTATACGGGCCTGAAGGCAACACGCTGGATATGCACTCTTGGCCCAGTTGTGAAGGTTACACCATCGATCCGGTATGGAATGCTCAGATCGGGCGGCAATCCGGGGACTATCTATACAACGGCACTGTGGAGTTTACGCTTTCGCATCCGGAAATCTACATCTCCTATGCCGACAGGAAAGACGCTTCGAGTCCCAATCAGACATGGCTTCGCAGCGATGTTCCCGGACACCGGAATGACCGCCTTTGGGGAACCGAATTCGAACAGGAAACCGAGGGTGCCAAAACCGTCCTACTCTCCAAAAGTGCTTTCGACCCTTGTCCGGCAGGTTACCGTGTGCCGGAGATCATCCCCCTAAATTTCACACAGGAGGATGTAGAATCGTATACATCGGAAGGCGTGTGGCTTTACATCGATTCGCAACGGTCAAAAAGGGCATGGTATCCCTATGCCGGATCACGTTTCTCGAAGATGGATGCTTCTGGAAAACAGATCGGCATTTTGGGGTACACGGAAGGAGCTTCGGGACTCTATACGCTGAGTTATGCTGCTACGGTGTGGAGCGCATCGCTGGATTTTGTGCAGGAAACCTCTGTGGGAACCTCTTGCAATTCCGATGACCTGACGATTACCGGTTACAACAGCACGGGTTACAGGCCGGAGTTCATCTATGAAGGGCCTTATGCCCGTAGTTTCGCGCTTGCCGTACGATGTGTTCGTGAAGACGCGAACGGCATCGTGCAATAAATAACAAATCGTTTTATTAAAACCTGCATTCGGAAATAGGCTGTTGTTCGAGGCTGCGGTGCTTTTCCATTATATGGCGGGCTGCTTCGTATTGCCTGCAACGGATGTCGTCCGGCATGTGCAGGCCGTAAAGCGCCATCTACAGGGTGCTGCAGGTGGTTATGCCGTCCTCGAAGTCATGCCGCCTTCTGTTTCGATGTAGTCCAGCCGAAGCCGCAGGTCTTCGTGCCCGTATGGCCGATACATGGTGCAGTCGGGCCCGGTAGATCCATCCGACCTGCAGTTCGGCGTCAGTCGGTTCGAACATCGACTTGCCTGGGTAGATGAATGCCGTATAGCGGGTACCCTCCGAACGGCAGGAACCGTCGCTATGGCGTCATACTCGTAGTTTGTTACATCGCGTCCGGAACCTTCGGTACGGGTAACGAAGCCGTTTTTGTTCAGATAAGCCGTGTAAGTATTAGGGTCATCCGGATCGTCGAAAGAAGCTGAAATACACGATGTGCAAGTGAAATTTGCCGCAGGAACGGCAACGGTTTGCAACCGGATTCATCTGAACTCGGTAGTCGGCGGAAACGCCGTACGATTTCCGTTTATCGTTACGGAGGTATATGTAATGGAAAACGGGAAATGGCAACTTCCCACGCTTGCCTTTACGAGAACTTTAGGTGAATAATCAAACAGGAAACAAATATGAAAATCAAGAATTTATTTTTATGGCTATGTCATCCGTATTGTCAACGCTGATGCTGCGCCGTGGCTGGAGCAGCTATGTAATTAGCTTTACAGTGCGAATACCAAAGATACAAGCGTTCTTTGCGGTAGCAAGCGGTTCGACAGGGTATTTTTCAGCGAATTTTTCCGGGCCGAAAAAGCAACGGATAAGTAGCAATGCCCGTCTTAACCTCTCACAATCCTACTCTTTAATGAGTTGGACAGACAGAGAGAAATGCGGCTTGACTTTCTTTAGTGTCAGTCACTTATCTTAATCTATCCGATTCTTTCGTTTTTACGCGAGTTCTTTGTATCGGAGTCTTTGACAAGTTAATGAATGCAAAGGGCACACGATGTAGAGTTGATAAATCATTACCTTGACTTTTACCTTATACTGTCTGTCAGATAGTTATATCTGATTGGAACTTTTGTTATCAAAAGTGCACATTTCGTTTGCCCGATTATAATAGATCTATTTTTGGGTTGTTTGCCAAAAATGGACTTTGCTAATAATTACGGATTATATATTAAATAGGGTTATAGTTCGGTTACAGCCCTATTTAATATATAATCGTTTTTTAGATTAGCTGTTGACCGATGCTAGCTTTTGTCCGAATGCCTCCATCTCGCGGCCGATGACCGTTTCGGAGAATTTGGCGTAATGGCGCGTCATGTTGGTGTTCGAGTGGCCGAGAATCTTGGCCAGTACGTCGATCGGCATTCCATATTCGACGGCCATACAGGCGAAGGTGTGGCGGGCGCAATGGGTGGTCAGTACCTTGTCGATACCGCACACGGCTGCGATCTCCTTCATGTAGGCGTTCATCTTCTGGTTGCTGGGCGTGGGGAGCACCTGTGAGCGTGCGACGCATACTTCGTCGTGCTCGTAGCGGTGCAGGATTTCGAGTGTGGCCGGAAGCAGCGGGATGCGGCTCATCACAGAGGTCTTCTCTCGGGGCTTGTGAATCCACCAGCGGCCTTCGTCGTCCTGCGAGAGGTGTTCGCGCCGCAATTGGTCGGTGTCGGCGAATGCCAGCCCCGTCAGACAGCAGAAGACGAAGACGTCGCGGATACGGGCCAGCCGATGGTCGAGCGCTTTGCGGGTCAGCAGTTCCAGTTCATGTGCCGTGAGGTGTCCCTTGGCCTGCACCTCGTCTTCTTTGAGTTTATAGTAGCGGAACGGATTTTTCGTGATCCGCTCGTTGCGCAGGCAGTAGAGCGTGAAGTTGCGCAGACAGTCCATCACGGCGACCGCCCCGTTGTGGCGGCAGCGGTGGGCGGTTTGCAGGAAGAGGTTGAAGCCGTCCAGAAACTCGTAGTTCATCCGTTCGACGGGAATGTCCTCTGCTTTGCCGCGTTGGGCGAGGTATTGCTTCAGATAGCGCAACAGCTGTTCGTATTTGTCCGCCGTGCGCTGTGTGATCCGCACGCCTACTTCTCCCTGCCGCCGCTTCACATAGTCGGTAAGGCTCGCTATGAGCATCATCGTATTGTTCAGTGGATTGAGGTAACGTTGTCTGATCTGTGCGGCATTGGCGGCAAAACCTTCAGCCAGCAGTTTGGAGCGGATGTCTAAAATCTGTACGCGGAATTCGTCGAGCATTTCATTGACTTTCAGTGCGAGGTGGCTTGTACCCATCATCCGTTCCTTTTTCTGGTTCCACAATTCGGGTTTGCCCTCGCAATGAAAATAGAACTCCTGCCGCAGGCTGCCCGTGGTGATGCGGGCGTAAATCGCCGCCAATCCGTTCTTTTTCGTTCTTCCCTTCCGCATCAGGAAAAGGATGGTAAAAGTTTCCTGTCTCATGTTCGTGACGGTTTTAAGAGTTGGTAAAACGTCTGCAAGAAAACTTTATTGTTGGGTAAAACGCTGCAAAACAACGCATTATGTGCTAAAAAGGTGGCGGTTCCCTTTTCGGAGGCCGATTTTGGGCTCTGCCCACCTTGTTGCCACCTGAAGGTTTGCTGCGGAATGTTTTCCGTTTCCGCCGGAGGTTTTCGGGCGAACCTTTGCAAAACGATGATATACAGTCGATTTTCTTCTTTTTGCACCGAACGGGCAACAAAAAAGGAGCCTCGAAAAAGGCTCCTTTGTGCGGATAAAGGGACTCGAACCCCCACGCCGGTAAGGCATCAGATCCTAAGTCTGACGTGGCTACCAATTACACCATATCCGCTCGCTATGTGCAAAGGTATATAAAAATTCACAATTCACAATCCGGAGCGGGTGATTATAAGCCTTTTTTATTTACTTTTGTAGGCAATTTATCCGCTTATGCCGCAGAATGTCGCACTCGTTTTAACGCCCCGCCAGGCTGCCGACGCGAAGTATTACACTTCGCTTGCCGCGCGGCGTCTGGGTGTGCCGGAGCACGATATTGCCTTGGTGAGGGTCGTCAAACGCTCGATCGACGCTCGGCAGCGGCAACCGAAGGTCAACCTGACGCTGGAGGTCTATGTCGACCGGGAGCCGCAGCCCGCACCCGTGCATTTCGATTATCCTGATGTGTCGGGACATACCGAGGTCGTAGTCGTGGGGTCGGGCCCGGCAGGGCTTTTCGCGGCGCTGCGGCTGATCGAGCTGGGGCTGAAGCCCGTTATCCTGGAGCGGGGGCGCGACGTTTCAGCGCGCAAGGTCGACATTGCGCGGATCAACCGCAACGGGGCGGTCGATCCCGATTCGAACTACGCTTTCGGCGAGGGCGGTGCGGGGACTTTCTCGGACGGCAAACTCTTCACACGCAGCAAGAAGCGCGGTGATTATAACAAGGCGTTGCAGACGCTGGTGTTCCATGGCGCCACGCCCGAAATCCTCTATGAAGCCCATCCGCATATCGGAACCGACAAGTTACCGCGCATCATGCAGAATATCCGGCAGACGATCCTTGGCTCGGGCGGCCAGTTCGTGTTCGGCAGCCGCGTTACGGATCTTGAAATCCGCAACGGCCGTATCCGGGGCGTGCGGTGCGGCGACACGTTTGTCGAAGGGGCGGCCGTGGTTTTGGCCACGGGACATTCGGCACGCGATATTTACGAGCTGCTTTACCGCAGGGGCGTGCGCGTCGAGGCGAAGGCCTTTGCCATGGGCGTGCGTATCGAGCATCCGCAGGCGTTGATCGACTCGATCCAGTACCACTGCCCGACGCGGGGCGAATACCTTCCGGCGGCGGCTTATTCGCTGGTGAGCCAGGAGGCCGGCCGCGGGGTCTACTCGTTTTGCATGTGCCCCGGCGGGTTCATCGTTCCGGCCATGACCGATGCCGCGCAGTCGGTGGTCAACGGCATGTCGCCCAGCGGCCGCACGTCACCCTATGCCAATTCGGGCATGGTGACCGAAGTGCGGCCCGCGGATTTCGAGCACCTGCGTGCGGAATGGGGCGAGCTGGCCGGGTTAAAGTTCCAGCAGCAGTTCGAAGAGCTGGCCCGGCAGCACGGCGGCGAGCATCAGGTCGCCCCGGCGCAGCGCGTCGCCGATTTCGTAGCCGGACGCCCCAGCGTGGCCTTGCCCAAGACCTCCTATATCCCCGGTATTATCCCTTCGCGGCTCGACGAGTGGATGCCCTCGTTTATCGGCGAGGGGCTGCGCTGGGGGATCGCCACCTTCGGGCGGCGGATGCGGGGATTTGTGACGAACGAAGCCATCGTGGTGGGCGTCGAGTCGCGCACCTCGTCGCCCGTCCGGGTTCCGCGCGACCCCGTGACGCTCATGCATCCCCAAACCGCGGGGCTCTTCCCCGCAGGTGAAGGTGCCGGTTACGCCGGGGGCATCATCTCTGCCGCCCTGGACGGCGAACGTATCGCAGAAGCAGTAACAAACTACATAAAATAAATGAACGAATCTTTAAGCAAGTTACCCTCTCCCGAGGTCTCTGTAATCATCCCCGCTTACAATCTGGAAGGGTATCTCGATACGTGCCTGCAATCGGTTTTGGCGCAGACACTCGGGAATTTCGAGGCCATCGTCGTGGACGACGGTTCCACGGATGGTACGCCCGGGCTTCTGCGTCGCTATGCTGAGCGCGATCCGCGGATCATCGTGGTGAGCACCCCGAACCGGGGCGTTGCGCGTGCCCGCGAGACGGGTATTGCCCGGGCGCAGGGAAAATACATCGCTTTCCTCGACGGCGACGATTTTTGGGAACCGCGCATGTTGGAGGAGATGACCGCCTCGATCGGGCAGAATGGCGGGTACGATATCGTATGCTGTAATTTCAAGCGGGTCTGCAAGACCTACCAGGCGATCTACCGTGAATCCCGGACGGAGGATATGGAAGGGCTCGAGTTCCTCGAGGCGACGCTTCGCCATTCGATCTGGGTGACCCTCTGGGGCAAACTCTATCGGCGGGAACTTTTCGATAACGGACTGAACCACCATCCGTTGCGGCTGGGGCAGGATACGATGATCAACATCCAGATCGCCTGCCGCCTTCCCCGCGTTCATTTCATCGATTACGTGGGATATGATTACGTACAGCGGCCGTCGTCGTCCAATCACCGAAGTTTCGATTTTGATTACTGCTGCTTATTTTGTAGTATTGTGGAACGGGAGTTACAACGGCACGGCGAATCGCTTCGGGGGCAGGCTGAATTTTATGCGCTGCTGAATAAGGTGCGCTGGTATTCGGTCTATGTCTGCAAAAGCCGCAGCCCGTAGGTCGGGAACCGGCCGTTTGTCTGCGACCTGCGCGAATCGGCCGGCCGTTACCGGGACGAGCTCAGGGCGCGCTATTCGCGGGCACGGATGCTTTTGCTGGATCTCGACCGTTACCGGGTCATGCGCCCGGTCGTCGTCATGCTGACGACAGGATTACGCTGGCGTACCAGTTTGCGGCGGCGTCTGGCACGATAAAGGGATATTATACAGAAACATGGATTTTTACGACGGAGCCGGCAGCCGGATCGTGAAAGCGATAAATTGGATTGCATAGATGGAGGAAAGGGAAAAATCAAAGCCCGCGGTATCGGTCATTATTCCGGTTTACAACCTGGAAAACTATCTCGATACCTGCCTCGATTCGGTCGGACGGCAAACGTACGGGGATTTCGAGGCTATCGTCGTCGATGACGGGTCGACGGACGGTTCGCAGGCCGTGGCACGCCGCCACGCGGAGCGCGACGCGCGCATCGTCGTCGTAAGGACTGTCAATCAGGGAACTGCCAGGGCCCGTGAGACGGGTATCCGCCATGCGCAGGGCGACTACATCTGTTTTCTCGACGGCGACGACGTCTGGGACTCCCGCATGCTGGAGAAACTGGTGGCGGCCATCGGGGAAAACGGTGGGTACGATATCGTATGCTGCGATTACAAACGTATCTGCAAGACCTACGAAGCGCCCAAGCGCGAGATGCGCACATCGGACATGCAAGGGCTGGATTTCCTCGTTGCGTCGCTCTACCATGCCATTTCCGTGACCGTGTGGGGGCGGCTCTATCGCCGGGCGTTGTTCGAAAAGGAACTGCGCCATTATCCGCTGCGGCTGGGGGAAGACAGCCTGCTCAACATCCAGATCGGCTGCCAGCAGCCGCGCGTCCGGTTTATCGACTACGTGGGCTACGGGTATGTGCAGCGCGGCGGGTCGGCCAACCGTTCGCCGCTCGATATCGGCTACTGCGTTAAATTCAGCGAGGCGGTGCGTGCCGAGCTGGTGCGGCACCGGGATATCCTCGGTGACCGGCTGGAGTTCTACCTGCTGCTTAACAAAATGCGCTGGTACCTGGTCTACCTGCGCAAGAGCCACAACCCGTGGGCCGGCGGTACGGAGTTTGCCCGCGGGATCAATGCGGAGGCCGGACGCTACCGCGCGGAGTTGGGAGGGGTCTTCAGCCGTTGCGACCGGTTGTTGCTGAGGATGGACAGGCGGCGGTGGATGCGCCCCGGGGTGCTCGCCGTCTCGACCCTGATGCGCTGGGGAAAGAGCCTGAAGCGGCGGCTGGCGCACTGAACCGCTGAATGTTGTAACCTAAACCTGGAACGATGAAAAGATACCTGTTGTACGTTACTTTGCCTTATGCCTATTCGATCCTGAGGCCTTTGGAACATGAAATCCGCCGCCGCGGAGGCGAGGCGGCCTGGTTTATCGAAGAGGGGTGTCCCGTCGTGCTCGAAGAGGGCGAGGTGCGGTTGGGGACAATCCGGGAGGCGGTCGCTTATAACCCGGTCGCGGTTTTTGCACCGGGCAATTATATCCCCGATTTTATCCCGGGCGTGAAGGTGGCGCTTTTCCACGGCTATGCGATTCAGAAGCGTATCGAGGCCGTCGACGACCACTTCACGGTGCGCGGATGGTTCGACATCTATTGTACGCAGGGGCCGAGCAGCACGCCTTATTTCAAGGAACTGGAAAAGAAATACGGCTTCTTCCGGGTCTACGAGACCGGCTGGCCCAAAGCCGACACCTATTTCTCGCCCGAAGTGCAGCGTAAACCGCAGAATGATCATCCGGTGATTCTTTACCCCCCGACCTTCACGCGCAATGTCTGTTCGGCGCCCCATCTGATGGCGGAGATCGACCGTCTGGCCAAAACCCATCCGTGGGACTGGGTCATTACGTTCCATCCCAAGCTGACCGACCCCGGGATCATAGCCGGCTATAAACGTATTGCGGAGGAGAACGAGAACGTCATATTTTATGAGGGTTCCGACAAGATGCCGCTTCTGCAGCAGGCCGACGTGATGTTGTGCGACAGCTCGTCGATCATCCTCGAATTCATGTTCCTCGACAAGCCGGTCGTGACGTTCCGCAATTCGCATCCGGGGCCCCATCTGATCGACGTCGATACGCCGGAGGCCGTCGGCCCGGCCATCGAGCGTGCCTTGACGCGGCCGGAGGGGTTGATGGGGGAGATCCGCAGCTACACCATGCACCACGAACCGCACCGCGACTGCCGCTGTTCGGCGCGGGTGCTCGATGCCGTGGACGATTATATCGTGCGGGGGCATGCGGGGCTGAAACGCAAGCCCCTGAACCTGGTGCGCAAATGGAAACTGCGTCGGCAGTTGCATTATTATCCCCTGCTGGAAAAATTCCGCCGCCGATAGAAAACGTCAGTGCCGCCCCGACCGGGGCGGCACTGACGTTTATGGATGCCGTTTCCAGGGCCGGATGTTTCTGTCCCGGGATCAATGGCCCGTGCCGGCGGGAACGGCGATTTTTACCTCGGTTTCGGGGACGCGGGTCTGTTCCGTTGTTGCCAAGTGGCGTGCAAGCCCGGTTTCGCAGCGGGTGCGGTGTTCACGGATGGTTTGCTGGTAACGTTCCTCGTTGGCCGAGAGGCTGTTGCGCTCGCATTTGCCATGGTGGAGGTGGAAGACCACGCCGCGAAACTTCATGCACCGCTGGCGCACGCCGCTGTTGTCGAGGCGGATCGCCAGTTCGGAATCTTCGCGTCCCCAGCCGCAGAACGATTCGTCGTAACCGTTGACGCGGATCAGGTCGTTGCGCCAGAAGGCCATGTTGCAGCCTTTGACGAAGCGGGTGGGGCCCAGCGTCCGGTAGAGGAATGCCATGAGCGGGATGCGGATGACGTTGTTGCTGTTGCGTACGCCCCGCATCAGCGGCGTGAGCGAGGTGATCTCCCCGCTGAGCACCTTGCGGGTGAGCATTTCGGTGATGATGCCCCGCGACCCGGTGACGTAGCAGCCCCGTTGTGCGAAGATCATGTGATCCTGGATGAAGTTGCGTTGCAGGATCAGGTCGCCGTCGATCTGTATGATGTATTCGCAGCGGCTCGCCGCGATGGCTTTGTTGCGGATCATGGCAAGGCGGAACCCCTTGTCCTCGTGCCAGATATGCCGGATGGGGACGGGCGACACCGCCTCGAAATGGCGGACGACATCGCGGGTGCTGATACCCGAGCCGTCGTCGGCGATCAGGATTTCCGTGGGCATGGCCGTTTGTTGCATTACGCTGTCCAGGCACAGGTAGAGGGCCCGCGGCCAGTTGTAGGTGGAGATGATCAGTGATACCGTCATTGGTAAATTAGGGTTTTAGGCGTCGTTGTCGCTGCGGCCGTACGCAACTGGCCGCAAAATTCCTGCCGCGGCATCCCGCTGCCGGGATGCTGTATTCTCACGTTCAGGGTAACGCGTAGCTTCTTGTCCATCGTACAAAGGTAGTGATTTATCCCCGCTCAGGGTATGTGCACTCCATTTTTATCGTGTTCCGTTTTATATAAATGTGCGCCGGAGGGGAATACTGCGCAGAATATGAAAAAATATTTTCGATCACCCGGGATAGGCGGTACCCGGCTATCTTGCATGTTTACATGTTATTAGATAACTGAATGCAAGCGACTTATTAAAAAATATCAAAAAATTCGAAAATTTTTTTAATAAAAACTTGCACGGCATGTTTTTTCACCTTATCTTTGCAGTGAAGTTTTAAGGTTCATTTAGGTTAGTAGTTTTAGGTTGGTGAGGAAACTGTGGTATTCCATCGGAATACCGGGTTTCCTTTTTTTTGTGCCCTTCCCCTCCCGGCCGACGGTGCGGATTTTAGAATTTTGTCAGCATCGGGAGCATGGTGCTCTACCTGAAATAAGCTTTTCCAAACCCCGGTTTTTTGTCGCCGAAGGGCGTTCCGTTATCTTTAACATTCTGCCCGAATGCTTCCTGGAAGCCTCTTGAGCCCTTTTTGACGGGCTAATGTTACCAAATTGTTAAATATATTTAATATATTCGTAAAATATTTGCATAATTCAAAAATGGCACGTATCTTTGCAGTGAAGTTTTAAGGTTCATTTAGGTTAGTAGTTTTAGGTTGGTTGAGGAAATCGGCAGGTTGTAACGGCAATCCGTTACTAAGACTCGAAGGGCGGTGCTCGTCCGAAAGTCGAATACCTCCGATTGTACCTCATTTTTGAAGGGGGTGGTTCCCCGACAAAAGAAAAAGGTCTGAGTCGTGAGACTCCGGCCTTTTTTTATTGTCCCGGGGTGCGGGTTCCGGGAATGTAGGAGGCGTGAGCCCGGATACGCCGGGACGGCGTTCCGCCCGGATGTCAGAACTGCTCCAGCTCCTCGCGGCCTATCGCCACTTCGACGGCCCCGAGTGCATAGCATCCGATCGCGTAGGGGTTGTAATAGAAGGTGATGCCTTCGGGAGTGATCTGGAAATTTTCCGTCAGGGCGATGTATTCCGGGAAGAAGCCCTGTTCGGCCAGCCCTTCGTCGTTGTCCGTCCCGTATTGGGCGTAGAGTTTCTCGCGGAGCAGTTTCTCCATGCCGAGCAATTGCGGGGCCGTGAACAGGTCTGCCAGCGAGAGTTCGTATCCGTCTGTGATCGAATAGGTATGGTATTCGATGCCGTACATGCCGTGCGCCCCGCCCGTGAAACTCCACCGGGAGATCGAGTAGGTAACGAGCGTGTCCTGCACGGAGCCTTCGCTTTCGACGGAGATTTCGTAGGCGCCCATGCCCTGTGACATCCCTTCGGGCAGTACGATGTCCGCGGCGACCTGCAGGATGGCCGAGTCCGCGGCCTGGCGTGCCGTACCGGCGAACTCCTCCAACTCGAAGAAATATTCGATATTCGCTTTTTCGATGGCCTCCAGTGCCGCCGATTTTCCGGCATTGCCGATCGTGGCAAAGCGGTATTCTATGTTGCAGCCGTTGTCTTGTGTGCCGAGCAGCGTGTCGATCGGCAACATGCCGAATTCCGGAACGACGGGCTTCCTGTTGCAGGCCGTGACTGCCACCGCTGCTGTTGCGAGCAGGATTGCTGTTTTGATGCGTTTCATTTGTCGGGACGTGTTGTATTTCGTGTAAAGATAGCTAAAATGCGTGTAGCTGTGTGCATTATGAAAAAAAATCATAGTTTTTGCAGGAAAAAATGCAGGTAAAGATAGAAAAAGAGCAAAATACGGCGACAGGGCTGTAAAAAAGGCTTTTAGGTAAGTGTCGGCAAAAAAGGTAACGCCAACGGAAACCGGGAAAAAGCCAAATGAAACCGGAGTTGCGTTACCAAGTCATAACCGTTTTTCGTATCGTGCGCAGGGCTGGAAAGGCGAATAAAACGGTTCGACGAGGGCACGGGCTGCCATTTGAACGGCCTTTGCTGTAAGCAAAGGTAAACATTTTCGGAACACGCCCCGAAAAAAATGTGTCGGACGGTTCTTTTGCGTTGATACGCTGCGATTTGCATAACTACGAATAGCTCCATAGTTAATAGTTTTGTACCATTAAAAATGTGAGTTATGCGAAGTACATTCTGTGTGTTGTTCTACCTGAAAAGGAAGGACGTAAGAAAAGACGGTACGGTTCCCGTCATGGGACGTATCACCATCGACGGGGGCAAGCCCGCGCAGTTCAGTTGCAAGATGACGGTCGATCCGTCGCTTTGGAATACCGAAACGGGACGTATAACGGGTCGGAGCGTCGCCGCGCAGGAGGCGAACAAGATGCTCGACGGCATCCGTGTAAAAATCAACAACCATTATCGTGAAATCGTGGATCGGGACGGCTTCGCTACGGCGGAAAAGGTCAAGAACGCCTTTTTAGGTCTGGAATACCGCCATGAGACGCTTCTGAAAGTTTACGAGCAGTTCAACAGCGACTTCGACAAGCTGGTGCAGGCCGGAATGCGTGCGAAATCCACGCAACAGAAATACCTGACCGTTTACGACCACCTGAAACGGTTTCTCGAAACACGCTACCACGTGAGCGACATCGCTCTGAAAGAGATAGCCCCCGCGTTCATCAATGACTTCGAGCTGTACCTGCGCACGGAGAACCATTGCAGCCACAACACGGTCTGGGTGTATCTTATGCCTCTGCGCAAGATGATAAGCATCGCCATAGAGAACGGCTGGCTTCTGCGCGACCCGTTCGTCAAGCACGAGATCAGCATGGAGGAAACCGAGCGTGCGTTCCTAACGAACGAGGAGCTGAAAAGGTTGATGGACATGCGCTTCAAGAAACCAAAATACGAACTCGTGCGCGACCTGTTCGTGTTCTGCTGCTTCACGGGCTTGTCCTATTGCGAGCTGTATAACCTCTCGGACGACAATATCCGCACGTATTTCGACGATCACGAGTGGATTCATATCTCCCGCCAGAAAACGACGGTCTTGTCGGAGGTTCAGTTGCTCGACATTCCCAAGATGATTTATGAGAAGTACAAGGGCATGGGCGAAGGCGGCAAGGTATTCCCCGTGCCCAAATACAGCGCGATTCTGGGAACCATCAAAAAGATAATGAAGCTGTGCGGCATAGAGAAGGAGGTTACGTGGCATATCGGACGGCACACGATGGCCACGACGGTCTGCCTGTCGAACAACGTGCCTATCGAAACGGTCAGTTCGATTCTGGGACACAAGAATATCCGCACGACGCAGATTTACGCCAAGATCACGAAAGAGAAAGTCAAAAAGGACATGACCGCCCTCGCCGCGCAGTTGAACTCCATCGAGGAATTTGCGGGAGTAGCCATTTAATCGACACGGTATTGACCATTCAAATAAGGAAGATATGAAAAGGGACACAATCAGGATAGAAGGAAAAGCGATCCGCGTAACGGGCAGCGAGGTATGGATGACGCTGCCGGAAATAGTCGAACTGTTCGGCACGACCACCGGAGCGGTTTATGCAGGTATCAAAGCCATCCTCAAAGAAAACGCCCTGCACGATTACGAAGTCTGCAAGTGTATCCGTCTGGACAGCGGCAACAGCGCGGACGTGTATAACATGGAGGTCGTCATAGCCCTCGCGTTCCGGCTGGACACGTATCCTGCGGCGGCGTTGCGCAGTTGGGTCGTGCGTAAGGCGACGACGCCCGTGCGGACGGCGCCCCCGATCATCCTCCGATACGGGGATGGGGTCTTGAACTGAAAAAACGGCGGGCAGGCTTTCGGGCTTGTCCGCCGTTCGTTTTACGGTATGGTCTTGCGGTAATTGTCCGTCAGGAGCTTCTCGATGTCGGTCTCCCGATAGAGGACTTTGCCGCCGAACACGATATAGGGTATCTTGCGCTCGGTGCGGTATTCCTGCAAGGTGCGGCGGCTGACTTTCAGCAGGGCGATCACCTCCTTGTCCGTGAGGTATCTCTCGCCCGCGAACGGAGGCCGGAAGCTCTCCATGAACCGCTCCGCATCTTTCGTCCCTTTTTTCAGGGCGTGCAGCAACGCGGCGACACGCCCGTCGTCTGCCGTAATCACTCGGTCATTGTTCATATATCTGTGGATTTAGTAGGTTGGTATTTCCATTCAGGTATCCTCCCGCGCGGATTGTGGCAAGGCGGCCTCTTTCAACAGCCGCTCCACCTCCTCCGGCCTGTAATAAAACTTGCGGTTCACCTGCGCGAAGGCGATCTTCCGGCTGTCGCGCAAGGTCTGCAAGGTTCGCGGGCTTATGCGCATCAGGCGGCAGACCTCCTGCCCGTCGAGCCATTTGCTTTCTCGTTTGTCGCTGCAACGGCGGCACAATTCCCCGACCTTTCCCGCGAGCGTCTCCGCAGCGGCGAGCAACGCCTCGAATGTTTTCTTTTCTACGATAACTATTTCCATGTCCTTCGATTTTTAAGATTTGCGGCAAATCTACTCAATCCCTTTCGCACTTGCCTACTGTTCGGGGCTTCTGGCAGCTTGTGGCGTCGGTTTGGCACTCTCTGGCTCTCCCAAACACCACAAGCTGCTGATTTATTTTCATTTATCATATATATACTAAACGATGCGCCTCGCAGCAAAGCGCCACCTTTGCCCGTGAAACAAAAAACAAAGGTTATGGAAATCATCACGATAGAAAGTTCCGCCTACAAGGAGCTGGTGGAAAAGATAGATAAGATAGCCGGATATGTCCGCGACAGCGAACGGGAGAAGAAGCAACCCAACGCGGACGTGTGGCTGTGCAACGAGGAGGTCATGTCGCTGCTGGGCATCAGCCGCCGCACGCTCCAACGCCTTCGGGACGGCAAGCGCATCCGCTACGCGATTTTCAGGGGCGCGTGCCGCTATCATTTTTCAGAGGTGTCGCGTCTGGTCGAGGAGTCGGTCGTCGCGTGCGACCCGCAAAGGCTGGAAGATTTCAGACGTAATTATCTGCTCCGCACGGGCAGCCAAAGGAAGAAAGGGTAAGCGTATGGGACTGCTGGACACGGATACATTCGAGCTGTGGATGTCGAAAATCATGGAGCGTTTCGACCGCCACGAGCAGATGCTCTCGAAGCTCGCGGGCAAGGAGATCAAAGAGGTGAAATATCTGGACGGGGAACGGCTGCTGGACAATCAGGACTTGTGCCAGCTCTTGCAGGCGAGCAAACGCTCGCTGCAACGCTACCGCAGCTCCGGCACGCTGCGCTACCAGATGCTGTGGCATAAAATCTATTACAAGGAATCGGACGTGCAGGAGTTCCTGAAAAATCATTTCGACGAGTTCAGGGGCTGCCGCAAGGTGGAAAAGAAGCAGGGCTGAACGCCAAAGGCTGCCAGACGGACGCCACAAGCTGCCACCTGCGGCGCGAGCCATTGCCGCCGTACTCCGTACCGCTAAATTCGCGGCACATCCATTCAGGTACAATTAAATATCAATCAGTTATGGAACGAAAGAAAAAAGAACAGGACGTTCTGGTCGTCAGGGACGAGCAGACGGGCGAAATCGGCGTCGTCGCGGGTTTGAAGCGCGACGGCACGCCGAACATGAAAGCCGCCGGAGCGGAACACGCGCAGGATTTTCTGCGCTTCGACCGTCATGGCGACGTATTGGACAACTTCTTCTCCAATTTCTTCCGGCAATGTATGCACCCCAAGCGGTTCTCCTTCTACCGTGTAGCGACGGAGGGTCTCGAAAACGTGCTTACGGTTATGAAAGAGATGCTGAAGAAGCCGGACGAGTACCGCGATGTTCTCGCGGCGCACCGTGTCGATACGACCAAGTATGAACAGCAGGCCGAGCAGATGCGGCAGGAAGCGCAGCAGGAGACGGCTCGAAGCGTCGCGGAGGAAACGCCCGACGGCGTCGGCGGGCATCGGGAGGGCGACACCGAAAGCCAGTCCGCCGAAACGGAGCAGCAGGCTCCCGACGAACGGGGCTACAAGCCTATCGACGACAGCCGCCTCGACCGTGCGGAGGTCGCCGAACGCTGGGGCATCGACCTCGCGGCGTTGGAGCAGTCGGGCGATCTGGAACGTATGCGCAACTACGGCAAGTCGCGCCTTATCGACTGCAACCCCGAAATCGGGGGTATCCGCGTCCCGATGCAGGCGCGGCTGTCGCTTCGGGAGAATCCCGACGGCACTGTGTCGCTCGTGCCGCACCCGATACGCCGTGCGCCGAACTATGACGAGTACCTGAACGTCAAGTTCACGCCGGAGGATCAGGAAAACCTGAAAAAGACGGGCAACCTCGGACGTGTGGCGGAGGTCGTCGATCCGGCAACGGGCGAGCTGCTCCCCTCGTTCGTCAGTATCGACCGCATCACCAACGAAACGGTGTCCGTTCCGGTCAGGGACATCAACATTCCCCAAGAGGTGCTGGGCGCGGCGCTGGACGACAAGCAGCAGGCGGCACTTGCCAGAGGCGAGGGCGTGTACGTGGAGGGCATGACCTCGAAGAACAACGGCAAGGTGTCAGCTCCTCGGCTCCGTACACCGTCATTCCCCCGATCCGCTCCGTCCACATCCTTCCGAGTTCGGGGTCGCCCGCCTCCAGACCGATCAGAAAGCAGCCCCCCCCTTACGGAGCACGCGGAAGACTTCGCCCAGCGCTTTGCCGACGGGCGACCAGAAATAGACGGTCTCGCAGGCCGTAACGGCATCGAACGCCCCGTCCCCGTAGGGCAGGGAGCAGACGTCGCCCTGCCGGATGAAACAGCACCGATCCAGCTCTCCCGCATTGTGCCTGCGGGCGAAGGCGACGCTCTCCTCCGAGAGGTCTATGCCGTAAACCCGTCCCTGCGGACACAGCTTCAGCAGACGCTTCAGGTCGGCGCCGCCCCCGCATCCGATGTCCAGAACATTCCATTCCGGCTGCCAGTCCACCTGCCGCATGCCGCGGCGGGCCAGCGAAGCGTGGAAACGGTTCATTCCGCGCAAAACCATCCGTCCCCAGAATCCCTGCGGACAGCTCGTGTTCTGTAAAATGTCGTTCAAGAAACTATTTTTCTTCATATCTATATTCAATTTTTGTTCAACGTCCAATGATAAGCACTCGTATAGGCCTCCCACATGTTCTTGTAAAGGCCTTCGGTAACAGATAAGGAATCATGCCTGCCTTGTTGCACGATACGCCCCTCCTGCAAGACCACGATATTGTCTGCCGAGACGATGGACGACAGACGGTGGGCTATGATAATCACCGTCTTTCCTTTTATGAGGGATTGCAGAGCTTGCTGCATTTTGTATTCGTTTTCCGGGTCGGCAAAGGCCGTGGCTTCGTCCAGCACCAGTATCGGCGCATTCTTCAAAATGGCGCGGGCCACGCATACCCGCTGCGCCTCGCCGCCCGACAGATACACGCCTTCGTCACCGATTTTAGTCTGATAACCGGCGGGCAGGCGTTCGATGAACTCATGGCATTGGGCGGCTTTGGCTGCGGCCACGACCGTTTCTTTCGTGGCGGCGGGGGAACCGACGGCGATGTTCTCGTACAGCGTGTCGTAGAACAGGAAGGTATCCTGAAAAACGAATGAAACGGTATCCATCAACTGCGACGTAGCGATGTTCTTGATATTCACGCTGCCGATGAGCACCTCGCCCTGTTTCACGTCCCAAAAGCGGGGATCAGGTTCGCAACGGTGGACTTGCCGCTTCCCGAAGGGCCCACGAGTGCCGTAATCCTGCCTTGCGGCGCCGTGAAGCAGACATCACGCAGCGCCTCGGTTTTCATACCTCGTTCCGTATTCTCATAGCAGAACGACACGTGGCGGAACTCCACATCGTAAGTGGCAGGCACTTGCGGATGTTCCGGTTCAGGAACGGGCTTTTTCTCCAGAATGCGGTCAATCCGTACCACGCCTTCGTCTATTTCCTTGGTGTTTCCTCCCAGAAACGTCAGCTTGTAGATGGGCGAAGCTACGCCCGGCCCCATGACGATGAAAAACAGCCATACAACGGCCAATGCGAGCGACTGCGGATTTCCCTGTATCAGCAGGATACCCACGGGAAGAATGAACGTCACCATCGAGTTGAGCAGGACGGTGAACGCAATCATTCCGTTCTGGTAGGTGTCGCAACATTTCAGGGCAAATGTCTTGTATGCCTGTATCTCAGCATTGAACTGACGGAACGAGCGGACACTCTGCCCGAATATCTTCACCACGGGCATTCCCCTGACGTACTGCACGGCGGAGGCACTCATCTTTTCCTGCGCATCGTAGTAGATACGCATGGACTCCCGAGCCTTTTTCCCCATGAAATTGGAGAATTGCAGGGCGAAACTCAACAGACTACAGCCAAACAAACCGCCGTCAGCCATATATTCAGCGAGAAAAAGATGACGAGCATCACCGTGACCGTCGCCACGACATTCACCAGATCGGGAATCGTGTGGGCGATGAATCCCTCGATCTTCTCGATGTTCTGCTCCATCGTCTTCTTGATGGCTCCGGTAGAGGTGCCGTTCAGATAGCCCAGCGACAGTTTGCCGATGTGTTCGGACAGCCGGACACGCAACCCGTACAGAATGCGGAATGCCGCCACGTGCGAGAACATCAGGGCGGCGTACAACCTTCTACTCCGATACCGCAGCGAGTTCGACATCCGGGTTCGAAGCAAGTTCAGAAAGCGTAAAACCACTGCCATCAGCTCCCATCCAAATATAGATGCCTGCATCTTCTTTTTCGTTCTTCCCTTGCGCATCAGAAAAGGATGGTAAAAAATTCCTGTCTCATGTTCGTGACGGTTTTAAGAGTTAGTAAAACGTCTCCAAGAAAACTTTATTGTGTGGCAAAATGCTTCAGAGCAACACATTAAGCGCTAAAAAGGCGACTATTCCCTTTTTGGAGTTCGATTTTGGGCTCTACCACCTTTTTGCCACCTGAAGATTTGCTACGGAATGTTTTCCGTTTCCATCGAAGGTTTTCGGGCGAACCTTTTCAAAGCTATGATATACAGTCGATTTTCTTCTTTTTGTACCGAACGGGCAACAAAAAAGGAGTCTCGAAAAAGGCTCCTTTGTGCGATGCTGATCGACGTACTGGCTAAGATTTTCGGCCATTCGAACACCAACATGACGCGCCATTACGCCAAGTTCTCCGAGACGGTCATCGGCCGCGAAATAGAGGAGTTCGTGCAAAAACTGGCATCGGTCAAAAGCTAATCTAAGAAAACGATTATATATTAACAGCGTATTTCAGCAAGCAACTCGAAAATAAATCTATAAAAAAACTCATTTTCTAACAGAGGAAACTATTACGCATATAGACGCCATAAATAAGAAACAAAATACTTATTTAGAGAACAATTCATCCAGCTACATCATTCCGCTAGATAACTGGGATCCTTACAAAGACTTCTGCCTTGGAAAGCGCCAAAGCCTAAAAAGCCAAGCAAGAACTACCAACAAGCATATCCCGAAAACTATCCAAAGCAGAAGCCGTCCGAACTCAAGCCCCGAACTGTTTGTATCGAAACCATCTACGTTCATCGCTTCGTTTTCACGAAGAAAAGAAAAAACTTTCCGATATAAATCAATCAATTGCATGAAACCTGAATTTTTTACACAGTACTTTCGAAGAGATAGGTTACAAAAAAAGGGAGCGATAACCGTCTCGGCTCTCTCCCGGAGGACATTTCACAGCAGTAAATTTGAACTTTTTATTTTATAACTCAATGGTAAGAAATGTCCACTGATTGCGAACCGTGCCGCCCCGGCTTTAACCGAGGACGGTCACAAGTCCGCAAACGTTTTTACCATAATATCTCTCAGTCCGGAAACGGGCATCATTTGTTGCCCGATCCGGCCAGGTAGTAATCCGCGATCTTCAGCTTACCATCCTTGTCCACCGTCACGATCGCGACGATATTGCCGCCGTAATCGGAATCCGAAGTGTCGTAATTAACCAGATACTCCAATGTCTCAGACTCCGTATCGCCGTCGGCGAATGTCAGTTCTTTGTAGGAACCCGAAATCGAGTTGGGATAGTCGGCAAAAACCGTTTTCAAATCCTCCTCGAGCGTCTCTTCGTGGGCCGTGTCAGCCGTGCGGATACGGTAGGCCTTGACCGTATTGGCGCCTTTGGTCACGGTGTATTCGATATTCGTCGAATATTCGTCTTTCTCAGTCTCCGTAACTTTGAGCGTCGCTTCGCCCGTGCCGTCGAACTTCACTACGATCTCCTCCTGCTCTTCGGGCATCGTCTCGAACATCGCATCTTTGTCCTCGCTTCCCTCGGCGAGCTGCACCAGGTTCACCGGATAGCTCACGTTGCCCTTCGCATCGACCGTGGCCCCGTAGATACAGTAATCGTCTCCGGGATGCGGAATGCGCAGAGACAGCGTTCCGGAAAACTCATTCTTCGCATACTCGTCCGTCCACTGCGAATTGTTCTCGCGGTCGTACATCACCCACTCCAGTTCGGCCGGATCGCCGACGATATTATAGCACTCGTTATACGACCAGCAGAAGACGCGCACCTTCTCGACGTCGCCGCTCGTCGTCAGTTTCAACTCGATGGCCTCGGGAGTCGCCTGGGAGAGTTCGGCGGAAGCGATCCCGCCCGTACCCTCGAAGACTGGCTTCTTCGTCGTGAAGTCCTTGTAGGTCACCTTGCCGATCGTACCGTCCTCGGCAATGGGCACGGCATAAAGCCGCCACGTCGTATTGGGCGTCATGTTCTGCGTGAAATTCACCTTGTAAGGCTCCGTATAGGGAAGCACCTGCCGGTTGTTGCCGAGTACCGTGAGCAGCTCCTTCTGCTTCGCTTCGTCAGTGATCTTGTCGAAAGGATCGTAAGCCGACGCCCCGATCAGGGAGGTGAAGATCTTTTTACAGCCCGCGCCCGCCGTGACGGTCGCAGCTACCGACGTCAGCGTGATATCTTCGTCGGCGATGTCGATCTGCACCTCGATCGAACCGTCGTAATCGGAGGGTTCCGGAACGGTGAAATCCTGAGTAAAGACTTCGGCCTGCCCGTCGCCCGCCGGCAACGCATAAACGCAAACCAGCATCTTGTTCATATCGTCGGTTGCGTCCGAAGAGAGTTTAATGCCGTCACTCTCGGGATCATCCGCCATCCTATTCTTGACCAACGTATGTTCGGTGAACGTCGCGCTCTTGTCGCTCCAGTTGAACGGCTGCAACGGATAGTCCGGAGCCGGATTCAGCGACGTCTCGGCCGACTGGATGAAGTACTCTTCGTTATAGGAGCTCTTCGGCATCGCAGTAATCACATACTTGGAACACTTGATGCTCTTCTTCACATCCACGTCCACCGAAAAAGCCGTCAAGTTCTTCACCGTAAGTTCCACCAGTTCGCCCTTCAGCTCTGCTGAGCTGATCTTAAAATCTTTCGTGACGACATCGCTTTTCCCGTCCGCATTCTCGGCATAGACCGAAACGACGTAGTCCACATCCACCGTCACGGTCAGGTCGAGCGTCGTCGCCTCGTTTCCGGTCACCGATTCGTAATCGGCCTCCTCCCCGGCCGGAGCGCATTTCCAATACCAGGTCTCGGTGTTTTCGGAGGGACGGACCTCGACTTTGGCCGTGCCGTCCTGTTCGGAGAACGAAACCTCATCTACCTCGATGGAAGGAAGATTTTTACCCCCCTCGTCGTTGTCATCGTTGCAGGCTCCTCCCAACAGGAGCATCAACGATGCCATTGAAAATAAAAACTTTTTCATAGGAACATTTTTTAGGGGAATTTCGGATTCAAAAACTCCCGACACCCGGGGATTCCCCCCCCCCACGGAGTCGGGAGCATCGTCAGAAAATGATGGATAACTTTACAGCGTCTGCCTCCGTATCGGATTTCGCTTCCTCCACGATCTCGTCGGGAACCTTCTCGCAGCGGACGAAACGGTGCACGTCTCCGGCATCGTCCTTCGCCGTCCATGTCATCGCGTCTTCGAGCCGGTCGGTGACGACGTATTCGTGGATCCAGTCGCCGTTTTCGTAATCGTAGTCGCCGCTGATGACATAGCCCAGTTCCTTGTCCTCTTCGACATTGAACGAACCGGTGACGAGCCGGGCGTACATGCTGTCGAAATTGTGGTACATTTCATAGGTTCTCTCCCGGCGGTTGAACGTGACGTAGAGGTAAAGTCCGTCGGCCAAGGGCGCCCCGTTCCACTCGGCGAGTGTCCAGGTTCCGTTCAGATAGGCCGGGGTGACCTCGATCTCCGGAATCCGGGGTTCGTCATCGTCGCACGCGGCGAAACAGAGCAGGCAGGAGGCCAGCAGCGCGATCTTAAAAAGATGTTTCATATCATTCAGTCTGTTATGTTCTTGTTTTTTCGATTTATCTTGACGGTCAGAGTTCTCTCCGATGGCCTTCCGTCCACACCTGCGACGATGACGGGAAACGAGAAATCCGTTTCCCGGGCGGGAGGAATTTCCGAAGCGTCAACCGTAATCACGATGTCGGCCTCGCCGCCCGGCGGAATCGTTTCCGGCTCCGTGCGGAACGCCGCGAAATCGGGAATCAGCTCCGCCGACAACCGCAACGGCCGCTCGCCGGCATTGCCGCAGAGGATACGTTCCGTAGCCTTCGCTCCGGATTCCAGTCCGCGAAACTCCGTTCCCTTCTGTTTGAGCCGCAACGCCCCCATCGCATGCGGGAAGCGCGCCCAGGGATTCGCCGCAGGCAGTACCTCGCCCGTGAACGTCAGCCGCGCAGCGGGCTTGCGGTCCGGTCCCGATACATAGACGAAAGCACTTACGTCGATCCGTCCCGGATGGTTCTCGGGGTCGTATGTCAGCTCGACCGCACCTTCGGCTCCGGGGGCGATGCCGCCCTTCGGCCACTCGGCCGCGAGACACCTGCACCCGACGCTGACCCGGACGATGGCAACCGTTTCGTCGCTCCGGTTCTTGAAAACGAAACGCCGGCGTACGGGGGCATCCTCCTCGCGGAGTGTCCCCAGATCGGCCGTCGCGCGTTCGAAGCGCAACGGCCGGACCGCGGCGAGCGGAGGATCGAGCAGCGAATCGACGGCTGCCTCGGAGCGGTCGGGAAATCCCTGCGCAAAACCCGCAGAGGACATCGCGACCGCCGAGCAAAGGGCCATAAACCATGTCTTTCGAATCCGCTTCACAGGCCATTCAATTCTACATCCAACCGCTGTCGCCGGCATTTTTCCGCACGGTGACGATCATCGTCTGCTCCTGTCCGGCGGAGGGTTTGACGGTGATTTTTGTCGAGCCGGCAGCCACGCCTCCGACCGTCAGCATCGTTCCGGAAACCGACGCTTCGGCGATCTGCGCATCGGCCACCGAGACCGTATAGGTCAGGTTGCGACCGTTCTCGAAGTAGAACGCCAGATCGAGCGTCGCCGATCCGTCCGTCGAGACGTACATGTTCGGGAGCTTCATCTCCAAACCGGCCCCCTCGACCGCTTTCAGCAGCTTCCCTGCATCGACCATACCCGTACCCATCTTACCGCGGTAATCGGCCAAAGACATCTTAGTAGCCGGAGCACTCGCATAATTGTGAGTGTAGTAGTAGAGTTTGTAGCCTTTCAGGTAGGTGTCGTCGATCTCCTTAACCGACTGCTTCAGCAGGGAAACGAACTCGTCGGCCTTGAAATGACGCCGCTTCTGCACGGCATACGACAGTCCCAGCGCCGCCACTCCCGACACATGCGGGCAGGCCATCGAGGTGCCATCCATATAGCCATAAGCCGGCTGGCCGTCGATGAACCACGTGGAAAGGATCGAGCCGTAGCCCATGACGGGCGTACCGCCCTCGTCGAGCCACCCTTCGGGATCCTCCTCGCCGACCTTGCCGTAGTACTCCATGTCGCCGCCTGGAGCGCTCACGTCCACCCCGGCACCGTAATTCGTAAAGCTCGAGGGAGTGAACCCTGCATCCAGCGCTCCGACGGTCACGCACTTGGAATAGGCTCCCGGGAAGGAGGGAATGGCGGCGTACTCGTTGCCTGCGGCGAAGACCGCAAGGCCGCCCTCGATAACACCGTTGGGCGACCCGGCATTTTGAATGAAGTAGTCCAGCGCCTCTTTCTCCAGCGGATAGGTCGCTTCCCACTCCTCCTCGGTGGCGGGGCCCAGCACGGTGCCGAAGATCGCCTGATTGGCATCGGCCGAGATATATCCCCAGCTGCACTGCAGGATGACCGCGCCGTTGTCGGCCGCATACTTGATCGCTTTGGCCTCCTGATCCAGCGTGGAGCTCATGTCGCCCGCAAAGACCTGGCACGACATGATCTTCACACCGCTGCCGCTGCCGTCGTGTCCGCCGGCGATGCCGCAGACGCCCTGGCCGTTGCCATTGACGGCGGCGATGGTTCCGGCGACATGCGTGCCGTGGCCCGTGTTGCCCTCGCCCGTCCAGGAAATCAGGCCCGTGTCCTCCACGAAATTGTAGCCGTAGACGTCGTCCTCATAGCCGTTGCCGTCGGCGTCTTTGCCGGCATTGAGCACCTCGCCGTCGTTCTTCCACATATTGGCCTCCAGGTCGGGGTGGGTGTACATCACACCCTCGTCGAGCACGGCGACGACGATCGAAGGATCGCCCGTGCACATCTTCCACGCCTCCACGCAATTGACGTCGCAACCGGCGACGACCTTCGCGTCCGGATTGTTCTCCTTGAACGAATAGTCGCCCGTATTGTTGTAATGCCACTGGTATTTCAGCGCGGGATCGGCTTCGAACGGCAGTCCCAGCCCCGAAAAGTCGATGTCGTCCTCGGCAGCGCGCGTCGCGGAGAGGCGCTGTGCGGCGGCGTTGCTCATGAAGGTTTTCAGCCGCTTGGCGTCGTAGGCGCGCTTGATCCGGTGGTTACCCTGCACGGCGGAGATTTCTCCCAGCAGGCTCAGCCTGCGGGCAGCTTCATGCAGATCGGCATTCTCGTCGAATTTCACTTTGTACCAGAGATGGAGCCCCGCTTCGCGGGTCCGCGCCTCGTTCCGCTCGTCGCGCGGGAAGATACGCTCGAAATGATAACCGCCGAGAATATCCAGAATCTCATCGGTCGAAGGAATGCCCGAACGGGTCATCACATCGCTGCCGCCGTTACGGGTAGCCCGAGTGAACGTCCGATCCAGAATATCCGACATCTCGGGTTTGAATTTGATCAGCAGCTCCCCCGCTTCGGCGTCGGCCGGGAGCTTCACTTCCGTCCCGGGGGCCGGAGCAGGGGTTCCCTGCTCCAGATCCTCCTTGACGCACGACGTCAACGCAAAGGCGAAGAGCGCCGCATATACATAATATCTCTTCATCAGATCCATTGGCTTTTTATCGTTCTTTACTGCTGGTCGGGCCATGTGCCGCCTTCGTCGCCGCCTCCCACGTACTTGTTGTAGTACATCGGATAGGCCGCTTCGCTGCGGTTCGCCTCCTTGCCGTTTCCGTAATAATATCCGTATCCGAAATCCGGGTTGTTCTTCACATTGTCGAAACCTACGGAGTTACCCTTCGTATCCTTGCCGTCTTCCCACTGGTTGAAGATCATCGAGTCGGGATTCCACTCCTGAAGATAAGGATGGAACAGAATCCAGTCGGGTACGTCGCCCGTCAAGAAGTTCAGGTTGATGGCGAATATTTTGGCGTAAGGCAGCACGCACAGCACCTCGCTGCCCTTCACCTTACGGTTCATGCCGGGAAGTGCCACCTCGCGGTCGGTGAGCAGCCAGCGACAGGTGTCCTGCAACAGCGGATACTTCTCTTCCGCCTGCGGCGTCTCCCTGTAGGTCACGAATCCGGCAGCGGCCATCTCTTCGTCGGTCGGCAGGGAGCCTTCGAAGAGGTTGTAAGACAAGCTGAGTTCTTCCAGCGCATCCCACTTCAGCAGATCGATGAACGCCTGTCTGTCCGTAGTCAGATTCTGATACATTCCGAGTTTTCCGCCGGTAAGCTCTTCCCGGTTTTCCGTATTCAGTTCGCCGGTCGTATCGTTGCGGCGGTTGCCGGAAAGTTTCAGCACCTTGAGTTTCGGGAAATTGGTCTTGTTCACGACCGTCGTGATGTCGGTCAGCTTCGCGAAGTTATTGGCGCCCAGATCGAGTTTCTCCAACGTCTGTCCCAACTGGAAGAAGTTCGCCGGCAGACCCTTCAGACCGTAGGAATTCACCGTCAGGTTCTTCAGGTGTTCCAGTTCCCCGATCTCCTCGCCGAGATCCATCTCCCGGATTTGACGGTTGGTGTTGCTTTGAAGCGTAACCGATTCGAGGTATTTCAGATAACGGATCTCACGCGGGAAAGTCTCGCCTTCCTGAAGGTTGAACATCGAGAACGTCACGGAACGGACGCGGCCCACGGCCTCTTCGGAAGGTTTGTCCTCGTCGGTCTCCTCCCAAAGCGTCACCACGTCCCAGTTGGTCATGTTCTCGCTCGTATCCCACGAAATCATGCTCTGGATCTTCTCGTTAATCATCACCACGGCCAGCGAGTCGCCCGCACGGTCGTCCGTAATGCGCTGTGCGGATTCCTGTGTCACGGTAATGTATACCTCTCCGGTCGGATTGCCGTCCTTATCCACCAGTTCGACATCCGGATCGGTCGGGATCAGTTTGATCTTCGCGATACGCGTATAGGGAATCGTGTTCATCTCCCACGGAATCCGGATGTCGAACGACCGCGGGCGATCCTTGCTGTCCAGTTCGGCATTCTGTTCCTCCTCACTGGGAATCTTTATGCCGTCCATGCGGATCCAGTTCTTCAGGTCGCTCTCCGACAACGACGCCTGATCCTCGGGCGTCAGTTCCTCGCCCAGATCATACTCGACCGTCGGATCGACCTCGAAAGCCACATTGGTCGTAATCGTGGCGTCGATGTAACGATCGTCATAGGACGCCGAACTCTCGATCTGTACCTCTGGCTTTTTGGGCAGAATCTGTTTTCCATAGCCGAACTGCGTAATATTGATGATTTTCCGCTCGCTTTCGTCATTGCGGTTCATGATGCGAACCTGCGCCGTGCGGGAGCCTGCCTCGAGCGTGGAGTCGATGACGAACGTCACCTCGGCCGACCCCGTACCATTGGCAGGCGTCGTGGACACGAAGAACCTGGAAGAGCTGGTAACCCATTCGAGATCGTCCGATGCCGTGACCAGAACCGTCTCGTGAATGCGGTCGGGACCCACAAGGATCTCCTCGCGATCCACTGTCAGCGAATCGCCGGAGATCGTCGATCCGTCCTCATCTTTCTGGCACGAAGCCAGCGCAAATGCACCGAGGATCAGACCATACACTATCTTATTCTTGAATTTCATCCGATTCAGTTTTTATGTTATACGTCCTTACCGCTCGATATCCAATGCATCGCAGCCTTTGATATCCTGCGTCTTGTCGTAGATAAGCAGCCACATTCCCTGCTGGATGAGCGAGCAGACCGCCGACACGTCGAGCGAGATGTTCGGGTTGTCCTTCACCTCGACGATCCACAGTTTCGAGGTCATCGCCTCGTTGACCTTGCGGATGTCGTTCCCTCCGATCTGCAACTGCAACAAACTCGGACAATTCGTAATACCCTCGGGCCACTCGCGCAGGATGCGGTTGCCCTGCTCGTCGCGCTGGTGGCGGATGCCGATAGCCTGGAGCTCGTAGCAGTTGAGCACGTTGGTCGGGAACTTCGCACACCGGTTGTAGCTGATGTCGAACCCCCGTAGGTAGGGAATCGTCGTGGCCCGGAAATCGTCGGGTAGCTCCGATAGCCGGTTGAACCGCAGGTCGATCGAGGTGATCAGATGCGTGTTCTCGCCCTGCAGGTCGCCTTCTTCGATCTTGGCCAGCATATTGGCCATCAGGTTCAACGTCGTGATCGGAGATCCCGTCGAGAAGAGCTGCTTGGGGAAAACGCTGATCCGGTTGTTCGAAAGATTGAGCTCGCTGGTATTGATACCGTTGAAGTCGTCATCGAACGCCTTGCCGTCCGTCGCGCCGAGCTGGTTGTTCGAGAAATCCACGCTGCCCATCACGTATTTGGATTTGGCGTCAAAGATGTTGGGAATCTTCTTCAGCTTGTTGTGCGTGAAACTCAACGTTTCGGTTTCGTTCGTGAACCCGCAGAACTCGGAGGGAATCTCCTCGATTTCGTTGTAGTCGAGGCTCACCTGCACCAGCTTGATTTCCGTACCGAAAGCATTCAGCTTCTTCACACCGCTGTGGATGCAGTCGATCATGCCCAGTTTCTTCATCCTCCGCAGCACGTCCGATTCGGGAAACTCCGGCAGGTTGTTGTAGCTCAGGTACATCATCTGAAGCTTGGCGGCCACGGCCGTCTGGGTCTCGTTGTCGCCCATGACGAGACGGCGCCACTCCTTGCCCATGTCGGCGATTCCCTTGTTGCACGCCACGTTGAGCACCTGCAGTTCGGGCAGCTCCCGGAGGAACGCCGGCAGCTCAGTGAAATTCGGGTTGTTGTAGAGTTCGATATCCGTCAGATCGGTCAAGTCGCCCCATTTCCAGTTCTTCGACTCCTCGGCCCACTGTTCACGGTAGGCCGTATTCTCGCCCTGCCAGTCAGTGAAGACATCCCCGGCCTTGATCGGCGCGTTGGCGATAAAGAGCTGCTGCAAATTCTTGAGCCGCATCACGGCTTTCGAGATGGCCGTAATGCCGTTGGTCGTATTGCCTGCCGGCACGTCTTTCGGCTCGATACGGCTGCTCTTTACGATCTTCTTCTGTTTCGGATCGCGGTTGATCACCCACTGCAACATTTCGGAGAGATCCTCGCGCGAATCGCGGCGCACGAACATATCGTAGTAGTGCATCCGCATCTTCTGTTTCTGCGCATCGGTCATGTCCGGATGAATACCGTTCGAACCGAAAAGCTGACCGCCGCCTTGCGCGCTGCCGATTTCTTCGTCATGGGAACCGAACGACAGAATCCGCAATTCGGTCAATTGACCGATGGCATCGGGGACGACGCCCTTGGCACCGAATCCGGCCAGCGATAACGACGTAACACGCCCCTCGCTGTTCAGCCCTACGCCGGGTTGGTCGCCCCACATGTCGATCTCCTTGTTGAAATTCCAGTTGGCGCCGGCCGGAGAGCCCTCGCCCCGGTAGCTCCAGTTCTTGCCGTCGAGCGCCTCCCATATTTCGCGCAGCGCCTTGTAGTCCTTGATGTTCTCGGCCTCTTCCGAAAGCTGCACCGGAATCTCGGCATCCTCGGTCAGCTCGTTATCTGCGACCGTGAACTCCTTGCCCTGAAGCCCCATACGGGTATCCAACGCCGTTTTCGTGCTCCCCGATTTGGAATAAACCGTATACGCCGTTACCCGGTACGTTCCCGTCGGCAGCCATACGACGGAATCGCACCTGGCCGTGCCGACATCCCTGTATTTGTCATCGGGATCATCCGCCGAGGGCGACTCTTCGTATTGCTCCTCATAGGTCACTTTCAACTCCTCGAAATCAATCTCATCCTGCGTGAACGTGTTTTTCACAGTAACGCTCACCAAAGCGATATTGCTGAACAGGAACGATTTGTCCCCGTCGTCGGCAGCGAGCGTCGCAGCAGCACGCCCGATCTCCGGCAGCCCCTCCTTCGTCAGGCGGAACTGCACCATGCCGCGGGCCTGAACGTCGGCCGTCAGATCCTTCACCGTCAGTCCGTTCGCCACGACCGTGAACGCTTCGTCGATGGGAGCCGCCGCGTTCGGAATCACCTCATCCAGTTTGTCCAAAAGCCGGTAGCCTACGATCCGGTACTCGCCGGCGAGCAGCTGCAATTTGTCGGTTCGCAGGCCGAACTCGGCGTTTTCCTCATTGTAAGAGTTCAGGATCAGCGTCTGCGTGATGCTGGTCTCCCCGTAACGGAGCTCGATCTCCATTTTCCGGATATCGCCCAGCTTGTCCGCCCCGGCACGGGTAGACGCCTGCGAAGTCTGCCGCTGCGTCATCTCCCCGCCGGTATCCTTATCGTAGGATGCCAGTTTGTAGAGCTTGAACTGCACGTATCCGTATTTGCCCGGCTGTAACTCGTCTCCCTCATCGGAACAACCCGATGCCACGACACCCCACAGAAATGCGCAAAGCGAGAAGAGGAACAGGCGGCTCAATATATTTCTCATTCGATTCATATCGTTCATTCAATTCTGTTTTCCATTCGTGCAGATCAGTCGGTGATTTCCACTACGCATACCGCATCTATAATCCCGCTGTTCTGATTCATGATGACGACCTGATATCCGGAGGGTTTCCCGCCGTTAGTGATATAGGCGCTCCAGAGCGAAACCGTCTGCCCGCCCGTTGTCGGGGCGGAAACCGTTTCGCCGGTGATGCCGTCTACGGAAAAAGCCTCTTCCAGCACCGCACCTTCCGGCATGCCGACGGCTGCGATACCCAGGCGACTGCTTTCATCGCCCATCATTCCGGCCGGAACAGTCGCCTTCCAGACGTTCTTATTCGGCATCACGGAAAGCCCGTAGTCCGAAAAGATCGCATCGCCTTCGGGAGTGTCGCTGATGTTCTCCATCTTAGGCTCGAGTCCCGCACCCATACCGACGACCTCTTCGAAAGTCATCGCCATGGCCTCCCCCTCGAAACTGGTGTAATAGTAACCGGCGAACGAAACGCCTCCTTCGGGCTCCGCACTCTCCGCTCCCTGCGTGAGGTTGGCCATGATATACGTGCTGTAGGCGGACTTGATGTCGTTCACCTCACTGTCGATGACATTACCCTGGAGATCGTCCTCGATCTCGTCGTAGACGGCCTTCGGGAAGATCATCACCGTCGCATTGCGCGGCTCCTCCCCTTCGGGAAGTTCGCTGACCGTCAGCCTGACGCGATTCTTGACGTCGGCATCGGTCTCGCCGGCGATCTTCGAAGTCGTGACCCAATCCAGATCGCCGTTCGCCGAGAAATCATAGATCACTTCCGTCGGAGTGCCCCACTGGTCGTATGTCGCCGTGTAGGCAATCTCCACGATCTCAAACGCGTCGTTGCGGGTCGTAACGGTGGAAATCAGTTCATCGCCGTAATCAACGCTCTCACTGCCGCTCACACCGCCCTCACCGGTCATCGTCTGTCCGTCTTCGCTCACCGTTACGCTCATGTAACTGGGGTCTACGATCAGAGCGCTCTCGGCATAGCCCTCATAGTAAATGGGAATGGCGACCTCGGCGACGATACTGCCGTTCTTCTGGGCCGCGAAAGTGATTACGGCATTCTCCTCTGCCGGGATCGCGTATTTCGGGTTCTTTCCGTCGGCATTGTCGTCCTTGAAACTGACCGCATAGTCGTTCGTGCCCGTTAGTGCCGTAACCGTCACCCACGAAGCGGTTTTATCCGTCAAAACACCGAGCTGGGCACTTGCGTCGTCGATCTCCAGCGTGACCGTCGTCTCGACCGGCGAAGTGATATTCCCGCCCTTGACGAGCAGCGGATTCTCCGCATCGATCACCTTGCCGCTCTCGTCCTTCACGATCAGGGACGACGCTCCCTTGCGCGGCCGCGTGATCTCGTAAATCACCTGCGACTTACCACCCATCGCCATTGTAATCTCAGCGACATCGTCCTTCTCGGAATTTTGGTTGTCATCCGAAACGCGGATCGTAACCGACTGGTCGCCCGCTTCGCCGCTGATCGTGGTCTGCACGAAATCCCCGTCCACGAAACGGCACCAACTGGCGTTGCTGGTCAGTTTCCACTCCGCATCGGCGGAGAACGTCAAAGTCCGATCCTGCCCGGCATTGACCGTTATCGCATCCTTCTCGGGAAACGTCACATCGCCCGGGCCGTCGCTATCGCTGTCCGAGCAACCGCCGACGCTCAGCGCCATCGCCAGCATCGCCGTCCAGGCCATCGCCCGGCCTATCATTCCATTCAACGTTTTCATAGTCGTATGATTTTTATGATTAATATCCCTGTTCCTTCAGTTTTTCGGCCTCGGCGTCGCTGATCCACTCGATGATATTCACATAGGTTCCGAGCGAACCGTAGATCGAGCCGTCCTTGTTACGCACGATCATCGTGAAATACTGCAATACGAAATTCTCGCACGTGCTGTAATAGGAGGTATAGGTCGTCGGCTGGTACATCACCACCCTGCCGTCGCCGAAGAGCGATCCGATCACCTCGCCGGTCGAACCGCACGCCTGCTCCTCCATATTCACAGCAGGCTCCAGTACGTCGCTGCTGTCGAACGAAATCTCCACGTCGTAGCCGTCGTAAAGGAGGTCGTGCAGCACGACCGTATTCTCCTTGCCTTCGACCGCATCCGAAGTGATCAGACGCATGGTGTTGGTACTTTGCACGAAGTCCGACATGAAGAACGTCGAGGTGACCGTACAGTAACCCGTGAAATTGTTGATGTCGAACGGGCAGACTTTCTGCATCACCACCTTGGTACGTGTTCCGTAGTGATCCCACTGTTTATCCTCCGGCACGATCAGGTTCAGCGCGAAGCCCAGCGAATCCGTCGCACCGATATTTTCATAGATACCCTGTACCGGCACATCGACGGCGAGCCGCCCCGCAGGAATGGTCACCGTGCTGGCGAGCAGCCGGAAATGACGCCCCTCCACGGCGTTGCTCTCGCGGTCGACGATCTCCACGCCGACCTTGCGGTCGTAATCCGCCGCTCGGGTAGCGGATACCCGGACGTTGAATATCTCGTTGCTCTGCTGCACCCCGTACCGGTACATGGTGTCGGCGAACATGAGGTAATCGGGACCCGTATAGGTGAAATCTCCGGTCTTGCAGCCGACGGACAACGCTGTCATCGCAACCACGACCGCATATTTCATGAATCGTATACTCATCGTATTCATATTCCCAATGTTTATTTGTTACTTTCGTTGGGTTCGATCTCCGAACCCGGAGCGTCGAGTTCGTGCTGCGGGATCGGCCACACGAACAGCGGATCGTCGGCCTCGACCTTCAGGCTGCTGCCGTTGGAGAGCGACTGTTCCTGCGGCTCGCGCTCGAAGCCCTTGTGCCAGCGTTTGAGATCGTGCAGGCGGAAACCCTCCATGTAAAGCTCCTTCACGCGCTCCTGCTCGATGATGTCCATGGCGTTGTCCGCAGTCATGGACGTCGAGCTGCCGTAGCTGGAGTAACGGGCCGTCCGCAGTTTGGTGATGTCCTTGCCGGCACTGTTGTAATCGCCCTGCTGCACATAGGCCTCGGCACGGATCAGGTACTGCTCCGAAAGGCGGAACACCTTGGGCATCGTAACGCCGTAGATATTGTTGCTCGTAAACGACAGATTGCCGAAATACTTGGTCAGCAGCGGCCATGTCAGCCCGTGGCTGTAACCGGTGGTCACCTCGCCGAAAATCGACGTGGCACGCAGGTCGTTGCTGTCGTACAGATCGTAAAGAACCCAGTAGGCCGGCACGTAGTCGGGACGGTAGCTCGTATTGTCGTAGTTGGCGAAAACCGTTCCCAGGGCACCGCCGTAGGAGTTGATCGTAAAGGTTATCTGCCAGATGGTTTCGGTCGACATGTCCATCGCCCACATATACTGGTACAGATTCACCTGCGAACCGTTGACCGTCGTATACTGATTGCAACTGGTAAGCGTGTAATAACCGCTGTCGATTACCTCGGTGGCGTATTTCACGGCATCCTCCCAGTTTTTCATGTAAAGGGCCACGCGCGCCCGCAGGGCATAAATGGTGTATTCGTTGAAATACCCCGTGCTGTAAAGCTGGGTGTTCGAGGGAGTGAAGTCGTCCTCCAGCTTCAACAACTCCGCAGCCTTGTCGAGATCATCGAGCACGAACTTGTAAGAGTCCTCCAGCGAAGCGCGCCGCATCGGCTCGTTGCCCTTGTAGTGCTTCGTAAGCACGACTCCCGGACGTTCGCCGTCTTTGCCGTCGTTCTCGTAGGCTTCGCAGAAACATTTGATCAGTTCCGAGTATGCCAGCGCGCGGGCGAAATAGGCTTCGCCGCAACATTGATCCAGCAGATCCAGCTCCTCGTCGTCCGTAGTCGCCGCACGGATGGCATCAACACGGTCGAGAACGAAGTTACAGCGGTTGATAACGGTGTACAGAGCTCCGTAGACCGACTCGATCTCCGGATTGGTGGAGAGAATGTCGTTCCAGCGCCAAACGTCGCCGTAAACGCCCGTATTGCCGTTCACGCCGTAGACCAGGTCGGTCTGGATATCGGGAAGCAGCGTAAGGTTCCCGGAATAGAGAGAGCTGCTCATGAAGGAGGCGTAAATGCCGATGATCGCCTCGTTCACCTCGCTGACCGTCGTAAGCGCACCGTCCGACGGAATCGAATCCTCCGGATACTTGTCCAAACAGGAGGAAAGGGTGAACGCCGCGGCCGTCAGCACCGCATAGGTTTTTATTTTCTGAATCATCATCGTATGTCGCAGTTTAGAATGTGATGTCGATTCCCATCGTGTATTGGCGCGTGGCCGGATACTGCCCGATGTAGACGTTGCCCGCATACTCGGGATCCAGTCCGGTGAAATCGGTAAAGGTCAGCAGGTTCTGTCCCTGCAGGTAGATGCGCACGGCCGAGAGGAAGCGGGTCTTGCGCAGCAGCTCCTTCGGGAAAGAGTATGAGATCGTGAGGTTCTTCAGACGTATGAACGACGAGTTCTCGAGGAAACGGTCGTCTTGCTGCGCCACCACGCCGTAACGCGGAATGTCGGTCACGTCGCCCGGCTGCTTCCAGCGGTTGTACAACAGCCGTTTCGACTGGTTATAGCCCGAATAGTTGCCGTTGTTCTCCTCGAAATAGCGGTCATTGTTGAAGACCCAGCGGTCGGCCATCCACGAGAATTGAGCCGAGAGCGAGATCCCTTTCCACGAAAGCGTCGTGCCGAAGCCTCCCATCCACGGGGTATTGAACGACTTGCCGGTCATCACCTTGTCCTCCTCGCGGTATTCGGTGGTGATTTCGCCGTCCTTCGTGTACCAGAGGGCATCGCCGTTGGCGGGGTTCACGCCGGCGAAGCGGTTGAAGAAGTACTCGCCGACCTCGTGGCCCACCTGATACTTCAGCCCCGTCGTCGAATTGACGTATTCCGTCACGCCGCCGTAGAGCTCCGTCAGCTTGTTGCGGTTGTAAGAGACGTTGGCGTTCAGGTTCCAGACGAAGTTTTTCGTACGGAATACATCGCCGTTCACGTTGATCTCCACGCCGCGATTGACCATCGCGCCGATATTATCCCAATATTGGCCCTCGCCCGTAACTCCGTAGGATTCCGGCACCAGCATCAGCATGTCGGTCGTCTTCTTGTTGTAGAACTCTACTTCGAGATTCGCACGGTCGAAAAAGCCCAGACGCAGAGCCAGGTTCGTGGACCAGGTCTTCTCCCACGTGAGGCTCTCATTACCGCTCTGCGACGGATACGTACCGGCACTGCCGTCGTAGTTCGGACCGCCGCTCACCAGCGCCAGGTGGTCGAAATTCGGAATCGAGGAATTACCCGACGTACCGGTGCTGAAAGCCACCTGCGCATTGGTCAGCCAATCGACATTCTGCAGGAAGCGCTCCTGACGGGCGTTCCACATCAGACCCAACGACCAGAAGCCCGCCCAGCGGTTGTTCCTGCCGAAACGCGACGAAGCGTCGGCGCGCACCGAGAAGTCTGCGTAGTAGCGATTCCGATAGTTGTATTCGGCACGGCCGAAGAATGAAAGATAGGCATACGATGTGGTGGCATCGTTCCAGCTCGAAGCGCGCGTGCCCGACGATACATTCGTAAGGTGGTCGTTCGTCTGACCGGCGGTCCAAACCTGAAACCCTTCAGAGGTATAGTCCACGCCTTCCTGTCCCACCATGAAATTGAAATCGTGATCTCCGTTGATATTCAAGCGGTAGTTGATCGTCGTGGTTTCCGTGAGGTTCAGAATGTCGGTGGAGCTCCGTCCGGCGCTGCCGTCTCCGTTGTTGATGATATAGCTGGGATAGGATTGCCCGAATCCCGTCGAATGGGAGAAGTCCACACCCAGCTGGGCACGAATCGTGAGGTTCTCGATGGGGGTCACCTCGCCGTAAATCGTCGAGATCAATTTGTACTTCTTATTTTTCACGGGATTGTTCGCCATGTACTCCAGGGGATTCACGCCCGTTCCCGTCCAACTGCCGTCGCCCTGCGAAGCGATCGAACCGTCCTCGCGGTAGGGATTCCAGTAAGGAAGCATCAGGCGGCAGGCGAAAATGGGGCTCGACAAGGCGGGTTCCCCCTCGTCGGCCTGTTCGGCCTCCTCGTAGGTCAGCATGGTGTTGGTTCCCATCTTGAGCCACCTGGCGACCTTCGCATCGGTATTGGCCCGCAGCGTGTAGCGCCGGAACGAGGAGCTCTGGGCGATGCCCTCGGCATCGTAGAAGCCGCCCGAGACGTAATAGTTCAGGTTTTCCGTGGCGCGATTGACCGACACCTCGTAACTTTGCAGCGGGGCGCTGTCGTTGAAAACGGCATCCAACCAGTTTACATCCGTACGCGAAAGCACGTCGTAGTCCTGGCCCGCGTCCAGCCCGACTTCTTTCTCGAACCGGATGCGCTCGGCGGTATTCATCATGTTCCATTTCGCACGCGCTAGCTGCGAGAAACCGTACTGCGCACGGAACGCCACCTGGGCCTGATCCATGGAATGCCCCCGTTTGGTCGTAATGACCACAACGCCGTTGGCGGCACGGGCGCCGTAGATCGAGGTCGACGAGGCGTCCTTCAGCACCGTGATGGACTCGATATCGCCCGGGTTGATCGCATTGAAATCCGAACTCTCGATGGGCACGCCGTCCAGAATGAAGAGCGGCGAGGTTCCCGAGTTGATCGAGTTCGTTCCGCGGATCTGGAACACGGCCGCCTTGCTCGGTTCGCCCGAGTTGGAGATGACCGACAGACCGGGAGCTTGCCCCTGAAGTGCCTGGTCGAAGGCCGCTGTGGGAGTATCCGCGAACTTTTCGGCTTTGACCGTGGACACGGAACCCGTGATTGAGCCTTTCTTGCGCACGCCGTAGGCGATGACGACCACGTCGTCGAGCGCCTGAGCCTCGCTCTGCATCTCCAGATTATAGGTCACGCTTGACCGGCCCTGCGGAACAAGGTATTCCACGGGCTTGTAACCGATATACTGGAACGTGAGTTTGGTGCCGGAGGCGACCTGAATCGAAAACTTTCCGTCCGCAAGGGTTGTGACGCCGCTTGACGGGCCGGAAATCACACTTACCCCGATAAGGGGCTGCTTGTCCTCAGCAGAGGTGACTACTCCGCTAACGGTGACGGATTTCCCCCCCCCTCGGTTCGGGCGGTTGCGGAACTTCGGGAAATCGCAAATACCGTAAATGCAAGCAAGCTTAGTTTGAGTAGAATTCTTTGCATGTAATTAATATTGCTTACACGGCAAATGTAAAAATTTTGATTCACATAAAAAAGCAGGAGCCGGTTTCAATTCTTAGCAGAAAATCATACATACAGTGGCATATCGCAGCGTTTATTGCTTGTTATGATTTCGTATCTTGCTAATAAACAGAAATAAAAAATCCGAGTTTCAATTTTTGAAAACACCGGATTTTAGAACGACTTTTATAGATTTGAATTATCCAACATTAATTCCCTCCTCCTCCCCCGAATATTTTGATTATTTTTGATTAATTTTAATAAATGCTTTAATTAAATTTTACCTAACAATTCGTAAGATGGCGATCAATCCCCGAAAAAGCCGGAACTACACTATTTAATTTACAAAATACATCATAAATAGCTAGTTATTTTGAATAAAATGTTAATCATTATCTATTCAAACCATTGGTGACCGATTAATACGCATCGAAAAGCATGTACATGCGATTTGTAAGTATTATTATGAATTTTGATTACGATTTTTAGTACTTTTCTCGATATTTATAACGAAAAATCGAGAATTTCACCTAATCCCGGAAAAATAATTTCTCTTTTACCATGTAAGACGCGTGAAATTCCTCAAAAAAGCGAACGATTGCAAATTGAAACCGATTTCTTCAGAAAAACACATATACCTATATAAATAATTCATGGAGAAATGGTCATGGCGTGGCCACCCGAAATGGCCACGCTGAATGTCAGCGCTGAGTTGGTTCGGAATGCCTCTTTAATAATGTGTTGAACTTCTCTTTCGTGAGGGGTTTTTCGGTCCTGGCTATCACGTCGCTCATGCTGAATACCTGCCTGAAGAACCCTTTGAAATTATTAGCGACCTCCGTGTTCCGGTAAGGAATACCGGAGCCAAATCCGGTAACAAACCAGTTGATGCCGAATGAGGTGTAACTTGATGTGTTTCTGCAGGTCTCCCTAAAGAATGTGAACACGTCTTCTCCCAGCACCCCGTTAAATTCATAGGACGGTCGGGTAAAGAAGGACATGGGCCCGTCCTCTTCAAGGTATGTTTGGTCATACTGCTTGATATAATCGCGATTGTGGTACATCCACCAGTGCAGGCTGTTGGAAGCTGAAGCAGCCCAGCACATACGTCCATCTTCGGGATCTTCCCGGTTTTCACCCGCAGCCGGGTTGAACTTGTCGCAGTCATACCAAATTGTAGAACCATTGCCCTGCGGGGAATTTTTCAGGAAAACCGGCATACGCATACACGGCCTCACTTTCGCTATACACCGGTAGAGGATACCTGTCTTTTTCTAATCCCCATACCCAAAGTTTCTTGCCTGCAAAGTTCCCATCTGAAGATTCTCCTCCCAATTCCGTAAAGCGGAGTTCCACGTTGGTTTCTTGCCTGGATTCTAATATTTTCGATCTGCCTACATTATCTTCTGGAAATTTGTAATAGTATGTTTTTGCGTTGCATATGATACGTATTCGGTCTTTCCCGATATCAACGGGCTGCGGGGCAACCAGGGCGATGTATGTACCGTTGCCGGTCTTGCACAGGCTGATCCATTCCTCCGGAGAGTTGGCGTCAGGTTGCAATGTTCCTTCCGAAGAAAGGTCGAACATTCCTTGGGTTCGCCCGTACACCTCTATGGCAAAATCGGGAGCTTCAGTGTCGAGCCCCACGAGAGTGATATTCAGCCGATGCATCAGGTGGTTGAACGTCATGATGATTTCTTTGTTAGGATTGTCCATCGTCATTTCATGCCGCGCACCGAGCAAATCTGATTGCTGTCAAGGAATATGGCTAAAGCAAGAGCTTGGCTGCGTAAGAATACCAGAGGCTCGCAGAGATCAAGAGTGCTTGTCAGTAAGGCTGCTGCACGGTTCAAACCCCTGGCCGTCGATGTTCTGGAACAGGGTGACGAAAATGCCATCCACTGGTTCTTGGAAGATAAAAATGACATCCGGTCATCAAACTACCTCGAGGATGCGGCAACTGAGATCCAGGTTCAGGGCCTTGAGTTGGATTATACCTGCGTCCTTTGGGATGCCGACCTAAGATGCGAAACGGACGGTGGAAATATTATAACTTCAACAGCAAAACAACCTGGCGCGAAGAAGCTGGCAAAACCGACAGCAGCCTTGAGCGAAGAAGAAGGTCTGGTAAATCGCACCCATCGTACTTTTGAACGACTCGTCCTTCTCGTGGGCGAACAGCTCGCTGCCTCCGAACTTATCGCGCAATACCTGTAACGCCTCCATCGCATTTTCATACGTCGCATGAAACGGTTCCTCGGTCGTAGTAGCCGACACTTCCAACTGCTGGGAATCGTAACGGTCGAGCGTATCGAGACCGTAAGTATAGTCCATAATCACGCGCAACAACCCAACCGCCTCGGATTTCGTCACCTCCTTTGCAGACAAAACATTGGAGAGTAGGCCAACGGTTTGCTTTAGCCCTTCCAACTGCTCGATCTTCGCTTGGCTGTTGACGGCGTAGCCTTTTATAAGGTACTCTTTCAGAAGCTTGTTCGCCCAGATACGGAATTGCGTGGCATTTTTGGAATTGACGCGATAGCCTACTGACAAAATCATGTCAAGATTATACATATCAAGTCGTCGTTTCACAGTCCGCTCTCCCTCCTGACGAACTATTTCCATTTTGGAAACAGTTGCCTCACGCTCCAACTCTCCGCTCTGGAAAATATTGCGGATATGTTTGGAAATCGCAGGAACTTCCGTTCCGAACAATTGTGCAATCTGCGCCTGCGTCAGCCACACGCTGTCGTTCTCCATACGAACGTCCAAACGAGTTTCACCGTCAGCGGTCTGATAAATGATGATCTCTCCTCTGTCCATAAAAATAAAGGTACGAAGAAACCCTAAATATTGAGAATATACCGATGCAATTTAATTATACGTTCTACTCCTAATTTCTTGAAGCAATTTCAACACATTCTTTTCGCAAATCCGATAAAATCTGGAGTGCCATAGGATTTTTTGCCAGGTTAAATAGTGGTAGATATTTGACGATCAAATCAGTTTCCAAGGCATCGAAATTTTCGACATATTCTACCCAATTTACAGTCAGGTTCTCATTTATCCATTCAATAATTTTCAACTTATCTGCTTCCGAGAAACTATAATTTCGCTGGTTCTTTTTCCCGACTAACGATCCTTTCTGTGGCCTGTATCCCAGAACAGCTCCCATACTTCTAAAGAACGTCCCGTGCCCCTGTGCCCGAAGTTCTTGATTTAGAAATCGCTTATACAGATCTTCAGATGCAATGCCGATATAAAGAATGTTATGCCCTCTCTCCATAAGAATAGTAGCAAATGATTTCGGAAGCAAACGTATATTTTTGATGCGTATACAGTACAAACCGGGCGCATGAGGAATCAACCCATCGACATCTTTGGCAGATTTAAAGTTTTGTTCGTTCATTAATATTTTTCCGAGTAAGACCGTATCTTTTATCGAAATTCGATTTATGCGAACAAGTTGTTGGGAGAATTTCTTAGAAATACTTTCCTCTACTGTCTCACTTCCCTTTAAATAAATTATCGAACCTTCACGATGAAAAAGAGCAGGATAATTCTTTGCCCTACCATAAATTTGATATGGAGTTATTATCGAACCATCCGCTTTTTGATACCACTTATTTTCATTCAATTTTTCCGCTATTTCTTTTGTCGTCATTGGTCGTCTGACTTGGCGAAATAGCTTCTCCATTGCTTCATGCAAAGTCATAATATTTATTATTTTTTATTTTCTACTTCTCGCTTCAAAATAGCCACTAAATTCTCGGGGCGACCGACTTGTTTCCATAATTTTACAGGAGTAACAGCTACTACCTCCCAGCCCTGAGCTCCCAATTTATTCAACTCTTTGATGTCTGATTCCACAATGGAATCGTTCTCCATATAAGCGAAAGTATAAGACTTATACTCGAATTTCTTCATAGCCGACATATAATTCAACAACCTATTAAAACACATAAATATAATAAAAAACATTATTCAAACATACTCGATTCGAATGTATATTCCTCCTATATTTCAAAAATTTTCCGCATTTGGATTTCTCACCAAAAATCGCTATCTTTGCGCTGTCTTGCAAGAAGATACGGTTGCAGTAAAGGCAAAACACGCAAGCCGGCGCAGACCCATGCAAAAAAGCGGTAGGCAATGCGGGAAACGAGGCCAAAAAACCGACGCAAACAACTGATATACATACAGGTTCATTTAGTGCGGAAGCACCTTTATCCGCACTTTTCAGTATCCTTTTGGAGACTTTTTTTGTGAGCGAATCTGCGCAAACAAGAGAATTTCAATCTGTATATCAACATCTTACAATCGAATTTAGAATCTTCCGCAGGAGCAAAGCTGTTCCGATAAAAGCACGTTTCGCACCTGCCAATTCGGATTCTTTTCATCGCAACGTTTGCAATATGACAACCCATAACGGGTCGAAGCGAGCTTAAAATTTGGCACGAAGCCGGGAATCGGTTATCTTTACTTCGAATTGTAAACATTATGACTATGCAGGACATGATAAACGGACGGTGCGGCTGGTGCGGAACCGACGAGCTGTATGTGAAATACCATGACCAGGAGTGGGGGAAATTGGTGACCGACGACAAGACGTTGTTCGAATTTCTTGTCCTGGAGAGTGCCCAGGCCGGGTTGAGCTGGATAACGATACTCAGAAAGCGTGAGGGGTATCGCAAGGCCTTCTGCGATTTCGACGCCGGACGGGTGGCACAAATGACCGACTACGACGTCGAACGGCTGATGCGGTTCGACGGCATTGTCAGAAACCGGTTGAAAATCAAATCCGCAATCACAAACGCAAGGCTATTCCTCGCCATACAGGAAGAGTTCGGCAGTTTCTACAACTACACCCTGTCGTTCTTTCCCGACCGGAAGCCGATTACCAACACCTTCCGGTCGTTGAGCGAGATTCCGGTATCCTCGCCCCAATCCGATGCCATGAGCAAAGACATGAAAAAACGGGGATTCAAATTCTTCGGCAGCACGATTTGTTACGCCCACCTGCAGGCGGCAGGATTTATCGACGATCACCTGACGGACTGCATTTGCCGAAAAAGATAAATTTCTTTCAATTAACAGTCTCTCACGGAAATGCAAAGTATATTGAAGAACAGCACAATTCCCAAAATATATTTGTATAATCATACGCTTTAGATTACTTTTGAGAAAGAAAGTCGCTTTTCAAAATCCATGACAGTATGAAATACTATATAAATCTTTTTTCTCCTAATACGGCAACAGCTTTTACCAATTCAAATAGAGATGTTACCGGTTTTAGAATATCGCGCAAATCATATGTCAAAAACCAAGGCATCAAAGCTGGAGACATATTTATTTGTTATTGCACTAAAATTCAGCGATTTATTGGTATCCTTGAGGTAATAAGCGCTCCATATGAAGACAATTCTCCGATCTTTATCGAAGAGAACGATCCGTTTTGCCTGCGCTTCAAGGTCAAACCGCTCGTATGGCTTCCTTTCGAACTCGCAATTCCGATACACGAAGATTTAATATGGAATACATTATCAATAACAAAAGGATTGCCGAAAGACAGTACTAAATGGACATATAAAGTTTTTTCCAGTCCTTTACGCTGGGACAATGCCGATGGTGAATTTTTAGTCGATTTGCTAAAACGGCAAGCAAAGCAACAAACAGTTTATCCTCTTTCCGAAAAAGACACTAAAAAGATCAAAGCATCGAAAATACGTATTATTTCCGGAAAGGAAACCATTGTTTCTGTTCCTGACGACGATGCAATCGAAAAGAAGGATCAGCCGCAAACCGAACAAAGAGAATCCATAAAAGTACAGGCTAAGCTGGCTAAAATTGGAGAAATATTCGGGTTCAAAATTTGGTTGCCAAAGGCAGATAGAAGCCGAGTTGCAGAATTTTGGCATCCGAAAGAGAACACTCTCTTAGAAGAGCTTCCGATAATTTTTGACGAAACAACCTTAAAAACGATCAAAAATATTGACGTGCTATGGATACAACGTAGATCTATTGTGCGTGCATTTGAAGTAGAAGGGACAACATCTATTTACTCTGGCATCCTTAGGATGGCAGATCTTCTCTCTTTACAACCAATGTTAGACATCAAAATCCATATTGTTGCATCGGAAGAACGACGAGACGCCGTATTAGAACAAATTACACGCCCAGTATTTGCTGTTATGGAACGAGGTCCTTTAGCTGACATTTGTTCGTATATATCATATAGTTCCATTGATGAGATTCTGAAAGAAAAACGCCTATCCTACATGACAGATGATATTCTTAAAGAATTTGAAGAGTGGAGCCAAGAATAATTTACATATAGGAAACCTGAAAATTATCATCCAGCCTTGTAAAAATGGAGCAGGCAGGAACTGCGATTCCTGCCTGCTCCATTTTTTAACACCCCGCCTCAGCGCATCAGCAGCTTATACCCCACTCCCCGCACGTTCACCAACTGGATCGACGGGTCGGCCGCAAGGCGGTGGCGCAGGCGGGTGATGAAGACATGCAGGCTGCGGGCATTGAAAAACGAATCGTCGCCCCAGATATTCACCAGCAGGGTTTTCATCGGCACGATCTCGCCTGCATTCCGGCAGAGGTATTGCAGCACTTCGGATTCGCGGGCCGAAAGTTCCGTCACCACGCCGTCGCACGAGAGCCGCTGGCGCTCGGCGTCGAAACGCATACGCCCCAGTTCGAACACACGTTCCGTACGCGCTTTCCCGACGCCCGCACGCCCGGCAAGCGCCCTGACCCGCACGATCAGCTCGCTCATGGCAAAGGGCTTGCGCAGGTAATCGTTACCCCCGGTCTCGAATCCCTGCACCACGTCCTCGGCCGCCGAGCGCGCCGAGAGGAAAAGCACAGGCACCCCGGGCGCTTCGCGGCGCAGGCGCCCGACGAAGGTGAACCCGTCCATACAAGGCATCATGACATCCGACACGACCACATCGGGGCGCGACCCGCGGAACGCCCGCAACCCGGCCTCGCCGTCATGGGCGACCGTCACCTCGAACCCCTTTTCGGAAAGGGTATCGGCAATGATCCCCGCGAGGGTTTGCTCGTCCTCTACAAGCAGCAGTCTGATCTTATCGCCCATCGTCCGGAAGTATCAGGGTGAAAGTCGTACCGCGCCCCTCAGTGCTCTCCACTGCGACCGAGCCGCCGTGTTTGGCGGCGATCAGCCCGACGTAATACAGCCCGAGGCCGAAGCCCTTGACATTGTGAATGTCGCCCGTAGGCACGCGGTAGAACTTATCGAAGATATGCGCCTGTGCAGCACGCGGGATGCCCACGCCGTCGTCGGCGACGTGCAGGACGACCCGGCCGCCGTCCCGCCCGGCCGAAATGCGGATATGCACCTCCTCGCCGGAATATTTCAGGGCATTGTCGACCAGGTTGTCCAGGGCATGCGAGAGGTGGAAGCGGTCGGCGAAGGCAGTCAGCCCTTCGGGTGAAACATCCACCGTGACCTGTGCGGGTTTGGCCGCCTGCATCCGGAACTTCTCGGCCAGCGCCCCGAGCATCCCGGCCAGGGGGATCCGCTCGCGGCGGAGCGTGAAATCCTCGCGTTCCTCGCGCGACATGGTGAGGATGCGCTCGACCATCTCCGACAAAGCCGTCAGCTGGCTGCGGATCACACCCAGATACTTCGCACGCCGCACCCCATCGTCGGCCGCCCCGAAATTCTCCAGCGCGTCGTTGGCCGCATAGGCCACGGCGATCGGGGTCTTCAGTTCATGGGTGATATTGTGCGTGAAATCCATCCTCATCTCCTCGAGCGTCTTCTGCCGGAACAGCGTCCGCAACAGGTAGATGACCACGAACGCGACGACGAGCAGCATGAGCACCGAGGTGAGGATGATGCCGAACAGCTCGCGCAGCAGTTCCCGGTGGGGGTTTTCGATCTTCACCCGGAAAAGCAGCTTGTCGTCCGTGGTAACGCGCGAGGTGAACACCTTCGGGTTCCGTATCTGCGGAGCATCCTTCTGCGAAGCGATGACCGCCTCCTCCCGTTCCGCCCCCGTTGTCCGCGCCGCCAGGCTGTCGAGCCGGATTTCGGCAACATCGCCGCCGTCCCGGCCGCGGATCACGTCGACGCTGTAGGGCAGGCCGATGCCGGCATCGGCCAGGTAACGCGTCAGCAGGGAGTCGTAGCGGGACAGGTTGAACTGGAGGGCCGTGAACGAAGGCATATGCACCTCCTGATAAATATAACGGGTCTTGTCGCCACGACGCAGGGCGATATTCGTCCGCACCGTGTCGACCTTCGGCCTGAGGGAGATCACCTTGCCGGCAGTTCCGAGGTTCTCCACCGAGATCGCACCGATCATATCCGTCCTCACGGAGTCGATATTGCCCGTCGTCACGACCGACGTCCGGGTCTGCGACGTCCGGCGCCGGTTACCTATCAGCAGGTCGTCGTACGCCGCGCGGTTCATGGCGAGCGTCACCTTGCGCGAAAACTCCTCCGCACGGTCGGCATACATCCGCCACAGGCTCCACGCCTGCACGAGGGCCAGCGCCAGCAGGGCGCCGATCGCGCAGAACGAGATATTTCTGAAACGGTTCTTATCCACGGCCAAGGGGTTTATACCGCAAAAATACGAATAAAAACACTCCTGCCGCCGGCGTTAACATTATTTAACACTTCTTAACGCGGCGTTAACCATCGTCCTTCGTTTTTCGGGGTAATATTGCAGCGTAAACCAACACACCGAAGCCATGAAAACAAAACTCACCTTCCTTATCATCGCCGCCGCGCTGGCAGCCGCAACCGCAGGACGGGCGCAGACCGTCATCTCCTACTCGACCGACGGCGGGGCACAGGCCCTCGAAACGGGCGACATACCACAGACCGTGCTGGACACCGCCACGCTCGAGGTGAGCTACCGCATGGAGTGGCTGCGGCGCCCCGACAGAGAGAAGCCGATGCAGGATCTGCTGCTGTTGCAGGCCGGCGGGAAGGTTACGAAATTCTTCTCCTACAAGACGCTCCAGCGGGACTCGCTGCTGCGCATCACCCCGGCCGAGCAGGTGCTGGCCAACGTGGGCAACTTCAAGGGCGGCCTGGAGGCCGTCGTATTCCAGAACTACCCCGCAGGCGAGATGACCTGCACCGACAAGATCTCACGGGACAACATGCTCTACACCGAGCCGCTGCCCGAAATCGAGTGGACGCTCCGCGACGGGACGCGCGAGGTCATCGGTTACGACTGCCGCCGTGCGACCTGCCGCTTCCGCGGGCGCGATTACGAAGCCTGGTACACCGAGGAGCTCCCGCTCGCCACCGGCCCCTGGAAATTCCACGGGCTGCCCGGACTGATCCTGGCCGTGAACGACACGGGCGACGACGGGGGCATCATCCGCTTCGAGGCGACCGGGATCCGCCGCGCCGAAGTTCCGGTGACGATGGCCGACCTGAACTACCTGAGGACCTCACGCAAAAAATTCATGGCCACCGAGCGCAAATACATGACCGATCCGATCGGCTACATGCAGGCCAATTCGAACATCAGGATCACGGTAAGGAACGAGGACGGCACGCCGTGCGAGGGTGCCGACTTGCTCCGCGAATACAATCCGCTGGAAACAGAATAGCCCCGCGGCGCGATGAAGTACCTGCTGACCCTGCTTTGGTTGCTGGACGCAATCGCCGCCCAGGCCCAGGAGTACACGGGCCACGTGGCCGACAAGGAGGACGGTGCGCCCGTCGCCGGGGCCATCGTCACGGCGCGGGACTCCCTGGGCAAGCCGCTGGGTTACACGACGACCTCGGCCTCGGGCGATTTCGTGCTCAGGCCGCGCGGGGACGGGACAACCGCGCAGCTCGACTTCTCGACGATGGGCTACCGCCGGCAGTCGGTTCCGGCCAACGCCGGGCGGATGCTCGTGCTGCTGACGCCCGAGACGACCGACATCCGCGAGGTGACGATCCGCGCCCCGCGGCTGAGCTTCCGGGGCGACACCGTAAGCTACAACGTGTCGCGCTTCACCGAGGCGCAAGACCGCTCGATCGCCGACGTACTGCGCAAGATGCCGGGCATCGAGGTGGCGAAATCGGGCGAGATACGCTACAACGGCCAGCCGATCAACAACTTTTACATCGAAGGGCTGGACATGCTCGACGGCCGTTACGGACAGGCGACCAACAACATCGCGCCGCAGGACGTGGCGAGCGTCGAAGTGATGGAGAACCACCAGCCGATCAAGGCGCTCAAGGACATCGTATTCAGCGACCGCGCAGCCATCAACCTCCGGCTGAAGCCGCATGCCAAAGCCCGCTGGACGGGGACGCTGCGCGGCGGTGCGGGCTGGTCGCCGGCGTTGTGGAACGGCGCGCTCTTCGCCATGCGCATCGGTGCCCGGGGGCAGTCGATGGTCAACCTCAAAACCGACAACACGGGGCAAAACCCCTCGGCCGAGACCGAACGGCTTTCGGTCGAGGACATCCTCAACGGCGGAGCCAACGACTACAATCCCGCCGCACACCTTTCGGTCGGCACTTCGTCCGCGCCGCTCGACGATACACGCACGCGCTTCAACCGCTCGCACATGGCCGGGCTGAACAACCTGCGCAAACTCTCCGAGGACTACCAGCTCAGCAGCTCGCTCACTTGGGGTTACGACCGCCTGGCCTCGGATCGCGCCGCCCGGCAAAGCTGGTACCTGGCGGACGGCACGCGCGTGGACACCGAGCAGGAGTCGGCCGCTTCGTGCCGGCAACAGCTTTCGGCACGCATCGCACTGAAAGCCAACACCGAGCGGTTCTACATGCAGGAAAAACTCGAAGCTTCGCTGGCATGGAACGACATCCGTGCCGTGCTCTCGGGCAGCTACCCCAACCGCCAGCGTGCCGTGGCCCCGGCCTACGGCATCGAAAACGACCTGAAATATATCCGGCGCACCGGCACACGTTCGCTCACCGTCACCTCCTACCTGAAATACCTTACCCGCCCTCAGTCGCTCGATGTGGTGCGCGAAACGGGCAGCCAGCGGCAGACGATCGCCGACCGCGCTTTTTACATGAACCACAACGCGGCATTCGGCGCGCAGGCCGGGCGGTTCGCCTTCGCATTCAAAGGCGGAGTTTCGGCACTCTTCCGGGGGCTCGTAACAGACCTGGCGGGCACCGGGCTCGGGACAGGCACCGCGAACGACCTTTCGGCCGGTTACGCGGGCGTCTACCTCCAGCCGGGCATCACCTACCGCTCGCAGCGGCTGCGGCTGACGCTCGACCTGCCGGCAGGTTACCGCCGCTATGGACTGCACGACAGGATCGACGGCAGTCGAAACCCGGCGGGCATTTTCACCTGGAAGCCTCGCTTCGCGGTGAAATGGAGCCCCACGGGACGCCTTTCGCTTTCGGCATCGGGTACGGTCGGCCGCGACGCGGCGGACGACAGCCGCATAGGCAACGGCGCCGTCCTGCGCAACTACCGTTCGGTGCTCTGCGGCGTAAACGAATACCGGCAGGCGCTGCAACGCAGCCTCTCGGCAGGCATCGCCTACAAGAACCCGATCGGCGGGTTCTTCGCCAGCCTGCTCGCGGTACGTTCGTGGAACGACCTGCCGTTCCTGCCTGCGCAGCGCTTCGACGGCGACTATATCGTAAACTACTACGTGCGCAGCTCGAACCGCGTGTGGTCATGGTACCTGTCGGGCGACGTCAGCCAGAATATCGACGCCCTCAACGGTCAGGCAGGCCTGAACGTCGGCTACAACCTCAGCGGCACGGAACTGCTGCTGGAAGAGGTGCCGACCTCCTATGAAAATTCCACCCTGACCGTCGCGCCGCGTTTCAACTTCCGGTTCGCCGCCTGGGTAAACACCGAATACCGGCTGGAATACCGCTATACGACACTCTCCATCCGCGGCCGGGAGCCCGACGGGCGGCACGATTTCAACCAGCGGCTGACCGTAAACCTCGTACCGTCGAAGAAATGGGTGATCCAATTCACGGCGGAGCACTATTACTCGCAGCTTTCGGCCGACCGGAGCAAGCATCTGCTACTGGCCGACGCATCGCTGCGCTGGAAAATAAACGGGAAATGGGAAGCTACGGCGACCGCCGCAAACCTTTTCGGCCGCGAAGAATATGCCTATACGACCTTCGACGGAGTAAGCTCGAGCTCCTACCGCTATGCCATCCGCCCGCGCAATATCCTGCTGGGCGCAAGCTGGAAATTCTGACAACCGCCGCACGACGCAACGCCCGGGCAAAAACAGTCCGGGGCTTCCGGATCAGAAATTACGCCCCGCGTCCCACCACAGGCGCGTCCCACCGTGGTCTCCGCCGCCGAGTTCCGCGACGAGCGCCGCATACTGCTCGGGATCGGACGTCGCCAGCGCGGCCGGGAACGGCAGCCGGCGGATCATCGTTTCGGTATCTATATAGCCCTTGCTGTGGTTCAGACGCACGGGGAACAGGCGCGGATATCCCGTCCGCCGCTGTTCGGCCCAGGCCTCGCACCCTTCGGGATACATGGCAATCCATTTTTGGGTGATGATCCGCTCGAGCTTCAGTTCGTCGTCCTCCGTCGCATCCCAGTGGGGCGACACGCGGCACCGGGCGGCAATGTCGTTCCCCGGGTCTACCGGATCGTGGTAGTCGGCCGCCATGGCGTCGCTCTCCAGATAGTGTTCGGCCCCGGACAGCTGCCATTGCGCGAACGATGCCGCAACGCCGTTGCGGTAACAGAGCTCCGCATCTTCGTCCGTCCAGCCGCGCAATGCCGCTTCGGCACGCAGGAACCACACCTCGGCCGCCGTCATCAGGACGGCATCGGTATCCGTATCCACCGTAAGGCGGGAAAATGCCGCGTAATAATTATGCGAGAAACCCGTCCCCTGACGGATTCCATGGTATTGCCCCTTCAGGGCGACCGTCCCGTCGCCCGCATCGCCGGCAATGACCACGTCGCTGCCGCAGGGCTTGAAAAACTTCGGCAGCCGCGGATCCCCGTACCCGGTCAGGACGGATTCCATCGAAGCGTTCATGGCCGCCTCGTTCCAGTTCAGGTTGATCTCGCCCAGCGGATTGGAATAGGTACCCGAAGTTTTCACGGCGGCATTTCCCATATTGGTCTCGATCACCCCTCCGGCCGCCTGCGCCGCCTTCCGGAATTCCGCACGGGCCTTTTCGGGCGCGGCAACGGAGATACGCACGGCAAGGCGCATGCGCAGGGAGTTGGCAAAACGGAGCCAGGCCGCATAGCTTCCGTCGAGCAGCAGGTCGAACCTGGAAAACTCGCCGGCCTCGGGCTGCCCCCCGACCCAGGCCGCCAGGATGTCCGCCGCCTCGTCCAGGTCATCGAAGAAGCAGCCGTAGACCTGCTGCTGGCTGTCGGGCACGTATTCGCTGCCGCGGTCGGCGAAATGGCTGTATATCACCGGCCCGTAGTAGTCTGTCACGCGGTGCATGGCCAGGACTTTGAGTATCTTGGCTATGGCATAGAACGGCGGCATCTTCTCGCGTGCCGTCTGCTCCAGCCGATAAATCTGGGGCATGACATAGGAGTAGGTGAACTGCCACATGGCGCTGTTCCAGCCGTCCTGCAGGTTGTAATCGGAGTTGTGGCTGCCGCCCTGCAGCGGTTTGGGATCGTGCATATAGCCCGAGAACATATCGGCATTGAGGTTCTGCGTCATCTGAAACGGCCAGTTCTTGCCCTTGCCGAAATCGTAGTTGAAATAAATCCCCTGCTGTACGATCTGCAGGCGGTATCCGAAGCCGTTGTCGTCGGCCTCGAGATCCCCGTCAGAAATCCCCGAGAGGTCGTCGTTCAGTTCCCGGAAATTCCCCGTGCAGGCCCCCCAAAAGGCTGTGCAGAATGCGGCGAACAGATATATGTAAAAGCGCTTCATGATTCTCAGAACTCTAGTTTTATGTTGAAGCCGATGCTCCGTACGGTTGGCATGCCGTAGACGTCGATCCCCTGGTTGTCGTTGCCCGTCGAAAGGACGAGATCGGGATCGAACGGCGCGGCATTGTAGATAAAGAAGAGGTTGCGGGCCACCAGCGACACGGTCATGCCGCTGAATACCCGTGTGCGGCGCATCAGACGCTGCGGCAATGCATAGGACACCGCCAGTTCGCGGAGCCGGATGTTCGTCGCGTCGTACATGTAATACTCGGTCACACCTGCGCGGCCGCCGACCAGTTTGTAAAAACCCTTCACGTCGTCGATCCGCTGCCCTTCGAGCATCACGCAGCCCCGGTCGCGGGCATCGGCCGTTGCGGCCGACACCCCGTAGGAATCCAGGTCGGCCATCGTCTGCGACAGGAGCCGTCCGCCATAGCGGCAGTCCAGCAGCACGGACAGCGACATGCCCTTATAGGAGAACGTGTTGCCCCAGGAGAGCGAGAACACGGGATTGGCATTGCCGACCTTCACCGTATTGCCGTCGCCCACGGTGCGGGGCAACCCGGCGGAATCGCCTTCGGCCTCGTAGACGATCTTCCCCGTTGCGTCGCGCTCGAACGCCCGCCCGTAAATATCGCCGATCGAACCTCCCTCGACGAGTTTCATGGCATAGGACGATGAAAAACTCGACGGGCCGTAGACATATTCGCGCAGCTCGTCATGGAGTTTTATCACGCGGTTCCTGTTATGTGCGAAGTTCACCGTCGACTGCCACGTCAGCGCACCTCCGTAGACCGGGTAGGCGTTCAGCGACACCTCGACGCCCTGGTTCTCGATATTGCCCGCATTCTCGTAACGGTAGGCATACGCCTCGCCCGAAAGGGCCGGAAGCTTGAAGAACTGGTTGTGCGTATTGGTCTTGTAGTAGGTCAGGTTGACGCCCAGCCTGTCGTCGAGGAACCTCCATTCCAACCCAGCTTCGAGGGCGTTGGTCATCTCCGGTTTGAGGTCGGTGCCGGGGGCGGCGTCGGCGGCATTGATGCCCCCGCCGGCCGTGACGTGCGATTTGGGATTGGTGATGAACATGGGGATGTCGTTCCCCACGCGGCTCCATGTCAGGCGAACCTTGGCGAACGAAATCCACCGGGGCAGCTCGAACATCTTGCCGATCACCCACGATGCGCCTGCCGAATAATAGAAGAACCCGCTGCCTTCGTGGGAGGTGTAGGCGAGCGTCGATGCCCAGTCGTTGCGTCCCGTAACCTCGAAATTGAGGCTCCCGGCATACTTGAACGACGCCGTGGCGAAAAGCGACTGCGTCTGGCGCCGCGCATCGATCTGTTCGTCGACATAGGCCGAACCGTTCATGACGATATTGGCGACGTTGAACACGTTGGGGAAATAGAGCGACGCCGTCTTGGAATCTATACGCAGCGAGTTGACCGTCCGGTCGTTCAGCCCCGCACCTGCGGTCGCGCTGAACTCCCAGTCCGGGGAGAGGCGTTTGTCGAACATCGCCAGCAGTTCGCCGTTGAACAGGGTTTCCGAGTAGCTGCTCTCGATATAGCGCCCGTTGGCACCGGCCAGCGCAGGCGCCGTCGAGGCATAGAATTTCTGCCGCACCTTGTCATTCACATAGTCCACATTGCCGCGCGCCTTGAGCCGCAGCCAGCCGTTCACCTTCCAGTCGGCGGTAAACGAGGCCATGACCCGGTTGCGCAGGCTCCTGCTGCGGATGCGGTTGACGACCCAGTAGGGGTTCTGCTCGAAATCGTCGCTCGGGGCGATCCAATCCTGGACATTGAGTTTGCGGCCGGCGTCATAGACCTCGAAATGCTCCCGGTAAGGCGTGATGTCCACCCCGCGGGGGAAGCGGTAAAGCCCGACCAGCGGGTTCATATAGAAACCGCCCGGCACGGGTTTGTCCTCGACCACCTGGCGCATAAAGCTGATATTCCCGTCGAGCTTGAGCCGTTGCCGGAAAAGCCCGGTCGTGGTGCGCAGGTTGAAGTTATGGCGCATCAGGCGGTTCGAACCCGTGATTCCCCGCTCGGCCGTATTGGCATAGGAAAAATAGTTCTGCACCTGTTCCGACCCGGAGGAAACCGAGACCGCATTCATCGCCGTGATCCCCGTCCGGAAAAAGTCGCCCGCATTGTCGCAGGTCTTCATCCGCGCACGGGCGCCCCAGCTTTCCACCCCGCCGCTCACCCCGTAGCGGTTCTGGAACGCAGGCAGGCTGAAGGGGGACTGGAGCGTAAGGTTCGAAGTGAACGTCACGGGTTGCTGTTTGCGGGCATTGCCCTTTTTGGTCGTAATGAGGATCACGCCGTTGGCGGCCTGACTGCCGTACAAGGCGGCGGCCGGGGCACCCTTGAGGATCGAGACGCTCTCGATATCCTCGGCATTGAGATTCGAGATGCCGTCGCCGCCGTCGCGGTTCCCGGCATCGGCCACACCGCCTATGGCCGAGTAGGCCTGCTCGGGGGTCGAATTGAGAATGGGCATACCGTCGACCACATAGAGCGGCTGGTTGTCGCTGGCGACCGACCGCACGCCGCGGATGCTTACCTTGGCCGAAGCGCCCGCACCCGACGAGTTCTTGTTCACCTGCACGCCGGCCGACTTGCCCGAAAGCGACAGGATCAAGTTGGGATCCTTCACCGCCGTGAGCTGCGACCCCCTGATCTTATCGGCCGAATAGGTCAGGTCGGCATAGTTGCGTTCGAGCCCCAGCGCCGTCACGATCACCTCGGCGATCGCCTTCACATCCTCCTGTAACACGATTTCGAATTCGGTACGGGTTCCCGTCCCGATACTCTGGTCGATATACCCCAGACACGAGACATCGAGCACGGCACCGGGCAGGACGGCGATCGAGAATTCCCCTTCGGAAAGGGTCGCGACCCCGTTCGAGGTACCCCGTTCGACAATGGTAGCCCCGGCGACGGGATCGCCCGATTCATCGGCGACACGGCCGTTGACAACCACCTTCCGGGGCGGGGACTGGGCATGCGCCGCCATGTCCGGCAACAGGCACAGGCAGGCAAGCAGGGCCGCCATGCACTTCCATCCCCTGTGCAGCGGCCACATTTTTCTCAGACAATACGTAAAAGGCATCACTATTATGGAACAATTAAGTACAAAATTATAAAAATTGGCATATAAATCGTATAATAAATGGAAATTTTAGCAACTATTCCGACTATCCGGCATTCAAAACAGCCCGGAATCCCCCTTTGCACGACAAAATGCAGCGGGGCATTTCCAGGATGCCCTCCGGGTGCCGGCGAAGATTTCGGGGATTATGGTAACCCAAACCGTAATCCGTATAACCGCAATTCCGCAGGAAACGGTATCTTTGCACCGTACAACCAGTGGGAAACGATATGTCCAGCACGAAAATAAAACGCACAATGGGAATCCTGACAGGAATAATACTCGCCGCCGCGATCGCCGGCCTGATAATCCTCAACCTCCCGGCCTTCGGACGCCTGCCGCGGGGCAGCCGGCTCGAACGCATCCTGCAATCGCCGAACTACCGCGACGGGCAGTTCCGCAACCTGGAAACAAGCCCAATGATGACGGGCGACAAAAGCCGCTTGAGCGGCATCCTCGAATTCCTGTTCCGAAAAAAGGAGGGGCTGCGCCCCGACGCGGCTGTCCCGGCCCTCAAGACCGACCTGCGCGCACTGGATCGGGACAGCAACCTGCTGGTGTGGTTCGGGCACTCCTCCTACCTGCTCCAGGCCGAAGGGCGGCGTGTGCTCGTCGACCCCGTATTCCGGGCCGCCGCACCGTTCTCCTTCCTCAACAGGCCTTTCAAGGGCACCGACATCTACCGTCCCGGCGACATGCCCGACGTGGATTTGCTCGTCATCACGCATGACCACTGGGATCACCTCGACTACCGTACGGTCACCGAACTCAAATCCCGGATCGGGAAGGTCGTCTGCCCGCTCGGCGTCGGGGAGCATTTCGAATACTGGGGTTTCGAGCCGGAGAAAATCATCGAACTCGACTGGCACGAAACGGCTGCGCTCGGCGACGGGTTCGCGGTGCACTGCCTGCCGTCGCGGCACTTTTCGGGACGCGGACTCAATCCCAACCGGACGTTGTGGGCCTCGTTCCTGCTGGAAACCCCGGCACGGCAGGTCTACATGGGCGGGGACGGCGGTTACGGCAAGCATTTCGCGCAGATCGGCCGGCAGTTCCCCGGCATTGACCTGGCGATCCTCGAAAACGGACAGTACAACGAAGCATGGAAATACATCCACACGATGCCCGACCAACTTTCCCTGGCGGCCAAAGAACTGGGTGCCAAGCAGATCATGACTGTCCACCACTCCAAGTTCGCCCTCGCCAGACACCGTTGGGACGAACCCCTGGCGACCGAAGCGGCACTGGCCGCAGACACCGCACTGCATGTACTGCGCCCCGAGATCGGCGAAGTAGTCCCGTTGCGGGATGCACCCGCAACCGTCCCCGTACCCTGAGCCCGGCAACCGGAGCCCGGCATTCCGGCCGGTACCGGGCATCTATACCCGGGGCGGGGGGAGGCAGGGCATCCAGCCCAGCCCCGCAGACAGGTGCCCGCCTGCCGCGAAAGGGATGTACGGCGTACACCCCAGCCCAACCGTCCGCCGATCGAACCGTCGGGAACTCTGGTATGTAAATTGCTGTCAGGGAGGGAAAATCCGTATGCTATGGAAAATTTCTCAACCCTGATCGAAAATTCGAAACGCGCCGTGCGCTATTGGTGGCTGCTGCTTATCATCGGCATCGCCCTGTTCGTAGTCGGCATCCTCGTATTCGTCTACCCCACACAAAGTTACCTGGGCATGTCGCTCCTGTTCGGGTGGCTGATGCTGATTTCGGGCATCCTCGAAGTCGTACTCTCATCGGTCAACAAACATTTCATCACCGGACGCGGCTGGATGCTGGCGGGCGGCATCATCGAGATCGTGCTGGGCATCATCCTGATCTTCAACGTCGCGCTTTCGGCCGCTACGCTCCCGATATTCCTCGGATTCTGGCTCATGCTGCGTGCGTTCGGTGCCATCGGGCTCGGCAGCGACATGGGCGCCATGCAGATCGCCGGGTCGGGCTGGACTATTTTCAGCGGCATCCTGCTGCTGCTCTGTTCGCTCTGGATCCTTTTCCAGCCGCTCGTATTCGGCACCACGGCCGTCATCGTATGGGTCGGCATTTCGCTGCTCTTTGCCGGGGTCGCCGCCTGCTCGCTCTCGCTCCAGCTCCACCGGGCGCACCGCTGCCTCGGCGACCGCTAAAGCGGCCACGACATATCACCCAAAAGCCCCTGCCGCGGCAGGGGCTTTTCCGTACCCGGCCCTGCAAAATCCTGAAACACCAAGGGGAACAGGGCAGCCGATCGCCGCCCGAAAACACCCCTCCCCGACCGCCCCGATAAACAAAGGGGAGTTTCTTCGACCAGAGATAGATCGCAAAAAACTTTCTTTTTACAATCTTTTTTTATTCTTATTTTATTATTTTTGCATCTAACAGCAAAAAACCAACCCAAAAAGAAATCCATGAAAACATCAATCCCCCGGACATTGCTTACGGCAATTCCCGCACTGGCCGCAGCCGGATGTACGGAAAATCCGGCTCCGCGTCCCAACGTGATCTTCATCCTGATGGACGACGCAGGCTACGGCGACTTCGGTTGCTACGGGCAGCAAAAGATCGAGACTCCCAACATCGACGCGTTGAGCGAATGCGGCGTCCGCTTCACGGACATGTACTCTGCGGCACCGCTCTCTTCGCCGGCACGCTGCGGCCTGCTGACGGGGCGGCACGCCGGCCATGCGCAGATCCGCGCCAACGACGAGATGGAATGGCGGGGCGACGTCTGGAACCACGAGGCGATGCTGCGCGATTCGACGCTCGAAGGACAGGCCCCGCTCGAAGCCGGCACCCCGACGCTCGGCTCGGTCATGCAACAGGCCGGATACGCCACGGCCATGATCGGCAAATGGGGCGTCGGAGGCCCCGCGACGGAGGGGACGCCCAATAAAATGGGCTTCGGCACTTATTACGGCTGCATTTGCCAGCGCCAGGCGCACACCTACTACCCGCCCTTCCTGTGGCAGAACGACCGGCGCGTCTACCTCGACAACGAACTGCTGCCGCCGGGCACGCCGCTCGATGCAGGGGCCGACCCCTACGACCCGCGCAGCTACGACAAATACACGCAGCGCACATACAGCCCCGATGCCATGTACGACCAGGTGCTCAGGTTCGTGAATGCCAACAAGGAGCGGCCGTTCTTCCTGATGTGGACGACGCCGATCCCCCACAGCCCGATGCAGGCGCCCGATGCCGACGTACAATACTACGTGCGTAAATTCGGCGACGAACAGCCCATCGAGGGCAAGGGCTATTTCCCCTCGCGGTGGCCGCGGGCGACCTATGCCGCGATGATCACCTACTTCGACCGCCAGATAGGCGGGCTGGTCGCCGAACTCAAACGGCTCGGCATCTGGGAAAATACGGTGATCGTCCTGACGAGCGACAACGGCCCGGCGTCGAACTCCTGCTCGTCGAGCGAGTGGTTCGACAGCGCCCACCCGTTCCGCAGCGGCAAGGGCTGGGGCAAGTCGTCGTTGCGCGAGGGCGGCATCCGAATGCCCTTCATCGTGGCGTGGGGCGGCAAACTCCGCCCGCAGGTAAGCGACCATATCGGCTATTTCCCCGATGTAATGCCGACTCTCTGCGAATTGGCCGGCGTCGAGCCCCCCGCGACCGACGGCATTTCGTTCCTGCCGACCCTCGAAGGGCGCAGGCAGCCGCAGCACGAATATCTCTATTGGGAGTTCCCCGGCAGCAAAGGCTGGGTAGCCGTCCGCTGGGGCGAATGGAAAGGTTTACTGCGCCGTGTGAAGGAAGGCAACGACCGCTTTGAATTATTCAACCTGAGAGACGACCCGCGCGAAGAGCACGACCTTGCCGCACAGCATCCCGAGATTATCGACCGGATGTGGCAGTTCGTTTCGGCCTCGCATACCGAACCCGCCAATCCGAAATTCAGGATGGAGATCGGCCGCAAATAAGAGCAGTATAGAAGTTCCGGAAATACGGGCAGAGCCACGTGAAAAAGCACCGTCGAGGTGCTTTTTTCATCCGTAGCGGACACGAACCATCGCCCGGACGGAACCGCCATGCCCGCCACCTGTGATCCGCAGGCTTCCAAGGCAGGAAGACACCGTCTACCGGCCGCTGCCCGGGCAGGGTGAAACCCGCATTACGAGTAGCGGGCGTTTGTAACCCCCTCCGCAGCCGTAGCGTGCGCGAGGTATTCCTGCAGGATCAGCGCATGGTTTCCGGCCGCACTCTTCGAAGCATACAACAGCGTAACCGTACCCTTACCGGCGATCCGGCGGACGAAGTCGCGCACGGCCGGCGAGGAGCGCAGTTCCGCGGTATACCTGCGGCGGAATTCCTCCCACCGCTCCCCGGGGGCGGCATGGAACCATGTACGCAGCCCGGGGGTCGGAGCGATCTCCTTCGCCCACAGGTCATAGCGGAGCGCCTCCTTGCGGATGCCCCGGGGCCACAACTTATCGACCAGCACCCGGTAGCCGTCCTCCGGGGCCTCGGGTTCGTAAACCCGCTTGATACGTATCCGTGTCATAACGATCGGTTTTTATCAGGATGCAGCAAAAAATATTCCGGGATCGGTGAGGGGAGGGCAAAATGAAGGGCGCCTCCCGGCGCCCTTCCCCATCAAAAATTAACCCTTAAAAATTATCTCCATTTCGGAAAACCTCCGAGAGGTAGTGGTGTAAAAAGCAAAGATCTGCGTCACCCTGGACAACCTCCCGCATCATAAGATCTTCGTCTTCAGAGATGCCTTCGTCTGAAACCTCGTTTTTGTCAATATCCTCCATAGGCATCTATTTATTAATTTTGCTTTGTACTAACTAAACGCCGGCCCCATGGAAATATTGTGCGGAAGTCAGCACAAAACCATATTTTTTTCTTTGATCATCCGTCGCAGGTTGATAAGCGCATAGCGCATACGCCCCAGCGCGGTATTTATACTCACGTCGGTTTGTTCCGCGATATCCTTGAAACTCAGACCGGCAAAGTACCGCATCATCACCACCTCGCGCTGTTCCGAAGGCAGCAGTTCGACCAAAGCGCGCACATCGCGCTCGATCTGCTCGCTGACCATCGCGTCCTCCACGTTCCGTTCGGCGAAACGCAGCGATCCCAGCACGTCATAACCCGCCTCGGCTTCGGTGACGGTCTTGTTCTGCCGCTGGGCGCGGAAGTGGTCGATCACCTGGTTATGCGCAATACGGAGTATCCACGAGAGGAATTTCCCGTTGTCCGTATAACGGCCGTCGTCGATAACCCGCACGGCTTTGATGAATGTTTCCTGAAAGATGTCCTCGGCAACGTCACGGTCTTTGACCATCATATTGATGTAGTCCCGCACACGGCGGCTGTGGCGCTCGATGAGCTTGGATATGGCACTCTGGTCACCTGAAAGGTAGTGATTAAGCAATACCTGGTCACTTAATGCTTGTACGTTCATACTCTTTTCTCCTAATTACAGTTATAAAGAGTAGAATTTTTCCCGATAGGCTATCCTTTTATGTTGTATGTGTCGTCAGTTTCGTTTGTTCGGGCTTTTGAAACGATGGTTTCCGGAGCCTTCACGATGGCAAGATAAGTACTTTTTTCCGAAAAACCAAATTTCTTTCTACTCCGCCGGGGAAATCCCGGCTGTTTTTCCGGTTGCTGAACATGCAAATTCCGTGCCGGAATCGGCCGCCGGCGCATCCCGTTCGTTATCAGCGGCAAAAGCGGAATGACAAGGTAAACCCGCAGGCAGGAGAGGTGTTTTTCCGGTGCCGTCAGGGGCAGGAAGGCGGATCGACGCCCGGGATTTCGGCCCCGGAGGGACATTTAGCGGGTTCCACATGGATCGAGATGATCGTCCCCTCGCCGAAACGCGCCCGCAGGCGGCGTTCGATATCGACCGTCAGTTCGTGCGAACGGGCGACACTCATCGCCCCGTCCACCCGGACATGCACTTCGACGGCAATCGCGGCTCCGATGCGGCGCGTTCGCAGGTTGTGCGGCTCCCCGACCCGGGGATCGGCCGTGACGATCCCCAGTATCTCCCGCTCCGTCTCGTCGGGCAACGAACGCTCGAGCAGTTCCCCGAGCCCCGTACGGATCAGGTCGAAAGCAATCTTGAAAATAAAGACCGCCACGACCAATGCTGCGATGGGATCGGCGATGCGCCACCGCTGCCCGAGGAAATAGGCACATCCGATGCCCGCCAGCGTCCCCAGCGACGAAAGGGCGTCGCTGCGGTGATGCCAGGCATTGGCGACCATGCTCGGGCTTTCGACCCGGCGCCCTTCGCGCACCGTATATCGGTATAATATCTCTTTGACGACGATCGACACAGCCGCGGCGGCCAGAGCCACGGCGCCCGGGCGGGGCAACTCCCCGCCATCGACGACGATGCGGATGGCCCGGATGCTGCTGAGCAGGATACCGGCGCCCACGGCCGCCAGCGCCAGGCTGATGATGATCGTGGCCAGCGTCTCGTATTTCCCGTGCCCGTAGTCATGCCCGTCGTCCCTGGGTTTGGCGGAGACCTTTGCGAAGGCGATCACCACTATGTCGGTAAGCATGTCGGAACAGGAGTGCACCGCGTCGGCGACCATCGCCCCGCTTCGGCCCGCAATGCCCGCCGCGAACTTCATCGCCGTAAGGACGAGGTTGACCACGAACCCGACGAAGGTCACGCGGTAAATCACGCGCTTGCGTGCTTCGGCTTCACAGGACATGGCACTATTCGAAATTTGCAGGATAAGACGACAACTGGTATGCCAGCGCCTTCGCCATCCGGTAATGCCCCTCGGCATTGGGATGGAGACGGTCGCTCTGTGCGTCATGGAAATAGCGGGTATGGGAATCCGCATTGGGATAAAGCCCGCAGATGCTGTTCAGGTCGATGACGGGGACGGCCCAGACGTTCGCAGCTTCCTTGACCGCATCCACATAGGCATCCGCATAGAGGCCGAGGCTGTTAGGATAGGATTCGTCGGGCTGGATGTTGTTGTCCCCGAAACGGGCGTATCCCCGGTGGATCGGGGTCAGCAGGATCACCTGCTTGTCCGGGAAATTCGCCTTCAGGTAGGACATCGCGATATTGATACGGCCGCGGAAAGTATCCCCGTCCATCGACAACGTCCTCCTCGTCCGGATCTCCGACCGGGAGCCGGACACCTCGACAGGCACCTCACCGGTCGTATACCACTCCCCCAGAGGCGTCCCGGAATTGTAATCGTTCGTCCCGGCAAAGATCAGGATCGCATCGATATCGCCGCCGCGCTCGGCCCTGAGTCTTTCGCACTGCCCCGGCACGTCCCGCCACTGCTGGCCGTTGATCCCGTAAACGAACGGCACGAGGCCGAGCATCTCCTGCAAATACTGCCAATAGTTCTTCGTCGTGCCGACATGCGCCTTGTCGGTGATCGAATCGCCCATGAAAGCGACTTTCCGTCCCTTCCACTGGGTACCCGCAACCGGCAGCGGATGATCCCCGTCCCCGGCATAGGCCGGGCATACGGCGGCACAGACGCCCAGCAGCCACACCGCACACAAACATACAGAATATCGCATACGTCCAATCATTTATAATATTACCCGGGGCACGCCCCACAAAATAACGGAAGCCCGCCCGCTTCGGGGGAAGGCACAAAAAAGGGCGAACGGACTGCCTCGGCACCCATTCGCCCGTTACCGGCGGAGACGCCCGTCCGAATCCGGCCCTAATAGCTGCGGGCGAAGAGCACCCGGCGGTGCGACGGCTTGCCCGAGAAGATACATTTACCCTCCTCATCGGGCGCATCGAACGGGATGCAACGGATCGTAGCCTTCGTGGCATCCTTGATCGCCACCTCGGTTTCGACCGTCCCGTCCCAATGCGCAAGCACGAAACCGCCTTTTTTGTCGAGCACCTCCTTGAACTCCTCCCACGTGTCGACCCTGGTAATCATCGACTCGCGGTAAGCCAGCGCCTTGCTGAAAATATTTTGCTGGATTTCGGCCATCAGTCCTTCGATGCGCTCCACGAGCCCCTCCTGCGGGACGGTCTCCTTCTCGAGCGTGTCCCGGCGCACCAATTCGACCGTACCGTTCTCCATATCGCGCGGCCCCATCGCTAGACGCACGGGGACGCCCTTCAGTTCGTACTCCGCGAACTTGAAACCCGAGCGCACGTTGTCACGGTCATCGACCTTCACGCTGATACCCCTGGCCTTGAGTTGCTCCGCAATGGCCCCGAAGCGCGTACGGATTTCGGCCAGCTGGTCTTCGCCCTTGTAAATGGGCACCATCACCACCTGGATCGGCGCCAGCTTCGGCGGCAGCACCAGACCGTTGTTGTCCGAATGGGCCATGATGAGCGCCCCCATCAGCCGGGTCGAAACTCCCCACGAGGTGGCCCACACATATTCGAGCTTGCCCTCCTTGTTGACATACTGCACGTCGAACGCCTTGGCGAAATTCTGCCCCAGGAAATGCGACGTACCGCTCTGCAACGCCTTGCCGTCCTGCATCAGCGCCTCGATGGTCAGCGTATCCTCGGCACCCGCGAAACGCTCGTTGGGCGACTTGTGGCCGACGATGACGGGAACCGACATCCACTCTTCGGCGAATTTCTGATATACGTGGATCATCTTTTCGGCCTCCTCGACGGCCTCCTCGCGCGTGGCATGCGCCGTATGGCCCTCCTGCCACAGGAACTCGGCGGTACGCAGGAACAGGCGCGTACGCATCTCCCAGCGCACGACGTTCGCCCACTGGTTGCAGAGGATCGGCAGGTCGCGGTACGACTGGATCCAGTTTTTGTAGGTATTCCAGATGATGGTCTCCGACGTGGGACGCACGATCAGCTCCTCTTCGAGCTTGGCATCGGGGTCTACCACGACGCCTTTGCCTTCGGGATCGTTCTTCAGGCGGTAGTGCGTCACCACGGCGCACTCCTTGGCAAAGCCCTCGACATGGTGCGCCTCCTTCGAGAAGAAGGACTTGGGGATGAACAGCGGGAAATAGGCGTTCTGATGCCCCGTATCCTTGAACATCTTGTCCAGCGCGTCGTGCATCTTCTCCCAAATGGCATAGCCGTAGGGTTTGATGACCATACATCCGCGTACGGCCGAGTTTTCGGCCAGCCCGGCCTTCACGACCAGGTCGTTGTACCATTGCGAGTAGTTCTCGTCCGACTTCGTGAGGTCTTTGAGTTCCTTTGCCATATATCTTTGTTTTTTATTTTGTATCAGCCTGCAAATATAATAAAAAAATAAAGGTTCGTCACACGGACGAACCTTTATATTGGCAGGCAAAGCCTCAGAAGCGGAAGCCGAGCGTCATCGAGATATAATGACGCGTCTGTTTGGTGTCGTACAGGCCGCTGTAAGTCTTCATCTCGCCGCCGTTCTGGTATTTGCTGAAGAAAAGCTCGTAGGGCGTCTGTTTCTCGGTCACGTTCTGGTAGGCCACGTCCAGCACCGTATTACGCCCGAGGTTGATCCCGAGGCCGCCCGTAATGTAGTAGCTCTCGTAGACGCTCGGCGAATTGTAATACTGCTGCCTGTCCTTGAACATCGAATCGGTATAACCGCCGCCCAGGCGCACGGCAAAGATCGGCAGGGGACGCACTTCGACGCCTGCCCGCAGGGTATTCGTACCTTTGTAATTATTCTTGAACTCAGCCTTGTACGCTTCGGGGTGGAAATCGGCGCCTTCGGGCACGTTCTTCACACGGATGCCGTTGTACCACTCGCGTTCGTAGTCGACCGACACGATGGCGAAGTTGCCGAACGTGTACGAAGCGCCGAATAACAGCCGCGAAGGCGACACGAAATCCCAGCTGTTGCCGCCGATATCGTCCTGCCGCGGCGTAGAATCGAAATTATACTGGTCGTCTTCCGTTTTATTATTGATCAGGTGCGATTCGATGTCGGCACGGTAACTGCGGTCGAGCCAGTAGTAGGTCGGCGTATGGAACGCCACACCCACACGCAGGCCGGCCACGGGGCGTACGATGACACCCAGTTTGAAATCCACGCCGCTGCCGTCGATCTTCGATTCCTGATAGAGGCTCATGTAATCGAGCTGCGCATTGAGCGGAGTACCGTTCTTGTCGACCGCATTCGCGGAATTTCCGGCGGCATCGAAATAACCGTACTCTTCCTGATAGGTCATGCCCACCTTCTTGTAGACGCTGCGTATGCCGATCGTGGCTCCGACATAAACAATATTGTTGAAATTGGCCCCCATCGAAACGGCGAATTCGTTGATCGAGCCCTGGCTCACGACATCCATCGAGTGCCGTACCGAAGCGTTGCGGCCGATGCAGTCGGGCACCCACTGCCCGCCGACGTCGCTGATCAGGTAGCCGTTATAGCCGAGGATGGCCGGCCAGTACCAGGGATTGTAATTGTAGCCCAGATTACCGTCCTTATCCGGAAAAATCCCGTCCTGCCCGAGCTGCTGCCCGAAGACATCGGCGATGGTCGGCATCAGCTGGTCGGGCTTCGAAGGGTCGTAACGCGACTCCGAGGAGAACGAATAGCGGGTATTGAAATCCGCGATACGGTTCATGCCGATACCGAGCGTAAGGCTCGTGAGCGGGCTGGTCGGACTCTCGAAAACATTGAGCGCCACACCGACATTGGCAAAAGCGAAGCGGGTCTTGTTATTGCCCACCCACGACGGCGCGCCCTGCGTTTGGCCATGGGCGACCGACAGCAGCGGCGTGAGTGAGAACTCGTTGCGGCGGAACATACCCAACCCGGCCGGATTGATCGACATCGACGAAAGGTCGGCGCCCAGCGAAATGAAAGCCCCGCCCATCCCCATCACGCGCGCCGTACCGAACGGATGCGACCGGGAAAGCGCGGCGAAATCGGTGGACATCATCAGGTCATTGTTGTACGTCAGGCCCCCGAATTCGAGGTTCTGAGCCTGCAACGGCGCTGCGGCCACACAGGCCGCAAGCCATATCATGATCTTACGTTTCATAGACTATCTCTGTTTTATCGTTGACTAACGCCCGCCGTAACCGCGGCTTCCACCCGACGAACTGCCGCCGCGCGACCCGCCGCCACCGCTGTAACCGCCCCCCGACGAACCGCCGCGCGACCCGCCGAAGCTGCTGCCGCTGTTGTAACTGCTGCTGCGCGACCCGCTGTCGTAGGACGAACGCCCCGAGTTGCTGTTGTTGCGGTTGTTATTCCACGAGTTGTTGTTCCAGGAATTATTGTTGTTATTGCGGTTGCTGCCGCCGTTGTAAACCGAACTGTTGCGGTTGTTGCGTCCGCCGCTCTGGTAATACGTCCTGCCGCTGCCCGAGTTGCCCCCGCGCGAAGTGGTCGTACCGTTCCTGTAACCCGAATTGGCGGTTCCGCGGTACCGGCTTCCGGAAGCCACGCTCCCCGGCACGTAGCGCGAAGGGCGCCCGCCGCCGTCGAGGCGGTAATTATGCGGCCTGTATGCCCAGTGGTGTCCGCCGTGCCATCCGGGCCCCCAGCCCGGGCCCCAGCCCGGGCCCCAGCCTGGCCCCCATCCCGGGCCCCACCACGGGTCGTACCAGGGATTGTACCAGCCGTTGAAGCCGAAGCTCCAGCCCCAGCTACCGAACGAGAACGACGGGCCCCACGCACCCCAGTAGGGACGTGTCCAGCCGTAATACCACGGGTCAACGTAAACCGATCCGCCCCATGTCCCGAACATCGAAGTGATGTACTTGGGTTCCACCCAGACCTGGTCACCGGAAATGATGATGTTGTAGAATGCCGGGTCGTAGGCCGTAGCATAGGTGAAACTGCCACCATAGCGGAAGTTATAGTAACTCGACGGCATCCTGTATGTCGGCGATTCGAAGCCCCGCAGGCGCCGTGCATAGGCGCTTTCGTACGTATCGGCTACGATATCCTCGTAGGGGTTCGAATTGTATTCGTAATATTGGTTCTCCGCAGTGGCGGCCTGCGCCTCCGCGATACGCGCCTCCCATTCGGCCCGGCGGGCCTCGGCGGCGGCCTTTTCGGCTTCGGCCTTCGCCTGTTGTTTCCGGGCGATGGCAGTCTTATCGTGCAGCGAATACAAATCGTCGTTGGCGTATCCCGCCGATGCGTAGTAGGCCGACGAACAGCCGGCCAACCCCGCAGCCAGGACAAGGGTTCCGATTAAAATTTTCAACTTTTTCATAGCGCACAATGTGTTTGCGTTAGTTCCTCTTGCATTAGTAAACGAAAACCGTACCGAATTTAGTATCGTTTCTCATCTATATAAACGGACAGGCGGGGCCGATACTGCATTCCTCCTCCAGATACAAAGATAGGAATTATTTGGGAAAAGCACGAAAAGAGCCGGATATAGCCGCTTTTTCCCTACCGGAAGAAAAAATTTTCGCACGAAAATGCCGAGAAACAAAAAATATGTCTATATTTGCAGTCCCAAACGGAAGGTTTTTCCGTGCGGAATATACTGGAGAGATGCCGGAGTGGTCGATCGGGCCGCACTCGAAATGCGGTGTACGGGCAACTGTACCGGGGGTTCGAATCCCTCTCTCTCCGCCAGAATACAACGAACGAGACAGCGAAACCCTGCAAATGTTTAATTTGCAGGGTTTCGTGCGTTTAGACTAGAGGCATTGAAAAGCAATGTAGCGCAGGTCGGCTGCGGTCTGTCCGCCGTACCTGATTAGGCGATGGATACCCAACTATCTCCCATCCTCCACCCGTCTCTGCTATATTTTTTATCATATTATAATACAACCCGTTGAACCTAAGCGTTAAGAATTCATCCATTTCTGGCAAATCATTTGCACGCACGAGCCATAGCCGCGCCTTTTGAGTGCCATCCTCTTCAAGGCGGACACCGGACGTATCAATTTCATCCGGGCACTTTCGGGACAATAAAAAGATATGGTAATGAATAAAATTTATTTCATGCTGGCAATCCTGCTGGCATCGGTAAATTCATCCCTGGCCCAGAAATGGGCCGTCAAGAGCAACTTGCTCTACGATGCCACCGCTACGATCAACCTGGGTGTCGAAGCGGCGCTCGGCCCCCGCGTAACGCTGGACATATCGGGCAACTACAATCCGTGGGAGTTCGGCGACGCCCGGTGGAAACATTGGCTGATACAACCCGAAGTACGCTACTGGCTTTGCGAGCGCTTCAACGGCCACTTTTTCGGATTGCACGCCCATTACGCCGAATACAATGCGGGAGGGATCAATTTCAACGCCGATTTCCACCGCAACCGCTATCAGGGGCACCTCTACGGTGCGGGTTTATCCTACGGTTATCAGTGGCTGATCGGCAAGCGGTGGAACCTCGAAGCCACAGTCGGCCTGGGGTACGCCCGTTTGTGGGATCGGAAATATCCGATCGCCGAATGCGGCGAAGTGATCCGCACCCGCTCACGCAACTATTTCGGGCCGACCAAAATCGGCCTGGCACTCATCTTTATCATCAAATAATACAGCAGGATATGAAACGCCATACAAAGCAACGCATAACCGGCTTACTGGCCGTATGCCTGACCTTCACCGCGGCAGTCTACGGTCGCGAGGGGAATCCGGCCGCTTACAGGGAGGGCGACCGGCTTTGCGTAAGGCTCCCGATCACCGCCGGCATCGACCTCCCGGCCAACGGACAGCTGACCGTCACGCCGGTCGTCAGCAACGGCGAAAACCAAATACTTCTGGCTCCCGTCGTTTTCACGGGACGCATCCGGGAGAAAGTCGACGAACGCCGGGAACGGCTTTACGGCATACCGGCTGTTAGCGAAGGTGTTTTCAGCAACACGGTCATCCGCCGCAGCCGGAAAAATCCGTCGGCAAATGCGGTTCTTTTCGAAGGCGATATTCCCTACGAGCCGTGGATGGCAGGCGGACGAATCGTCCTTTACCGCGACCTGGAGGGATGTGCCGGACACCGGACGGCCCTTCCGCCGCTGGTCGCCGCCGAGATCGCCCCTGCCGTACAACCGCGGCTGTCGTTCCTCGTTCCCGCAGACGAACCCAAACGACACAGCGAACAGCTCACGGCTGTCATACACTTTCCGCAGGGCCGTTCGGTGCTGTTGCGCGGGTTCGCCGACAATAGCAGCCAACTGGCGCGTATCGACAGCCTGACTGCGCGGTTGCTGGGAAACGACAGCCTTTCGGTAGAGAACGTCTACCTGAAAGGATATGCCTCGCCCGAGGACACCTATCCCTATAACACCCGTCTTTCCGCAAACCGCGTACGGTCGATCCGCAACTACCTGCAAGAGAACTTCGGACTGGACAGCGCGGTCTTCATCACCGCGACCGAGCCGGAGGACTGGGACAGCCTGCGGCGTTGGGTCGTCCTGTCCGACCTGCCCGCAAGGAACGAGGTGCTGGCCATGATCGACACCGTGTCCGATCCCGATGCCCGCGATGCCGGCATCCGGCAAATCGACAACGGCGCAACCTACCTCCGGCTGCTGCGTGAAGTTTATCCGCAGCTGCGGCGCGTGGATTACCGCATCAGTTATACCCTGCCCCCGTTCACCGTGGGACAGAGCCGCGAACTGATCGCTTCCCGTCCCGAATGGCTGAGCCTGGGCGAAATGTGCCGGCTGGCGGAATGCTATCCCGTCGACTCACCCGAAAGAGCCTATGTCTGTGCAACCGCGCTGGAGTTTTACCCCGACGATCCGTACGCCTGCAACAACATGGCGGCACTGGCCCTGCGCTGCGGCGACATACAAACGGCCCGTCAATGCCTGAACCGCTGCGCCGGGGATCCCTGCACACTGAACAACCTCGGCATCCTGTGCCTGATCGACGGCGATTCGGAGAAGGCGCGCTACTGCTTCTCGCTCGCCGCGGAATACGGCTCCGGGGAGGGGACATACAACCTGGCGCATTTCGACGAATTGAGTTGCAAATGGTAAAAACGACTTCTCATTCCAAATACTGTAAAAAAAAATAAAACCATGAAAAAAATCTACAACTTGCTCTTATTTACGGTTCTTGCCGCCGGCCTCGCAGCTTGCTCCAGTGACGAAGAGAAAACGGATGTTGCCGGCCCTGCCGCCGGGAACCTGCAAATCATCATGCGGACGCCCCAGGCGGCGGCAGGCCGCGGGCCGGTCTACCGCACCGGGGACTTCCGGATCCTGGCATTCAAAAAAACCGGCACGGACTATGTCTATATGCAGGACATTCCGCTCGCCGGCATGAATTTCGACGGCACGGCGCTCACCGGCACGGTTCAGTTTCCCGCCGGCGACTACAAGTTCCTGCCCTCCTACGGGCTGGTAACGCCGGGCAACTACACGTGGCCGGACTTCACGGACGCCACCCTCTCCGATGCACTCTACGTGACCCATACCGGGGAGAATTTCCCGGCAGCGTTCATGCTCAACACACCGCTCGATGCGGTTCCCGCCTACACGGTGTCCCTCGACGGCCCGAAACAGACGGTCAGCGCCACGCTCCGCCGCGCCGTTTCGCGCGTGGACGTGCTCTTCATCCGCGCAGAGAAGGATGCCGCAACGGGCGTCTATACCGAAAAGCCGGGCGCTGACGTTTTCGGCCCCGAGAAACTGGCCGGGGTGAAACTGGCCTATACCGGCGCCAACAGCCGTCTGGGACTTTCGGGCGAGAAAGTGTCCGGTCTTTCCGACGTGTCCCACACGATCGGCACCCCTGCGGACGTGGTCACGATAGGCACGGGCGAATCGACGGTCGTCGGTGCCGACAAATATGATTTCGAGAACGTACAGCCCGCCGACATCATCTCCGGTTCCGCGCATCTGAAAGGCACCTACCTGATCCCCAATCCCGACAATACGGCCACGACCGGATTTTCGATGCAGCTCACCTCGGGCGAAGGATCGGCACGCACCATCGCCCTGCGGGACAAAATACCCGTCGAACGCAACAAGGCGACACTGATCCGGATTTACGTATTGGGCGAAAACGTCTTCACCACGGGTGTCGATTTCGAAGTCGAGGTCGATACCGTCTGGGACGGATCGAACTTCGTGGACGGGGAAATCGACTGACAAAAGCCAGGGAGACAGAATCATGAATAATCGGATTCATACGACCATCATCCTGGCAGCAGCCGCTTTCGCAGCCTGTTCGGGGTCGGAGCGAGCAGATATCGCTCCGGTCACGGAGACCTCGCGGATCATGCTGGTGCGCGAAGGGGCCGCGGATGTTTCGGTTTACGCCTTTCGCCGGGAGGGAGCGGTTTTCCTTTTCGACACGCTGTTTCGCGAAGGATGGACACCCGACGGCAAACTGTCGGTGCGCCTGCCGAACGGGCACTACAAATTCCTGTTCGCCAGCGGAGCGGCCGACCGGATCGCCCTGCAACCCGCCCCGTTAACGCGGCAAACTTCATGGGAAGAGGCGGCCTTCGTCTTGCGTGAAAACGCAGCCGTGCCCGGAACCTGTTTCCCGGCCGATGAACTGTTCCTGCAATATCCCGCATCCGGTGCCAATACGGTCTACACGATCGACGGCGCGGCACAAACGGTTCGCACCCGGCTCACGCGCGCTGTCTGCCGAATCGCCGTCATTGTCAAGCGGGGCTACCACGACGGCACGCGATACGTCGAGGTTCCCTATGCCAAACCGCAATCCGTACTCGGCCAGATCGGGCGCATCGAACTCTCGGCCGACCACACGGGCCAGCGCGTGAATCCCGACGGAAGCAGCGGAACGGCCACGGTGACGGCGACACTCGCGGCGGCGGATTATGCAGAACTTACCGACGCGGGATTTGTCCGGTTCGAAGGGCCTTTCGTCATTCCGCCCGCCGACGGCGGGGAGATAGGCCTGGACATCTCGGTCGTACCCGCGGCGGGAGCCGCCCTGCAACCGGCGCAGCTGCGCCTGACGGGTAAAGCCGAACGTAACAAGCAACTCGAAATTACGCTCTGGATCACGTCGGATTACCCCGTTATCGGAGTAGAAATACAAACGGCCCCGATCACCGAGGAACAGGACGGCGATACGGGCATTTGGGAATAAAAGATTGAACGTGATGAAAAGAAAATACCTATATCGAATTTTCGGAATGCTGTTTTTGCCTGCCCTCTCCGCAGCCTGCGGGCTGGAGGCGCAGGAGGAGATCTTTCCCAGCAATAAGTTCCGCTACACCGAACTGCGTCTGGACGGCACGCTTCCCGCAACGGCACTCCGCACCCCGCTCTACCTTTTCCGCCGGGCGGCGCGAACGCAGGACGGATATGTTTTCGACCGCAGTTACACTTCGGTCGCCGACGGTGAGACACTGAAACTTCCGCTCGCCGAGCTGAAAGCCTACGACTACCGTTTTCTGATGGTCGCCCAGCCCGGCGACGCGCAATGGCTGTCGCTGTCCACAGCGGCCGGGACACAGTTCGTCCCGGGGGTCGCATGGGAAGACCTGCGGCTGGGATGCGCCTCGGGAGCGGCTGCGCCGGACGGTTACAGCGGCTATACAGACTTGAGCGGCGAGGCTATTCTCCTCGACGGCAAGATCCGCCTCACGCTGACACGCGTCGCAGGGCAGGTGCTCTTCGACATCTACCGCACGGGAAGCTCGCTCTCGCAGCCCGAAAGCATCCTATCGCCCGATGTGGAGTCGGTGATCGACCGGATCGCACGGATCGAAATCTCCTATGAGAATCCGACCACCGAACTGCGCTTCGATGAAAACGGGACGCTGGTTCCCGCAGCGTATGCTTCGGAACCGCTGGTGCAAAGCATTCTGCCACAGATGACGGATTTCAAGGTTCCACTCCCCCAGACGGACAAGGGACTCGGCATATACGACGACGGGGTGCGCGGCAGCCTGCGCATGAAAGGAGCTTTCCTGCTGCCGTCCGATTCGAAACTGCGGGTGAAACTGCTCTTCACATACTACGACACGACGCCTGCCTGCGGCAACGGCCACGCGGATGTCCATTCCGCAGCCTGTTTCCCGCAGCGGCAGCTGACCCTCGCCCTTCCGGCGGCCGATGCCGCGACGGGGCTTCCGGTGGCTGCAAATTGCTTCACGGTCAACCGGGCGGGGCTGCACTGCGACCGGATCATCGACATTCCGGTCGGAGGGGGCATCGAAACGAATTTCGACTGGTTGTGAAACGGCAAAAACGTACGATTATGAGAAAGCTTTCAGTCTTATTCGTAATGGCGGCCTTCCTGACGGGCGGCTGCTCGGAAGGGGAACCCTTCGGGCACCCGTCCGCGGAGAGGGAAAAACGCGTCGAAGTCACGTTCCGGCTGGAAGCCGTCGGCACGGACGTCTCGCTCGAACCCATGACGCGCGCCACCTCCTACACGCAGTGGTTCAGGAACACGGCCCGGCTGCTGATCCTGAAAAAGGCGGACACCCGCTGGATCGTGGACACGACGCAAACCGTCCTGCTCGACGCACAGTCGGGGCCATGGGCCGAACTGAAGATCGCCGGGGATCTTCCGCCGTGCCCGTTCAATCTCGAACTGCGGCCGGGCGATTACCGGATCGTAGCCGTAATCAACTGGGGGTCGGCCGACTGGAACAACGATCTGGTTCCGGGGAAAGTCGTCTCCGATGAGACCGACGGCTCGCTGCGCACGCCGCCGCTGCTTACCTACACGATCTCGACGCACTGGATGAACAACGGTTACCGGCAGCTGAGCCGCGAAGTTTTTGTTGCCGTGGCCGATTTCCCGGTGCCCAAAAGCGGCGATCTCCATTCGGCAGGCGTTCCGCCGGTAACCCTGCGGGCCGAACGGCGCGTGGCGAAGTTCCGCGTGCTGCTCAAAGACAAACCTTCGCCCGTCAACGGTTTTTCGTTCGACATGACAGCCCATACCGTCCAGATGCTTCTCACGTCCAAGACCGAACCTTTTGCCGAAGGCGTCGACGCACTCGGAGGAATGTATTACGGCGATCCCGCACTCTATGAACTGCCGTGTTGCATGTCAACGATGGGAGATTTCCATTCCTCGGGGACGGAGCGCTACCAGATGTGCCAAACCAATTCGACGGTCTTTTCGCCCTTCGTCTTCGCCGACCCGGCCTCGGAACTGCCTATCGGGATCTTGGATATCGACATTTCCGGCGCCAGCGGCGGATATACGTATAAAACCGACCAGACGTTCGCACGCACGCTCGCCGCAAGCAAAATCTCCGGCATCGTTTTCGAAACCACCGACACCTATGACGACCCCTCGTCGCAAATCCGGATCGATGTCGTCGAGGCGACGGACGACGCGGGAAACCCCGAAAATGCGGCGGCGCTCTTCGACTCCTTTTTCGAGTGGAACGCCTCGCCCTACTAAAATTACGAAGTCATGAAAAAATCACTTTACATACCGTTCGCGTTCCTGTGCCTGCTGTCGGCAATGTCGTGCATCGAAGAGAAACTCGACCCGTGTCCGCCCCAGGGAGGAGAAGTTACGGTCGCACTCCGGGTCGAGAAATTCCAGGCCCGGCCGCCCTACCGTCCGTCGGATTTCGAACAGGAATTCGGGAAACGCATCCATTCGCTCGACTACCTGCTCTATGCCGACGGGCAGCTGATCGGGCAAGGCCGCGCGGACGACCTACAGACCGCTGCCGGCGGGGACTACCTCTTCCGCATGGGCACGCTTCCGTTCGGAACGTACCGGCTGGCGTTCGTGGCCAACGCTGCGGCGCGCATGATGACGGGGACGACCGATGCTCCGGAGGCACGTTACATCGTTTACCAGGGAGAAAAGAACGGCGACGACCATTTCCGCGCCGACGTGCCGTTCGAAGTGACCTGCCCCTGCCGCAATGAATTCGAAGCCGTCCTTCAGCGCGTACACGGCATAACCCGCTTCCGGTTCGAGAATATTCCCGCCCAAATCGCCTCCGTCGAGGTGGTGCTCGACAACGTCGGCCAGCGTATGCCGCTCTGCGGGGAACCCGACCAGGGGTGCGAGGTTTTCAAACGCGTCACCGCAGCGCAGCTGAGGACACGCGCCGCCGGGTCGTTCACGCTCGGCACGTTCTGCACGCTGCCGGGCGAAAGGACATCGTGGCGGCTCAGACTCTACGGCGAGGACGACGCACCGCTCTACGACCGGGTAGTCACCGACACCCTGCGGATCGAATGCAACCAGTTGATCGACCTTACGGCACGTTTCGAAGAGGGCGATTTCCGGGGAGAAATCGAGTTCTCGGTCGATGTCGACACGACATGGGACGGAGCCAACGAAGGCGGGGGCGAAATCATACGATGACGGGGAGCTGGTTCCCAGCCTGCCCGCCCATCCCGTGCGGACGGGCGCTGTCCTTACCCCGGGAAAGGCACGGGCGGTACGCTCTCCGACGGCCGCGGACGGAATGCCGGGGCGCAGCGCTCCTGCGGCGGATTTTATTTCAACAGGCAGCCGTTCAGCAGCTCGATCCTCCCGGGCACATCCGCTTCCTTCATCCGCCGGATCAGAGCGACCAGCTGCATGGAATCGATCTCCAGCCCCATCGTGCGCAGATAAACCGCCTTTACGCCCTTCGATTCGTAAAGGCGGTCGAACCGCCAGAACCAGGCCGGCCGTATGAGCTGCGGCTTGTAGTTGCTCTCGAGCAGCAACCGCACCCAGTATTGTCCCCGGAAATAGGAATCGTCCGCGTAAAGGATGGCCTCCCATTCGATCTGCCCGCGGATCGTGAACATCTCGGTGATGCCGTCTTCGGTAAGGACGATATAGGGTCGGCGGTCGTACAGCGAGCCGATACCGTACAACAGGGTAAAACCCGCCGTCGCCACGAAACACCATCCCAGAACGACATCGCGGACACAGTACAGGATAAGGCCGCCGGCAATCCCCGCAAGGAACCCGGCGACGGTGATACACACCGCCTTTTTCCTGGATTTATGCACTATCATCTTCATCCTCAACCTGATTTTTCATTTCGGGATCGTGCAAATTCTTCTCCAAAGGCATAGAATTTGAAAGCCGGGATAAGAAAAAAACCGTGCATTATGCGCCGATGTTAAAAACCGGATGGCAAAAGAGGAAACACAAATAACAAATGTATAATTAAAAAACAGCCGAAAAATGTTAAATTACGAAATCTGGGGAAACAGCGTCCAGACATGGATCGTCTCCCTACTCATCATAGCAGGAGCGTTTATCGTCGTGAAACTGCTGTCCCTGCTGGGCAGGAAGGTTATAAAACCCTTTATCGGCCGCACAAGCAACCGGGTGGACGACATCATATACTATTCCCTGGAGTCGCCCCTGAAATTCGCCGTGATGCTGCTGGGCATCTGGATCGCCATCCATCGGCTGGTCTACCCGGATCATCTGGTAAAATACGTCGACAATGCCTACAGCATACTGATCATACTCGACATCACCTGGGTTCTGGCCCGCCTCTCCACGGCCCTGCTCCAGCAATATTGGGGGCAGCGGTCGGACGGCCATGCGCTGAAAATGATGCCGGTAGTCAGGCGGACGATCCTGGTTCTGATCTGGATCGTCGGTCTGGTAACAGCCCTGAGCAATGTAGGGGTCGACATCAATGCGTTATGGGGCACGCTGGGCATCGGCGGTATCGCCTTCGCCCTGGCGGCGCAGGATACCGTGAAGAATATCTTCGGCGCGTTCACCATCTTCACGGACAAGCCCTTCGGCATCGGCGACACGATCAACGTGAACGGCTTCGAAGGGACGGTGGTCGACGTGGGCATGCGCAGTACGCGAATCATGGGTTACGACCGGCGCATCACCAGTTACCCGAATTACAAAATTACGGACGCCTCGATCGTCAACATCTCGTCGGAACCGATGCGCCGCGCCATGGTTAAGGTGGGACTGACCTACGACACCGGCGCAGACAAGATGAACGAGGCGCTGGATATTTTGAGGGGCCTCCCGGCGAAGGTAAAGGACGTTTCCGAAAATCCGTCGGACATAACGGCCTACTTTTCGGACTACACCGATTCGGCGCTGGTCATCACATTTTACTATTACATCGAAAAACAGGGGGATATTCTGAAAGTGACCTCGGACATGAACCTGGCCATATTGGCCGCCTTCAACAAGGCCGGGCTCAATTTCGCCTTCCCGACACGCACGCTGCTCGTGCAACGGGGCGGGGAGGACGCCGGATCCGGAGACGAATCCGTCCCCGGAAACGCCCCGCAAACGCCCAATTCATAAAATACGACCACCATGGAAAATATCAAAAACCACCCCGCACCCGACCAGTTGGATTCGTTCGACAAATATCCGCCGTACTACGGCCAAGACCTCGAACTGGCGTATACGCCCCAACGCTCCGTCTTTACGCTCTGGGCGTCCACCGCGAGCAAAACCCGGCTCAATATCTACTCCTCGGGCGAGGGAGGCAATCCGGAGGAGCAGTTGGAAATGGAGCCCTCGGACGACGGAACCTGGCGCATTGCCGTCGAACGCGACCTGAATGGCTCCTTCTATACCTTCCAGATAGAAAAAGAGGGGAAATGGCTGGCCGAAACACCCGGCATCTGGGCGAAGGCGGTCGGCATAAACGGCGACCGGGCGGCCGTGATCGACTGGAACCAGACCAATCCGGAAGGCTGGGAATCGGATCGTGCGCCCGAATTGAAAATGTATTCCGACATTATTCTCTACGAACTGCACCACCGCGATTTCAGCATCGCCCCGGATTCAGGAATCCGCAACAAGGGCAAATTTCTGGCCCTGACCGAAACCGGCACCAAAACCCCCGAAGGCGAGGCATCCGGTCTGGATCACCTCAAGGAACTGGGCGTAACGCATATACACATCCTCCCCTCCTTCGACTATGCGACGGTGGACGAGACAAGGCTGGCGGACAAGACCTACAACTGGGGATACGACCCGAAGAACTACAACGTTCCGGAAGGCAGTTACTCCACCGACCCGGCCAACCCCGTGACGCGCATCCGCGAGTTTAAGGAGATGGTGAAAAGCCTGCATCAGAACGGGATGCGCATCGTCCTCGACGTCGTCTACAACCACACCGCCTCGGTCGATCGTTCGAACTTCAACCTTACCGTCCCGGGCTACTTTTACCGCCAGAATGCCGACGGTTCCTACTCGGACGCCTCGGGCTGCGGCAATGAAACGGCTTCGGAACGCGAAATGGTACGGCATTACATCGTCGAATCCGTCAAATTCTGGGTGCAGGAGTACCATATCGACGGGTTCCGGTTCGACCTGATGGGAATACACGATATCGACACGATGAACCGCATCCGGGAAGAACTGACGAAGATCGACCCTACGATCTTCATATACGGCGAAGGATGGCTTGCGGCCGACTCTCCCCTGCCTCCGGAAAAACGGGCGGTACGGGATCACGTCGGTGAAATGGAGGGCATCGCCGTTTTCTGCGACGATTTCCGCGACGCCGTGCGCGGCAGCACGTTCGACGAACAGGCCGCCGGTTATGCCTCCGGGAATATCGTCGGGCATTACGAACCCGTAAAATTCGGGATCGCCGGCGCCACGCAGCATCCGCAAGTGGATTATAACGGACTGTTATACAGCTCTGTGCCATACGCATCCGCCCCTTCGCAGGCAGTCAATTTCGTCGCCAGCCACGACGGTTACACGGTGATCGACAAACTGAGACTTTCCGTCAAGGGCGACCATGCCGACGACGAGCTGCCGCCTATCGACAAACTGGTACACACCATTCTGCTCACGGCACAGGGGGTTCCTTTCATCCGCGCCGGCGAAGAGATGATGCAGGACAAACAGGGGGAACCGAACAGTTTCCGCTCGCCCGACGCCGTCAACCGGATCGACTGGGCCCTGAAAGCCAAAAACCGGGATATGTTCGATTATGTCCGGAGGCTGATCGCACTTCGGAAAGCACATCCGGCATTCCGGATCCCGACGGCAGAGGGGCTGCAGCAGGGGCTTCATTTCCTCGACACGGGCGACTCCGGAGTGATCGCCTATACGCTGGGAGAATATGCCAACGGCGATGCGTGGAAAGAGATCCTGGTGGCCTATAACGGCAACCGCCACCAGGCCGAGTTCCACATTCCCGAAGCGGATTGGATCGTAGTCTGCCGCGACGGCCGGATCGACCCCGACAGCCGCGACCGCCTGCCCGGCGGCAACACCCCTATCGCGGCCTCCTCGGCCATTATCGCATACCGCGAATAATTTCCGGGCAGTTCATCCTCCCGGGTACAGAATTTGTATTATCCTGATTGTCAACCAAAATTAAAAAACATATGTATTTCTTATGGTATTTACTCATTGGCCTGGCGGCCGGATGGATCGCCAGCCTGATCTTTAAAGGCAGCGGCTCCGGATTGCTGGTCAATCTGATCGTCGGCCTTGTCGGCGGCTTTTTGGGCGGCTGGCTCGTTTCGCTGTTCGGCTGGGTACCGACAGGTACTTTCGGCACCTTCATAGCTTCGGTCATCGGGGCTATCGTGCTGCTGTGGATCGTATCGCTGTTCACACGGCGCAAAACCGTTAAAACATTATAATTATGGAAAATTACTCGAAAGAAGAGCCCGGCACGCTCCGGGAACATGAGGAAAAAGCAGTCCACAAGGCGGAAGAACACGGCCAAAAGGCCAGGCACGACCTGCAGGAAAACATGCAGAAGCTGAAGGACGACGCCCAGGAGACCGCCATCGAGGCGAAAAACGAGGCAAGGACGGGTGTCCGCAAAATGGCCGGCAAAATCGAAGAGGCCGGCACGAAGGCCAAAAATGCGACCAAAGAGGGCATGACCAAAGCCGCACACAAAGTAAAGGAGACGGCCACGCAAGCCTCCAACCGGATCAAGGAGAAGGTGCACTGAGCCCGGTGGCCCGACATCGAAAAAGAGAAGTCTGAAACTTCTCTTTTTTTTTTGCCGCAATATTTCGGGGAAAGGCCGCCACCGGGAACCTATGCCGGCATGAGGATGCCCGGATCGCCGGGGACTTTGCGCATGAAATCGGGCTGTGCGGGTTCGCAGTCCATCGCCTGCTCCGGATAGGGTTTCAGCAACGCGGCGATCTGGCTGTCGGACAGCTCGGGGTGCAGCCAGCACTCTTCGTCGCCGTCTTGCAGAATAACCGGCATCCGGCAATCCCGGTTGTTGATATGGCGCATCATCGGATTCGCTTCGGTGGTTATGACCGAATACGTCATCACGACCTCGTCCGACTCCCGGTCGATCCAGCAGTCGAAAACGCCCGCAAGGGCGACAATAGGCCGATCCCTTACCGTCACGTAGTAGGGGGTCTTCTGCGCCTGCCCGTGGCGCCAACCGAAAAACCCGCTCACGGGGATCAGGCACCTCCTCCGGCGGATCGGGACACGGAACGAAGCGTTTTCAAAAATAGTTTCCGCACGGGCGATGACCGTCTGGTTACGAACCGTCACGGTCTGGGAGGCTTTCCCGATCCAATACGGGATCAGCCCCCAGCGGAAATACTGTATCTGTTCGTCCCTGGTGACGACCGGGTACGGGAGGTGTGAAAATGCACAGACATGGTATGCAGGCCGGAATTTTCTGATCAGATCGGTTTTACGGTCGAAACGCCGGGCCAGTTCTTCGGCCCCGGCGGCAAGGGAGATATGATAACACATGACACATTGGTTTTTCCTGTTACGGCCCCGCCGGGCCGACAGCAAAAAAAAGCAGGGAGCACAACTGCGGCCACTCCCTGCGATTTTCACACTGCAAAAGTTATTTCGTTGCCTTCGTGAAGTTACCGTCCTTGTCGAAATCGAGAACCGTCTTGTCCGAAAGCGCTACTTTGTAGCCGTCGGCAGTCGTCTCCATCATGACGATTCGCTGCCCCGGATAAGTGTTGCCTGCGTAGGTCTTGACCTTGGCGGGAATCACGGACATCGGAACCGAACCGTTCTTCATGATAATCTGGCTGCAATCTCCGCTGCCGCCTTCGAAGGAGACCTGGTTACCGCTGTTGAAATAGACGGTGTACTTGTCCCACGACGCCTCACGATCCATTTCCACGGCCTTCACTTTTTCGCCCGGGAAATTTTTCTGAATGAATTCCTGCGAATTCTTCGGCAACTTACCGAAATCCACCTTCTGGGGAGCTGCATTCACGGCCAAAGCGATAGCCGCCGATGCGATGAGTAAAAGAATTTTTTTCATAGTATAAAGAATTTAAGTGATGATTGACATACGGACTACCTGCAAACGATATTCCATTGAGGATGAATTCATTAAAAAAATAATCTCCATATTGGGAATCAAATACTTAATGGCCCCCGCCGTGCAGCCGGACACCCGGGATCCGGATCGGGCGGGCCGGCTTTTCCCGCACGGCCGATTATTCTAAATGTCTATGCCCGTAAAATATTTGAGCCCATAGCCGATCAGAAAACTGATCCCGGCGATGCCGAAACTCAAAAGTGCCATTTCAAAAAAACGCTGCCTGAAACTTTCGCTGCGCACCACGGCGTAATAGTAATTAAACAGCGCGATCACGGTCAATGCGGCCAGAAGCATAACGCCCAGTGCCATGACGGCATTCGAAAAGAGCAGATAGGGAATTATCAGAATGGCGACTGTCACGAGGTAGGCGGTTCCGGTACAGAGGGCGGCCCGCAGCGGATGCTTCTCCCGGGCAGCGTCCGATTTGGTCGAAAGGTATTCGGAAGCGGCCATCGAAAGGGCGGCGGCGACACCTGTGATGCTGCCCGTAAGCGCCACGAGCCGCGGTTCGTTCAGCGCAAGCGTGAACCCGGCCAGCGCCCCCGTGAATTCGACCAGAGCATCGTTCAGGCCCAATATCACCGAACTCATATAGGACAGCCGCATTGCGCCGGCCAGGTTGGTCAGCTCCTCCCCGTGACGCTTTTCCTCCGAAGCGATCTGAATGAACTCCTCCCCCTCGGCGTACAGGGAATACCCCGCCTCCGTACCCTTCTCACACGACTCCATCTGCCGGACGACAAAAGCCGGCCCCAGCACCCGCATTATCCCCACATACCAGAAAACCCGCTTCGGATCGGGAGCTATTTCGCGTCCCGTCCTGCTTTCCAGGATCGCGCAATGCCGTTTTTCGTCGTGCATGATACGCATCAGGGTCTGCCGGCGATGGGGATCCTTTTCCAGTTCGGCCAGCCGGCGGTAGACTTCGCACAAGGTGCTCTCGTCCCGTTGAAGGTTCAAAAGGTTTTTTGCCATTGCATCCATATTTGCGGGGTAATTCCGCCCAAAGCCTCCGGCGCTGCGGAGTGGCGGGCTTCACAGTCCCCCAATCCGCAAAAAATTTGCCGAAACAGCGTCCGAACCCCCGCAGGAAGAAGGTTTTACCTCGACGGACGGGGTCGAAAAAAAATCCATCCCCGCCTTACTGCGTGTTTTGCAGGAATATCCATCCTCCCGCTTTTTCAATCCATCCAAAAGTATTTTTCATGGCATAAATGATGCACGGAACTGCATTGGAAAGGGTGCCCGACAACAAATACGAGCATATACCTTAATATAAAAGAACAATAACGGTTTAACCGAGTATTAACTTAATTTAATCATCAATTCCACTATGAAAAAAAAGTACTTTTACCCCGCATTCGCTGCGGCTTTGCTTTTCGCAGGATTCGCCTTTACCGCTTGCGACGACGATGACGACAACAGCGCCCCCGGCACAAAGCCGACAATCAAGTTCGAGAACGTCATCCCGACGAAGAATTACGTCCAGAGCGGCAGCTTTGCCGCCGTCGCCCCCGGGAAAACGACGTCGTTCACCTTCTACGCCGCCAAAGGGCAGCGCCTGATGTTCGCCGCCATGTATTCCAATTCCAACGACCTGTTCTTCGCCCCTGAGAATCCGGGCATCCAGCTCTTCAACGATTCGGGAGTGCCTTATACCGGCATCATTGCCGATGCCGTGAAACTCTGGGACAACGGAACCCGCGTAAACGAACAGCCCGGCCCCAATGTCAATCATCCGGGCGTAGCCCAGGCCGGCGTAGTGACCGAAGTAAAGGGCACGGACTCCGAAGGACACAACTATCCGGCCGCATCGAGCCTGCTCCAGGTGAGCCTGACTTTCGATGCCGCACAGTCGCTGTTCACCTGTACGATCTCCAATATTTCGGCCGGCACGGCGAATGAAACCCCGTTCTCGGGCGGCGTATTCGTCGTATCGAACCTGCTCGACGGCGACCTGGTGATGGACAAGCCGTTCTTCAGCGTCGACCAAAAGTCGAGCGTGGAGCTGACCAAACTGGCCGAAGCGGGCAATGTCGATCCCCTCAAATCGCTTGTCGCCGACCAGACGGGAATCATCACCACGCTGCACGGTGCCATCGTAGTGGTTTACACGGGCAACACCAACCCGATCTACCAGTTGGGGCAGAAGGATGCGCAGCTGGGTCTCTCAGCGCTCGCACAGCGCGGCGATCCGGCGCAGCTGAAAGCTTCGCTCGAAAAAGTCCCGCAGGTACGCAAGATCTACACGCTTACGGACACCGTCCTGCCTGGCAAGAGCATGGAATGCACCTATGAGGCTGCGGCCAACGAAAAAGTGGCGTTCGCAACGATGTTCGGCTATTCGAACGACTGGTTCTTTGCCAACGGCCCCGAACTCAACGCCCTGACCAAAGGCGAGGTGACGAGCAAGACCGTTCTGCTTGACGACGGTACGGCCGTAAGCCAGTATCCCGGAGCCGGCAACGCCCAGTTCGTATTCGGCGGAACCCGGATGCCCGAGGACAAAGCCATCAGCGCTGTGGGCGATACCTTCCCGGTTCCCGCCGTGGACGGGATCGTCAAGATAACAATCTATTAAAGGATCGTCGTGTGTGTCAATTATATCCGGAGCAGTTCCCTGCTCCGGTTTTTAAACCCTCAAAACCATGTCGAACAATAAACCGCAAGAAGGCAACGCCACTGTTGCCGTAGAAAAAAAGACGTCCAAAATCCCCTCGATGGTCTATCTGTGTGCCGGCCTGAGCGCATTGGCTGCCTCTGCCTGCATGATGTGCCGCGGCCGGAAATCCACCGCGCTGCTGGTCGGGCAGTGGGCCGCCCCGCTGCTGATCATGGGGCTTTACAACAAGGTCGTCAAGACCGAAGGGCACGACGGATCCGCAACCGAAACACCTATCAAACCGAATCACTAAAATATTACGATTATGAATAAGAATGACAACATCTACGGCGAGAGCCGTGAGCAGAAAAACGAAATGCAGAACAATTCGAGAACCAACGCCAACACGAACGATCTGGACAGCCGGAGCAACAGCGGCGACAACAGCGGCATGCACGCTGGCGGCACCGCAGGGAGTTCCTATCAGCGGCAGCAGCCGGAGAATCCGTCGCAATACGGATCCAAGACAGGCTCGTACTGGGAAGAAAAAGGTTCCGACAGGGAGCATAGCGCCGAAAACCGGATGAACGAACAGGATCCGGACAAACGGCAGTAGTTACGCCGGCAATGCGCCCGGCAGGAACGGGACGCTCGCAGAAGGCCCGCCCCTCCCGGAGAAAGGCAACCGGGGAGGGGGGGGGCTGCGACGCCCCTCCCGGGGAAACCCGGCATCCGACATGTTCAACTTAAAACAACGAATCTATGTTTTACCACTCCAAAGAACTCCAGTTCAAAGCGCGGGTATCGAAACCCGATCCCCGCTTCGCACGGCTGCTGCTCGAACAATTCGGCGGCGGCAACGGCGAGCTGAAAGCTGCGATGCAGTACTTCGTGCAGGCCTTCGCCTGCCACAATCCCTATCCGGACAAGTACGATATGCTGATGGATATCGCCACCGAAGAGCTGGGACACCTCGAAATCGTCGGGGCCACGATCCAGATGCTCCTCGCAGGCGTAAACGGCAACCTCAAAGATGCGGCCGAGCGAAACGACGTCTTCGGCGAAGGCATTTCGAAGGACGACTTCATCCATTCGGCCTTTTCGGTCAACCCTCAGTTCGGCGTGCTGACGGGCGGCGGGCCGCGCCTCACCGACAGCAACGGCGTCCCCTGGCAAGGCTCCTATGTCAATGCCAACAGCGACCTGACGGTCGACCTGCGTTCGGACATCGCCGCCGAATCGCGCGCCAAGATCGTCTACGAATACCTGATGCAGTTCACCGACGACAAGGACGTGCTCGCGACACTCAATTTCCTGATGACACGCGAAGTGGCGCATTTCCAGCAGTTCGAGGCGGCACTGGACACCATCCAGCCCAATTTCCCGCCCGGTGTGCTGCAAAGCGACCCGCGTTACAGCAACATCTACTCCAACCACTCGATGGGCGAGGATGCCCGCGGGCCGTGGAACGAAGGCGAAAGCACCGGTCTGGGCGAAGAGTGGCTGTATGTCGAAAATCCGCGCCAGCAAGTACTCGAAACCGACGGGTTCACCGACCTCGAACCGCAGGGCACGCCCCGCACGGAGGCTTCGGTGCGCAGCGCGGACAAGAAGCTCAGCAAGCAGCGCAGCAGCGAAATCCGCAAGGCGACGCCGGAGAAAAACCTCCAGTGGAGCCAGTACGATTCGCAGGACGCCAAGGCGCCCCGGCGCCAGCCGGTCGGGCAGGAGTGACGCCCCCGCCGGCCTGCAGGTGAGAGCGCCCCGGAATTTCCCCGGGGCGTTCATCCTTTTTAGCATGTCCTTTGCAACGAAAACGCGTAAACATTAAACATATATCGGCTTTATGAAAAACGGAGTAATGATGCAGTATTTCGAATGGAATCTGCCCAACGACGGTAAATTATGGGTGCACCTGAAAGAGGATGCCAAGCACCTGCACGACATCGGCATCACGTCGGTCTGGATACCGCCGGCCTACAAGGCCGACGAACAACAGGACGAGGGATACGCCGTGTACGACCTGTACGATTTGGGGGAGTTCGACCAGAAAGGGACTGTCCGCACCAAGTACGGCACGCGGCACGAACTGGAAGAAGCAGTCGCGGCGCTCCACGAGAACGGGATATCCGTCTACCTCGACACGGTGATGAACCAGAAGACCGGCGCCGACTATACCGAGAAATTCATGGCCTGCGAGGTCGATCCCGAGAACCGCGAGCAGGTGATCGGCGCGCCCGTCGAAGTCGAGGGATGGACGGGATACTCCTTTCCGGGACGCGGCGACAAATATTCTCCCTTCAAATGGCACTGGTACCACTTCTCGGGAACCGACCAGGTTTACGAGACCGGCAAACGGGCCATCTACCTCATCCAGGGCGAAGGCAAGAAGTGGAGCGAAGGCGTCGACGGCGAGAACGGGAACTACGATTTCCTGATCTTCAACGACGTGGATTTCGACCATCCCGAGGTGGTCGAAGAAATGAAACGCTGGGGCATATGGATTTCCCAGACGCTCAATGCGGACGGCATGCGCCTCGACGCGCTCAAACACATCAAGAATGCGTTCATCGCCGACTTCATGCACAGCGTCCGGGCTTCGCGGGGCAAGGAGTTCTACGCCGTCGGCGAGTACTGGAGCGGTGATTTCGAATCGCTGGAGGCCTACCTCGACGCCGTAGACCACCAGATCGACCTGTTCGACGCGCCGCTTCACTTCAAACTTTTCACGGCATCGCAGCAGGGGCGCGACTTCGACATGCGGACGCTGCTCGACGACACGCTCGTGCAGAAATACCCCACGCTGGCCGTGACGTTCGTGGACAACCACGACTCGCAGCGCGGCAGTTCGCTCGAATCGCAGGTCAAATCGTGGTTCAAACCGCTGGCATACGGACTGATCCTGCTGATGAAAGAGGGGTATCCCTGCGTCTTCTACGGCGATTATTACAGCATGAAAGGCGAAGGGTCGCCCCACCGCCCCGTCCTCGATATTCTGCTCGATGCCCGCCGCTCCCGCGCCTTCGGCGAACAGACGGATTATTTCGACCATCCCAATACGGTAGGCTTCACCCGCTCGGGCGACGAGCGACATCCGGATTCTGGCCTGGCACTGCTCCTTTCCAACGGCGAGGACGGCGAGAAGGTGATGTCGGTAGGCGTAGCGCATGCCAATGAAACGTGGCATGAGATCACCGGGAGCTACGACGACGAACTGACCATCGGTGACGACGGGAAAGCTCTTTTCAAGGTACACGGAGGCAAATTAGCCGTTTGGGTACGGAAAAAGGATTGATTCGCATAGCATTTCCCGGCTGAGCATCATCCACTTCGGGCTCCGGTAAATATTCCGTAAATATTCGGTATCTATTTTGTGTTGTCAGCTATACCGTACATCCCGGCGGGGAGATGCGGTACAGGCTGGCTTTCAACCGCATGGCTTCGGCCCTTCGGCTGGCGGACAGCATTAATGTCTCACTTAATTCTTTAAAAGTCATGAAAGAGTCTAACAACAAAACCACCGGCCATCCACAGTCCGGACAAAACAAATCGGCGGAAAAGTCGTCGCGCACGACCACTTCGCGCACCAGCTCGGCGAGCCGGGGAACCGCAAGCAGCCAGTCGTCCGGTTCAGGGCGCACTTCGCGCAGCAACAATCCTGAAGGACATAACCAGTACACGAAAAAATCGCAGGACAATCGCTAACAATGCAATTTGTTCTTCGATAGTGTGCCGCAAGGGACTGCCTAACATGTTTTAGGCAGTCCCGTTTTCATTCACCCGACCCTGACGAACCCTGCCCGGATAAATATTGCAGATACGGTTTAAAATGACGATCTTTGCCGGGGATAAAGAACGGAACCTCGCAAACACGGTTATGGACTGGCTGCTCAACTTAGGATACCTGGGGCTGTTTCTCGGCACCTTCCTGGCCGGCACGGTGCTGCCGCTCAGCTCGGACATACTGCTTGTCGGGATGCTCGCGGCAAAAGCCGACCCCCTGATATGCCTGCCCGTGGCGGCCGTCGGAAATTGGCTGGGAGCGATGACTTCCTACTGGCTCGGATGGTATGCCAAGTGGGAATGGCTCGAAAAATGGTTCAGGATAAAGCCCGACACGCTCCGCAGGCAGCAGGAACGGGTCGACAAATACGGCGTATGGCTTGCGGTGGTCTTCTGGGCCCCCTTCATCGGCATGGTCTGCATGATCGCCCTGGGGGTATACAAGGTACGCCCCCGGACGACGGCACTCCTGGCGCTGGCCGGCTCCTTCCTCCGGTTTTCATTCTGGATACTGCTCCAGACCGTCTGGCAGCAATAACCCGGCCGGCTGCGGGCAAACCGCCGCATTGCACCCACCCAGGGACAGGCCGCCCGTCCCGCCGAAGGAAAAACGGCAATTTTTGGTAAAATCTGAAAATAATTATTACCTTTGCGAACCGAAAGGAGAGGTGCAGGAGTGGTTGAACTGGCCCGCCTGGAAAGCGAGTAAACCCCTAAAGGGTTTCAGGGGTTCGAATCCCCTCCTCTCCGCAGGATGATCCGCCTGACCGCGGGATCGACAGACATAGACCGACCGGCAAGTCTGTGCTTTTACAAAATCGCCTCTATTACAGATTTCTATCATCTGTAATAGAGGCGATTTTTCATTTCAGACCTGTCAGACTACCGATCCGTCCGACGTCATTCCCGCACAAAACACATACGACTGCCTGAAATGAACAGAAAACCCTCCGTTCCAAACGAACGGATAAATAATATATAATTTAGTATCGCAAACAAAAACATCCATTATCTACCTAAATTCAGTTTATTATGAAAAACCTATTTCTTTGTTTCGCACTGGTGGGAATGGCATCGACACTATGTGCACAAGAACGCGGCGACATGCTCGTTTCCGGATCGCTTTCGTGGAGCTCGTCCAGTACGAAAACCACCGTTTCCTCCACTTCGGAAACAACGAAAGGCTCCCGAAGCTTCGAATTCGCACCCCAGTTCCACTATTTCGTGATCAACAAGCTCTCCGTAGGTTTGGGAATCGGCTACTCGCTCGAAAAAGACCCGAACGGACGAACCGGTAGCGACGACGAACAACTCTTCGACAAGAAGGGATTGTTCTATTTCCAACCAATGGCCAGCTACTACATTCCACTGGGCAAGAAGTTCTACTATGTACCCCGCTTCTACATCGGCTTTGGCTTTGGCAAAAACAAATCGGAACTCACCAGTAAAGAGGTCTCCGAAGAAGATGCGTCGCGGTTCCGGGTCGGAATCTCAGCTCTCAACTTCGAATTCCGACCGGCCGACCGCATCGGCATCATGTTCAACGCAGGCGATCTGGGCTATCAGACTACCGTCATCAAACAAGACGGCGATAACAAAGTATCCAACCGGGACTTCTCGCTCGGCCTAAACGTCGGTGCGACGATCGCATTCAATTACTATTTCTAATACGTACGACAACCAGCCGGATGTTTGGCCTCATCATCCCCTGCCGCCCCCGGAAGCGGCAGGGGAATAATTCCGGGTCAAAATCCCGAAACAATGTAACAATTTATCGAAAGCCGAAATCCCAACGACTCAAACACCCTAGAAATCATAAACAAACGGAACCGATGAAACTAATCAATATTGCCATATCCATATTGGTAATCGGATACTTCATGCTTGTATCATGCAGCAGCGACGAAGGTGGAGAAAGCGGCAATGGGCCGCAGGCAACCGGCCAGGAACTCGAACGGCAACTCCTGAACACACATTGGAAACTGGCCAAGGAAATCAAAGTAGAAGACGGCACTGAAAAGGTTCTGAATAACCCCTACGTATTGAATACAATAACATTTTCGGGAGAAACCGACCGTGCATGGCACTACCTGTACCTGAACAGCACCCATTCAGGCTGGTGGTGGATCGACGGGGAAATGATCCGTTGCCAATGGGACACGGGAGACCCCAAGACGAACGGAGCATACAGCACGGCCTTCGGCTTCGGACACAGCCGCATCGGAAAAATGACGGACTCGGAACTGGTAATGATAGCCGACTACGACACGTATAGCAACTATTTCTATTATGTGTCAACTTCCGGAAGCGGAGCGGATCCGGGCTCCCCGGCAGAAAAGCCCGATATTGGGTTTTACGATTTTACGGCGACCAAAACCTCGGTAACCGTAACCTATAAGATTTACAACAAGGATGAAGCGAAGGTTTCGGACGCCAAGATATATTACGGCACCTCCTCCAACCCCACAACGGGTAAGAACGCCTCGGTAAACGGCACCCTCATCAAAGCGACGATCAGCGGACTGAAAGCCGGGACGACCTATTACGTAAAGTGCCGGGCCACGGGTGCCGGAGGTACGACGACGAGCGAAACGAGCCGGGTCATAACCACCTATTAGAAGATGGAAACCAACATTGCCGACCAGGAAATCCTCGACAGCTATACATTAAAAGGGAATTGGCAACGACTAACGGTCGTTGCCAATTCCCTTTTCTGCGCGCTCTTTCCCATCCTGAAATCCAGCCCCGCGGCGGTCAGCGGATGAAATGCGTCCACACCCGTTCTTCGGGTTCCGGGGCCAGACGGGGGCCGACGCCGGCCTTCAGCAGTTGCGCCATGTTCCTCGCCAGCACCCGCATCGTCTGCAAGCCTTCGGCATCTTCGCGTGCTTCGCCCGGCACCCGTCCGTGTACGCTGTTCCAATACTGCGACGGCACGACGGGCATATTCGAAATCGTAAAATACTTGTTCAGGCGGTCGAACGTCGCGCTCGCCCCGCCACGGCGGCAGACAGCCACGGCAGCGGCAGGCTTGTAGGCCAGATCGCGGCCGCACGAATAAAACACGCGGTCGAGCAGCGCGCAAAGCGAACCGTTCGGCCCGGCATAATAGACCGGCGAGCCGACCACAAGGCCGTCGGCCTCGGCAAGCTTCTCCCGCACGGCGGTATACACGGCATCGGAAAAGACGCAATGCCCCAGTTCCGCACATTTCCCGCAGGCGATACAACCCTGCATGGCCCTCGTCCCGATGTGGACGATCTCCGTCCCGATGCCTTGGGCTTCGAGCGTCCGGGCAACCTCGGACAAGGCGATAAAAGTGTTCCCCTCTCTGTGGGGGCTGCCGTTTATAAGCAATACTTTCATAGTGGTAATGTTTGTGTCCATGCAAAGATAGTTTTTTTGGCATAACTTACACCGCTGCATGTTCCCTGCCGGAGGGGATTCCCCGCCCGGAATGCGCCCGGCATATCGCACCCTGCGCATCGGGAGGGGAGGGCACCCACGGGCAGCAATCCGCAGCCGGGATGCCCCGGGAAAAACAGGGCGGCATCCTGTGCCGCCCTGTCCGTTGCCCTAATCCTGGAAAGAGGCCCGGTCGAGCCAGTCGAGGCGCGCCGTCAGCCACTCCTTCATCGCCCGAACCTCCTGCCGGAACGCGGTTTTCACCTCGCTGTCCGCCGTTCCCTCCGGTTTCAGGTTATGCCACAGCCGGTTATCTTCGACGACCGAAGCCTCGGCATAGGCGGCCTCGCCGTCCACCTGCGCCAGGATGACGGCGAGGTTGGACTTGAAATAGCCGATGCGTTCCTTGACTTTCCGCACGAAGGCCGGATCCTGCAGCATCCGCTCGAACCACGGCGATTCGCGGTTCCAGTACCCTTCGGGGCCGCGCCCGTCCGCACCGTTCCACTTCGTATTGCCCATGCAGATGTCGAAATCCCAGATCGGCCCCATGTTCAGCTTCCCGCCGGGCGCGATATTCATATAGCAGCTCGTATAGAGCGACGCGTCGTTGGTCTTGGTGATCTCGCTGATCACGTACCAGTCCACATACGTATCGACGTTCAGGTACTTGGCGTACCCCGTTTCGGGATCGGCGAAATCCGCACCATAGAGGGCATTCTCCGCTTCGTTGACGTAATTCCTGATCCATTCGTATTGCGGGCTCCCGGGCTCCACGTCGGGGTCTTTGATATTCATCAGGATACGCTCCGTGCGGAAATAAACGTCGTCCGGATCCAGGCGGTCGAGCTGGTCGGCCTCGAGCAGGTATCCCTCGTCGGTCACGTTCACCCGGTCTTCGGAGATCTTCATGTGCTCGCAAAGCTGGTAGGTGCCGTTGTAACGGTCATTGAGGAAAACATCGACGAAATGGGTCGTCGGCGTAAACTCCAGACAGCTCAGGCGGCCGATCGCATAGGCCGTCGCATTGCGTATCCCGCAGGCGTTGTCCATATAGTTGGCCAGCAGCACCCACGACTTGTCCTTGGGTTCGCCCAACAGGGACTGTTTCTTGTCGAATTTCAGCCGGTAAGGTTTCTTCGGCATGCCCCACGTACTGTTCCCGCGCCCTTTGATATTGACATCGCCCCTGAAAACGCCCGACGGACGGAGCCCGTTGTTATCCACGACTTTAAGCGACGCGGCCACATATTCCTCCTTCGAGACGACCGGTATTCCGCCGGTGTCGATATAAACCACGGGCAGCCCCGTGAAGCTGACCAGGCTGACCCTGTATTCCCGCTCCCCGCCGCCTTTGTTCCTGACCGTCAGCACGACCGGGCCCGAAAAATCCACCTCGGTTTCTCCGCTGGCGATCTCCTGCGACCCCATATAAACCCCCTCGCCTTCGAATTCGAACTCGGGGACGAGCACCTTGTTCTCCACCACGAATGAAGTCCTGCCGGAAATAATGCCGTCACCGACCTCCAGCACCACATCCTGCGGCAATTTCGCCGCATTCGCCGCCGTCCGGAACCGGAACGACTTGATGACGGGCGAGAGTTCTTCCGCGGCCCCCTGCGTCACCGTAACGGTTTTCACCGTCCCGTCCGCCCCCGTCAACGTGATTAGCGCCTCGCGCCCCTTGAGGGCGTTGTTGCCATCCACGCCGACCCTGAAGGTCTTTTCCTCGCACGGCTCATTCAGGACATCCGCACCCAGCACGTAGCACCACTCGGCACTGACCCGGAGGCGCCATTGCTGCGGGCTGGAAACTACCAGGTCGAGGGTCGATTTCCCGGCCGGGAAATCAAGGGTTTCCGTAGATAACCGTATTCCGGGAGCGGGGTCGTCGCCCTCGCTGCACGCCTGTTGGGCGAAGAACACCGCCAGCGCGGCGACGATGCCAATCAGTTTTTTCATAATTCTAAATTTGAGATTAAGTCGACGCACAATTAAAACCCGTAAAAATCAAAATTACACAAATATAACTATTATTATGAAAAAACGCGATCCCATGTCAGAAATAATAAACAAGCCGCAGCCGCCTGTCGTCAGAAGCGGTTGCAAGGCACCGCCGCCCTTTCGCAGGATTCCGGGCGGAGCGGGAAAACCGGGCACAAAAAAAGGGGATTCCCGTAAGAATCTCCCTCACTCTCATGCCCGACAAAATTATTTGTTGCAGCACGCTCCTTCGGCTTTCTCGGCGCAGCACGACTTGGTCGAATCGCACTTCTCGGCACAGCAGGATTTGGACGAGTCACATGCCTCGGCATCGCACTTCGCGTCGCAGCCGGCACAAGCCGAAGCTTCGGTCGCAACGGCGGCAGCCTCGCCCTGGGCAGCCTTCTTGTTCGAATTACCGCAGCAGCTTACCATTGCAACGGCAGCCATTACGACAACAAAGGAAAAGATCTTTTTCATAGCGTCAAAGGTTTAATAATTAGTTATTCCGTAACGTCGCAAAGATATATATTCGCAAGAATATTGCAAATAAAAAATTTCAATATTTTCAAGGTGTTCGCATGTTTTCGACAAGCCGGGACAGCGGCTGCCTGCAGACTATGCCAGGCGCAGAAAACGAAGAAGGGAATTCAACTTTTCAGTTCAAAAGGTCTGCCATGGAGAACTCCTCGCTCTTGACGAAGGCCTTGGGGAAAGTCGATGCTATCTTGCCTTTCAGGATGATGGCCTCCTCGGCCGTCAGGCAGTTTCCCACCGCGACCTTGAAATAGGGATTCTCGTACACCGGGTATACCATGATCCCGGGATAGGTCTCCTTGAAGAGGGCTTCCGCGGCAAAGGCCCCGGCGCGGGCATCCTGCCCGTTATCGAAGAAGATGCAGACCCTGTAACCGCGCAGCCGCAGGCGCTGCCCCACGCGCGAAGCGTCGTCGACGGCTTTCTCCGCATCGCCGTACTCGGTGACGGTGACCCTGGCCGTGCCGAACGCAGCGTCGGAGACCACCGGGGCGGCCAGGCGCTCCTTGAAGGCATTGAGCGACTGCGCCCGCAGCGGAGCGAAAGCCGCCGCGGCGAAAATCACCGCTATGAAAGTCGTCAGTCTGCGCATTACTCGTCCAGATAGTTTTTCACGTCCTGCAAGGACAGCCCAAAGATATTCAAAAATTCCGACAACGGCACCATCTCTTCCGAATTTTTTACCGAAGCCGGCCCCCCGCGCCCCTCGACCGCAAACGAAACGGCAACCTGCGAAATATCGTCCTCGCGGATTTTTTTCACCATCACGTAATAGGCCATCGGGTCGGTAGTCCTCACGCGCCACAGCGACGTGAAACTGCCGGTCGTCCGGCGCGGCACCTCGACACGGCCGTGGAGGGTGATGCTCATCACGCGGCTCCCGGCGTAGAAGAGATCGACCTTCGCACGCTCCAGCACCAGTTTGTACCCCGTGCCGTTCTTCACGCGCACTACGGCCTCGGCGCCGCCCATCCCCTTGCGTTCGACCTTTTCGACCGCTTCCAGACGGATATTGCGCCGGGCCTTCTCGACCGCCCGGCGGCACGAAACCATCGGCAGCACCATCGCCGTGAGCAATATGCAGTATAACCATTTCCTCATCGCTGGCCGGTATATATCTGCGCGATCCCGAAACTCTGGCTCCGGGCCCGGCAGCCGCGGAACCCCGCCCGCTCCATCATGGACATGAACTCCGCGGGCGCAGGGAACTCCCCGACCGAGGCAGGCAGGTATTCGTAGGCACGCTTATCCTTCGACACCATGCCGCCGATGCGCGGCAGTATCTTATAGGTATAGAACTCGTACAGCACCCGGAACAGCCGGTTGCGGGGACGCGAGAACTCCAGTATAACGACCTTGCCCCCGGGTTTTATTGTGCGGGCCATCTCGCGCAGGCCGGCCTCCAGGTCGCCGAAGTTGCGCACGCCGAACGCTACGGTCACCACGTCGACCGAAGCGTCCGAGACTCGCAGGTGCTCCGCGTCGCCCACATCGAGCACGACCCGCTCGTCGAGGCCGCGGGCGGCGACCTTGCAGCGCGCCACGTCGAGCATCTTTTCCGAGAGGTCGACGCCCAGCACATGCACGTCCCGTATGCGGCGTGCCATCTCGATCGCCAGGTCGCCCGTACCGGTCGCCACGTCCAGGATACGGTGCGGGCGGCTGCGGCGCACGATGCGCACCACGCGGCGGCGCCAGATGCGGTCGATGTTCATCGAGAGCGTATGGTTCAGCAGGTCGTATTTGGGTGCTATGTTGTCGAACATTTCGCGCACCTCCTCCTTCTTGGTCTGTCCGGTGTTATAGGGTTTCACGGTCATTCGTAACGGATTGATTCGTCGGGTTTCACGGTCGATACTATATAGGTCGGCACCACGAGCAGCGCGACGATCGCCGCCACGGCACCGGCATTCAGCGCCAGCCACCAGCCCCACCCCAGCGAAATCGGGACTTCGGAGAGCAGGTACCCCTCGGAGCTGAGCCGCACGACATGGAAATACCGCTGCACGAAGCACAGCCCCAGCCCCACGGCATTCCCCCACGCCAGGCCGCGCAGGGTGATGAACGACGCCCGCCACAGGAACACCTGCCGCAGCTGGCCGTTGCGCATGCCGAAGGCCTTGAGCAGGCCGATCATCCGCGTGCGTTCGAGCACGAGGATCAGCAGCGCCGAGGTCATGTTGAAAAAAGCCACCACGAGCATGATGACGATTATCACGGCGGCATTCACGTCGTGCGCCTTGAGCCAGTCGAAGATGCTGGCATAAAGTTCCGTCACGCTCGTGACGGCCAGGTTCGCCGTGGCGTCGTCCTCGTCGTAGAGGAGCGTATGCCCCAGCCTGCGGGCGAAATCGTCCGCCCCGGCCAGGTCGTCGGTAAAGACCTCGTATCCCGAAATCTCGTCCGGCGCCCAGTCCGAGAGGCGCTGCACGTTGCGCAGGTCGGTCAGGATGACCGTGTTGTCCATCTCGTCCATCCCCGACGAGTAAATCCCCGCCACCTTGAACCGGTCGCGGCGCGGCGTGTCGCCGGCCTCGACGAAGAGCATCTCCACGCGGTCGCCCACGCCGAGCATCAGCCGGTCGGCCAGGCTGCGCGAAAGCAGGATGTCCTTCGTGCGGATCGAATCCCCCACGCGGGGCAAATCCCCGTCGACGAGCCATCCGCGGAAGGCCGACCAGTCGTAGGCCGTATCCACCCCCTTGAGCATCACCTCTCCCACAGCGTCGGCCGTACGGACGATGCCGCCCTTGACGGCATACGGAGCCATCGAAGCGAATCCCCGGGCCGAGCGGATCAGCCCTTCGGTGCGGGCGCTGCGGTGCACGGGCTCCGAATCGAGCGTCCCGACACCCCGCACGTCGGTCACGACGGCATGCGCCGCAAAGGCCGTTACCTTGCGTGCCACCTCGTGCTTGAACCCCATGATCACGGCCATGGCCAGGATCATCACCGCCACGCTCAACGCCACGGAAATCACGGCGATACGCTCCATCACCCCGGGTTTGTTATCCGGGGTGTGCTGCGCCGTCCGGCGGGCGATGAAAAAGGCGAGGTTCACGGCTGCTGATTTTGCTGGAAAATTTATGCAAAGAAACACAATTATTTCGTATTTTTGTCCGAAATAACCCAATTAATTGGAAGCTCCGCTTCGTGCAGGCGGGATCCGGGGGGGGGTACGGACACGAAACCCTGCAGTTCCGGAAACAGCCGGGGGCAAACCGCCCCCCCGAGGGACGGCTTCCGACATGGGGCGACACAAACATATTCACGTTATTCGGATGAAAAAACAGGCTTTGGTCACAGGGGCCACATCGGGCATCGGACGCGCCACGGCGCTCCGGCTCGCGGCGGAAGGCTACGACATCATAGCGACGGGACGGCGTAGCGAAAGGCTCGAATCGCTCCGCCGCGAAATCGAGGCGGCAGGCGGCCGCTGCACGACGCTCACGTTCGACGTCCGCAGCGAAGAGGCCGTGCGCCGCAATCTCGAACCGCTCGGGCGCGTCGACCTGCTGGTCAACAACGCCGGGCTTGCGGCAGGGCTCGAACACATCGACAAGGGGGACACGGCCGACTGGGACGCCATGATCGACACCAACGTCAAGGGGCTGCTCTATGTCACGCGCGTCATCACCCCCAAAATGGTGGCCGCAGGCGGCGGGCACGTCTTCAACATCGGGTCGATCGCCGGCACGGAACCCTACGAGAACGGCGCCGTATACTGCGCTTCGAAGCACGCCGTGCACGCCATCTCGCAGGCCATGCGCGCCGACCTGCTCGCCAGCGGCATCAAGGTGACGGAGATCCGTCCAGGCATGGTCGAGACAGAGTTCTCCGAGGTGCGCTTCCACGGCGACAAGGAGCGCGCCGACCGGGTTTACGACGGCGTCGAGCCGCTCACCGGCGATGACATCGCCGAGGCGATCGCATGGGCGGCACAATTACCGGCCCATATGACCGTTAATGAAATGGTACTGATGCCCTCGCAGCAGGCGGGCGCATATTACACACACAGAAAAAACTAAATGACTATGACACACATGCTTTTCACCCTGCTCCAGGCAGGATACTACGCCGAACCGGCCTCCGGTGCGGCACACTATTCGGCGGCGACGATGGGAATGTTCGTCCTGATCATCGTCATCGGTATCGCCGGCTATGCCGTGCAGGCACGCCTGCAATCGGTATTCCGCAAATATTCGAAGGTGCAGTTCCCCGGCGGCCTCACGGGCGCCGAGGTGGCCGAGAAGATGCTCCGCGACAACAACATCCATAACGTCAAAGTGACGCACGTGGGCGGCAACCTGACCGACCACTTCAACCCGCAGACGATGACCGTCAACCTGAGCGACAGCGTCTATTCGTCGACGAGCGTCGCAGCGGCAGCCGTGGCGGCGCACGAGTGCGGGCACGCCGTGCAACATGCCCGGGGCTACGCACCCCTGACGCTGCGCTCGCAGCTGGTACCCATCGTGCAGTTCTCCTCGACCGCAGCCACGTGGGTCATCATCCTCGGACTGGTGATCCTCGCCACGACGCAGAACGAACTGCTGTGCTGGATCGGCGTGGGGCTGATCGCCATGTCGGCGGTCTTCTCGCTGGTGACGCTTCCCGTCGAATACAACGCCTCGGCACGCGCGCTGGAATGGCTGCAGGTCAGCCGCACGATGCAGGGCGCACAGCTCGCGCAAGCCCGGGAAGCCCTCTCGTGGGCAGCGCGCACCTACCTCGTAGCAGCCCTCAGCGCCATCGCCTCGGTGCTTTACTACGTCTTCCTGATCCTCGGACGACGCGACTAAACGGCCGATGAATACCCCCGAAAAAGACTACTCCCACCGGGGATGGATCGCGGCCCTGGCGCTGATCGCAGTGCTTGGGGCCGTGAGTTTTATCCCCCCGCAAAGCCTCGGCGGCGTCAAGCTCCGCCGGGCCAACATCCTGTCGGACATCCTGTCGTTCGAGGACGCCGCGGCGGAAGCCGCCGAACCGGCGCTCTTCGACGAGGACGATTTCCACGTCGACATGGCACAGGTCGCCCGGCGCATCGAGGCCGAGCGCATCGAAGCGGACACAGCGCCCCGCCCCGTGCAAACCACCTTCGAATGGCTGCTGCGGCAGGACAGCTCCGGCCGCAGGGCGGTAGTCCCCGACACGGTGCGGCTCAACCCGGCGCTCGTGGCGATCGAGCAGTTCGCCCCGGCCGATTCGGGACGTCTCAGGGCATTCTACGACACGCTGCTCTATGCCCGCCGTCCGGTGCGCATCGCCGTACTAGGCGACTCGTTCATCGAGGGCGACATCCTCACGGCCGACCTGCGCGAGAAACTGCAACAGGCCTACGGCGGGGGCGGCGCGGGCTTCGCCCCGATGGCATCGCCCCTGACGGCCTTCCGGCGCACGATCAAAACCCAGTCGAAAGGCTGGACGGCATACAACATCATGCAGCGCAAAGCGGCGCCCCAGAACCTGCGCGGGCACTTCTTCGTCTCGGGCTGGGTGTGCCAGCCCTCGGAGGGCGCCTCCACGCGGTGGGAAAACACCGACTACCGGCAGCGGCTCGACTCCTGCACCGCGGCACGGGTGTTCTTCATCAGCCCCGGCGACAGCCGCATCGAACTGACGCTCAACGATTCGCTCCGCCGCGAATTCGAGGTCGAAGGAGCCGCCGCCGTCCGGCAAGTCACGGTCACGGCGCCCCATATCCGTTCGCTGGCATTCAAGGTGAACTCCGGGACGGAAGGGTTCATCGGCTACGGCGCCGTCTTCGAAGCCGACGGCGTCGTGGTCGACAACTACTCGGTGCGCAGCAACAACGGGCAGGCGATGTTCTGGACAAACCCGTCGGTCAATGCGCAGATCAACGCCCACGCGGGTTACGACCTGGTGATCCTGCAATACGGGCTCAACATCATGCAGACGGGGGTACACAACTACACCAACTACGCCCGACAGATCGAAAAAATGGTCGTCTACGTACAGCAGTGCTTCCCCACGGCGGCCGTGCTGGTACTGGGCGTGAGCGACCGTTCGGTGAAGACCGACGCAGGCTTCGAACCCATGGATGCCATCCCCTACATGCTCGACTACCAGCGCGGGGCTGCGGAAAACACGGGCGCGGCATTTTGGCCGACCTGCGACGCCATGCGTTCGCTGGGCGGCATGGAACAGTTCGTCGCCAACGGCTGGGCCGGCAAGGACTACACGCACATCAACTACGCCGGCGGGCGCCGCGTGGCCTGGTCGCTCGTCGATGCGATCAACGCCGGGGCGTACGAAGCCCATGCCGCCGCTGAAGCCGCACGCATCCGCCGCCAGGCCGAGCAGGCCGTACTCGACAGCACCAGGCTGCTGAAGATCGACCGGGAGATGCTGCCCGTCCGTGCAATCGAAAACCTCAACGCACCCCGGAAATGACACTCCCCGCAACGGACGGCATCATGGAAAAACTGCAGGCGCTGCTCTCGTACGACGCCTCTTCGCCGCTGATTTTCAGCAGCGGGTTGTTCCTGTTCCTCTTCGCCGGGTTCATGCTTATATACAATGCCTTCCGCCGTGCGCCGATGGCCCGCATCGTCTATGTCATCCTCTTTTCGCTCTATTTCTACTACAAATCGAGCGGCATCTATTTCCTGCTGCTCATCTTCGCCGCCACGAGCGACTTCCTGATAGCGCAGGGCATCTACCGCGTGCGGAGCCGCGCCGCGAAACGGTGGCTCGTCGTACTGAGCGTCATGGTGAACCTCGGGATGCTGGGATATTTCAAATACACCAACTTCCTGGTCGACATCGCCAACCAGATGTTCGGGCAGGGGTTCCTCCAATTCCAGAACATCTTCCTGCCGGTCGGCATCTCGTTCTTCGTGTTCCAGTCGATGAGCTACACGATCGACATCTACCGCGGGCAGCTCAAACCGCTCGGCAACTGGTGCGACTACCTGTTCTACCTCTCGTTCTTCCCCCAGCTGGTCGCAGGCCCGATCGTCCGGGCCCGGGACTTCATCCCCCAGATCCGCCGCAACCCGGTCGTCGTGACGCGCGAAATGTTCGGCACGGGAGTCTTCCTGATCCTTACGGGACTCTTCAAAAAGGCGATCATTTCGGACTACATCTCGCTCAATTTCGTCGACCGCATCTTCGACGAGCCGCTGCTCTATTCGGGCTTCGAGTGCCTGGCGGGCATCTACGGCTATGCCTTGCAGATCTACTGCGATTTCTCGGGCTATTCCGACATGGCGATCGGCATCGCCCTGCTGCTGGGCTTCCGCTTTCCCAAGAACTTCGACGCCCCGTACAAGTCGGCCACCATCACCGAATTCTGGCGCAGGTGGCATATCTCGCTCTCCTCGTGGCTGCGCGATTACCTCTACATCTCGCTGGGCGGCAACCGCAAAGGCAAACTGCGCACCTACGGCAACCTGCTCGTCACGATGGTGCTGGGTGGGTTGTGGCACGGTGCGGCGATCCGTTTCATCCTCTGGGGCACGCTGCATGGCGTAGCGCTGGCGCTGCATAAACTGTGGATGGCCGTCGTCCCGGGGGCCAAGGCCACCGGGGCGCAGATGCACTGGTGGAGCCGTGCGGCGGGCGTCTTCTTCACGTTCAACCTCGTCTGCCTGGGCTGGCTGATGTTCCGCGCCGAGTCGATGCAGACCGTCGAACTGATGCTGCACCAGATCTTCTCCAACTTCAACGTCCCGATGATCCCGCAGGTCATCGCGGGCTACGCGGGTGTCTTCGCCCTGATCGGTGCGGGCTACCTGCTCCACCTCATGCCGGGCTGCGTCGACCGCGCGGCACAGCGCCTGGTAGCCAACGCACCGCTGGTGTTGCAGATCGTGATGGCCGCCGCGATGATCTGGTGCGTGATGCAGATCAAATCGAGCGACATACAACCGTTCATATACTTTCAGTTTTAAAATGCGTATGACGGCCGCCTTGCATCCCGGTATGTTCTTCCCGCGGCCGACGGCCGTGTTTGCAAGTCTGGCCCCACCCCAAGCCCCTGCTGAGGGAGGGCTTCCCGCAATGCGGCAAAAACAACCCACAGCCATTTACGACAAATCCATCGACCCATGTATACCTTCGACCACGGCCTGTTCATGGCCCTCAATTTCGACGGCGGCCCCCTGTTCGACCGCGTAATGCTCACCGTCTCGGGCACCGCGATGTGGCTGCCGCTCTATGCATTGATCCTGTGGCTGGTATGGCGCCGCAGCGGCTGGCGGGGCATGTCGGTTTTCCTGGTGCTGATGCTCCTCGCCCTGGGGCTGTCGGACATAGTCTCGGGCGTCTTCAAGCACAACGGCCTGCTGGGCGACTTGTTGCCGCAGCTCGAACCGCGACCGCGGCCGATGTTCACCCCCACGCTCGAAGGGCTGGAGATCACGCCCGACTCGCTGCGCGCCCTTCGCAGTGCGGCAGTGCCGCACGACTGGGCGGTACACGTCCCGCCCGAGGCCGTAAGCGGCATGTACGGCACCGTCTCGGCGCACGCGGCCACGATCGTCGCGGTGGCCGTGCTTTCATGCGGCGCAATCCGCCGCAAGTGGTTCACCGCCCTGATGGTCGTCTGCACCGTCGTCATCTGCTATTCGCGCATCTACCTGGGCAAGCATTTCCCGATGGATCTCGTATGGGGCACGCTCGTGGGCTCCGTACTGGGCTACGCCGCCCTGCGGGGCTACCGCAGGCTGGCACAGAGCCGGAACAGACGATTCACCCACCCCCGGTGAAGCATATTTGCGCAGAATTTATTAACTTTGCACGGTCAATAGTCCAAACATTCAAAAACACAGGATATGAGTATCGAACTCAGTGAACAGGAACAGCTCCGGAGGCAGTCGCTTGCAGCCCTGCGCGAGCTCGGCATCGACCCCTATCCCGCCGCCCGCTATGAGGTGACGGCCACGGCACGGGAGATCGCCGACAACTACGACGAGGCCCGAGGCAACTACCAGGACGTCCGCATCGCAGGCCGCATCATGTCGCGCCGCATCATGGGCAGCGCCTCGTTCTTCGAATTGCAGGATCACACGGGCCGCATTCAGGTCTACATCCGCCGCGACGACGTCTGCCCCGAAGGAGACCCCACGCTATACAACACGGTGTTCAAGAAACTGCTCGACATCGGCGATTTCATCGGCGTCGAGGGCTTCGCGTTCCACACCAACACGGGCGAACTGTCGGTGCACTGCCGCAAGTTCACGGTGCTCTCGAAGTCGATCCGCCCGCTGCCCGTCGTCAAGGCCAAGGACGGCCAGACGTTCGACGCCTTCACCGACCCCGAAGTCCGCTACCGCCAGCGCTACGTCGACCTAGTGGTGAACCCGCAGGTGCGCGACGTATTCGTCCGGCGCGCCAAGATCGTCGCCACGATGCGCCAGTTCTTCAACGAGCGCGGCTACGTCGAGGTGGAGACCCCGATCCTGCAGCCGATTCCGGGCGGCGCCTCGGCACGCCCGTTCATCACGCACCACAATGCGCTCGACATCGACCAGTACCTGCGCATCGCCAGTGAGCTGTACCTCAAGAAACTGATCGTCGGCGGATTCGACGGCGTATACGAGTTCGGCAAGAATTTCCGCAACGAGGGCATGGATCGCACGCACAACCCCGAATTCACCGTCATGGAGATTTACGTGGCCTACAAGGACTACCTCTGGATGATGGAGTTCACCGAGCAGATGCTCGAACGGGTGGCCGTGGCCGTGAACGGCACGACGGAGCTGACGCTCGACGGCAAGCAGATCTCGTTCAAGGCTCCGTTCCGCCGCCTGACGATGACCGACGCCATCCGCGAGAAAACGGGCTACGACATCACGGGGCAGAGCGAGGAGCAGCTCCGCGAAGCCTGCAAGCGCCTCGGCGTCGAAATCGACGACACGATGGGCAAGGGCAAGCTGATCGACGCCATCTTCGGGCAGTACTGCGAGGAGGAGTTGATCCAGCCCACGTTCGTGTGCGATTACCCGCGCGAAATGTCGCCGCTCTGCAAGCGTCACCGCTCGAACCCCGACCTCACGGAGCGTTTCGAACTGTTCGTGAACGGCAAGGAGCTGTGTAACGCCTACTCGGAGCTCAACGACCCGATCGACCAGCTGGAACGCTTCCAGGAGCAGCTACGGCTGAGCGAAAAGGGCGACGACGAGGCCATGTTCATCGACATGGATTTCGTACGCGCACTGGAATACGGCATGCCGTCGTGCTCGGGCATGGGCATAGGCATCGACCGCCTCACGATGTTCATGACCGACCAGGCTTCGATCCAGGACGTGCTCTTCTTCCCGCAGATGCGCCCCGAAAAAAAGGTCGTGAACGACCCCGTGGAGAAATACACCGCCGCCGGCATCCCCGAAGAGTGGGTGCCCGTCATCCAGAAAATGGGTTACATCACGGTCGAGGCACTGAAGAAACTCGCCCCGGGCAAGTTCTTCAACGACCTGTGCGGCTTCAACAAAAAGAACAAGCTCGGCCTGAAGGCCCCCTCGATCGAAGAGGTCAAAAGGTGGTGCGAGGAGTAACGTGACAATTCGGATTTTAACAATAAAAACCTAAGAAAATGAGAAAGAAAATTGTTGCCGGCAACTGGAAGATGAATACGCTTCCCGCCGAAGGTGTAGAACTGGCCAAAGGCATCGTAGCCGGCCGCGGCGAGGTGTGCTCGTGCGTCAACTTCATCGTGTGCCCCCCCTTCACGCACCTTTCGCAGGTCGCCGAAGCACTCAAGGGTTCGGACATCGCCCTCGGGGCACAGAACTGCGCCACGGAGGCCAAAGGCGCCTATACGGGCGAGATCGCCGCTTCGATGATCGCGGCGCTGGGTTGCAAATACGTGATCCTCGGCCACTCGGAGCGCCGCCAGTACTACGGCGAAACCTCCGCTACGCTTAACAAGAAGATGGCGCAGGCTTACGCCAACGGCCTGACCCCGATCTACTGCGTAGGCGAGAACCTCGAAGAGCGTGAGGCCGGCAAACACTTCGACGTGGTGAAGGCCCAGATCGAGGAGGTGGTTTACAACCTCACCGAAGAGGAGTACAAGAACCTCGTGATCGCATACGAGCCCGTATGGGCTATCGGCACCGGCAAGACCGCCTCGGCCGAGCAGGCACAGGAAATCCACGCTTACATCCGCCAGGTGCTGGCAGCCAAATTCGGCGCAGCAGCACAGGATACCGCCATCCTCTACGGTGGTTCGTGCAAGCCCTCGAACGCACCGGAGCTCTTCGCCAAGGAAGACGTCGACGGCGGCCTGATCGGCGGCGCAGCCCTCAAGGCAGAAGATTTCCTCGGCATCGGCAAAGGCTTCGCAAAATAAACCGACTCCGACACACAGAACGAATCCCCGGAACGTTGCAAGTTCCGGGGATTTTTTCAAACTTTCCTTGAAAACTATTGGCCCGCACGAAGCCGGAAGAGGGACATGAAAGCGGAAAGTCCCGATAAGGGCACCCTTGCCCACGTCTATCTGCTCCGCCCGGTACTCCCGCACCTCCGGGCACAGATACCCAAGGTCGAAAACATAAAGATGCCGGTCGACTACGGGATCGAAAAGCCCCGGTCGTCCGTCCGAACCGGCAGGCAACCGCCCTCCCCGGCAAACAAGCAACCGATGCCCGGCCAAAAAGCAGGGTTCACGGCAAGACCCGGCATCCCGGACAAAAAAAGGGACGCCCCCGATGTGGGGCGTCCCTTTTTCTGAGTGCAGACGCGAATTTACATCTTCTTGCCTACGTTGGTTTTCTTGGCAACCTTCGGGGCTGCAACCTTGGCAGCCTTCGGAGCCGCGGGTTTCGCAGCCTTCGGAGCGGCAGCCTTTTTCGGTGCGGCCTTCTTGGCTTCGCCTTCCACGACCGTAGCCTCCTCGACCGCGTCGGTCTTCTTGGCTGCGGGCTTGCGCGAACGGCGCGTCTTGGGCTTGGCTTCGGCAGCTGATGCGGGAGCGATGCCCAGCGTGTAAGCGTCGTTGAAGTCAACGAACTCGATGATGCACATGTCGGCAGCATCGCCCAGGCGGAAGCCGGTCTTCAGGATGCGGGTATAGCCGCCCGGACGCTCGGCGATCTTCGGAGCGATGGTGCGGAACAACTCGGTTACGGCCTCTTTCTGCTTGAGGTACGAGAAGACGATGCGGCGCGAGTGCGTCGAGTCGTCCTTCGACTTGGTCACCAGCGGTTCGATGAACTGGCGAACGGCCTTGGCTTTGGCAACGGTGGTCTCGATACGCTTGTGCAGGATGAGCGACGAAGCCATATTCGACATCAACGCTTTACGGTGTCCTGCCTGGCGGCCAAGGTGGTTGAAATTCTTATTGTGTCTCATAATTAATCTTTGTCAAGTTTGTAGATTGATACGTCCATACCGAACTTCAGGTTGAGCGAGGTCAGCAGCTCGTCGAGCTCCGTCAGCGATTTCTTACCGAAGTTGCGGAACTTCAGCAGGTCATTGCGGTTGAGCTTCACGAGGTCTCCCACGGTGTCCACATCTGCGGCTTTCAGGCAGTTCAGGGCGCGGACGCTCAGATCCTGATCCGAAAGCTTGGTCTTCAGCAGCTGGCGCATGTGGAGTACATCCTCATCGAACTCTTCGGTACCGTTGGTATCCTCCATGTTGACGGTGATCTTCTCGTCGGAGAAGAGCATGAAGTGCTGGATAAGGATCTTTGCAGCCTCTTTCAGAGCCTCTTTGGGGTGAATCGACCCGTCGGTAGTAATCTCCAGGTTCAACTTCTCGTAGTCGGTCTTCTGCTCGACACGGTAGTTGTCGATGGAATACTTTACGTTCTTGATCGGCGTGAAGATCGAGTCGATCGGAAGGGTGCCGAACTCGCACTCGGCGGGGGTATTCTCCTCTGCCGAAACGTAACCGCGCCCCTTACCGATCGTGAGGGTCATCTGCAGCTTCGTGCCGGGCGCGAGGTGGCAGATCACCAGATCGGGGTTCAACACCTTGAAGAACGAAAGGTAATTTGAAATATATCCGGCAGTCAGCTCCGTCACACCCGCAACGTTAATGGAAACCTTCTCGGCATCCTGATTATCGACTGTGCGGATAAAACGAACCTGCTTCAGATTGAGGATGATGTTCAACATATCCTCCATCACGCCGGGGATAGCGGCAAACTCGTGGTCGACACCGGCTACCTTGACAGTCGTGATCGCGTAACCCTCGAGCGAGGAGAGCAGAATACGACGCAAAGCGTTACCGACAGTCATACCGAACCCGGGCTCCAGCGGTCGGAATTCGAATTTCCCGAACGACGAAGTGGATTCAAGCATAATAACCTTTTCAGGTTTCTGGAATGCTAATATTGCCATAATATATTCAGTTTGTTTGATTACTACTTCGAGTACAACTCGACGATGAGCTGCTCCTTGATGTTCTCGGGGATCTCCTCGCGCTCGGGCTTCTGCAGGAACTTGCCGCTCATCGAGGCATTGTCCCACTCAAGCCAAGCATAGCGGCTCTTCGAACCGCCGGCCAGAGATGCCGAGATCACTTCCAGACTCTTCGACTTCTCGCGAACGGACACCACGTCACCCGCACGCAGCGAGTACGAGGGGATGTTCACGACGCTGCCATTCACGCAGATGTGGCAGTGCGAAACGAGCTGGCGGGCAGCTGCACGCGTCGGGGCGATACCCAAGCGGTAAACAACATTGTCCAGGCGGCATTCGAGCAGCTTCAGCAGGTTCTCGCCCGTGATACCGCCCATACGCGCAGCCTGGTCGTAGGTGCGTGCGAACTGCTTTTCGAGCAGGCCGTACGTATACTTTGCCTTCTGCTTCTCGCTCAACTGCGTGCCGTACTCCGACACCTTCTTGCGCTTGCGCGCCAGACCGTGCTGTCCGGGAGGAAAGTTGCGTTTCTCAAGCACCTTGTCCGCCCCGTAAATAGCTTCGCCGAACTTTCTGGCGATCTTCGATTTTGGTCCTATGTATTTTCCCATTGTTTTGACTTTTTTAAAACCTTAGAAATATTCCTTACCACGACGCAAATTATACGCGGCGGCGGTTAGGAGCACGGCAACCGTTATGCGGCAGCGGCGTAACGTCGATGATCTCCATCACCTCGATACCGGCGCCGTGGATGGTGCGCACGGCCGACTCACGTCCGGCGCCCGGGCCCTTGACATACACTTTCACCTTGCGCAGGCCCATGTCGTAAGCGACCTTTGCGCAGTCGGCCGAAGCGGTCTGTGCTGCATACGGAGTATTCTTCTTCGAACCACGGAAACCCATCTTACCGGCCGACGACCAGCTGATGACGTCACCCACCTCGTTGGTGATGGTGATGATTACGTTGTTGAAAGTGGAGTGAACGTAGGCATTGCCAACGGCACCGACCTTAACAACCTTTTTCTTAACTGTTCCAGTTTTCTTTGCCATAATTCTCTAAAGATTACTTTGTTGCCTTTTTCTTGTTTGCGACAGTCTTCTTGCGGCCCTTACGGGTACGTGCGTTGTTCTTGGTCGACTGACCGCGAACGGGAAGCCCCAGGCGGTGACGGATGCCGCGGTAGCAGCCGATATCCATCAGACGCTTGATGTTGAGCTGGACGGCCGAACGGCATTCGCCCTCGACTTTGATACCCAGGTCAGCGATCGTCGAACGGATCGCACCGACCTGGTCGTCCGACCAATCCTGGACTTTGAGGTCGTAGCTGATGCCAGCGACCTCGAGAATCTTGCGGGCCGTCGAACGACCGATACCGTAGATATAGGTCAGGCCGATCTCGCCCCTTTTATTTTTTGGTAAATCTACACCGACTATACGTGCCATATAAAATCTTTTTCTTTTTTACTAAACCGTTTAAACATTACCCTTGGCGCATTTTAAACTTGGGATTCTTCTTGCAAATGACGTAGAGTTTCCCCTTACGCTTCACAATCTTGCAATCCTCGCTTCTTTTCTTGATGGATGCTTTTACTTTCATGATTTTCAAGCAATCTAATGTTATTTGTACCGGAAAGATATACGCCCCTTCGTCAGGTCATAGGGCGTCATCTCCACTTTTACCTTATCTCCGGGAAGGATCTTGATGTAGTGCATACGCATCTTCCCCGAGATGTGGGCGGTGAGCACGTGGCCGTTGTCCAGCTCGACGCGGAACATCGCGTTGGACAAGGCTTCGATAATCGTACCGTCCCTTTCAATAGCAGCCTGTTTTGCCATAGAGTCTTACTTGTTTATTGCCTGTTCGATGATACTAAAGTCCGTCAGCACGTCGGGCCCGTCCTTACGAACCGCAACGGCGAACTCGTAGTGCGCCGCGGGTTTATGGTCGCGCGTGCGGACTGTCCAGCCATCCCTTTCAAAAACCACCGCTTTGGTACCCATATTTATCATGGGCTCGATACAGATGACCATTCCTTCCTTGAGGAGCGGCCCCCTGCCGCGTGCTCCGTAATTGGGGACACCGGGGTCTTCGTGCATTTTCCGACCCAACCCATGTCCTTCCAATTCCCGCACCACACCGTAGCCGAAACTTTCGGCGTACTCTTGCACGGCTGCCGACACGTCGCCTACGCGGTTGCCGGCCTTAGCCTGTGCCGTACCTTTATAAAGAGCCTCTTTGGTGACCTCCATCAGCTGCCTAACTTCCCCGGCAACCTCTCCAACGGCGAACGTATACGCCGAATCACCAACAAACCCCTTCATAAACGTACCGCAATCGACCGAAACGATGTCGCCCTCTCTGAGGACGCATTTCGAGGATGGGATACCGTGAACTACCTGTTCGTTTACCGATATACACAACGAAGCGGGAAATCCCTGATACCCGAGGAAGGCGGGAACTGCTCCGTGTGCGCGGATAAAATCCTCGGCAACCGAGTCCAAAAACTTGGTGGTGACACCCGGCCGGATGTGGCGACCCACTTCCGCCAGTGTCTTCGACACCAGGATGTTGTTCTCGCGGAGCAGCTCTATCTCCTCGTCTGTCTTTAAATATATCATTCTCTTCGTTAAGAACTCTTCGGGAAAAACTCCTAATGACGACCCTGGATACGTCCGGTCTTCATCAGACCATCGTAATGACGCATCAGCAGGTAGCTCTCGATCTGCTTCAGAGTGTCGAGCACCACGCCGACCATGATCAGCAGCGACGTACCTCCGTAGAAGTAGGCGAACGCCTGCTGGATGCCCAGGAACTTCATTGCCAGCGCGGGCAGGATCGCCACGATGGCCAGGAAGAACGAGCCGGGAAGCGTGATACGCGTCATGATGGTGTCGATGTAGTTCACGGTCTGCTTACCCGGTTTCACACCCGGGATAAAGCCGCCGTTTCGCTTCATGTCATCGGCCATCATTTGGGGGTTGATGATAATCGCTGTGTAGAAGTAGGTGAACGCGATTACCAGCACTGCAAGCGTGAAGTTGTACCAGAAACCGGTCATCGAGCTGAAAGCAGCTGCGAAGGCCGTACCGGAGAACAGCGCCGGGATAAACATCAGAGCCTGCGCGAAGATGATGGGCATCACATTCGCAGCATTCATCTTCAGGGGGATGTACTGACGTACACCGCCGTACTGTTTGTTACCGACGATACGCTTTGCATACTGCACAGGCACCTTGCGGACTGCCTGTACCAGGGCGATCGTAGCCATAAAAACCAGGAACAGCAACACCAGCTCGAGGATAAGCATGATGGCGCTACCGCTGGCGGTCTGGAAACGCGCGTTGACCTCGGCCAACAGGGCGTGGGGCAGACGGGCCACGATACCGATCATGATTATCAGCGAGATACCGTTGCCGATACCCTTGTCCGTGATCTTCTCGCCGAGCCACATAATGAACATGGTACCGGCGATGAGGATCGTCGTCGCATAGGCTACGAAGCCGAACGAGTTGCCGTAAACGAATGCAGAGGGCACCTGATGGTACAGGTTGGCGATGTACGCCGGGCCCTGGAGGATCAGCACGCCGATGGTAAGGAAGCGCGTCCACTGATTCATTTTGCGGCGGCCGCTTTCACCTTCCTTCTGCATCTTCTGGAAATACGGGATCATCATACCCATGAGCTGGATGATGATGGAGGCGGTGATGTACGGCATGACTCCGAGTGCAAAGATGGCCGCATTGCCGAATGCACCGCCGGAAAAGACGTTCAACAGACCAAGAAGTCCGTTGCCGTCGAGCTGGCTGGCAAGCGCCGACCCCTCGCCCAGGGCGTTGGGGTTGATACCCGGAATCACCACGAAACTACCCAAGCGGTAGACCAGCAGCAGCCCGATCGTGTAGATCACACGTTTGCGCAGCTCCTCGATCTTGTAGATATTCTTGAGCGTTTCAACCAATTTCTTGTTGGTCGCCAAAAGAGCGATTACCACTAAAAAGACGATACCAACAACGAGATACTGATTCATAATTTTCGGTTTCTAGGGTTCTTACAGTTTTTCGACGCTGCCGCCGGCTGCCGCGATGGCCGCCTCGGCGCTCTTCGAGAATGCGTGAGCCTTTACGCTCAGCGCCTTGGTAACCGCACCGTTACCGAGGATTTTCACCTTGTCGTTCGACGAGATGAAACCTGCGGCCACGAGCGTGTCGACCGTGATCTCGGAGAGCGACTTCTTGGCTGCCAGCTCCTCGAGCGTCGAGAGGTTGATAGCCTTGAATTCGACGCGCTTCAGGTTGGTGAAACCGAACTTGGGAAGACGACGCTGAAGAGGCATCTGCCCGCCCTCGAAGCCCAGTTTACGCGAGTAACCCGAGCGCGACTGCGCACCCTTGTGGCCACGCGTGGCCGTGCCACCGTGACCCGAACCTGCACCGCGACCGATTCGCTTGTCGTGGTGCGTTGAACCCTTTGCAGGTTTGAGATTATTGAGTTCCATCGTAAAAATTACTTCTTAGCTGTTAAACTTATTCTGCGGCCTCGGCAGCTTCGGCTTTCTTGGCCTTGGGTGCTGCAGCCTTCTTTACGGCTACCTCCTCTACTTTGACGAGGTGCTTCACGCGCTCGATCATACCCTTGATGATCGCCGAGTCGTCGTGCTCGACGCTCGCGTTGATCTTCTTCAGCCCCAGCGCGTCGAGGTTCTTGCACTGACGCTCGGTAGCGCCGATGCGGCTTTTGACCTGGGTGATTTTCAATCTTGCCATTTGTCTCTACAAAATTAACCGTTAAACACCTTGTCCATCGAGATGCCGCGCAGACGGGCGATGCTGTGTGCATCACGCAGTTCGCACAGGGCGCCGATGGTTGCCTTCACCAGGTTGTGGGGGTTCGACGAACCCTTGCTCTTGGCAAGCACGTTCTTCACGCCCACCGACTCCAGCACGGCACGCATGGCACCGCCGGCGATGATACCCGTACCGGGGGCGGCCGGGCGGATCATGACGAGCGAACCGCCGTAACGGAGCTCCTGCTTATGGGGAATCGTACCGTTGATAACGGGGATCTTCACCAGGTTCTTCTTTGCGTCCTCCACGCCCTTGGCGATGGCCGACTGAACCTCCGAAGCCTTGCCCAGGCCGTAGCCCACGACACCGTCCTCGTTACCTACGACGACAATGGCCGAGAAACTGAATGTGCGACCTCCCTTGGTTACCTTGGTAACACGCTGAATGCTTACGAGTCTGTCCTTAAGCTCGAGGTCGCTGGTGCGTACTTTCTTTATGTTGGTATTTGACATAATCGCTTAGAATTTAAGACCGCCTTCGCGTGCTGCTTCGGCCAGCTGTTTAACTCTTCCGTGATACAGGTAGCCGTTGCGGTCGAACGCTACGGTCGAAATGCCTTTGGCGGCAGCGCGCTCGGCGGCCAGTTTGCCCACCAGGGCGGCCACGTCGCACTTGTTCTTGCCGGCGGCGGCTTCCGCCACCTCCTTGTCCAGCGAGGATGCCGTGGCCAGGGTCACACCTGCGAGGTCATCAATAAACTGCACGTAGATCTGCTTGTTGCTACGATATACAGTCATGCGAGGCTGTTCGGGCGTACCGCTCACGATCTTGCGGATACGCATCTTGATCCTCTCTCTTCTTTCTATCTTGTTCAGTGACATAACTCTAAACTATTTACTATTTAGCACCTGCTGATTTACCCGCCTTGCGACGCAGCTGTTCGCCGACGAACTTGATACCCTTGCCCTTGTACGGCTCCGGCTTGCGCAGCGAACGGATCTTGGCAGCGACCTGGCCGACAAGCTGCTTGTCCATGCTCTTCAGCGTTACGATCGGGTTGCCCTTCTTCTCCGTCACGGCCGTAGCGGTAACCTCCTTGGGAAGCATGAAATGCGTATCGTGCGAATAACCGAGGCTCATTTCGAGGATCTGGCCCTTGACTTCGGCCTTGAAACCGACGCCCACGAGCTCCTGTTTGATTTCATAACCCTTCGACACACCGACGACCATGTTGTTGATCAGCGCACGGTACAGGCCGTGCAGCGAACGGTGGCGGGGCTGGTTGGTAGGACGCGATACGAGCACGGCGGGAGCCTCGTTGCCCGTGTGAACGTCCTTGTGCGTGCCGACCTCTACCTTGATGTCCGAGTCAACTTTCTGGCTCAGCGTCCCGAGTGGCCCTTTCACGCTTACCACATTGTCGGCCGAAACCTCTACGGTAACGCCGGCGGGCAGGTTTACAGGTAATTTACCAATTCTTGACATTGTTCTTGCGTTTAAAAATTTCCGTTAGTAGATGTAGCACAGCACCTCGCCGCCCACGTTTTCCTTGCGGGCCTTGGCGTCGGTCATGATGCCTTTCGAAGTCGACAGGATAGCGATGCCCAGGCCGTTCAGCACGCGGGGCATATCCCCCACCGAGACATACTGGCGAAGGCCGGGACGGCTCACGCGCTTCAGGTCTTTGATGGCGTTGCCCTTGGTGGCAGCGTCCCACTTGAGCGCGATTTTGATCGACGGGTGACCTTTCTCGTCGGTGTCGAATTTGTAAGCGAGGATGTAACCCTGCTCGTAAAGAATCTTAGTGATTTCCTGCTTAATTTTTGAGCCAGGAGCTTCAACCACCTTGTGGTTGGCTTTCACTGCGTTTCTAATTCTGGTCAGAAAGTCCGCAATAGGATCAGTCATAACGAATAGAAGTTAAAAATTAAAGTAATAAGTTAATTATTTGTTCTTCAGCACCTTGGAATCCACCCGGATTCACCGCCGCCTCGGATGTTTCATTGTTTTGCGCCTCATTCCCAGCGCCTTCGCGCCCTTCGCACGGGGGTTACGCCCGGGGTATAAAGCGCGCAAATATACGTATAATTTCTCAAAAAACCAAGCTAACGCCCTGTTTTCGGCGTTTTTAGGCCCCGGCCCCGGAATACGGACAATGTTAGCACGGATGCGTTGCTAACATAACCCGTACAAATCCCCGTTCGGCAATGCTGCCGATGACCCTTCGGAAGAGAGCCGCCGCAATCGGCGATACCCCTCCCCGGCCCTTCGGTCGAGAAATTTGTAACCAAATGCCTAACCCCTCGATTTCCGCCCCGCCGCCGAGAAGTTACCGCTTGCGGCGGCACTTTCCTCGACATTGCGACGTAACTACTCGGGTTCTGCACCCATATAAGCCCCGATTCCTTCGGAAAGAGGGAACGGCAGGCAGCCCGGCGGCCGCACCATCGTCCCGGCATTTCACCGCCCGGTACAGGAACTGCTCCTGTCCGGCCTTTTCCCACGGGCATATGCCCTCAGCATCCAGACTCGTTTCCGGGATTCTCCGCCGCCGCGCAGGTCGGCGCACCCGCACCTCCTGCGCCGGCCGCAGCCCTGCGGCCACGGACTCGCCTCCCGGCAGAAAAACGGATTTTCGGATACCGGGATTCCCGGCATCCGAAAATATTACCAGCTTGCTTTCTTCACGCCGGGAATCAGGCCCTTCGAAGCCATCTCGCGGAACTGGATACGGCTGATGCCGAACAGGCGGATGTAGCCTTTGGGACGGCCCGTGATCTTGCAGCGGTTGTGCTGGCGGATGGGGTTCGAGTTGCGGGGCAGTTTCGACAGTGCGATCCAAGCCTCCTCGTGATCCATCTCACCGCTCTTCACCTTGGCAGCAATCTCCTCGCGCTTGTGAGCATAGCGGTTTGCGAGTTTCACGCGTTTTACCTCGCGTGCCTTCATTGACTCTTTTGCCATAGCTTATTGATTCTTTTTAGCGTTTTTGAAAGGGAGGCCGAATTCGCGGAGCAGGGCATACGCCTCCTCGTCGGTCTTGGCCGTGGTAACGAACGTAATCTCCATACCGAAGATCTTGGTGATCTTATCGATGTCGATCTCCGGGAAGATGATCTGCTCGGTGATGCCGAGGGTATAGTTACCTTGGCCGTCGAACTTCTCGTTGATACCCTTGAAATCGCGGATACGGGGAAGTGCCACGGCGATCAGGCGCTGGAGGAATTCGTACATCTTCGTATCGCGCAGCGTCACGCGCACGCCGATCGGCATGCCCTTGCGCAGCTTGAAGTTGGAGATGTCCTTGCGCGAACGCGTCTGCACGGCTTTCTGACCCGTGATCTGCGTCAGCTCGGCCTCGGCCACGTCGATGAGTTTCTTATCGGCGACAGCCTGTCCCATACCCTGGTTGATAACGATCTTCGTGAGCTTCGGGCACTGCATAACGCTCGAGTAACCGAACTCCTTCATAAGGGCAGCTACGATCTGCTCCTTATACTGTGTCTTGAGTGTAGGTACGTATGCCATTATTTGATCTCCTCCCCTGACTTTTTAGCGTAACGGACTAATTTACCTTTTGCATTGAGCCTGCGACCGACTTTGGTGGGTTTACCGCCTTTGGGGTCGAGCACCTGCAGGTTCGATACGTGGATCGGCGCTTCTTTCTCGACGATACCACCCTGGGGGTTCTGCGCATTGGGTTTGGTGGCCTTCTTGCAAAGGTTCACCCCCTCGACGATGGCACGCTGCTTTTCAGCTTCGACCTTCAGGACTTTGCCCTGCTGGCCCTTGTTGTCACCGGCGATGACCTGCACCATATCCCCTTTCTTAATATGTAATTTCACTGACATATCCGAAATTGTTTTTATGATTACAATACTTCGGGTGCGAGGGAGATAATCTTCATATACTGGTCGCGCAGCTCACGAGCTACGGGGCCGAATATACGAGTACCGCGCATTTCACCCTGGTTGTTAAGCAGCACCACGGCGTTGTCGTCGAAACGAATGTACGAACCGTTGGCACGTCTGATTTCCTTGGTCGTTCTTACGACGACTGCTTTCGACACGGCACCCTTCTTGACATCGCCCGAAGGAGTCGCGCTCTTGACAGCCACCACAATCTTATCGCCGATAGATGCGTAGCGGCGTTTGGTACCGCCCAGCACCCGGATGCAGAGAACTTCCTTTGCACCGCTGTTATCAGCTACTACGAGTCTACTTTCCTGCTGTATCATAATTACTTAGCTCTTTCAATAATTTGTACTAATCTCCAACGCTTCGTTTTGCTCAGCGGGCGGGTCTCCATGATACGGACGGTGTCGCCTTCCTTGCAGGTCTCGTCGAGTGACTCGGCGACGAACTTCGTCGTCTTGTTGACGAACTTGCCGTAGATCGGATGCTTCACCTTACGTGCTACTGCAACCACAATGGTTTTCTCCATCTTGTTGCTGACAACCACCCCAATACGCTCTTTTCTAAGATTTCTTTCCATAGCTATTCCTTATTAGGCGTTTTTTTGACGCAGGATTGTCAGCATACGAGCTATATCTCTGCGGTTTTTCTTAATGATAGAAGGGTTCTCGACGGGGGACACCGCGTGCTGCACCTTCAGCTTTGCAAGCTGAGCCTTCTCAGTCTCGATGCGCTCCTGCAGGTCTTTGATCGAAATATCCTTGATTTCTGCACTTTTCATCTTGTCGTCTCGTTAGATTGTGGTTTCGACGTAGTCACGCCTTACGATAAACTTGGTGGTAATGGGCAGTTTCTGGGCACCCAGGCGGAGCGCTTCCTGCGCCACTTCCAGGGGCACGCCCTCTGCCTCGAAGAGAATACGGCCGGGAGTAACGGGCGCCACGAACCCTTCGGGATTACCCTTACCCTTACCCATACGCACCTCGGCGGGCTTCTTCGTGATGGGTTTATCGGGGAAGATGCGGATCCAGAGCTGGCCTTCACGCTTCATGTAACGGGTGATGGCCTGACGCGCCGCCTCTATCTGACGACCTGTGATCCATGCGGATTCAAGTGCTTTGATTGCGAACGAACCGGTTGCAAGTTGGTTTCCTCTCTGAGCAATACCCTTCATGCGACCTTTCTGCATTCTCCTAAATTTGGTCTTTTTCGGCTGTAACATTGTTGTTTTGCTTTAAAAAGGTCCGACTTACTTATTATTGTTGTTGCGACGACGGTCACCGCCACGATCGCCGCGGTCACGCCGGTCTCCGCGACGGTCGCCACGGCCACGACGGTCGCCGCGGTCGCCACGCTCACCGCGGTCGCCCGAGGGAGCCTGCGCCGATGCGCCTGCGATTTCGAACAGGTCGCGCTTGCCGTACACGATGCCCTGGCAGATCCAGACCTTCACACCCAGAATACCCACTTTGGTGAGCGCCTCGGTCAGGCAGAAATCCACGTCGGCACGGAACGTGTGCAGCGGAATACGACCCTCCTTTATGGTTTCGCTGCGGGCCATTTCGGCGCCGCCTACACGACCGGAAACCTGGATCTTGATACCCTCGGCACCCATGCGCATGGTCGACGCTACGGCCGTCTTCACGGCGCGGCGGAACGATACGCGGCCCTCCAGCTGGCGGGCGATGTTCTGGCCGACGATCACGGCATCCACCTCGGGGCGCTTCACCTCGAAGATGTTGATCTGGATCTCCTTGCCGGTGAGCTTCTTCAGCTCTTCCTTCAGTTTGTCGACCTCCTGGCCGCCCTTGCCGATGATGATACCCGGACGAGCGGTGGAAATGGTCACCGTAACCAGCTTCAGCGTACGCTCGATGATGATCTTCGAGATGCTTGCCTTGGCCAGACGGACATTCAGGTATTTGCGGATCTTGGCGTCCTCGACCAGCTTCTCGGAGAAGTCCTTGCCGCCGAACCAGTTGGAATCCCAACCGCGGATGATACCAAGACGATTTGCTATCGGATTAACTTTCTGTCCCATCTGATTACTTGTTTTCTACGGTTACCATTTTGTCAACTACGATCGTCACGTGGTTCGAACGCTTGCGGATTCGGTGAGCGCGGCCCTGGGGCGCAGCCTGAATACGCTTCAGCATGCGGCCGCCGTCTACGAACACCTCTTTTACACACAGTTTCGTGTCTTCCAGACGCTCGTTCTCGTTCTTGGCCTCCCAGTTGGCGATTGCCGACTTGAGAAGTTTCTCCATGCGGATCGACGCCTCCTTCTTCGAAAAACGAAGGATGCCCAATGCCTTGTTGATCTCCACGCCGCGGATGATGTCGGCCACCAGGCGCATCTTGCGGGGAGAGGTCGGGCAATCACGCAGAATAGCGATTGCCTTCTGCTTCTTTTCAGCCTTGATTTTCTCGGCTTTTATTGCTTTTCTTGCACCCATTTTCTACCTATTTTTTCTTGTTACCTGCGTGACCGCGGAAGTTACGGGTGGGGGCAAACTCACCGAGCTTGTGCCCTACCATGTTCTCTGTTACATACACCGGAATAAACTTGTTTCCGTTGTGGACAGCGATCGTCTGACCTACGAAATCAGGCGAGATCATACTTGCACGCGACCAAGTTTTGATGACCGACTTTTTGTTGCCTTCCGCCTGGGCGACTACTTTCGCTTCGAGCTTGGGGTCGATAAACGGTCCTTTTTTTAATGAACGGCTCATTATGTACTCTTATTTAATTATTTTTTCTTCTTGGAAATAATAAACTTCGAGGTCGTCTTCTTCGGGTTGCGAGTCTTGTAACCCTTAGCCAGCAGACCCTTGCGCGAACGGGGGTGACCACCGGACGCACGGCCTTCACCACCACCCATCGGGTGATCCACGGGGTTCATCACCACGCCGCGGTTGCGCGGACGGCGGCCGAGCCAACGCTCACGACCTGCCTTGCCGGAGCTTTCGAGGCTGTGGTCGACATTCGACACGACGCCTACCGTAGCACGGCAAGTTACGAGTACCATACGAGTCTCGCCCGAGGGCAGCTTGATGATGGCGAATTTGCCCTCACGAGCCAGCAACTGGGCGTAAGAACCGGCGGAACGAGCCATGGCGGCTCCCTGGCCGGGGTAGAGTTCGATATTGTGGATGACCGTACCCAGCGGAATCTCGCTCAGGAAGAGCGTGTTTCCGACCTCGGGAGCAACGCCTGCGCCGCTCATTACGGTCTGGCCCACCTGGAGGCCGTTCGGTGCGATGATGTAGCTTTTCTCACCGTCGGCGTATACCAGAAGTGCAATACGTGCAGTACGATTGGGGTCGTACTCGACAGATTTTACAGTTGCAGCAATGCCGTCCTTCGTGCGCTTGAAGTCGATGTTACGATACATCTGCTTGTGACCGCCGCCGATATAGCGAACCGTCATCTTACCAGAGTTGTTACGTCCACCCGAGCTCTTCTTGGGGCTGAGCAACGATTTCTCAGGCTTGTTCGTCGTGATTTCCTCGAACGTGCCGATAATCTTATGTCTCGTACCTGCGGTAACAGGTTTAAATTTTTTTACTGCCATCTCCGTTAGATATTACTGTAAAAATCTATCTTATCTCCGTCCTTCAAGGTGACGATAGCCTTCTTGAAGTTGTTAGCGCGACCCTCCAAGAGACCGGCCTTGGTGTAGCGGCTCTTGAGTTTGCCCATGTAGTTCACGGTGTTCACATCCGTCACGACGACGTTGTACATCTGTTCTACGGCATTGCGAATCTGCAGCTTGTTAGCCCTCACGTCAACGATAAAACCGTAGCGATTCAACTTTTCGCCCTGAATCGTCATTTTCTCGGTCAAAACCGGCTTAATAATAATTTCCATTGTGTGTCTTGCGTTTTTAAGCTAACATCGTATTCAATACATTCTCAGCGCCTTCCACCATCACGATCGCCGAAGCGTTCATCACGTCGTACGTGCAGACGTTCTGCGCCAGCACGGGCTGTACGTAGGGGAGGTTGCGGCACGAGAGCTGAAGGTTTGCATTGGACTCCGGGAGAACCAGCAGCACCTTTTTGTCGGCTACTTTCAGCGCATCGGCCAGGGCAACGACGGCCTTGGTCTTGGGGGCATCCATCGAGATGGGCTCCACTACGCTGATGACGCCGGCCTGTGCCTTGTAGGTCAGTGCGCTGCGGCGGGCCAACTGCTTGAGCTTCTTGTTGAGCTTGAAGCTGTAATCGCGGGGCTGGGGGCCGAAGATGCGTCCGCCGCCCGGGAAGAGGGGGGACTTGATGCTGCCGGCACGGGCACCGCCGGTGCCTTTCTGGCGCTTGAGCTTACGCGTCGAACCGGCAACCTCGTTACGCTGCTTCGACTTGTGCGTACCCTGGCGCTGGTCAGCGAGATACTGCTTCACGTCCAGGTAGATAGCGTGGTCATTAGCCTCCACGCCGAAAACGGCATCCGAAAGGACTACCTTACGACCCGTTTCCTTTCCTTGTGTGTTTAAAACAGCTAATTCCATACTACTTCTCAATTGTTAAATAAGCACCTTTTGCACCCGGGATCGAACCTTTCACGAGGATAAGGTTGCTTTCGGGAATAACTTTCAAAACACGCAGGTTCAAAACCTTGACCTGCTCGCCACCCATCTGGCCAGGCAAACGCTTGCCCTTGAAGACACGCGAGGGATAGGACGACGCACCCAGCGAACCGGGTTTGCGCTGACGGTTGTGCTGGCCGTGGGTCTGGCCGCCCACGCCGCCGAAACCGTGGCGTTTCACAACGCCCTGGAAGCCTTTACCTTTCGATATCCCGGTCACGTCGACCCAGTCTTCCTCCGAGAAGAGGTCTACGGTGAGCGTGTCGCCGAGATTCACTTCGGGCATACCCTTGAATTCAGCCATCTTGCGCTTGGGGGTAGTGCCGGCTTTCTTGAAGTGACCTAACAAACTGCTGCTGGTGTGCTTTTCACTTTTCTCGTCATAGGCAATCTGTACCGCTTCGTAGGTATCCTTCTCCACGGTCTTGATTTGCGTAACAACGCACGGCCCAGCCTCAATGACAGTGCATGGTATATTCTTACCCTCGGCACTGTAAACGGAAGTCATTCCGATTTTCTTTCCAATAAGTCCTGACATTTGTTGTCGATTGTTTGTTATAAATAAAGTGATCTTTCGTGCTATACTAATATAGGTACAAGCCTTCCGTTATCACACTTTGATTTCGACCTCCACACCCGAGGGGAGTTCCAGCTTCATCAGTGCGTCGATCGTCTTGGGCGTCGACGAATAGATGTCGAGGATACGCTTGAAGGTGCAGAGCTGGAACTGCTCGCGGGCTTTCTTGTTGACGAAAGTCGAGCGGTTCACCGTGAAAATCTGCTTGCGCGTGGGAAGGGGCACCGGGCCGCTTACAACGGCGCCCGTGCTCTTCACGGTCTTCACAATCTTCTCGGCCGACTTGTCCACGAGATTGTGATCGAATGACTTTAACTTGATTCTAATCTTCTGGTTCATATGTTTGCTTATTCTATATCCTTACGTTTACCACTCGCTTTCTCGATGATCTCCTTAGCCAGGTTGGCAGGAACCTCCTCGAAGTGCGAGAACTCCATAGACGAGGTTGCACGGCCCGACGAGATCGTACGCAGTACGGTCACATAGCCGAACATCTCCGACAGGGGAACCTTGGCTTTCACCACGCGGGCGGTGCCTTTCGACTCCATGCCGGTGATCTGGCCGCGGCGCTTGTTCAGGTCGCCGATAATGTCGCCCATGTTCTCCTCGGGGGTCACGACCTCCACGGACATGATGGGCTCCATAATCACCGAGCCGGCCTTGGGGGCAGCGTTGCGATAACCGTTGCGGGCAGCGATTTCGAACGACAGCTGGTCGGAGTCCACGGGGTGGAACGAACCGTCGAGCAGCGTAATCTTCATCGAGTCCATCTTGTAACCGGCCAACGCACCGTTGGTCATCGCCGAAGCAAAGCCCTTCTGCACCGCAGGGATGAACTCCTTGGGAATATTACCGCCCTTGACCTGGTCAACGAACGTAAGGCCCATCGCACCGTCGTCGGCAGGGCCGATCTCGAAGATGATGTCGGCGAACTTACCACGGCCACCGGTCTGCTTCTTGAACACCTCGCGGTGCTGAACCGTCTTGGTAAGCGACTCCTTGTAGTTGACCTGGGGGGCACCCTGGTTGATTTCGACACCGAACTCACGGCGCAGACGGTCGACGATGATGTCGAGGTGCAGCTCACCCATACCGCTGATGACGGTCTGGCCCGAATCCTCGTCGGTGTGAACCGTAAAGGTGGGGTCTTCCTCAGCCAGTTTCGACAGGGCGATGCCGAGCTTGTCCAGATCCTTCTGGGTCTTGGGCTCGACGGCCAGGCCGATCACCGGTTCGGGGAAGGTCATCTGCTCCAGAACGATCGGTGCGTTCTCGGCGCAGAGCGTATCGCCCGTATGGATCTCCTTGAAACCTACGGCAGCGCAGATGTCGCCGGCCGATACGGTCTCCATGGGGTTCTGCTTGTTGGCGTGCATCTGGTAAATACGGCTGATACGCTCGCGCTTGCCGCTGCGGGAGTTGAGCACGTACGAACCTGCATCGAGCTTACCCGAATAGATACGCACGAAGCACAGGCGGCCTACGAAGGGGTCGGTGGCGATCTTGAATGCGAGACCGCAGAACGGATCGTTCTCCGATGCATGGCGCACCTCTTCCTGCTCGGTCTTGGGGTTGATACCCGTCACGGCGGGCACGTCCAGCGGCGAGGGCAGGAACGCAATGACATAGTCGAGCAGTTTCTGTACGCCTTTGTTGTGGAACGACGAACCGCAGAGCATCGGAACGACCTGCATCGAGATCGTAGCCTTGCGGATGGCTGCGAGCAGTTCCTCGGGGGTGATCGAATCGGGATCCTCGAAGAACTTCTCCATCAGCGCCTCGTCGGTCGAAGCGACCTCCTCGATGAGTTTCGCACGCCATTCGGCAGCCTCCTCGGCCATCGAGGCGGGAATCTCCTTCAGTTCGAAGTTATCGCGGACGGACTTGTCGTCGTAGTAATAGATCGCGTTATTATATATAAGGTCTACCAATCCTTCGAACTTGTCCTCGGCACCGATCGGCAGGACGACCGGAAGGGCCGTAGCACCGAAGTGCTCCTTGATCTGTGCGCAGACTGCCAGGAAATCGGCGCCCGTACGATCCATCTTGTTGACGTAGCCGATACGGGGGACATTGTACTTGTCCGCCTGGCGCCATACGGTCTCCGACTGGGGCTCTACGCCGCCTACGGCGCAGAACGTCGCAACGGCGCCGTCCAGCACGCGGAGCGAACGCTCCACCTCGACCGTAAAGTCGACGTGTCCCGGGGTGTCGATCAGGTTGATCTGGTACTGTTTGTCCTTATAGTTCCAGAATGCGGTGGTAGCGGCCGAGGTAATGGTGATACCGCGCTCCTGCTCCTGAACCATCCAGTCCATCGTAGCGCCGCCTTCGTGTACCTCACCGATCTTGTGGGTTTTACCCGTGTAAAAAAGGATACGCTCCGACGTGGTGGTCTTACCGGCATCGATGTGTGCCATGATACCGATATTGCGAGTGTAATGTAAATCTCTGGTTGCCATCTGTTCGGTCTCCTTATTAGAATCTAAAGTGTGCGAATGCCTTGTTGGCCTCGGCCATGCGGTGCATCTCCTCCTTGCGTTTGAAGGCGGCACCCTGCTGGTTGAAGGCATCCATTATCTCTGCTGAGAGCCTATCTGCCATCGTCTTTCCGGCGCGCTTGCGAGAATAGAGGACAAGGTTTTTCATGGAAATAGAAATCTTGCGCTCCGGACGAACCTCCATAGGAACCTGGAACGTCGCACCTCCGATACGCTTCGATTTCACTTCGACTTGGGGTGTGATGTTCTCCAGGGCCTGTTTCCAGATTTCCAGGGGAGATTTATCAGCATCCTTCATCTTCTTGCCCACCAGTTCCAACGCATCGTAGAAAATGGTGTAGGCAATACTCTTCTTACCGTCCAACATAAGGTTGTTGACGAAACGGGTCACAGCCACGTCGCCGAACTTGGGATCCGGAAGTAGAATTCGCTTTTTTGGCTTAGCTTTTCTCATTGTTTATTCGAAAATTGTCTAATTAATGTTTCTCGTGATTATTTACCTGCCTTGGGGCGTTTCGCACCGTATTTCGAACGGCGCTGGCGACGACCGTCGACACCTGCCGAGTCGAGCGCACCGCGCACGAGGTGGTAACGTACACCGGGGAGGTCTTTCACACGACCGCCGCGGACGAGCACGATGGAGTGCTCCTGCAAGTTGTGGCCTTCACCGGGGATGTAGGCGTTGACCTCCTTGCCGTTGGTCAATCTTACACGCGCAACCTTACGCATAGCCGAGTTAGGCTTCTTCGGGGTCGTAGTGTACACACGGGTACATACGCCTCGGCGCTGGGGACACGCTGCGAGTGCCGGGGACTTGCTCTTGTCCTCCATGCTCACTCGACCGTTTCTCACTAACTGTTGAATAGTTGGCATTTCTTAAACTGTCCTTTAATTGTTAAAAAATCTATCTCCATTGTCCAAAATGGACTGCAAAGGTACGCAATTTTTCGGAAATACAATATATATGCACATCTTTTTTCGCCTTTTTCCAGCATTTTAGCCGGCTTGCGATTCTTTTTGCTTATACAATTCACAAAACAATAAACATCGGTTATGCAAAATTCAACAACCGGTTTTCCATCAGCACGATAGCGGCTTCGCAGACAGCAGGGAAGAGCGGCACGGACTTTGCCCCGCATAGCGGATGCGGATCTCCGCGGCGGCCACCGCCCGTCCGGGGGCAGGACATGACAACCCGCGGCAATTCGTGCCGCGAAAAAAACGACAAATACCATGAAATACCTATCACACAGCATTTTGCCGCTGCTGCTCGCGGCGACGCTCCTCGCCCCGTCGTGCAGTTCCGACGACGATGGCGGAACCCGGCCGACGCCCACGGGCTACGACATCTACACCGCAGGCTACAAAACACCGGGCGGGAAAGCCGTGGCGACGGTCTGGAAAAACGGCACGGAACTCTACACGCTCACCGACGGCACGAACGACGCCTGGGCGCGCTCGGTCTGCGTGGCCGACGGCACGGTCTACGTGGCAGGCTACGAACAACAACCCGACGGGGTCGTGGCGAAACTATGGGAGAACGGCACCCTGAAATACACCCTCGGAAGCGGCGGCGGCAACTCCTATGCCTATGCGGTCACCGCCGTCCGGGGCAGTGTCTATACGGCCGGCAGCGAAGAGGACGGCGGCGCCCTGACGGCCAAGGTCTGGAAGGACGGCACGGAGCTCTACGCCTATTCGGTGAGCCCCGCCACCTCGCAGGCCAAGGCCATCGCCGCCACGGGCAGCGACCTATTTGCCGCCGGCAGCCTGAGCAGCGGCACGTCGGAGCCGACCGCCCAAATCTGGAAAAACGACAAGGCGCACTTCACGCTCAGCGACGGCAAATCCGCTGCCGGGGCCAATGCGCTCTGCCACGACGGACGGGCCCTCTACGCCGCCGGCAGCGGCGGCAGCAAAGCCCTCGTATGGCGGGACGGTGACCTGCTCTACACGCTCACTGACGGCAGTTCCTACGCCGAAGCGACCGCCCTGTTCCGCACCGGAAACAGCCTGTACGCCGCAGGCTACTACATGGACGGCTTCAAGGAAGAGGGCGTGGTCTGGAAAAACGGGCAGGAATTGTTCGACCTCTCTGACGGACAGGCCAGCGGCTGCCAGCCCTATGCGATCGCCGTCTACGGCGGCGATATCTTCACGGCCGGCACCCTCTTCGGCACCACGCGCACGGCGGTCGTATGGCACGGGGAGGATATCCGTTACACGCTCACCGACGGCAGCGGCCACGGCGAAGCCTATTCGATGTACGTCGTACCGCGCTACGACTGACCGGCAACAGCGCCAAAACAGCGACGGGACACGGCCAAAACGGCTGCGTCCCGTTTTTTATGCCGCTGCGCAGCCAAAAAAGACGACAAAACAAGAAACTTTTGCTATTTTTGCAGGAAAATCCGAAACAAACCGTTACGAAGAGCTATGGAGTACAATTTCAAGGAGATCGAGCCCAAGTGGCAGCGCCGCTGGCAGGAAAATAAAACCTACAAGGTCGAGACCGACCCGTCGCGGCCCAAATTCTACGTGCTCGACATGTTCCCCTACCCGTCGGGCGCCGGCCTGCACGTGGGCCACCCGCTGGGCTATATCGCCTCGGACATCTACTCGCGCTACAAACGCCAGAAAGGGTTCAACGTCCTGCACCCGATGGGCTACGACGCTTTCGGCCTGCCCGCCGAGCAGTACGCCATCCAGACCGGCCAGCACCCGGCCGTGACCACCGAGCAGAACATCGCCCGCTACCGCGAGCAGCTCGACAAGATCGGATTCTCGTTCGACTGGGACCGCGAGGTGCGCACATGCGACCCCGCCTATTACAAATGGACGCAGTGGGCGTTTCTCAAGATGTTCGGCTCCTATTACTGCTATGACAAGCAGCAGGCGCGCCCGATCGAAGAGCTGACCGCGGCCTTCGAACAGGGCGGCACCCAGGGGCTGAACGTGGCCTGCACGCAGGAACTGCATTTCACGGCCGAAGAATGGCGCGCCATGCCGGAGGAGGAGAAGGAACGGACGCTCCAGAACTACCGCCTCGCGTTCCGTGCCGACACGATGGTCAACTGGTGCCCGAAGCTGGGAACCGTGCTCGCCAACGACGAAGTGCACGACGGGCTTTCGGTACGCGGCGGCCATCCGGTCGAACAGAAACGGATGAAACAGTGGCTCCTGCGCGTGACGGCCTACGCCCAGCGCATGCTCGACGGGCTGGACAGGCTCGCCTGGAGCGACTCCCTGAAGGAGATCCAGCGCAACTGGATCGGCCGTTCGGAGGGGGCCCAGGTCTTCTTCGACATAAAGGATTCGGCGCGCAAACTCGAAATATTCACCACCCGCCCCGACACGATCTTCGGCGTGACGTTCATGGTCATCGCCCCCGAACACGAGTGGGTGGGCGAACTGACCACGCCCGACAACAAGGCGGCCGTCGAGGAGTACATCTGCCAGGCCAAAAAACGCTCCGAGCGTGAGCGCATCGCCGAGACCAAACGCGTAAGCGGCGTGGCGACAGGATCTTACGCCATCAATCCCTTCACCGGCAAGGCCATCCCGATCTACATCTCGGACTACGTGCTGGCCGGCTACGGAACGGGGGCCATCATGGCTGTCCCCGCCCACGACTCGCGCGACTACGCCTTCGCCCGCCATTTCGGGCTGGAGATCGTCCCGGTAGTCGAAGGCGGCGACATTTCGCAAGAGTCGTACGACGCCAAATCGGGCAAAGTAATCAACTCGGATTTCCTCGACGGCAAGGATGTAAAGGAGGCGATCGGGATCATGTTCGACCAAATCGAGCGGCGCGGATTGGGCCGCAAACGCATCAACTACCGCCTGCGCGACGCCATCTTCTCGCGCCAGCGCTACTGGGGCGAGCCGTTCCCGATCTATTATAAGGGCGACGTGGCCTGCCCGCTCGCAGAGGACAAACTGCCGCTCGAGCTGCCTCCGATCGCCGACTTCGGCCCCACGGAGCAGGGCGAGCCGCCGCTGGCGCGCGCCACGAATTGGGCGACGCCGGAGGGCTATCCCTACGAACTGTCGACCATGCCCGGATTCGCCGGGTCGTCGGCCTACTACCTGCGTTACATGGATCCGCACAACGACGAGGCGCTCGTCGGCCGTGAAGCCGACGAATACTGGCGCAACGTCGACCTCTACGTGGGCGGCATCGAGCACGCCACGGGACACCTCATGTACTCGCGGTTCTGGAACATGTTCCTCTACGACCTGGACGTCGTCTGCGAAGAGGAGCCGTTCCGCAAACTCGTCAACCAGGGCATGATCCAGGGGCGCTCGAATTTCGTATACCGCATCGTCGGCACCAACAAATTCGTGTCGCTCGGCCTGAAAGACCAATACCAGACCCAGGCGCTCTATGTCGACGTGAACATCGTCCGCAACGACATCCTCGACCTGGACGCCTTCCGCGCCTGGATGCCCGAATACAAGGACGCGGAATTCATCCTCGAAGACGGCAGGTACGTCTGCGGCTGGGCCATCGAGAAGATGTCCAAGTCGTTCTACAACGTCGTGAACCCCGACTACATCGTCGACAACTACGGCGCCGACACGCTGCGCATGTACGAAATGTTCCTCGGCCCGCTCGAACAGTCCAAACCCTGGGACACGAACGGCATCGACGGCGTCTACAAGTTCCTGCGCCGTTTCTGGCGCCTGTTCTACGACCGCGACGGCAAGCTGGCGGTCACCGACGAAAAGGCGACCGAAAAGGAGCTCCGCACGCTGCACAAAACGATCAAGAAAGTCAGCGAGGACATCGAGAACTTCTCGTTCAACACCTCCGTCGCCGCCTTCATGATCTGCCTCAACGAATTGAGCGAATGCAACAAGCGCGAGGTGCTCGAGCCGCTGACCGTCCTGCTGGCACCCTTCGCTCCGCATATCGCCGAGGAACTGTGGGAAGCGCTGGGACACACGACCTCGGTCTGCACGGTAAGCTACCCCGCCTACGATGAGAAACACCTCGCGCAGAGCGCCTTCGAATACCCGGTTTCGGTCAACGGCAAACTCCGCTTCAAGAAGGAGTACGCCACGTCGATGACGCCCGCCCAGATCCAGGCCGACGTCGTGACGCAGCCCGAGGCGCAGAAATGGCTCGAAGGCAAGGCCCCGAAGAAAGTCATCGTCGTCCCGGGCAAGATCATCAACATCGTGATCTGACGCACCCCGGCGCAAGGCGCCACCGACGCCCCCGACACGGCGGATGCGGTCGAATCCGCGCCCGCATTCCCGGACAACCCGCCCCGCCCTGCGGGGACAAAAACGATAAGACCATGAGACGACCACACACACTGCTCGCCGCCCTCCTGCTCGCCGCAGGCACGGCGGCCGCACAGGACTACGGACAAGCTGCGACGCTGAAAATCTGGGACAACACGACGGCGCCCCACAGCAACGGCATCGCCACGCCCGAACGGGAACCCGAGCCGAACCGGATTGCCGACGTTTCGCAGGCCGTGCTCTACATCTTCCCGGCCGACCCCGCAAAAGCGACGGGGCAGGCCGTCGTGATCTGCCCGGGCGGGGGCTACGTGAAACTGTGCATCGACTACGAAGGTTACGACATGGCCAAGTGGTTCGCCGCCAACGGCATCACGGCCGCCGTACTCAAATACCGCATGCCCAACGGCCACCCCGAGGTGCCGCTGGAGGACGTCGAACAGGCGCTGCGCATCATGATGGGGCTCGAAGCGGGCGCCACCGGGTTCACGGCCGGCAAGGTCGGCATCGTGGGCAGCTCGGCAGGCGGGCACCTCGCGGCCTCGGCCTCGACGCTGGCCGAGACCAAGCCCGCCTTCTCGATCCTTTTCTACCCGGTCATCACGGCCGAAAAGGGCAAAGGGCACCAGGGGTCGTTCAACGCCCTGCTGGGCGGCAGCCGCAATGCGGAGAGCGACACGTGGTATTCGCTCCAGAACCGCGTGACGGCACAGACCCCGCCGACGCTGCTGCTGCTTTCGGACGACGACAAGGTCGTGCCGCCCGTCAACGGCATCCTCTATTACAACGCCCTCAAGGAGCACGGCGTAAAAGCCTCCATGCACATTTACCCCACCGGCGGACACGGCTGGGGCATCCGCGACCGCTTCAAATACAAGGAACAGTGGCAACAGGCAACGCTGGACTGGCTGAAAGAGCTAAACGATGATCGCAATACTGCTTCCGTGCTCCTGCGGCAGCCCGGCCTGCCCGGCTGCGTGGATGTCGGGATACGACCGGCCACAAGCCGCAAAAGCGCAGGGAGGGAACTCGCGGAAGCCGCAGTGCAGGCAGCCGTACAGGAGTTCGGCCAACAGGTTCGTTCCCGCCGGGAGTCGGATTGGCCTGCGGGGCAATAATCTCCCCACGGAGAGGCGCAGCCCCGTTTTTTCAGACGGCGCATTGCCGTTTGACGATTATTGCGTATCTTTGCCGGCAAAATAAGGATTTATGGCAGACAACAGCATTTTGAGCCGTCTCGACGGCCTGAAACTCAAATACGAGGAGACGGGGCAGAAACTCACCGACCCCGAAGTCATCGCCGACGTCAAACAGTTCGTGCAGCTCAACAAGGAGTACAAGGAGCTGGAGCCGATCATCGAAACCTCGGAGCGTTACCGCACGGCGCTGGCCAACCTGGCCGAAGCCAAGGACATCCTCTCCAACGATAAGGACGAGGAGATGCGCGAAATGGCACGCGGCGAGATCACCGAACTGGAACCGGCCATCGAGCAGATGGAAGAGCAGATCAAACTGCTGCTGATCCCCAAAGACCCGCAGGACTCGAAGAACGCCATCATGGAGATCCGCGGCGGCACGGGCGGCGACGAGGCGGCCATCTTCGCCGGCGACCTGCTGCGCATGTATACCAAATACATTGAGTCGAAGGGCTGGCGCTATGAGGTCACCTCCTTCTCGGACGGCGCCGCGGGCGGCTACAAGGAAGTCGTCCTCAAAGTCACGGGGCAGAACGTCTACGGCACGCTCAAATACGAGTCGGGCGTGCACCGTGTCCAGCGCGTGCCCCAGACCGAGACGCAGGGCCGCGTCCATACGTCGGCCGCCTCGGTGGCCGTACTGCCCGAAGCCGAGGAATTCGACGTCGAGATCTCGATGAACGACATCCGCAAGGACATCTTCTGCGCCTCGGGGCCCGGCGGGCAGTCGGTCAACACGACCTATTCGGCCATCCGTCTGACGCACATCCCCACGGGCATCGTCGTACAGTGCCAGGATCAGAAGTCGCAGCTCAAGAACTTCGACAAGGCCTTCGAGGAGCTGCGTACGCGCGTGTTCAACCTCGAATACTCGAAATACCTCGACGAGATCGCCTCGAAGCGCAAGACGATGGTCTCGACGGGTGACCGCTCGGCCAAGATCCGCACCTACAACTATCCGCAGGGACGCATCACCGACCACCGCATCAACTATACGGTCTACAACCTCTCGGCCTTCATGGACGGCGACATACAGGACGTGATCGACCACCTGATCGTGGCGGAGAACGCCGAGCGCCTGAAGGAAAGCGAGTTGTAAGAACCGCCCCCATGGGAGCCCCCATCCCCGCATGCGTACTGCCCCCGTCCGGGCCGGCAGCATCGGGGCAACCCCGGCCTTCCATGGCCAACGGGGCTTGGACGGGGAACCTGTCGCAAACCGCTATCGACCGAAAACCATTGCAAACCGACAAACTGACAGGCCGGGCATTCGACGACGAGGTATATGCCGTCGTGGCGCAAATCCCCGCCGGGAAGATCGTTTCCTACAAGCAGATCGCCCGGCTGATCGGCATGCCCGACCACGCCCGCCGCGTAGGCCGCGCCATGGCCTCCGCCCCGGCAGAACTCCCCTGCCACCGCGTGGTCAACAGCGCCGGGCGCACCGCCCCCGGCTGGCCCCGGCAGCGGGAGCTGCTCGAAAAGGAAGGCGTCCGCTTCAAGGCCAACGGCTGCGCCGACATCGCCCGCTTCATGTGGGAGGAAATCCTGTAAACCGCACGGCACCCATACCCGGCACAGCCGGGGAGAGCACCGGGAACCCCGCCGGAAAGGGCATTCGCCCCACTCCGCCGGATACGATCGCCCGGCAGGCCGCGGCAACATATCGCCGGGAAAAATTTGGCATTCCGCACCAAAACCGTTATCTTCGCATCATCCCGCATACGCTCCGGGCATACTGCGGCGGGCAATATTCCCCGCCGGGGATGCGTTTATCGGGAAAAAGCACCGCATGAAAAGATACACCCTGATCCTATCCGCCCTCTTCGCCGCGACACTCTCCGCCGTGGCGCAGCGTCCCCTGTATATCGTCAACGGCGTCGAAACCGAAGAGATCGAATCGATCCCGCCCGACGACATCGAAAATATCGAATCCCTGCCGGCCGACGAGGAAACCATCGCCCGCTACGGGGAGAAAGCCGCCAACGGGGTAATACTCATCTCGCTCCGCTACGACAAACCCGCGGTCTTCGAGGCCGGCACGACCTTCGACGAGTACATCGCCGGGCAGGTCAAATGGGACGACGACGAACCGGCAGCCCGCATCATACTGCGCTACACCGTAACTCCCGAAGGCAAGGCCGTCCTGGCGCAGGAGCTCGAATCGACGGACAACCGCCTCAAGCGGCGCGTGCTGAAGGCACTCTCCGAAGCCCCGCACTGGCACCCGGCGCAGAAAAACGGCGTCGCCGTCGCAAGCGAAGGGGTGCTGCACATTCAGCTCCCCAAGGGCAAGCGGATGCCCCGTCCCATAGAACTGGTTTGGCGCTGACCCATGCTGCCGCACGCCCATATCACCCTGTCGGAATTACAACGGCTCGTGAAGGAGACCCTCCACGAGCGTTTTGCCTTGCCCGTCTGGGTGAGCGCCGAAATCTCCGAGGTCAAAGTCAACTATTCGGGGCACTGCTACCTGGAACTCGTCGAGAAAGGGGGCGATAACGGCGTGCCGCTGGCACAGTCGCGCGCCGTGATCTGGCGCACGGCCTATTCCCGCATTGCGGGCTATTTCGAAGCAGAAACCGGGCAGCGGCTCGCCGCAGGGATCAAGATCCTGGCCAAAGTCGCCGTCAACTACCACGAACTCTACGGATTCTCGCTCCAGATCACCGACATCGACCCTGCCTACACGCTGGGCGACATGCAGCGGCAGCGGCAGCAGACCATCGACTGCCTGCGCAAGGAGGGCGTGTGGGACATGAACCGCGAGGTCGGGATGCCCGCCGTCGTACAGCGCATAGCCATCGTTTCGAGCGCCAATGCCGCCGGCTACCAGGATTTCTGCAAGGAGATCGGCAAAAGCCCCTACCGGTTCCGCCTCACGCTCTTCGATGCGTTCATGCAGGGTGCGGCGGCCGAGGAGTCGATCGTCGCGGCGCTGTGCGCCGTGGCCGACCGCATGGAGGAGTTCGACGCCGTGGTCATCATCCGCGGCGGCGGTTCGGCCAGCGACCTCAACTGCTTCAATGCCTACCGGCTCTGCACCCACGTGGCGCAGTTCCCGCTGCCGGTGCTGACGGGTATCGGCCATGACAAGGACACGAGCGTGGCGGACATGGTGGCGCATACGGCGCTCAAAACCCCGACGGCGGTGGCCGGGTGGCTGGTGGAGCGGATGGACACGATCGACGCATGGCTCGACAACGCCGCCCTGCAACTGCGCGACAACGTACTGGTCACCTCGCGGGCACAGGAACTGCGGCTTCAGGAGCTGTCCAGCCACCTGCTCTTCCATGCCAAGGGGCTGCTCAGACAACGGGGAATGGCCCTGGAGCAGATGCGCGAAACCCTCGCGGCCAGTGCCGGGAATTTCCTCGCACGCCAGGCGTCCCGGCTCGGCAATGCGGCCGAACTGGTCGCCGGACGCTCCCCGGAGCGTATCCTGCGGCTGGGCTTCGCCATCGTCCGCACGGACGGCAAAGCCGTTTTCTCCGCCGCACAAGTCGGAAAAGGCGACACGCTCGACATCGAGGTCGCCGACGGCCGCATCGAAGGCACCGTTCAATACACCGAAACGAAATGACCCCGCCATGAAAGAGGACACCCCTTTCCGGATCGCGTTCTGCGTGCTGTGCCACAAGTACACGCCCGTGCTGGCGGAACTCGTGCACCAGCTCGATGCACCCGGCAACGGGCTGTTCATCCATGTGGACGGCAAGACGGACATCGGGGCCTTCGCCGCACTCGGCAAGACCGGGCGCGTTTGTTTCGTCGAACCGCGTACGAAAGTCTACTGGGGCGGATTCGGCATGGTAGAAAGTACGCTCCGGCTTTTCTCGGCGACACGCGACGGGGGTTTCCGTTACGTCGTCCTGATTTCGGGCGACACCCTGCCGTTATACCCTGCCGAAACGATACGTACGGTACTCCGGGAAGCCTATGACCGGGGACGGCAGTTCATTTCGGCCAATCCGTCCATCACCCCCGAAGAGGCCGACCGGATACGCCGGAGGAGGTTCTGCCCCGACAAAGCGACCTTCGCCCGCCGCTTGCTGCGGATCGCCATGAAATGCACTATGCGTGCGGACAACCCTTTTTTCGACCGGCTCCCGCCGCTGGAGAAAGGCAGCCAGTGGATTGCAATTACGGATCGTATGCGCGATTTCATCTTCGATTACCTCGCTGCACACCCCGACTTCATCCCTGCATTTCGGTACAGCCATGCAGCCGATGAACTATTTTTCCATACGCTGCTCGGCGACTCCCCGTTTGCCGGGTACAACGCGAATTATTCGCTTGTCCATGCCGACTGGTCGCACCCCGGGGCACACCCGAAAACATTGTCCACAAGCGACTTGTCTCAACTGTCCGTGCTCAAGTCGAGGGGGGGGGAAATTCCCCGCTTTTCGCCCGCAAGTTCGACGACGGGCTGGACATCGCCCGCTACCGCGAAATCCTGTTCGGGCAGGGAACTAAGGCTGCACGGTAAGGACACGATGAGAAACAGCTGTTAAACCACGAGAGATATGGCAAAGAAAAAAGAACCGGCCTACGCCGAGGCGATCGCCGAGATCGAGAAAATCCTCGCCCGCTTCCGCAGCGAAGAAATGGATGTGGACAGCCTCGCCGCCGAGGTGAAACGCGCCACGGAGCTGATCGCAAGCTGCAAAGCGCGCCTGCACAAGGCCGAAGAGGAGGTATCGAAGATTCTGGAATGACGATGAAAAAACTGATCAAATGGACGCTTAACCACGTGCCGCGGCCGCTCCTGCAACGCATCGCGGGCTGGGCCGTGCCGATGGCGGGCCTGTTTTACAGGGGACGCGGCGCCGAGTGCCCCGTATGCGGAGCCAAATACCGGAAATTCCTGCCCTACGGCTACGTGCATGCACGCGCCAATGCGCTCTGTCCCAAATGCCTGTCACTGGAACGCCACCGGCTGCTGTGGCTCTATCTCACGCGCGAGACCGACCTGCTCAAATGCTATCCCCGCACGCTCCACATCGCGCCCGAGGTCTGCATCATGCGCCACCTGAAACCCCATTTTGCGGGACATCCGGGGCAATATGTCACGGCCGACCTCGAAAGCCCGCTGGCCGACCTGCATTTCGACGTACAGCAAATCCCGCTGGCCGATGATTCGGTCGACGTCATCCTCTGCAACCACCTGCTCGAACACGTCGCCGACGACCGCAAGGCGCTGTGCGAACTCTACCGCATCCTCAAACCCGGCGGCTGGGGCATCCTGCTCTCGCCCGTGGAGGCGGATTACGAACAGACCTTCGAGGATGACACGATCACCGACCCCGACGAGCGCACGCGCATCTTCGGGCAATACGACCACCGCCGCATCTACGGCGCGGACTACACAGACCGGCTGCGCGCCGCGGGCTTCGAAGCCGCAGATATCGACTACGCCGCGAGTTTCACCGACGCAGAGCGGAAACTGTACGCCCTGCCCGCGGATCACATCTACGCCGTCTATAAGCACTGACCCGGCAACCGGACACGGTGCCCGCAGCCTCGCCCGGCAGCCTGGGACGCCCGGGGTGTCTGAAGTGTCCGAGCTGTACGAGGTGTCCGGAATATTTTCCGGGGTTCCCTGCTTAGGCCGAAACGCACGGCAACGCGGGCCCCGTCAGTAGAGGAAAAACACGATCCCGATGAAATGCGCCACGACCGCAAGGTTGATCAGCAGGTGCCATACCATGTGGTGGTAGCGAAACCCCTGCCGGGCATAGAACCAGGCGCCGAGCGTGTAGAGCACACCGCCCCCTGCGATCAGCACCAGCAGCGCCGTCGAGGCCTGCCGCACGAAAAGCGGCAGGAAGAAGACGATCGTCCACCCCATCACCAGATAAATCGTCAGGCTGATGGCCGGGATCGAGTTGCGCGACAGCGACTTGTAAAAGATGCCGAACAGCACCATCGCCCACTGCAGGATGGTGATGAATATCCCCTGCCAGCCGCCGATGACCGACAAGGCGATCGGAGTGTAACTGCCGGCGATCGCCACATAGATGAAGATATGGTCGAGGATATGAAAGACGGCCTTGTGCTTCGACGCCGGGTTCATCGAATGGTAGAGCGTCGAGGCAAGGAACATCAGGAAGATCGAGATCACGAAAATGCTCACCGAAACCGATGCCGTAACCGGGTTGGGATCATGCACGTAGGCCCACACGGCGGCAAACGGGAGCGCCACGAGGGCCACGAGCGACATCACCCCGTGCGTAACCGTGTTGGCGATCTCCTCGCCCACGGTCGGAATATAAACATCCTTTTTATTTGCCATAACGCTGTGTATTGGTCTGACGTGCCAAATTTATGAAATTTTTTCATATCTTTGCCAGCAAGGTTAAGCGGTTAGGCAAAAATGGACTTTTCACGGTATGAAAATCTCCGCACGCTCGTGCGCGCGAACTTCTCGGAGCAGACCCGGGCCCTCGTCGACGAGGCGCTCGTCTACGCCGACGGGAAGCTCACGGGCCTGTGCCGCTATGACGGCACGCCGCTGCTCGACCATGCCGTAGCCGTGGCTATGGTCGTAATCTCGGAAGTGGGCCTCGGCCGCAACTCCACGGTCTCGGCCATCCTGCACGACGTGGTGCGCCTGGCCCACAAGCAGCTCCCCGCCGAAGAGTTCCTCGCCCTGACCGCCGACATCCGCGACCGCTTCGGCGAACAGGTCGTCGGCCTCACAATGGGCCTTGCGAACATCTCCGAACTGAAACTGAAGGTCGCCAAGGAACAGGCCGACAATTTCCGCGACCTGCTGGTTTCCTATTCGGAAGACCCGCGCGTGATCCTCATCAAGCTGGCCGACCGGCTCGAAGTGATGCGCTCGCTCGAAATGTTCCCGCGTGAAAAATGGCGCAAGAAGAGCTGGGAGTCGATGAACCTCTACGCCCAGATCGCCCATAAACTGGGTCTTTACAGCCTCAAGAGCGAACTGGAGGACATCGCGCTGAAATACCTCGAACCCAAGGACTACGAACATATCGTCACCAAGCTCGAAGAGAGCGCCGAGGAGCGCAGGGCTTTCATCGCGCGGTTCCTGGTGCCCATCGAGGAGAGGCTCGGCAAGCTGGGCATCAAATACCACATCAAGAGCCGCACCAAGTCGATTTTCTCGATCTGGACGAAGATGCACAAGCAGAACGTCCCGTTCGAAGGGGTCTACGACATCTTCGCCATCCGCATCATCATCGACTGCGACAAGGAACAGGAGAAACAGCAGTGCTGGACGGCCTATTCCATCGTCACGGATTTCTACACGCCCAACCCCAACCGCATGCGCGACTGGATCTCGATCCCGAAATCCAACGGGTACGAATCGCTGCACACCACCGTGTCGGCCGGCGGCCGGTGGGTCGAGGTGCAGATCCGCACCGAACGCATGGACGCCGTGGCCGAACGCGGCATCGCGGCGCACTGGCGCTACAAGGGGGTCAACCAGGGAGCCCAGACCAGCGAAATGTGGCTGGGACGCCTGCGCGAACTGCTCGAGGACACCACGCATTCGCTGGCGCAGCGCTTCGACGCCAAGCCGGCCTCGGGCGAGATCTTCGTCTTCACGCCCAACGGCGACCTGCGGAAATTGCCCGAGGGGGCTTCGCTCCTGGACTTCGCGTTCGACATCCACACCTCGCTGGGTTCCACGTGCGTGGGGGGCAAGGTCAACAACCGGGCGGTCTCGATCCGCGAACAGCTCCACAACGGCGACATCGTCGAAATCCTGACCCAGAAGAACCAGACGCCCAAGTCCGACTGGCTCAACTTCGTAGTCACGTCGAAGGCCCGCAACAAGATCAAGTCCTACCTGCGCGAAGAGCAGGCCAAACATACGCGCATGGGACGCGAAGAGCTCGAACGCAAGCTCAAGAACTGGAAATTCACGCTGACCATCGACGAGGCGGTGGCCTACCTGGTCAAATACTTCAAGGTTCGCACCGGCACGGAGGTTTACGCACTGATCGCCACGCAGAAAGTCGACCTGGGCACGATCAAGGAGATCCTCGCCCGCCATATTTCGGGTGAGGCCGACGAACAGCGCCGTGCCGCCGCGGCCGAAGCCGAGCGCAACAAGGTGCACAACGTCAAGGAGAGCACCGCGCCGCAGGACGCGCTGGTGATCGACGACGACATCTCGAAGATCCAGTACAAGCTGGCCAAATGCTGCAACCCGATCAAGGGCGACGACGTTTTCGGGTTCGTGACGATCAACTCGGGCATCACGATCCACCGCAACGACTGCCCCAATGCCAAGCGCATGCGCGAGAACTACCCCTACCGGGTTATCGAAGCGCGCTGGCGTTCGACGGCCGAGGGTGCCTTCCGCGTCTCGATCCGCATCGTGGCGGCCGACACGACGGGCATGGCCAACCACATCACCGAGGTCATCAGCCGCGACCTGAAACTCAACATCCGCTCGATCAACTTCTCATCGCTCGCCAACGGGTGCATCGGGGGCACGGTGAGCGTCGAGGTGCCCGGCGCGGGCGTCGTGGACACGCTCATCCACTCCATCATGCGGATCAAGGGCGTGCAGCGCGCCTTCCGTATCAACAACTGATTCATACCACAATTTTACCCACATAAAAGTAAATGAATAACAACTCTATCAGCGTCGTATTTGCCGACTCGTCACACGCGCACTACGCCCAGCGTATCTGCGATCTGATCTACGAGTCGGCATTGCAGCGTGGCACGGGCATCGCCAAGCGTTCGCCCGAATACATCGCCGCAAAAATGACCGGTGGCAAGGCCGTCGTGGCGCTGGACGGTGAGAAACTTATCGGTTTCAGCTACATCGAGTGTTGGGGACACGGCGATTTCGTCGCGACCTCGGGACTTATCGTCGACCCGGAGTACCGCCATATGGGACTCGCGGAGCAGATCAAGCGACGAACATTCGAGCTGGCCCGACGACGATTCCCGTACGCCAAGTTATTCAGTATTACGACGTCGCTGCCCGTGATGAAACTCAATTCGCGCATGGGCTACACTCCGGTGACCTTTTCCGAGCTCACCGAGGACGAGGAGTTCTGGCGGGGTTGCCAGGGATGCTGCAACTACGACATCCTGCAACGCAACAACCGGCGCATGTGCCTCTGCACGGGTATGCTCTACGACCCTGCCAAGGAACCCCCGCAGGTACAGTCGCGCATGGCGCCCTACGTCATGTTCTTCAAAAACAAGTTCAAAAAATTATTCCACCTGAAATAAACAAAACGATATAAGAAAATGGGAAAGCAAAAAGTAGTTCTGGCATTCAGCGGAGGTCTCGACACCTCGTTCTGCGTGAAATACCTCTCCGAGGATAAAGGGTACGATGTCTATACGGCCATCGCCAACACGGGCGGCTTCTCGAAGGAGGAGCTTGCGAACATCGAAAAACGCGCCCTGGCGCTGGGCGCCGTGAAGCACGCCACGCTCGACATCGAGCAGGAATACTACGAAAAGAGCATCAAATACATGATCTACGGCGACATCCTGCGCAACGGCACCTACCCCATTTCGGTCAGCTCGGAGCGTATTTTCCAGGCCATCGCCATCATCGAATACGCCAAGTCGATCGGCGCCGACTGCGTGGCCCACGGCTCGACGGGCGCCGGCAACGACCAGGTGCGCTTCGACCTGACGTTCCAGGTACTGGCACCCGAGATCGAGATCATCACCCCGACGCGCGACATGACCCTGACGCGCGAATACGAGATCAACTACCTCCGCGAGCACGGCTTCAAGGCCGACTTCAAGAAGATGGAATACTCGATCAACAAGGGGCTCTGGGGCACGTCGATCGGCGGCAAGGAGACGCTCCGCTCGGAGCAGACGCTGCCCGAGCAGGCCTACCCGAGCCAGGTTACGGCCCACGCCGAGGAGCGCCTGAAGATCACCTTCCACGAGGGTGAGATCGCTGCCGTGAACGGCAAGCCCTACGCCGACAAGGTCGAGGCCATCCGCGCCGTCGAGGCCATCGGTTCGAAATTCGGCATCGGCCGCGACATGCACATCGGCGACACGATCATCGGCATCAAGGGCCGCGTAGGCTTCGAGGCCGCCGCCCCGATGCTCATCATCGCCGCACACAGGATGCTTGAGAAACACACCCAGACCAAATGGCAGATCTACTGGAAAGAGCAGGTCGCCAACTGGTACGGCATGTTCCTGCACGAGGCGCAATACCTCGAACCGGTGATGCGCGACATCGAAGCGATGCTCGCCTCCTCGCAGCGCAACGTCACGGGTACGGTCGAGCTGATCCTGCGTCCGTACAGCTACACGCTCGTGGGCGTCGATTCGACCTTCGACCTGATGAAGACCGACTTCGGCGAATACGGCGAGGTCAACAAGGCCTGGACGGCCGACGACGTGAAGGGCTTCACGAAGATCCTCGGCAACCAGATCAAGATTTACCACAACGTCCAGAAACGCAACAAGAAATGATCCGGATCGGCATCATCGGAGGCGCCGGGTATACCGCCGGCGAACTGATCCGCCTGCTGCTCGCCCACCCGCAGGCCCGAATCGTCTTCGTCCACAGCACGAGCAACGCGGGCAACCGCCTGGCCGACGTACACGGGGGACTGGAGGGCGACACCGAAATGCGTCTGAGCGACACATACGACCTCCGGGCCATCGACGTGCTGTTCCTCTGTTCGGCACACGGCGAGAGCCGCAAATGGATGGAGGCGAACACGGTGCCCGCAGGCGTGAAGGTCATCGACCTCGCGCAGGATTTCCGCGACGAGAGCGACGGGTTCGTCTACGGGCTCCCCGAGCTGAACCGCGACCGTATCCGCACGGCACAGCGCGTCGCCAACCCGGGCTGCTTCGCCACGGCGATCCAGCTGGCACTGCTCCCGCTCGCGGCGGCGGGACTATTGACCGGCGAAGTGCATGTGACGGCCGTGACCGGCTCGACGGGCGCGGGGGTGAAGCCCTCGGCCACGACCCATTTCAGCTGGCGTTCGGACAACATCTCGGTCTACAAAGCCTTCACGCACCAGCACCTCGTGGAAATCGGACGCAACCTGCGGCAGCTGGAACCCTCGTTCGACCAGGCGGTGAACTTCGTGCCAATGCGCGGCGATTTCACGCGGGGCATCCTGGCAAGCGTCTACACCGCCTGTCCGCTCGATGAAGAGGCTGCGCGCAAACTCTACGCCGACTATTACGCCGCGGCAGCCTTCACGCACGCCACGACGCGCAACATCGACCTCAAACAGGTCGTCAACACCAACAAGGCGCTCGTGGGCGTGTCGAAATACGGCGACAAGCTGCACATCGTCTCGGTGATCGACAACCTGCTCAAAGGCGCTTCGGGACAGGCCGTGCAGAACATGAACCTGATGTTCGGGCTCGACGAAACCGCAGGGTTGCGACTGAAGGCAAGCGCTTTTTAAAAAGCGCCTTGCACCCAAAGCCGCCTTTTTGCGGCAAAAAACGACAGGCAATTCCGCGTTGCCGTTCGAGGAGGGAAACCGGCGGGATAAAGGCCGGGCGTCAAAAAAAGCGGGGGGGGGCGGTTTGCCCGCAAGCCCGCGCAGGCACCCGTTTTAGCGCAGCCTTCCTGCCGCCCCGCAGAGAACGACATGCGGATAAAAACTTTACACAATGACACTATTCAACGTATATTCCTTATATCCCGTAGAGCCCGTCCGGGGCAAGGGCTGCCTGGTCTACGACGCGGCAGGCACCGAATACCTCGACCTCTACGGCGGACATGCCGTCATCTCGATCGGCCATGCCCAGCCCGACTACGTACGGGCAATCTCCGAGCAGGCCGCACGGCTGGGGTTCTATTCCAACTCGGTCGAAAACTCGCTCCAGACCACGCTGGCCGAAAAGCTGGGCCGCGCATCGGGCTATGACGATTACAGCCTCTTCCTCTGCAACTCGGGAGCGGAGGCGAACGAGAACGCCCTGAAACTGGCCTCGTTCCACACCGGCCGCACGAAGGTGCTGGCCTTTTCCAAGGCATTCCACGGCCGTACCGCAGGCGCCGTCGCCGCAACGGACAACCCCGCGATCTGCGCCCCCTTCAACCGCACGGCCAACGTGGAATTCGTACCGCTGAACGACCTCGCTGCCGCGCGCGCGAAACTCGCCACCGGCGAGTTCGCAGCCGTCATCATCGAAGGCATCCAGGGCGTGGCCGGCATCCACTGTCCCACGGACGATTTCCTGCGCGGACTGCGCAAGGCGGCGACCGAAACCGGCACGCAGCTTATCCTCGACGAGATACAGTCGGGCTACGGACGCACGGGACACTTCTTCGCCCACCAGGCAGCCGGCATCCGCCCCGATCTGATCACCACGGCCAAAGGCATGGGCAACGGCTTCCCGATCGGCGGCGTGCTGATCGCGCCCCATTTCGAGGCGCGCCCCGGGCTGCTGGGCACAACCTTCGGCGGCAACCACCTCGCCTGCGCGGCGGCCATCGCCGTACTCGACGTGATGGAGCGCGACGGGCTCGTCGAGAACGCCGCCACGGTCGGCGAATACCTGCTCGGGGAACTGCATAAGATTGGCGGGCTGAAAGAAGTCCGCGGCCGCGGACTGATGATCGGCATCGAAATCGACGGTTCCGGCGCGGAGTTCCGCAAGCGGCTGCTTTTCGGGAAACATGTCTTCACGGGCGGGGCAGGCGTCTCGACCGTGCGGCTGCTGCCGGCACTGTGCCTCACGCGCGAACATGCAGACCGGTTCCTCGACGCATTCGATGCGACGCTCCGCGGGAAATGAGTAATCCCGCTCCCCATCGCGGCAAGACCCCTTAGCGGAGGGGATTCAGCGGAGGGCAGACTCGTACACGCGGTGTTCCGCCGCGGACGAAAGCCCCCGCAAGCAACACGACGGATAAAACAAACTAAAGCCAAAACAAAAACGACATGCATAAATTTACCTGCGTAGCAGACATCGGCGACCTGCCGACAGCCGTCGCCGAAGCCATGGAGATCAAACGCGACCGGTTCCAGTTCACGGGGCTCGGCCGCAACAAAACCCTGCTGATGCTGTTCTTCAATTCGAGCCTCCGCACGCGGCTCTCGACGCAGAAGGCAGCGATGAACCTCGGCATGAACGTCATGGTATTGGACGTCAACCAAGGCGCCTGGAGGCTCGAGACCGAGCGCGGCGTGGTGATGGACAGCGACAAGGCCGAACACCTGCTCGAAGCCATCCCCGTCATGGGATCGTACTGCGACGTGATCGGCGTACGGTCGTTCGCCCGCTTCCACGACAAGGCCGAAGACTACGAGGAACGCGTACTGGAACAGTTCATCCGCTACTCGGGGCGCCCCGTATTCTCGATGGAGGCCGCCACGCGGCATCCGCTGCAAAGCTTCGCCGACCTGATTACCATCGAGGAGTACAAGACCACGGAGCGCCCGAAGGTCGTGATGACCTGGGCGCCGCACCCCAACGCCCTGCCGCAGGCCGTACCCAACTCATTCGCCGAGTGGATGAACGCCGCCGGCTACGACTTCGTCATCACCCATCCCGAAGGCTACGAGCTCGCCCCGCAGTTCGTCGGCAACGCCCGCGTCGAATACGACCAGCGCAAAGCGCTCGAAGGAGCGGATTTCGTCTATGCCAAGAACTGGGCGGCCTATGCCGACCCCGATTACGGGAAGGTGCTCAGCCGCGACCGGAGCTGGACGGTGGACGCCGAAAAGATGGCGCTCACCCACGACGCCTATTTCATGCACTGCCTGCCCGTGCGGCGCAACATGATCGTCACGGACGAAGTGATCGAATCGCCGCGCTCGCTGGTGATCCCCGAGGCCGCCAACCGCGAGATCTCGGCACAGGTAGTACTCAAAAGGTTGCTGGAGGGGTTGAAGTGATGGAAAAAATCACGGTAGTAAAGATCGGGGGCAACGTCATCGACGACCCCGCGGCCCTGCGAGGCTTCCTCGCGGACTTCGCCTCGCTGCCCGGGGCGAAGATCCTCGTCCACGGAGGCGGCAAGCTCGCCACGCGCCTCGCCCAGAAACTCGAACTGCAGGTGCAGATGGTCGACGGGCGCCGCATCACCGACAAGGGCACGCTCGACATCGTGACGATGGTCTACGCCGGGCTGGTCAACAAACAGCTCGTCGCCGGGCTCCAGGCGGCCGGATGCAATGCACTCGGGCTGTCGGGCGCCGACGGCAACGCCGTCATGGCGCGCCGCCGCGCACCCGAACCGATCGACTACGGCTTCGTGGGCGACATCGAAAGTGTCAACCACACGCTGCTCGGGGAACTTCTCGGGGCAGGCATCACGCCCGTATTCTGCGCCATCATGCACGACGGGCAGGGCACGCTGCTCAACTGCAACGCCGACAGCGTGGCTTCATCCGTGGCACTCGGCGCCGCCCGGATCGCCCCCACGGAGCTGGTCTTCTGCTTCGAAAAAAACGGCGTGCTGCACGACCCGGACGACGAGACGACGCTCATCCGCGAAATCACGGCCGAGTCGTATGCCGCGCTCAAAGCCGGCGGCATCGTCAGCAAAGGGATGATCCCCAAGGTCGAGAACGCACTGAAAGCCGTTGCCAACGGCGTGCGGAGCGTCACGATCAAACACTCGGAGAACCTGCTGAACGACACCGGAACGGTAATCAGGTAATACGCCCGATCCCTGTGGCCGCACGGCCACAGGGGAACGGACAGCCAGCTCACAAACGACATGGATGCAAAAACCAAGGAAGCCATCGACCTGCTCAGGACGCTGATCGCAACACCCTCCCCGTCGCGCGACGAAAGCCGCACGGCCGACCTCATCTTCGCCTACCTGGCGGAACACGGCGCGGTACCCGAAAGACTGCACAACAACGTCTTCGCCCGCTCCGCAGGCTTCGACCCGGCGCGCCCGACGCTGCTCCTGAACTCCCACCACGACACGGTACGCCCCGCAGCCAGCTACACCCGCGACCCGTATGCCCCGACCGTCGAAGGCGACCGCCTCTACGGCCTGGGGAGCAACGACGCCGGGGCTTCGGCGGTGAGCCTCACGCAGACTTTCCTGACGCTGCGCGCACACCCCCTGCCGTTCAACCTCCTGCTGGCGCTTTCGGCCGAAGAGGAGTGCATGGGAGAACACGGTATGCGCGCCCTGCTGCCGCAACTGGGACGGATCGACATGGCAATCGTGGGCGAGCCCACGGGGATGCAGGCCGCCGTCGGCGAACGGGGGCTGGTCGTCCTCGATTGCGAAGCCCGCGGCAAAAGCGGCCATGCGGCCCGCAACGAGGGCGTCAACGCGCTCTATATCGCACTCGACGACATCGCCCGCCTGCGTACTTTCCGCTTCGACCGCCGCTCCGACCTGCTGGGCCCCATCGGCATCGCCGTGACGCAGATCGCGGCCGGCACGCAGCATAACGTCGTTCCCGACACCTGCCGTTTCGTGGCCGACGTCCGCACCACGGACGCCTACACCAACGAGGAAACGGTCGAAATCCTGCGTCGGGCACTGCGCAGCGAGGTGACGCCCCGCTCGACACGCATCCGTGCCTCGGCGCTCGACGCCGCCCATCCGCTCGCACGGGCGGCCGCCGCCATGGGACGCGAAAGCTACGTATCGCCCACTACGTCGGACATGGCGCTGATGCCCTTCCCGTCGCTCAAGATGGGGCCGGGACAATCCTCGCGCTCGCACACGGCCGACGAATTCGTATTGCTGTCGGAAATCGAAGAGGGCATCGGAATTTACGAAAAATTCATAAAACAACTGGCTGAAACCCTCTGATGCCCGCGGCAGGAGGCTGCAACCCCGCTGCGAAAGAGCCCCCTCCGAGGCAGATGGCAGCCCGGCAAACGCGGCGCACCGCCGCAAGCCGACAGCCGACGGCAATAGGGAGTCGGAACAAAGAGAGAAACGAATATACACAATATGGCAACGAAACTTTGGGACAAGGGCTTCGAGCCCGACAAGATGATCGAGGAGTATACCGTCGGCAACGACCGCGAACTGGACATGCGGCTGGCGCGCTACGACGTCCAGGGCTCGCTGGCGCATATCGCCATGCTCGAAACGATCGGGCTGCTGACGGCCGGCGAACTGGAAAAGCTGACGGCGGGACTGAAAGAGATCGCCGCCGAGATCGAGGCCGGGCGCTTCGAAATCGAACCCGGCACCGAGGATGTCCACTCGCAGGTGGAGCTGATGCTCACCCGCCGCCTGGGCGACGCCGGCAAGAAAATCCACTCGGGCCGCTCGCGCAACGACCAGGTGCTGGTCGACCTCAAACTGTTCCTGCGCGACGAACTGCGCCAGACCGCCGAAGCCGTAAAAACGGTCTTCGACCGCCTGCTAACGCTCAGCGAACAGTACAAGGAGATACTGATGCCGGGATACACCCACCTTCAGATCGCCATGCCTTCGTCGTTCGGCCTGTGGTTCGGCGCCTATGCCGAAACGCTGGTGGACGACATGCGGCTCATCGCCGCGGCATGGCACATCGCCAACCAGAACCCCCTCGGCTCGGCCGCCGGGTACGGCTCGTCGTTCCCGCTCGACCGTGAGATGACCACGCGCCTGCTGGGTTTCGAAGCGCTGCACTACAACGTCGTGGCGGCACAGATGAGCCGCGGCAAAAGCGAACGCGCCGCCGCCAACGCCATCGCAGCCGTCGCTGCGACCATCGGCCGCATGGCGATGGACGTCTGCCTGTTCATGAGCCAGAACTTCGGCTTCGTATCGCTGCCCGACAACCTCACCACGGGGTCGAGCATCATGCCCCACAAGAAGAACCCCGACGTCTTCGAGATCATGCGCGGACGCTGCAACCGCCTGCAATCCGTACCGAACGAGATCGCTCTGCTCACGGCGAACCTTCCCGTCGGCTACCACCGCGACATGCAGTTGCTCAAGGACATCCTGTTCCCGGCGACGACCGAAATCAAACGCACCCTCTCGATGTGCGACTTCATGCTCGCGCACCTGAAGGTCAACACCGACATCCTCGACGAGCGGAAATACGACTACCTCTTCACGGTCGAGGACGTCAACCGCCTCGTACTCGCAGGCGTCCCGTTCCGCGAAGCCTACAAGCAGGTGGGCATGGCCGTACAACACGGCCGGTACCGTCCGACGCGCGAGGTGCACCACACCCACGAAGGCAGCATCGGCAACCTCTGCACCGCCCAAATCCGCCGGAAGATGGAGCGCGTGATGTCCGAATTCGAATAACCGGACTGCCCTGCCATACCGAAAAAAGGATGCCCGAAAGGCATCCTTTTTTCATTCACCGATCCGCTACTCAAGAGGCTTATACATATCCGGCAGGTCGTCCTCGAAAAGAACCTTATCCTTTCGGGAAAAATCCAGAAAATCCTTTTCGGAATAGCATCCGCGGAAAGCGCTGAAATAGTGGCCGCCGTTTGCAGGGAAATCGCCGTTGCGCCACAACAGCACAAACGAAACAGGCTCATTCTCGATAATCTTGTAGAGCATCGACGTCCACCATTTCTTGTTGTAGTAGTCCGAATCCTCGGGGTTGTTGTTCTCAAGTCCCGTTTCGGTCAGCGCCAACGGCTTGTTCTTCGTATAGGCGATATTCTTCATCAGGCGGATCATCTGCAATCCCTTATGGTCGTAATCCGCACCGTTGCGGTCGTAAGCATCGAGTCCCAGAATATCGACCCATTCGTCACCGGGCCAGTATTCGAGATAAGCGTCGCGCGAATTGAGATGGATCATATCGGGCGAATAGGCCCAAATCAGATTATGCAGCCCCTTTTCATCCCGCAGGTACGAAATCGTGAACTGCCACAGGGCGATGAACTCCTGCGCCGTCGCATTTCCCTTGCCCCACCAGAAACCCGAGCCGGTATGCTCATGCCACGGACGGAAGATCAGCGGAATGGGTTCGCCTTCGGGCGACTTCAGGCTCAGCATGAAATCGGCGACCTTGTCGAGCCAGCCTTTGAACTTTTCATGGTTCTCGCCACCCGGGATGATCGAATAGACAGCACGCGTCCCGTCCCATGAGTTTCCGCCCGAGACGGGATTGGCACAATGCCACGAAATCGTATTGACGGCTCCGCGTCCGAAAGCCGCGATGATGTGCTTGCATACTTCGGTGAACAGCTCGCCGTCGATATTGGTCTCCATGTCCAGCTCGATGTTGGAAAGTTCCCAGCCGCAGACTGCCGGATGGCTTCCCGTCAGGTATTTCGTGTCGGAAAGGTCGGTGTCGTCACCGGCCCACCACTTCCTGTTGTTATCCAGACCGTACAGGGTCGGTATCTGATGACCGAACATCGTTCCCCGCTCGGCCAGCACGAACAGATTTTCGTAAAGAGTCCTGGTAATGGCCGTGGCACCGGCATCGACCATGGTCTTAGGCCCTTCGGGATATCCCGAAGGAGCGCGGCTAGGCACACCGTTCACCTCGGAACATCCGAGACTGAGGACAACAGCCATGCAGGCGCACGCAGAGAACAGCAAATTCTTTTTCATGTCGTTTTGAGTTTTAGGTTGAATTTATACGGATATTTTCTTCTGGGTGTAGAACGTCTTGAACACACTGGGAGTCAAACCCTTTCCCTTCTTGAATATCCGGTTGAAGTTCGAAAGGTTATTGAATCCGCATTTGTAGGCGATCTCCGAAATGTTTTTGGTCGGGTTTTCGATCAGCATGCGCGAAGCCGCCCCCAACCGGATATCGTTGAGCAGATTCACGAAGCTCTTTCCGGAGTGCCGTTTGATGAAACGCCTGAACGTTGGTTCGCTCATGTTCACGAGGGCCTTGACCTCCGCAACGGATATATCCCGGTGGAAATTATCGTTCAGGTACTGTATCACCTTCTGGATACGCGGCATGTCATAGTTGACGTTGTTCTCGATCGACACGGAACGCTGGGCGAGGATATGGTAATCGCTCTCCCGTGCCAGACAGTTGAGAAGCATCAGGAAGTTAAGCACCGAATCGAACCGGTCTCCGCTGCGTATCAGGTTTTCTATGATCGGCTCGACACGGGAGACCGTCTCTTCGGAGAATGCGATACCGCGGCGTGCATACTCGAACATCTTCTTGATCGGATAGAATTGTTTCCTGTCGATAAACCCCGATTCGAACAGATTGGGAGAAAACTGCACGCAAATTTCATGGATATCGGCATTCCTCGAAAAATTGCCGTTCAGCCATGCGTGCTCAAGGTAGGAACCCGTGATCAGAACCAGATCCTTGTCGGATATTTCACGGACGGAGTCGCCCACGATGCGGGTCGCCCCCCGTGCCCCGCACACAAGGTTCAGCTCGTACTCCTTGTGGATATGTACGGGGAAGCAGAATTCGCGTTTGTAACGGTCGAACACGACGAAGCAGTCTTGCCCTGAAATAGGCGGTATCTCGGTCAATATGTCAGGATTGGGCATAACGAATCTTTATTTCGGCCGGGAATCGGCCAGCGGATAAAACAGAATAAAGGCGCATGTCCCCAGAGCGGCCAAAGCCGGGAAGATGCTTTGCAGACAGCCAATAACTGTAAGCGCAGCCGGCGACTGAACGGTATTCGCTTCGAATCCAGACAGCGACAGTATCCACGCCGTAGCGGCGCTTCCGACCGCCCAGCCCATCTTCTGCGCCATCGAATAGGAGGAGAATATCAGCCCCGTATCCCGGCGGCCCGAACGCTGTTCGGCATAGTCCGCCGTATCGGCGGACATGGCCCAGAGCAGCGGAAGCACCCCGCCGACACTCAAGCTGATGAGCGCCTGCGCCAGAAACAGCAGGGAATAACCTCCCTGACGCACGAAATAGAAGGCGAAACTGAAAACGGCCGTGAGCAGCAAAGCGCATACCAGCGTCCGCCGGCGGCCGAACCGATCCGCAGCGAAGGGAATCAGCACGATGCCCGCAATATTGAAAAGCTGCCCCACAGCGAGGAACAGAGCCGATCCGGTCAGGGCAACTCCTGCGAACGACATCGTCCCGACAGTTTCGCCAGCCACGCAATACTTGAAGAAATAGATCGTACCGCTCTCCCGGAACGCATTGAACACCTGAAGGCATACGGCAGCACCGGCAAGGATCAGCCACGGCTTGTTGTGTAGCAGGTCGCGCAGCGAGCCCAATACCGGATGCCGTTCCGTCCGCACGGGCCGGATCCGCTCCCGCGTCGTCGCGAACGTCACGAAGAACAGCAAGACGGCCACAACGGCCACGACGGCGACCGCCGCGGTCCAGCTCCCCGATGAACCCGCCCACGGCCGGAAAGCCTTCACCAGCGCTTCGACTGCCAGCACGACCACCATACTGCCTGCGGCGGCAAAGGCCATCCTGAACGCGGCGAGCACCGTGCGTTCGTGCGGATCTGCCGACATGACGCCGAGCAGTGCGGCATAGGGCACGTTGACCGACGAATAGACGATCATCATCAGCGAATAGGTCACGGTCGCATAGACCACCTTTCCGCCGGAACTCCACTCCGGCATATAGAAAGTCAGGATGCCCAATACCCCGAAAGGCAGGGCACCCCACAGCAACCACGGCCGAAAGGTTCCCCAACGGCTGTGTGTGCGGTCACACAGAAGCCCGACGACGGGATCGAGCAGTGAATCCCAGATCCGCGTCACTAAAAACAGGACGCCGACCACCCATGCGTCGATGCCGCTGATGTCCGTATAGAAGAACATCAGGTAGACGCTGAAGAGCTTCCACAGCATCGAAGACGCCGTATCGCCGAGTCCGTAACCAATCTTTTCCCCAAGACGCATGGCCATACGCTATCGTTTGGTTATCCGGGCAGCGAAACCGCCTCCGGGGAACATCTTCACATCGAACGATTTACCGGGAGCCAGCAGGAACTCTTCCCGGACATAGTCGCGGGCGATGCGCGCCGCATTCTCTCCGTCGCGGAACAGCTCCACCGCATACGTCCCTTCGGGCAGCAACGAGAGATCGACCCGGATCGAACGTCCGTCCCAGCCGGCAAGTCCCCCGACATACCACACGTCGCCGGAACGGCGCATCGTCACGATATGGTCGCCGACCTCGCCGGACAGCACCTCCGTCGCATCCCAGACTGTAGGCACGCCGGAGATGAAGCGCAGGCATTCGGGCTCCCGTTCGTAAGCCGACGGGGAATCGCACAGCATCGCGAGCGGAGCATCGAAAACTACATACTCCGCCAGCTGCCGGCAGCGAGTTCCCTGACTCATCGGCTCGGAATTCACCGGCCGGAAATTCGCTTTCGCGGCATTGCGCATGGCGCCCTGCGTGTAATCCATCGGCCCGGCCATCATCCGTATGAAGGGAACCGTCACGTCATAGGTGACCTGATCGACCTCGACGGGCGACCATTTGACCTGTTCCAGTCCGTGCACGCCTTCGAAATTGATGACGTTGGGATACGTCCGCTGAATTCCCGCAGGCTTGAATATGCCGTGCAGGTCGAGCAGCAATTTATACCGTGCGGCCGTACAGGCGGCATCGTAAACGAACCGAACCATCTGCTGATCGTCCCTGTCCATGAAATCGACTTTGAATCCCTTGATGCCCATTTCGGAATAGTGTTCGCAAAGCTCTTCCATATGTTCGGCAAAGGGAAGGTAACCGAGCCAGAGGATCAGTCCGACACCCCGTTCTTCCCCGTACTTCACCAATGCCGGCAGGTCGAGTCCGGGGGCGGTCTCCAGCGGCGAATGGTGATCTCGGCTCCAACCGTCATCCAGAACGAGGTAGCGCAGCCCGTTGCGGGATGCGAAATCAATGTAATGCTCATAGGTGGGCTGGTTGATTCCCGCCGCGAAGTCCACACCGGAAAGTCCCCAGTCGTTCCACCACTCCCACGCGGCCTTGCCGGGTTCGATCCACGAAATATCGTCGAGCCGGCAGGGAGAAGCGAGTTTCCATACCAGATCGTTATCGGCCAGCCGGGTATCCTGCCGCACGATACTGAGCGCCCGCCAAGGCAGCCGGCATCCCGGCGCGACGGATGCTATGAACGGCTCATATTCTTCGACCACTCCTTGCATGCGATCGTAACCGCCTGGTACGACCGTCCGCGGACAAGGTGCGAAAACACCTTCGAGTTCATCCGCACCGCTTCGGTGCAGGAACATGCCCGGATAGGACTGGAGGTCGGCCTCCGTAATGCAGACGTTCATTCCCCCGGCCGTCTGTACGAGCAGCGGCAGGAACGCCAAGCGGGCGGAGTCCATTTCGCATAGCGGCGTCCGGGTATAGGTATTCTCGAACGATTGCATGAACTGCTCGCCGAAAGCCAGGCCATCGTGTCTGTAAGGGGTGTCGCGCACATAGGGCACGAATGCGACGGCCCCCGGGGCGAACCGGAACCGGGCCTCTTCACCCGCGACGAGCACTTCGCCGGATTGCCGCGCGACGAAGCGGTAGGCCACCGCATCGTCATAGGCCCGGAACTCCAGCGAAAATCCCTCCCGGAAATCGATCTCGATCCCATTGCAGCGATCTTCTACCTTCCGCTTTTTATAAATAGGTGCATCGTGTACCGCGTCGATCCGGTAGCGCCTCACTCCGGCCACCCGGCTCCGTTCGCCCCAGCATTCACCGGAAACGAGCCTGACAGCCAAGGGCGAAGGTGTCAAAATCTGATTTGTATCCGATCGAACGGAATATACGATTCGATCACCACATCCGATCGTGACGGTCAACGAACAATCGGGTGATTGAATCGTATAAGTTTTATCCTGACACAAAACGGCACCCGGTAGCAGAACCAGAAGCAGAAAAAACAGGGAGAAATTTCTCATAGGCCTATAGATTTTAGGTTATATTCATGATTATCATCTTATTATATATTCAGCTACATGGTTTTATGTAAAATTACATCGCGGGAAAGTATTTTCCAAGAGCTACAACACAATTCAATCGAATAATACAATAAAAAGATCACACAATACCAGCAAATCAATCCATACATATTCTATTTCATCATTTTTAATAATATTTAAGATTCAGACAACACACTTTTCAGGGCTTTTTCATGCCTGGAAAAAGCGTCGAATTAATACGATTCGATCAAACTTTTTTGCTTTTCGAACCTTTCTATTGCAGGCTCGGACAAAACAATAATTTTGTTTTCGGCATATACGACACCCGATCAATCCAATCAAAAACCAACCTATATGCGAAGAAAACTCTACTATCTGACCGCAGGCCTCGCCGCCGCCCTCCTTTTAACCGTTGCCTGCAGTTCCGATGACCCGGCCGAAAAGCCTGTACCGGAACCCGCAACCCTGACAGCCCCCGCACTGACCCTCTCGGCCGACGCCGTGCGAATTGACCCGGAGCATTCCGACCAGCTCGCCCTGCATGCCGAATGGACCGCCGCGACCGATGACGAGCAAACAGAGGTCGCCTACACGCTTTACGTCAACCTGACCGACCGCGACATGTTCTCCGATCCGGTCATCATCGACAAGGGCACGGCCCTGACGCACGACTTCACACACGGCGAGCTGAATCAGCTGCTTCTCAACACCTTCGATCTTGAAGCCGGCACCGAAGTGCCGGTGCGGTTCGCCGTATATGCGAAAAACGCGGACGAAGAGTTCGACGCACAGCTGTCGAAGATCAGGAGCTGCGAAATAACGCCGAAGACGACCTATCCGAACTTCCCGCCCTCGCTGATCATGGTGGGCGCAGCCACTCCGTGGCAATGGGATCTGAACGCAGGTCTCGAACTGCCCGAGAGCAGCGAAGGCTCCCGCCTGTATCTGGCATCGGATGTCGAACTGCACGTGCAGCCCATGAGTCTGAACAACGGCTTCAAGTTCTACTTCTCGCGCAATATCAACGACACGGACGACCCCCGTTTCGCCGCACAGGATCTTTCGGCGGAGACGTTCGGAAAGATCGCCGTATATAAAAGCGGAGAGGCGCAGTTCCAGCCGGGATCATTCGGCTACGAGAACGGCATGTACGACATTGAAGTAAACCTCAACACGAAGATGCTCACCCTCACCCGCACGGGCGACCTGCCCGAAACGCCGTTCCCCGAACAGCTGTACCTGCTCGGCGACTGCTTCACATGGGGCTGGACGTGGGACGGCACACAGCTCACCAAAGCCGAGGAGGGAATCTACCGCGGTCAGAATATCGACATGACGTTCGGCGACAACGGCGATGTGGGCTTCAAGATGTTCACCGAACGCGACAATTGGAGCGTCTACTACGCCATGACCGACGATGCGACTGCCGATGACATCTCGCTGCAGCTGGTTACCGATACAGATGCGCCGCAGGTATACCCCGGCAAACTCGGCTACGGCAAGGGCGTATACGACATCGAGGTAAACCTCAACACAATGAAGATGACCCTCACCTCGAAAAGCATCGACTACTCGACCGCCTATTCGATGACCGGCGAAGCCACTCCGGGCGGTTGGGACAGCCGCACGTACCTGCCCAAGAAGGGCGATAACGAATGGGAAGCCACGGGTATCGCCATGAATTTCGACGGCGATTACAAGGGATTCAAGATATTCGCTTCGTCCGACGGCTGGTGGCCTTGGTACGGACAGACCCCCGACGCACCGTTCGGCACGGTGATCCGCATCGACGATCAGGCCGCAAGCGATGCCAAGGGCGACCCGCAGTTCTATCCGTCGCGCTTCGGGTATACGTCGGGCACCTACACCATCAACCTGAACCTGAACACGATGACCCTTACCCTCACTAAAGAGAATTAGTCATGTACAAACAAACTCTCAAGGCAATTATGGCATTACTCTTTTCGGGATCGGCGACAATCGGATTGGCCGGCAATGACACGATGCTGCTTCACTCCGGCTGGAAGTTCAGACAGGCGGGCCACAGCGAATGGCATCCAGCGACAGTACCGGGCGTAGTACACACCGACCTGATGGACAACGGGCTGATCGAGGATCCCTACTACCGGCTCAACGAACGTTCCCTGCAATGGATCGACAAGGAAGACTGGATCTATGAAGTCTCCTTCGACGCCGGCGCACTGACGCGCGGCTACGAACACATCCGGCTGGAATTCCTCGGTCTGGACACCTATGCCGACGTCTTCCTGAACGAAACGCAGATACTGACGGCGGACAACATGTTCCGCCGCTGGGCCGCAGAAGTCAAACCCCTGCTCAAGGAGCGTGGCAACGTGCTGCGCATCTATTTCCACTCCCCGATCAAAAAGGCCCTGCCGCAGTACGAATCCCTCCCCTACCGTTACGAGGCTTGGAACGATCAGGCGGACAACGGGGGACTTGCCGGGAAAAAGCTCAGCCCTTTCACCCGGAAGGCGGGCTATCATTACGGCTGGGACTGGGGCCCGCGGCTGGTTACATCGGGCATCTGGCGTCCGGTAAAACTGCAGGGTTGGAACAGCCTGCGTCTGGAAGACGTATTCCATCACCAGCACGAAGTCTCGCAGGAAACCGCCCGTGTGGAGACACAGGTGGAGATCGAAGCGGCGGCACCCGTCGAAAACGCTGTCATCACCGTCTCCGACGGCAAACGGGTGCTCGGTTCGCGCAGCGTGCAACTTCACGTCGGCATGAATCGGGTCAGCGTGCCGTTCACAATCGACAACCCCAAACTATGGTGGTGCCGTGGCATGGGCGAACCGTACCTCTATACTTTCCGTACCGCCGTGGAGCAGGGCGGCCGCGTGCTGGCCGGACACAGCACACAGGTCGGACTGCGCTCCGTCACCGTCGAAAAGAAACCCGACGCCTACGGACGCAGCCTGCGGTTCCTGCTCAACGGCGAACCCGTCTTCTGCAAAGGCGCCAACTACATACCCTGCGACTGCTTCCTGCCCCGCATCACTCCCGAAACCTACGAGCGCACGATCCAGGACGCGGTCGACGTCAATATGAACATGCTCCGGGTCTGGGGCGGCGGCATCTACGAAGACGACTATTTCTATGAGCTTTGCGACCGTCAGGGCATCCTGATCTGGCAGGATTTCATGTACGCCTGTGCGGTCTACCCGGCCGAAGGGGCGTTGCTGGAGAACATGCGCATGGAAGCCATCGACAACGTCAAGCGTCTGCGCAACCACCCCTGTGTGGTCTACTGGTGCGGCAACAACGAGAATCAGGATTCGTGGCTGAGCGGCTGGAAGTACGACGTCGACAAAGTCGATCCGAAATATTCCGGCATCATCTGGAAACAGTACGAGGAGCAGTATTACCGCATGCTGGCCAAGGTGGTTGCCGAATATGCGCCCGGCATGGGTTACCAGCCTACCTCGCCCTTCTCTGACTACGGAGCGATGAGCAACGACCACGAGGGCGACCGACACTACTGGGAAGTATGGCACGCAAAAAAGCCCATCGCCGAGTACAACCGCCAGCGCAGCCGTTTCTTCAGCGAATACGGTTTCCAGTCGTTCCCGTGTTTCGAAACGGTGAAGCGCTACGCACCGCTGCCCGAAGACCAAGATATCTCATCGGAAGTCATGATGTCCCACCAGCGGGGCGGCGAACACGCCAACAACCTGATAAAAAGCTACCTGCTGAACGAATACCACGAACCGCGCGATTTCGAATCGTTTCTCTACGCCTCCCAGATATTGCAGGGCGACGCCATCAAAACGGCGATCGAAGCGCACCGGCGCGACAAAGGCTACTGTTGGGGATCGCTCTACTGGCAGCATAACGACTGCTGGCCGGTAGCTTCGTGGTCGAGCCGCGACTGGTACGGCGTATGGAAGGCGCAGCACTATTTCGCCCGCTACGCATTCGCGGACATACTGATATCCCCGATTCTCGACGGCGGACGGCTCGACATCTACGCCGTTTCCGACCTGCTCTCCCCGGAAAAGGGCACCTTGTGCATCCGGACGGTGCGTCTCACGGGTGGCCCAACCGGAGATTTCGAACAGGAAATCACGATCCCGGCCAACGCCAGCACGAAAGTCGCATCCATCGACACGCAGGCGCTGTTGAACGGAGCCGCTCCGGAGGACGTCATCATTCAGGCAACATTTACCGCTGCGGGGAAAACATACCGCAATAACTACTTTCTCGTACAGCAGAAAATGATGAATTATCCGAAAACGACCCTGCATTGCAAGATCGCCCGGATCGGCACGGGATACGACGTCACCGTCCGATCGGATAATTTCGCCCGGGGCGTTTACCTGTCGGTCGAAGGAGAAACGGTGCACTTCTCCGACAACTTCTTCGACCTCATGCCGGGCGAAACACGCACCGTCCGCGTGGCATCGAAACTGAACGCCAAAGAACTCGCGGGACGCCTAAAATCGATGTCGCTGGCCGACACCTATTAACCCCGGAAAACATATCCCCATGAAAAAGATACTTATCGTCATGTCAGTCGCCGCAGGCCTCGTCAGCTGCCGTCCGCAGAACCCCGATGTGCCGGCCGTGCGGGAGTTTATCCGCAACAACTGGCACACGACCGTCCAGCACTGCACGACCGACACCGCCACCCTCATCGGCCTGCCTCATCCCTACACGGTTCCCACGGCCGGAGCAATGTTCCGTGAGATGTACTATTGGGATACCTTCTTCACCAACGAAGGACTCGTCCGGGACGGCCATCCCGAGCTGGCCAAAGGTAATACCGACAACCTGCTCCATATGGTTCGCCGTTTCGGCAAGGTCTACAACGGCAGCCGAATTTATTACGAAGCGCGGTCGCAGACGCCCTATCTCTCCATGATGGTCGATCGTATCTACCGATTGACCGGCGACAAGCAGTGGCTTGCCGACGCATACGAAACCCTGAAGGACGAATACGGATTCTGGATGCGGGAACGCCTGACACCCACCGGGCTGAACCGCTACGGAAGTTCCGCATCGGACGCTTTGGTCGACGAATTTCTGGTCACCGGCAGCAAACGCCTCGGAACCGATCTCTTCGACAAAGGTTACACCCCCGAACGGCTGCACAAACTGGGTCTCGACTTCGTCGCCGAAGCCGAATCCGGCTGGGACTTCAACCCGCGCTACGACCGCCGGTGCACGGATTTCTGTCCGTTGGATCTTAACGCCAACCTGTTCATGTACGAAGTGAACTTCGCCCGTTTCGCGCAGGAGCTGGGCCGGACGGAAGAGATGCGGGAATGGATCGCAAAAGCAGAGCTTCGCCGGGCACGGATACTCGAATACTGCTACGACCCCGAAGCGAAACAGTTCTACGACTACGACTATGTCAACGGCCGACGATCCGACGTGCTTTCGGGAGCAGTCTTCGCGCTCCTCTACTCAGGTGCCGTACCCCGAGAATATGCCGGACACATCGTGCAGGCACTCCTACGGCTCGAATTCCCCTACGGCATCGCCGCCTGCGAGGACAAACCCTACGACTATCCCTATCAGTGGTCTTATCCCAACACGTGGCCCCCGGTCTGCTTCTATACGGTAATGGGACTGGCACGCTACGGATACGGCGAGGAGGCCGAACGCATCGCCGTCAAATGGATGAAAGCGGTCACCGAATCGTTCAAAACGACAGGCAACCTGTGGGAAAAGTACAACGTGGAAACGGGAACTACCGATGTCAGCAACGAATACGAGATGCCCGCGATGCTGGGCTGGACCGCCGGCACCTTCATCTGTCTGGATGACTATCTGGCCGGGGAGATGCAGCCCGACCCGCTGCCCACAGAATACATGAGCTACTGACAACCAACAAAATAACAACCCTATGAAACCAAACTTACGAACCAACTTGGGCCGGTTCCTGCTGGGAACCATTCTACTCCTGGCCACCGGGACGGTCTGGGCCCAGCCCCAAAACATCCGGGGAAAAATCACGGATTCGTCCGGGCAGCCCGTTGTGGGGGCCAGCGTCATCGTCAAAGGGACGACCAACGGCACCTCCGCCAAAGCCGACGGAACGTTCGAACTCAACGCCGCAAAGGGTGCGACCCTGCAAATTACGATGCTCGGCTACAAAACGGCGGAAAAGGATGTCACCACGGCGACCTTCTATCCGATCACGCTCGAAGACGATTCGAAACTCGTGGACGAGGTGGTCGTGGTCGGCTACGGTGCCGTAAAGAAAAGCGACCTCACCGGTTCGGTGGCTTCCGTCAAAATGGGCGCGCTCGACAACCTCTCCTCCACTTCGGTCGACGGCCTGCTTCAGGGCCGGGCCGCAGGTCTTCAGGTGCTGAACACCTCGCAGGATCCGGGTGCGGGAGCGATCGTCCGTATCCGCGGCAACAGCTCGCTCGAAGGTTCCAACACTCCGCTTGTCGTAGTCAACGGCTTCCCGATGGGCGATGCGGGCAACCTCTCGCAGATCAACGTCTCGGACATCGAATCGATCGAGATTCTGAAGGATGCTTCGGCATCGGCAATCTACGGATCGCGGGGTGCCAACGGCGTGATCCTCGTCACGACCAAGTCGGCCGCGAAAGGACAGACCAACATTTCGGTCAAGCACCAGACGGTCATCAGCCAGCTCTCCGACCCGCTCGACATCTGGTACGACCCGATGCTCATGGCTCAGGTCACCAACGAGGAGCAGGTAAACGCCGGACTCAACCCCATTTACATCGGGCAGACCATAGGCGGCATCTATTATCCCTCGCTGCTCGAAATACAGAATGGCGAATGGGCCAATACCAATTGGCGCGACCTCTGCCTGAGAACCCCCGTCCTGAACAGCACGACGGCAGCCATCAGCAGCGCCAACGACCGCGCCTCGATCAACCTCAACGTCAACTACCACAACAATCAGGGATTGTACAAAAAAGATTCCTACGAGCGCATCAATGCCAACCTCGGTGTCACCTACAACCTCTACAAGAACCTGAAACTGACCTCCTACAACGTCCTCTCCATCACCAACCGCAACATCAGCAACGGACTCGAATACGGCCGCAATCCCCTTTGGCCCGTCTACGACAAGGAAGGCAACTACTATCTTGCCGGGGCGCAGGACTTCGGCCATCCGCTGGTCATTCTGGATAACGTGCTGAACAAAACCACCGGCCGGGACTTCGTCACCTCGCTGGCCGTAGACTGGGAACTGGTCAAGGGGCTGACGATCCACTCGCAGCTGGACTATCGCTACCAGACCTCGGTCGGCGACGTGTACCGCGCCAGCAATACTTCGCAGGATGCCAACGACAACGGCGGTATCGCCCAGATCAACAATTCGTTCAACCAGAACCTCATGTCGGAAACCTACCTGACGTTCAGCCGTACGTTCAACGAGAATCACTCTCTGACTGTCATGGCCGGCCATTCCTACAACTGGGACACGGGCCGCGGACTCTACACGACCGCCCGTGGATTCGTCAACGACGTTCTCAAGAACGAAAACATGAACGCCGGCAACCCCAACCTGCGCCAGATATACAACGACGGGTATTACCTGAGCAAACTGCTCTCCTTCTACGGGCGTATTAACTACTCGCTCAAGGACAAATACCTGCTGACGGCCACCATGCGCGCCGACGGCTCGACGAAATTCGGCAAAAACAACAAGTGGGGCTACTTCCCTTCGGGCGCTGTCAGTTGGAAAATGCACAACGAGCCGTGGCTCAAACAGTCGCGCTGGCTGAGCGAGCTGAAGCTGCGGTTGAGCTACGGAGCCTCTGGTAATCAGGGTATCAGCAGCTATCAGACCCTCGACCGCTACGGCATGGAAAAATTCTGGCACAACGGCGAGTGGGCGACCGTGATTGGTCCCGGCTACGAGGTAGGACGCACCGGCGCAAACGACCGGTACATGGTATGGGGCGGCATCGCCAATCCGGATCTGAAATGGGAATCGACCTCGCAGCTCGATTTCGGCGTCGATTTCGCAGCCTTCGACCGGCGCCTGCGGCTGACCGCCGACGTCTATTACAAAAAGACCACCGACCTGCTGCGTGAAAAATACCTGCCCCTGTCGTCGAGCTACGACAAAATATGGGTCAACGACGGCGAAGTGACGAATAAAGGTTTCGAAGTGAGCCTCGAAGGCGACATCGTCCACACTAGGGACTGGAGTTTCTCGGCCACATTCATCTACTCGATGAACCGCAACAAAGTCGTAAGCTTGGGCGATGCCATTTCGAGCGGTCTCTCGCAGGATTACCTGACGGGTATGTACTACGAAGTGACCGGACAGCCGGTCTCCATGTTCAACCAGAACGCCAGCATCTATGCGGTGGGCCACCCGATGAACGTATTCTACGGCTACCGTGTCGACGGAATCATTCAGGAGGGACAGGATCCCGGATTCATCGACCCCGACGGGCTGAAAGACCGCCCCGGCGAGCTGAAATACGTAGACCTGACGGGCGACTATGCCATCACCCCCGAGGATCGGTGCATTATCGGCGACCCGAATCCCGATTTCACGGCCAGTCTGAACCTCTCGCTGCGCTGGAAGAACCTCGACCTCTCCGTATTCCTCTACGGCGTCTACGGCAACGACGTGCTGTACAACAACTATACGTTCAGCCCGCGCGTCAAGGCCAAACGGTGGACTCCGGACAATCCGACCAACGATTTCCCGCGGCTGAACAACGCCCGGCAATACTGGCTGTCGGACTACTTCCTTCAGGACGGCTCGTTCCTGCGCATCCAGAACATCACCCTCGGTTACAATCTCCATTTCAACCGCAGGTTCCTCAAGGGCATGCGCATCTACGCCAACATAGACAACGTACACACCTTCAGCAAATTCGACGGGTACGACCCCGAAGTGGGACTCGACGGCATTTACTGGGGCGGATATCCTAAACTCCGCAAATACACCGTCGGAATCGACCTTAACTTCTAATTCAGACAAGCCATGAAAAAGATCATATTCACGCTCGCTGCGGTTTGCATGCTTTCGGCCTGCTCTCTGGACGAGACCCCCTACGGCTTCTATTCGAGCGACAACTTCTACAAAACGGAAGAGGATGCCGAATCGGGCCTTATGTACGCCTACAATGCGTTGAACTACCTCGAATACCTCCGCGGAATCTGGTATCTGGGCGACATCCCGACCGAAACGATGTATCCCAAATCGGACGAGCCGGGCGACATTCACATGCTGCAACAATGGACCGTCAATTCGGAAACAGAACTGACGATGTACTATTTCAAATACTGCTACATAGGCATCAACCGCGCCAATACGGTCATCGACCGCGTTTCGGGAGGCAATCTGAACGAGACGGTGAAAAACCGCGTGGTCGGCGAGGCCCTGTTTCTGAGGGCGTGGAACTATTTCAACCTCGTCCGGGCATACGGCCGGGTTCCGCTCTACACCGAACCGATCGCATCGCTCGACCAGACTACGCCCCAAATGGCCGCATCTATCGACAAGATCTACGAACGTATTCTGGAGGATCTGATTGCGGCTGAAAAGATGCTCACAGTAAACAAGGTGTTCGGCCGCATCGACAAGGTCGGTGCGCAGGCCCTGCTCTCGAAAGTCTACCTGACGCTCGCATCGAGCATCGCAAGCGAAGCGCCCGGTTACGCCTCGGCGCCGCACAATCCCGACGAAATGTACACGCAGGCCGCCTACTGGTCGCGTAAGGTGGTATTCGACTATAAGGAGACGTACAACTTCGACAACGACCTGCGCAGCATCTACGACGTTACGAAACCCGACGGGCCGGAACACATCTTCATCATGGGTATCGACCGCAGCGGCACGCACGAAGGCATGTATTCGAAAATCCCGCTCCAGTTCCTGCCCAACAACGGCTCCGCGCCGATCTACATTCGCTACAGCGACGGAAGCCTCCAGAAGGGCAACGGCAACGGTTGGGGCGTTTTCCTGATCGAGGACAACTTCGTCGAGAAGACGTTCCTTGCCACGGACAAACGACGCACTGAACTGATCCACAAGGACATTTACGACCAAACCGGCAAACTCGTCACCCCCTCCCCGGTACGCGGCTACTTTTCGGCCAAATACGTCGATCCCGACTTCATCGGCGAACGTACCAGTGCCCGTCCCTTCCTGATCCGCTACTCGGATATCGCACTCGTCTTCGCTGAAGCGGCAGGTCCCGACGAAGGACTGGCTCTGGTCAACGAAATCCGCCGGCGCGCCGGAATCCCGGATCTGCCGGAAGGGATGAGTCTTTCCGAATTCCGCAAAGCCGTGATTCAGGAGCGCACCCTCGAACTGGCGTTCGAAGGCAACCGTCTCTACGACCTGCGCCGCACGGCATCGGTCACCACTACGGTTCCCGAGGCCACGAAACTCTCCGAAGAGCAGGCGGCCTTCTACCCGATCCCGCAGCGCGAACTCGATTTGAATCCGAACGTTAAATAGACACTACGAAGATGAAAAACTACCTCATACCGACCGCCCTACTGTTTATCATGGCCCTATCGTCGTGTACGAAGACCATCGACGAAGACCTTTCCGGCAACGAACGCTCGCTGCTCGAACTGCGTGTCGAAGGACAGATGGGATCCGCCATCATCGACCGCGACGGCAGCCGGGCCACCGCAACGGTCTATATCCTCGAAACTCCCGGCTTCGCCTACGATCGGGTACCTGTCAAAGGAATCGTCGTATCGAACGGCGCCAGTGCCAGCGTAGGGATCGGCGACGTGCTCAATTTCAGTAACCCCGAACGCCGTGCCCGCATCACCGTGACCTCACAGTCGGGACACACGCTCGACTGGTGGATCTATCTCGAAACCTACGATCCGTTCTTCCTCGGCACATGGCGCATCGTCGATGTCAAGCTGGCGTGCAACCAGCGGGTCAGCGGCGTCGGCGACGGAGCTTGGACGACGCAGCTCAGCAGCGGCGAGTTCGGCACCTACGGACTTCCCGAATACGACGACCGGGTGACGATCACGCTCGGCGAGATTTCCGACAACGAACTCACCGGAACGCTCGTCCATTCGGCCGGCGACGACGGGGCATACGGCAATTTCTGGGGTGTCTACGCCCCTTACAGCGTCGAATCCCCGCTGGACATGAACCCGCGTCTGCGTCACCTGCTTCCGCCGGGCGAATCACAGTGGACTCTCGACCTGACCACGAACCAGATGAAAATCACGCAGAACAACGTCTCTTCCACCATGATCTTCGGCACGGAAGGCAGCAACAGGCTTTTCCGCTTCCTGCTGCCCAGCGCCGCCGGAGAACCGGGACGTGATTCGTTCTACGACAACATGTGGCGCAGTTCGACGGAACTGTTTTACGTCATGTACAAAGTCGGCGACTGACCGCCGCGCAAAGAAAGAAACGGGGACTGCTTTCGAAAACAGTCCCCGTTTCTTTTCGATCCGAGCATTTCCGGCTTTGGAACCGGTTGCCCGAGCAATTCAATTTACTTGATGCGCTCGTAATACTCGCGGGTGCGGGTGTCGACGCGGATCTTGTCGCCCGTGTTGATGAACAGAGGCACGCGAACCGTCGCACCGGTGTTGACCGTAGCGGGTTTGAGCGAGTTGGTCGAAGCGGTGTCCCCCTTGATGCCCGGCTCGGTATAGGTCACCTCCATGTCCACGATCGGGGGAAGCTCGGCCGAAAGCACGGTCTCCTTCTCGGTGTGGAACATCACCTCCACGATCTGGCCGTCGGCCATCAGGTCGTAGTTGGTGATCAGGTTCTTGTCGATGTTGATCTCCTCGAAAGTCTCGGTGTGCATGAAATGCGCCCCCAGGTCATCCTCGTAGGTGAACTGGTAGGGACGGCGTTCCACGCGTACGGGTTCGATCTTCGCCCCTGCCGAGAACGTATTGTCCAGCACGCGGCCCGATTCGAGGTTCTTGAGTTTGGTTCGTACGAAAGCGGGGCCTTTGCCCGGCTTCACATGCTGGAAATCCACGATTTGAAAGGTCTTGCCATCCATTTCGATGCACATACCGATCTTGATGTCAGCTGTAGTTGCCATAAGGTATTGTTTTGAATTGATTTTTTCGTGGCGCAAAGTTATGAAAAAAATCCGGAATATCCTATTTCCCCCATTCATAGCGCGGTATATCGACCCCGAGCAATGCTGCGGCGCGGTCGGCGACCGTACCGCACAGCTCCTCGATGCCCTGCGGCGCGGCATAGAACGACGGCGATGCGGGCAGGATCACCGCCCCGGCCTCGGTCAGCGCCGCCATGTTGCGCAGGTGTATGAGCGACAGGGGCGTTTCGCGTACGACGAACACCAGCCGGCGCCGCTCCTTGAGCATCACGTCGGCGGCCCGCTCGATCAGGCTCTGCGCCGTACCGGCGGCCACACGCCCCACGGTACCTACCGTCGACGGCACGACCGCCATGCCGTCGTAACGCGCCGAGCCGCTCGCCGGAGGGGCGAACATGTCGTCGTTCGCATATTCGCGGATGCGCGCGTCCACGGGCAGCGACACTCCCTCGTGCGCCATCACCTCGCGGGCGTGGCGGCTGCACACGAGCGCGATCTCCGACACGCACGGCGAGGCGAGCAGCCGTTCTATCGTCTGGCGGGCATAGATGGCGCCGCTGGCGGCGGTTATGGCGACTACGAACCTCATGTCAGAATTCGATGGCTTTGCATTTGAGCCCCATCTGCCGGATCTTCTCCAGCGTGCGGGGCAGGGCGTAACGCATGTTGCGGAACGCCTTTTCGCTGTCGTGGAACACCACGATGGCCCCCGGGGCAAGGTATTTGGTCACATTCCGCAGGCAGGTGCGGGGCGAGAGCTTACGGTTGTAGTCGCGCGAGATGATGTCCCACATCACCAGCTTGTAGCGCTGCCCCAGGAAACGCGCCTGCGCCGGGGTGATCCGCGCATACGGAGGCCGGAACAGTTCGCTGTGAACCAGATCGTTGGCAAAATCCACATCCTCCGTGTAGCGTTCGAGGCTCATCCCCCATCCCTTCTGGTGCGAGTAGGTGTGGTTGCCGACCCTGTGCCCGGCATCGAGGATGCGCTGGTAAAGGTCGGGGTACATTTCGACATTCTTGCCCAGCACGAAGAACGTGGCTTTGGCATCGTACTTGTCCAGCGTGGAAAGTATCCACTCCGTGACACCGGGCGTGGGGCCGTCGTCGAAGGTGAGGAACACGCCGTCCTGGTCGTCGATCTCCCAGATCAGATCCGGCATCAGGCGCCGGATTATTTTCGGTGGTTTTAAACGCATGGCTGCTTATTCCAGGCAAAAATAGTGAAATTCCGCGCTTTTCCGAAAAATATAACTATATTTGTAGTAGATTCAATTCCAGACCGGCTATGAAAACTATCTTCCGTATCGCGCTGGCCGCGGCCGTCGTCGCAACGATGGCAGGTTGCAAGGCATTCAGGACACTGACCGATTCGCGGCTCAAAACCGCACAAGGCGCTCCCTACGAGCTGATCGTCGTCTGCCCGCAGCAGGAGTGGACGGGCGAGGTGGGCGATACGCTGCGCGCGATATTCACGGCACCGATCCCCTACCTCAACCAGACCGAACCGTTGTTCGACGTGCTGCGCGTCACCGAACGCGGGTTCACGGGCATGGTCGCAGACCACCGCAACATCCTCAAGGTACTCAAAGACCCCACGCTCACCGAGTCCAGCGTCGCCGTCCAGTACAACGTGACGTCCGACCCCCAGATCGTGATGACGCTCATGGGGCCCAACGACAAGTCGATCACGGCGTTCCTCTCGGCCAACCGCGGGAACATCGTCCTCGCCCTCGAAAATGCCGAGCGCGACCGCGCCATCAAATACGCGGAGAAATTCAACGAGAAGGGCATACACGACGCCGTCCTGAAAAACTTCGGGGTCGAGATGAACGTACCGAAAGGCTATACGCTGGCCGCGAACGAACCCGATTTCCTGTGGGCGCGCTACGAATACCCCACGGCCAGCCAGGGCTTCTTCATCTACTCTTATCCCTACCAGGGCAAGGAGTCGCTTTCGCCCGGGGCGCTGCTCGCCGCCCGCAACAAGTTCGCCGCCCGCATTCCCGGCCCGTCGGACGGTTCATACATGACCACCTCCGACGCCTTCGCGCCCGATTTCCGCATGTTCCGCATGGAGGGGCGCCTCTGGTGCGAGATGCGCGGCTTCTGGGACGTGCACGGCGATTTCATGGGCGGCCCGTTCGTAAGCTACACGACCGTCGACACGGCGACCAACCGCGTCTTCACGCTCGACTGCTACATCTACTCGCCCAAAAACCCCAAACGCAACTACATGCGCGGCGTGGAGCACCTGCTCTACCTGGTAAAATTCCCCGCCGCGGAAGCCCCGCAGGAAGAGCAGCGGCAATAGAGCCCGCCCGGCAGCGGTTCGCACCGAAGGAGAAACCCGTATGCAACAAATACTGACATACTTCTTCCTGGTTGTATACTCGATCACGATCCTCGGCATCATTCTGGTCATCATCACCGAAAACCGGAATCCGCTGAAGACCCTGCCGTGGATCATCGTACTGGTACTGGCCCCCGTGGTCGGGCTGGTCTTCTATTTCTTCTTCGGGCAGAACCTCTCCAAGCAGCGCATCATTTCGCGCCGCACCCGCAAGCGCATCACCATGCAGCTCGAAGAGCCCGAACACACCGAAGGCCCCGGCATCCCGCCCCGCTACCGGCCGCTCGCCTCGCTGCTGCTCAATACGCTGCACTCCGTACCGCTCTACGGCAGCCGCATCGCCGTCTATACCGACGGAAAGTCGAAGATGGAGGCGCTGATGGAGGAGATCGCCCGCGCACGGCACCACATCCATATCCAGTATTACATCCTCAACGACGACCAGACGGGTTGCCGCCTGCGGGATGCCCTGGTCGCAAAGGCGCGCGAGGGCGTCCGGGTTCGCATCCTCTACGACGACGTAGGCAGCCGGGGTGCAAAGAACTCCTTTTTCAAAGGGATGCGCGACGCCGGGATCGAAGTATACGCCTTCCTGCACGTCAAATTCCCGCTCTTCACCAGCAAGGTCAATTACCGCAACCACCGCAAGATCGTCGTGATAGACGGCCGCGTCGGATTCATCGGCGGCATGAACATCGCCGACCGCTATGTCCGCGGCACGCAATGGGGCACATGGCGCGACACCCATTTCCGCATCGAAGGCAGCGGTGCCGCCGGGCTCCAGGCCTCGTTCCTGAGCGACTGGTCGGCGACTACGAAAACGCATATTTCGGGGCCGGACTACTACCCGCCCGCCGGACACTTCACCGACGACATCCTGCAAATCGCCCCCAGCGGCCCGTTCGGCAAGTGGCGCGCCCTGCTGCAGGCCGACAGTTACGCCATCGCCCGCGCCCGGCAGCGGATCTGGATCCAGACCCCCTACTACCTGCCTTCGGACGTACTCAACACGGCACTGCACGAGGCTGCGCTCGCAGGCATCGACGTACACCTGATGCTCCCGGCCCGTTCCGACTCGAAAGTCGTCGACCTTGCGACCCACTCCTACCTGGACGACATGATGAAGGCGGGGGTGAAAATTTCGTTCTACACCCCGGGGTTCCTGCACTCCAAACTGCTGATCATCGACGACATGCTCTCGGTGATCGGCTCCGCGAACATGGATTTCCGCAGCTTCGAGCACAATTTCGAGATCAACGCCTTCGTCTACGACCGCGAATTCGCAAGCCGCATGGCCGCCATATTCGAAGACGACCTGGCACACTGCCATACCGTCACCCCCGGCGAATGGTTCACCCGCCCGCGCACCCGTCGCGTCGCGGAATCGCTTATGCGCGTCTTTTCGCCGCTGCTGTAAATTTCCGACGCGGCCGGCCGCCCCCCCGCCTGCTGGCAAGGCCGCCTCTCCCCGCCAATCGTCCGCCCTCCTCCGCCAAACAAAAGAGAGGATGCCTGCCATCTTTCACCCGCCGCGAATCGCATATCCGGGAACACGCCCGGAAGCTGTGCGAATAAAATGAGGCTGCCCGGCAAGTCGCAGGCAGCCCCTTTTCCACATGCCGCACGGCGGCTATTCGTATCCTTCGGCCTGCAGTTCCCGCTGCAATTCGGTCATGATCTCCTGTCCCAGCGCCGCACCGGCGGACATGCCCTCCTGCATGATCGCAGGGGTCGCACCGACCGCCTTCCGCATGACCGGCTTGGCGTAAAGGGCATTCAGCTCACGCAGATCGGCGAGCGTCAGGTATTTGGAATAGATCGGCACATAGATATCGACCATGCGGGCGCGCATCTTCTCATTGAATTTCAAGATTATCTTCTCCCAGACGGCTTCCGAAACCGACGGGGCGGAGGTCTTCAGGTACCCGATCATCTGGGTCACGACCACATCGGCATTCCGGAGCGCCCCGGTCAGCTCCATCATCTCGGCGACCGCATCGCGGTATTCGTCCGACTGCGCACGGGCGGGCAGCGCCGCGGCAAACACGGCGCACATGGCAAGGCAAAGGATTTTTTTCATCGGTATGGGGTTTAGGTTAGGTGTCAGATCTCCACGATCCCCTTGCGGATGGCATAGACGACCAGGCTGGCGGTGTTTTTACAGCCGGTCTTTTCGAGGATATTGGCGCGGTGCTTGTCGACCGTACGTTTCGAGATGAACAGTTCGTCGGCGATCTCCTGATTCGACAGGCCGCGGCATACGGCCACCAGGATTTCGCGTTCGCGGGCCGAAAGCTCCTCGTCGGGGACGTCCTCGCGCGTACGCATACGCCCCGCGAGCGACGACAGGAGCTGCGGGCTGAAATAGCTGCCCCCCGCCATCACCGTGTCGATGGCCTCGACCACGTCGCCGATGTCCGAGTCCTTGAGCAGGAAACCCCGTGCCCCGGCCTGCACCATGCGCGTATAGTAGCTCTCCTCGCCGAACATCGAAAGGGTGATGATCCTCAGGTCGGGACGCCGCGCCAGCGCCCGCTCGGTGGCCTGCGCGCCGTCGATACCGGGCATGGCGAAATCCATGAAAACGATGTCGGCCTCCAACTCCGGCAGCATGGCGAGGAACTCCTCGCCGCTGGCCGCCTCGCCCACCACGCGGCACCCGGCGCAATGCTCCAGCAGCCCCCTGAGCCCGTTGCGGAAAAGCGAATGGTCGTCTACGAGTACGATCGTGCGTTCCATATCATTTGCGTTTGCGGCGGCGGAGCCTCTGCGATGCCTGCTCCTCCTGCGTATTGACACGGATCGCGGCGCGCATCCCCCGGCCCTTGGCGCTGGCGATGTCGAACACGCCGCCCAGCGAATTGATGCGCGACGAGATGTTCGAAAGCCCCATGCCGCAGTCCATCATGGCCTGCGGATTGAACCCCCGCCCGTCGTCCGTATAGTCCAGTGCCAGTTCCGTCCCGTTCTGCGACAGCGAAAGGTTGATTGACGAACATGCGGCGTGCTTGAGCGAATTGTTGATCAGCTCGCAGATCACCCGGTAGAGAATCACCTCGACGTCCGTATCGAACCGCTCCGCACGGAGGTTGGTCGTGAAGCGGATTTTCACGTCGTGCATCGCGGCGCTCTTGTCGATGAAGTTCTGCACGCCCCGCGCCAGCCCGAAGTCATTGAGCACGTGGGGCGAAAGGTTGTTCGAAATCTCGCGCAGCGAACGGATCGCCTCGTCGATCACATAGGTCGTATTGTCGATGATCTCCTTCTGCTCGGGGCTGCGTTCATCGCGTGCCAGTGCCGAAAGCGACATCCTCGCCGACGAGAGCAGCGGCCCCAGCCCGTCGTGCAGTTCCTTCGAGAAGCGCGAACGCGCCTTCTCCTCGGTGCGGAGCACGGCCGTGAGGATGCGTTTGTTGAGCAATTGCCGCTGGCGGTTGAGCCTGCCGATGTACTTGAAGAGCTTGTGGGCGTACATCACGCCGATCGACAGACAGATCGAGATCACGATCCCCAGGTAGGCGAACCACCACCGGGGGACATACTGCCCGCTGGCCATCAGCAGCTGCACGAACCGCTCGACCGAGAGCAGCGAAAAGCCCACGATGAAGAGAATCCACACCGAATTGTACTTGGTAGCCCGCACCAGTTTGAGGGCATATGCCGTCGCGACCGACTGGATGAGGATGGCGATGACAAGCAGTATCTTAATCAACATAGGCGTCCCGGTTTTTTACAAATATAGTATTATTCCAGCACATTGGCAAGGGCTGCCATCTGGCGGTAATCCGTCAGGTCGACCTGCACCGGCACGACCGAGACATAGCCGTGCGCGAGCGCCCACTCGTCGGTATCCTCCGCCCCGGGCTCGCCGTTGACGAAATCGCCCGTGAGCCAGAAATACGCACGGCCCCGCGGGTCTTCGTGGCGGTAAAACTCCTCGCGCCAGAACCCGCGGTTCTGGCGGCAGAGGCGGATGCCGTGCAGTTCGCCGGGCTTGCCTACGGGGACGTTCACATTGAGGCACAACGGGAGTTCGACCTTCTTTTCCAGAACGCTGCGCACGATCCGCTTCCCGTAGACCACCGCCGCCTCGAAATCGGCGTCTTCGCTGTGGTCGTCGAGCGACAGCCCGACCGACGGGCAATCGTAGAAGCTGCCTTCGATAGCCGCCCCCATCGTCCCCGAGTAGAGCACGTTCACGGCCGAATTGGAGCCGTGGTTGATGCCCGAGACCACCAGGTCGACGCGCTGGTCGCGCAACAGGTAGTCGAAAGCCATCTTCACGCAGTCGACCGGCGTCCCCGAGAACGCATAAACCTCCAGCCCCTCCTGCCTGCTTACGCAGCGCAGGTAGAGAGGGTTGTATATGGTGATGGCCTGGCTCATGCCGCTCTGTGTCGTCTCGGGTGCCACGACCACCACGCGGCCGAAGGCCCGCGCGACCTCGACGGCCGCCGCCAGCCCCTTCGAATCGTACCCGTCGTCATTGGTTACGAGTATCAGTTTTTCTTCTTTCATAGTCGGTATTTTACCTGCAAAGATAACAATAAATCACGCTCTCGGAAGATATTTTCATGCCGCACTTGCACCGAATGAAAAAAACTTCGTATATTTGCAGTCCCTTACGGGGCGTATATCAACCTCTTTCATTGGGCGCTACGCAGTTGCGGGGACACAAGGACGGCACAGCCCGTCCGGCGTGCCGGGAACGCGGGATTACGGATCAGGGTATCCGTATGGTACGGCGGGCGCAGCGGGAATGTTGGGTGCGAAACACATTAAATTTGTTGCAACAATGAACAAAGACGCAATCATCAAGCTCGTCAACGAGCAGATGTGGGCAAAGACGGATGCCGATGTACCGTCGTTCAAGGCCGGTGATACGATCACCGTATCCTACAAAATCATCGAGGGTAACAAGGAGCGCGTACAGAGTTTCCGCGGCGTGGTTATCCAGATCAAGGGTTCGGGCAAGACCAAGATGTTCACGATCCGCAAGGTTTCGAACGGCGTGGGTGTCGAGCGTATCTTCCCCCTCTATTCGCCCCACATCGACAAGATCGAGGTCAACAAGATCGGTGTCGTACGTCGTGCACGCATCTACTACCTGCGCGACCTGACCGGCAAGAAGGCCCGCATCAAGGAGAAGCGCATGACCAGCGCGGACAAGAAATAGTCCGGGCCGTCAGCAAGAAAAAACAGGAAGGTTCCCCTTCCTGTTTTTTTGTGCCCGCCCCGGAAAGCCCCCGCCGTCCCGAGCAACGGGGCCCGTACAGGCAGCCATCTTCGACGACCTGTTTCGACGGCAACAGAAGTTCCGGCCCGGAATTCCGCCCCGGCCGCGGCCCGCGCCAGCCTGCCGTCCGCGCTTACAGGCCCGCCGCCCCGAACTCCCCTCCCGGCGCAGGTTCTCCGCCGCACGATCCGGCAAAACCGGGAAAGGCGACGAGCGGAACCTCGAAATATTGGGCGCCCCGCCATGAAGCGTCGCTGACAATATGCCGCAAGAAACCCGGCGTTCTCGGAACGCCGGGTTTCCCGTAACTCGCAACCGGTTCTGCGGATTACTCTTCGACCGGAATGTCCTTGTTGACGTTCTTCGAACCTACCAGCGCGTAGAAGAGCATGTAGGCCAGACCTGCGACAACCACCCAGTAGCTCGAGAGGTAACCTGCGAAGTCGGCTACGCCGCCCTGGATCAGCGGGAGGATACCGCCGCCGCAAACCATCACCATGAAGATACCCGAACCCATCGAGGTATACTTGCCGAGGCCTTCGACCGCGAGGTTGAAGATCGTACCCCACATCACCGAGGTGCAGAGGCCGCAAAGGGTGAAGAAGATCACGCCGACGGGCACTTCCACCATGCCGAAGCCGGTTCCGGTGAACACGGGCATCGCGCCCTTCACGTCCGTCGGGGCGAAGATGCCCACGAGCACGAAGATCAGCGCCAGCGAGGCGACGAACGAAAGCTGTCCCTTGCTCGAAATCTTACCGCCCAGCAGGCCGCCCAGCAGACGGCCGCACATCATCAGGAACCAGTAGGTACCCACCAGCGAGCCGGCAGCGGCCGCCGCCATGCCCATACCGCTCGTCGCAGCATCGGGGGCCGACGTCAGGAACAGATTCATGAAGTTGGGAATACCGACCTCGACACCTACGTAAATGAAGATGGCGATCGTACCCAACAGGAAGTGGCGGAACGAAAGGGCGCTGTGCTTGTCCTTGACCTCGGCTTTCTTCTCCTGGATGGCGAACGGCTCGGGAATGTTGACCATGTAGAGCACGACGAATACCACGGCGAAGATGCCCATTGCGATCCACAGTGCGGGAGCCGCGTCGCTGATCGTGGCGTTGGCCGCGTTGCCCATCAGGTAACCCACCAGCACCGGAACGATCGTCGCGGAAATCGAGTTGAGCGAACCGCCGAACTGGATCAGCTGGTTACCCTTCTTGCCGCCGCCTCCGAGCGTATTGAGCATCGGGTTGACCACCGTGTTGAGCATACACATCGAGAAACCCGAAATAAATGCGCCGACCAGGTAGATCGGGAAGCTGCCGGCCTCGCCCGAGAGGTACTGGATACCCACGCCGACGAACCCGATAGCCACGGCCGCAAGCGCCGTCTTCTTGTAGCCGATGCGCTTGAGCATTATACCGGCCGGAATACCCATCACCGCATAGGCGATGAAGTTGGCGAAGTTGCCCAGCTGCGACATCCAGTTCGCCACGGCGAACTGGTTCTTGACGATTACGCCCAACGGATTCGAAAGCCCCGTCACGAATGAGATCATTGCGAAGAGCAAGAACATCATGATGATGGGCAGCGTGTAATTTTTTTTCTGTTCCATACGATTTTATCTAAATTTAGGTTAATGAGTTTCCCGGTTATCTGTCCCTTTCGGCGATGTAGGCGCAGAGGTTGGCAAGCGCCGTACGGTACTCCGAGGGCTCGTATTCGGAGAGCATGTCGACGGCCCGTGCGACGTAGCTGCGCAACACCTCGGCGGCGAAAGTCAGTCCGCCCCCGGTCTCGACCGCATCCTGCAGGTACTCCACCGACTCCTCGTCGTCGTGGCAGCGGGCCAGCCGCCCGAGCAGCTCCTCACGGCGTTCGGGCTCGGCCTTGTCCAGCACCGCGAGCAGCGGCAGGGTGATCTTCCCCTCGCGCAGGTCGTTGTTGGCGGGCTTTCCCGTATGCGCCGTACGCATGTAGTCGAGGATGTCGTCCTGTATCTGGAACGCCATGCCGACCGCCTCGCCGAAACGGCGCATCAGCGCCACCTTTTCGCGCGGGGCACCCACGGCCATCGCCCCGGCCGATGCGCTGACCCCGATCAGACATGCGGTCTTCTTATAAATAATGTCGAGGTACGCCTGGCGCGTCATGGTGTGCTTCTCGGCACACTCGCTCTGCAACACCTCGCCCTCGCACAACGCCGCCATCGAGCCGCATACATGCGTCACCAGGTCGAACTGTCCGCTCGAAAGACCGATATTCATGTTCCTCGCAAGGATGAAATCGCCCAGTATCACCGCCTTGTGCGACTGCCAGCGGGCATTGGCCGACGGGCGGCCCCGCCGCGTATCCGACTCGTCGATCACGTCGTCGTGGATCAGCGACGCCACGTGGATCATCTCCACGAGCATCGCGGCCAGATGCACCCTCCGCCCTTTGGCAGCGCCCTCCACCGGGGAGTTCATCGCCGCCGACAGCATCACCAACAGCGGGCGTATGCCTTTTCCGCGCGAGGAAAGCGCATAACGCAACATGTCGGCAAGCAATTCCCCTTCGGCCGTAAACTGACGGTCGACGAACTCGTCGAACGCCTCCAGTTCCGCAGTCACAGGTTTGCGGATCGTATCGAGTGTAATCATAAAAACAAACTTAACCCAGCGGCAACGGACGCAACATCGCCCGGGACGGGCCCGGATAATCCGGACATCCCGCACACCGGGTCGCCGCATATCTTTGGCAAAGATAGTGATTTTTCGCAATCACGACTCGTCAAGTAAATGTTTTTTCGTACCTTTGCGAAACTTGGATATTTCGCTCGGATAGGCTCGGCCCGGAAATACACGGAACAAGTTTGGTACTCCTTTCGCCCTGCACTATCTTTACCGCAAAAGAAACTTCGGTTTGGATAGGCTGCGGCCCGGGAATGCGCGGAACAGGTTCGACATTCCTCCCGCCCTGCACTATCCTTGGCAACGGTTAACGACAGGGAAAATGGATTTTTCGAAAACGATCATACGCCGGCTGGCGCCGGCTGCGGCGGCGCTCGTCGTCTTCTTCGTAGTGAGCGCGGCCTATTTCGCCCCGCAATTCCGCGGCGAAGTACTGCCCCAGCACGACGTGGTGCAGTACGAAGGCATGGCCAAGGACATCAGCGACATGCGCGCGGCCACGGGCGAAGACCCCCAGTGGACGGGCGGCATGTTCGGCGGCATGCCCGCCTTCCTGATCAACGTGGCCTACCCCGCGCAGATCGTCAAACGCACCGTGGGGCAGGTCGTGAAACTCATCGACACGCCCGCGGCGTTCCTCTTCTTCGCCATGACGGCCATGTGGCTGATGCTGCTCGTCTTCGGCGTCGACCCCTGGGTCGGCATCGTCCCGGCGCTGGCCTACGGGCTCTCGACCTATTTCCTGCTGATCATAGGCGCCGGGCACATCACCAAGATGTGGGCGCTGGTCTATGCCCCGCTGATGATGGGCGGTGCGTGGATGACCCTGCGGGGAAACATGTGGGCGGGCGGGGCGCTCACGGCGCTCACGGCGTCGCTCGAAATCGGCGCCAACCACCCGCAGATCACCTACTATTTCCTCCTGGCCATGGCCGCCTTCTGGATCAGCGAGGGCATCGCGGCCCTGCGGGACAAACGCCTCGGGGACTTCTGGAAACGCACGGCGGTACTCGCCGCCGCAGGCATACTCGCCGCAGGGTCGAATTTCTCGCCCCTGTGGTACACCGCCAGCCACTCCAAAGAGACCATGCGCGGCGGCTCCGAACTGGCCTCGACCTCCGAGACTTCGCAGGACGGGCTGGCGCTCGACTACGCCACGGCCTGGAGCTACGGCCGCACGGAGAGCCTGAACCTGCTGATCCCCGACTTCATGGGGCGCGAATCGGCCACGACCTTCTCGCCCGACGGCGAGGTGGCGGCCGTGCTGAACGAATACGGGCTGCGCGGCGCCGCACAGCAGTTGCCGGCCTACTGGGGCAGCCAACCCTACACCGGCGGCCCGACCTACCTGGGCGCCGCGGCCGTTTTCCTCGCAGCGCTGGGCATCGCCCTGGCACGCGGACGCAACAAATGGTGGATCGTCGCCGTCTCGGTGCTGATGCTCCTGCTGGCATGGGGACGCAACCTGATGTGGTTCACCGAACTGGCCTTCGACCTGCTGCCCGGCTATAACAAGTTCCGCACCGTCTCGATGGCGCTCGTCGTCGTCCAATGGGCCGTGCCGCTGCTGGGAGCACTGGCACTCATGCGGCTGTGGCGCGGGGAAATCCCGCGCCAGAGGCTGCTGCGGGCACTGGCATGGGCCGCGGGCGTCACGGGCGGGCTCTGCCTGCTGCTGGCCGTCGCCGGCAGCGCGTTCTTCGATTTCGGCCGCGCGGAAAGCACCGGGATGATGACCGAACAGTTCCGCCAGTTGTTCGAGGCCAACAACATGCAGGATTACCTCCAGCGCGGCATGGATGCCGAAATGGGCATCGCCACGGGCAATGCCATGGCTGCCGAACGCGCCTCCATGATGCAGGCCGACGCATGGCGCTCGCTGCTGATGATCCTGCTCGCAGCGGGCGGCGTGGCGCTGTTCGCCCTGCGCCGGATCAACAAATACGTGCTCACGGCACTGCTCGCCGCCGTGATGCTGCTCGACCTGGTGCCGGTCGACCTGCGGTTCATTTCGCACGACAACTTCATTTCGGCGCGCCGGAACCAGGTCACGGCCACGGCCGCCGACAAGGCGATCATGGCCGACAAGGAGCCGGGGTTCCGCGTCTTCAACCTCACGGTCAGCCCCTTCCAGGACGCTACGACCTCCTATTTCCACCGCTCCGTGGGCGGCTACCACGGCGCCAAGCTGGCCCGTTACCAGGATCTGATCGACCGCTACCTGAGCTACCGCAACGACGCCGTTCTGGACATGCTCAACACGCGCTACCTGATCGTGCCGGGCGACGGCGGACAGCCCGAAGCGGTGCTCCGCCCGACGGCCAACGGCGCCGCCTGGTTCGTCGACGCGGTCGCCGTGGCGGGGAGCCCGCAACAGGAGATCGACCTGCTCGGGGAAACCGACCTGAAACGAACCGCCGTAATCGCAGAAAAAGACAAGCCGTACACAGAAGGCTGGACGGCGAATCCCGCCGACACGGCGGCCCAACGCACCATCGCCCTCACGGAATACCGTCCCAACTACCTCAGGTACGAATACACCGCCCCCGCAGAGGGCGTGGCGGTATTCTCCGAAATCTTCTATCCCTACGGCTGGACGGCCTACGTCGACGGCGCGGAAGCCCCCTGTTTCCGGGCCGACTACGTGCTCCGCGCCATGAGGCTGCCTGCCGGGCAACATACCGTCGAATGGAAATTCCGCGCCCCGGGCTGGAAGGCGGCCGAAGCCGTGACGCTCGTCTCGTCGCTCACGATCCTGCTCGGCGCCATCGCGGCGGCGATCTGCTGTTTCAGATTCAGGAAGAGAGAGAAAAGAGGGAACGGGGAGGAATAAAAAGAGTGAAAAAAGCAAAGCCACAAACCCGATTGTCATCATAAGAGCAGACATTCAAAAACAAATGAAGACGCGGCCGGAATTCCGGGCAATGAAGTCCCCCGTTTCGAAGGGTGGTTCCGAAGGATTGCCGATAGGCTTCATTTCAGGATCGGGCGGCGGCCCTTTCCACAATAAAAAACAGACGTTCGAAAATGAAAGACGATAAAAGGCTAAAGAGAAAAGTCCGCAACTCCTACATCGTATCGACGGTGAGCATCACCCTCGTGTTGTTCCTGCTGGGCTCGGTGGGCTACCTGATGGTCGCGGCGATGAAGGTCGCCGACACCCTGCAGGAGAGCATCGCCGTGACCGTGGAGCTGGAAAACGGGCTTTCGGACGAACAGAAGGACGCAGTCAACCGGCAGCTCACGGCCGAAGACCTCGTGGCGACGATCGCCTACGTCGGCAAGGAGGAGAAGATCGAGGACGCCGAGTTCCGCAAGATGTTCGCCAGCGAATTCGAGGAAATCCTGAACGAAAACCCGCTGCTCGACTCGTTCGAGCTGACCCTCACGGCCGCCTCGGCCGACAAGGAGCTGCTCGACGGCTTCATCGCCGGCATCTCGAAGATCGCGGGGGTCGAACGGGTGAGCTACCCGGCGCTGATGGCCGAACGGCTGCACGCCACGGTAGGCAAAATCCGGCTGGTACTGGTGCTCTTCGGCGGGGCGCTGCTCGTCATTTCGCTGATCCTGCTGGGCAACACCATCCGGCTGGCCATCTTCTCGAAGCGCTACCTGATCAATACCATGAAACTCGTCGGCGCCACCAAGTGGTTCATCATGAAGCCCTTCCTCGGCAGCAGCATCACGCAGGGCATCCTGGCCGGACTGGGAGCCTCGCTGCTGTTCGGGCTTTCGGTCTACGGGCTCAACGAAGCCGTCCCCGAACTGCTGACGATCGCCGAGGCGGGCAAGGTCGCCATCATCCTCGGCGCGATGATTGCCGGGGGCATCGTAATCTCGGGGCTTTTCACGATCCTCGCGCTGAACAAATTCATCAACATGAAGTCGAACAAGATATACCTTTATTAAATGAAAAAAGCCAATAACACCCCTCCGGAACAGGAAAATCCCCGTATGCCCCTGACCCGCCGCAACTACATTCTGCTGGCCGTCGGGTTCGCCGTCATCCTCCTGGGCTTCGTGCTGATGGCCGGCGGCGGCAGCGATTCGCCCGACGAATTCAACTACGCCATGTTCTCGTGGCGCCGCATCACGCTGGCCCCGATCCTGGTCATCGGCGGTTTCGTCATCGAGATCTACGCCATCATGAAACGCTTCGAAAAATAATCCGCCCGGCCGTCCCGGCGCCCGGCCTCCGGCGGCCCGTTCCGGCCGAGACACAGCGCGCCCCCGCACCGGGGCTCCCGGTGCGGCGCGACGGCACAGGAGATATACCCGCTTAAATCAGTTATGGACACCTTACAAGCCATCCTGCTCGGTATCGTGCAGGGCATTACGGAATTCCTGCCCGTGTCGAGCAGCGGCCACCTGCAGATCGCCAAGGAGCTGCTCGGCGTGGAACTGGAAGAAAACCTCACGTTCGACGTGGCGCTCCACGCCGCCACCGTACTGAGCACCATCGTGGTGCTCTGGAGCGAAGTCTGGCGCCTCCTGAAGGGGCTCTTTTCGCGCCGCTTCAACGCCGAGCAGGCCTACGTGCTAAAGCTCGTACTTTCGATGATCCCCATCGGGGTCATCGGCTTCCTCTTCAAAGACCGGATCAACGCCATGCTCGACGCCCCCTACATCCTGGTAATCGTGGGCGCCATGCTGCTGCTTACCGCGACGCTGCTGGCTTTCGCCTACTACGCCAAGCCGCGCCAGAAGGAGACCATCTCCTACCGCGACGCCCTGATCATCGGCCTGGCGCAGGCCTGCGCCGCCATGCCGGGGCTATCGCGTTCGGGGACGACCATCGCCACCGGACTGTTGCTGGGCAACAAAAAGGCCGCCGTGGCACAATTCTCGTTCCTGATGGTGCTGGCGCCGATCCTGGGCGAAACGCTGCTCGAAGCCGCAAGCGGCGACCTCACGGCCGGCATCGCCACGGGCACGCTCGCCGCCGGGTTCGCAGCCTCGTTCGTCACGGGGTGCCTGGCCTGCAAATTCATGATCGAGATCGTCAAGCGGGGCAAGCTCATCTGGTTCTCGCTCTACTGCGCGCTGGCCGGCCTGGTATCCATCCTAAGCTATTTCTGCTGATGAAGGAGACACTCGACCTGCGGGGCCTCAACTTCGAGGAGGGCTACATCGCCGTCATCGACAAACCCCTGAGCTGGACGTCCACCGACGTCGTACGCAAGATCAAGTCCGCGCTCCGCAGGCTCGGCTACCGCAAGATCAAGGTCGGCCACGCGGGCACGCTCGACCCGCTGGCCACGGGCGTCCTTTTGGTCTGCATCGGCCGCGCCACCAAGATGGTCGACGCCCTGCAGGCCGAGGAGAAGGAGTACGTGGCCGACGTCATGCTGGGTGCCACGACCCCCAGCTACGACCTCGAACATCCCGTCGATGCGACCTTCCCCACGCAGCACATCACGCGCGGGAAGGTACTCGAAGCCCTCGCCGCACTCTCGGGCGAACGCCTCCAGTCGCCGCCGGTCTATTCGGCCAAAAAGATCGATGGCATGCGCGCCTACGAACTGGCTCGCGCGGGCGAGGAGGTCGAAATGCGCAAGGCGCTCGTCCACATCTACGAAATGCAGCTCGAAGAGTACGACCTGCCGCGCATCCGCATCCGCGTACGATGCAGCAAGGGCACCTACATCCGTTCGCTGGCCCACGAAATCGGGCAGGCGCTCGAAAGCGGCGCGCACCTGACTTCCCTTTGCCGGACGCGCAGCGGCGGCTTCAGGGTCGAAAACGCCCACAGTCTCGATGATTTTCTAAAAAAATTGCAGGAACTTGAAACAAAATAGGCTTTTTTGCGTATAGAAATTAATCTGTGTTGTTTATTTCGAACGTAAAATAGAGTATTCCACCTATGAAATTATCGCAATACGGGTATGATTTCGCCCCCGAAATGCTGGCGAAACACCCGACGGAAAACCGGGACGATTCGCGCCTGATGGTCATCGACCGCGCCAAAGGCACCATCGAACACCGTATTTTCAAAGACATCATCGAATACTTCGACGAAAAAGACCTCTTCGTATTCAACGACACCAAAGTCTTCCCGGCACGCCTCTACGGCAACAAGGAGAAGACGGGTGCCGAGATCGAGATCTTCCTGCTGCGCGAACTGAACCGCGAACTGCGGCTTTGGGACGTGCTGGTCGACCCGGCCCGCAAGATCCGCATCGGCAACAAGCTCTACTTCGGCGACGACGACCTGCTGGTGGCCGAGGTGATCGACAATACGACCTCGCGCGGGCGCACGCTGCGCTTCCTGTTCGACGGCTCCTACGAGGAGTTCAAGCAGACGCTTTTCAGCCTGGGCGAGACACCGCTGCCCAAATGGGTGCGCGACAAGGTCGAACCCGAGGACGCCGAGCGCTACCAGACGATCTTCGCCGAGCACGAAGGCGCCGTTGCCGCCCCGACGGCCGGCATGCACTTCTCGAAGCACCTGATGAAGCGCATGGAGATCAAGGGCATCGACCGTGCGTTCGTCACGCTGCACGTCGGGCTGGGCAACTTCCGTACGGTCGACGTCGAAGACCTCTCGAAGCACAAGATGGACTCCGAACAGTTCTTCGTGACCGAAGAGGCTGCCGGGGCGGTGAACGAGGCCAAGCGCAACGGGCGCAAGGTCGCAGCCATCGGCACGACCGTCATGCGCACCCTCGAAACGGCGGTCTCGACCAACGGCATGATCAAGCCGATGGAAGGATGGACGAACAAGTTCATCTTCGCGCCCTACGAGTTCACGGTGGCCGACGCCATGGTGACCAATTTCCATCTGCCTTACTCCACCCAGCTGATGATGGTTGCGGCGTTCGGCGGCTACGAAACGATCATGAACGCCTATAAGATAGCCAAGGAAGAAGGGTACCGATTCGGCACTTACGGCGACGCGATGCTCATTCTTTAAGATTTTTTCACTATCTTTGCACAATAGACCGCGAAAGATCAAATACTCGAACCATGGCAAATAAGATTCTGTACGTCTGTCAGGAGATTACACCCTATCTTCCAGAGACGGAGGCTTCCGGACTTTGCCGCGCTCTCACGCAGGCGATGCAGGAGCGTGGGAACGAAATCCGTACCTTCATGCCGCGCTACGGCTGTATCAACGAACGCCGGCACCAGCTCCACGAGGTAATACGTCTTTCGGGCATGAACCTCATCATCGACGACAACGACCACCAGCTCATCATCAAGGTGGCCTCGATCCCCGCGGCGCGCGTGCAGATCTATTTCATCGACAACGACGACTATTTCTCGCGCAAGGCCGTGCTGACCGACAGCGAAGGGGCGGAATTCCCCGACAACGACGAACGGGCCATCTTCTTCGCCCGCGGCGTGCTGGAAACGGTCAAAAAACTGCGCTGGACGCCGACCATAGTCCATTGCCATGGCTGGTTCTCGGGAGTGATCCCGGTCTACCTGAAACGTGTCTTCGCCGACGACCCGATTTTCCGCGACGTGAAAGTCGTCGTCTCGCTCTACGCCGACGGCTTCCCCGGGGAACTGGACAAGGGCTTCGCCGCGAAGATCGCCGGCGAGGGGGTCAAGGATAAAAATCTCGCAATTCTCGACGTCCCGTCATACGAAAACCTCTGCCGCTTCGTTATGGAATATGCCGACGGTGTGGTCGCAGCTTCCGCAGATGCCGACCCCAAGGTATTGGAGATCGCCCGTGCGAGCGGGAAACCGATGCTCGAATACCAGTCGCCCGAGGCAGCGGACTTTTTCGATAATTACAACCGATTCTATGAAGCGATTCAATAATTTCCGCCGTTTGCTCCGCGCCGCCGCCGTCGTGACGGCCGTCGCTGCGATGACATTCGCGGGCTGCACCAAGGTCGACGACACACTGGGGTCGAACCTCGTGCCGGACAACCAGCAGATGAAAGCGGGTTACCAGACATTCGGCGCCCTGACGCTGACGGGGGATCTCAACCCCAGGCGCTATGTCGAGACGCGGCTTTACCAGACCGACTCGCTCATCACGTCGAACCTCACCTACGGGTACATGGGTTCGATGCTCAGCGATACGTTCGGACTGCGCACGGCAGGGTTCCTCACGCAATACGTCCCCTATGAAATCGACTCGGGCTATTTCGGGTTCCGCCCGATCCTCGACTCGGCGATCATCCTGCTTTCCATCTCCAGCTACGGCAGCGACACGCTCACCTCGCAGGAGTACAACGTATACGAGGTCGTCAGCAACAACTACCTGACCGAGAAACCCGTCGAAAGCGGAAAGTCCGAGCGCGACACGACCTTCTACCTCAATTTCGACCCCGTCAAGGCGGGTGTCGTAGGCGACGACGTGCTTTTCACGTTCACCTTCCCCGACGGAAAGACGACAGGCCCCGCCACCACGTACACCACCATGAAACCGACCCCAAAAGGACGGGAATTCATCAACCGCCTGATGCTTCAGGAGGGCACGTACAAGGGCGACTATTCGATTTACAGCCTCGACAGCCTCGAACAGTGGGTCGCCGAGTTCAAGGGGCTTTACATCGTCCCGGCCGTCGACCAGACGACCCCCAACAAGGGCAACATCTATGCCACGTCGCTCGACGCTTCGGGCTTCGCGATCTACGGGCGTAACCGCCTGGAGAGCGACCCTACGCTGATCGCCGACACGATTTCGATCCCCTACATTTTCTACGACTCTTCGGTCGACTACGGCAACGTGTCGGTCAACACCATCCGCCACGACTACTCGAAAGCCACTTCTCCGCAGAGGTTCGACATTGCGGATGCGGTCGAGACCAACGAGAACCGTCCGCTCAGCAAGCAGGTCTACGTCGAGGGCATGGGCGGCGTCGTAACGGAAATGACCTTCACCGAGGAGTTCTTCAGGCAGCTGGCGCAGATCATCAAGGACGAGAACGCCGCTTCCGCCAAGGAGTTCAACACCCTGGCCATCAACCAGGCCCGGATGTCGGTCTATTTCGCGGGCAGCAACTACGACTGGCAGAACCTGACCGACGTGAAGCACATGATCGAGCAGATGGACGCCTCGCAGAGCCGCCTGGGCCTCTATACCAATTACAAAAAGCTCTCGGGCATCACCGACTACGCCTATGCCTACGAGAAGACCTACAGCACGACGCTGACCTACGGCGGTTACATCAACCGCAGCCGGGGCTGCTACGTGATGGACATCACGGGCCACGTGCAGAGCATGTGGAACTACTACCAGGAGGCCGTGAAGGAGCTGGGCGAGAACGCCCCGTGGGAAGAGATCGCGGAGAGAATCAAAACCAGGACTATGTACATGGGGCCCGAGGCATACGGCCTCTACACCCAGAATTACAGTGTGATGCAGGGTATGACGCCCTCGGACGGGTCGCTGACCAAGGAGGATGCCCCGATCAAGATCGACATCGCCTATACCCTGGTCAAATAAAGGATCAACAGCACGGAATGCGAAACCTAAGTACTCATGCTTAGGTTTTCGCATTTCAGAAAAGCCATAAAGAACGCATGCAGGAAAATTTAGTAATCGTCGAGTCCCCCGCCAAGGCCAAAACCATCGAGAAGTTCCTCGGCAAGGACTATATCGTCAAGTCGAGTTTCGGACACATCCGCGACCTGTCGAAAAAAGACCTGGGCATCAATATCGACGACGAGTTCAAGCCCGTCTATGAAATCCCGGGCGACAAGAAGAAAGTGGTGGACGAACTGACCAAACTTGCCAAGAGCAAGACCGTATGGCTGGCGTCCGATGAAGACCGCGAAGGAGAAGCCATCGCATGGCACCTGACCGAAGTGTTGGGGCTCCCCGTCGACCAGACCAAGCGCATCGTCTTCCACGAAATCACCAAGCGGGCGATTCTCGAAGCCATCGAGAACCCTCGCACGGTCAACATGGATCTGGTCAATGCACAGCAGGCACGACGTATCCTCGACCGCCTGGTCGGCTTCGAGCTTTCGCCCGTGCTGTGGAAGAAAGTGCGGCCGTCGCTTTCGGCCGGCCGCGTGCAGAGCGTCGCCGTACGGCTGATCGTCGAGCGCGAGCGCGAGATCATCGCCTTCCGCTCGGCACCCTATTTCCGCGTCGTGGCACAGTTCTACGCGGCCAACGACCCCGAAAAGACCATCTTCAAGGCCGAACTCCCGTCGCGCTTCGAAACGCAGGCCGAGGCCGAGGCATTCCTCCGCAGTTGCATCGGCGCTACATTCACCGTGTCGAAAGCCGAAGAGAAACCCGCACAGCGTTTCCCGGCACCTCCGTTCACGACCTCGACGCTCCAGCAGGAGGCGGGCCGCAAGCTGGGCATGTCCGTTTCGCAGACGATGTCCGTCGCCCAGCACCTCTACGAGCAGGGTCTCATCACCTACATGCGTACCGACTCCGTAAACCTCTCGCAACAGGCACTGGCCCAGTGCAAGGAGGAGATCACGAAACTCTACGGCGAAAAATATTCGTCATGGCATAACTATAAGACCAAGACCAAGGGGGCCCAGGAGGCGCACGAGGCTATCCGCCCGTCGTATATCGACCGCCAGTCGATCGAAGGCACCCCGGCCGAAAAGAAACTCTACGACCTGATCTGGAAGCGCACCGTAGCTTCGCAAATGGTCTGCGCCGAACTCGACCGCACGACCATCGTGATCGACATGTCGGGGTCGTCGCAGCAATTCGTCGCCACGGGCGAAGTCGTCCGCTTCGACGGCTTCCTGCGCCTCTACTCCGAATCCACGGATGACGACCAGGCCGCCGAAAGCGGCGAAGGGCTGCTCCCGAAGATGGCCCAGGGCGACGAACTGCTTTCGACGCAGATCACCGCCACGGAGCGCTTCACGCAGGCCCCAGCGCGTTACAACGAAGCCTCGCTGGTCAAGCGCCTCGAAGAGCTGGGCATCGGACGCCCCTCGACCTATGCGCCGACCATCACGACGATCATCAACCGCGGCTACGTGGTCAAGCAAAACAAGGAGGGGCAGAAACGCAGCTACGTACAGATGACCCTCACGGGCGACAAGCTCGCCACGAAAAACCTCTCGGAAAGCTACGGCAAGGAGAAGAACCGCCTTTCGCCGACGGACATCGGCATGGTCGTCAACGACTACCTCGAAACGCAGTTCAAGCCGATCATGGACTATAACTTCACGGCCAGCGTCGAAAAGGAATTCGACCGCATCGCCGACGGCGACATCACGTGGGTGAAGATGATCCACGATTTCTACGGCCCCTTCCACCAGATGGTCGACACGGCCATCGGCACGCAGACCGACAAGAAGAGCCAGGCACGCATCCTGGGCAACGACCCCAAAACGGGACATATCGTCAAGGCCCGCATCGGCCGTTACGGCCCGATGGTCGAGATCGAAGGCGAAGAGGGCCAGAAAGGGCGCTTCGCCTCGCTCAAAAAGGGCCAGCTGATCGAGTCGATCACGCTCGAGGAGGCGTTGGCGCTCTTCGCGCTGCCCCGCGACCTGGGCCAGCTCGACGGCGAGGAACTCTCGGTGGGCATCGGCAAGTACGGGCCCTACGTGCGCCACGGCAAATCGTTCGCATCGCTGCAAAAGGGCGACGACCCCTACACGCTCACCTACGAGCGGGCCGTGGAGATCGTCCATGCCCAGAAGGCTGCGGCCGCCGCGGCCAACACTCCGCTGCGGAGCTTCCCCGAAGAGCCCGACATGCTGGTCAAGAACGGCCGTTACGGGGCCTACATCGCCTACAAGGGCAAGAACTACCGCCTGCCCAAGGGCAGCAAACCCGAAGAACTCACGCTCGACGACTGCCTGAAGATCGTCGCCGACTCGAAGAAATAACAGAACCTATAACTAAACTGTAACGCAATGAAGAAACTCCTGCTAACCCTCGTTGCCTTCTGCGCCGCATTTACGGCTGCGGCACAGACCCCGGACACGACCGCCGCCGAAGGCTACCGGTTCACCGACGTCAAACTGATCCCCATGACCCCGGTCAAGGATCAGAGCCGTAGCGGCACCTGCTGGTGCTACTCGACCCTTTCGTTCCTCGAAGGTGAAATCCTGCGTGCGGGAGGCGCCCCCGTGCACCTCTCCGAAATGTGGATCGTCCGCCATACGTTCATGGAAAAAGCCGTGAAATACATCCGCATGCACGGCGAGATCAACTTCGCCGAAGGCGGGGCCTCGCGCGACGTGACGGAAGGCATCCGCAACTACGGCATCGTCCCGTTCGAAGCCTACCCGGGCTTCAACTACGGCACCGAGAAAGCCGATTTCCACGAACTCTCGCGCGTGCTGAAAGCCTACCTCGACGCAGTGATGGAGGCCAGCACCAAATCTTCGAACAAGCCGCTCTCGACGGCTTGGAAACGGGGTTTCAACGCCATCTTGGACGAATATTTCGGCCCGATGCCCGAGACCTTCACCTATCAGGGCAAGGAATACACGCCCCGGACGTTCGCCGCCTCGCTGCCGATCGACATCGACGACTATATCGACATCAGTTCGTTCACACACCACCCCTTCTATACGCAATTCATCATCGAGGTGCCCGATAACTGGATGTGGGGCACGGTCTACAACCTTCCGCTCGACGAAATGATGGCCGTCGTGGACAACGCACTGGAGAACGGTTATCCCGTCGCATGGGGAACCGACGTAAGCGAAAAGGGATTCAGCCGCACCAAGGCGATCGGCATCGTACCGGCCGCCGACCTCGAAGGCATGGGCGGTACCGAAGCCGAGCGCTGGGGCAAACTGACGCAGAAGGAGAAGGACGACGCACTCTACAAGTTCGACAAGCCGGGCAAGGAGCTCGACATCACCCAGGAGATGCGTCAGGTGGCTTTCGACAACTACGAAACCACCGACGACCACGGCATGGTCATCATGGGTACGGCCACCGACCAGGCAGGCAACCACTACTACAAGGTGCAGAATTCATGGGATGTACGTCCGCCCTACGACGGATTCTGGTATTTCTCGCGCCCGTTCGTCGCTTACAAGACAACCTCGGTCATGGTCAACAAGCACGCCCTGCCCAAGGAGATTGCCAAGAAACTGGGCATCAAATAACCCGGGCGTAACGACCGCCCCTGAGAAGCCTCAGCCGCATGGCGGTAGGGAGCCCGAAATGAAAAGCGGCCCGACTTTGACAGTCGGGCCGCTTTCGTATATCGAAGTTTTAACTCTTTTCCGAAAATAAAAGGGAGATATTACATCTCGCGCAGCTTGATGCTCTCTCCCAACATAATCAGGGCGGTGCGTAACCACTCATTGATCCTTGCTTTCATACTAAATAATTTTAAATAATTCTTAAAATATTTTATCATTTAAGACAAGGCAAAAGTACTACGGCAAAAGCAAACTTCCAAATATTTTATTAAGATTTTTTAAGAAATATGTAAATTTTTTGAATAAACCCTCTATTCCTCCACCTCTACCCCCAGCAGCCGCACCAGGTCAATCGCCTGCAATGCATTGATCTTCAAACCCTTTAATTCAAACGAATCGACCTCGCCGACCCGCATGCCGCGGATGTCGGAATCGGCGAACGAAAGCCCGCGCAGGCGCGTGCCGCGGAATTCGCCCTGCGTCAGGTCGCAGCGCGAAAAGGCGACCTTCTCCAGGCGGCACTCGTCGAACACGGCACCCCGCATGACTCCCTGCCCGTGCGCCACGAAACGCAAGCGCCCCAGTGCGAAATTGGCGAATTCCGCCTTGCAGCGCTCGAAGGCCACATGCTGCATCGTCGCCTCGGAGAGGTTCGTCCCCATGAGCTTGCAATCCAGGAACTCCACCCGCTGGAAACTGCACCCCGTCAGGTCGGCGTTCGACAGGTCGCAGTTCCGGAAGGTCACATCCGTGAAATGCGATCCGCGCAGCGTGCACGCCGGGAAAAGGCAGCCCGCGAAAAGGCACGACTGCACCCAGATATGTTCCCGGTCAAGGTGCGGGAAAACAATGCTGCGGAAAATGCCTCCGGCAATCTCTTCGCCTTCGGTCAACGCCCTGCCATCGGTATGTTCCACGGGATCGGCGGCCGGGACTGGTCTGGTTATCTGCATCTTTAAGTTCGGTAAACGGCCACCCGTATACCCGCCTGCAAAGCCGCGCACGGGAGGGTCGCCGCAGCAAAGGTAAGAATTTATCCCGGAAGGCCGCGCCCTTCTCCGCCACGCTCGCGCCGTTTTGCGCATACGGAAAATAATTCCTATCTTTGGGTCGCCTTTCACCCGAACGATTCATGAAAAAGGGATACAGAACCATTTTGACGGCCTGTATGCTGTTGATAGCATATACCGCCGCGGGACAGCAACCCGAGAAGGACATGGACGCCTTCCCCTCGACCGAGGAAGCCCTGTCCCAGATCGGAAGCGCCGCAGCCCGCTCCCCGAAACAGCCTGCCGACACCGCAGCCCTCACATCGCCGGCCCAACGCAAAGGCTTCATACGCCGCATCATCGACTATTACAGCCGTTCGAATATCGACCGTACGTTCGAAAAGAAAATCGACTGGAGCATCGTCCCCGGCCCGAACTATTCGTCGGATGTCGGCTTCGGCATCGGGTTCCTCGTGGCGGGGCTTTACCGAATAGACCGCACGGACTCCGTGACCGCCCCGTCGAATATCTCGATCTACGGCAACGTCACGACCGAAAAATTCGTCCTGCTCCGCTTCTCGGGCGACAACATCTTCAACCACAACAAACAACGCCTGAGCTACGCCGGGGCCTTCGTCTATTTTCCGGGTGCCTTCTACGGCGTGGGCTACAACGCCGGCGCGGAGGGCTACGCACAGGAGCTCACCACCACGATGGGCATCTTCCGCATCTCCTACTGCACGGCGCTCGCCGGACGCTTTTACATCGGCGTCAGCGGGGGCATCGACTACACCGGGGCGAAGTACAAAGACACAGGCATGGTCGCCTATATGAATAATGTCAAAGCCGACGTAGACGCCGGGAAGCCGGTTCCGGGTGGCAGGATGGGCGAACTATACACCCTCTGGCAGGAGGGGCGCTACGACCCGGCCAAGCAGGATCCCTTCTCGAATTACATTACCGAATCGGGCGACAATCCGAACGCCTTCAACACCAGCCTCGGCCTCTTCGCCCAATACGACACGCGCGACGTGACATTCAACGCTTCGAGGGGCATCTTCATCAAGGCCGAAGCCAAGTGGTACCCCGAATGGCTGGGCAATACGCGCCGCAACTTCGGACGCTTCACCCTGACCTTCGACTTCTACCGGAAACTCTGGAAAGGCGCCATCTTCGCCTACGACCTCTACGCCGACTTCACGGCCGGCACCCCTTCGTGGCACATGTACGCCAAGATGGGCGGCATGGAACGCATGCGCGGCTACTACGAAGGGCGCTACCGCGACAAAAGGCTCGTCGAGACGCAGATCGAGCTGCGCCAGAAAATCTACCGCCGCCACGGCGTCGTAGCCTGGATCGGCGGCGGACAGGTCTGGGGCACCGACAAATTCCGCTGGGACAACACCCTTTACAGCTTCGGCTGCGGCTACCGGTTCGAGTTCAAGAACCGGATGAACATCCGCCTCGACTACGGCTGGGGCGTCTACGGCAACCAAAACCTGCCGTGGGATCGCAAACGCTCCTCGGCCTTCCTCTTCACGGCCTCCGAAGCCTTCTAAGAGCCTGCGCCGCGCGAACAGGACACATATGGGAAAGCCCCTCCTCGGGAGGGGCTTTCCCATGCGGTAATCCCGCCGGGACTATACCGTATATACCGTGATAAACCCGTCGGCACGATGCAGCGTGAGCCGGATCGCCTCCCCGCCGCCGATGCGCCCGACAACGATTCCGGCCGCAAAATCCACCGCCTCCACCCGCAGGTCGTGCAGCAAGTCCAGCCCCGGGCGCCGGGCATATTTGTAGAGCGCCTCCTTGGCGCACCAGACAGCGGCAGGCAGCAACGGATCGCCGGACAGCGCCAGCTCGGAGGGGGACATGTAACGCGGCGCGGCACGGCTGAAATCCCGCGCCTCGGGCTCGATGTCGACCGCGCAGGGGACATCGGACAGACAGACGGCCACACGCCCCCTGCAATGCGAAACCCCGACGTATACCCCGTCCCTGTCGACGACCGGAGCCCCGGCGGCATCGTAGGCAATCCGCACATCCGCACCCAGTTCCCGGCGGACGACGGCCCGCCACGTGAGGTATTCCCGGCGCCGGCCCTCCCGCACAAAACGCCCGGCCTCGGCCAATTCGTCGGATGTCACCCACCCGGCTACTCCGGCCTCGTCCATCGGCGGCTCTATGAAGAGTGCCTTTCCCATCGTTCACTGCAAGTCCACACGGATTTTATCGACACGGTGCCCGTCCATCTCCTGCACCGTAAAACGGATGTCGTGCGACGTAAAGACATCGCCCTTGCGGGGGAAGTCGCGTTTGAGTTCGAGCATCAGCCCGGCGAGGGTCTCGGCATCGCCCTTCACGTCGGCAAAGGTCTCCTCGTCGATCCCCAGCACCCGTTCGAAATCGCCCAGGTGGCTCTTGCCGTCGAAGAGGTAACTCTTCTCGTCGAGACGCGTGAAGAAACTCTCGTCGGCATCGCTTTCGTCTGAAATCTCGCCCACGATCTCCTCGATGATATCTTCCAGCGACACCAGCCCCAGCGTCGAACCGTACTCGTCGACGACGATCGCCATGTGCACCTTGTTCGACTGGAAGTCGCCCAGCAGGTCGTTGATCTTCTTATGCTCGGGCACGAAATAGGGCTTGCGCACCAACTGCTGCCAGCCGAATTCGTTGCCGTGGTTGATATAGGGGAGCAGATCCTTGACATAGAGCGTCCCCCTGATATTGTCGATATCCTCTTCGTATACCGGGATACGCGAAAAACCCGACCGGATGATCGTCTGCTTGACGGTCTCGTAATCGTCCGTCACCGAGAGCGCCGTAATGTCCACGCGGGGTTTCATGATCTCCTGCACCTCGGTATTCACGAAGTTGACGATCCCCGACAGCATCACATGCTCCTCGGGGCTCGAACTCTGGGTCATATCCACGGCGTCGGCCAGTTCGTCGAGCGAAATCTCGCTCTTGTGCGCCGCCTTTTCGCTGATGCGGCTGCTCGTGCGCACCAGGATGTAGGAGAGCGGATAGAAAATCCACCGCAACACCCTGAGCGGCCGTGCCGCGAACTGCGCGAAACGCACCGGCATGGTCTGCGCCAATACTTTGGGCAGTATCTCGCCGAACAGCAGCAGCAGGAAAGTCACCAGTACGGTCTTGAACAGGAACTCGAAACGCAGGAACGTAAAAACCGAGTCGATGATACCCGACACGAGGATGACGATGCAGATATTCACCAGGTTGTTGACCACCAGAATCGTCGCCAGCAGCACGTCGACATTCGTCAGCAAGTGCAACACCGCCTCCGCCGAAGCGGTCGTGCGCGTCTGCAGGCGGCGGATATCCTTATGCGACAGGGAGAAAAACGAAGTTTCAGCCCCCGATACGAGCGCTGAAACGCACAGCAGTCCCAACGTCACCGCGCACAGCACGGCGATATGGCCCGAAAACCCGTTGAATGCGATCCATGAAGCGGTACTCTCCAAACTTGCGCGGATTTAGTTAGTCAAAAAGCGATCCGCCCTGCGAATCGGCAGCCTGCTGGCTGTTTTCGGACTCCTCGCGCAGCACCTCCTTGCGTCCGCCGGGCATCTGCACGATGAACTTCGAGTTGCGCGACTGGTAGGCCGGTTTGGCCAGCAGCAGTTCGATGTTGTTGTAGCGGGTTGACTTGGCGCCGAGCATCACCTGCTCGGGCGGCCGCTGCGGCGGCGCAACGGGCTTGATCGGCTCCAGCACGGGAGCCACAGGCTCCTTCACCGGTTCCGTGATACGCGCCGGGGGGATGATCTGCTTCATCACGTCGACGGACGCATCGCCCGAGAACCCCGTGGCCACCACCACCAGTTCGATGGCGTTGCCCAGCTGGGGCTTCTCGCTCGTACCCCAGATAATATTGGCGTTGTGTATCACGCCGTTGTCGTCCTGCACGCTGGCATGCGCCTGGATATACTCCAGGATGCGCACCACCTCCTCGTACATCAGCGAGTCGGCGTTCGACACCGAAATGTTCAGCAGGATATTCTTCGCACCCGAGATCAGGTTGTGATCCAGAAGCGGCGAACGCAGCGAAGCCTCGGCAGCAGTCTCGGCGCGGTTGTCGCCTTCGGCCGTAGCCACGGCCATATGCGCGCGGCCGCTGTCGCGCATCACCTTCGACACATCGGCGAAGTCGACGTTCACCAGGTCGCTCTCGACCGTGATGATCTCGGCGATGCCCTTCGCCGCCGAACACAGAATGTCGTCGGCCTTGCCGAACGCCTGCTTGAGCGACAGGCGCCCGTATATTTCGAGGATATTCTCGTTGTTGATAATCAGCAGCGAATCGACATTCTGGCGCAGTTCCTCGATCCCGCGGAAGGCCTGTTCATAGCGGATCTTACCCTCGACGGCCAGCGGCGAGGTGACGATCGCCACAGTCAGCAGCCCCATCTCCTTGGCCAGCTTGGCGATGACGGGCGAAGCGCCCGTACCCGTACCGCCGCCCATGCCGGCCGTGATGAACAGCATCCGAGTCCCGGCCTCTTCGAGGTGCTGGCGGATTTCGGGCAGCGACTCGACTGCGGCACGGCGGCCGTTCTCCGGGTCGTTCCCCGCACCGAGGCCCTCGGCGCCGAGGCGTATCTTCAGCTCCACTGGGCTCTTGTCCAACGCCTGCTGGTCGGTATTGCAAACCATGAACGTCACGCCCCGTATACCCAGGTTCCACATATGGTTCACGGCATTCCCGCCGGCACCGCCGACACCGACCACCATAATGATCGACCCGTCCGTTTTCGGGGCTTTGATTTCCGACATCAATTCGTCTGTCATATCTCTTTACTCCTTTCTTCTGATTAATTCCCACGCGGGGCTAACGCCCGCAAATCCTCCTCACGCCCGGCCGCCTAAAGGGCCGGTTGCAGCCCTCAGCATCAGATCTCCTCGTCCTCGGCGGCCGTAAAGCTCTTGTTGATCTTGTCGAAGGTCTTCTGGAAGATCGACCCCCAGTCGCGCTTGCGCTTGGGTTCGATCACGGGGGCCCTCAGCTGCTCATCTTCCCGCTCCTGCCCCCTTGCCGCGGCATCCTCATCGGGCGCAGGCTGTGCCGCCGCGGAAGCCGGCCCCTGTGCGGGCTGCTGGAACCGCGGCGTATGGCGGAACTCGGATGCGGCCTGGGACTGCTGGGGCTGGAATCCCGGGCGGGGTTCCGCAGGCCGGGACGCCGGCGAGGCCGGACGCTCGATCACCGCGCAGGCACCCTGCTCGGCGCCCTTGAGCAAAATACCGACCGCCGTGGCATAGGCCGGGTCTGCGACCTTCTCCTTCGACTCCTCCGCAACGCCGGTCTCGGCCGATGCGATTCGCACGTCCATGCCCGTCACGCGGCGGAACAACTCGTCCACATCCTTCAGCTTGGCCGAACCTCCCGTCAGGACAATACCGTAGGCCAGCTTGCCGGCATACCCCGAATCCCGGATCTCCTGCAATACGAACTCCGCAATATCCGTGGCACGGGCTTCGATCACCGTCGCCAGGTTGCGCAGCAGGATGTCCTTCGCTTCGCGGGCCGTGCGGCCGTTGACGCGGATCAGTTTGTCCTCCGGGGCCAGGTCGGCCACCGCCGAACCGTATTTCTGTTTGAGGCTTTCCACATGTTTCTCGGGCACGCTCATCGTGCGGATGTCGCGGTTGATGGCCATGGCCCCCATCGGGATCGTGGCGATATAACGCACCACGTTGCGGTAATAAACCGCCACATCCGTCACGCCGCCGCCGATGTCGACTACCGCTACGCCCTCCTCCTTCTCGTCGGGCAGCAGCACGGCCTCGGCCGTGGCGATGGCATTCGACGTCACGCCCAGCATCTTTATGCCGAGCCGCTTGAGCGCCATGTCGAGCCGCTGCATCGGCGTGCGCAGGCAAAGGATGAAATTGAACGTCGACGAGAGTTTCTTGCCGAACGACCCCACGGGGTTCTTGACCTCCTGGTTGTCGTCGACCACATAGTTCTGGGGCACACGCTCCATGATGGTCTCGTCGTCGGGCGCCTGTACGTTCCGCATGCGGTCGAACAGCGCGTCGACGTCCTTCTGGTTGACGCCGTTCTGGGGATCGTAGACGAAGACATGATCCGTATGGCGCGCACAGCGCACGAAATCGCCCGAAATACCGGCATAGGCCTCCGTGATCCGGATACCCAGCTGCTCTTCGGCTTCGGACATGGCTTCGCGGATGGCGCGGCTCACCAGTTCGATATTCTCGATCTTGCCCGCATTGACCCCCTCGACGGGCTTCGACACGATCGACGCCACATCCATCCGGCCTTCGGCGACCTTCTCGCCGACAGCCACCACGACGTTCGACGAGCCCAGGTCGACGGCAACGGTATAATTCTTTCTTTCCACGGTATATTTCCTTTTTATTTCTTGCAAACCACCTGATCCTTGTATCTGATATCTATCGTCCTGTACGCATCCCAGCCGATGTTCTGCAACCCGCTGCGGTAGAAGCGCATCAACTTGTCGAACTTACGCTCCACCTGCTCGATGCGCCCGAAAAGAATGGTGTGGCGTCCGCTCCGCGGCACCAGTTCCACCTCCAACGCTCCGCTGGGGGTCGTCCGGGCCGCAATCTGCACCACTTCCGACCTCCAGAAATCGTCCTCTTCGACGAACTCTACAAAGGTAAGGAGTTTCATGAAATCTTCGTAGCTTTTCTCCAACTTTTTTTGTTTCAGCCGCTCGGCCTCCTGCTGCCGAGCGATACGGTCGATCCCCTCCTGGATCATACGCGCCTCGTAGCGGTATTTGCGGCGCATTTCGACCTTGTGGCGGCGCAGTTCGCCGACCCGTTTGTCGAACTCGGCCGAGCTTTCCAGCCGCCACCACTGTTTCTTGACCCGCATACGGCGCAGCGCCGACAGGTTGCGGTCGTTCTGCAGTTCGCGCCTGTAAAGCGGGTACTTCTCCCGCTCCAGCTCCGCGATCCGTTTGTCCACCTTCGCCGACTCGGTGTCGATATGCGCCCGCACGGAACCGGCATACCCCGCGGGAAACGGCGGGCGGTAGCTGCCCGTCACGACCGGCACGTAAAGCGACGATGCCCGCGGCGCGGCGAACACATAGCCCTCCGCCGTGACGTACGAATCCACGCCGTCCACCAGCAGCCGCACGAGCGGCCTTCGCTGGCTGATATCCACGTGCAGCACCCCGTCATAGGTGACATAGGCGTCCACCCGCTCCACGAACCCGTTCCTGGCGATCATCTCCTCGATCTGCGTCAAAGACACCTTATCAACTGCCGTGCCTTTCGTCTTGATCCCGCTGTGCGCGATCCACCCGCGCACCATGCGCCCCGACACCAGATAGCCCGTCGACGAGCTGTCGACGACCTCGATCTCGACCTTCCCGACCGTCCTCGCGGCACGCAGACGCTGCGCCGTGGAGCCCGCATAGAGGATATATGCGGCCACAGCGCCCCACAAAAGGGCCAGCAATGCGTATCGGAGGTAGCGGTTCATCGCGCGTCAGCTTTTAGCTTCGAGTTTTTCGGCCAGCGCCCCGCAGCAGGCGTCGATATTGCCCGCCCCGAAGCTCACCACCACGTCCGTATCCATCGCCGCGACCGTATCGGCCAGCGCCTCCCTGCCGACGATGCGGCACGGCACGGCCACGCGCCGGGCGATGAGCTCCGATGTGACGCCGGGGATCGGCTCCTCGCGCGCCGGGTAGATCGGCAGCAGCACCACCTCGTCGGCATGCGACAGCGACTCGGCGAACTCTTCGTAAAGGTCGCGCGTGCGGGTGTAGAGGTGGGGCTGGAACAGCGCCGTAATGCGCCGTCCCGGGAACATCTTCCGCACGGAGGTCAGCGTCGCCGCCAGTTCGCGCGGATGGTGCGCGTAATCGTCCATGTAGACCTGCCTGGGGGTGTTGACATAGAATTCGAAACGGCGCTTCACGCCCGAGAACGACGCCAGCGCCCCGCGCAGGGCGTCCGCATCCAACGCAACCCCTTCGGCCCTGGCCGCGCACCATACCGAGGCCACGGCCGCCACCGAATTTTCGATGTTGACCCAGCCCGGAATGCCCAGCGTGCAGCCTTCGATCGCACCGCCCGGCACTACGATATCATATCGGTAATGGCCTCCCTCGAGCAACTGCACGTTACGGGCATAGAAGTCGCACGGCACGTCGTACGAATAGCGGTACACCGTAATCTGCGGATTGTCCACCACGATGTCCGTCCCTTGCTTGATGACGAGGAACCCGCCGGGGCGTATCTGCCGCACGAACTGCGCGAAAGCCTCCTTCACCGCCTCGTGCGTCCCGTAAATGTCGAGGTGATCCGCGTCGGCCGACGTGACCACCGCCACATCGGGATAGAGCCGCAGGAACGAACGGTCGAACTCGTCGGCCTCGACGGCCAGCCGCCCGCCCGAAAGGCGGGATTCGGCAGCGGCGCATCCCTCCCCCGCGGGCGGGCGCATCCCCTGCACCCCGCAGCCGTCCAGCACCAGGTTGCCGCCGAAATTCTTCGAGATACCGCCCAGAAAGGCACTACCGCCACCCGTCAGGGCGCGGTTCAGCCATGCCACGAGCGTCGACGTCGTAGTCTTGCCGTGCGTCCCCGCCACGGCCATCACGTACTTGCCTTCGGCGAGGTGCCCCAACATCTGCGAGCGCTTCTCGATACGGAACCCGTGGCCGGCGAAATAGCGGTACTCGCCGTGCTCCTGCGGCACGGCCGGGGTATAAACCACCATCGTCGCCGCCGGGTCGAGGAACTCCGAGGGGATCAGCCGCACGTCGTCCTCGAAATGGATCGCCGCCCCCTCGGCCGACAACTCGTCCGTCAGGTGCGAAGGCGTGCGGTCGTAGCCGGCCACCTTTTTACCCTCGTGCAGGAAATAGCGGGCCAGGGCGCTCATGCCGATGCCGCCGATACCCAGAAAATATACTTTTTGAAACTCCATCTGCTCAATTCTTGATTTTCACACCGCCGCCCGCCGTGCAGGTGCAGCCCGTCCCGTGAAGACAGGTGCCGCCTGCGCCCTGCGGCTTCACGGCCGTGCGGTCACTTCATTACCTTTTCGATTTCATCCACGATCCGATCCGCCGCGTCGGGTCGCGCCAGCTTCTCGAGGTTTTCGCTCATCCTGCGCAGCGCCTCCCCGTCGGCGAGCAGCTCCATCGCCCGCGCCATCGCCCGCGTGCGGGCCTCGGCATCGGGTACTACGACCGCCGCGCCCTTGGCCTCCAGCGCCCGGGCGTTCTTCGTCTGGTGATCCTCGGCCACGTTGGGCGAAGGCACGAACAACACGGGCCTGGCCACCAGGCACAGCTCCGAGACCGTTCCGGCGCCGCTGCGCGACACGACCAGATCGGCCGCCGCATAGGCGTAGTCCATGCGGTCGATGAAAGCTCCCTGCCAGATATTCCCCGTCGGGTGCGCCGCCAGGAACGCCTGCATCTCGCGCTCGTAGTATTTCCCCGTCTGCCAGATCACCTGCACCGGGGCGTCGGCGCCTCCGAGCGAGAGTATCCACGCCTTCATCATCTCGTTGAGCGACCGCGTCCCGAGCGACCCGCCCACGACCAGCACCACCGGGAGTTCCGCTCTAAAGCCGTAATAGGCCAACGCCTCGCCCCGGTCGGCTCCCTCTTTCGAGAAGCGGCCCCGCAGGGGATTGCCCGTCATCGTGATCCTGTCGGCCGGGAAAAAGCGTTCCATGCCCTCGTAGGCGACGCAGATCCGCTTCGCCCGCCTGGACAGTATCTTGTTAGTCAGCCCGGCATAGGAGTTCTGCTCCTGAATCACCGTCGGCACCCCCAGCCGCTGTGCGGCCCACAACACCGGGGCGCTGGCGTAGCCCCCGAAGCCCACCACCGCATCGGCCCCGAAATCGCGGATGGTCTTTTTCGCCATCCGGATGCTCCGGAGCACCTTCAGCGGCACCGCGAGGTTGTGCCAGTCCATGCGCCGCTGCAACCCCGCAATCGGCAGCCCGACGATACGGTAGCCCAGCGCCGGCACCTTCTCCATCTCCATTTTGCCCTCGGCGCCGACGAACAACAACTCCACATCGTCGCCGAACCGCCGCTCGAGCGCCTCGGCAACCGCCACGGCCGGATAGATATGTCCGCCCGTTCCGCCGCCCGAAAGTATGATCTTCTTCATATCCCGTTATTTTCCTATTTCGACGGGTTCTCCGAGGAATTTCGGGTTTTTTCCCGTCCATAAATCCATGAACATCCTGACCCGCGCCAGCTTTTCCCGGAGCCTGGTCTTCATGCCACCGTACGCCGCCACGTCTGCGGCATTGTACCCTACGGCATCGAGCCCCAACGCCTGCGCGATGTAAACCGCACGGCGGTTATGGAACTCCTGTGAGATTACCGTGAAGCTCTCCTGCCCGAATACCTTTTCCATACGGACGACCGAATCGTACGTCCGGAACCCGGCATAGTCGAGGTATATCGCCTCCGCCGGCACGCCCCGTCCGACGAGCGCCTCCTTCATGTCCTGCGGCTCGTTGTAACCCTTGCGGCCGTTGTCGCCGCTGATGACCAAGTACTCCACTTTGCCGGCATGGTACAGTGCCGCGGCCGCATCGACCCGGTTGTAGAAATACGCATTCGGACGTCCCGAACGCACCGTCCGCGAAGTCCCGAGCAGCAACCCCGCCCGGTTGGCGGGCACCTCCCCGGGCGAGGCGTATACCCGGCCGTCTGTCGCCCGCTGCACGGCATACCCGGCGGCGGATACCGCCACGGTAGCCAGCACCGCCCCGGCGGCCGCCGCCCATGCCATTGTCTTCAGCCATTTTTTCATCACCGTCCCCAGTTACCCCGATCCAGCGACCGGTAATTGATCGCCTCGGCCACATCGGCCGCCGCAATATCCTCCCGCCCCGCCAGGTCGGCGATCGTGCGCGCCACCTTCAGGATACGGTCGTAAGCCCGCGCCGAAAGGTTCAGCCGCTCCATCGCCCGCTCCAACAGCGCCGCCGAAGCGGCATCCGGGCGGCAGTATTCGCGCAGCATGGCCGCGTTCATCATCGCATTGGTATGCACCCCCTGCGCACCGCGGAACCGCACGGCCTGCACCTCCCGCGCCCACACGACCCGCGCACGGATCGCAGCGCTGGACTCCCCGGGCGCCGCCGCCGAAAGCTCCGCCGCACTAACGGGCGTCACCTCGACATGCATGTCGATCCTGTCCATCAGCGGCCCCGAAATCCGGCTCATGTAGCGGTGCACCGACCCCGGCGAGCAGACGCACTCCCGGGCCGGGTGATTGTAATACCCGCACGGACAGGGGTTCATCGCCGCCACGAGCGTAAAGTTCGCCGGGTATTCCACGCTGTATTTGGCCCGCGACACGGTTATTTTTTTCTCCTCCAACGGCTGTCGCAGCACCTCCAGCACGCTGCGCCCGAACTCGGGCAGTTCGTCGAGGAACAGCACCCCGTTGTGCGCCAGCGACACCTCGCCCGGCCGCGGCGACTGCCCGCCGCCGATCAGCGCCACCTGCGAGATGGTGTGGTGCGGAGCCCTGTAGGGCCTGCGCGCCATCAGCCCGCCGGCAACCCCTGCCTTCCCGGCCACGGAGTGTATCTTGGTCGTCTCCAGCGCCTCTCCGGGCGACAGCGGCGGCAGGATCGTCGGCATACGCCGCGCCAGCATCGTCTTTCCCGAACCCGGTGCACCGATCATCAGCACGTTGTGCCCTCCCGCCGCGGCGATCTCCAGCGCCCGCTTGGCGAGCGCCTGCCCCTTCACGTCGGCGAAATCCTCCTCGTAACGCCCCGCGGCGACTTCGAACGGCTCCGCCGCCCCGGGCACGGCGGGCTCGATCTCCGCCTCGCCGTTCAGCAGCGCCATCACCTCCTTCAGGCTCCCGGCGCCCAGCACGTCGATGCCCTCCACCACGGCCGCCTCCCGGGCATTGGCCGCCGGCAGCACCAGCCTCCGCAACCCTTCGTCGCGGGCCCGCACGGCCATCGGCAGCACGCCCCGCACGGGTTTCAGCGTCCCGTCGAGCGACAGCTCGCCCGCGAACATCGTCCCGCCGAGCGCCCCGGCATCCACGCGCCCCATCGCCGCGAGTATCCCCACGGCGATCGGCAGGTCGAACGAAGCGCCTTCCTTGCGCAGGTCGGCCGGGGCGAGGCTCACGACCACCTTGCGGCCGGACATCCGCTCCCCCGAGTTCTCGAACGCCGCACGTATGCGCTGCTCGCTCTCCTTGACGGCATTGTCCGGCAGCCCCACCAGGTACATGCCGAGACCCCCGCCCGCGATGTTGACCTCGACGGCCACCGCCGCGGCGTCGATCCCCACGATCGCACCCGCATAAGTCCGGACAAACATATATCGGAAATTTAACTGTTCGTTTCACATAATCCCCGCCCGTCTTCCGGCGTGGCGGGGGCTCCCTTTCGGCCGCATCGTGCCGCCACTCAGAACGGCGCCTCTTCGTCCAGCGCCCGGGGCGTCAGGTCGAACTCCCCGCCGCCGATCCCCGAACCCAGCGCGGCGGCAGCCCCCGTGGCGCCGTTCGAACCGCTGGCGTAATCGTCGTAGGCCTGCTGACTGTCCGAAGCCTGCGCGGGCGGCAGCATCGAGTCGTCCATGTCGGCGAAACGCGCCTGCTCCTTCAGGAAGCGCAGGTTCACGTCGCACACAGCACCGTTACGGTGCTTGGCGATGATGATTTCGGCCATGCCGGCCGTAGGCATTCCATTCTCGTCCTGGTTGATGCCGTAATATTCCGGACGGTGGATGAAGGCCACGATGTCGGCGTCCTGCTCGATGGCGCCCGACTCACGCAGGTCGGAGAGCTGGGGGCGCTTCGACCCGCCGCGCATCTCCGTGGCACGGCTCAGCTGCGACAGGGCGATCACCGGCACGTTCAGCTCCTTGGCGATGGCCTTGAGCGTACGCGAAATGAAGGCCACCTCCTGCTCGCGGTTCCCCTTCGAATCCTGGTTGCCGGTCATCAGCTGCAGGTAGTCGATGATGATGATCTTGATGTCGTTGTGTATCTTCAGGCGGCGCGCCTTCGAACGGAACTCGAAGACCGAGAGCGCCGGCGTATCGTCGATGAACAGAGGCGCCGCACCCAGCGGTTTGGTCGCCGACTCCAGGTGGCGCCATTGCTCGGGCGTCAGGCGGCCCGATTTCACGTCGTTGCCGTTGAGCCCTGTCTCGGCGATGATCAGACGCATCATCAGCTGCACCGAGGACATTTCGAGCGAGAAAAACGCCACGCCCTGCTCGTGGTCTACGGCCATATTGCGCGCCATAGAGAGCACGAAGGCCGTCTTACCCATCGAAGGGCGGGCTGCGATGATGATCAAATCGGAGAGCTGCCAGCCCAGCGTCACACGGTCTATGGCCATGAAACCCGACGGAACGCCGTTGAAGGCGCTCGTATTCTTCGACGCCTCCTCGATCTGCATCAGCGCCCGCGCCAGGATATCCTTCGACACCTGCACCGAACGCTTCACATGCCCCTCGGCGACCTTGAATATCTCGCCTTCAGCATACCCGATCAGCTCCGTCACATCGGTCGATTCGTCGTACGAGCGTTTCTGTATCTCGGTCGCCGAGCGTATCAGCTCGCGCTGCACGTATTTCTGGGCGATGATCTTGGCATGGAACTCGACGTTGGCCGCCGAGCCTACCTTCTGCGTGAGCTGCGCCAGGTACGACGCCCCGCCCACCTTCTTGAGCTCCTTCTTGCCTTTCAGCCGCTCGGTCACGGTATAGAGGTCGATCGGTTTGAGCTCCATCGACAGCTCCTCGATCGCCTTGTAGATCGTGCGGTGCTCCTCCGTGTAGAACGCATCGGGCGTCACATACTCCTGCACGGCGATGATGCTGTCCTTTTCGAGCATCAACGCGCCGAGTACGGCCTCCTCCAGTTCGACCGCCTGCGGGGGTACGTTCCCCGGGGTCTCGGTGAGCGCCTCGAATGCCTCCCTGTTGCGCCGGGAGGGGTTATAATCTTTTGCCATGATATACGCTTTCGTTCAAAGGCCAAAAGTAGCAATAAGCCGGGAGAATTCAAAACCCCGCCGGGGGATATTCTGCCGAAAACTATGTTTTAACATAGTTTCGGCCCGGCACCCGCCCCTGCGGGAACGTCCGGCCCGTTGAAAAATAATTTCCGCACCCTACCCCTTCTCGCCCAGAGCGTGCCGTGAGACGGCGAGCGCGGCGATGCTGATGCGGCAACCGGGCGCCGAGCGCAGAATCTCCCCGGCGCACGAAAGCATCGTGCTGCCCGTGGTGAACACGTCGTCCACCAGCAGGACGTGCCGCCCCGCAAGCCGCCCGGGACGGACGACGGCGAACGCATCCTCGACATTGCGGGCCCGGTCTCGGCGCGCCTTGAGGGCCTGGCTCTCCGTATTGCGCTTCCGGCGCACGCTGCGGCGGTCGACCTCCACGCCCAGCTGCGCGGCAATCCCTTCGGCGATATACTCCGACTGGTTGTACCCGCGGCGGCAACGCTTCAGGGGATGCAGCGGCAAGGGCACCACCACCTCCACGTCGTCGTACAGCCCGCCCTCCTTCAGGCAGCGGCCGTACCACTCGCCCATCGCCCGCGCCGTGCGCCATGCCCCGCGGTACTTGAACCCCCGGATCAGCTCCCGCCACCCGCTGCCGTGGACATAATAGAGCAGCCCCGAAGCCCGCTCCACGGGCAGCATGTCGCGGCACCGCCCCAGCACGGGGTTGTCGGCCTGGCGCCAAAACCCCGTCAGGGGTGCCGTCGCCCGGCACAGCGTACAGACCGTGTGCTCGCCCTGCGCCAGCATCTGCCCGCACACAGGGCAGCGCGGCGGAAAAAAGAGCGCCGCCACGTCACGCAACAGGCTACTGAGGATCGACATTGACGACGACGGTAATATTCCTGAACTCGGGATCCTCCGAAAAAGCCTTCAGCTCCGCCCCCAGCAACTCCCGGGCGCGCGCCGACGAGGCGCCGCTTTCGACCTTGAGCAGCAGCCCGGCGAGGTATTCGCCGCGGATGCGGTCAACGGGGGGCGTCATCGGCCCCAGTACGCGGCGGCCGAAACGGCCGCGCAGGCGCGCCGCCAGCTCCGTGATGCCGCGCCGCAGCAGGGCGACGTCGCGGTGGCGCAGCGTCAGCAACGTAAGCCGCGCGTAAGGCGGGTAAAAGAAGGCCTCGCGCTCGGCGAGCTGTGCTCGCGCCATGCCGTCGTAGTCCCCCTCCGCAACCTGCCGGATGACCGGATGCCCCGGTTCCGAGGTCTGGATCACCACCTCCCCGCCGTCCGAACGGCGGCCTGCGCGGCCGGCGACCTGCATCATCAGCTGGAACGCCCGCTCTGCGGCCCTGAAATCGGGGTTGTTCAGCAGATTGTCGGCATTGAGGATACCCACGAGCGACACGCCGCCGAAATCGAACCCCTTGGTAATCATCTGCGTTCCGACCAGGATGTCGGTCTTGCGGGCCTCGAAGTCGGCGATGATGGCGTTGAACGCCCGCTCCGAAGTCACGCTGTCGCGGTCGAGCCGCGCCACGCGCGCCGCGGGGAACAGCCGTGCGATCTCCTCCTCGACCTTTTCGGTGCCGAAGCCGCGCGGAACCACGTCCGTCACCTTGCATGACGGGCATTTCGCCGGCACGGGGGCCGTATAGCCGCAGTAATGGCAGACAAGCTTCCCGCCTCCCTTGTGGTAGGTGAGCGTCACGTTGCAGTGCGGACAGCGTGCCGTCCACCCGCACTCCGAACACTCGACATAGGGCGCGAACCCGCGGCGGTTCTGGAACAGCATCACCTGCTCGCCCCGCCCGAGCGCCGCTTCCATCTTGTCGAGCAACAACTTGTTGAAATGCGCATGCCGTTCGCCTCGTTTGGCGGCGCGGATCGTATCCGAAACGAATATTTCGGGCGGCCGGGCATCCCCGTACCGCTCCGTCAGGGAGGCGAGCCCGTACTTTCCGCTTCCGGCATTGACCCATGTCTCGAGCGAAGGCGTGGCGCTTCCCAGCAGCGCGTGGCCGCCCCACAGGCGCGCCATCACCACGGCGCAGTCGCGCGCGTTGTAACGCGGCGCAGGGTCGGCCTGCTTGTAACTGGCATCGTGCTCCTCGTCGACGACGACCAGCTGCAGCCGCTTGAGCGGCAGGAATATCGACGAGCGCACGCCGACCACGAACTCGCCCCCCTGGGAGCGGTTCAGGCGCAGGTAGGTCTCCGTGCGGCGGCGGTTCGTAAGTTTCGAGTGGTAAGGGGTCACACGGCTGCCGAAAATGCGCTCCATGCGTTCGATCAGCTGCGCCGTGAGGGCGATCTCGGGCACCAGCAGCAGCACGTCACCGCCCCGCGCCAGCACTTCGGCGATCAGGTGGATGTATACCTCGGTCTTGCCCGACCCCGTAATGCCGTGCAGCAACGCCGCGGGCTTCCGGGCGAACTGCCCCCGCAGCGACTCCAGCGCCGCGAGCTGCGCCGGGGTCAGCTCCGGCAGGCGGAATGCCGATCCGCCGCGCTCGACGGTGCGTTCGCGCTCCGCCGAGACGATGTACCCCTTGCGTTCGAGGGCATGCAGCACGGCATAGTCGGCCCGCAGCAGGCGCCGTGCCACCTCGCCCGTCGGGATCCGCTCCCCGTCCCCGGCCGAGGCCAGTTCGAGGAGCGCTTCGTACTGCCTGGGCGCACGCCTTTCGAGCTTCTCGAAAGCTTCGTGCAGCCGTCCTTCGTCGTGCAGCCCGGGCGCCAGGGCCACGTAGCACTCCGTACGGGGGCGGAACTCCTCTTCGGTGAACTCCTCCTCCGTGTCGCCCGAAGGCTTCATCAGCGACGGCAACCCCACGCGCATCACCTCGCCCGGCGTGCACATGTAGTACGCGGCGACCCACTCCCAGAAGGCCATTTGCTGCGCCGAGAGCAGGGGTGCGCCGTACAGGACGCGCTGTATGGATTTGACGGTTTTGAACGGGGGGCGGCGGTCATGCACGCGCCACACGATCCCCGTGTAGAATTTGCGGGCGCCGAACTGTACGGCCACGGCCTGCCCCGCCTCGACATGCATCCCTTCGGGCACTGCGAACGTATAGGCGGGCTGCGCCAGCGGCAGGACTATATCGGCATAGAGGGGCATCAGGGTTTACTGATGGCTTGAAACCCCTTGCCGTAGACGCCCATCACCGATCCCACGGTCATGAAGGCTTCGGGGTCGATCGTCTTCACGAACTTGAGGATCATCGTGGTCTCGCGCTTGCGGCAGACCACCATCACGATCTTCGACTCCTTTTTGGTGTACCACCCCTGCGAGTCGATGAGCGTCACGCCGCGGTGGATATTGTCGACGATGGCCTGCGCCATCTTCTCATAGTCGTGCGTGACGATGAATACCTGGCTCGACTGCTGGTTCCCGGCCATGATCATGTCGACCGTATAGCCGAAGACCGCGGTCATCACGTAGCCGTAGATCACCGTGTCGATATGGAACCCCACGAGCATCGACGAGCCGATGATCACGAAGTCCGAATAGATGACGATCTTGCCGTAGCTGATCGTGCGGTACTTGTTGATAATCATGGCGGCGATGTCCGTGCCGCCCGTCGAGCCGCCCTGCATGAAGCATATCGCCACGCCGATACCCGCCAGGATGCCGCCCAGGATCACCGAAAGGATCCGTTCCAGATGGAGGAAATCCCCTTCGGGCAGCACCGACTGCCAGAAATTCAGCCCCAGCGATATGACGCAGACGCAGAACACGGTCTTCACGCCGAAGTTCCATCCGATGATGAACCCCGCCACGAGCAGCAGCACGCCGTTTATCAGGAAAGCCATCGTACCGATCTGGATACTTATGCCGGCCCAATGTTCCACGGCATGGCACAGCACGCGCGAAAGGCCCGTGGCACCGCCTCCGGTACCGTCGGCGGGCATGATGCATCCGATCCATGCAAAAGAGTACAGCATCATGCCGACCGTCATCAGGAAGTACTCCTTGAAGGTTTTCAGCACCTGCTCCATAGTGATGGGTTTCATAGCGACGGGTATTAGTGATTCGAGCACAAAGGTATAAAAATTTCGCCTTGGTATGCACCGCGCTCCTCCAATCTTTTTTCGAGCATCGCCAGCAGGGTTTCGTTGCGGATCAATCCCCAGTTACGCCCGTAATGGTAGCGGGGCGGCGCCTCGCTGGCAAAGCGTTCGACGACCAGGTCGGGCCTCAGCCGCCGCAGGATCTCAACGAACAGGTCGATGTACTGGCCGACCTCCCAGAAACGGAACCTGCGGGGGTCGGCATCGTACTGGGCGGCCATCGGCGTGCCGCGGAAAACCTGCAGCTGGTGGAATTTCACCGTCATGAGCGGCAGCGAATTGATCGTTGCGACCTGTTCCAACAGCATTTCGTCGGTCTCGCCCGGCAGCCCGAGGATGAAATGCGCCCCCACGTGCAACCCCCTTTCGGCGGCCATCTCCACGGCCCTGCGCGCGCAGGCGAAGTCGTGGCCGCGGTTCACGGCGCGCAGCGTCTCGTCGCAGGTCGATTCGATGCCGAACTCGACCGCCACGTAACGGTCGCGCGCTATCTCCGCCAGATAATCGAGCTTCTCGGCGTCCACGCAGTCGGGGCGCGTCCCGATGACGATACCCGCCACGCCGGGATATGCGAGGGCCTCGCCGTAGAGCGCCCTGAGCCTTTCGAGCGGGGCATAGGTATTCGAAAAAGACTGGAAATAAACCAGGTAGCGCGAGGCCGCACGGTAGCGCCTGCCGTGGAATTCGATCCCCTCGGCGATCTGCTGCCCGATGCTTTTGGCCGGTATGCAGTACGAGGGAGTGAACGCCCCGTTGTTACAGAACGTACATCCTCCCTCACCTATCTTCCCGTCGCGGTTGGGACATGTGAACCCGGCATCGACCGAGATTTTCTGCACCCGCCCGCCGAACGTGCGGCGGAAATACCCCGAATAGGAGTTGAACCGCCTCCGGTCGCCCCACGCGTACATGCCTACAACCCCCAGTCGGAAGCGTTATAGGTATCCTTCGGCGCATTGGGCACGTTGGCGAAATAGGTTTGCCCGGTCTTCTTTTCCAGATCGGCCACCGACATCACGAACCCTTTGGCCACATACTGGCTGGGCTTCGTCCCGCCGTTCGACGAGTTGTGCGGGAAACATACCGCCACGCACTGCAATTCGTCGCGCGAGCACTCCACGACCCATTTGTCGACATGGTTTTTGGTACGCAGCAGCACCTTGTAATAGTGCGTGGGCACGACCGTTCCGTTCACTTTCTTCGATTCGTTTTCCCAGTAACAGCCGATCACCTGATAGGTCGTATCGGCCTGTCCTTTCCACTGCGTATCGACCCAGTCCTCGCAGTTGTTCCAGACCCCGCCGCTCATGTTGAACCCGCTCTGCAACTGCGGCCCGATGTTCGATTTGTAGAACACCTGGTCGTTCGTCGCCTGGCTCACCGTGCGGTCGCTCGACCCGAGCATATGGCCGCGTGTCAGGTTCGTCGAATTGAAACTGTACTCCGTATTCTGCGTACATGAAATTTCAGGGTCGTCGATATAGTTGTCCTGCCGTTTGGCACTCCCCGCATAACTTTTGTGCATCGGCGCCGCAACCCACACCGGACAACGGTATTTGGCCGAATAGCACACCGAGAAGTTCCGGACTTTGGCGGCATCCGCCCGCATATGGTAGGCATAATAGTAATCGCCGTTGTCCGCCTCGACCGGCAGCTCCGCCCAGCCCGCGTATTTCGTCCTGCCGTCCCCGCCGCCGGCCGCGGATGTGGCGAATGTCCCGACGGTGCTTCCGAAGGTCGTTCCGCCGACCACGACGCACAGCCGGAATTTGTACTCCGTCGAAGCGCTCAAGCCCGTAAGCCGGGCGCTCTTGGCGCCGGGTTCGGTCGCGACCGCCACGCGCTGCCCGTCGTCCGAGGTCGTCCCGTAGAGGAAATAAGCCTCGGACACCTCCTTGCCGCCCGTATATTCGAACGTGCAGGAGACAGTCGCCGAAGAGGCCGTCACCTGCGAACACTCCGGCACCCCGAACCTCGGGTCGTCCGGCAGCACCGGGTTCTCCCCCGTTTTGACGACGACCGGCTTGCTCTGCATCCGGCCTCCGCTTCCCATGTCCACATAGGCGTAGATCAGGTACGACGTCTCGGCATCGAGCCCCGTCAGGCGGCAGGACATCACCTGCCCGTCGACCGTCACGTCGGTCGTCTCCGTGAAACTCCCCGTATCGTCGGAGCGGATCGGCGCATAGGCGAATCCCGCCTGCGCCGAGGAAAGCACGCCGTCGCCGAATTTCGTCCGGCACGACACCTCCACGGTCGTCCCCGAAACCCCGGCCTCGGGTGCGTAGAACCATTTGTTCTCCTTTCCTGTCTCTTCGTCGTTGCAGGAGGCGAAAACCGCCGCCACCCCGGCAAACAGGACTACTAAAAATCTCTTCATGCTATTTTTCGGTTAACAATCCCTCATTTTCGAATCGACCCAGATGGTCACCGGGCCGTCGTTCACCAGCGCCACCTGCATGTCGGCGCCGAATTCTCCCGTCATCACCTCCCGCCCCAGGAGCTCCGCCACACGTGCCGTGAAACGTCCGTACATCGGGCGCGAAACCGCCTCGGGCGCCGCCTTGATATAGGACGGGCGGTTGCCCTTGCGCGTCGAGGCCAGCAGGGTGAACTGGCTCACGACCAGCACCTGGCCGCCGACCTGCCTCACATCGAGGTTCATCACCCCCTGTGCGTCGTCGAAGATCCGCAGGCGGACGAGCTTGCCCGCCAGGTATTCGACATCCTCGTCCGTATCGTCCGCGCCCACGCCGAGCAGCACCAGCAGCCCTGCCCCGATCTGCGACCGCAGCTGGCCGCCGATCGTGACGGAAGCGCTCTTCACACGTTGTATCAGTATGCGCATACCCCCAGGCAATCAACGGTTTTCAAAATAGGCCCACAGGTTGTCGTCCGCAGGCACGGGCGCCGTGACCGCCACGGGCTCATGGCGCACGGGATGCTCGAATTCGACGCTCCGCGAGTGGAGCGAGATGCCGCCCCCGGGCAGCGAACGCCTGGCGCCGTATTTCAGGTCGCCGCGGATCGGGCACCCGATCTTCGACAGCTGGGCGCGTATCTGGTGGTGGCGCCCCGTCAGCAGCTCCACCTCCACGAGCGTATAGTGCGTCCCCGCGCCCAGCGTCGCATAGCGCAGCCGCGCCTGCTTGGCGTCGGCCTTCGGCGCATCGCAGGCACGCGAACGGTTGGCACGTCCGTCACGCAGGATGTAGTGGCACAATTCGCCGCTCAGCGGATCGGGGGCCTGCTCGGTCAGCGCCCAGTATATCTTACGGATGCGTCCTTCGCGGATCATCTCGTTGAGCCGCGTGAGGGCCTTCGAGGTCTTGGCGAAGAGCACCGCACCGCTCACCGGACGGTCGATCCGGTGCACCACGCCGAGGAACACCTCGCCGGGCTTCGCATCGCGGCGTTTGATAAAGGCTTTGATCTGGTCTTCGAGGGCACTCCCGCCCGACGGGTCGGGCTGCACCAAGTCTCCGCAGTGTTTGTTGACCACCAGCAGGTGGTTGTCTTCGTAGAGAATATCTTCCGGTGTAAACATGTTCGGGGTATTGAGTCTGACGGTTCCCGGTCACAGCACGAACGTGAAGGGCAGCAGCCGTGCCGCCGTATCCACGACGGTGGCCGTACCGTTTCCGCTCATGATGACCCGCATGGGCGAGCCCTGGCGGCGTTCGACATCGACCATCACCTGCCGGCACTGGCCGCAGGGGTAGCACTCGCGCGCGGAGGGATTCGAAGCGATGGCCAGCGTCTCGATCGGGTCGTCGGCATAATTGGCCTGCGCGTAGAACATCAGCGAACGTTCGGCGCAAAGTCCGGCCGGATACACCTCGCTCTCGAAATTGCTTCCGTAGAGGATCTTCCCGCTGCGCAGGCGCGCCGCCGCCCCAACCTGGAAATGCGAATAGGGCGCGTGGGCGTTCGCCGTGGCCCGCTGGGCCTCCGCGACCAGTTTGCGGTCGGCATCCGGGAGCCCTTCGAGGGCCGCATAATGCTCATAGTTGAAACAGAACTGCTTTTCCATAACTCCTCCTGTTTTTAGGGGCAAAGTAAACAAAGGTAATATAAATTTCGCTACCGTCCAACAACCGGGGCGTTTTTCCCGCTGCGAAGCGCACCTCCGGGGACGACGAAGAGGATGCCCCTCGGGACACCCTCTTCGACATACGCTGCCGGACGGCTATTCCAGCACGAATTTCGCCTGGACGTTGTACTGCAGCTTGATCGTCTTGAAGTCGAGCGGCTCGTCCGCTGCGGCGTCCTCGGCCATACCGGCCGCCTTGGCGCTGCGCATCACGGCCATGTTGTCGTAAAAGACCGGCATCACATTGTTGTTCGAATCGTAGATGTAGAAGCATTTGCCGACATTCTGCCCGATGGCCTGGGCCAGCGTCTGCGCGCTCTGCTTGGCGTTCTGCATGGCCTCCACGCGCACCTGTTCCTTGTATTGGTCGATCTTCGAATGCGACACCTTCAGGATCGAGACGTTCGAAATCCCCAGGTTGTCCAACGCCTGCCACACCTTCGAGACCTCGGCCGCCGACCCCAGCTGCAACTGGTATTTGGCCGTCGCCACCGAAGTCTTCTTCTTGAAGAACTCGCTCGACAGGTTTGCCACCTTGAGCTGCTTCTCGACGTTCACGCCGAGCCGCTTGAGCGCCGCGATCATGTCGCGCTGCTGGCTCTCGACCGAAATCTTGCCTTTCGAGTCGCGTTCGTTGATGATGACCGAGAGGTAGAACTCGTCGGGCGTGATCTCCTTCTCGGCGCGCCCGTTGACCTGAATATAGCTGGGGAATGCCTCCTGCACCTGTGCCGCCGCGGGAAGTGCCATCAGCGCCACCGCCGCAATTAAAATCAGTTTTTTCATGTTTTCCGTTTTTTAGGTAACTGTCTTACAAATAAAACGCCAAAACCGCAGGATACTGCATCGCCCCGGTCTGTTTTTCCGGACGCGGCTCCCTGCGCGGCATTGATAAAAACGCCGCACGCCTGCTTTTATTGCCATTTCGGATTCTCCGCCCGGACGAAAAAGGCCCCGGAAGCGACTTTCGTGTCACCGCCTCACCAGCTTCACCACGTTCTCGACATGGTGCGTATGGGGGAACATGTCCACGGGCTGCACGGCCTCGACGCGATAATCGGCGTCGAGCAGCGCCAGGTCGCGCGCCTGCGTAGCCGGGTTACAGCTCACATAGACGATCCTCTCGGGCGCGGCACGCAGGATCACCCCGATGACCGGTTCGTCGACGCCCGCCCGCGGCGGGTCGAGGATAATGACGTCGGGGCGGCCGTTGGCAGCCACGAATTTGTCGCTGAGCACCTGCTTCATGTCGCCCGCATAAAAGACCGTATTGCCGATGCCGTTGATTTCGGAATTGATTTTCGCGTCGGCGATCGCCTCGGGCACATACTCGATGCCCACCACGCGGCGGCAGTGCGCGGCGCAGAAATTGGCGATGGTGCCCGTACCGGTATAAAGGTCGTAGAGCACGTCTTCGGGTTTCAGGTCTGCGAACTCGCGCGCCACCTTGTAGAGCTCGTAGGCCTGTTCGGAATTGGTCTGGTAGAACGACTTGGGGCCCACCTTGAAACGCAGCCCCTCCATCTCCTCGACGATATGGTCTTTGCCTTTGTAGCACACCGGGTCGAGGTCGCCCACCGAATCGTTGAGCTTCGTATTGACGACGTAGCACAGCGAGGTGATCTGCGGGAATGCGGCCGCCAGATGGTCGAGCAGCGCCGCGATCCGTTCGCGGTCGTCCGCGCCGAAGACCACGGTCACCATCACTTCGCCCGTCGAGGCCGTGCGGACGATCATGTTGCGCATCAGCCCCGTATGCTCGCGGGCATTGTGGAACGTATAGCCGTTCTCGACGCAGAAACGTTTGGTCTCCATCCGGATGTCGTTCGACGGGTCGGGCTGCAGCCAGCATTTGTGGATGTCGAGCACCTTGTCGAACATGCCGGGGATATGGAACCCCAGCGCGGGCGCGACGCCGATATCCGCACCGCCCTCGACCTCCTCGCGCGTCAGCCAGCGGCGGTCGGCGAAGGTGAACTCGAGTTTGTTGCGGTAGAACTGCGTCCGGGCCGACCCCAGGCACGGGGCGATTTCGGGCAGGGCGATCTTGCCGATGCGGGCCAGCTGGTCGTGCACCTGCCCGGTTTTGAAGCGCAGCTGCTCCTCGTAGGGAAGGTTCTGCCACTTGCAGCCGCCGCAGACGCCGAAATGCTCACAGAAGGCCTCGGTGCGCAGGGGCGATTTCTTCACATAGCGGACGACGAACCCCTCCATGAACCGGCGGCGTTTGGAGCGTATCTGCACATCCACCACGTCGCCCGGCACGGTCAGCGGCACGAACACCACCACGTCGTTCCAGCGTCCCATCGCCTTGCCTTCGGCGGCGAGCGTCGTTATTTCGAGCCCCTCGACGAGGGGGTAATTTGCTTTTTTTCGTGCCATAATCCTGATTTTGCCGCAAAGATAGTGCAAGCCGAGCGCAGATGCAAGCTCTGCTTGCAATATGCCGAGGCGCCGCCTGTCTAAGCCGAAATTCCTTTTGAGGCAAAGATAGTGCAAGCCGAGCGCAGATGCAAGCCCTGCCTGCAATATGCCCGTGCGCCGCCTGCCTGAGCAGAAATCCCTTTGCCGCAGAGATAAATCCAGCGCGGGAAACCCGCCGTCACGCGCCCTTTTCCCTCTTCCTGCGTGCCCGCTCGCGCACGCCGCCCAGCCAGAACCCCAGGGCGAACGGCCCGCCGACGAGCACCACGAGCGCCAGCACCACATACAGCAGCACTTTGCCGACCAGTCCCGGCACGGCGTCGAGTGTCCTCTGCACCACGCCGTCGGCCGACTCGCGCAGCTGGTCGACCAACGCCTGCCGCTCGGCGGTCACATACCGCTGCAGCTCGTCGCGCTGGCGGTCGAAGTTGGCGAAGGCATTGTCGAGGCTGTAATTCATCGTATATATCAGTTGTGTGACCTGCTCGTTGAGCTCCTCCAGCACCTTGTCCGAAATTTCGGGCAGGTGCTCCGCGACGACCACGATCCGGGTGAAATTGCGTTCCAGCGAGTCGAGGCGGGCCCCCACCTCCATGCGCATACTGTCCTGCTGCAACTGCATCGCGATCAGATCCTTCGACCAGCCGACACTGTTGGCCAGCTGCTGCGTCTGGCCGCTCACGCGGTCGTTGACGTCGGAGAGCACCTCGGCGATCGACCCCGTGGCATAGGCATGCTCGATGCCGTTCGCACGCAGGAATTCGATCCATGCGAGGGTCGTATTCGAACCCTCCATCTCCCCGTCGGCGGGGTTCTCGCGTACATAATCCGCCACGAACCGTTCCATCAGGCCGTAGCGGTCGGCCGCCAGCACCTGCCGCGCCAACCGTGCCGCCCGGCGGTCGAGCCGTGCGGCGGCATCGCGTGCCAGGTCGCTCTGCGCCCCGAACAGCAGTGAGTCGGGCGCAGCCGCAAAACGCTCGTCCATGCGCCGGCAGAGTATCCACATGTCGGCCAGCGCCACGTCGGGAATACCCTGCATGGCGGCCGAAACCCCGGCCCGTGTGGCACGTATCTTCCACCTCACGGCCGCCGCACGCGTCGCGATGTCGGGCGCCGCGGCGGCAATCGAGTCGGCCGTACGCGACACCTCCGAGGCCATGTCGTAATAGAAACCGCGCGTCATGGTGCGGATATTCATCTCCTCCTTCGACAGCGGATCCCCCGTCGCCACGGCCACCTTCAGCAACGAACACCCCGTGAGCGCGAATGCGGCGAGCAAGGCTGCCGCGGCCATGCAAAGCGTATGTCTGTTCATTTTCATGCCCGTCCTCCCCGCAACTACCGATCCATTCTCCGCTCCATTTCCCGGATATAACGCACCGCGACGAAATGCCCGGCCTGCGGCATGTTGCCGTGGTCGAAGCCGTCGAACTCGCAGATCCGCACGTCGGGATGCCCCGCCACGCGCATCATGCGCCAGAAGTAGGCGTTCTCCTCGTAGCGCCCCAGCATCTCCCGCTCGCGGTCGCCCGAAAGGATCAGCATCGGGCGGCAGTCGGGGCGCACGTAGCTCAGCGGCGCCATGTCGTCCACCAGCGGCTGCGTATCGGGCAGCCCCAGTTCACGGCGCCGTTCGAAATGCGTCACCACCTGCCCGCTGTAGGGGATCAGCGCCACAAACGCCGTATCGGGGTCGATGCCGTAAGGCTCCAGCCAGCGCTTGTCCAGCCCGATCATCGACGTGAGGTAACCCCCTGCCGAATGCCCGGCCACGAACACCCGCCCGGGGTCGCCGCCGTACGAAGCGATGTGCTTCACCACCCATGCCGCCGCTGCGGCCGCATCGTCGACACAGTCGGCGACCTTCACCGTCGGCGAGAGGCGGTACTCCACGCCCACCACGGCCAGGCCCTTGTCTTTCAATGCCTCCGGTATCTCGCGCCGTCCGCCCGTCAGCCCGCCGCCGTGGTACCACACCACGGTCGAAAAGCCGGTTTTCCCGACCGGATAATAAATATCCAGCCGGCACATCGTGTCGATGTTCCCATCGCCCGCGGCATCGCGGTAGGCAATATCCTTCACCGTCTTATAGGCGCCTTCCTGCGCCACCGCCCCCGTGCCGCACACGGCCAGCACGAAGAACAAAGTAACCAATCGTTTCATCCAAGAGAGTTTATTCGGGTCATAAAGATAGGTAAAATCCGGCAAAAAGCACTATATTTGCAGGAAATATACTCCGCCCAGACAGGCAGACAGCCGGCATCCGGCCCGCACTGTCTTTCCGGAAACAGGAACCGCAAAAAAACGCCAGCACCATGAAAATAGCCTGCCTTCAATTCAATCCTATCCAGGAAAACACCTATGTCGTCTGGGACGACACGCTCGAAGCCGTCGTCATCGACGCCGGCAACAGCAACCCGCGCGAGGACGCCGCGCTCGACAATTTCATCGCCGAACACGGGCTCCGGCCCGTCCTGGCGGCCAACACCCACGGCCACTTCGACCACACGCTGGGCGTCGCCCACCTCAAAAAACGCTACGGCATCCCGTTCGCCATGTCGCTCAAGGACGCCTTCCTGCTGGACAACGCCTCGACGAGCGGCAGCATCTTCGGCGTGCCCGTCGGCGAGATGCCCTCGGTGGACACCGACCTCGACACGACGCCCGAAATCCGTTTCGGGCACACCGTCCTGCGCGTGCTCCGCACGCCCGGCCATACGCCCGGCCATGTCGCGCTCTACGAACCGGAATCCAAGTCGCTCTTCACGGGCGACACGCTCTTCCGCGAGTCGATCGGGCGCACCGACCTGCCCGGAGGCGACTATTCGTGGATCATGCGCTCGATCCTCGACACCCTGCTCCCGCTGGGCGACGAAGTGCACGTCTACCCCGGCCACGGGCCCGAGTCGACCATCGGCCACGAAGTGCTCTACAACCCCTTCATCGTCGAGGTGCTCAACCAGGAGGTGAACTACAGGAACTGAGGCCGCGACGGCGGCCGCACCCCCTCTGCCGCGGGTTACGCCCCGCCCGCCCCGCCCCGCAGGGCAGCCCCGGCCCGCCCCGCGCCTCCCGCACCGGTAAAAACGCGAAACGTGAAGACACTGATCCATAAAATCCTCTATAAAACCCTGCCGCTCGAAGGATACCTGCGCGCCGTGAGCCGCATGTTCTTCCTCTGGCAGCGGCTCGGCATCGGGCGTTACGCCCCCGCCACGGAATACGTCTACCACCTGCCGCAGCTCGTGCACGCGGGCGACACGGCCATCGACATCGGCGCCAACCTCGGCTACTACGCCCGCACGCTCTCCCGCCTGGCGGGCGGCGCGGGCAGGGTCTACGCCGTGGAGCCCGTGCCGCCGATCCTCTCCGTGCTGCGCCGCAACCTGCGCCGCTGCCCCAACGTGGAGATCCTCCCCTACGCCCTCGGCACCGAGGACAAGGCCGTTACGATGGCCAACGATTCGGCGCGCGCGACGGGCTACTTCGGCACGGGACAGAACTTCGTGAACGACGGCGGCACGTCCGCCGCCGCGGAGTTCCCAGCCCGGATGCGCCGGGGCAGCGAACTCTTCGCCGGCCTGGGGCGCCTCGATTTCATCAAGTGCGACATCGAAGGGTACGAGGTCGTGGTGATGAACGAACTGCGCCCGCTGCTCGAACGCTTCCGCCCCACGGTGCTGATCGAGACCGGCGGCGAAAACCGCCCGCAGGTCGTCGCGCTCTTCACGGCGCTCGGCTACGCAGGCTTCACCCTCGACCGGGGCCGCGAAATACCCCTTGCACCCGACACGACCAAAGACATCATATTCAGACATGCGCATTGACATCCTCACCGTCGTACCCGAACTGCTGACCTCGCCCCTCAACGAGTCGATCCTGCACCGTGCGCAGGAGAAGGGGCTCGTCCGGATCGTCGTCCACAACCTCCACGACTACGCCCACGACCGCCGCAAGACCACCGACGACTACCCCTTCGGCGGCGAGGCGGGCATGGTTCTGAAGTGCGAACCGGTTTTCGAGCTGGTCGAGAAACTCCAGTCCGAGAGGCACTACGACGAGATCATCTACACCTCGCCCGACGGCATACGCTACGACCAGCACGAGGCCAACCGCCTCTCGACGCTCGAAAACATCATCATCCTCTGCGGCCACTACAAGGGCATCGACCACCGCATCCGTGAACACCTCGTCACACGCGAAATCTCGATCGGCGACTACGTGCTCACGGGCGGCGAGCTGGCGGCCTGCATCATCGCCGACTCGGTCGTGCGCATCATCCCGGGCGCCATCGGCGACGAAGCCTCGGCACTCACCGACTCGTTCCAGGACAACCTGCTGGCGCCGCCGGTCTACACGCGTCCTGCCGAGTTCCGCGGCTGGAGGGTTCCCGACGTACTGCTGTCGGGCAACTTTCCCGAAATCGAGAAATGGCAGGACGAACAGGCTTTCGAGCGCACCCGACGGCTCCGGCCCGACCTGATAGACGAATAACGGAACGCCATGAAACGGAAATCACGGCTTATCGCATGGACGGCCCTGTTGCTGCTCGCCGCCTACGGCATCTACGACATCGTACGGGAGGTCAGGCGCAGCTATACTTCCTGCTACGCACACACCTATTCGCATGCCATCGGGCAGATGATGGGGCCGCGGTTCGATTCGCTCGCACCCCGGGGCGCAGGCATCCGCATCGGGGTGGTCGACGCCGGGTTCGGCAAGTTCCGCAGCGACCGTTTCACGCGCCGTCTCCGTGTCGCGGACTACCTCGACCTGACCGACGGCGACACGACCGGATTTTTCCGCGACGACTGTGACCACGGCACCCGGGTCACGCGGAACATCGGGGGCTTCTCCAACGACACCCTGCTGGGGCTGGCCTGCGACGCCACCTATTATCTGGTAAAATCCGACCTCGAAAACGACGAGCCGCGCGAGGACGAACGCCGCCTGTGCCGGGCCCTGGCCTGGCTCGCGCAGCAACAGGTCGACGTAGTCAACATCTCGCTGGGCTATACCGTATTCGACGACTTCGACGGCTATACGCCGCAGATGCTCGACGGCCGCACGGCGCTCTGCTCGCGTTTTCTCGACAGCCTTCTCAGGGCGCACCCGCGCATGGTCGTCGTACAGAGCGCCGGCAACGAAGGAAATAAAAAATGGCGTTACATCACCTTTCCCGGGGATGTCGAAGAGGCCATCACGGTCGGCGCCGCCGACCCCAACGGCACGCAGCGCTCGGCCAAAAGCGGCAAAGGGTACTACCCGCACCCCGTCAAGCCCGACCTGGTGGTGTACGACTCCCCGAACGGCACGTCGTTCTCGACGCCCGTGGTCACGGGGCTGTGCGCCGCCCTCATGGGGTACAGGCCGATGGAACGCCGCGAGCTGATCCGCCTGCTGCACGCTTCGGGCACCCGCAGCGCAGCGCCCGACCTCGAAACGGGCTACGGCATCCCGCAGTGCGACCCCCTGCTCGGATTCCTGGATACCCCCGCTGAATTACAAACCCTACCGCTAAACGCAACGCAATGAAATACTACCTCATCGCCGGCGAGCCTTCGGGCGACCTGCACGGCTCGAACCTGATAAAAGGGCTTTTGAAAGCCGATCCCGGGGCGCAACTCCGCTTCTGGGGCGGCGACCTGATGGCCGCGGCGGGCGGCGGGACGAACCTCGCCAAGCATTACCGCGAAACGTCGTTCTTCGGCATCGTGCAGGTGCTGAAAAACCTGCGGACGATCAAGCGCCAGATGCGCGAGTGCCAGGCCGACGTCGCGACGTTCGCCCCCGACGTGCTGATCCTGGTGGACTACCCCGGTTTCAACATGAAGATGGCCCGCTGGGCCAAAGAACAGGGCATCCGCACCTTCTATTACATCGCCCCGAAGGTCTGGGCATGGCGCGAGTGGCGCGTGAAGGCCATCCGCCGCTATGTCGACAAGCTGTTCGTCATCTTTCCCTTCGAGCGCAGCTATTTCCCCCGGCACGGCATCTCCCCCGTCTTCGAGGGCAACCCGCTCCTCGATGCTATCGAGGCCCGGCGCGCCTCGCTGCCCGCGCCTGACGAGTTCCGCCGCCGGCACGGGCTCGACGACAGGCCGATCATCGCCCTTTTGGCCGGCAGCCGCCGGGGCGAAATCCGCGACAACCTGCCGCTGATGGCCGACCTGTCGAAGAAATTTCCCGGCCACCAGTTCGTCGTGGCGGGCGTAGCATGGCTCGACCGCACACTCTACGAGCAGTACATGGCCGGCAGCGATATCCGCTATGTCTGCGACCAGACCTACGAAACGCTCGCCGCGGCCGAAGCCGCGGTGGTGACCTCCGGCACGGCGACGCTCGAAACGGCGCTGCTGGGCATCCCCGAGGTGGTTGTCTACCGCACGCTGTGGTTCCAGGTCAAGCTGCGCCCCTACGTGCTGAAAGTGCCCTGGGTATCGCTCGTGAACCTCAACCTGGGGCGCGAGGCGGTCGCCGAGGTCATCCAGTCCGACCTCGACACCACGCGCGCCGAGCGCGAACTGCGGGCAATCGTCGCAGGCGGGGAAAAGCGCGGGCAGATGCTCGCCGACTTTGCGGAATTACGCACGGTTATCGGGGGCCCGGGCGCCAGCGACCGTTTCGCCGCCCGGATGGTCGAGGAGCTGCACGCAGCGAAAACGAAATAACAAAAAGTTATGGACGATTTCACGATACTCCTGCTCACCGGCGCACTGCTGATCGTCGTCGGCCTGCTGGTAAAGCGGTTCCCGATGCTGATCGCGGGCTACAACACCATGCCGCCCGCAAAGAAGAAAAACGTCGACATCGGGGGCTTGTCTTCGTTCATGCGGCGCCACCTCGTGATTATGGGAGCTTTATGGATCCTATTTACGGTCGTCCTGGAACTAACCGACCAGACGGACACGCTGGCAGTGATTTACGTAATTTACCTGCTGCCTTACGTCGTTTGGATGCTCGTTCGGGCACAACGGTACGACCACAACTGAAAATAACGAAAGACAACGCCATGAAAATCATCTGCATAGCACGCAACTACGCCGCACACGCCGAGGAGCTCGACCGCCAGGTCGGCGGCGGCACGGCGTGCCCGCCGGAGCCTACCTGGTTCCTCAAGCCCGACACGGCGCTGCTGCGCAACAACGACCCGTTCTACATCCCCGCCTTCTCGCAGGAGGTGCACTACGAATGCGAGCTGGTCGTACGCATCAACCGCGTAGGCAAGGGCATCGCCGAACGTTTCGCGCACCGCTATTACGACCAGGTGGGGCTGGGCATCGACTTCACGGCCCGCGACCTGCAACGGCAGGCCATCGCCGAGGGGCTGCCGTGGGAGCGCTGCAAGGCGTTCGACCGCTCGGCGGCTCTCTCGCCCCGATTCGTATCTTTGCAGGAGCTGGGCGGCGACGTGCAGTCCCTGCACTTCACGCTGGAGGTGAACGGGCAGACCTGCCAGCGGGGCGACACGTCCGGGATGCTCTTCTCTGTCGACCGGATCATCGCCTCGGTATCGCAGTACATGACGCTGCGCATGGGCGACCTGCTCTACACGGGCACGCCGGCCGGCGTGGGGCCCGTACGCCCGGGCGACAACCTGCGCGCCGTGCTCGAAGGCCGCGAACTGCTCAACTTCGACATCCGCTGACCCGGGGCGGAACGGGAACGAAGACACATGAAAACTAAAAACACGCTATAACCATGTTGCTCAAAGACAAACTCAAGCCTTACCGCCTGCTGCTGGCATCGCAGTCGCCGCGCCGACGGGAACTGATGACGGGCTGCGGGCTCCCGTACGAACTCGCCCCCAAATACGAATGCGAGGAGGTCTACCCCGCCGGCATGCCCGGCGAGGAGGTGCCGCTCTACCTCTCGCGGCTCAAGAGCGAAGCCTACCCGGCGGCGCTGGCCCCGAACGAAATCCTGCTGACAGCCGACACGGTGGTGGTCTCCGACGGCGAGGTGCTCGGCAAGCCCCTCGGGCGCGAAGAGGCCGCGCAGATGCTCCGCCGCCTCTCGGGGCGCCGGCACACGGTGGTCTCGGGCGTCACGCTGCGCACCCCCGGGCGAACGCACACCTTCGCCGCCAAGAGCAGCGTGTGGTTCCGCCCGCTCGCGGACGAGGAGATCGCCTATTACCTCGACGCCTGCCGTCCCTACGACAAGGCCGGTTCGTACGGCATCCAGGAGTGGATCGGCTACGCCGCCATCGAAAAGATCAACGGCTCGTTCTACAACGTGATGGGGCTCCCGATCCAGAAAGTATACACCGAACTCGACAAATTCCTCAAATAAATGAAACGCACGCTACTTACCCTGTTCTGTACGCTCCTCGCGCTGGCGGCCTCCGCCGACGAGGGCATGTGGCTCCCGAGCCTCATCTCGCAGCGCATCGACGACATGCGCGCCAAAGGATTCCGCCTTACGGCCGAAGACATCTACTCGATCAACAAAGCCTCGATGAAGGATGCCGTGGTGCTGTTCAACGGCGGCTGCACGGGCGAACTAATTTCGTCCGAAGGGCTGCTGCTCACCAACCACCACTGCGGCTACGACGCCATACAGGCGCATTCGAGCGTCGAACACGACTACCTGACCAACGGCTTCTGGGCCATGTCGCGCCGGGAGGAACTGCCCAACAAGGAGCTCAACGTACGCTTCCTCGTCCGCATGGAAGAGGTCACCGACCGCATCGCTGCGGGCGAAACGAAGGCCGAAATCATCCGCCGGGCCGAGGCCGAAGGCAAGGGCTACAAGGCCTCGGTCGAGCAGATGTACTACGGCAACCAGCAGTTCCTGTTCATCTACGAACAGTTCGACGACGTACGCCTGGTCGGCGCGCCGCCCTCGTCGATCGGCAAGTTCGGCGGCGACACCGACAACTGGATATGGCCCCGCCACACGGGCGACTTCTCGCTCTTCCGCATCTACGCCGGCAAGGACAACAAGCCCGCCGCCTACTCGCCCGAGAATGTTCCCTACCGCCCCAAGCGGCATTTCACCATCTCGACCGCCGGGGTCGAAGAGGGGGATTTCACGATGATCTACGGCTTCCCCGGCAATACGCAGGAGTACATCCTCTCGGACGCCGTGGCTTACATCGCCGAGCGCTCCGACCCGGCCAAGATCGCCATCCGCACGGGGCGCCTCGACATCATCTCCGCGGCACAGGAGAGCGACCCGGCGCTGCGCATCCATTACGCCGCCAAACACGCCTCGATCGCCAACGCATGGAAGAAATGGCAGGGCGAGGCGCTGGGCATCGGCCGCCTGGGCACCGTGGCCTCGAAACGCGCCTATGAGCAGGAATTCGCCGCCTGGGCGCAGGACAAACCCGAATACCGCAGCGTCGTCGCCGACCTCAAGGCCGAATACGCCCGCATCGCGGACGCCTATTTCGCCCGCGAGATCACACGCGAAACGCTCGGCGCACTGCCCGAGCGCTACACCCCCGAAGAGCGTGCCGAAGCCGCCTTCGCACGGCGCGAGCAGACGGAACGGGCACTCTTCGAATGGCTTTTCGGCCAGTATGCCCGCCGCTGCCCCGTGCAGTACCAGATTCCGGCATTCCTGGCCGGCGTCGCCGCCAGCGGGTCGCCCGAAGCCTACGCCGGCGAGGTATTCGACACGCTGTGGCGGGAGGGCGCCGACACCACGGCGGTACACGCCCTGCACAAGGACACCGAACGCATACTCGGCCACATCGACTGGATGCTGAGCACCAAGTCGCTGCGCAACCTCAACAGCGGACGCCTCAACGAACTCTACACGACCTACATCAAGGGGCTACGCGAGTGGGATACCCTGCGGGCCTTCTACCCCGATGCCAACCTCACGCTGCGCGTGGCCTACGGCCATGTCGGGGGCTACGAATATGCCGACGGCGAATACCACAAGCCGCAGACCACCCTCGACGGCATCATCGCCAAGGACAACCCCGAGATTTACGACTACGACATCCCGCAGGCGCTGCGCGAGCTCTACGCCACGAAGGACTACGGACGCTGGGCGACGACCATCGACGGCCGCAGGACGGTACCCGTCTGCTTCCTGGCCACCAACCACACGACGGGCGGCAACTCCGGTTCGCCGATCATCAACGGCAGGGGCGAACTGGTGGGGCTGAATTTCGACCGCACATGGCGCTCGACGATGAGCGACGTGGCGTTCGACGAAACGATCTGCCGCAACATCGCCGTCGACGTCCGATACGTGCTGTTCGTCATCGACCGCATCGGCGGGGCGGGATACCTGTTCGGCGAAATGGATTTCAGCCGCCGCAAATAGGAGCAATTCACGAAAAAAACACTATATTTAGCCCGCATAACAAAATCAGCCTCTATGAAAACAATCCTCTACACATGGTTCGCCGTCCTCCTGTTCGGCATGGCAGCAGTATCCTGCGGCGATGACGACACGAAAAACAACGACACGACGGGCATAACCGGCTCGTCGTGGAAAGCATCGGAAACGGTGGGCGCCGACCGCACGACCAAGAAATACACGTTCAAGGCCTCCGCCAACTGGGTGGCGCAAAGCGACAAACCGGAATGGTGCAAGATACTCACCTCGTCGGGCGACAAGGGCAGCGACCGGCAGCTCAACATCTCGGTCGAAGCCAACGAGACCGGCAGCACGCGCAGCGCGAACATCACCGTACAGGTGAGCGGCTACGCGAGGGCGGCGCAGTTCGCCATCACCCAGCTCGGGAGCAGCAGCGGCGGCACGGGCGCAGACACCGAGCTCAACAAACAGGTAGACAAGATTCTGGAGTATTACTACCTGTGGAACGGCGAATACCAGCAGATGTCGCGCGACCTCTCGCTGGATTACATCAGTTCCAGCGACAATTTCCTGAAACGCACGCTGCTGGAGATGACGACCAACGACCTCGACAAAAAACGGCAGAGCAACGGCAGCTACTCGGTTTACTCCTACCTGCTGCGGACGCCCCTCACGAAGGCCGTCGCCGGGACGACGCGCGGCGTAAGCCACGGGGTCGTAAAGGAGAAGGAGTACGGCTTCGGCATCGCGGGCCTGATGGGCGTGAGGTTTGTGGACGGCAACAACCAACCTACGGGAGAGTACGGGCTGGTCATCACGTCGGTCTACCCGGACTCCCCGGCATCGGAAGCAGGGTTCCGGCGGGGCACGTTCTTCGCCCAGTACAACGACGCAGCCATCACGGCCGCGAACCTGAATTCGGTTTACAGTACGTTAATAGCTCCGGGAGGAAGCCGCACGGTAAAACTCACCGAGAACAGGCAAGGCGCGCAGCCCGTATCGGTCACGGCACGCGAAATATACCCCAACCCGGTAATCCACAGCGAAGTGATCACCTCCGGAGCGCATAAGATCGGCTACCTGGTCTACGACAGTTTCGACGCGGCCTACGACGACGAACTGCTCGCTGCCGTCAAGAAACTCAAGGACGGGAACATCACCGACATGGTGCTCGACCTGCGCAACAACGGCGGCGGGCACGTCATCTCGTCGAACATGCTTTCCACCTGCATCGCCGGCGCGGCCTGCCAGGGCAAGGTCTACGAATATTACCGTTACAACGACAGCCGCATGGCCACGGTCGAAAAGACGGAGAGGGAGACCGGCAAGGAGTATGACACGGCGGCAAAAAAATTCTTCGACGAATTCTATTACGGCGACTATTACGGCGTCGACCTGCGGAACTACGCGCTGAACATGACCCGGCTGTACGTGCTCGTCACGGGCAACACGGCCTCGTCGAGCGAAGCCGTCATCAATACGCTGCGCGGGTTGGACGGCTTCACGGTGAAGCTCATCGGCGAAAAGACCAACGGCAAGAACGTCGGCATGGAGGTCAGCAAATTCACCGTAGGCAATTACAGCTACGAACTGGCCCCGATATCGTTCCAGGGCTACAACGCCAAGCAGGTGACCGTCAACAAGGACGGACTGACGGTCGACACCGCGTGCGAGGAATGGAACGGGGAACTGAAGGATTACGGCGACCGGAGCGAGCCGATGCTGGCAGCGGCCCTGAGCCAGATCACCGGGCAGAGATCGGTAAGCGTATCGGGCACGCGCAGCACCGCGCCGGGTGTACGTCCGGCAACGGACATCGCATTGCCCGACTTATCGAACCGCCCGAGCGGCATGATCGTATTCCTGCCGGCTGCGGAGGAGTAACGGGAGACCGTCCTAAATCGAGGGGGCTGTCTGACAAGTCCAATTTTAACGATTTCACCCCTGCCGGAGTTTATTCTGACAGGGGTGATTTTCGATTTTCGGGACTTGTTAGACAGCCCCTCTTTTCTTAACCTGGCACCGGCGCACGTACCACATGCCCGGCGGCTCCGCCGCCGTATCGGCCGGGCAAATGAACCCGCTAAGGTCTCCGCCCCAACCGCTTCCGCCGCCTTTACCACCAAGCACAGGCACCTGCGCAGACATCGACACCGCCCCCGCGGCAGGTAGAGCACGGCGGTTTGCGTCGCCGCGACGCCGCTGCCGGAAGAATAATCCATATTACATGGAGAAAAAATTTGGCGGATTAAAATTTATGCCCTATATTTGCACACCCGAAATCCGAAAGGATACGTGCAATGCCCAGGTGGTGAAATTGGTAGACACGCTACTTTGAGGGGGTAGTGAACAATTACGTTCGTGCAAGTTCGAGTCTTGTCCTGGGCACTACCAAAAGAAAAAGACAATTGATGATCAATCAGTTGTCTTTTTTGGTTACCGCCTTGCAGTAACCCCACAACACGCAGTCTATCAATATCCCCCGGAAAATAATCGCTTCACACGGACTTTCAACCCGCAAAGCGGATTTGCCGCACCGCCGGACAACCGGGTTTCGCGCTCCACGAACACGACCGAAACGGACATAAAACAGGCCGGAGCAGCATCCCGGGCACAAAACCGGACAAAAACCACGGCGGAAGGCCGGCCGGCGGGTTTCAATCCGGTTTACCAAAACGGCCGGGATCCAAACGCATAAATTGCTGTTTACAAACATCTTCCCAAAAAAGTATATTTACTTTGCCTCTAACATACCCGGGATATAATCCCGGGTTACATATTTATTAATTTACTTTGTAAAAGTGGAATTACGCAATGTTCCGAAACCTACAAACCAAACTTAAATACGACCATGGACTCATTTTACAACGGGTTTGCATCCGTCTGCAAGGCAGCCCGGACGATCTTCGGAAGGACAGGGGATATGCGGCGCGGCACATCGCACCGGAAGCAGAAATCCATAACGGCGCTGTGCCTGGCCCTGCTCCTGCTCGCATCGGGCACCCCCGTCCGCTCGCAGCAACGGGTTTATTTCGTCGACGGATACCACGGGGGCATCTACGGCCACTACCCGGTCGCCTGGAAAACCCGCTTCATCACCGACCAGCTGGCCGCGCATCCCGAATGGAGGATCGGGCTGGAGATCGAACCCGAGACATGGGACACCGTCGAGGTGCGTACGCCGGCCGACTACGCCCGGTTCAAGGCGATCGCCGCCGACAGGCGCGTCGAATTCACCAACCCGTCCTATGCCCAGCCCTACTGCTACAACATCTCGGGCGAAAGCATCATCCGGCAGTTCGGATACGGCATGCGGAAGATCCGCAGCCATTTCCCCGACGTGGAGTTCGTCACCTACTCCGTCGAGGAGCCGTGCTTCACCAGCTGCCTGCCGCAGATACTGAAACTCTACGGGTTCAAATACGCTTCCCTGAAGTGTCCGAATACCTGCTGGGGCGGGTACACGGCGCCCTACGGCGGCGAACTGGTCAACTGGATCGGCCCCGACGGCAGTTCGATCCTCACGTCGCCGCGCCATGCCTGCGAAGAGCTCCAGAAAAACTCGGTGTGGCAGACCACGGCATGGGGCAATGAGAAGGAGTACCTCGACGCCTGCATCGCATACGGCATCGCCCACCCCGTGGGGATGTGCTACCAGGATGCGGGATGGAAATACGGCCCCTGGATCGGGTCGGGCGACAGCATCCGCAACAACTCGATCTACGTCACGTGGCGGGAGTATTTCGAACGGGTGACCGACGGCAGGAGCTCCGACGACTACCGCATGCCGCAGGAAGACGTCCGCGTAAGTCTTATGTGGGGCAGCCAGGTCTTGCAGCGCATCGCGCAGCAGGTGCGCGAATCGGAGAACAAGCTCGTCATGGCCGAAAAGGCGGGGGTCATCGCCAACCTGGCGAACGGTTACCGCTACGGGCAGACAACGCTCGACGAGGGCTGGCGGACGCTGATGCTCGCCCAGCACCACGACTCGTGGATCGTACCTTACAACGGGCTCAACAGGCAGGGGACATGGGCGCAGCACATCCGCCGCTGGACGGCCGCCACCGACTCGCTGTGCGACGGGGTGATCGCCGATGCGCTGCAAAGCTTCGCGGCACCGGGCGACGGCGGCGTGGAGATCCGCCTGCGCGTCTGCAACACGCTCGGCAGCCCCCGCCGCGAAACGGTGTCGGCGACGCTGCCCGAAGGCCTCGGCGACGGGGAGCTGGCCGTGACAAACGCCAAAGGCAAACGGGTTCCGCACGCCATCGTCCCGGCGCAGGGCGGGCGGCGGCTCCTGTTCGAAGCCTCCGTCCCGGCATTCGGTTACACGACCTACACTGTAAAAAAGACATCCGGCAACGCGGCCGCGGCCGCACCCCGCCAGGCACAGGCACAGACGGGCCGGCACATCCTCGAGAACGACATGTACCGGATCGTGATCGACCCCGCACGGGGAGGCACCATCACGAGCCTCGTCGCAAAAAAGGAGGGCGGGAAGGAATTCGCCGACCCGCAGCACAAATTCGCCTTCGGCGAGTTGCGGGGATTCTTCTACGACCAGGGGCAGTTCCACTCCTCGGCGCAGTCCCCGGCCACCGTGACCGTACTCTGCGACAACGAGCTGGAAAAGAGCGTCCGCATCAGCGGCCGGATCGACACGCATCCCTTCACGCAGACGATCACGCTCCGCAAGGGCGAGCGGAAAATCGGCTTCGACCTGAAGATCGACTGGCAGCATAACGTCGGCATCGGCGCATTCCGCCAGAAAGACGCCTTCGCCAACAACCACAGGGCGTTCTACGACGACCGCTTCAACCTCAACATCCTCTTCCCGGCCGCCCTGGACGCCCCCGCGCTGTACAAGGACGCACCTTTCGACGTCTGCAAAAGCACACTGGAGAACACCCACTTCACGACCTGGGACAACATCAAGCACAACATCATCCTGCACTGGGTAGACCTCGCGGAACGGGACAGCGGCTACGGCCTGGCGCTGCTCTCCGACCACACGACCTCCTATTCCTACGGCACAGACGCCCCGCTGGGACTTACGGTGCAATTCTCCGGCAATGGGCTCTGGGGACGCGACTACCCCGTCGACGGCCCGACGCACATACGCTTCGCCGTCGTGCCCCACCGCAGGGCATGGGACGCCGCAGGCATCCAGGAGGAAAACCGGCGCTGGAACGAACCGCTGCTCTGCACGTTTGCGGCGCAGGCCGCCGCGGACGAAGCCTCGCTGATCGACGCGGCAGGTACGGGCTATGAGATTTCGGCCGCCTACCTCGACGGGGAGCAGATCGTCGTGCGCCTGTTCAACGCCGACGGCGACGGCACCCCGCAGAAAATCAGGTTCGCCTTCCCGCTTTCGAAGGTCGAGCAGACCGACCTGAACGGGAACGCGACGGCCGCCTGCGCCATCCGCAAGCGGGGCGGCGTATCGGAAATCGAGGTGGCGATGCCCCGCTTCGGACTGAAAACCCTTCGACTGACAAAATAAGACCAAGCCATGCACTACCGCAACATTCCCAAGACCTTACTCTTCCTCTTATTATGCTGCCCGTCCATGGGGCTCACCGGCTGCTCCGCGGCCGCGCAGGGCGACACGGGCAGCTTCTCGCCGGCCGACTACGTGAACCCCTTCATCGGGGCGAGCACCAGCACGAGCGCCGCGGGCGTCTACCACGGACTGGGCAAGACCTTCCCCGGGGCGACGACTCCCTACGGCATGGTGCAGGTCAGCCCCAACACCATCACCGGCGGGGACAACAGCCCCGGGTACAGCTACGAGCACACGACTATCGAAGGGTTCGCCTTCACGCAGATGAGCGGCGTGGGCTGGTTCGGCGACCTGGGCAACCTGCTGGTCATGCCGACGACCGGCCCGCTGCAAAAGATCGCGGGCAGGGAGGACGGCTCGATCGGAGGTTACCGTTCCCATTACGACAAGGCCACGGAAACCGCGCGCGCGGGGTATTACAGCGCCCTGCTGACCGACTACGGCATCCGTGCCGAAAGTTCGGCCACCCCGCACTGCGGCATCCTGCGCTTCACCTTTCCCGAGGGCGAACAGTCGCGCATCCAAATCGACCTGGCGCGCCGCGTCGGCGGCACGGCCGAGCGGCAATACATCGAGGTGGTGGACAAGCACACCATCGCCGGGTGGATGAAATGCACCCCCGCCACGGGCGGCTGGGGCAACGGCGAGGGACAGGCCGACTATACGGTCTATTTCTACGCGCAGGTGGACAAGCCGATGGAAAACTACGGGTTCTGGAGCGCCGACATCCCCGACGACTGGGTACGCAAGCGCGACGAGGTGGTCAGCGTCCCCTACCTGCAGCGCGTAGCCGCGGCGCCCGTCGTCACGGGCATCGACCGCATCGAAGGCAGGCACATCGGCTTCTACACCGAATTCGGGACGCGGCAGGACGAGCAGGTCGTCCTCCGCGCGGGCATCTCGTTCGTCGACATGGAGGGCGCCCGGAAGAATTTCGAGGCGGAGATCGCCGGCAAGGCGTTCGACCAGGTTGCCCGCGAGGCGCGCGAGCTGTGGAACCGGGAGCTGGCGCGCATCCGCATCGACGGGGGCAGCGACCGGCAAAAGACGATCTTCTACACGGCGCTCTACCACACGATGATCGACCCCCGCATCTACACCGACGCCGACGGGCGCTACCCGGGGGCGGACGGCAGAATCCATACCACGGGAGGCAGGTTCACCAAACGCACGATCTTCAGCGGCTGGGACGTGTTCCGCAGCCAAATGCCGTTGCAGACCATCATCAACCCGCAACTGGTCAGCGACCTCGTGAATTCGCTCGTCACGATGGCCGATGAGAGCGGGCGCGGCTATTTCGAGCGCTGGGAGATCGTCAACGCCTACTCGGGCTGCATGCTGGGCAACCCGGCGCTGTCGGTACTGGCCGACGCCTATGCCAAGGGCATCCGCAGCTACGACGTCGAGAAGGCCTACCGCTATGCCGTGAACTCCTCGAAGCGTTTCGGCAACGACCCGCTGGGCTACACCCCCTCGGAACTGTGCATTTCGCACACGCTCGAATACGCCTATACCGACTGGTGCATCTCGCGCCTGGCCACGCAGCTGGGCAAGCGGGAAGACGCTGCCCTCTACGCCGCCAAAGGGCAGGCCTACCGCAATATCTTCGACCGGGAGAAGGGGTGGTTCCGCCCGCGCCGCGCCGACGGAGGGTGGGAGCCGTGGCCCGAGAACGCCCGCACCACCGAGTGGTACGGCTGCATCGAGTCGAACCCCTATCAGCAGGGATGGTTCGTGCCACACGACGTCGAGGGCATGGTATCGCTCATGGGCGGGCGCGAAGCCGTCCTGCGCGACCTCACGGAGTTCTTCGACAAAACCCCGTCGGACATGCTCTGGAACGACTACTACAACCACGCCAACGAACCCGTCCACCTCGTGCCGTTCCTCTTCAACCGGCTCGGGCAGCCGTGGCAGACCCAGAAATGGACGCGCCATATCTGCGAAAAGGCCTACGCCGACAAGGTCGAGGGGATCGTGGGCAACGAGGACGCCGGACAGATGTCGGCCTGGTACGTGCTCGCAGCCGCGGGCCTGCATCCCGCCTGCCCGGGCGACACGCGGATGGAGATCACCAGCCCCGTCTTCGACCGCATCGAACTGCGCCTCGACCCGGCCTACGCACCGGGCGGGACATTCACCGTCGTAGCGCACGGGAACAGCCCCTCGAACGTCTACATACAGCGGGCGGTGCTCAACGGCAGGGAGCACACGGCATCCCACATCGACTTCGCCGACATTGCGGCCGGAGGGACGCTCGAACTCTACATGGGCGACACCCCCAACACCCGGTGGGGCATATAGGCAACAACAGGACGAACCTAATCATATCATTAATAACAGACGACAAACCTATGGAAAACACCGTCAACAAAGACCGCAGCCGGCTGCGGTCATCGCTCAGGCGGATCGCCGCGGCAGGCCTCTTCGGCCTCTGCTCGCTGTCGGCCGCCTTCGCACAGAAACAGGACTACGTGCAATACGTGAACACGCTGCAGGGCACCGACTCGAAATTCGAACTGAGCTACGGCAACACTTACGCCACGACCGGCATGCCCTACGGGATGCACACCTGGGGCGCACAGACCGGCCCCAACGGCGAAGGCTGGAAATACCAGTACTCGGTCGACAAGATCCGCGGATTCCAACAGGCGCACCAGTGCAGCCCGTGGATGAGCGACTATGCGGTCTATTCGCTCATGCCCGAGGTCGGGGAGCTGGTCGTAAACGAGGACGCGCGTGCATCGAAATTCAGCCACGCCAACGAGATCGCCAAACCGCACTATTACCGGGTGACGCTCGACAACGGCATCACCACCGAAATGGCACCCACCACGCGCGGCGTGCACCTGCGCTTCACCTACCCCCGGAAAGGCGACGCCTACCTGGTGCTGGACGGCTATTTCGCCATGAGCGGAATGAAGATCGACCCCGCCAAACGTCAGATCTCGGGGTGGGTGAACAACCAGCGTTTCGTCAACCACCCCGAAACCTTCCGCAACTATTTCGTCATCCAGTTCGACCGGCCGTTCGAGGAGTACGGGCTCTGGGAGAACGAGCATGACGAACGCTTCCCGGGCATGACCGAGGGCGAAGGCAAGGGCTACGGGGCCTACGTGCGCTTCAAGGCCGGCACCAAAGTGCAGGCCAAGGCCGCCTCGTCCTACATCAGCCCCGAGCAGGCGCTGCTCACGCTCGACCGCGAACTGGGCGCCGACAAGAACCTCGAAGCGACCAAAAAACGCGGCGCCGGGACGTGGAACGCCCTGCTGGGCCGCATCGCAGTCGAAGGCGGCACCGACGAGGAGATCCGCACCTTCTATTCGTGCCTGTTCCGCGCCAACCTCTTCTCGCGCAAGTTCTACGAACGCGACGCCGAGGGCAACCCCTACTATTACAGCCCCTACGACGGCAAGGTACACGCCGGCTACATGTATACCGACAACGGTTTCTGGGATACGTTCCGTTCGCAGTTCCCGCTGACCAACATCCTGCACCCGACGATGCAGGGACGCTACATGAACGCCCTGCTGGCGGCACAGGAGCAGTGCGGCTGGCTGCCATCGTGGTCGGCGCCCGGCGAGACGGGCGGCATGATCGGCAACCACGCCATTTCGCTGCTGACCGACGCATGGGCCAAAGGCATCCGCACGTTCGACCCCCAGAAGGCGCTGGAAGCCTACGCCAAGGAGGCGATGAACAAAGGCCCGTGGGGCGGTGCCAACGGCCGCGCGGGATGGAAGGAGTACTGGCAGCTGGGATACGTCTCCTACCCCGAGTCGATGGGCTCGACGGCACAGACGCTCGAATACGCCTACGACGATTTCTGCGGCTACCAACTGGCGCGCATGACCGGCAACAAGTTCTACGAGGAGATCTTCTCACGCGTGATGTATAACTACCGCAACGTCTTCGACAAGGAGTCGGGCTTCATGCGCGGCCGCCTCAAGGACGGCAACTGGCTCGCACCCTTCGACCCCTACGAGTGGGGCGGCCCCTACTGCGAAGGCAACGCCTGGCACTATAACTGGTCGGTATTCCACGACGTGCAGGGGCTCATCAACCTCTACGGCAGCGACGAGGCGTTCACCGCCAAGATCGACTCGGTATTCACCGTGCCGAACGTCATCCGTCCGGGCACCTACGGCGGCATGATCCACGAGATGAAGGAGATGGAACTGGCCGGCATGGGGCAGTACGCCCACGGCAACCAGCCCATCCAGCATATGATCTACCTGTACAGCTACGCCGGCCAGCCGTGGAAGACCCAATACTGGTCGCGGCAGATCACCGGGCGGCTCTACAACTCCTCGGAGCGCGGCTATCCGGGCGACGAAGACCAGGGCGGCATGTCCTCGTGGTATATTTTGAGCTCGCTGGGCATTTACAGCGTCTGCCCCGGCACCGACCAGTACGTATTGGGCAGCCCCGTGTTCCGCAAGGCGACCATCACGATGGAGGACGGCCGGAAGTTCGTCATCGAGGCCGACGGCAACTCGCAGCAGAACGTCTATATCCAGTCCGCGACGCTCAACGGCAAGCCGCTCGACAAGAATTACATCACCTACAAGGACATCGCCGACGGCGGCGTCATGCGCCTGGTAATGGGCCCCGAGCCCAACAAGGAGCGCGGCACGGGCAAGGATGCGGCTCCCTTCTCGCTTTCCAGACCCGAATGAACCGATCGACAACCGAAATTCAGAAGGACATGTTCAAATCCCTGAAAACAATATCCCTGTCGCTGGCGGCCCTCTTACTCGGGGCCGGCAGCGCCTGCGGGCAGCAAAGCGACAGCTACGCGCACAAGGTCAACACCCTGATCGGCACCCGGGGCGTGGGGCTGACCTCGGGTTACCTCTATCCCGGGGCGACCTACCCGTTCGGCATGGTACAGTTCACGCCGACCTATTTCGCCAAGCGGGGCGGGTTCGTCATCAACCAGTTGAGCGGCGGCGGGTGCAGCCACATGGGTAATTTCCCGACCTTCCCCGTAACGGGGAAACTCGACTCTTCGCCCGAAAACATCCTCGACTACCGGGTCGGCATCTGCGGCGAACAGGGCCATGCCGGCTACTACGAAGCCACCGTGCAGGAGGCGGTCAAGGCGCGGCTCACCGTCACCGAGCGCACGGGCATGGCCCGCTATGAATACCCCGCGGGAGAGGCGTTCGGCACCGTGATCATCGGCGCGGGCATCGCCGCCACGCCGATCGAACAGGCCGCCGTCGTCATCACCGGCCCCAACAGCTGCGAGGGCTACGCCGAAGGCGGCAGCTTCTGCGGCGTACGCACCCCGTACAAGGTCTACTTCGTCGCCGAGTTCGACGCGCGGGCCGTCACGACGGGCATCTGGAAAGAGGATCGGCTCACCCCCGGCGGACGTTTCGCCGAGGGGAGCGAATCGGGCGTCTACTTCACGTTCGACCTCACCGAGAACCGCAACGTACAGTACAAGATCGGCGTTTCGTACGTCTCGGTGGAGAACGCCCGCGCAAACCTCGCGGCCGAAAACGCCGGGTGGGATTTCGCGGCCGTGCAGCACGCCGCCGAACGGAGGTGGAACGACTACCTGGGGCTGATCGAGGCCGAAGGCACCGACCCCGACCGCACGACCCAGTTCTACACGCACCTCTACCGCGTATTGATCCACCCCAACGTATGCAGCGACGTGAACGGCGAGTACATGGGCGCCGATTTCCGGGTGCACCGAAGCCGTTCGAAGCAGTACACCTCGTTCAGCAACTGGGATACCTACCGCACGCAGATCCAGCTGCTCTCGATGCTGGCGCCCGACGTGGCGTCCGACGTGGTACTCTCGCACCAGCATTTCGCCGAGCAGTCGGGCGGCGCCTTTCCCCGCTGGGTGATGGCCAACATCGAGACCGGCATCATGCAGGGCGACCCCACGCCGATCCTGATCGCAAACGCCTGGGCGTTTGGCGCCCAGGACTACGACCCCTTCCCGCTGTTCCAGATCATGCGCAGGAACGCCGAGGTGCCGGGTGCCAAATCGCAGGACGTGGAGGAGCGCCCGGGCTTGAAGCAATACCTCGAAAAGGGGTACTACAACGCTTCGGAGCAGCTCGAATACACCTCGTCGGACTTCGCCATCGGGCAGTTCGCGCTGCACGCCTGCGGCGACGAATTCGCCAGCTGGCGCTATTTCCACTACGCCCGCTCGTGGAAAAACCTCTACAACCCCCAGACCGGCTGGCTGCAGTCGCGCAATGCCGACGGGTCGTGGAAACCGCTCGGCGAAGACTGGCGCGAATCGACCTATAAAAACTATTTCTGGATGGTGCCCTACGACCTGGCGGGGCTGATCGAAACGATGGGCGGCAAGGCCGCGGCCGAAAAGCGGCTCGACGAATTCTTCGTGCGCCTCGACGCGGGGTACAACGACCCGTGGTTCGCCTCGGGCAACGAGCCGAGCTTCCATATCCCGTGGGTCTACAACTGGCTCGGACGGCCGGACAAGACCTCGAAGGTCATCAACCGCATCCTCAACGAGCAGTACACGAGCGCTCCCGACGGGCTGCCGGGCAACGACGACCTGGGCACGATGGGAGCCTGGTACGTCTTCGCATGCACGGGGCTCTACCCCATGATCCCCGGCGTAGGCGGCTTCACGCTCAGCACCCCGGTCTTCGACAAGGTGGTCATCCACCTCAAGCACGGCGACATCACCATCACCGGGGGCTCGGAGAAACGAATCTACACCACGGCGCTCAAACTCGACGGGAAACCCTACGGCAGCACATGGATCGGCTGGGATGCGCTCCGCAACGGCGCGACGCTGGAATATACGACCTCGGCCAAACCGTCCGGGAACTGGGGCCGGACACAACTGCCGCCCTCGTACGAATAAATCCGCTCACCAAAACACAACAAACCGCATAACCATGAAAAGAATCCTTCTATCCCTTGCGGCGGCGCTCTGCATGTGCGCTTCCGCCGCGGCGCAGACCGTAGCGCCGTTCAAGGACGGCGACCGCGCCGTATTCCTCGGCAACAGCATCACCGACGGCGGCCACTACCACTCCTACATCTGGCTCTATTACATGACCCGCTTCCCGTACATGGATTTGCGGGTGATGAACGCCGGCATCGGCGGCGAGACCGCAGGCGACATGTACAAGCGCCTGGACGGCGACGTTCTCAGCAAACGCCCCACGGTGCTGACCGTGACCTTCGGCATGAACGACACGGGCTACATGGAATACAACGGCGACGATGCCGGGGCATTCGGCGAAAAGAAGTACCGGGAGTGCTACGACAACTTCAAGAAGATGGAGAAGCGCCTGCAAACCCTCGACGGCGTGCGGGTGGTGATGCTCGGGGGTTCGCCCTACGACGAAACGGCCCAAATCGAGAACAACGCCCCGCTGCGGGGCAAGAACGCCGTGATGGATCGCGTCGTCGGGTTCCAGAAGGAGTCGGCTGCAGCCAACGGCTGGGAGTTCGTGGATTTCAGCGCCCCGATGGTCGAAATCGGCCGGCGCGTGCAGGCCGGACAACCTTCGTTCTCGCTGTCGATGGGCGACCGCATCCATCCGGACAACGACGGGCACATGGTGATGGCCTACCTCTACCTCAAGGCACAGGGCTTTGCCGGCAGGGAGGTGGCCGACGTGCAAATCGACGCGGCGAAGGCGAAGGTTCTCAAGGCTGGCAACTGCGAGATCACCGGCCTGCACAGGAACGGCCGCGAAATCTCGTTCGACTACCTGGCCGAAGCCCTGCCCTACCCGCTCGACACCCTGACGCACGGGATGGGATCCAAGCGCAGCCAGGCCGAGGCCACGAAGCTGGTTCCCTTCATCGAGGAGATGAACCGCGAAATGCTGACCGTCAAGGGGCTCAAAGGCGACTACACGCTTTACATCGACGGCGAGCGGATCGGCACCTGGAGCGGCAAACAGCTGGGCGAAGGCATCAACCTCGCGGAGCTGCAGACGCCGCAGTACCGGCAGGCGATGGAGGTGATGCACCTGAACGAATACCGCTGGGAAATCGAACGCAACTTCCGCGACTACGCCTGGGTACAGTACGATTTCTTCCAGAACAAGGGGCTGCTCGACGCCAACGACGCACATGCCGTGAGCGTGCTCGACGCGGAAAAAGGAAAGAACATCTGGCTCCAGATCCACCGCGAAAACTACGCCAAGCTCATGCTCCCGCATGTCCGCGAGGCACGCGCGCAGCAGATGGAACTGCTCGTGGAGACTATCTACGAGATCAACAAGCCGCAGACGCGCAAGGTCGTACTGCGCCCGAACTGATCCGGGCAGGCTGCAAACAAGTGAAGGGGAGGCCGATGCGGCCTCCCCTTGTTTTATCCGGATGATCCCCGGCGGCGTGCATCCGCCTCACGACCGAGGGCGAGGCGGGATTTACTCCTTGTCCTTCCCCAGCGAAGCCTCGTAGGCCCTGCGCAGCGCGAGCAGCTCCTGCGCCTTTTCGGGGTACCTGTCGATCAGGTTCTCCGATTCGGTGCGGTCGATCTTCAGGTTGGTCAGGTACAGCCCTTCGAGCGTCTTGTTCCTGTCGTTGGGCAACACGTCGATCGCATTGCAGATCAGCTTCCAGTCGCCCCGGCGCACGGCCCACTGCCTCTCGAAATCGAAGTGCAGCACGTCGTGCGGCGAAGCTGCGGCACCGTCGCGGATCAGCGGCACGATGCTCGCCCCGTCCACGTCGATCCCCGAGGCGTCCAGCCCGCACAGGTCGAGCAGCGTCGGGAACCAGTCGATATTCATCGTCACCTGATCCCGGACTTCCCCTGCCGGAAGGTGCCCCGGCCAGCTGATGACGGCCGGCACGCGGATTCCGCCCTCGAAAAGCGAAAACTTGCCGCCCCGGTAGTCCCCGCAGTAACCGCCCCCGCCGAAAGTCCGCACTTCGGTGCTGTGCCCGTTGTCGGACTGGAAGACGATGATCGTATCGTCGGTCAGTCCCTGCGCATCGAGGAACGTGCGCAATTCGCCCAGGTAGTCGTCGAACGTGGAGACGAACGCGGCGTACATGCGCCGCGGATCGGGCAGTCCGGCGTAGTAATCCAACCACTTCTCCTTGGGTTGCAGCGGGTAGTGCGGGATGTTGACCGCCCAGTAGAGGAAGAAGGGCTGCCTGCGATCCCCCGCCCGGATGAACTCCTTGGCTTCGCGCAGGGTCTCCTCGGTGAAGAACCGCCCCTCGTAGTGGATCTCCTCTCCGTTGCGCCAGAGGTCGTGGACATTGGGGCCGCCCCAGTAATAGAAATGCGAGTAGCTGTCGATGCACCCGCCCAGGAATCCCCAGAAATAGTCGAAGCCCCGGTTGTTGGGGGCATATTCGGGACGGGAGCCCAGGTGCCACTTGCCGATGCAGGCCGTCCGGTAGCCGTTGGCCTTCATGCGCTGGGCGACGGTCTCCTTTTCGGGCGGGAAGCCCGTCCAGCCCGCATTGCCGGTCAGGCCGGCGCGCGCAGCGAACTGCCCGGTCATCAGGCCGGCGCGCGAGGCGGAGCTCACGGGCGCGGCGTAGAACTGCGTGAAACGCACACCGCTCGCGGCCAGCGCATCCATGTTGGGCGTACAAAGGTCGGGCGCCCCGTAGCAGTTCACGTCCAGCGTACCGTGGTCGTCCGTGTAGATGACGATGACGTTGGGCGCCGCTGCCTGCGCCGAAGCCGCGCCGGCCAGCAGCAGGCCGCCGGCACCCAGCATGAGTTGTCTCCTATCCATATCGGTCAATTTTTAAAGTAAGGCAAACCGGAGCCGCTCCGCGGCGGCAGCATTCCCGATACGGGCGGGGCCGCCATACCCGGGGCACAGGCCGGGCCTGTACCCTCCGGCAGCGACGGAGCCCCTCCGCATCGTCCCGGCCCGGGGCTGTCCCTCTTGCCCCCGTGCCGGGTATCCTATTCCGCCTCGGCCCTGTCGAGCGCCCGGATGATGTTCCGGGAGATCCCGATCGAGACGAGCTGGATGATTCCGATGATGAGCAGCGCATAGCGGATCGCAAAGGTATCCGACAGGCAGATCGTCAGGACGATGAACAGCCCGCATCCGAAGAAACGGCCGAGGTAGAGAGCGAATTCGTGGACGAAAATATAGGCGTAGGAGTTGCGGTTCTCCTTCCGGCTCACGTAGTCGATGACCCGCAGCTGGATCGGGAAATAGCCCAGATCCATCAGCGGGCGCCCCATCACCAGGCACAGCATGAATACGATCGCGCCCGTCGCCGAATAGAGCACGGCGTTGAACGCCCCGCCCAGTGCGAAGAGCAGCAGGCCCGAGGAGAAGATCAGCACCCGGTGCCTGGCCGAAGCGAAGCGCCCCAGCAGGTAGAGCAGCACGGCCGAAACGATGGCGCTGACCGATTGCAGCGTCCCGAGCGTGGATTCGTTCCCGACGAGCGTCATGACCAGCATCGACGGCGCCGTGACGATGTATCCCTGGGCGATCCCCTTCAGGACGGCAAGGCGCATCATTTTGTTCCACAGCACATCGAAGCGCAGATAGATGAACCGCTCCTTCGGGGGATTGGAGAACCTGCCGCGGAATACGACGGCCGAGGCGATGATCGTAAGCACGAAAACGAAGAGGGTCACCAGTTTATAGGCCAGGTTGATATTTCCCCCGAGCCAGTTGTGGTCGGCCGTGGCGCCCAGAAACGCCCCGATCATACCGGGTACGACGACCCCGGCGACGGTGTTGAAGAAACTTTCCAGACCGTAGTAATAGTTGCGGTTGCCGTCGTCGGTGGAATTCAGGGCGAGGAAATCGCGGTTGGCCCAGAAAAAGCCGTACGAAAGCCCCATGATAAGCCCTGCCACGACGATCCCGGCCAGGTCGAGCGTTTCGAGCGACATCATCACGGCCATCGAAACGCCGCTCAGCAGCATCCCGAACGAATAGAGGTGCGAAATCCGGATGCGGCGCATGAGAAAGCCGTTCACCAGGAAGGTGAGCGGGATGCCCGTGTAGACGGCCAGCTGGTAGCCCACCACATACGCCAGCTCCGAGCTGTTGCGCATGATGTAGGTGCCGACGAAAAGTTCCACGACGGGGAGGACGAACGCATACAGCATGTTCGTCAGCAGGAGTATCCGCATGTTGAACGGATAGGTTCCGAAATGCCGGATTTCCGAGAAAGCCTTGCTGAAAATGCCGTTGCCCGAGGTCGAGACGGTTGTTTCTTTCATGTCAGTAGTTTAGTATTGCCCTACAAAAATAAGCCCCCGGGGGCGTTGCAAGGTATACTATTGTAACCGAAACGTATCTTCACGCGGGAAAACGGCGCTTTTGCCCGCTCAGCGCTCTTTTTCGCGCATCTCCTTGGGCGACATGTGGTATATTTTGGCGAACTCGCGGTAGAAGTAGGACTTGTTGTTGAAACCCGAGCAGAACATGATTTCCTGGATGGTCATATTGGTCGTCCGGAGCAGGTGCGTCGCATGGCTGATCTTCACCGAGCGGATATATTCGCTCGGCGTCATCTGCGTGATCTCGCGGATCTTGCGGTAGAGGCTCATGCGGCTCACGCACATCTTGTCGCACAGGAAATTCAGCGACAGGTTCTCGTCGGTCATGTTCTCCTCGATGATCCCGGCAAGCTGTACGATGAACTTCTTGTCGTCGGCGTCGATCGTATTCCCCTCGTAGACGTCCGACGAGGAGATCACGGAATTGTAGTAATCCCTCAGCGAGAGGCGGTTGTTGAGTATCTGGTGTACGACGGCCAGCAGGTGCTTGGGATGGAACGGCTTGGAGATATAGGCGTCGCCGCCCAGTTCGTAGCCGCGGATTTCCTGTTCGACGTCGCTCTTGAAGGAGAGGAACACGAACGGAATATATTTGGTGATCTCGTTGCCCTTGAGGTATTTGAGCAATTCGAGCCCGTCCACGTTCGGCATACTGACATCGCTGATAATCAGGTCGGGGCGCTTGTGTTTGAGGATCTCGATGGCCTCCGTCCCGTCGGCGGCCTGGATGACGGAATATTCGTCGGAGAGTATCTCGGCGATCAGGTCGCGGATCTGCTTTTCGTCGTCCACCACCAGGATCGAGGCCCCCGCGGCACGCGACTCTCGGGCCTGCCCCGTCCGCATGTCCTCGACGTCGGGCAGCGGATAATCGGGCACGCCCGTCTGCCCCGGTTCGGTCACCAGGTCGCGGCTCACCTCGGGCAGCGACAGGGTGAAGGTGGTATATTCGCCGGGGTTGCTGCTCACCGTAATATTTCCCGACAGCATGTCGGCCAGGCTCTTGGCGAGCGCCAGCCCGATGCCGTTGCGCATGACCTTGCCCTCGTTGGCCTGCCGTTCGAAATTGTCGAGTATCTCGAAGCGGTTGAAGACATTGCCGATGTCCTCGGGCTTGATACCCTTGCCCGAGTTCCGGACCCTCACGGTCGTACGGCCGGCCTCCACCCGCAGCTCGATGCTGATGTATCCGCCTGCGGGCGTATATTTATAGGCATTGGAAACCAGGTTGTAGAGGATCTTCTCCAGTGCCCCCTGGTCGCTCACGAGGATGACCTCCTGCGCCGGGAAGTCGATACGCAGGTCGATGCGCCGCTGCTCGTTGACCTCGTTGAAATTGTCGGTGATGGTCGAAATCAGCTCCGTGACGTTGACCAGCACGTACCGGGGCGTGTAATGCCCGGTCTCGACCCGCCGGAACTCCATCAACTCGCCGATCAGGCGCTGCATACGCGCCGCATTGTTCTTCACGATGCGGACATGCTTGGCGACGTCGGGCGCGAGGCTGTAACTGTTGAGCAGCTGCTCGCCCGAACCGTAGATCAGCGTCAAAGGGGTGCAGAACTCGTGGGCGATGCTGGTGAAAAAGCGGAGTTTGGCCTCGTAGTTGTCGCTCTGCTGCTGCCGGCTCATCGACTCCATCAGCAGCCTGCGCCGCTGCTCGATCCGGTCGTTGACCACGAACCAGACGACGTACAGCACCACGAACGAGAGCAGCAGGTAGACCATATAGGCCCACACCGTGTTCCACCACGGCGGGCGTATCCGGATCTGAAGCGAAACGATGTTGTCGCTCCAAATCTTGTCGCCGTTGGTACAGCGCACGCAGAATTCATAGGTTCCGGGCGGCACGTTGGTGAAGACCGCCGTATTGTCGGTGCCGATTTCCACCCAGTCGTCGTTGAACCCCTTGAGGATGTAGGCGTATTCGCAGTTGCCGTTGCGGATGTATTCCAGCGCGGAGAACTGGATGCTGAAAAAGTTTTCGCTGTGCGACAGGACGATCTCGCGGTCGGCACGGAATCCGGACACGGGCGTCTGCTTGATCAGGAAATTGTTGAGCTGCACGGCCGGGGCGTACGTCCGCACGCGGATGTCGCGGGGATCGAACCGGTTGAACCCGGCCACGCCGCCGAAGTACATCCTGCCGTCGCGCGAACGGTAATAGGCACCGTCGGAAAATTCGTTGCTCTGCAACTCCTCGTTGTTGTAATAGCTGATTATCCGGTTGTCGCCGGGGTTCAGCTGCGCCAGCCCCTTGTTGGTGCTGAGCCAAAGGTTGCCCGAGTCGTCCTCCAGGATACCGTGGATGGTGTTGTTCGGCAGCCCGTCCTTTTCGATATACCAGCGGAAACCGCCCCGTCCTCCTGCGGTGGGGCTGAGCCGGTTCAGACCGTAGCTCGTCCCGATCCAGAGCGTCGAGTCGCGCCCGGCGTAGAGCGACAGGATGTCGTTGCTGCTGATCGGATAATCGCCCGAGGAGGTCGTGTAATGGGTAAACTTGCCGCTGCGGGTGTCGAAGAGGTTCAACCCGCCGCCGCGCGTTCCGACCCACAGCTTTCCGCCGCCGGCCGGGACGATCGCGAACACCGTATTGTTGCTCAGCGAGGTGGCGTCCTTCTTGTCGTTGACATAGACCCGCTGCCGCCTGATTTCGTAACGCCCGCCCGACTCGGCCAGCTGCAGCCCGATCAGCCCGTAGCCGTTCGTCCCGAGCCACACGCAGCCGTCCGACGGATCGCGGTAAATCGCATACACCGAACCGAAATAGGTGCCCGGGACGGGTTTGATGGACGAGATGCGCCCCGTGGCACACGAAAGCACATCGAGCCCGGCGCCGTCGTGCCCGATGAACAGGTCGTCGCCGAATCCCCCGGCGAGGGCGTAGACGGAATTATTACCCAGTCCCCCGGATACGTCGTAGACCGCGCCCCGGCTCCCGTCGGGACGCAACATGCCGATGCCGTTGCCTTTCGTGGCGACATAGACGTTCCCGCGGCTGTCCTCGCAGAAGGCGCGCACGGGGCAGTTCCTGTCGCCGAAAATCCGGCTGTTGGGAATCTTGTCGAACTGGATGCCGTCGTTGTATACCTGGAAGACGCCCTGCCCGTCGCTGCCGACCCACAGGATGTCCTGGCTGCCGTAGCAGAGCGAAAGGATGTTGATGTCGGGCATTTGCGACATCCGGTGGAACGTCCGCCCGGGCATGTCGCAGACATACATGTCCGGCGCCCCGGTCGCTATCAGCAGGTAATCGTCGCCGTATTGGGCGACAGCGCGTATCTCACGGGCCGGGGGGGGGAATTTACCCACCGCCGCCAGCTCCCCGTCGCGGCGTTCGTAGCGGTAAATTTCCGCATCGGCCGTAACCAGGTAGAGCGCCGTCCGGCTGTCGAACACCGACTTGACCCCGCCTTCGGGGAAGAGCCCGACCTTTTCCCGCACCTCCATGCTCCCCGTCGCGGACAGCCCGTAACGAATCCGAACCAGCTCCTCCTGCACGGTATGCAGCAACAGGGTATTCTGTCCGCCGTAGTAAACGGCACGTATCTCCGAAGAGTTGAACTGCGGGACATTGAGTGCCGAAAGCCGGCCCAGCGCCTTGTCGTAGCAGGCGATGCCCCACCCCGTGGCGGCGCAGAAAATTGTGCCGTCGGCCGCGGCCGCGACCGAGAATACCTGCTCGGCCGTGGGGCCGTTGTCCTCGTAGCCGGGGTAGAAGCGTTCGATGCGGTCGTTTTCCACGTCGATGCGGTTGATCCCGTAGTCGGTGGCGACCCAGAGGATGCCCTTCGCCTCCTCGACGATGTTGCGGATGACGTTGTTCGAAATCGTATTCGCATTGTCCGGCGCGAACTTGTAAGTCCTGAAGCCGTAACCGTTGTAGGCATTCAGGCCGTCCCATGTCCCGAACCACATCATCATGGTCGAATCCTGGTAGATGCAGTTGACGGAACTGTTCGACAACCCGTCCGCGCTGGTCAGCGTATCGTATTTCAGGGCCGCCACGGCGGAAGGTGCGGCAACGAAAACCGCCGCCAGCAACAGGAGAATGAACTTTTTCGACATAATGCTTCGCATGTTGTTACAAAGATATGTTTTTATCCGGAACCGCAAAATCACGCAGCAGGCCGTTTCCCGAAAAAAGCGGGAAGCCGGGGCGGATGATCCGCCCCGCCACAGAACGGGAAAGCCATGGCAGGGCGCGCCCTGCCATGACCCTGCGGATGTTCCGTCCGCGCAGTCCGCCTCCCTGCAGGCCGAATCCGGCCCGGAAACGGGGCGGACGGTTTCCTTAATAGCGTTTCGCGCCGTCCGTCCAGTCGTCGGTGCGGAACGGCCCGGCCGGAAGCCCGGCGCCGTTACTGAGGTTGCAGACCGGGTTGTTGGCCCAGGCATAGCGCACCCCGACAGGGAAACGCACCCCGTCCGAAGAGACGACGACCGTATTGCCTTCGATGACGGCCTTGGCGGCATGGAACTTATGGTCGGGGCCGGCGATATAGAACCCCCTGACGGGGCCGCCGTCGGAGGTCTTGAGCCCCTTGTCCGTGTGCGAAAAGTCGATGCGGATCGTGTTCCCCTCGATGCGGTAACCCTCGTATACGGGCCCCGAATAGGGAATCTGCTCGCCATAGGTCAATGCCCGTGCCACGAGCGAGAGGCGCCGGCCGACCGCCGGTTTGTTTTTCGGATGGAGATCGTCGCCGTCACCGACGTCGATGCACACGGCCAGCCCCGTGTTTTCGAGATGGAGGGCATGTTTCTGCGCCTCGCGCAACTCGGCCCACTCCGACTCCTCGGGGCCTTCCTGTGCCTTCATGTAGTTGGGAAGCTGCACGATATAGAAGGGAAAGGCATACCCCCAGTGCTGCCGCCAGTCATGGATCATCAGCGGCAGCAGGTCGCGGTACTGCGCCGCGCGCGCCACGTTGGCCTCACCCTGGTACCAGATGGCGCCGCGGATGGCATAGTCCACGAGGGGGTTGATCATCGCATTGAAGAGGAACGTCGGGTAGTTGGGTTCGGTGGCGGTGTTCACCGGCATGTCGGGGGCGTCGCCCAGGCCCATCGAGACCTTGTATTTCCATTGCCCGGCCAGCGGGAGTTTCTCCGAGTCCGATTTGGCGAGGGCGATGCTGTTCGCATCGCCGAAGATGCCGCCCTTGCCGCCCGTATCCATCACACGCACGGCAACGGTCGCCTTGCCGGCCTTGACCAGCGACGCGGGAATCTTATAGCTCCGGAAAGCCATGCAGCCCTCGGTATGCCCCACTTCGACGCCGTTGAAATAGGTGAAATCGTTGTCGTCTATGGCCGCAAGCGTGAGCGTCAGCTCCTTACCGGCCCAGCCGGCCGGGATCTCGACGTCCCTGCGCACCCACATAAAGCCGCTGAACCCGTCGAGGCCCTGATCCTGCACGAACCCCGGAACCGCGATCTCGCCCCACGACGAATCGTCGAACGAACTCTCGGCCCACACCGCGCGGCCGTCCTCGAACGCCTTGTCGACCTGCATCATCCGGAGGCGCCACTCGTCCATGTCGTCGTGGAACATCTTGTTACGCGCCTCCCGGGATTCGGGGATCTGCTTCACCTTCTCGACGCGGGGACGGAAATAGGGCATCTCGGACAGCGCTTCGGCGCTCGTCCACGACTCGGCGTACGTCCCGCCCCAGCACGACTCGATCAATCCGATGGGTATGCCCAGATTTTTATAGAGTTCCTTACCGAAGAAGTAACCCGTCGCCGAAAAGTCGGCGATGTGTTCGCCCGAGCACACCTGCCAGCCGCCGTGGCGAACCGAAGCCTCGTCGAGCGGCACCGGGCTGGTGGTGTTGTCGATATGCAGCAGGCGGATATTCCCGTAGGCATCGGCCTCCTTCATCTCCTGTTCGTAGTTCAGCACCCGGTCGGCAACGCGCATCTCCATGTTGGACTGCCCCGAACAGAGCCAGACCTCGCCGATCAATACGTTTTTCAGTTCGACGGGTTTGCCGTCCGAAACCGTGACGGTATAGGGGCCGCCGGCCACGGGGGTCGACACGCGCACCTCCCAGCCGCCCGATGCGGAGGCCGTCGCCGCGTAGGTCTTGCCGTCCCACGAGGTGGTGACTTTCACGGCCTTGCCGGGTTTGGCCCTGCCCCAGATTTTCACATCGCTCTGTTGCTGCAACACCATGTTGTCGGTGAAGATCGCCGGGAGCGTGACCTTGGCGGAGAGCTGCAGGGGCAGCACGGCCGCCAGCAGGAAAAGGGTTCGTTTGAGATTCATGACAGCTTCGGATTAGTAGACGAAATATTTTTTGTTGGTACCGTTCACCTTGTTGATGGCCGGCACGATGATCTGCTCCATGACCTTATAGCCCTCGCCGTTGGGATGGCATCCCTCGGGCGAATATTCCGGGAGCATGGCATTGTCCTTGTCGGCCATCGCCGAGAAATAGTCGACATACTCCACGCCCTCGGCCGAGTCCGCATACTTCCTGAGCATCGCGTTGAGCTTAGGGATGATCTTCCCGGGCTCCACCTGCGGCCGCCAGTTGTAGCGCACGCACGGCGTGACGGAGCACAGCAGCACCTTTATCCCGTTGAAGCGCGCCAGCTCGCACATCGAAACGATGTTCTGGTAGGTATTTTCCAGGGCGATGTACCCGTTGTTCATCGCAATGTCGTTCGTCCCGGCCATGATCGCCACGCACTGCGGGTGCAGTTCGATCACGTCCTGGCGGAAGCGCACCAGCATTTCCGACGAGGTCTGCCCGCCGATGCCGCGGCCCAGGAAGTTGTTTTTCTGGAAGAACTCCGGGTGCTGGTTGAACCACCCCTCGGTGATGGAGTTGCCCATGAAAACCACGTCGGGGCGCACGTCGCCCAGCGTTTTGTTCACCTGAGCATAGGCCCTGAGCCCCGCCCAGTCCCGGTAGAGGAGGTCGGAATAGGCCTGGCCGAAAACAACGCCCGCCCCAAACAGGCAAAGCGCACATAACAAGATCAGTTTTTTCATTTCCGCAAAATATTAGATCGGTTCCACAAAGTTAAAAATTATCCGTCCGGAACGGCACTACGGGCTGCCCGAAGGCATCCCACAGGCGGCCGACGCTGCAATTCTTGAAATTATAGCGCAGGTACACGGGGCTGCCCACGTCGTAGTTCGAGACATAGAGCACCGTGGGGTCGGGGCGCCGGCGCACGGCCTTCGCGGGGCGGAACACCCCGTCGCTGCCGGCCAGTTCGAAGCCCTCGATCTCGCCCTTGACGAGGAACCCGCAGTCGCTGCCGTCGAAATGCACCCTCACGACACCGCCTTCGAGCACCTCCATCGACCTGAACCGCGGCCCGATGGTCTTGACCGCATCGCCGTAGCCGTAGTCCCGGCTCAGCGCCCAATAGGCCAGACGCCGCGCGATGGGCTCCTTCTGGCTAGGATGCACGTTCCACGTCTCGTAGTCGTAGACCAGATCGTTGGTGCAAACCATACCCACGTTGTCGGTCATGTCCATCACCCGCGCCTGCTGCTCGCGCACCAGCGCCTCGTTCACGTTCTCTTCGCCGTCCTCATGGGGTGCGATCTCGACGTAGTAGAACGGCTTGCGTTCGCCGCCCCACAACTCCCGCCAGTGGTCGATCATCGCCACCATCTTGTCGGCGTAACAGGTGCTGCGCCCGACATTCGAGCAGCCCTGATACCAACAGAACCCCTTGATCGCAAAGTTATGCAACGGGTAAATCATCCCGTTGTAAAGGATTTCGACCGTATTCATGCCGCTCTGCCCCTCGCGCGTGGCCACCGACGCCGGATCGAAATCGGCGAAGCGCCGTTGCAACGACGCCGGGAACCACGCTTCGATCCACGTGCCGCCGCAACTGCTGTTGATGATCCCCACGGGGACGTTCAGCGCCCGGCGGAGGTTGCGGCCGAACAGGTAGCCGATGGCGCTGAAGGTCTTGACGCTCCCGGGCGAGGCTTCGCACCAGGCACCCGTCACATCCTCCCGGGGACGGAGCCCGCCGTCGATTTTCACCGAGAAGAGCCGCACGTCGGGATACTGCGCACTTTCGACGATGATCTCCTGTGCATGTTCGATCGGGCAGTCGCGGCCTCCCTGCACGGGAATCTCCATGTTGGACTGCCCCGAGCAGAGCCACACCTCGCCGATCAGGATATTCTTCAGCACGACGGGTTCGCCGTCGCCGTCGCCGAGGGTGATGCTGCGCGGCTCGAATGAAGCGGCGGGGGTCGCCACGCTCACGCACCAGCGCCCCTCCTTGTCGGCCTGCGTCTGGACGGCACCGCACCACGAGGGTGCGACGCTGACTTCGGCCTCGGGCGCCGCCCAGCCCCAGAGCTTCACTTCGCAGGACTGTTGCAGCACCATGTTGTCGCCCACGATGGCGGGCAGCTTGATTTTCGCTTCGGACGGCGCCCATGCCGCGCACAGCAGGAGCACCAGCGCACAAAACCTTTTCATACCCGCAATCAATCGTTATAGGGCCTTGCGACCAGTTTGTAGGTATCGTCCCCGAGCAGCGACTCGTCGATCTCGATGTCGACCTTCCGGGTCTCACCCCACAGCAGCGTGAAGTAGTTGTCGTCCATGATGACCGGCAATATCTGCTCCCCGGTCGAGGCGTAGACCGGCATGAGGCGCACGGCGAACGCCACGCTGCGGCCCCGGTTCGTGACGGTCGCGCGGATGATGCGCTTGCCGTCCACCGTTTCGGCTTTCGTGCGTACATCCAGTTTCGCGGGTTCGAGGTCATTCAGCGCACGGTAGTCGCCCAGGCGGTTCGAACGCCAGTAGAAATTCTCCGAGAGCAGGTTCCCAGCATCGTCGGTCAGCCGCAGGCGGATGAAATGCACGGGCGAAAGTTCTTCGGCCGGGGTTTCCGGGCCGTAAAGCTCCATTTCGAAGAGTACCAGCTGCCAGTCGTCGTGGGGCGCCGTGCCCTGCAACTTGACATAGCGCGCCGTCACGGGGTCGATCCGGATCTGGTCGATGGGCGTGCTGGGCTTGCCGCTGGTGTAGACCGTCCGCCACGTTGAGGCGTCGTCCGACGCGAGTATCTCGTATGCTTTGGCCGCTTCGCTCTCCCACGTCAGGACGATGTCCGAAAACTCGGTGGGCGCGCCCAGGTCTACCATGACCCACTGCTCACCCGGGCCGCCCGAGCGCCACGAGGAGCCCGTATTGCCGTCGGTGACGGACTTGGCGGCATGCGCGCCGTTGTTCTCCGACGACGAAGCGACGGTTTTCTTACCCCGTGCGAGGTTGCGGTCTTCGGGGAACGGCAGCGTCATCACCTTGACAGCCGTATTGGGCAGCGACGACAGGGCGGCCCGCTGCGCGTAGCGCTTCACCTCGCTGCCGTCCATATTGTAGACCGCCGCCGTGGCACGCAGGCCGTTGTAGGCCTCGCCGCTGGCGTTGACCACTTTGACCGTGTTGTCGGCGTAACTCCACTGGATATGCAGCGGCTCGCAGGCCTTGCGCACGCCCCAGTAGGCGCCGTTCAGGTCGTAATAGTAATCGTAGGTCTGCCATACGAACGACGGGTAGGCCGACTGGCTCATCCAGGTCAGGATGCCCGAAGCGTCGTTCCACAGGTGGTGCTGCCACCCCTCGTACATCGCCTTGTTGACCTCGATGTTGAGCAGCTGCGCCTTGCGGCAGAAATCCTCCGCGCCCGCGGCCTTGCCGTAATTGTACTCCACGGCCGCGAAATAACGGGTCGGACGCGCATTGCCCGCCGAGTTGCCGAAGAAATGCTTGTCCAGCATCTCGGGCGAAGCCGGCCACCGCTCGGGCTCGGGCATGAACTTCTTATAGCTCTCGTAGTTGGTGAACACGGCCGAACCGATCTCCGTGCGGAAGCCCCAGCCGTCGAGCTTGTGGTCTCCGTAGCCCAGCGGGTGGGCCGTGAAGTACCAGATCGGATGGGCATTCACCCAGGGGCCGCTGCCCGAGAATCCGTACTCGCGCGAAATGGGCTGGTACCAGCGGTCGCCGCCGTCGAAGGCCTTGACATCCTCGCGCAGCCACTCGTTGAGCGGCGCCAGGGGCACGCCCTCGTTGTCGCCGCACCAGACGGCGATCGAAGGATGGTTGCGCAGCCGCTTGATTTTCTCCACGGCGTTGCGGTTGAAGGCGAACACGTCGTCCGGCAGGTTGGGATGCGAATTGAGCCAGAAATCGTCGAAGACCATGATGCCGTAGCGGTCGCACGCCTCGTAGAACTCGTCGTCGGTTGTCGAACCGATCCAGTTGCGGATCATGTTGTAGTTCATCTCGCGGTGCAGGCGGATTTTGAGGTCGTACTCGGCGCCCCGGCAGCGGAGCATATACTCGCTCATGCCCCAGTTACCGCCCTTGCAGTAGATGCGCTCGCCGTTGACCGAGAGCTGGAACACGCCCTTCACGAAGTCGTAGGAGTACTCCCGGATGCCGAATGTCACCGTCCGGCGGTCGGAAACCTCGCCGTCGACCTCGCACGTCAGCTCGCACGTATAGAGGTTTTGGTCGCCATACCCGTTGGGCCACCACAGGGCCGGGTCGTCGACGGTCAGCTGCGGGAACTCGCGGGGGTCGACGCCCACGGTGCGCTGCTGGCCCGCCCCTATTTTAAATCGCTTCTCGAAGGTAATGTCGCCCGGGCGGATGACGCCCCTCACGACCCCGGTTTTCTCCTGCTGCGAGTGGTTCTTCAATTCGGTGGTCAGCGAAATGACGCCCTGCTCGCGCGAAGGCACCCTGGTACGCACCCACGGGTCGACGAGCGACACGTCGCCCGACGTGGTGAAATACACGTCGTCGGTGATGCCGCCCAGCAGCCCGGGGACGTAGGGCATCCAGTCCCAGCCCGCACTGGAAATATAGGTCGGGCTGGCATGGTTGGCGATCGGGTTCGTCGGCACGCGCACCAGCACGGCCAGCACGTTGGGCGCAGCATCCTGCCGCAGCAGGTGCGTGACCTCGAACATGCCGCGATCCATAAACCCGTCGAGCGACCCCAGCCGCGCGCCGTTGAGATAGACTTCGGCCCCGCGGTTCACACCCTCGAAGCAGATCCAGCGGCGCGCACCGGCGGGCAGGTCTTCGGTCGCGAACTCGGCCCTGTACCAGAAATTGCGGTCGTACTTGCTCCTGTCCACCTTGTAGGCATTGTCGCCGAAGTTGGGGTCGGGTTCGATCCCCGCCTCGACGAACGACGTGAAGGCCGCCCCCGGGACGACCGCGGCGACCCAGCCGGACGCATCGTAACCGGCCCCGAGCATGGCCTTCGCATCGGGCACCTCGTCCTGTGCCCGGAGCTGCCACGCGGCAACCCGGCCGTCGCTGTTGAGCGACACTTTCTGCACAGCGGCTGCCAGGGGAAGGCTCAGCAACAGCAACGCTGCGATCAACAGATATTTTTTCATTCCTTCATTTTTTTACGGATAATTCGCTCCCGCACGGCTTCAACGCCGCCGGTCATCCGGCACCTCCCGGCCACACGCGAAGGGCGGCAACCTGCGGATGCAGGCCGATCCGGACGGCCCGGCCGGAAAAAATCCCGGCGACGGCGAAGTGAAACAGAAACGATCCACTGCCGTCGCCGGATTATCATACCGCCCCGGGTAACCGGCCGGGACGGCCTTCACAACCGGTTTTTACCAACCGGTATTCTGGACGAGGTTCGGGTTCTGCGTCGTTTCGGCATAGGGGAACGGCCACAGGTAGAAGCGGTCGCTCCAGGTGCCGCGCGTCGACAGCGGGTCGTAGCGCACTTCGTAGTTGCTCCAATCGGTAGGATCGGTCGTACGCTTGGTCGCGTCCTTGAGCCCGACGAGCCATGCGCATTCATTACCCCAATGCTCGCTCACACCGTCGATCGAAGTGTCGGTGATGAATTTCTTGTAATCGCCCCAGCGGATCAGGTCGACATAGCGGCTGCAATCCTCCAGCCACAGCTCGAAGCGGCGCTCGGCCTTGATACCGTATGTTTCGTTGTCCATATCCAGCGCAGGGGCATCGGTCAGGCCCGCACGGCGGCGCACCTTGTTCAGCGCCTCCAGGCCCGAGATATTGGCCGTACCCTCGCCCGACATGCAGACAGCCTCGGCATAGAGCAGCAGCACGTCGGCATAGCGCATCAGCGGGAAGTTCGTCCGGTTGCCGTTGGTCTGGCCGCTTGCGAAACGCTCGGGAACCACGTCGTCCACATAGTCGTAGTATTTCATGCGGAAATAGCCCTCGTTCTCGAACAACATGCTCGACATGACGCCGCGCACGTCCTTGTTCAGGTAGGGGAAGTCGTGATACACCTCGCTGTAAGTGGCGATGGCCGCACGGCGGCGCACGCTGTTACCGTCGTGCTTGGCAAATGCATAACCGAACGTGCGGGTCGGGTTGATAAAGCCCCAGCCGTCGGAGGCGGTCGTCGTGTTGCCCGGCAGGTTGACCTCGTCCTTACGCCAGTTCATGTAGGCGCGGAACCAGTAAGGCTCGGTGCTCGTGATCGTCGTCATGTCGCCGTCGATGTCCAGCTCGAGCAGGAACTCGTCGCAGAAATCGGCCTCGGCACGGTAGAGCGTCAGGTATTCGTACTCCTCGCTGCCGTCGCTCCAGTTTTCGTTCTGGCTCTTGGCCAGCTGCATGTTCGTGCCGTAGCTCGACGGGCCCATGGTCGCGGTCTTATCCCAGAGTTCGTATTTGCCCGAGTTGATCACCTTGGCCAGTTCGACCTTGGCGTTGGCATAATCGTTCTGCCACATGTACCCCTGGCCCTTGTAAGCGTAACAGGCTTCGGCCGTCCAGCGACCGCCGATGGCTTTCTGGCCGCCCAGTCCGCTCTTCGAGGGAAGCACGGCAGCAGCCTCGTCGAACTGCGTCATGATCCATTTCCAGTTGTCCTCGGGGTTCGAGTTGCCGGGATAGAACGAATAGTTGATACCGTCCAGCACGTGATCCACGAGCGGGGCCGAGCCCCACAGCTGCGTCAGGCGCATCATCGCCCATGCACGCCAGGCCTTGGCCTCGGCGATCACGCGCTTGCGCTCGGCGGAACCGTCGTTGAGTTTGTCCACGATCATGTTGCATTTGTACATGATCTTGTAGAAACGGGTATACATCTCCTTGTAGGCGTTGTTCTCCGAATCGTCGATCATGGCCGACATGCGGTGGTATTCGGTACCGTCGTTCGGGCCCGAACCGCCCGGCCAGCACTCGGCCGTCTTGGCCGAGGTGGTTGCAATGTAGTGTACGCCCCAGTCGCCCATCATCAGGTACTTGGCCGTGACGTATACGTTCGCGATCAGCTGTTGGGCCGTCATATCGTTCGCCTCCGCATAGGTCTTGTCCACCTCGGTGACCCCGAGGTGCTCCACTTCGTCGAGACGCGCCTGGGAGCACGAAGTCGCCATCATCGCTCCGGCAAGCAGACCGGCTAATGCCAAAATATGCTTTTTCATAATAGTCATAATGTTTTTAGGTTAGAACGAAAGGTTTGCACCGAATGTCAGGGTCTTCGGGGTCGGGTAGTCGCCATTGTCCATACCGATGCCCGACGTACCGCTGACAGCTTCCGGATCCATACCCCAGTAGGGAGTGATGCAGAAGAAGTTGTCGAGCGAAACATAGACGCGCAGGCGCGAAATGGCGATCTTCTTCGTAAAGGACGAAGGCAGCGTGTAACCCAGCTGGATCTGCTTGATCTTGAAATAGGATCCGCTCTTGAGCCACATGCTCGAGTTTCTGGAAGCGGTATCGCCGATCGGATCGGGATGCGGGTATTTGGCCCCGGCGCCCTTCACGTCCCACGAATCCGTCCACAGTTCGGAGGGCTTGTTGGCCGAAGGCGTCAGGCGGGCGCCGTAGAGGCTCAGCAGGCCGCCGTGGCTTCCGCTGCCGAATACCGTCAGGTCGAAGCCCTTGTAAGCGGCGTTGAGGGTGATGCCGTAGGTAAAGTCGGGGATGGCCGAACCCAGGTACACCTTGTCCTTGTCGTCGATCGTGCCGCTCTTGTCCTTGTCGTAATACATGGCGCTGCCGTCCTCGGGATTGACACCGAGGTATTTGTAACCGTAGTAGCTCCACATGGGCTGTCCCTTGTCGAAATAGACGAAATCGGACAGGTCGTTCACGATACGCGCACCTTCCATCTCCTTGACCTCGCTGCTGATGGTGGCAAGGTTGGCATTGACGCCGTAGGTGAACTCACCGACCTGATCCTGCCAGCCGAGTTCGAACTCGAAGCCGTGGTTGTTCACCTTGCCTATGTTCTTCGCCATGCTCGTGGTACCCGTCGCAAGGGGTGGCGTCAATGTAAGAATCTGGTCGACGGTATTCTTGTTGTAGAAATCCATCCCGAAAGTCAGCCTGTTGTTCAGGAAGCGTGCGTCGACGCCGACGTCGAACTGCCGTGCCGTCTCCCATTTCAGATCCGGGTTGGCCAGCACATCCGAAGGATAGACAGTGGAAACCAGCGAGCCGTTCATGGGGTAATAATCGCCCACGCTCATCGACGAGCTGTACATGAAAGCGCCCAGCGCACTGATATTACCGTTGACACCGTACGAAGCGCGGAGCTTCAGGAACGAAATGATCTTGGGGTCGATATCGCGCATGAATCGCTCGTTGGAAATCGTCCAGCCGGCCGACACCGAGGGGAAATAACCCCACCGGGCTTCCTTCGACAATTTGGAACGGTCGAAAGCGTCGGCGCGGAAATTGACCATGATGTTGTAACGGTTGTCGAACGTATAGCCGATACGGCCGAAATAGCTGATACTGGACATTTCGCCTACTCTGCCGCCCACGCCTTTGGTGGCATCGGTCGAAGCGAAGTCGAGGTGGTGGAAATTGCTGCTGCTGTCGGTCAGGCCGTTGGTCGAACCCGATGTGAAGTTACTCCACTCGTACTGGTAGGACATACCGACCATCGCGTTGATCGTGTGCTTGCCGAACGAACGGTTGTAGTTGGCGAAGTTCTCCCACATGTAGAAGCGGTTCATCGTGGTCTTCCCGTCCAATTGCATCTTCGTACGCGACGACACGGCAAAGTAGGTCGGCACGCCGTAGAAGCTGTAATTGGTCGATTCGAGCCGATAACCCACGCGCGACGTGACGGTAAGACCCTCGACGGGGGCGAAAACCAGCGACGAAGCACCGCGCAGGGCGAAATTCTTATGCTCGCCCGTGTTGCTGTAATAGTGGGTAAGCGGGTTGACTGCGTCCTTGGCGGCGAACGGGATGCCCACGTAATCGCCCTTCTCGTTCTTCATGAACATGTCGTCGCCCTGTTGTGCGATCAGCTCGGTCATGTATGCGGGCAGGTTGTCCTTGTCCCAGAAAGCGGGCAGCAGCGGATCCATGCCGTAAGGGTTGATAAACTGGTTGCTGTTGCCCAGCGTGCTCACGCCGTCGCCGCTGTTCTGCGAACGCGAACTTTCGACCGTATTGTTGGTCGTGAAGGTGAGCCATTTCTTGACCTTGTAGTCGCCGTTGAGCTGGAAGGTGACACGCTTCAGCCAGTCCTTGTTGCCATAGTACATACCGTCGTTGTCCATATACGACAGCGAAGCGTAAACCGAACCGTTGTCGTTGGCCATTTCGATGCCGGCCGTATGGCGCTGGAACGAACCGTTGTCGCCGTAAAGCACGTCGAACCAGTCGGTATCGGTCTTGCCGTCCCACGCGGACAGCGACTGGTTGTTGCCGGCGGCCGTCTGGTAGGCCACGTACTGCTCGGCATTCATCAGGTCGGCCTTACGTGCCAGCGAGGTGATGCCGTAGGTGAAATCGTAGAAGATACGGCCGTCGCCCTTCTTACCCTTCTTCGTGGTGATGAGCACGACACCGTTACCGGCCTCGACACCGTAGATGGCCGCCGAGGCACCGTCCTTGAGGATCTCCATCGACTCGATGGACGAAGGATCCAGGTAGGAGATGTCCGACACCTTCAGGCCGTCCACTACATACAAAGGCTCCGAAGCGCCCGAATTGTTCGAGCTGAAACCGCGGATACGGATCGAGGGGCTCGAACCCGGAGCGGCCGAAGAGGAGAGCACCTGCACGCCCGGGGCCTTTCCCTGCAGGGCCTGCTGTGCGTTCTCGACCGAACGCGATTCGAACACGTCGCTCTTCACCGAGGTGATCGAACCCGTCACGTCCCTCTTCTTCTGGACACCGTAACCGATGACGACCACTTCGTCGAGCGTCTGGTTGTCCTCCTTGAGCACGACCTTCATATTCGTCTGCGAACCGATCGCAACCGTCTGGGGTTCATAACCGATGAAAGTCACGAGGATACTCTGGTTCGCCATAACGCCGTTCAGTGCGAAGGAACCGTCGGAACCCGTCGAAGTACCCTTCGTCGTCCCGTCGATCACCACGGCTGCACCCGCAACCGGATTCCCCTGTGCGTCGACGACGGTTCCGGTCAGATTGTGCGTCTGTGCAACAGCCTGACTGCCTGCGAACGGAGCGACAAGCATCAACATCACTGCTGCAAAAGCTAATTTCAGTAAGCTTTGTTTCATAATTTTAATCAATCGTTAATGTAGTTCGTTGGTTGTCATTTCTTTGCTTCCCGCGGGAACGCCCGGTTCCCGGCGGATCGGTAGGTTTTACATCTTTTCAGTTTATGGCCAATTAGGTGTTAAGTTAATAAGTGGTTTATAATTAGGTATTTATGAATATCACAACACTTTTTACAGGGTGCAGTCGGAAACACCCGCCGCAGGAATCAGGGGTGTCAGCGTACAGGGTGTGCCCGTCGGGGCACACCGATGCACGCGGCATTCCGCACGATTATTCTACGGGGAGACCCTTATAGGCGCGGTACGTAGCGGCCAGGTCGGCAGTCCTCAGGAACACGTATTTCCGGCCGTCGTTGCGGGCCTCGATCTGCTTTTTGAGCTCGGACGCATAGGTGGTCACATCCTCGCTCGCCGTGCCGATCATGACCGACAGGAACAGCGGTTCGTCTACCGGGGCGCTGTCCAGCACCTTGTTCAGGTATTCGGGACGCGAATTGGTCGTACCGATATGGAAACAATTGTTGTCCATGTGGTATTCGTCGGAACCGATGCCGCGCCAGTCGGTGCCCGCATAACCGCCTTCGAGGCAGTAGGGCTGTACGTTCCAGGCTACGGCTTCGCCGTCGACCATCTGCTTGAGGGTGTGCATGCCGGCCTGCCTGAGGTAATGCCGCGTCAGCGAGCAATAGAACGAGAAACCGCTGTAACGGTCGGTCGTCGGGGAGCCGTCGCCCATCATGGCGCCCATCTCCTGGCCGCCTTCGTTCATCACCTGCTCGTACCAGGTGAAAACACGCGGCGCGAGGTCTACGATGGCGGGGTTGATGATCCACGTCACGGGGACGTCGCCGTAGGCGGCCGACTCCTCGATCGTGTAGGGCATGTAGATCATCGTATGCAACAGGTTGTCGCCGTCGGAGACGAGCATCGCGATATAAACGGTATTGGGCTCGGCCTTGAGCGCCTTGGGTTCGATGGGCGTACCCTGCACCGAGGGGAACGAAGACATGACGGTCATGTTCTCGACCGAAATGAACGGCACCATGAAATACCCGTATTCGGCGAAGAGCTTGTCGGCCTTCAATTCGTCCGTCCAGCCCATGATCTGGGTGCCGGCGGGGTATTTCTTGACGATGTTCTCGTAATATGCGCACTGGTCATGATCCTGGATGTCGAGGAAATAGGTGAACAGGCGGTTGGCAACCACGTAGTCCTTGTTGGCTGCGCCCCAGCTCTCCTGGAAATCGGTGGTCATGTGCGACCAGGTGAAAGCCACGTCGCGGTTGGCCGTCTCGAAATAGTTTTCCACGAGCCAGTCGACACACTCGATGTTGGTCTTGAACATCCCGCGCAGATCCCGGATCACCGGAAAATCGTACCCCTTCACCTCCTCGTAAAGGCGGGGTGAAACGATCAGGGCGTCGGTCTGTGCCGCGATCGTGGTCGCCGCCTCGATCGTGGCCTCGACCAGTTCGGGATCATAGATGACTACGCCCTTGATATGCTTCTTATACTGCTCGACAAGCGCCGAGAACCCGGGGTTGGACTTGGTCGCATCGAGCGTAAGGGTCTCCTGCGGAATGTCCTTCAGCACACGGTCGAGCCAGAACTGCCCCATCTGGGCCATGTCGTGCGGGCCGGTCTTCCAGCCGCCGTGGTTGTCCTTGCAACGGCTGTTCATCACATAGATCTTCTGTTCGCTGTCGCGGTTGACGATACCCTGCAGGCCGATGGCAGCGACCTGCCCCTCGATATCGTCGTTTTGCAGGTCTACGATGACAAGCGATTTGGTCGGGGTTTTGACTTTCGGATAGAGCCTGCCCGTCAGGTCGACGTCCGTGGCGGCCTGGCCGCAGCACGAACCGCCGTTCTGGCACGAAGCGAGCGTCATCAGACAAAGCAGGGAACCGAAACAATAGGTCAAAGTTTTCTTCATGAGTTTTAAGTAGGTTTTATTAGGATTTCTATTATAAGTCTTTGCGCAGATTTTCCAGGATTTCGCCTACGGAGAGGTCGGCCCGGCAGATCACCTTGTCCGAAGCCCCGTAGTACAGGGCGATGCGGTCGCCATCGACCAGGTGGCCGTTGGTGAAGATGACATTCCCGAAGAAGCCTTCCAGTTCGTAGGGTTCCTCAGGCTCCATGACGGGCGTGCGGCTGCGCGCCAGCACCTTCGACGGGTCGGCGGCGTCGAGCAGCATCGCACCCAGGCAATAGCGGTGCGAAGCGTCTGCGCCGTGGTAGATCATCAGCCACCCTTCGCCCGTACGGATCGGGGCACACCCGGCACCTATGCGGGCGCTGTCCCACATCCCCTTGCGGGTACGGGCCACACACCTGTGGTTTCCCCAGTGGCGGAGGTCGGGGCTCTGAGCGATCCAGATATAATTCCCGCCGATCTCGGGGCTGCTCGGGCGGTGCAGCATATAATATAGGTCACCGACCTTCTCGTCGAAGAGCGTGCAGTCCTTATTGTGCGGCGGCAGCACCAGCCCGTAATCGGTGAAACGGCGCCAGTCCGACGTGCTGCGCATCCGCACCGCCACGCCATTGGCCGAGACAGCCGTATAAGTCAGGTAATACTGCGTGCCGATCTGCGTGACGCGGCAGTCTTCGATCCCGTACGCTTCGTAACGGTCGCTGCCCGTCAACGGCGGATACCCCGCCTCCTCGCGGAAACGGATGCCGTCGGTGCTGCTCACAAGCCGCAGGTGGGACATCGTCGTGAGGAAATCCTCGCCCTTGTAATTGATGACCCTCGGATCCGAGAGGTCGAGTTCGGGGGAGGCGGCCGGGACACGCATCACCGTCACGCGGTTCTGCGCGTCGAGCACCGGGAAGCTGATCTCCCCTTCGGCCTGTGCAGGGCGTTCGGCGACCCTGACCAGCATCCAGACCTTCCCGTCGTAACGGAATACACCGGGATTCAGCAGGCATTCGATCTGCATCGAGGGTTGGCTCGGACACAAATCTTCGGGGCTCAGGATCGGGTTATGTGCGTAGCGCATGGTCAGTGGTTTTTTTGTAATTCAAAAGTAGATTATATTCCGCGCCGAATTGTATACAATACTACCAAAATGGTATAATCACAGGATACCCGCAAGAACCCGTGAATGTTCCATACGGACACATTAAATACTAATAATCAGCAACAAACAGTATGATTAAGGCACACCTCCCGCCCGAAAAATCCGTATACTCCCTTCCCCGGGCCGCTCCCGGCAGCCCCAAACCATCCCGCCCGCACATCCCCGTCCGACGGCCGGCCGCCATGCCCGTACCCGCCCCCGAAACCACCCCCGGGAACCGGCCTTGAAACCATCCCTGCAACCACCAGCTCCCGAAACCATTCCCGGAACCATCTCCGAAACCACCGCTCCCGGAACCGACCTTCAGACTCCGGCCCTCCCCGGCCCCTCCGCAAACCGGGGCATTTCCCGCGTTCCAAGGCCATCCGCCCCGGGCAGGGGATACTCCCGGGCACGAATATCGACCGGGAGTGATAAAATAATGCCCGATAATGCTAAATTTTCTCATAATTATTCTTAATTTTACCACATATTTTTAGAATGATGACTATTAATCCAAAACTTATTTAATCTAAAGAACACCTATGAACAAACTCTTTGCAAGTGTGCTGCTATGCGCCGCGTTATTGGGTTCCGGGATTCTCCGGGCTGATAACATCGTTATTTCCAACAGGAAAAGCTCTATCCTGATCACGGCCCAAAAGGGTGAATCGCCCCGGATACAGTACTTCGGCCCCCGGCTGGCGAATCCCGGCGACGTATTCGACAGCGGGAGCGCCTTCAACGACCCGGTATACCCCCAGTTCGGCGTCCAGTGCTCGCGTGAAACAGCCATTCAGGCAACCCACAACGACGGCAATATGTCGCTCGAACTGATCGTGGAGTCGGTCACCAGGGAGAACCGCGACGGCGGCCAGGTCACGGCGATCGCGACCCGAGACAAATTCTACCCGTTCTATGTCACCATCTACTACAAGACCTATCCCGACTGCGAGGTGATCGAGACCTGGACGGAGATCCGCCACCTGGAAAAGAAACCCGTCACGCTCTACCGTTTCGCGTCGGCCTTCCTGCCCGTGCGCCGCGGCGACAACTGGCTCTCGCACTTCCACGGCCCCTGGGGCGCCGAGGCATACCTCTACGAGGAGGCGCTGAGAGACGGCATGAGGGTCATCAAGGACAAGGACGGCGTACGCAATACGCAGAACAGCTGCCCGTCGTTCATGCTCACGCTCGACGGGCGCCCCGACGAACAGCACGGCATGGTCATCGGCGGCACGCTGGCATGGAGCGGCAACTACCGTATCGCCATCGACAACGACAATGCCCACACCACACGCATCTTCGCCGGCATCAACGAAGACCAGTCGCAATACATCCTCGAACCGAAAGAGGTCTTTACGACCCCCGTATTCGCCTTCACCTTCAGCGACGAGGGCAAGGGCGGCGTCAGCCGCAACTTCCACCGCTGGGCGCGGCTGCACCGGCTCAACCACGGCGGCGAGCAGCGCAGCATCCTGCTCAACAGCTGGGAAGGCGTCTCGATGAACGTCAACCAGGAGGTGATGGATCAGATGATGGCCGACTTCGCCGCCATGGGCGGGGAGATGTTCGTGATGGACGACGGCTGGTTCGGCGACAAATACCCGCGCAACAACGGCACATCGAGCCTCGGCGACTGGGTGGTCTGCAAGGAGAAACTCCCCGAGGGCATCGAGGGGCTGACGGCCTCGGCCAGGGAGAAAGGGCTCAAGTTCGGCATCTGGATCGAACCCGAGATGACCAACTCGAAGAGCGAGCTTTTCGAGAAGCACCCCGAATGGGTGATCCAGCAGCCCCACCGCGAGATGCACAAGGGTCGCGGAGGCACCCAGCTCGTGCTCGACCTGTCGAACCCCGAAGTGCAGGAATTCGTGTTCGGCGTCGTGGACAAGCTGATGACGGCGCACCCCGAAATCGCCTACATCAAGTGGGACGCCAACATGACGCTGTTCAACTACGGGTCGACCTACCTGCCCCGCGACAAACAGTCGCACCTCTACATCGCCTACCACCGCGGCCTGGAGAACATCCTCAAGCGCATCCACGCCAAATATCCCGGCCTGGTGATGCAGACCTGCGCCAGCGGCGGCGGCCGTATCAACTACGGGCTGCTGCCTTACTACGACGAATTCTGGACGAGCGACAACACCGACGCCCTGCAACGCATCTTCATCCAGTGGGGCGTTTCGAACTTCTTCCCCGCCGTGGCGATGGCCTCGCACGTGAGCGTGGACACCAACTACCAGACCGGCCGCAAGACGCCCCTCAAACTGCGTTTCGACGTGGCGATGAGCGGACGCATGGGCATGGAGCTCCAGCCCGCACACATGACCGACGAGGACAAGGCCTTCGCCCGACGCGCCATCGCCGACTACAAGCTGATCCGCCCCGTCGTGCAGCAGGGCGACCTCTACCGCCTGATCTCGCCCTTCGACAAGACCGGGTACGCATCGCTGATGTACGTCTCGCCCGAAAAAGACCACGCGGCCTATTTCGTCTACAAGCTGGAACAGTACCACAACATGCCCCGGCCGGCGTTCCGGATGGCCGGGCTCGACCCACAGAAGAGGTACCTCGTCAGGGAGCTCAGCCTCGACGGCAAGCCCATTCCCCAGGACGGCAAGACCTTCACCGGGGCGTTCCTGATGGAGACCGGCCTCGACTTCGAGGTGGGCGGCGAACATGCCAGCCACGTACTTGAACTCAAGGCGGCGGAGTAATCCCGCCAGCCCCCGGCCGGGCCGGCATCGGCCCGGCCGGACAAAATACTTGCGCCATGAAAAAACTATTCCCCCTGATCGCCGTGCTGGCCACGCTGTGCGCAACCGCGGCGCAGCGCCCCCTGCAACTCATCCCGCAGCCCGTCCGGGCCGAACTCCGCGAAGGGCACTTCGCCGCCCCGGGCTGTAAAGTCACCGCCGAAGGCTTCGCCTCCCGGCCCGAAGGGCTGATCCGGGTGGCCTCGGCACTGGCCGCCCCGCACGGGAAGCAGCCGGCCCGGAAAACGCGGAACACGCTCCTCCTGCAACTGGACGCCCGCGCGGGCATCCCCGCCGAAGGATACCGGCTCCGCGTCGCCGAACACGAGGCGGAACTCACGGCGGGCGACGAAAGCGGCATCTTCTACGGGCTCCAGACGCTCCTGCAAATGGCCGACGCCGACGGCAACATCCCCTGCGCCGAGATCGAGGACTACCCCCGCTACGGCTACCGGGGACTCCACCTGGACGTCTGCCGCCACTTTTTCCCCGTGGAGTTCGTGAAGGGCTACCTCGACCGCATGGCCGCCGCGAAGCTCAACCGCTTCCACTGGCACCTGACCGACGACCAGGGCTGGCGCATCGAGATCAAACGCTACCCGCGCCTGACCGAAGTCGGGGCGTGGCGTTCGAAATCCCAGATCGGCAGCTACGAAGAGAAGCCCGCCACCTTCGAATTCGGAAGATACGGCGGCTTTTACACGCAGGACGAGATCCGCGAGGTCGTCGCCTATGCCGCCGAGCGGCACATCACGGTCATCCCCGAAATCGAAATGCCCGGGCACTCGCTCGCAGCCCTCACGGCCTACCCCTGGCTGGGGTGCGTGAACAACCCCGAATCCTACGAAATAGCGGGTTGGATCTGCGGCCCCGGCAACGTCCTCTGCCCGGGTAAGGAGAGCACCTTCGAATTCCTCGAAAACGTGCTCGACGAAGTGCTCGCGCTCTTTCCCTCGAAACTAATCCACATCGGCGGCGACGAGTGCCAGCGCACCCGCTGGGAGGCCTGCCCCGACTGCCAGGCCCGTATCGCGGCCGAGGGGTTGCATGACGAGACGCAGCTGCAATCCTACCTCACCCACCGCATCGACAGCTACCTCGCATCGAAAGGCCGGCAGCTGATCGGCTGGGACGAGATCATGGAGGGCGGGCTGTCGCCCGAGGCGGTCGTCATGAGCTGGCGCGGTACGCAGGGCGGCATCGCGGCGGCGAGAGAGCACCACCATGTGGTGATGACCCCCGGCCAGTACCTCTATTTCGACAAACGGGGGACGGATTCGCCCGACGAACCCGTAAGCCTGAATCTCTCCCTGCCGCTGGAGAAGATATACGGCTACGACCCGTCCGAAGGGCTTTCCGAAGAGGAGCAGCAATACCTGCTGGGCGTGCAGGCCAACCTGTGGACGGAATTCGTGGCGACCGGGAAACGTGTCGAGTACCAGTTGCTGCCGCGCATCTACGCCCTCTCCGAAATCGCATGGTCGCCCGTAGCGCGCAAGTCGTGGGAGGAGTTCTCCCGGCAGCGCCTTCCGGCATACCTTGCGCGGCTCGACGCCGAAGGGGCCGTCTATCAGGTTCCGCAGCCCTACGGCATTCGCGAAGAGACGCTCGAAGGGGGACGTTTCCGCTTCACGATCCGCCCGCCCTTCCCGGGCTGCCGGGTCTATTACACGCTCAACGGCGCCACGCCCTACGACTTCGACCGCGAAGTGCCGGACGAACTGGAGGTGATCGTACCCGAAGGGGAGCAACGGGTACTCAAATGCGTCGCTGTCACCCCGGCCGGACGCCGGAGCATGGTAATGGTCACCCGTTTCAGCAACCCGAAGGAATAAGCCCGCTCACGTCCGGTATGGCTCCGGGAACGATATGAGAAGGGAGGGGGAGCCTGCGATCGCAGGTTCCCCCTCCCTTCTCATAACCGGACTTTATTTCGCCGCCCCGCCGCCATCCGTACCGGCTCCGGGAGCAGACGCCGGGCCTGCATCCGCCCCGCCCCCGGCATCGGACGCAGGGCCGTCGGAAACGCCGGCAGCATCGGGGCCGTCATCGTAATCCTCGTCGAAAAACCTGAGATATTCCGCGAACTCCTCATCCGTAATCCGCATATCCTGCTTATTGCGTTCGTTCATCCTCTTCAGCTCGCGCAGATTGGAATCCAGCATATCGAGATGCCCCCGATACAAAGCCATATAGTCCCTGACGGCAGGAAAATCCGTCAGTTCCCGGGCCGCTGCGGCAAGACTTTCGCGATCGAAAAGGAATTTCTCGTCGAAAAACCGCGCCGCAGCATCCTGTTGTTTCTGGAACATATAAACAATATAATCGTAAAGGATATTCCGGGTCGCGAAACAATGCCCGATACGTTGTTGCAAGGTATGGTTGTCCAGCGTCCGCCAAATATCGCTGCTATGCGTGAAAATCCCCTCCGCCGAGGGATCTATGATAAATCCCTGCCTGCGAATGAACCCGTTGATATACATATACAGCGTATCCTCCGCAATCTGATCCAGCCTATCGGGATAATGCTCCCGGATACGCATGAAAACGGTATCCTGAACCCGCAGCTCCTGACATACCTCGTCCAGTGTCCGGATGGAGAACTCTATGTTGCTGATGGTCATCAGCGCGGTTTTACGGCCCATGGATCGTTTATCGCGATAGTCCAGATACCCCGTCGTGCCGAAGGTGACGACAATACCCAGCAGTGCGCCGAAGAAATTGGTCGACAGGTCTGCCCACCACTGTCTGGTAAAGAAAAAACGGTTTTTTTTCGGTTTCATGGTAATTCGTATCGGATTCTGTTCCGCCGGGACAAAACTAACGGAAAAATGCCTTATCCCCGCCGGACAGCCAGGGCAAAGGGTTCTCAATTTGTCGCCTTATTGTGTCATATTGTCGCCGGGAACATGCCGTCTGCGAACATACCGCAGGCAATCAACCGATTATGACAAAATCACACAACTACACGACAAATCGGGACAGCGGCTTCCTTGGAAAAAACACTCCCCCGCCATACCTTTGACCAAATTAAGTTCAATAATTCAGAACCCTTTAAAAAACAAGAAAATGAAATTCAAATCTTTTATGGCCATGCTCGTTGCAGGCCTTCTTTGCGTCGCTTCTTTCTCGGCCTGTAGCGACGACGACGATGACAAGGACAAGACCTATGCCTACGAAATGGTCTTGGAGCTAACCGATGCCGGCGACCTGTCGCAAGATAATATCCAAGTGCTCAACACTACCTTCGCCACAATGGAATCCCAGGTCGGCACTCAGTATGCGACTCCTGCCAAGGTGAAGCAGATCTTCAAAGAGAATGTTTCCGAGATCAAAAATTCCATCAAGACAGTATTAGCGGGAATGTCGCACACCAAGACCGTAAAAGTGACATTCGGATTCTTCAACACGGGCACCCAGAAACTCGAAGTGTCGCAGGTATTCGAATTCAATTAATCCCCCGTCCGAACATATCATGCAGCCAGAAAAGGCAGCGGGACAGGGATTCCGCTGCCTTTTTCGATCGAAACAGTCACAAAACACCACATCAGGCATGAAATCCATTCTGTCATTTTTCGCCCTTTTCGCGGGCATCTTCGCCGCCTCGGCACAGGTCGACACGATCTATACCCACGAAGGGGTCATCCCGTGCAACATTACCGAGATCACCGAGACGGCCGCCAAGTACCAGTACCCCGGTGAGTCGCACAGCAACAGCCTCTCGCTGAACGCCGTGAGCAAAATCGTCTACCGCAGCGGCCGTGTGCAGGAGTTCGCCGCCCGCACCTCGTTCCGCCGCCTCTCGTCGCCCATGGAGTGGGAACAGGTCTCCATCGCGAGCGTCGAGTCGGAAGTGCAGGGGCTTTATAAAATCGACGACGTGAGTTCCAAGGCGAAGGGCACGACCGAATTCTCGAACCAGGAGCGCGTGAAGCGCCGCGCCCTGGACAAGATGAAGATGCAGGCCGCGATCCTGGGCGGCAACGTCGTCTACATGGTACAGATGCGCAGCGACGGCACGAAATACAACTGGCTGACCGGCGCCGGATCGACCGCCGAAACCTCCCTTTTCGGGGTGGCCTATTCGAGCCAGATGCCGCGGCTGGCCGACGTCCGGAAACTCGTGGACGGCCACACCGCGTTCGACGTGGTCGAGGAGGTGACGATGGTCAACACCGATTCGCGTTACAGCCAGGACAAGATGTCCGAGGCGCTCACCATCGACCGCGTTTACGACGACAGCGGGCTGGTGATGCTCGAAGGCAGCATAAAGGGGATCAAGGAGCATACGTTCCGCGTCACGTTCTGCAACGAATCGGATTTCTACATCGCCTACAAGACCCGCCGCGGCGTATTTTCCTATAAGGTCTGCGTCCGCTAAGCGGGCAGCCCCCGCAGAGGAGCCGTCCCGTCCGTGCGCCGGGCAAACGCCCCGCCCGGACAGACACGCCCCGGCGCGCTCCGGCACATGGGCAGCATAAACGGCAAACATACTCAATACGAATCGGAGATGAAAAAAACAATCGCAATCCTGGGATCGGCGTTGCTCCTCGCCGCATTCCCCGCGCAGGCGCAGCAGCCGCAAAGCGGATCGGCCGCGCAGGATACGGAGCAGGCGGCTCCCCTGAGCAGAGAGGAGCTGATGAGGATAGCCATCCGGCTTTCCGAAGAGAACGTAGCGGCCGGCGGAGGCCCCTTCGGCGCCGTCATCGCCCGCGACGGCAGGATCATTGCCACCGGCGTGAACCGGGTCACGCCCGACTGCGACCCCACGGCACACGCCGAGGTGAGCGCCATCCGCGCCGCAGCAAAGAAACTGGGCACGTTCGACCTGAGCGGCTGCGAAATCTACACCTCGTGCGAACCGTGCCCGATGTGCCTCGGGGCGATCTATTGGGCGAGGTTGGATCGCATGTATTACGGCAACGACAAGCACGATGCCGCCAAAATAGGGTTCGACGACGCGTTCATATACGAAGAACTTGCGCTCAAACCCGCCGACCGGAAACTGAAATCGGCCGTCCTGCTGCCCGAAGAGGCGATCGCAGCCTTCGAAACCTGGGAAGCCAAGTTCGACAAGGTCGAATACTGACCCGGCGGAGACTGACCCGGCAACCGGCAACGAAAGGGCTCCGGCGGAATCTTCCGCCGGAGCCCTTTCATGGATATGCTTCGGCGATCAGCCGCACTGCGCCTTGCGGAACTCCGAAGGCGTCATGCCGTACCGGTTCTTGAACAGACGGTGGAACGACGAGAGGTTGGGGATCCCCGCCTCCTGTGCGATGGCATTGACCGTGTATTCGGGATAGCGGATCAGCAGGCGTGCGGCATATTCCATCCTCAACCCGTTGAGATAACCCGCCAGGTTGGTGCCCGCACCGGCCTGGATAACCTGTGCGATCTGGTTTTTCGAAATGTTTATCAGCCGCATCAGGTCTTCGCGCGACAGTCCGGGATTCAGGAAAAGCCGTTGTTCGTTGATCTTCCGGTCGAGCTGTTCGAAAAGCCTCATCGCCTTCCGGTCGTCCCCGTCCGCCCCGGCCCGGGCCAGCACCCCGTCGCCGGCCTCCTTGTCGTCCTCGTCCGAACCGTCGACCGCACCGGAATCCCCCGTCACAGGGGCGGGAACGCAGCCAGCCCCCTCTTCCGCCAGCCCTCCGATATGCAGCAGGCGTTCCTTATAGGCGAGCAGTCCCGCCACGGTATCCACCATCGCCTTGTTCTTGCGGCGGATCGTATACATGTAATAGCGGTTGCGCCACAACAGCACCGCCAACAGCAGCACGATGGCCAGCGCCGATACGAGCAGGATGCTGTGGATGCGGAGCCGCGCGGCAGTGGCCTGCAACTGCTGCTCCTTTTCATGCACGTCGTTGGCAATGGCCAGATCCATCGCAGCACTCAGCTGCTCGCGGCGCTTGAGGCTGTCGGTCAGCACGGCCAGCCCTTCGAAATAGGCCGCAGCACGTTTGAAATCGCCGCGCGCCTCATATGCCCGCCCCAAAGTCCGCTTTATGGACATCATGTGGTAATTGATCGTGTCCCCGTGCTCGATCAGGAAGCGCTCGCGCGGCTCGCAGAGCCGGATGGCCTCGTCGTAACGCCGCTGCCCCATCAGGTAGGGAATGACCAGGTAGTCGTCCTTGGTGTAGGCACCGCCGATGCGCACCCACTCCTGATAGGCCCGTTCCGCTTCATCGTAACGCTTCAGCTGGCCGTACAGCACGGCACGCTGTGCCATCAGGGTCTTATGCTCCTTCTCGTACAGGCCGCCGATCGAGGGCAGCCCCTCCGAAGAGCTCCCGATGACCCGTTCGAGGTCGTCCAACACCCCCACGGCCTCTTCCAAACGGCCGTCGCGCTGCAACAGGATCAGCAGCGTATTGTAATCGTAACGCAGGTTGTCGTACTTGTATTTGTAATCCACCCCTTCCATCAGGGCGATAGCATCCCGGATCAGCCCGTATCCCCGCTCCTTATCCTCCTGGTAACAGAGCATTTTGCCCATGTTGAACAGTGCGACCGACTCCATCGCCGTATCGTTGCAGGCGCGGGCCTTTCGGAGCAGCAGCTCGGTACACTCCGCCTGCCGCTCCTCGTCGTGGAGGCAATCGTAGGAGGAGATCATCCGGTGCAGGACGTCCATGTATTCCGCATCGCTTTTCCGCACCGCATCGCTTTCGAACGCACGTCTGTAATAACGGAGCCCCTGGTGGTAGCGCCCCGTATTGAAATAGAGGTCGCCTTCGGCAATATCCAGCCGGTAGGGTTCGAGTATTTTCCGCTCGCGCATCCGTTCGATAATGCGCCGGGCCTTGCCGAAATCCGTAAAAGTATATTCGTAGAGATAATCTTCGGTGAGCAGGCTGTCGGGCAACGGCTCATCTCCGGATGCGAGGGCTCCCGTCGCAAACGACAGAAATCCGAAAAACAACACACCTTTTTTGAGCGCAGAATAATCCATAGCAACCTTTTGATAATTGATTCCGGGCAAATATACGAAAAATTCGTGACGGCAATGTATCGCATTCGGGCTTCTTTCCTGTTCCGCGAACACGGAACACGGGACTGCCCGGCGAATGTCCGCCGGGCAGTCCCGTCCGAAAAAATCAAATTACAGCTCTAAAACGCACCTTCCGCAAAATCGAACCCGGCATCCACGGAGGTCGTCTCCGCGAGCCGGATCTCGACCGTGCCGGGCGCATGGTAGGGTTTGAGCGCATCCGCCGAAGCGCCGAGCTTCACCTGCACCCTGTACCGGCCTGTCGGCAGTTCGATCGTCGCAGCCTTGCCCCGGAAGCTGCCCGGAATGGTATAATCGGGCGCCTTCGAGGTGCTGGAGCCCTCCTTCCATATCCTTATATCGGTCATGTATTCCTGCCCCGTCTTCGTGTTGACGAGTTCGAGCACGCCCTTCGGGATACGGTTGGGCTTCAAAAGCGCCACCCGGAACGTCCGGTCTCCCTCGGGCACCGCATCGTCCCACGACGAAGTGGAGAAATCGGCCGCCGACGAATACCAGTGGTAGGATTCGTAGGTCGGCTTCACCCACACGCTCATGGCAAACTCCTTCGTGTCGTTGTCCGCGGTCGAAGGCACGTACCATATCCACGACTGATGGATCGTAAAGTCGCTCGATGCGATCGACGGCACGGAGGTATATTTCTTCCCGCCCGAGGTATGGGGCCTGTTGTTGACGTCGAACACGTAACCGACCTTCCCGTCGGGGCTGTTCTTGTTGATCGTAAGGTCGGAAACCGTCCGCGTTTCGGAGTTGTTCCAGCCGATGCTGCCGTTCAGCGTCCCGGAAATCTGCGGGTCTTTGCCCAGCATACCGCCGGAGACAGAGCCTCCGATACTCCACTGGAAGCCGCTCGAATAACTCGTGGCTCCGATCGTGGTCTCGGGCATAGGAGTTCCCTGGCTGGGGAATTTAACCCCCGGAAGCACAGTGCCGTCGGTTGCGCAGAGGGTATTGCCCACTTCAAACTTCTTCAGGTAGAAACCGCAAAGGTGCGACTTCACACCGCCGTGTTTTTTCGTCCACGAGCCGTTGTACATCTGGTCGTTATGCACGGTGAATGTTCCCTCGACGATATAGTAGTCGCCCGCCGAGCTGCCGTTGGCCTGGAACGAGTAGAGCGGATAGACCGAATAGGCGACATCAATCGTACCCGAACGGGTCAGCTTGTCGGCCTTCGACAAGGCTACGTGCGCGAGTGTCTTGTCATTGAGGCACATCTGGTAGGTATGGTTGACGGTCTGGGGTGCGAACAGCTTTTTGACGTCGTAATCCGCCCGGGTCGCCCCTCTCCAAAGAGAGGCGGAACTCTCCTCTGCGGCTGCGGCGTATTTATTGACCCAGCTGACGAACGTGTCGAGAACGATATTGCAATCCTCCTCGTCATCGTCATGGACGAAGTCATCGAGGAAATAATAATTCGCATTCTTGTTGAACGCATACAGCAGGTGGTGATCCTTCCCGTTGTCGAGCCCCCCGTCTCCGGCATAACGGACTCCGTTCTCATCGCACCAGTCGCTGAGTTGCACATCGTCGGGATTCACGACGACTACCATCCCCCCGGCCCCGTAGACGCCGAGCAGTTTTTCCGTATTCGCGGCCACCTGATCCTGGGCGATCACCACCACCTTCAGGTCATCGGAAATCTCGCTTCCGGCATTCGTAAATCGCACGTTCAGCGCCGTCTGGAGGTAGTCGGGCATCCGGCCGACGATCGCCGCCGGCAGTTCGACCTTTTCGTCCGAGGCCGTGACAGGGTCTGCGAGGCCCTCGCCTTCCTCGATATAAATTCTGTCGTCGTCATGGTCGGTGTCTTTCTCACACGACGAAAATACGACTGCCGCTGCGGCAATCAGCGCCGCTGCAAATAAAATTTTCCGTTTCATCTTCCGGTTTCAATAAATTACAGTCCCTCGGGACGGGTTTCCGCGAAACACGGCGGCAGGGGGGGGGAGTGGAATGCCCCTGCCACCGCAAGGAGCGGGCGGACGGCTAAAAAACGTCCGGATTATATAAATGTATTCGAAAGGAGCGATGCCGCCGGCGTTCAGAATTTCCAGCCTACGGTCAGCGTAGCCACCCGGTTCGTCAGCTTATAGTCCCCGTCCTTGAGCAGGTCGGTACAGCCGATATGGTAGCGCAGATCCAGCACGAGGCCCATCCGGAACGTATAGGAGATACCCACGGGAATTGAGAAATCGACGGAATTGAGTTCATCCTTCAGGTCTGCCGTCTCCTTATAAGACCCGCCGTCGAGCGTTGCGGATATTTTGTTCTTCGCGCTTACCAGGAACGACGGCTGAATGCCGGCCTTGAGCGCAAGGCCCTTCGTCACATAGAAATTGGCCAGTACGGGCACGTCGATATAGCTCAGCTTGAAATTGTTCTTGGTCGTCTGGTCGAGCTCCGAGGTCTTGATACTGAACTCGTTCTCGGCGCCTTTCTGCGCGAACAGCACGTCGGCCGAAACGGCCAGCCATTTCACGGCGCGGTACTCGGCAAAAGCACCGACCACCAGTCCGGTCCTCACTCCGGATATCTCATCGTTCTTTTCGTCATCGTCGGCATGGAGGTCTGCGACGGTAAAACCGACCCTGGGCCCGAACGTAAACTTTTTCTGCGCCGACACCGGCACGGCAACGAGGATGACGAGCAAAAGAAGGAGTACTTTTTTCATACTTCGATTTGGATTAATGGGTTAATAGAATTTATAATGAAAAATAGACGTCCCGCAAAAACCGGAGTTTCAAAAAGGTTGGAACAAAGATAGTCAGGGCATCCCCTCCCGGCAAAACCATACCGCGGGAAATGTATCCCAGATTGTCGCCTTGTTGTATGAATTTATCCGGATCACGGCATGGGCGACCGGGCGGGGCGGGACGAACCGGAAGGAAGGGGCAGGGCCGGAAGGAAGCGGTATCCCGGGTGCCCAGACACCCGCAAAAGAGGGCCGGCACCCGCCCGCGGCCCGCAGCCAGCACCCCGTGCAGCTGCCGATGCTGCCAAAAAAGTACATAATCCTGCCACGCGCCCTGTTTTCCGGCGCAAAATTTCGGGCATTGCGGCGAAATTCCTACCTTAGCAATGCAAACCGACACCCATGAAACACTATATCCTTATGCTGTCGGCCCTCGTGGCCGTATCCGCAGGCCGCGCACAGGTGGCCGTACACGAAAAAAGCCCGAAAACCAAATACGCCTTCACCCTCGCTTCGCCCCGCCAGACGGCCGCGATCCTCTACGACGCATCCGACGCCGCGGTGGTGAAACGCGCGGCGGAGCTCTTCGCCGCCGACGTGGAGGCCGTAACGGGCCGATACCCGCGGGTGACCTCCGCGGCCGGGGAAACAGGCCCGGCGGTAATCGTCGGGACGGTCGGAGGCAGCGCCCTCATCCGCAGGCTGGCCGAAGCGGGGAAGATCGACACCGCCCCGCTCGAAGGCGCCTGGGAGCGTTACCTGATCCAGACCGTCGCCAATCCCCTGCCGGGCATCCGCAAAGCCCTCGTCATCGCGGGCAGCGACCGCCGCGGCGCGGCCTACGGGCTCTTCACGCTCTCGGAGCTGATCGGCGTATCCCCCTGGTACTGGTGGGCCGACGTCCCGGTGAAAAAACATGCGGCGCTCCATGTCGACGCCCCGCCGACCTACTCCCAGACGCCGTCGGTGCGCTACCGCGGCATCTTCCTCAACGACGAGGACTGGGGTCTGACGCCCTGGGCCTCGCAGACCTTCGAGCCCGAGCGCGGCAACATCGGCCCCAGAACCTACGCCAAGGTCTGCGAACTGCTGCTGCGCCTCAAGGCCAACTACCTCGCCCCGGCCATGCACCCCGTTTCCACCTCGTTCAACCAAATCCCCGAAAACAAGCTCGTAGCCGACACGTTCGCCATCGTGATGGGATCGACCCACTGCGAACCGCTGCTGCTGAACACCGCCAGCGAATGGGATACCAAGACGATGGGGCCCTGGAACTACGACAAGAACAAGGAGGGTATCAACCGCGTGCTCACGCAGCGCGTGCGCGAGAACAGCCCCTACGAGAACGTCTATACGCTGGCGCTGCGCGGCCTGCACGACGGCGCCATGTCGACCACGCTGCCCATGCACGAAAAGGTGCGGATGCTCCAGCAGGCGCTGCTCGACCAGCGGCGAATCCTCGCCGAGAACATCGACCGACCGGTCGAGACCGTCCCGCAGGCGTTCACACCCTACAAGGAGGTACTGGAGATCTATTCCAACGGGCTGGAACTGCCCGACGACATCACGATCGTCTGGCCGGACGACAACTACGGCTACATGAAACGTCTGAGCGGCGTGCGCGAGCAGCGGCGCACGGGGCGCTCCGGGGTCTACTACCATGTCTCCTATCTGGGTGTACCGCACAGCTACCTCTGGTTCAGCACGACGCCCCCGTCGCTGATGTACGAAGAGCTGCGCAAGGCCTATGACACCACGGCCGACCGGCTGTGGCTCTTGAACTGCGGCGACCTGAAAGGCTCGGAGATGCAGGTTTCGCTCTTCCTCGACATGGCCTGGGACATCGGCCGCTTCACGGCCGACAACGTCGTGACCTACCCGGCACGCTGGCTGGCCGGCATCTTCGGCGAAGCGTACTACGACCGCCTCGAGGCGATGACCCGCGAACACCTGCGGCTGGCCTTCCCCCGCAAACCCGAATACATGGGCTGGGGCTACCACTGGAACCGCTTCGACCACAACTGCGAGCAGCTTACCGACACCGATTTCTCGTTCACCAACTACGACGAGGCACCGCGGCGGCTGGAGGCCTATCGGCAGCTCGGCGCCCGGGCCGAAGCCCTGTTGCACGAGATCGGCGACGAAGCCCGCCCGGCTTTCTACCAGCTGGTCTACTACCCCCTGCGCGGCGCCGAACTGATGAACCGCATGACGCTCGGCGGCCAGCGCAACCGCTGGTACGCACGCCAGGGCCGCGCGGCGACCAATGCCGTGCGCGACGAGGTGCAGCGCTGCTACGACAGCCTGCAGGTCATCACCCGGGGGTACAACTCGCTGCTCGGCGGCAAATGGAACCACATGATGTCCATGCGCCAGAACTACGACGGCGTGAGCGCCTATTTCAACCTGCCGCACCTGGCAACGCACGATGCCGCAGGCGCTCCCCGGCTGGCATTGCAGGTCGCAGGCGAGGACGTCACGGGCGCCCGGGCCTTCCACGCCCTGCCTGCGTTCGACAACTACCTGCGCCGCACCTACCCCGTCGAGATATACAACCGGGGCGGCGGCACGCTCGCCTGGACGGCGCATGCCTCCGAACCCTGGGTCGTCCTGAGCAAATCCGCCGGGAAAACCGCCGACGAAGAGCGCATCACGGTGGGCATCGACTGGGAGAAAGCCCCCTCGGGGAACGCGGTGCCGGCCCAGATCGTCTTCCGCGCGGGTGAACAGTCCGAGAAGGTGCTCGTATCGCTCTTCAACCCCACCGCCCCGTCGCGCGCCGAGCTCCGCGGCATCTACGTCGAGAACAACGGCTGCGTCTCGATCCCCGCCGCAGGCTGCCACCGCGTCCGTGAAAACGACCGAATCAAAATAACAGCCGTCGAAGACCTCGGCATCGAAGGCCCCGCGCTGCAACTGGGCGACCCGACCGCCCCGCTCCAGATCTTCCGCAGCCGCGACGTCCCGTGCGCCGAATACGACTTCTACGCCTTCGACGCCGGTTCGGTCGATGTCTACACCTACGTGCTACCGACCTTCCCGCTCCACGCCGACCGCGATTTCCGCATCGGCGAGAACACGAACACCGACACCAAGTACAGCGTCCAGATCGACGACGGGGCATTGGCCACCCCCTCCTCGTCGCACGTCGAATACTCGCAGGTGTGGTTCGAAAGCGTGCTGCGCAACTGCGCCGTCAACAAATCGACGCTCCACATCGACAAGCCGGGACGCCACACGCTGCGCATCCGCGTCGGCGACCCGGGCATCGTCCTGCAAAAGATCGTCCTCGACTTCGGGGGCATGAAACGCTCTTACCTCGGCCCGCAATCGACCCTAATCGAATAACTTATGAAATACGTAACTCTCCTTTTCGCATGCCTTGCGGCATACTGCGCCGCGGCGCAAAATACGGCCTCGGCAGCCGCCCGGAGCGGCAACCCCGTCTTTGCGGGCTGGTACGCCGACCCCGAAGGGGTGGTCTTCGGCGACACCTACTGGATCTACCCGACCTACTCGGCCGACTACGACGAGCAGACCTTCATGGACGCCTTCTCGTCGAAAGACCTCGTACACTGGCAGAAGCACCCCCGGATCGTCTCCAACGACGAGGTGAAGTGGGTGAAACGCGCCATGTGGGCGCCCGCGGCCGTCCATGCCAACGGCAAGTATTACCTTTTCTTCGCCGGCAACGACATCCACGAGGGTGAAACCGGCGGCATCGGCGTAGCCGTGGCCGACTCCCCGGCCGGGCCGTTCCGCGATGCGCTGGGCAAGCCGCTCATCGACAGCATCGTCAACGGGGCCCAGCCCATCGACCAGTTCGTCTTCCGCGACGACGACGGCAGCTACTACATGTACTACGGCGGCTGGGGGCACTGCAACATGGTACGCCTGTCGCCGGATTTGCTGCGTATCGTGCCCTTCGACGACGGCACCCTCTACAAGGAGGTCACCCCCGCGAATTACACCGAGGGGCCGTTCATGCTCAGGCACCGCGGAAAATATTACTTCATGTGGTCGGAAGGGGGCTGGACGGGCCCCGATTACTGCGTCGCCTACGCCATCGCCGACTCGCCCTTCGGGCCGTTCGAACGCATCGGCAAAATACTCGAACAAGACCCGGCGATCGCCCGCGGTGCCGGGCACCACTCCGTCATACAGGTTCCGGGGCGGGACGAATGGTACATCGTCTACCACCGCCGCCCGCTGGACGAAACGGCAGCCAGCAGCCGTGAAACCTGCATCGACCGCATGTATTTCGATGCCGAGGGGCACATCGTCCCGGTCAGGATGACCCGCGAAGGCGTCGAAGCCCGCCCGATTCCCGCTGCGGGCAAGGCGCGGTAAACCCGTTCCGCAAGCGGGAACCGTCCACGGCTGAAATCCCCGTTCGGCAGCATTGCCGAACGGGATTTTAGTGCCTGCCGGCACTTATGGGGAAACGGATGCGGTGTCACTCGCCCAGCCGCTCGGAAAGCCAGCGAGCGAGCGAGTTCCGGAACTCGTCCTTGTATTTAAAGGTCTCGTTCCAGCCCCAGCCGTGCCCGCCCGTCGGATAAATATGGATCTCGCCCGGCACCGAGGCGGCTTTGAGCGCATTGTAGAACAACGTGCCGTTGATCGGGGGCACCCCGTCGTCGTCATCGCTGAAGGCGATGAACGTCGGCGGAGTCCCGCTGGTCACGCGCAGTTCGTTGCTGAACGCCGCAACCAGCCCCTCGGCCGGTGCTCCGCCCAGCAGGTTCCTCCGCGACCCTGCATGCGTAAAACGTTCGTCCATCGTAATGACCGGGTAGACCAGGACGGCGAAATCGGGACGGTTCGCATCGCAGGTGAAGTGCGTCGCAGCCGTCGAGGCCAGGTGTCCCCCGGCCGAAAAGCCGATGACGCCGACCCGCGCGGGGTCTACGCCCCACCCGGCCGCATTCGCACGCACCAGCTCGATCGCCTGCTGCACGTCCCGGCGGGGCAGGTCGTAGTTGCCGTGGGGCATGGTGTATTTCAGCACGACGGCGGCAAACCCGCGCGCCGCGAACCACTCCGCCACCTGATAGCCCTCATGGCCGATAGCCAGGCCGCCGTAGGCACCGCCCGGGCAGACCACCACGGCCGGCGCCGGCTTCTTCCCTTCGGGGCGGTACAACGTGACATAGGGGGCGTTGTCGCGGTCGAATCCGGCACCGAGCCGCTCCGGGGCATACTTCCCGGCCTCGGGCCATAACCTGAACTCCTCCTTCTGCTGTGCAGGGACAGCTGCGGCGAGCAGCAGCGCCCACGCCGCCAAAATCAGTTTCTTTGTCATATCCATCGGTTATTAACAGTAATACGATTTTTTCCGGGGTCAGCGCACGACCCGCACCCCATCGGGTGCCGACACGCTCGTCGAGACCTTCCCGTCGGCACCGCGCTCGTGGCGCACCCGGATAACGCCCCACGGGGTCGGGAACGTCCCCTCGGCCCACTTCAGGTGTCCCAGGTGGGGGCGCACCGCCACGGACTTGCAGCCCGGTTCGAGCGGCACGATGCCCAGCACGTGCCGCGAAAGCCAGGGAGTGGGGCCCGATGCCCAGCCGTGGCAAAGGCTGTGGCGCAACCCCTTGTAACAATAGGCGCCCGACTCGGCATGGATGTCGAATTTCCCGGCCGGAACCGGCTCGTCGATACGCGCCGCACCGGCCGCATGCGCGTAATTGAGGTCTTCCCAGAAAGTCGTGGCCCCCAGGTCGAGCATCGCACCCCAATAATCGGAGATGATCTGCAAGGCCTCGTCGTAAAGGCCGCCTTCGGCCAGCGCCTCGAGCATGTAATATCCGTAGAAGGTCGAGAAACCTTCCGCCCCGCCCCGGGCGATCACCGTCCGGCACACCTTGCCGGGGTCGGCCAGCCCGGCCAGCACGAGCATCGCCGCCGCCTGCTTGTTCCGCAGGTGGTCGGGCACGTGCCGCCGCAACCGCCGCAGCGCCCCACGGCACTCCGACTGCATCTGCCTGTCGCCGAGCCAGCCGCCGATTTCGGCGCCGGCCTCCATGGCCATCACCATCAGGGCCTGATACCCGGCATGGATCACGTCGGGCATCTGGGACGTGGGCCAGTCCAGCAGGCGCTGGCCGCCCTGCAGGTTCTCGCGGTCGCCGTCCATCTGCGACGCCAGCACCCGCAGCAGGCCGCGCATATATTCCTGCTGTTCACGGAGATAGTTCAAATCGCCCTCGTACATATACAGGTCGCGGTGGATAATGACCCACCACATCGAGTAGGCCGCGATCCAGTTCATCCACCCGGGCAGCGGCGTATTGTCGCGCACGTGGTCGAGGCTCCGGCGCACGACCTCATTGCCGCCGAACACGCTCTGGACGGTCATCACCTCGGGGTGCATGTCCCCGAGCCACACCAGGCGGTCGCGTTTCACCCCGTCCCAGAGGTACTCCTGCATATTGAGGTGGACGGTGTAGGCCCCCGTCTCCCAGATGCGGTTCAGCCGTTCATCATCGCAGCGGAACGACCCCAGATAAGGGACGTCGCGGTAACGGAGGATCGCCCGCACGGCTTTCAGATTGAGCTCCGCATCGGGCTCCACCAGGTCGATCCGCACGAAGCGGAACCCCGAGTTCCCGGCCTCGACATTGCCCAGCCACGGCACGCCGAGCGTAAAATCGCGCAGCGAATGCTCGTTCGTGGCGCTGGCCATCGGGGCGTCGCCGCCGACGTCGCTCATCGCCTCGCTCACCGATTCGCCCAGGCGGATCCGCACCTTCAGCGCCCGCTGGTCGGCGCGTATCGCCGCCGAGAGCGCGATCCCGCCGCACAACTCCTTGCCGAAATCGAGCAGCACGGAAGCCGAGCGCCCGTCGCGGGTCGAGAGGCGGCAGACATCGGGCGTCCCGGTCGTCAACTGCCCGTCGAAATTCCGGAGCAGCGCTTCGGGATTTTCCACCCCCGCCGTCAGCTCGCCGGGCAGTGCGACCAGCCGCAGCGGGGTCACGTACCTGCGTGAAATCACATCCGCGGCGCTCCGGCCTTCCAGCCCCTTCTCCAGTATGTTCTCCTGCCCGTACACGGCCGCCGCAAAGGCCAGCAGCAGGGCAAGCAATGCTATCTGTCTCATCGTGCAATCATCCGTTCGATTACCACCGGGTTGAACAGCCCCGAAGGCTGTAACTGCGAATCGGGACGCCACGGATTGTTCAGCGTCCATGTCCCGCGCTGATCCTCGGGGAGCCTGCTGTCGCCGATCAGGCGGTTCACCCACGTATTGACCACGTCGATGACGAGGGTATTCTTCCCTTTGCGCACGAAGTCCGTGACGTCGACCCTGTACGGCGCCGTCCACACGCCCCCGGCGTACTTGCCGTTGACATAGACCTTGGCCATCACGCCGACCCGGCCCGTGTTCACGTACAGCCGGCCGGATTTCTCCTTTCCCCTGAGGTCGAACGTCGTCTCATAGCGGACACTGCCCGAGAAATAGCGCACCGACTCGTCGTCGGAGAGCCGCAGGTCTTTCAGTTCGTCCGCCACGACAGGCTCCGCCGGGCCCCGGCGCCCCTCCTGGAAGGTCAGTGTCCACGGCCCGTCCAGCGTCTTGACCCGCACCGGGGTCGGGAAATTCGCCGTCCCGTCCCTGTGCGCAGCGCCCGCCCCGTCCGCGCGCAGTACGACGAACAGGCTCTGGTTGGGCTCCAACACCATCGGCAGCGTCGTCCTGCGACCGTCATCCTCGAACTCCGGCAGCGGACGGATCGCCCCCGTCACGGCATCCCATGCCTCGGGCACAGAGCCGGTCACACGCAGCGTGCAGGGGAAAGCGATGCGCGCGTCCGACTGGTTGGTCAGGAAATAAATCTGCTCGTCGCCCGCATCGCGGTGCCCGAAGAGCACGGGGACATCGGCCCCGACCTCGCAGTCGGGCAGGCACTGCACATAGGCCAGCGCCTCCTCCATGGTCATGCCGTCCAGCACGGCGCCCTTGCCGTAGCGGGCGGCCTTCACGGCCTTGCCGTCGACCCCGCCCCAGAGCTCCGCAGCCATGCGGCGCACCCGGGCGTCGGCATCGGGATAGCCTTCGAGGCTCGGCGAACGCTGCGGCGCAGGCCCCAGCAGCACGCCGCCCTCACGGACGAGCGCCTGCAGCTTCGCAAGCAGTTCGGGGCGCATCGTCTTGAGCTTCGGCAACACCAGTATCCGGTATTGCGTCCCGTGCGGAAGCGTCCACAGGCCGTCCTTCACGGTGGCGCATTCCAGCAGCACCTCGCCGTTGATATAATCGTACTGGTACCCTCGGGGCAGCGCCGGGTCGGTGACGCCCGTCATTTTCGGGGCGTCCTCGCCGATGAAATAGGCCACGTCGGCGACGTTGAGCCCCTGCTGCAACATGTAATTGACACGCTTGAGGTAATCCGTGAAGAGGTCGATATGCGAGAACCACGTGTTGTTGCGGTTGAATTCCGTTCCGAACCAGGCATTCATGCCGGGCAGTTCGTCGCCCGGCTGCGAAATGTAGACGTGCAGCAGCGTGTTGTTGATCCCCTCGGAGAAGAACCTGTCGCCGCGCGGCTTCACCAGCGCCGGATAACGCCCGAAATCGTTCCCGGCCGAGGTGTACGACTCGGCCGACACTTTCCGCTTGCCGTAGATGTGGGCGCACGACGAGGCGGCACGGTTCTCGATGTCGCCCAGCGACCCTTCGCCCCAGAATTCGCCCCCGACCTCGTCCGACTGGCCGCCGTACTGCAGGAACTCGCCGGGGTAACCCCAGTGGCCGTAGTTCTCCAGCCACAACGTCAGCCCGTATTTGTGCGCGATTTCGCGCAGCCCCCCGATATGCGCATAGGCCAGCTTGTCGGCCGCCAGGCGCCGCATGTCCCACAGAAACCGGTCGGAGATATCCTGGCTGCCGACCACCACGCCGTCGTAAACGGGCAGGAACGGCAGGGCATCGTAGCCGTAACGCTCCCTGAAGTCGGTCAGGAAGGTATCCGTAAAGTTCTGCCCGCCCTTCTCGTAGCTGTCGGCCACCACCACGCGGAACGTCCTGCGGTCTTCGGCCGGGATGCGGCGGAGTATCTCACCGATAAAGGCGTCGAAATGGTGCTGCAGGTAGGCCGGGGTCATCTTGTCCACTTCGAGCCCGGTGCCTTCGGGCGCCGCGGGCGAATTCTGGATGCCGGTCGGACGCATCCCGGTACGCATGACGACCCACTCCCCGGCAGGGGCTTCCCACACCAGGCGGTCGCCGTCGAGACATTCCGTTATGTCGACCACCTCCGCGGGGTCGACCGCCAGCGACTCCGCGTCCAGCACGGGCTGGTCGCGCCACTGGTACTCCTCCCAGTAGGGCAGCGGCGACTGGAACATCTTGGCAAAGGTCTTCTCCGCATAACGCTCCACACGGGGCAGCGACGAGAGCAGCACCTCCCCCAAACCCGTATCCTTCCCCGCGCCGCGGACTATGAGCCGGAACTCGCGCCCCGTGGTCTTCGCCATGCTGACCGAAACCGGGGCGTAAGGGTCGAAACCGACCTCGATATTGGGGTTCGAGCGGTCGATCCCGAACGATGCGACCGTCCGGTAGCCGTCCGCCCCCTTCACCTGCAATTCGGCCTCAGCACGTATCGGACGGCGGGCGGGCCACACCGTGATGTTGCGCAGATCCAGGTCGGCGTCCGTCACCAAGTCGATGACGGCTTCGGGGCTGCCGTCGAAGAGGAGCTCCGTCGCCGGGTCGCCGTCTATGAGGCATTGCGCCCCGGCAGCCGTGCCGGCAGCCGTCACACGCGTATCGGCCGCCGTCAGCGCCGCACGCCCCACGGCGGGAGCGGGATAGGCGACCACCCGCACGTCCTGGAAATCGGCCGACGGGCGCGGCAGCTCCACCTCGACCTTCCCGCCGCCCCGGACATGCGCCTTGACCGAAGCCAGGTAACGCATGGCCTGCCCGGGTTCGATCCACGGCCCTCCGGCCTGGCTCCAGCCGGGGCTGTTGAACATGCCGATCTCGATACCCAGCTCCGAGGCGCGTTTGAGCGCCGCATGGGTCACTTCCCACCATTCGTCCGTAAAGAGTTTCACGGGGGCATAGGGCGTCGCCAGCTCCCCGAGGCCGATATTGCCGATGAAGGCACGGTTGATCCCCGCCCGTTTCATCGCTTCGAGGTCTTTCACCACGCCCTCCTTCGAGACATTGCCCGAAAGCCAGTACCAGTAAACCGAGGTCTGGACAGAGTCGGGCGGCGCCACGAACCCCGCGGCCAGGGCGGCATGGGAGCCGCCCTTCGGGGCGGCCTGCCCCGCCAGCGGAGCGAGGGCCAGCGGCAGCATCAGAATCAGTTTCGATAGTTTGTTCATCGCAGGAATATTTCAGGTTATGGGTAAAAATCGTCCTGTGCAGGCAGCCGTCCCGCACGGGAATGCGGCCCGCGGCAGCAGCCGTCCGCCCCGAGGCGGAAGGGTCATTTGGCCACCCTGAGCGTCAGCGTATGGCTTCCGGCACCCAGCTGATGCACCTTCCCGCCGTCCACGTTGGCCGGCAGGTAGAGCGTTGCGGTACTGTTGGCCGGGATTCGGACGCGGTAGGTCACCGTATTGCCCCGGCGCGTCCATGCCGACACGATCCGCCCGCAGGGGGCGTCGTGCGAAGCCTCGAATTCCTCGGGGCCGACGAAATTCGGGCGCAGCAGGATGTGTTTGAAGCCCGGCGCTTCGGGGTCGGGCTTGATGCCGCCCAGCCCCTTGAAGAACCACCCGCCGATCTCGCCGAACATCATGTGGTTGTCCGAGATGTCGCGCGTGGCTTCGAGGTTCCAGTTTTCGAGCAGCGTGGTGGCGCCGTTCACGATCCACCATCCCCACGAAGGATAGGTGTCCTGCACCGCGACCTTGTAGGCCGTTTCGGCATGGCCGTTCTCGCTCAGCGCATTGAGGATGGCCTTGGCGCCCAGCACCCCGACGTCGAGGTGGAACCCGGCTTCGGCGACCTTGCGGGCGAGGTTGCCGGCGACCTTGGCGACCATCTCCTCGGGCACGACGCCCCACATCAGCGGAACGCTCAGCTCGGTCTGCGTGCCACTGGCATAGATGCCCGCCGCACGGTCGAGGTATTTGTCGTTGATGGCCCCGCGGATTTTGCCGGCCAGTGCCTCGTAGTGCTTCCGGTCGGCCTCCCGGCCGAACAGGGCGGCGGCACGGGCGAGGATCGTGGCATCGATGTAGAAATAGACCGACGAGGTCAGCTCCAGCGACGACTGCGAGCGGACGGGCACCCAGTCGCCGCGTCCCCACGAGGAGAGGTGCCCCGGGCTGCGGCGGTCGACGTAATCGACATAGCGTTTGATATTCTCGTAGCAATCCTCCAGCGGCTTCGTGTCCCCGTAGAAGAGGTAGAGGTTCCACGGGATGATGGCGATGGTACTCGTCCAGTCCAGCCCGTTGGCCGTGCCGTAGCCCCAGCCGCCGGTGGGGATGATGTCGGGCAGCACACCGTTGGGCTGCTGTTCGTCGCGGTGGTCGGCGAGCCACTTCTCGTAGACCGTAATGCCGTCGTAGTTGTACAGCGCCGTTTCGATGGCCAGGTGGCCGTCGCCCGTCCAGCCGTTCTTCTCGCGCTGGGGGCAGTCGGTCGGGTAACCCATCAGGTTCGAGAGGTAGGCCTTGTTGGTGGCGTCCCAAAGTTTGTCCACCAGGTCGTTCGACGTCTCGATATGCCCCGCAGGGGCCACGTCGCTGTGCATGGCATAGGCCGTCAGGTTCTCCGCAGACAGCTCTACCGGCCGGTCGGCAACCACCTCGACATAGCGGAAGCCCTTGTAGTTGAACCGGGGCATGAACTCGTCGTCGCGGCCGCTCAGGGTCACCACGTCGGTCTGGAACAGGTCGTCCTTGTCCGTCGGACGGAAATAGACGTCGATGTTCGACAGGTCGGCATGGCCGTCTTCGCGCTGGCGTTCGGCATGGATGAGCCGCAGCTGCGTCCCGGCTTCACCCCTCAGGCGGAGCTTCGTCACACCGGCCATGTTCTGGCCGAAATCGTAGAGGTAGCTCCGTTCGTCGAGCTTGCGCACGCTGCGCGACCTGTATTGGGTGACGTTGCGGATCGGCACCGTCTGCTGTGCCGTGACCCTCTGCGACGGCGCGCCGCGGTACATCACCCCGCCCCATGCCGAGTCGTCGAACCCGGGGGCGCTCCAACCCGGCTGCTCGAGCCGCGCGTCGTAATGCTCCGAAGTATAGATGCTGTTGAACACCAGCGGCCCGCCCGAGGTGCGCCAGTCGAGGTCGGACTTCACGACCTCGTGCGTCCCGTCCGCATACTCGATACGCAGGTCGAAGCAGAACGCCGGGCGGTTGCGCCACGGCGCCCGCTCGAAGTTCCACACGGCGCCCGACTGGTGGTTGTACCAGCCGTTGCCCAACAGGATGCCCACGGCATTGGCCCCGTCCTGCAACTGCCGCGTCACGTCGTAGGTGACGTAGAGGTTCCGGCGGTCGAAGCGCGTATACATCGGGTCGAGGCGGTGGTCGCCGACCTTCCGCCCGTTGATATGGAGTTCGTACAACCCGGCCGCCGCGACATAGGCGCGGGCCGATTTCACGCGTTTGCCCACGGAGAACTCCTTGCGGAAATAGGGCGCGGGCTTATGGTTTATGTCGTGGTGGTCGCTGATCCAGCATCCCTGCCAGTTCCCGACCCCCATCATGCCGGTCTCGAACGCCGCGACCCCGGACGAGGAGCGCGCGTAGTCCTTGTCCCAGACCGTCACGGCCCAGTAATAACGGGTGAAGGGATCGAGCTGCGGCCCGGCGTAACGGACGAGCATCCCGTCCGAATCCGTGCGCCCCGAATCCCACACGTCGCCGCATCCGGCGGCCACGGCGGCGGAATCCCGCCCCACGACGACCCTGTAAGCCCGCTGGAGTGCCCCGGAACGGTTGTCGTCCAGACGCCAGCCCAGTCGCGGCGCCGGGGCGTCGATGCCCAGCGGCGCCTCCAGATGTTCGCACCGCAGCCCCACGGGCGTACACGGTGCCGCGGCCTGCGCACCGATCGCGGCAGCCGCAAAACAAAGCAGCAAGAGTGTTCTTTTCATAAATGAGAAGTAATGTTATTACAAATTCATTGTCCCCGGGCGACATTGAAACAGTACGCCCCGGAACCGACTTCGAAAACCGCATAGCCGGGCTCCGACCGGAGAAATTTCACCCCTTCGGCCGACCGGGCAGGGCGGTCACCCTCCCGCACCGACGACGGGTCGCAGGTCGGGACATACACGACAGCCGAGGCATTGGCCGGAATCACCACCTTCCACGTGAAGGCGTCCGCCGTCTTCGCCCAACTGCTCCCGATAACGCCGCGCACCGAACGATACGAAGCGTCGACGAAGTCGAGCCCCTCGACCGGGGAGGGTTTCAGGACGATCCGGCGGAAAGCCACTGCCCCGTCGGCATTGCGGATGCCCGCCAGGTCTTCGTAACACCAGGCAATCAGGTCGCCCAGCAACATGACGTGGTTGCCCGAATTCATCGCGGGGTCGGCCGTGTCACCGTTCCACAGCTCCCAGATCGTAGTCGCTCCCTTCTCGACCATATAGCCCCAGCTCGGGTAGTCGCGGTTGGTCGCCAGCCGCAGGGCGATGTCGGCACGCCCGTGGCGGGTCAGCCCCTGCATCAGGTGGCGGATTCCCACCAGTCCCGTGCTCACATGGCCGTCGAAATCGACCATCGTTTTGTCGACGATATGCCGGAACACCATCTCCTCGTACCCTTTGGGTACCAGGCCGTAAACCAGCGAAAGCAGGTTCGCCGTGACCGTATTGTTGCTGTAACTCCCGGTCGCCGGGTTAAAGAACTTCCGGTTGTAAGCCTCCCGGATAGCGATGGCCTGCCCCTCGAAATAGGCGATGTCGTCGGTGTTTCCGGTAAGCCCGGCGAATCGGGCCATAATTCCTATGAGATAATAATAGGTGGAGGTGCTCAACAGTGCGCCATTGGTCTTCCGCGCCGGATCCTGCGAATGGATCAACTCCGGCAACTCGGGCGGCATGCACCAGTCCCCGTAATAGTCGCGCGTCACGATATAGTCGACCATGTAATTATCGCGCACATGATCGAGCCATTTTTTCATCGAGTCGTAATGTTTTACGATGGGCTGCAGGTTCCCGAACCGTTCGTAGAGCATCTGCGCAATGACGATATAGGCACTGGGCCACGTGACGTCGTCGTTGTAGACCGGCCAGTAATTGGGCGCGACGTCCGAGAGCGCACCGTCCCCGCGTTGCGTATCCTCGATGTCCTGCAGCCACTTGGCATAGAGCAGGCCATTGTCGAAGATATAACTTTCACCGAGCGCTCCTGCCGTCCGGTCGCCCAGCCAGCCCTGGCGCTCGTCACGCTGGGGGCAATCGGTCGGCATGCCGCGGTAATTCGAGCGAATACCCCGGTAAGCGTTCCGGTAGACCCGGTTGATCGTCGTATCCGAGGTCGTAAAACTGCCGGTCGTAGCCATCCTGTCGTAAACCACCCGGCCTTCGAAATCCGAAAGCGACGGCGTTCCGGGATACCCGGTGATTTCGACATAGCGGAACCCGTGGTAGGTGAAAGCGGGTTCCCACAGATGCTCCCGTTCGTCCGCAATCGTATAGGTGTCGGTAACCTCCGCTTCCCGGAGGTTGTCCATATATAACGACCCGTCGGGTTTGAGCGTCTCGGCAAAACGGAGCCGCACGGTTTGTCCGCGTTTTCCCTGCACGCGCATCGACAGCCAGCCGACCATGTTCTGCCCCATGTCCAGGATATGGACGCCGGGAGCGATCCGGGCGATAGCAACGGGGCGCACGGTATCCATAATTTCAATCATCGGGTTGGTCTGCACGGTGAGTTTTCCGCCGGGGGCAGCCACCGTTTCGGCTTGCAGCCATGCCTCGTCCGCATAGCCGGATTCGTTCCACCCCGGCATCTCCATGCGGGCATCGTACTCTTCACCGTCGAATTCGTTGTTCGCGCGGATCGGCCCTGCGGCCGTCGCACGCCACGAATCGTCGCTGATGACCTTGCGGCACGTGCCGTCGGCATATTCCAGCTCCAGCTGCAAAAACATCTTCGGAAATCCGAAATGGCGCATCCCCGGATTGCGCGGGGAGACATAACGCCCGTTCCCCAGCACCACACCGAGCGCGTTTTCGCCCGGACAGATGGTTTCTGTAACATCGAACACGTTGTAAAACACCGACTTGTCGTAATCGGTAGGCGCCTGTGCCAGCACCTGCGTGCCGATACGCTTCCCGTTGATATACGCTTCGTAAAGCCCCAGTCCCGAGATGTACAGCACCGCCCGGCGCACTTCGCCCGGTGCGTCGAATTCCTTTCGGAAATAACGCGCCGCCAGGCGGGTATGCCCCTCCGTGCGCTCCCCTTCGAAACACCTGTCGAGGCCGATCCACCGGGCTTCCCAGGCCGAAGCATCCATAAATCCCATCGTCCACGCCGCAGGCTGCGACCAGGCCGAGCACCCTTTGCCGGTCTTTACCCGAACCTTCCAGAAGCAGGTCTCCCGGCTTCGGAGCGGCGCCCCGCCGTACGGGATATATACCGACTCGTCCGACCTCACCCAGCCCGAATCCCATTTATCCCCCCGGTTTGCGTCCAAGTTCTCTTCGGACGAGGCCACCAGAATGCGGTAAAATCGCTGTTCCACGCCCCTCTCGCCGGAAATGAGTTCCCAACTCAGGTGCGGAGCGGCAGCCGAAAGCCCTACGGGATTCACCTGCATTTCGCACCTCGGATTCACTACCCGAACGACATCGCGGCAGCAGGCCACCCCGAGGAAGGCCATGAGGCCGGCCGATAAAACGGCATAAAATATACGTCCCTTCATGTCACGCATAAATCGACAGTTAACAATCACATACGAGTCCCCTGCGGCCATCCGCACGCAACGGCGCATCCGGGATTCCGGAAGTATCCCGGACAGCGCGGCACAAACCGCCTTACAGGTTGAACGCCCGTTTCAATTCATCCATCTGCTCCTGCGTCGTCCCGGTGGGCTCGAAGCCCATCGAACGGGCCGTGAGGTAGATCTGCGCCGATTTCGAGAGCACGTCGACCTGGTCGAACGCCTCGAAGATGTCGGGCCCTACGGCACATACACCGTGTTTCTCCCACATCACCACGTCGTACTCGCGCAGCTGCGCGATGGTGGCCTCGGCCAGTTCGACCGACGAGGGCATCTTATAGGGGACGATTCCCAGCCCCTTGGGGCAGAAGGCCCGCGTCTCGGGAATCATGCTCCACAGGAGGTTGGTCAAGACGTCCTTTTCGAGAAACGCAGGGTTGTGCGTCATGGCGATCAGGTCGATGGGATGGGTGTGCAGCGCCGCCTTGTAGCCGTTGCCCGAGGCGATCATCTGGTTGTGCATCGCCAGATGCGAGGCCAGCTCCGAGGTGGGTTTCACCGCCTTGTCGGCGATGATCTCGTACGACGCGCAGTCGTCGAGAATGCGGATTACCGAGCCGTTCTCCATCGGGCGGCGCGCCAGGTCGCGCATACGTTTGTTGGTACCCTTGCAGAAGAAATAGCACCCCTTGAGGCGGGGCAGTGTGGTGCCGATCGGGAAACGCCCGCTGACCGGCTTCATCGCGCGGATCGCGTCGTCGACGTGCTCCGTGATGTTTACCGTGATGTTGCCGCCGTTGCGTTCGGCCCACCCCTTCTGCCAGAGGTAGCCGGCCGTTTCGGCCACTTTGTCCACCTCGGCGGCCAGCGCCGGGCGGTTTTCGAGTATGGATTTCATCGTCAGAACAAATTAGGAAATACAAGTGAGAAAATCAGGATCGCCAGGCCGCAGACCAATACGCCCACGGTCTTGGCCGACACGCCGCGCCACTCCCGGAGGATAATGCCCCACACGTTGGAGAAGGTGACGTTGAGCGCCATGAGGATGCACCAAGCGAATGCCGCCACGACCGACCCGGGCTCGAAGAAGGTCTGCCCGATACCGAAGCCGAAGAACTGCGAGTACCACAGCGCCCCGGCCAACGCGCAGAACAGCAGGTTGTTGGCATAGAGCGACCCCTTGCCGTAGTCGCCGAACGTGCGGTTGCGCGCATTCTGCCACAGGCAGTAGGCGGCATTGGTCACGAAGCCCCCGAGCGTCACCATCAGCGTGGCGGGCAGCGTGCGGAACAGGGCGCTGCCGCCCTCGACCTGCAACGGCCGCCCGGCCTCCAGCCCGAGGTTGAAGCAGGCGCTCATCACGCCCGCCAGCAACGCCACGGCCAGCCCCTTCGTGAGGGCGAAGTCCTTGACGGCGGCGCGTTTCTCCTCGTCGGTCATGTTCTGCGAGCGCAGCGACCCGGCGTAGCCGATCACGGCGATGCCCGCCAGCGTAATCGAGACGCCCAGCAGCAGGATCAGCCCTTTGCCCGCAAAGAGGGTTTCGCCCGCGAAGATGGCGGGGAAGAGGGTGCCGAACCCGGCGCAGGTGCCCAGGGCGATCGACTGCCCGAGCGCCACCCCGAGGTAGCGCATCGACAGCCCGAACGTCAGGCCGCCCACGCCCCACAGCACGCCGTAGCCGGCGGCCTTGAAGGCGGCGGAAGGGTCGGTCGAGAGGATTTCCCCGAGCGAGCTGCCCGCGGGAACCGCCAGCAGTGCCCCCAGCAGCGGGAACACCAGCCATGCGAAGATGCCCTGTACCAGCCAGAAGCTCTCCCACGACCACTCCTTCACCTTTTTGATGGGTACATAGGAGCTCGACTGGCAAAAGCTGCCGACGGCGATGATCAGAAGTCCGAGAAGCGTATTCATGGCCTTTGTTTTAGAACGCGGTACGGTATAGTTTTTCGATATCCCCGACCGAGGTCGGACGCGGGTTGCCGCCCGTGCAGACGTCGTTGAACGCCGCCACGGCCAGCGCGGGGATGTCCTCCTCCCTCACGCCGATCTCGTGCAGGCGCTGCGGGATGCGGATGCTCAACGACAGGTCGCGCACGGCCCTGACAGCCGCGGCCACGCCCTCGTCGACGCTCATGCCCGCGGTATCGACGCCCATCGCCCGCGCGATGTCGAGGTATTTGGCGCGCGAGGGCGACTCGGCATTGTATTCCATCACATAGGGCAGCAGCAGTGCGTTCGCCACGCCGTGCGGCGTGTCGTAGAACGCCCCCAGGGGGTGCGCCATCGAGTGCACGATGCCCAGCCCGACGTTCGAGAAACCCATGCCCGCGATGTACTGCGCCTCGGCCATGCCGTTGCGGGCGACGGGGTCGCTGCCGTCCTCGACGGCATTCCGCAAGTGCGCGGCGACCAGTTCGATGGCCTTCAGCTCGAACATGTCGCTCATCGTCCACGCCCCGGGCGTGATATACCCTTCGATGGCGTGCGTCAGGGCGTCCATGCCCGTAGCGGCCGTCAACCCCCGGGGCATCGACATCATCAGTTCGCAGTCGATCACCGCGCACATCGGGATGTCGTTGGGATCGACGCAGACCATCTTCTTGCGGTTCTCCTCGTCGGTGATGACATAGTTGATCGTCACCTCGGCCGCCGTCCCCGCGGTCGTCGGCACGGCGAAGGTCGGCACGGCGCGGTGCTTGGTGTCGGCCACGCCCTCCAACGAGCGCACGTCGGCGAACTCGGGGTTGTTGACGATGATGCCCACGGCCTTGGCCGTGTCGATCGACGAACCGCCGCCCAGCGCCACCATGCAGTCGGCGCCCGAAGCCTTGAACGCCTCGACGCCCTGCTGCACGTTGCGGATCGTGGGGTTGGCCTTGATCTGACTGTAAATCTCATAGGGAATGTCCGCCCCGCGGAGCACCTCCTCGATCTTCGCGGCCACGCCGAACCGGATGAGGTCTTTGTCCGTTACGAGCAGCACCTTTTTAAAGCCCCGCTTGCGGATCTCGTCGGCGATCACCGAGCGGCACCCTGCGCCGTAGTACGACGTCTCGTTCAGTACGATGCGGTACATGGCCTTAACGTTTGGAGGTTACTTCCCTTTCGTACTGCTGGATCCCGGCGATGAACTCCTCGCCCACGGGCACGTCGTTGCGCAGGCAGAACATGTCCCATACGGCGTTCCAGGGCAGCGACTTCGACTCTTCGAGCAGCGCCAGGCGCTCGAAGCCCTGTCCGGCAGCCTCGTACCGGCGAAGCTGCGCGAGCGGTTCGAGCAACGCCTGCATCAGGCACTTCTGCGTGGCGCGCGAACCGATGACATAGGCGCCGATGCGGTTGATCGAGGCATCGAAATAATCCAGCCCGATATGAACGCGGTCGAGCGCATCGCAGCGTACGATCTCCTTGCACAGTTCCAGCGTATCGTCGTTCATGATCGTCACGTGGTCGGAATCCCAGCGCACCGGGCGCGACACGTGCAGCATCACCTCGGGGATGAACAGCAGCAGCGACGAAATCTTGTCGGCCACGATCTCCGTGGGGTGGAAATGCCCCGTGTCGAGGGTCACGATCTTGCCGCGGCTGGCTCCGTAGCCGATGTAGAAGTCGTTGCTCCCGACGGTATAGCTCTCCAGCCCGATGCCGAACACCTTCGACTCTATGCAGTCCTTCATGTGGTCGTATTCGGTCTCGAAGATACGGTCGAGCGAGTCGCGCAGCAGCTCGCGGTAGAGCATGCGGTTCACCGTAAGGTCTTTCGAGCCGTCGTGCACCCAGAGGTTCATGATCGAGGGGTCGCCCTGCGCCTTGCCCATCTCTTCGGCAATGGCGCGGCAGCGCTTGGTGTGTTCCACCCAGAAGTCCCGGATTCCGGGGTCGGGGTTGGCCAGCGAGAGATCGCCGCTCTTGGGGTGCGAGAACGACGTCGAGTTGAAGTCGAGCTTCATGCCGTGCTCTTTCGCCCACTCGATCCAGCCCTGGAAATGCCGGGGCTCCACCTGGTCGCGGTCGATCGTCTCGCCGCCGAACTCGCCGTAGATCTCATGCAGGTTCAGGCGGTGCGTACCGGGGATGAACGACTTGGCCTTGAGGATGTCGGCACGCAGCTCCTCGATGTTGCGGGCTTTGCCCGGGTAGTTGCCCGTGGCCTGGATGCCGCCCGTGAGGTCGCCGCCCCGGTTTTCGAAGCCCGTCACGTCGTCCGCCTGCCAGCAGTGGAGCGAGAGCGAGATGTTCTGAAGCGCCGCGAGCGCCTTTTCGGTGTCTACGCCGATCCCCGCATAGCGTTCCCGCGCGATGGCGTATGCCTTTTCGATAAGTTCCGTTTTCATAAGAATGACAGTTTTATTTTTTCGGTTGATATGTTTTCGTTTCGATCGAGCGGCCGATGTAGCGCCGCATTTCGGCGAGCGAAGAGACCACGCCCGCGGCACGCGCCTGCACCATGATGTTGCCCAGCGCCGTGGCTTCGGCAGGGCCCGCCACGACGGGGATGCCGACAGCGTCGGCCGTCATCCGGTTCAGCAGGTCGTTCTGTGCGCCGCCGCCGATGACGTGCAGGCATTCGATTTCGAACGGCGCCAGCCGCCGCAATTTACCGAGCACCTCGGCGTATTTCGCGGCCAGCGAGTCGAATATCAGCCGCATCAGCGCCGCATCGTCCGCCGGGACGGGGACGCCGTGTGCCGCGCACCACGCGCGGATCGCCTGCGGCATGTCGGTCGGCGCGGCGAACTCCGCGGCATCGGGGTCGATGACCCCCGGCGACGGGGCGGCGCCCTCGGTCATGCGCACGATCTCTTCATAGCTATACTCCCTGCCCTGGCGGCTCCACACCGCGCGGCACTGTTCGAGCAGCCACATGCCGGTGATGTTCTTCAGGAAACGCACCGTGCCGTCCACGCCGCCCTCGTTGGTGAAGTTCATCGCATAGGACTCCTCCGTAATGATCGGCTCCCGCACCTCGATACCCATCAGCGACCACGTCCCCGACGAGAGGTAGGCGAAGCGCCCGTTCCGGGCGGGTACGGCCGCCACGGCCGAAGCCGTATCGTGCCCCGCGACGGCCACCACGGGCACCGCCCCCAGCCCGGTCTGCCGGGCTACGGCGTCGCAGAGCGCCCCGATCCTCCGGCCGGGCATCACCACCCGCGGGAAAAGCGCGGGATCGACACCCGCCTCGCGCAGCAGCAGGCCGTCGATCTCCCGCGTACGGGGATCCATGAACTGCGACGTCGAGAGGATCGTATACTCGCATACCTTCTCGCCGGTGAGCAGGTACGACAGCGCGTCGGGCATGAAAAGCACCGACGCGGCATTTTCCAGCGCCGACATCCCCTCCCCGCGTGCGGCACGGAGCTGGAAGAGCGAATTGAAATTCATGATCTGGATACCTGTGCGGCGGTACACTTCCTGCCGGGGTATTTTCCGGAAGAACTCCTCGGGAACCCCGTTGGTATAGGGGTCGCGGTAAGCCCTCGGAAGCCCGGCCAGCGTACCGTCGGCCGCCACGCAGGCCATGTCGACGCCCCACGTGTCGATACCGATCGAATCGACCGGAATCCTTCGCTGCCCGGCCAGCGTCAGGCCGTGCAGGATCTCTTCGTAGAGGGAGTAGATGTTCCAATAGAATTTGCCGCCGAGTGCGAGCAGGCGGTTCGGGAAGCGGTGCAGGACTTCGAGGGCGATGCCGTCGCCGCAGAGCGTGGCGAGAATGACACGGCCGCTCGTGGCACCGAGATCGACACCGACGAAATAACGGTTCATCACGGAAAGTTTTAGGTTACTGATGCAAAACTATACAATCTTTTCCCTACCTTTGTTGATGGTTTTGACAAACTATATATAGATTTGACACTATGGACGACCGGCCGCTGAGCATCCTTCACTACCTGCCAGTCTCCCCGCGCGACGAGCAGTGGGGCATCGTCTGCACCACGGCCGGGCACCAGCATGTCCCGCCGGGGACGCCCTACCCCGTCTCGGAACATCCCGAGCACTACCTGTTTTACAAAGGCAGCGGCCGCACGCTCGACGAATACCAGCTGGTCTACATCACCGCCGGGCGGGGGCGCTTCGAGTCGGCATCCTGCCCGTCGCAGACGGTCGAGGCGGGCACCATGCTCCTGCTCTTCCCCAACGAATGGCACTCCTATTCGCCCGACCCCGGCACCGGATGGACGGAGTGGTGGGTCGGCTTCCGCGGCGCCAATATCGACAGGCTGGAGCAGCAGGGGTTCCTCTGCCGCCGGCGCCCCCTGCTGCGGATCGGGTGCAGCGGCGGCATCGAGCGGTGCTACCGCGAGATCATCGGCACGGTCGAGGAGGAGCGCGTGGGATTCCAGCCGCTCATTTCGAGCATCGTGCTCCACATCCTGGGGTCGGTGCTCTTCAAGCACAGCAACCTGCTCTACTCCGACAACCCCGTCGTCGAAAAGATCAACCGCGCGAAAGCCATCATGCGCACAGACTTCGGCCGCAACCGCTCGCCCGAACAGATCGCCCGCGAAGTGGGCATGGGCTACACGTGGTTCCGCCGCGTCTTCCGCGAATACGTGGGGATGGCGCCGGCGCAATACCAGCACACGATGCGGCTCAACAAGGCCCGGGAACTGCTCGCGACGACAGCCCACAGCATCTCGGAAATAGCCTATGCGCTCGGCTTCGAAAGCGTGAGCGCCTTCTCGCTCTTTTTCCGCCTCCGCGAGCGGCTCAGCCCCAGCCAGTACCGCGCCCGCTTCCGGGGCGAAAAGGGGAAGTGACCCGCCGGGGCCGGCCAAGGCAGCAACCCGCCGGGGCAGGCCAAAGCCGTGACGCACCGCGGACAGCCCAAGGCAGCGATGCACCGGGGCAAACCAAGACTGCGAGCTGCCGGAACAGACCAAGGCCGTGACGCACCGCGGACAGCCCAAGGCAGCGATGCACCGGGGCAAACCAAGACTACGAGCTGCCGGAACAGACCAAGGCCGTGACGCACCGGCACAACGGCTCACTTGGGCAAACCGGGGCAGCGACCCGCCACCGGCCAAGGCAGCGACCCTCCGGAGCAAACACGAGCCAATGTTATGTATTAAAATGAAATCTCACCATATTGCTTACAATCTGTAAGTACAACACACCGAAAAACCACCCATCCTTTACCTTATTTCCTGTTTCAGCCTAATCACTCCCCATAAAATCCCCTTTGAGAACACTTTACGGGGCTTCGCGCATTTCTTCCGCACTTTGGCGGCGGCCGGAAAATTGTTATCTCCCCGGGTTTTCGGGGAAGCTTATCCCTTCCGGCGAAAAATATTTTTATATTTTTTATATTTTTTCAAAAACCCGCCCCACGGGCCGGCATATATTAAATAATATCAAAAACAAGGCATCCCCGAAGCACCCGCAACCGGAAACCCACTGCGCACCAAGCCGCACCGGAGGATATATTTTGGCCCGAAATCCCAAAATATTCAAAACACATTGAATTTTATTTTCATTTTTATAAAAATATTTTAACCCGCATTCAACAATGGTTCACCGGGTTAAAATAAAATGTTAAGTTATTTATATTTAGCCTTATAACACCTGTTTTCATCCGAAAAAGAGGGCCGAAAAGACCCTTTCCGAACACTCCTGCTTACATTTCATCTATTTTGAACATTTGGCAAATTCGTTTTAATTATTTTTCTTTGTTGCGTAAGAAAGTATCATTTACTTATGCAAAAAACGAAACTCCTACTCAACATTCTTGCATTTTTCCTATGTGCCCTGCCGGCGATAGCCGTAGCGCAGGGGGGGGGAAATGTGACCGTCAGAGGCATCGTCACCTCGGCGGATGACAAGCAACCCCTCATCGGGGTCAACGTGATTTCCGGGGCCGCCAGCGGGGTGAGCACCCTTGCGGACGGAAGCTACTCGATCAGCGTCGCCGCAGGGACGACACTCACCTTCCAGTACATCGGCTACAAGCCCGCCACCTTCACGGTTCCGGGCGGCAGCGCCTCGCTGACCTACAACGTCTCCCTCGAGAGCGAGGCACAGGCGCTCGACGACGTGGTGGTCATCGCCTACGGTGTCCGCAAGAAGGGCACCATCGCCGGGTCGGTATCGACCGTCAAGGCCGAAAAGGTCGAGAACACCCCTACGGCGGCGTTCGACCAGGCCATCCAGGGACAGGTTCCCGGCCTGACGGTACTTTCCAATTCGGGTGAGCCGAGCACGTCGGCAACGATGATGATCCGAGGCATGAACTCGATCAACTCGGGCACCTCGCCGCTCTACATCCTCGACGGCGTCGCCATCGCCAGTTCCGACTTCAACACCATCAACCCGGCCGACATCGAGAGCATCTCGGTGCTCAAGGACGCCTCCTCCACCTCTATATATGGTGCGCGCGCGGCCAACGGCGTGATCGTCATCACGACCAAGCGCGGGCGCATGGCCGAGCGGGCGAAGATCAACTACCGTATGCAGCTCGGTTTCTCGCAGATCGCCTACGGCAACTGGGATCTGATGGACACCGGCGAACGCATCCAGTACGAGAAGGAGATCGGGTTCACCGACGGCAAGAACTACAACGTCCTGGGCAAGACCAACGTCAACTGGCTCGACGAGGTGTTCAACGATGCCGCCCTGCTCCAGAACTACGAACTTTCGGTTTCGGGTGCCTCCGACAAGACCAACTACTATGTCTCGGGCGGTTACTACAACCAGGAAGGTATCGCCGCAGGTTCGGCGTTCGAGCGTTTCTCGCTCCGCGCCAACGTCGAGCAGCGGGCCGCCAAATGGCTCAAGCTCGGCACCAACACGATGATGAACTACCAGACCATCGAACGCGCCGAGTCGGGCCAGTATACGCTCGTGACCCCCATCTCGGCCGCACGTTTCATGATGCCCTACTGGAACCCCTACCGTCCCGACGGCTCGCTCGCCTCGATCAAGGACGGCACCTGGAAGGGTGAGGGCCAGAACCCGCTCGAATGGCTGGCCAACAACAAGGTCTCCTATAAGAAATACAAGGTGATCTCGACGATCTTCGCCGAGGCCACCCCCATCGAAGGGCTTACCATCCGCTCGCAGTTCGGCGTGGACTATTCGCACACGACGGGCTTCGGTGCCTCCTACCCCAACTACCCGCCCAACCTGGGCTCGGGTACGGCGCAGCGCTACTCGACCGACGGCATGAGCCTTTCGGTCACCAACACGGTCAACTATCGCTTCACGCTCGACGGCGGGCACTCGTTCAACTTCCTGGTAGGGCAGGAGGGCGTCGATTACAGCTACGAGGAGTTCACGCTGGCTACGCGCGGCCAGAACAACGACAAGCTGGTCAACATCTCGTCGGGAACGCGCGCCACCTCGTGGAGCGACGTCACCGACGACAACTACGCCTTCCTGTCGTTCTTCGCGCGCGGCGAATACAACTACGCCGACCGTTACTACGTCGACTTCTCCGTCCGTACCGACGGCTCCTCGCGCTTCGGCACCTCGGGACGCTGGGCGGCGTTCGGCTCGGTGGGCATGATGTGGAACCTGCGCAACGAGAAATTCATGGAGAACTCGCGCCGCTGGCTCACCAACGCGCAGATCGCCTTCAGCACGGGTACCTCGGGTAACTCGTCGATCCCCAACTACGAACACATGGCGCTCGTGAGCGGCGGCCTGAACTACTACGGCGACGCCGGCATCGCTCCCTCGCAGCCGGGCAACGAAGACCTGCAGTGGGAGAAGCTGTGGATCACCAACCTGGCCGTGCACCTGGGCTTCTGGAACCGCCTGAACGTGGACGTCGAACTCTACCACAAGAAGAACAGCGCCATGCTCATGGAGGTTCCCGTTTCCTACACCACCTCCAACGGCTTCGGCTTCCGCTGGGACAACGTGGGCGACATGACCAACCGCGGCGTCGAGGTGAGCCTGGCCGCCGACGTCATCCAGCACAAGGATTTCGTGTGGAGCGTGAACGCCAACGTCTCCTACAACAGGAACAAGATGACCAAGCTCTACAGCGGGGTCAGCGAATACGAGCTTTCGAGCACCAACACCAAACTGGTCGTGGGGCACTCCTTCGGCGAGTTCTACCTCAACCGGTTCGCAGGCGTCAACCCCGCCAACGGCGACGCGCTGTGGTACACCAAGGAGGGCGAGCTGACCACCGAGCTCCGCGACGAGGACAAGGTCATGGTCGGCAAGAGCTACGTGGCGCCCTGGCAGGGCGGCTTCGGCACGACGCTGGCCTGGAAGGGACTTTCGCTGTCGGCACAGTTCAGCTGGGTCGCCGACCGCTGGATGATCAACAACGACCGTTATTTCGACGAGTCGAACGGCCGATTCGCCTCCTACAACCAGTCCAAGCGCCTGCTCAACCGCTGGAAGAAACCCGGCGACATCACCGACATCCCGCGCCACGGCGTCTACACCGAGTTCGACGACCGCCTGCTGGAGGACGCTTCGTTCCTGCGCCTGAAAAACCTCATGCTGAGTTATTCCTTCCCGCAGGAGTGGCTGCGCAAGACACGCTTCATCAGCGGTGTGAAGATCTACGCCCAGGCCCAGAACCTCTTCACCTTCACCAAATTCACGGGCCTCGATCCCGAAGGGTCGAGCAATATGTACCAGGCACAGTACCCGATGGCACGCCAATTCACCTTCGGACTCGACTTAACATTCTAATCAGGGACTATGAACATGTTACGCAATATAAAATTCTATCTTTCGGCCCTCGCGATACTTGTCGGCGCCACCTCGTGCCTGGACAAGTACCCCGGTTCGTCCATCCCGGAGAAGGAGGCCATGCGCACCTTCGCCGACGCCGAGCAGACGCTCACCGGCATCTACGCCTCGCTCAAGAGCAACGCGCTTTACAGCGGCTACCTCACCCTGCTGCCCGACATCCAGGCCGACCTGGTCTATGCCGTCGAAGGCAACACCAACACCTACGGCTCGTTCTGGCGCTGGGACATACGCCCGACCGACCTGCAGCTCGAAGCGGTTTACGCCGCCCTCTACAAGGTGATCGGCAACTGCAACTTCTACCTCGACCGCATCGACGAGGTGGTGGCGAACGAGATCAGCGACACCAACATCGAGAAGCTCGAACAGTACACGGGCGAGGTCTACGCCGTGCGTGCGCTCTGCTATACCGAGCTGCTCAAGACCTTCTGCAAGGCCTATGAACCGGACACGGCCCAATCGGAACTGGGCGTCGTGCTGCGCACGAAATACTTTACGCCCGAGGCGGCCCGCCGCGCATCGCTCTACGACTCGTACCAGTTCGTACTCGACGACCTGGCCGAGGCCGAGAAACGCCTCGACAAGGAGAACGACGCCTACGGCAACGTCTACATGACCTCGGCCTCGGCCGAGGCGCTGCACGCCCGCGTGGCGCTCTACATGCAGGACTGGGACACGGCGATCGAATATTCGAGCACCCTGATCGACGAAAAAAAGGCCACCTTCCAGCTCTCCGATGCCAAGACCAACTACACCTCCGACTACACCTATTTCGACTACATGTGGGCGTACGACCTGGGATACGAGGTCATCTGGCGCATCGGCTTCACCGACACCTCCTACGGCGGGGCGCTCGGCACGGTGTTCCTCAACTTCAACAAGGACTACACCTATTTCTATCCCGACTATGTCCCCGGCCAGGCTGCCCTGGATCTCTACGACGATGCCGACCTGCGCTATTCGGGCTACTTCTACCAGACCGAGACCGGTTATGCCCACGGGCTGAGCTGGCCGCTGCTGGTCAAATACTACGGCAACCGCAACCTGATCGCCAACCAGATCTACCATGTCTCGATGCCCAAGCCGTTCCGCCTGGCGGAGCAGTACCTGATCCGCGCCGAGGCCTACTGCCAAAAGAACGATTTTTCGAAGGCCGGCAACGATCTCTCGACGCTGCGCAAGATGCGCTACAAATCGGGCGGTACGATCAACGTCACGAAGGACAACTGGTTGCAGACCATCTCCGACGAGCGCCTGCGCGAACTCTACATGGAGGGTTTCCGCCTGCACGACCTCAAACGCTGGCACAAGGGCTTCGAGCGTAAGCCGCAGGCCAATTCCCAGGCCGAAGGCAGCTCGCTCAAGATCGAAGCCGACAACCCGCTTTTCGTATGGCCGATCCCGCAGCACGAGCTGGAAGCCCCCGGTTCGGAGATACTCCCGAACGAAAGCAACAGATAGCAACAACGAATAGAAGAGAGACAATGAAACGAATTATCACGGTTTTGTTTGCAACGGGACTCCTGGCCGCCCTCGCAACGGGTTGCAAGGAGGAATATAAGACCTACTCCGATGCGGAGTACGTGCTGTTCGCCGACACCCTGGCGACCTACGCCGTACTCCAGAACCAAGACTATTTCTCGGTACCGGTCTCCTCGACCGTCGCGTGCGATTACGACCGCACGTTCGGCGTGGAGATCATCGACCAGGGCAGCAATGCCGTCGAGGGGAAGCACTACCGCCTCCTGTCGAACACCATCACCATAAAGGCCGGTTCGCGTAAGGCCGACGTACAGGTACACGGGTTCTACGACAACATCGAAGATACCGACTCGCTGGGCTTCATCCTCAAACTGGTCATGCCCGAGCAGCTGAAATGGGATCTGTACCACGACCGAACCAAGGTCGTCTTGCAGAAGAGCTGCCCCTACGACATCAACGAATTCACGGGCTGGTGCGTCGTGACCTCGACGTTCCTCAACAGCTACCCCGGCGTGGAAAACAAGAGCATCCAGCGTCTCATCCACACCGAGAAACACCCCACCGAGGAGAATATGATCATCCTGCACGACTGGCTCTTCTCGGGCTACGACGTCACGATCCGCCTCGACCCGGGCGACCCCATCGAACCGCTGGTGACCATGGACAAGAACCAGGTGCTGGCCGACGAGGCTTCGGTCTTCGGCCAGATCCTCGGCGACAACAAGATCCTCGTCACCAACAGTCCGCTCTACGACTCCTATTTCAACAGTTGCCAGCATTTCGTGGCCCTGTGGATCAAGGTGCACGTCGAGGACATGGGCGTGAACGTCGGTACGGTAGGCCACTTCTATAACATCATCGAATGGGTCAGCGACGAGGAGGCCGAGCGGCTCCAGCGGGAAGAAGGCATGCTCCCGGGAGGCGTCATAACACCCGAATCGCTCTAAATCATAACGTAAATAAAGAAACGAAATATGAAAAGACATTATTTGCACTTGGTGATGTCGCTGCTCGCCGGAGCATGTCTGGCGGCCGCTTCGTGTTCCGATTCGGATGAGGATACGAAGCTTCCCAGCCCCAACTTCCCCGAGGCGGTTTCAGCGACCATCGAAGCCGGCGGCACCTACACGCTCGAGATAGAGCCCAACCAGAACTGGGAGGTGAGCGTCCCGACGGCCACCGCCGCATGGTTCTGGATACAGGACGAAACACAGAAAGTCTGGACGCTGCGCGGCAGTGCGGGTGCATCGCGGATCGTAATCGGCGTGGCCGAGCTCGATGAGTTCGACGACACGCGTGTCTGCGAGGTAACCCTGAAGATGGGAGGCCAAAGCAAGGTCATCGCCACGATCACACGCGGTACGCTCGAACGCGGCTTCAGCCTCCGCACATGCAAGCTCGACCAGTACGGCGACTTCGAATACGGCGACAGCGAAACCGGCCTCACCTACTCCTATAACGAAGGAGAAGCCCAAAGCATCGACCTGACCTGGCCCGAGGGGCGCACCGATTTCTCGATGCCGATCCTGGTCGAAGCCAATTACGAGTGGGCGATCAACCGGATGCCGGAATGGGTATCCACCCCGTCGGTGACGGTCGGACAGCCCGGCACGAAAGTCGAGATCCGCATCCAGGGCAACCCGTCGGCCTATCCGCTCGACGGGGCGCAGGACAAACTGGTGTTCATCGACAAGAGCAACCTCGACGCGAAGGTCGAGATTCCGATCACGATTCCCTCCTGCCGCGACATTTTCGACGTCACGCTCGACAAGGAACTCAAGTTCAACGCCGCAGCCGAGATCTACAACAGCATGAACGGCGACTGGTCGCCCGGCGCCGCACGCGGTTCGGTCAAGGGCATCAGGGGTGCGAGGATCTACGTCATCGCCGAAGTCACGGATCGTTGGGGCAATACCAGCCTGAGCGGCGACGAAGCCGACACCAAATGGGTCACGGTCACGGAGAATGCCTGGGACGACGACCTGGTGATCATGGACAGGGGCTTCACCATCGGCACGCAGGTCAACCAGGGCGACGCCCGCACGGCACGGATCATCATACTCCCGGCATCGCTGGCCGTAGAAGACCCCAACGAACTCTTCGACTACGACATCAAGGAAGAGTTCCAGCCCTACGTCTTCGCTACGCTGACGCAGCTGGCCAGCCCCGGCCCGATCCAGGCTGCCAACCCCGACGGCATGGCGGAGATCGGCACCATGTTCGAGAAACTCCCCTCGACCCACTGGTCGCTCCGCGAGCTCGAAGTCGACGACGCCTACAAACTGACCTACACCAAGGCCTGGTCAAACGACCCCGAAGCCACGCTGACATTCGAACGCGATTTCACCGGCTATAAATGCTACGACGCCGACTGTCAGCCGCTGTCGGACGAGGAGAACTGGCTCTCGGTACGCCGCGTGGAAGGCGGGGCCATCATCGACATGGATCGCGAGGACGAAGGCTATATCGTCTTCTACGACGACGAGGGCAACATCGCGGCCGTCAACTGCCTCTACGATCCCAATGCGGACATCGGCGGCACGGACATCGGGTTCGCATATCCCGAATACGTCACCGGCGCAACCCTCGAAGAGATCACCTCGGGCGAATACTATGAACAGTATGCGGAGTACGGCGCCCCGATCTACCACCTGACCTACGAGGGAGAAACCTCGAACGCCGTGATGAACGTCCCGACCTACTCGAGCTTCATGGCCCAGGGCGATGCCGAAAGCTGGCTTTCGGCCGAATCCTACGGCCCGACCCAGATCTACGTCAACATGGACTCTCAGACCGCCGCGGAGGGCGTCATGTTCCTCTACGGAGCCAACTGGAACGTGGTAATGGTGATTATCTGCACGCTCAACATCTGACCCCAATGATTCAGGGCCCCTCTCCGAAGGGGCAGGGGCCCTGTTCGATACGACTACAATTTATGGAGAACATACAGACCAGGTTTTTAGATATGAAACTTTTTAAATTTTCCGTAGCGGCACTCCTCGCACTGGCCACGGCCTTCCTCGGCGGATGCTCCGACGACGACGGCATCGACAACCGCGACCGCGATTACGGATACGTTCAGTTCAAACTACACAAGGAGGCGTCCTACGACGCCGTGAGCCGGGCCCAGAAACCCCAGCTCGACTACCTTGCCGAAGCCAGCAAGGTGCAGGTCTCGCTCTATTACGACGGCACGACCATCACCCAGTCGCTGACGCTCTCGGCCCCCGACAAGGAGAGCGCCGAGTTCGGGCTCCGCAGCGAGAAGCTCCGGCTGCTGACGGGCCGTTACCAGATTATCACCTTTTCGCTTTTCAATGCCGGCGACGAGCTGATCTACAACGGTATGCCCGGCGACGACCAACTCGACATCGTGGCCGGCGGCCTCGTTTCGCACGACCTGACGGTCGACGTGGAGCCGCGCGGCACGGTACGTTTCTCGATTTCCAAGGACTTGTCGGACTTCACCGAGACGCCCGTGGTGACGCGTGCCGCCGAACGGCAGTATACCTTCGACGAGATCGCGTTCCTTGACCTGACCGTAAAACATAAGACGACCAACGAGCTCACCACGTTCGAAAAACTCCCCGCAAAGTTCTCAATCCACTTCAAGGACGACCGCGAGGACGGGGCCCCCGAGGACATCGAGGACGGCTACCAGACCTCCTCGCTCGAATGCGACACGCTGCTCTCGCTCAAGGCGGGCGATTACAGCCTGGAGAGATACCAGGCCTACGACAAGAATAAAGTCCTGCTGGAGACCAACAAGCGCCCCAAGAACCTGGATTTCACCATCGAGGATAACAAGACCACCGAGGCCAAGGTCGGCGTCACGCTCTACGAGGCCGACGAGTACATCCGCGACTACTACGCGCTTTACGAAATCTGGAAGGCGCTCGACGGGGAGCACTGGTCTTACAGGGGCGAGAACTATGCCACCGGCGCCAACTGGGATTTCAATAAGGATCCCGACCTGTGGGGCAACCAGCCGGGCGTGGAGGTGCATTCCAACGGCCGCGTGGCGAAGATCACCATCGGCGAGTTCGGCTTCCGCGGGCACCTGCCGGCAGCCATCGGTCAGCTCTCGGAGCTCGTCGAGCTGTATCTGGGCACGCACAACGACGGCAACCTGCTCGAATACGACCCCTCGCTGGCACACGACAAGAGCCTCTCCGAGCGCAACCGCACCCGCATGGAGCGCCACAAGGAGTTCCTCTCGCTGATCCATATCCCGACCCAGACGTCCGAGCCGATCGCCCGGGCCCTTGCCGAGCACGGCATCTCGATCCCGGCCACGTCGCTCTACAAGAATTTCACCGAGGATCAGATCATCGACCGCAAAACCGGCCTCCAGAACAATATCCGTCCCTACGACGTCGTTCACGGCAAGCTCACCAACGGGCTCAAGTCGATCGACCCGGCCATCGGCAAACTCGAAAAGCTCGAGTACCTCAACATCGCCAACGGCGAACTGGAGGAGATACCCGCCGAAGTGGCCAACCTCAAGTCGCTGACCGACCTGGAGATCTACAACTGCCCGAAGATGACCCGCTTCCCGGTGGAGATCGCGCAGATGCCCGAGCTCGTTTCGGTCAACATCTCCAACAATGCCCAGTGGTCGGCCGAAGAGCTGTACAAGGGGCTCGACGCCATCGCCAACGGCCCGTCGAAGGAGAAGCTCCAGATCCTCTATGCGACCAACAACAACCTCAGGGAGATACCCGAGTCGTTCAGCAACCTCAAAAAGATCGGCCTGCTCGACCTGTCGAACAACCAGATCGAAACGCTCCATCCGCTGGGCAAGGAGGTCGCACCCGTGCAGCTCTACCTCGACCACAACAACATCACGTCGCTCCCGGCCAACAGCGACGGCATCTTCTGCGGTACGGACGACACGGAGACCTTCTCGGTGACCTACAACAAGCTCAAGAAAGTTCCCAACATCTTCTCTGCCAAGTCCAAGTACGCCATGAAATCGGTGGATTTCTCCTACAACGAGATCGACGGCTTCGAAGGCGAAGAGGAGGGCAAATACAAGGGCCTGCGGGTTGAGACGTTCACCCTGGCAGCAAACCCGGGACTGACGAAGTTCCCCAAATGCCTCGGCACGACCAATTCGCTGGTTTCCTACATCATCCTGCGCGGTTGTTCGATCGACGAAATCCCCGAGGGCAGCTTCAGCGGCAAGAACTCGACGGCGCTCGTATCGCTCGACCTGACCTACAACAAACTGAAGGCCCTGTCCAAGGATTTCACGGCCGAGCAGCTGCCCTACCTCTACGGGCTGGATATCTCGTACAACTCGTTCGACAAATTCCCGTTCGGGCCGCTCAACTGCGCCGGGCTGACCGTCTACGCCATCCGCGGCCAGCGCGATGCCGAGGGTAAGCGCTGCCTGCGCGAGTGGCCCACGGGGCTCTACCAGCACACGGGCCTGCGCGGGTTCTACATCGGTTCGAACGACCTGCGCAAGATCGAGGATACGATCTCCTACCTGATCTACCACCTCGACATCAGCGACAACCCCAACATCACGTTCGATGCCTCGGCCGTCTGCTACTACTGGCAGCAGGGTGTCTACAACCTGATCTACGACAAGACCCAGAACATCCTGAACTGCGACAAAATGCTCGAATAACACCTAAGGAGAAACGACAATGAAAATACTGAATTACATACCGGTCATCCTCTGCTCGATCGCATTATGCAGTTGCTCCGACGCCGACAAGAACGTCGCGTTCGGGCTCGACAGCGACGCCATCAAGGCCGAAGCCGCAGGAGGAACCCATAAGATCAAAGTATCGGCATCGGGGGATTGGGTCGCCACCACCGACGAACCGTGGATTTCCATCTCGCCGGCCAACGGGCGCGGCACCACCGAGTGCAGGATCCTCATCGACTCGGCGCTGACCGACTCGCCCCGCCGCGGCGTGGTGCGCATCCAGGAACAGAACACCTGGGACAAGAAGGAGATCACCATCGACCAGCAGGGCTTCGACTACGCCATCACGCTCGGGGAGAAAGAGGTTTCCGTAGCCAATTTCTCGGCCTTCGGCACCCGTCATTTCGACGTGAAGGTCAAGACCAACGTCGACTTCGCCGTCGAAGTCCCCGCCTCGGCCGAAAGCTGGCTCAAATACGACAGCTATAAGGTCGAACTCGACCGCGGCATCCGCCCGCGCGAGGTGACCGTACGCTTCAACTGGAGCATCAACTCCCAGCCCAACGAGCGTATCGCCGACGTGGTGTTCAAGCCCAAGCGCGAGGTGGAACTCGCCCGCCAGGACAACCTGCTCGTCACGCAGGGCGCCGCCGAACCCATCGAGGAGAACACCCGCAGCGGCGACTCGATCGCCCTGCTGGCCATTGCCCGCACGCTTTCGGCGGACAACACATGGGAAAACGGCGAGCGCATGGACAACTGGGACAACGTCACCCTTTGGGAGGAGGGCATGGACGGTTACACGCCCGAGAAGAACGGCCGCGTGAAATACGCCCGGTTCTTCATGTTCAACACCAAGGAGGAGCTGCCTTTCGAGGTGCAGTACCTGACGGCAGCCGACGAACTGAACTTCTACAGCAACGTCAACGCCTTCCTGAAAGACCTCACCACCGGCGAGCACATCACCAAGCTCACCCAGCTCAAGCGCCTCACCATCGCCGCCTACGGGCTGGTTTCGCTGGACAAGAACTTCACGGCGCTCAAGAACCTCGAGTTCCTCGACCTGAGCAGCAACAACTTCCAGAAGATTCCCGACGAGATCAACCCGACCAACTTCCCGAAACTGCGGACGCTGCTCATGGGCGCCAACACGCGCAGGAATATCTATGACCTGAGCAACACCGTCGAAACCAACTACGGCGGCCTCGTCGATGAAGAAGGATTCCCGCGCCGCATGATCGAATGGGATCTCGACACGCTGCAACTCTCGGTCAACTACCTGCAGGGCCCGCTGCCCAAGATGGACGACTGGGAGAAATACACCGAACAGGACATCATCGACGCCGACACGCTGCCCCGCGCCCTGATCGGAACCCCGAAGGTGATGCCGCACACCAAGCGGTTCGCCATCAACCTCAACCGCCTGACCGGCGAACTGCCCGACTGGCTGCTCTACCACCCCGCCCTCGACTGGTGGGCCCCCTTCCAGCTCGTGTTCACGCAGGAAGGCAAGGACGCGACGGGCGCATCGGCCGGATTCGGCAACGAACCCGCCAACCTGAACTACTACTATAAATTCTACGAGGGGTACAAGAAAGACCCCGGTGCGGAAGACGAAGACGAGGATACGACCAAATAATCAAGACGATGAAAAACTATTTATACGGCATTTTTGCCATTGCATTCCTGGCATTTACCGCCTGCACCAACGAGGAGCTCCCGACGCCCGGCACGGGCCCGGACACCCCCGCCGAGCACAAGTCGGGGGAGATACTCGTCAAATTTTCGCCTTACGTGAGCGAGATACTCGACAAGACGGCCGCAGCGACCCGCAGCGGCGGCCCCGCCACCCGCTCGGGCATCCTTTCGGTCGACGAGGTACTCGATATCGTGGGCGGCTACCAGATCGAGCGCGTCTTCCCCGTAGACGGCCGCAACGAGGAGCGCACCCGCGAATCGGAGCTGCACCTGTGGTACGTCGTACGCTTCGGCGACGACTACTCCGCCGAGGAGGTCGCCGAGAAACTTTCGGCCCTGGGCGAAGTCCAGCACGTGAACCTCAACCGCACGATCCGCCGTGCCTACAACGCCGGCAAGAAGGCGATGCCCCTCACCCGCGAGGCCCTCGCCGCCATGCAGCGTGCGACCCGTGCCGCCGGGGATACGGGCTATCCCTTCAACGACGAGCTGCTGCCGATGCAGTGGCACCTGATCAACCGAGGCAACCTGTTCGGCGAGAAGTCGATCGTCGATGCCGACGTGCAGTGCGAAGAGGCGTGGAAATCCTCGACGGGCGACAAGTCGATCATCGTCGCCGTGCTCGACGAAGGCGTCATGGTCGAACACCCCGACCTGAAGAACAGCATGTGGGTCAACGAAGGCGAGGTTTACCGCTCGAAGCAGGACAACGACGGCAACGGCTACAAAGGCGACGTCTACGGCTACAATTTCGTATTCGAAACGGGCGTCATCTCATGGGATGACATCAACGACACGGGGCACGGCACGCACGTAGCGGGCGTAATCGCCGCGCAGAACAACAACGGCATCGGCATCAGCTCGATCGCCGGCGGCAACGGCGACATCCCGGGCGTGAAGATCATGAGCTGCCAGATATTCTCGGGCAACACGGTCAGCAACTCGCTGGCGACCGTCCGGGCCATCAAATACGCGGCCGACAACGGCGCCGTCATCCTGCAGTGCAGCTGGGGCTATGTCTCGGGCAGCGCCAACAGCTACGAATGGGGGACGCCGGGCTTCAAGGACGAAGAGGAGTGGGCGACGAACGCCCCGCTGGAAAAGGACGCCCTCGACTACTTCCTGCATAACGCCGGGTCGCCCAACGGCCCGATCGAAGGCGGCCTGGCCATCTTCGCAGGCGGCAACGAGAGCGCCCCGCAGGCCGGGTTCCCGGGCGCTGCCGAGGACTGCATCTCGGTATCGGCCACGGCTGCCGACTATACGCCCGCAACCTATACCAACTACGGCCCCGGCACGACGATCGCAGCCCCGGGCGGCGACCAGGACTACTACTACGAGAACTTCGACGACAACCACAAACGCGGCGAGATCGGCTGCGTGCTCTCCACGCTGCCCTACGACATCAGCGAAACGGGCTACGGTTACATGGAAGGCACCTCGATGGCCTGCCCCCACGTTTCGGGCGTCGCCGCGCTCGGGCTCTCGTACGCCGCACAGCTCCGCCGCCACTTCACGGCCGACGAGTTCAAGGCGCTGCTCTGCGAAACCACCACGCCGATCGACTCCTACATGACCGGCCTGAAAAACTACTACCGCTACGTCGCCGACGTCGGCCTGAACCAGCCCATGCAGCTGACGCTGGCCAACTACCGCAACCAGATGGGCACGGGCCAGGTCAATGCGGCCAGGCTGCTCAATGCGGTCTCCGGCAACGGCAAGCAGGTTTCGTTTCCGAACCTCTACATCTCGCTGGGCAAGGAGGTGAAGGCCATCCCGGCCAACTACTTCCTCGGCGGCGAAACGCTGACCTACACGGTCAGCATCGCCGACACGGCGGTCGCCACGGCGTCGATGGAGGGTGCGAAACTGACGGTCAAGGGGCTCAAGGCCGGCACGACCAAGGCAAGCATCACTTCGAGCAAGGGCGAAACGCACAATTTCAACATCACGGTGCGTAAAACCGCAAACGGCAACGGCTGGCTCTAACGGACGACGATGCGCTGGGGAACGACGATAGCACGTATGCTCTTCTGCTGCGGGGCGTTGTGGACGGTAATTGCCGCCACACCGCTCTGCGGACAGATCCGCATCGTCCCCCGTGCCAAACTCGACAGCCTGGCGCACCCCGCCACGGCCGACGGGGCCCAAGCCATGCGCTTCGAGCGCACGCAGATCGACGCAGGGCATATCGGCGAGGACGATACGCCGCCGAGCTACACGTTCAAATGGCATAACGAAGGAACGGCACCGCTCATCATCACCCGTGTGCAGACCACCTGCGGCTGCGCCGCGGCCACCTACGGCCGGCAGCCCGTCCGCACGGGCGGCGAAGGCACGGTGACGGTCACCTACCACCCGAAGGGACACCCGGGGAGCTTCGACAGGCGGATCTTCGTCTATACGCAGCTCTCGGACAAGATGCCGACGGCCATCCTGCACCTCACGGGCACGGTCATAGCCTCGGAACTCACGGACGGCGATTACCCCTATGCAATGGGGACGCTGCGGCTCAAACAGCAGTCCGTGCGGTTCGCCCGGGAAGGGTTGCAGAGCGAGCGTATCGAATGCCTGAACACGGGCGGCAAAGCCATGCGGCCACGCTGCGACGATCACCTGCTCCCGCGGGGAATCACCTTCAGGTGCGAGCCCGCAACCCTCGCCCCGGGCGCCAAAGGCGACCTGGTCATCGGGTTCGACCCCGCGCAGGCAACGCACAGGCCGCCGGCCCAGCTGCCCCTGATCCTCGAAGGGCCCGATGTCCCGCCGAGCGGGCGCACGCTGCAGATCCGGTTCGAAGAAACAGAGTAAGAAACAGACAAAAACGAGTCATATGAAAACAATTTTTAGATTTACGCTCCTTGCACTTATCGCGACGGCCTTCTGCGCCTGCGATGACGACAAGTCGTATGTAGCCCCCCTGGATGTCACGCCCAACAACCTCGCCGGCACGTGGCAGCTCGCCCAATGGAACGGCGCGCCCCTCGCCCAGGGCAGCTACGTATACATCGAGTTCATCCGCAAAGACCAGAAGTACGTCATGTACCAGAACTTAGACAGCTTCGGCGCCCGCAAGCTCACGGGACGCTTCGCCATCGAAACCGACGAGGAACTGGGCGCCATCATCTACGGCAACTACGATTACAGTGCCGGCGACTGGCAGCACCGCTACATCGTGACCGACTTTTCGAAGACACAAATGATATGGACAGCCAAGGACGACCGCTCGGACATTTCGGTCTACGAACGCTGCGACGGCATCCCCGAGGATATTACCGGAGGGAAAACGGAGTAATAAAAAGTTCACGCCGCAAGGCAGTAAAAGGGACTCCCACGCAACAGGGAAGTCCCTTTTATCTTTTGCCCGGAGCGCCATGACCGGCCTATCCGGGTTGGTAATGCGGGGAATTTGCAGTATTTTTGCGCAAAACAAAACGGACTATGACACGACCACTGCAATTCATACCTTTCAAATCCCGCGCTGACAAAGGCTGGGCCGAGGCCTGGGAGCTTTACGAAAAGTCGTTCCCCTACAACGAACGCTGGAGCGAGGAGGCCTACGACCGGGCTTTCGGCGACCCGAATTTCGAAGCCGACGGCATCTGGCGCGGCGGGGAGTTCATCGGCATCCTCTTCCACTGGGGTGCCGACGGCTACCGTTATGTCGAGCACCTGGCCGTCTCGCCCGCCCTGCGGGGACAAAACATGGGCTCCGCGGCACTCTCGGCCTTCTGCCGGAAGGTCGGGCGCGTCATCCTCGAAATCGACCCGCCCGAAGACGACATTTCGATCCGCCGCCGGCATTTCTACGAGCGGCTGGGGTTCGTCGCCAACCCCTACCGGTACATCCACCCGTCGTTCCGCAAGCCCTTCACGCCCCACCGGCTGGTGCTGATGAGTTATCCCGGCGCCATCACCTACGAAGAAGCCCGCAGTTTTGCGGACTTCGTTCGGGAGGCAGTCCTCCGCTATTCGGAGCACGAAGCCCCTGCGCTGCCGAAACTGCCCTAAACGGGCATCGCCCGCACATCGCCGCCCTGCGGCGGCAGGCGGGAACGGGCGGTGAAAACGGCAGGTGGGAAACAGCAGAGAGAAATAGCGGGGAGAAATAGCAGGTGCGAAACGGCAGGTGCAGCGGGTGCGGCGGGCGCGGCGGGCGCAGCTATAAGACCCCGACCAGGTATTTGGTCACGAAATAACCGCCCACGACCAGCCAGACATACAGCAGGCCCGCCAGCACGAAGGGCTTCGCCCCGGCCTGCCTGAACTTGTCGATGCTCGTTTCCGTACCCAGCGCCGTCATGGCCATCGTCAGCATGAACGTATCGACATATTCGATGGCGCCGTTCAACGGGATGTCGCGGACATTCTCCGCCCCGGTCAGGTATTGCAGCAACGAATTGAGGCCGATGACCGCGATGAAGCCGAAGGCGAACCACGGAATGGTAATTTTGCTCTTCTCCTTGCGCCCTCCGGCGGTTTTCCGGCGGCCCGCCAGCACGAACCCCAGGATAACCAGCACGGGCGCGAGCATCATCACGCGGATCATCTTGGTAATGGTCGCCGTCCCGGCGATCCCCAGGCCGTCGGTCGGATCCATCGCATTGCCCGCCCCCGCCACATGGGCCACCTCGTGCAGCGTGCTGCCCGTATAGACGGCCACGCCCGTGTCCGTGAGCCCGTCGAGCATCCCCGTGCGGTACATCAGGGGATAGAGGAACATCGAGAGGGTGCCGAAAATCACGACCGTGGAGACGGCGATGGCGGTCTTGTACCCCTCGCATTTCACGACCGGCTCGGCACCCAGCACGGCCGCCGCGCCGCAGATGGCACTGCCCGTCGAAGTCATCAGCGCCGTGTCGCGGTCGATCTTCAGCAGGCGTCCCAGCAGGACGCCGCCCAGGATCGTGACCGTCACGACGACCAGGTCGACCGCGACGGCCGGGATGCCCACAGCCGCCACCTCGGAGAGCGTCAGGCGGAACCCGTAGAGGATAATGCCCCAGCGCAGCACCTGCTTGGTACAGAACCTGATGCCGGGCACCCACGTTTCGGGCAGCTTGTTGCGCAGGCTGTTGGCATAGAGCATGCCCAGCACGATACCGACGATCAGCGGGCTGAACGAAAGTTTCTTTACGAGGGGGAACCCGGCGATATAGAATGCCGCGAACGAGAACAGGACGATCAGCAGAATCCCGTGCAGGGTATTCGCCCTGTTACCTTTTTTCAACATATCCTTCGTGTTTTTTAAGGAGCCGTTATAACTTTTCCTTTGTTTCGCCGACAAAGATCGCATCTTTTGGCGGGATATGGAACAAGAACCGGTTATCCTGCATAACATAAAGTTATAATGAAAGCCCCAGCCGTGCAGCGGTGCCCGGAAACGGAAGCGGAATATGGGAACAAAAACGGGATGCGGGAACGGGATACGGGAACGAGAACGAGAACGGGATATGGGATACGGGATGCCCGCCGGGTCAGCGGTCGGCCCGGGCGAAATCGACGAACTGCCGGACAAGCCGGGCAGGTTCGGCCTCGGGATGCACGAACACGAAGTCGCGCGTGAGCGACAGGGAGTCGACATCGACGATACGCAGCGTACCGCTGCGCAGCTCGTCCACGACCGAAATCACCGACAGGATGGCCATGGCGTCGCTGTTGCGCACGAACGCCTTGATCCCCTCGGTCGAGCCGAGGCGCATCACCACGTTCAGCTCCGGGATGCGGATCCCGGCCTTGCCGAGTGCCGTCTTGATGACTTCGAGCGTCCCCGACCCGCCCTCGCGCAGCACGAGGGGAATCTGCCGCAAACGGTCGGGCGTCACGGCATCCGTCCGCGCATAGGGGCCGCCCGTACGGGCGACAAGCACCAGTTCGTCGGGCGCGAAAAGCGTATAGTGCAAGCCCTGCCGGCGGCTGAGGCTCTCGACCATCCCCAGGTCGATGCCGTGCCCGCACAACGCCTGTTCGACCTGGTCGCTGTTACCCGACATCATCGAGACCCGCACGCCGGGGAAGCGCGTGGTGAAGCGGGCGAGGATCGGCGGCAGGAGGTATTGGGCGATGGTCGTGCTGGCACCGAGGCGCAGTTCGCCCTCGACCGCACTCGCGCAGAGGCCCATCTCGTACTCCATGCGGCGGTAGTCGCCGGCCAGCCGTTCGGCGCAAGCCAGCAGGGTCTCGCCGGCCGCGGTGAGTTCCAGGCGGCTGCCGCGGCGGACGAAGAGTTGCACCTTGTAACGGGATTCGAGCTCACCGACATGCTTGCTGACGGCGGGCTGGGAAATGAACATCTGTTCGGCGGTCCGGGTGAAACTGAGCGTCCGGGCCGCGGTGATAAAAACTTTAAGTCGGAAATCGTCCATAACTTTCGTAGGTTATCGGCGCAAGGTCACCAGCCATAGCGTCCTCAACCCAGATATCCGTCTTGGGCGAACTCCTTTACCGACTTGATATAGTGGTCGATAGTCTCCTGCATCGAAACGAACGATTTACCTCCCGCGGCATTCTTGTGGCCGCCGCCGTTGAAGTACTTGCGGGCGAAGAGGTTGACGTCGACATCTCCGCGCGAACGTAAACTCACGCGGATGAACTTGCGGTGGGCCAGGAACATGGCCGACATCTTCATCTTCTTGATCGTCAGCGCGTAGTTCACGAAACCCTCGCTGTCGCCCTGCTGGAACTGAAAACGGCGCATTTCGTTCTCCATCAGCGACATGTAGGCCACCGTCCCGTCCTGGATGATCTCCATCTTGCGGTTGATGACATAACCGAACAATCGTGCGCGGCCTTCGGTATAGGCGTTATAGACGTTGTTGTGTATCTCGGGAATGCTGATACCCTTCTCGACCAGCACCGCCACGGCGCGGAACAGCTCCGGCGTGAGGAACGAGTAGGCGAAGTTGCCCGTGTCAGTCATGATGCCCACGTAGAGCGCCTCGGCCATCTGCCGCGTAATGGCATCGGTGCCGAACAGCGCTTCGATGATGCTGTATACGAGAAAACAGGTGCTCGACGAATCGGGATACGAGAACGAGAGGTCGAAATGCCCGTCGGGCGAAAGGTGGTGGTCGATCAGCACGCGGCGCGCCGTGGTGTTGGCCTCGATCGTATCGCTCAGGATTTCGAGCCGCGACACGGCGTTGAAGTCGAGGCAGAAGAGCAGGTCGGCCTCGGCGATGGCGCGCACGGTATCGCCCGCGGTGTCGTTCTTGAAGACCACGACCTGGCCGATACCCGGCATCCAGTCGAGAAAATAGGGGTATTTGTTCGGGACGATGCACGTCACCTCGTGTCCCATTCCCCGCAGCACCTCGGCCCATGCGAGCGAAGAACCCACGGCATCGCCGTCGGGATTGGTATGGGCGACAATCACGATCTTCCGGTTTGCCGGGGCGAGAAGTTCCCTGAGGGATTCGATACGCTCTTTCGATAGCTCCATTTCAGCCTTTCTTCACATTGGTGATACTGGGCAAAGGTAGCAAAAAAGAGGGAGATAACAAACCGCGCCCGCCGATGTATACTGAATTTGCACATTTGCATACACCCCGCAGCCGGGAATTTCGTTAATTTTGTTCCGGCTAACCAAAACCGTACGTATGAAAAAACTCATGTCCCTGCTGCTGGCAGGCCTACTCCTGGCAACGGCCGCCGCGACGGCCGCGGCACCCTATGCCAACAACCGCGCCCCGCTGCGCGAAAAGCCCTTCGTGAAACTTCCGCTGGGCGCCATCCGCGCCGAAGGATGGCTCCGCGACCAGTTGCAGCGTCAGGCCGACGGGCTGACGGGGCACCTCGATTCGGTCTACCCCGAGGTGATGGGCCCGCGCAACGGCTGGCTGGGCGGCGACGGCGACGTCTGGGAACGCGGCCCCTACTGGATCGACGGGCTGCTGCCGCTGGCCTATATCCTCGGCGACAGGCAGCTGATCGAAAAGACCCGCCCCTGGATCGAGTGGGCGCTCGGCAGCCGGCAGCCCGACGGCTATTTCGGCCCGGCGGAAGACCGTCCGTTCGAAAGCCCGGCCATACAGCGCGACAACGCCCGCGACTGGTGGCCCAAGATGGTCATGCTCAAGGTGCTGCAACAATACTATTCGGCGACGGGCGACGAGCGCGTCATCGAACTGATGAGGGCCTATTTCCGTTACCAGTTGCGCGAGCTTCCGAAGACCCCGCTGGGGCACTGGACTTTTTGGGGCGAACAGCGCGGCGGCGACAACCTGGGCATCGTCTACTGGCTCTACAACATCACGGGCGATGAATTCCTGCTGGAGCTGGGCGACCTGATCCACCGGCAGACGCTCGACTGGACGGGCATCCTCGCCGGCGGGGAGGTGATCCCGACGCCCTTTTCGCTGCACTGCGTGAACCTCGCGCAGGGGATCAAGGAGCCGGTGGTATACTACCAGCGCAGCAACGACCCGGCGCATGTGGCGGCCGTGAAGAAAGGCTTCGCGGACATACGCCGCTACATCGGCCTGCCGACGGGGTTGTACGGAGGCGACGAGGCGCTGCACGGCGCCGCCCCGACGCAGGGTTCGGAACTTTGCACGGCCGTGGAGATGATGTACTCGCTGGAGGAGATGGCCGAAATCACGGGCGACGTGCAGTTCGCCGACCATCTGGAGCGCGTGGCGTTCAACGCCCTGCCCACGCAGGCCACGGACGCCTATGACGCCCGCCAGTACTACCAGCAGGTCAACCAGGTGATGATTACCGACCACCGCCGCAATTTCGAGCAGAGCCACGACGGCACGGACATCCTCTACGGCCTGCTGACGGGCTATGCCTGCTGCACGTCGAACATGCACCAGGGATGGCCCAAGTTCACGCAAAACCTGTGGTATGCCACCCACGACGGCGGGCTGGCCGCGATGGTCTATTCGCCCTGCAACGTCACGGCCGAAGTGGCCGGCGGCGTACGGGTGACGATCGCCGAGCGGACGCAATACCCCTTCGACGAGCAGATACGCTTCGAGATAAAGATCGACGGCCGCAAGGTGAAAACGGCCCAGTTCCCGCTCCGCCTGCGCATCCCCGGCTGGTGCGAAGGGGCGACCGTGGCGGTGAACGGCCAGGCCGTGGCGTCGCCCGGGAAAGGTTCCGTGGCGGAGGTGCGGCGCGCATGGCGCACGGGCGACGTGGTGACGCTCCGCCTGCCGATGGAGGTCGCCGTCAGCCGCTGGTACGAACGCTCGGCCGTCGTCGAGCGCGGGCCGCTGGTTTACTCGCTGCGCATCGGCGAAAAATGGTCGAAAGTCCGCAACCCCGGCAAGCAGATCTACGGCCCGTGGTATTACGAAGTGCGGCCGACGACCCCGTGGAACTACACGCTCTTCGAGGAGGACGTCCGCCCCGAACGCATTGCGGAGGCATTCAGGGTCGAGCGGCGCGATATCGGCGACGCCTATCCGTGGACGCTGGAAAATGCCCCGGTGGAGATCAAGGCGCGCGGGCGCAGGCTCGACGAATGGGTGCTCTACCAGGAGAGCGCCGGCCCCCAGCCGTACAGCACCAACGAGACCGCCAATCCCGCCGAAGAGATCACGCTGATCCCCTACGGCTGCACGACGCTGCGCATCACCGAGTTCCCCCTGACGCGCGACCTGCGCAAGAACTGGTAGTGCGCCCGAAAGGCAGGGCGGGGAAAAGATAGCGCCTGGAAACGGGTGTCCGGGAAAGCGGATGCCGCAGGGAGGGATCCGGTGCCGGAGAAAACACCGTAACGGGAACCCGCAACCCGGGAGAAGGGAGGTTGACGGAAGAAGGGAACCGCCCGGAAAGCATGGCGCCGGGAGGGGTGAAAACCGGAACGGCACAACGTTTCCGGGGGGGGGCCGGCAACGAGAAACGGCGCACGAGGGGATATGACCGTCGTGCGCCGTCCTTTTTTCAGGGAGGGGCAGCCCGTTTTCCGGGGGTCGAGGCCCCTTTCCGGGGCGGCGATTGGCACGGTTCGGGATTTTTGCGTAGCTTTGCAAATCTAAATCGCACGTTATGGCTTCTTGTCTCCAGGTGGAAAACCTCACCAAATCGTACGGCGAGCAGGTGCTCTTCGAAAATATCTCGTTCACGATCGAGGAGGGCCGGCGCGTAGCCCTCGTGGCGAAGAACGGCACGGGGAAAACCACGCTGCTGAACATCATCGCGGGGAAGGAAAGCCACGACGCGGGCAGCGTCGTGCCGCGCCGCGGCCTGAGGATCGCCTACCTGGAACAAAGCCCCGCATACCCGGCGGGAATGACCGTACTGGAAGCCTGCTTCCACGCGGCAAACCCGGCTCTGAAGGCCATCGCGGAGTATGAGCGGGCGATCGGCGATGCGTCGGGCGAAGGGCTGCAGGAGGCAATGGCGCGGATGGATGCCCTCGAAGCGTGGGATTACGAGCAGCGCGCCAAGCGGATCCTTTCACGGCTCAGGATCCGCGACTTCGGGCAAAAAGTGGAGACCCTCTCGGGCGGGCAGCTCAAGCGCGTGGCGCTGGCCAACGTGCTGATCAGCGAATCCGACCTGCTGATCCTCGACGAGCCGACCAACCACCTCGACACCGACATGACCGAGTGGCTCGAAGAGTACCTCACAGCAAGCGGTGCAGGGCTGTTGATGGTGACCCACGACCGGTACTTCCTCGACAGCGTGTGCAGCGACATCCTCGAAATGGAAAACCGCCGGATTTACCACTATGCGGGCAACTACTCCTATTACCTGGAAAAGAAACAGGAGCGCGAAACGGCCGACGCGGCACAGCGGGCGAGCGACATGAACCTCTACCGCCGCGAACTGGAGTGGATGCGCCGCCAGCCGCAGGCGCGGGCGACCAAGGCGCGGTCGCGCATCGACGCGTTCCACGAACTCGAGTCGCGGCTCAAAACGACACGCGACCGCGGCGAGGTGCGGCTCGACGTCGGGGCGTCGCGGATCGGCACCAAGATATTCGAGGCCCGCGACGTGAGCAAACGCTTCGGCGACGTGGTGATCCTCGACAAGTTCAACTACAACTTCACCCGCTACGAAAAGCTGGGGATCGTGGGCGACAACGGCTGCGGCAAGTCGACGCTGCTCAAGCTGCTGACGGGCATCGAACGACCCGACAGCGGCGTGATCGACATAGGCGAAACCGTTCGCTTCGGCTATTACAGCCAGCAGGGGCTCGAATTCGACGACTCGATGAGGGTGATCGACGTGGTGACGGCGATCGCCGAGCAGGTCGAACTGGGCGACGGGCGGCGGATGAGCGCCTCGCAGCTGCTGCTGCATTTCCTCTTCACACCGGAAACGCAATACAATTACGTGGCACGCCTGAGCGGCGGCGAGCGACGGAGGTTATACCTCTGCACGGTGCTGATGCAGAGCCCCAATTTCCTGGTGCTGGACGAGCCGACGAACGACCTGGACATCGTAACGCTGGGTATTCTGGAAGAGTACCTGCAAGCGTTCAGAGGCTGCGTGATCGTGGTGTCGCACGACCGTTATTTCGTGGACAAGGTCGCCGACCACCTGCTGGTTTTCTGCGGCGGGGGCGAAATCAGAGATTTTGCGGGGACATACTCGGAATACGTGGCCTGGAAGCGCGAATACGAAGCGGCACGCCGCACCGAAGCCGCACAGGCCCGACCCAAACCGCAGGCGGCGAAAACACAGGCGGCGGAGGCTGTGCCGCGCAAGCTCTCGTTCAACGAAAAGAGGGAGCTGGAAGCGCTCGAAACGGAAATCCCGGCGCTCGAGGCCGAGAAAGCGGCACTCGAGGCGTCGCTCTCGTCGGGGACGCTCCCGGTGGAGGAGCTCACGGCGCAGTCACGGCGCATAGCGGAGCTGATCGCGTCGATCGACGAAAAGACGATGCGCTGGCTGGAGCTGAGCGAGCGGTGAGGGCGGGCATCCTGTCCGGCGGAACGGCCTGCGGCAGGGCCTGGGGGGGGGCGTCCAAGATCCGAAAAAACCCGCGCTTGCGGAAGCGCGGGCATGAATCCGTACAAATCCGATTACCTTTTTATATTCAGCAGCGTGAGGTTTTCCAACACGGTCTGCTGCGCCACACGCTGAATGTATTCGGCCTGTTCGGCCGGGAAATCCAGCGTGCAGGCGGTCTGGTAGGGCTTGCCGTAGATCGTGGTGAAAATCACGTTCGCGGCCAGGTAGCTGCCCAGCGGCCCGGGGTGGAAACAATCCTGCGCATAGAGCACGTAATCGGGCCTTTCGGCACGCACCCGGCGCCATGCCATGCCCACGGGGGCACACCATGCGTCGTTGTCGTAGGCCATTTCGAGGTAGCTGGTAATCAGCCGCTCCTGCATGGTGCCGTAGCTGTTGGCGGGCGGGTACTCCGGAATCGGGAAGCGGTTGCCGTTCTTATGCCCCCACGTCATGTAGAAGATCACACGGGCATCGGGCGACGCGACGTGCACCAGGCTGTCGAGCGTACGCGCCGCAGGGTAGACTTCCCGTGCGACCTGCCGGGTCGGCATGGCCGGTGCGGAACTCTGCTCCTGGAGGATGACGTAGTCCCAGCCGCCCGCGGCGATGGCGTCGAGCAGTTTCTGGTTTTTCAGGTGGCCGGAAAGGCGCTCGCCGCCCTTGAGGAAGCGTGTACAGGAGAGTTTCACCTTCTGCGTCGCGGCGATCTGCCGGACGGTAGACGGCATGTCGTTGTAATAGGTATAACTGTTGCCGACCCACAGCACCCGCAGCGAATCGGTGTCACGCGCCTGCGTGAAAAAGGGCACGAACAGCAACAACAGGAATTTCAGGACGATCTTGGTCATAGGTCTGAGGTTTGGATTGGGTTGATCTGTTTTTTTGTGTTCAGGGTGTTCCCGGCGGCCGGATCATGCCCCGCGCGGGAGGCGGGCCGTACCGGGCGGGGGCGTCGATCGGGGAACGAACCGTCCCGGCAAAGCCTCCCCGGGCAAACGCCCCAAAACGTCGGGGAAAAGCCGGAGCCCGCAGGAGACGGCAGGAACAGACGGGAGCGCCAGAGGCCGGGTCGGCAGGAACCGGCCGGAGCTCCGGAGGCCGGCACCTACCCTTTCGTCCGGTGGTCGGCGGCGTACTTACGGCACCAGGCGGCGATCCCGCATTCGCCGCACTTGGGGCTGCGCGCCATGCAGACATAACGTCCGTGGAGGATCAGCCAGTGGTGGGCGAGCGGCAGCAGGTGCGAGGGGATGTTCTTTTCGAGCGTCAGCTCGGTCTGCAACGGAGTTTTCGAATTGGTCGTCAGCCCGATACGGTTCGAAACACGGAAGACATGCGTGTCCACCGGCATCACCTCCTTCTGCCACAGCACGGCGCCAAGCACATTGGCCGTCTTGCGCCCCACGCCCGGCAGGCGCTGCATCTGCTGCAGGTCGCTCGGCACCTCGCCCCCGAACTCTTCGCACAGCATACGCGCCATGCCCGCGAGGTTGCGGGCCTTGTTGTTCGGGTAGGAAATGCTCCGGATATAGGGGTAAATCTCCTCGGCCGTGGCCTTCGCCATTTCGAACGGCGTGGGGAAGCGCTCGAACAGGGCGGGCGTAGTCATGTTAACCCGCTTGTCGGTACACTGCGCCGAAAGGATCACGGCCACGAGCAACTGGTAGGGATCCGTATAGTGCAATTCGCTCTCGGCCACGGGCATGTGCTCCGAGAACCAGGCGATAACGCCGTCGTAACGCTCTTTGGTAGTCATAGTCGTTGTTTTTTACGTCGGAACAAAATCTTCTTCACGAGGAGCCCGCAGCCTTCGGGGCAGAACAGCAGGCGCGGACAGGCAGCCACGTCGCGGCGCCACCGGGCGAGGTATTCGCCGACGGAACCGTTCCAGGAGAGTACCCACAACGCGACCGAACTGCGCCGCCGCAGGATGCGGAAACGGTTGCGGCGTGCACCGTAACGGGCATCGAACCACAGGCTTATGTCCATCAGGGAGTCGCAGAAGGCGATCCGGCGGGGATATTCCGTGCTATGGCTCACGCTCTGCGGCAGGCGGCGGTGCACCGCCGTGATGACCGGGAGGTAGCGGATCCGGCTGCAGGCCGCGAACCAGAGCCACATCGGAGCGTCGTCGGTAAGCCATTCGGGATGTTCCCCGGGGCGCACCTCGGCATAGTAGCGGGCGATGAGGTCGCGGCGCGCCAGCGTGGCGCAGTTGGCGATGGTGAGCCGGCAGAGCAGGCGGGCGAAATCGGTAAAATGCTCCTCGTGGTCGGGTTCGGTGAGGCCGGTGTTCTGGTAATAGTTGCTGGCGCGCGTATAGCACATCCCGCACGAGGGGTCGGACTCCAGCAGGTCGGCCTGCATCTGCAACTTGCGGGGGTCGCTCCACCAGTCGTCGCCGTCGCAGTAGGCCACGTATTTCCCGCGGCAGGCCTCGAACGTGCGGAGGTAGTTGGCACGCCAGCCCACGTTGCGCTGGCCCGTGACGAAACGCACGCGGCCGGGGTATTTCTCCGCGTATTCGCGGCAAATAGCGGCCGTGGAGTCCGTACTGCAATCGTCGCCCAGCACCAGCTCGACCCCGAACGAGGTCTGCTGCGCCAGCACGCTCTCGATGGCCTGGGCAAGGTAAGCTTCGTGGTTGTAGGTGGTCATGCAGACCGACACCAGCGGAAATACAGGATAGTCCATTGGGTCAAATTTAACAAAAATTATCTAACGCAGCCCCTTTCGAAGGGAGATTCAGCGAGGTTACCGGTATCTGCCGGCGCAGTTTCGCGCCGTTACAGTTTGGTCAGTTTGGCGAATTTGGCCAGCAGGGTCTTTTCGCCCGCGCCGTCGAAGGCCACGACCAGCTTGTGGTCGGTGGCGAGGGTCTCGATGCGCTGCACGATACCCACGCCGAATTTGGGGTGCTCGACGCGCTGTCCCACGGTATAATCGCCGCTGACGGGCATCGTATCGCCGAGGGGTACACCGCCGTCGGCCGCCTGCCGCACACCGATGCGGCGCATGCCGTCGGTCGAGGGGCGCGGGGCTTGGACGAGCGCCGGGTCGGGACGCCCCTGCGGGCGGGCGTCGCGGGGTGCCACAGCCCGGGCGAAACGCCTTGCGGGGCCGGATTCGCCGTCGGAGGGGCGACCGCCGAAATTGCCGCGGCCGGGGTTGCTGCCCGGCCGGCCGCCGCCCGAGCCGGGATTGTTCCCGCCCGCAGCCTGCTGTTTCTGCTGGAAACGGTAGTCGAAGCGGCGGCGCAGTTCGTCGATGGCCGAAGGTGCGGATCCGTCGGGCGAGCGATGCGGGCGGTCGTCGTCGGTACCGGTACCGAAGTCGGCCCTGACATATTTCGGGTCGATCTCGCGCAGAAAGCAACTCGGGCGCGAGAACTCCATGTTGCCCCACTTGAAACGCATCTCGGCGTAGGAGATCGTCGCCTCGACCTTGGCACGGGTGAGCGCCACGTAGAACAGGCGCCGCTCCTCCTCCATGCCGTCGGGCGACTCGGCGGCCCGCTGCGAGGGGAAGAGGTTTTCCTCCAGCCCGACGATATACACGTATTTGTATTCCAGCCCCTTGGCCGAGTGGACGGTCATCAGCGTCACCTTGTTGCGGTCTTCGGGGTCGTCCTTGTCCATGTCGGTCACCAGCATGACGTTCTGCAACCACTCTTCGATGGTCGCCTCTTCGTCCTGCGGACGCTCCCCGTTGCGGATTTCGGCGTCGCACCGCTCCTTGAACTCCTGCATCGAGTTCAGCAGCTCCTCGATATTGTCCAATGCCGAGGTCGCCTCGGGGGTATTCTCGGCGCGATAGGCCGCGAGGATGCCCGAGCGGGTGGCGATCTCGAGCCCGAAGTCGTAAAGCCCCTTCTCGTTGCGGGCGAGCGACAGCGAGCGGATCATCGCCACGAAGTCCGCCACCTTGCGGGCGATGGTCTTCTGCACGGGATCGGCGGCCGGCTCGGCGACCAGCGCGTCGACCGCCTCCCACATCGAGACGCCCCGCTCGGCGGCCAGCTGCGCGATGCGCTGCACGGTCGTGTCGCCGATGCCGCGCGTCGGATAGTTGACGATGCGTTTGAACGCCTCGTCGTCGCGCGGGTTGATCACCAGCCGGATATAGGCCAGCATGTCCTTGACCTCCTTGTGGTCGTAGAACGAACTGCCCTTGTAGATGCGGTAGGGAATGCCGCGGCGGCGGAGGTTGTCCTCCAGCACGGCCGACTGGTTGTTGGTGCGGTAGAGGATCACCGCTTCCGACCAGTCGTCGCCCGTCGAGCGAACTTTGTCGCGCAGGTCGGAGACCACCATTTCGGCCTCCTCGCGGTCGGTATAGGCCTTGAGAATGCGGATCGGTTCACCCACGTCGCCGGCCGAGAAACAGTGTTTCTCCATGCGCCTGGAGTTGCGGACGATGACCGAGTTGGCCGCATCGACGATCGTGCGGGTCGAGCGGTAGTTCTGCTCGAGCTTGAAGACCTTGGCCGCGGGAAAATCCTTCTGGAAGGAGAGGATGTTCTCGATCTTGGCACCGCGGAACGAGTAGATCGACTGTGCGTCGTCGCCCACCACGCAGACCTTGGAGTGGAGCTGCGACAGGCGGCGGATGATGACGTACTGGGCGTAGTTGGTGTCCTGGTACTCGTCCACCAGGATGTATTTGAACAGCTCCTGGTAGCGCGCCAGCACGTCCGGGGCGTCGCGCAGCAGGATGTTGGTCTGCAAAAGCAGGTCGTCGAAGTCCATCGCACCGTTGCGCTTGCAGCGCTGGCAGTAGATATTGTAGACATTGCCGAACTCGGGGATCTGCGCCTGCCGGTCTTCGGCGGCATAGACCGAGTTGGCGAGGTAGGCGCCGGGCGTCACCAGGCAGTTCTTGGCGTAGGAGATACGCGAGGCGATGAGGTTGGGCTTGTATTTCTCGTCGGGAAGGTTCAGTTCGCGGACGATGGTCTTGATGAGGTTCTTGCAGTCCGAGGGCTCGTAGATCGTAAACGACTCGGGGAAACCGATCTTTTCGGCGTTCTCGCGCAGGATGCGCGAAAAGACCGAGTGGAACGTACCCATGCGGATATAGCGGCTGCGGTTATCGGGGATCATCTGTGCGATGCGCTCGCGCATCTGCTGGGCGGCCTTGTTGGTGAAGGTGAGCGCCAGGATGTTGAAGGGCGCCACGCCCTGCTCGATCATATAGGCGATGCGCGAGGTCAGCACGCGCGTCTTGCCCGAACCGGCGCCGGCGATGATGAGCGACGGGGAGTCGTAATTGACCACGGCATCGCGCTGTGCGGGGTTCAGGCCTTGCAGTATCGGAGATTCTTTGGGTTCCATGGCTGCAAAGTTAATACTTTTTCGCAAGCCCTCTCCGAAAAGGCGCGCCTTTCTCCGAAAAGGCCGCAGGGACGGCGCCCGGGGACAGCGCACGGAGCGAATCGAAGGATGGCGCAGATGAAGGCGGGGCAAGGGCATGTGCAAAGCGGGCGGAGCGGACAAATCCCGGAAGGGAGGCAAGGGAAACGGAGGAGGGACGGGGCGGGGAACGGTGGAGGGGGGGGGTGCCAGCAGGGAGGCACACGGGAAACGGAAGGGAAGGCCGGGCGACAGGACAGAAGCCGCACGGCAAAACCGGGAGAGGAGGGAAAGGCGCCGAAACCGCGCCAGAGCCCCTCCCCGGTCGTTTCGGGGGACGGGATTATGGGCAATCCGGGCGGAAATGAAAAAAATCCCGGAAAAAATAATATCTTTGCATTACTTTCGTTAAGAGGTTAAATCCGACGACAATACGGCAACGTTTGCGCCGGGCAGATGCGGAGGCTGCGGGCAAAAGATGCCGGGCGCAGGGTATGAAGCATGAAATTCAACATATAATAAAACAATGAGCGAAGTCATCAACATCAAAGAACTCAACGAGCGGATCGAACGCGAATCGGTATTCGTCGATACGCTCCGCACGGAAATGGGCAAGGTCATCGTGGGGCAGAGCCATCTGGTCGACACGCTGCTGATCGGGCTGCTGTCGAACGGACATATCCTGCTGGAAGGCGTGCCCGGACTGGCCAAGACGCTGGCCATCACCACGCTGGCAAAAGCCGTGGATGCCGGATTCTCGCGTATACAGTTCACCCCCGACCTGCTGCCGGCCGACCTGATCGGTACGCTGATCTACTCGCAGAAGAACGAGGAGTTCGTGGTCAAGAAAGGCCCCGTGTTCGCCAACTTCGTGCTGGCGGACGAGATCAACCGCTCCCCGGCCAAGGTGCAGTCGGCACTGCTCGAAGCCATGCAGGAGCGGCAGGTGACCATCGGCGACCAGACCTACCCGCTGCCGCAGCCGTTCCTCGTACTGGCGACGCAGAACCCCCTGGAGCAGGAGGGCACCTACCCGCTACCCGAGGCGCAGGTCGACCGGTTCATGCTCAAGGCCAAGATCTCCTACCCCAAGAAGCAGGAGGAGCGCGACATCGTGCGCATGAACCTCTCGGGCGCTGGCATGCCTCAGGTCAACAAGGTCATCTCGCCCGAGGACATCATCAAGGCCCGCAAGGTCGTGGAGGACGTCTACATGGACGAGAAGATCGAGAAATACATCATCGACATCATCTTCGCCACGCGCGAGCCGGCGGAATACAACCTGCAGAAACTGCAGAACCTGATCGCATACGGAGGTTCGCCCCGTGCGTCGATCTCGCTGGCGAAGGCCGCACGCGCCTACGCCTTCATCCGCCGCCGCGGCTATGTCATCCCCGAGGACGTGCGCGCCGTCTGCCACGACGTGCTGCGCCACCGCATCGGCCTGACGTACGAGGCCGAGGCCGAAAACATCACCTCGGAAGAGATCATCACCGACATCCTCAACAACGTAATCGTACCCTAACGATGCAGCAGACCGAGAACGATATTCTGAAACGCGTCCGGAAGATCGAGATCAAGACCCGGGGTCTTTCGAACGAGATCTTCGCCGGAAAGTACCATACGGCTTTCCGCGGACGGGGCATGTCGTTTTCCGAAGTCAGGGAGTACCGTGCGGGCGACGACGTGCGCGATATAGACTGGAACGTGACGGCGCGCTCGCGCAAACCCCACATCAAGATCTACGAGGAGGAACGCGAGCTGACGATGATGCTCCTGGTCGACGTCTCGGCATCACGCATGTTCGGCACGACCGAACGCCTGAAGAAGAACATCATCACCGAGATCGCCGCCGTGCTGGCTTTTTCCGCCGCACAGAACAACGACAAGGTGGGCTGCATCTTCTTCTCGGACAAGGTCGAGAAGTTCATCCCCCCGAAGAAGGGGCGCAGCCACATCCTGATGATCATCCGCGAGCTGGTGGGATTCCGGCCCGAATCGGCGGGGACGAAGCTCTCGGAGCCGGTGCGGTTCCTGACCAACGTCAACAAGAAACGCTGCACGACCTTCATCCTCTCGGATTTCATGGACTCCTCGAAGGACAGGGCGGCGCTGGACGACGCGCTGAAGATCGCCGGCGGCAAGCACGACCTGGTGGGCATACGCGTCTACGACCCGCGCGAAACGGAGTTGCCGGACGTGGGAATCGTCGAGATGAAAGACGCCGAAAGCGGACGTAAGGTCTGGGTCGACACCTCGTCGCGCGCCGTGAGGGAGCATTACGCCGAAAAATGGCGGCAGCGCAGCGCACAGATCGAATCGACGCTCAAGCACAACCGCATCGACACGGCGATGGTCTCGACCGAGGGCGACTATGTGTCGGAACTGATAAAACTGTTCAAACAGCGATGAAACGACTTTTTGCAATAGCGCTGCTCCTCGCGGGCGCAGCGGCGCGGGCCCAGTCCGACGTGCCGCAGGTCACGGCGCACATCCAGCCCGACAGCGTCATGATCGGCGACCGTTTCGACCTGATGGTCGACGTCGAGAAAGACCTGGTGCAGGTGGTGCAGTTCCCCGAATTCGAGGACAAGCCGGGAAGCGCCATCGAACTCTACAAGGAGCATCCGGTCGACACGCTCGAACGCGACGGCCGCCATCTCAAACTCCGCAAGCGCTACACGCTGGCGGCGTTCGAGGAGGGCAAGTGGAACCTCGGCCGCCCGGCGGTGCTCTATGCCGACAAGAACATCGTCGACACGCTCTGGGCGCGCGACTCGCTCTACCTGGAGGTAGCCACTTTCCAGATCGACTCGACATCGCAGTCGATCTACGACGTGAAACCCCAGTGGAACCTGCCGTTCCGGTTCGGGGAGGTCAGCGGCTACGCCCAATGGGGCGCGCTCGCACTCGTATTGCTGCTGGCGGCGGCCTATGCGCTGAAGCGCTACCTGGAGAGCCGCGGCAAACGCCTCGGCGACCTGTTCAGGCCGTCACCGCCCCAGCCGCCGCACGTCGTGGCGATCAAGGCGCTGGAGGCGCTGCACCACCAGAAGCTGTGGCAGAACAACAAGCACAAGCAATATTATTCGGCACTGACGGACATCCTGCGCACCTACGTCGCGGCACGGTGGGGCTTCGGCGCCATGGAGATGACCTCGGACGAGATCATCGAGACGATGCGCGCGGAGGAACTGCCCGACAAGGCCCGGATGGATCTGACGGCGATCCTGCGCGACGCCGACCTGGTGAAGTTCGCCAAGGCGACGCCCGAAGCGGAGCAGAACGAGGCCGACTACCTGAAAGCCTACTATTTCGTCGAGGAGACCAAGGTCGCCGAGGCGGAGGAGGAAACGGAAGAGCAGGAGCCGGCGAAAAACTAAAATGCGTGACAGATGTATAAACTCATATACACAGCGGTATTCCTCCTGGCCGCGCTCGGGGCTTCGGCACAGAACATGCCCGAACGCAGCGAGGTGCGGCGCGGCAACCGGCAATACAACAAGGGCAACTACGAGAAGAGCATCGAACGTTACGAGCGGGCGCTGGAGGCCGCACCGGAGTCGTTCGAGGCGACTTACAACCTCGGCAACGCCCTCTACAAGGCCGAACGGTTCGACAAGGCCGAGCAGACCATGCGCAAAGCTGCGGCCGACTCGCTGCGTGCGGACGGGGAGCGTGCCGAAGCGTTCTACAACCTCGGCAACGCCCAGTTCAAGCAGCAGAAATACAAGGAGGCGCTCGAAAGCTACAAACAGTCGCTGCGGCTGAATCCCGCAGACCAGCAGGCCAAGTACAACTACGCCTACACCAAGCGCCTGTTAGACGACAACAAGGACGGCGGCGGTGGCGACGACGACAAGGACCAGGACAAAGACAAAGACAAAGACCAGAACCAGGATCAGCAGCAACAGGGCGGCGGACAGGACAAACAGGACGGCGACCGGCAGCAGGACGACAAGGGCCAAGAGGGCGATGACCAGGAGCAGCAGGGCGACGACCAGGAACAGCAGGGCGACCGGCAGCAGGATCCTTCGCAGCCGGACAAGGAGGGCGAAGGCGACCAGGAGGGGCAGCAGCCCGTTCCTGCGGGTATCTCCCCGCAGGAGCAGGAACAGATGCTCGATGCCATCCAGGCTCAGGAAGACCGCACGCAGGACAAGCTGAAGGAGAAACAGGGCGTCGTCGTCCGGGGAACGAAAAACTGGTAAAACACAAGGACTATGCATTTCGCATCACCATACTATCTGTGGCTGCTGACGGCACTCGTACCGATGGCCGGCTACTACGTCTGGCGGACGTTGCAGGGCGGGGCGGCGATACAGATCTCGTCGGTCGACGGTGTCGTGCGCGCCCCGAAGACCATACGTTATTACCTGCGGCACCTGCCGTTCGTGCTGCGTGCGGCGGCATTCGCGCTGCTGGTCGTGGCGCTGGCGCGCCCGCAGGACGTGGAGCGGCTTTCGCACACGAACACCGAGGGCATCGACATCATGCTGGCGATCGACGTCTCGGGCTCGATGCTGGCACGCGACTTCCGGCCCGACCGCATCACGGCGGCCAAGGAGGTGGCCGGATCGTTCATCGCCGACCGCTACGGCGACCGGATCGGACTGGTGGCATTCGCGGGCGAGGCCTTCACGCAGAGCCCCCTGACCACCGACCAGGGGACGTTGCAGACCCTGCTGTCGCGCATCCGCAGCGGCCTGATCGAAGACGGCACGGCGATCGGCAACGGCCTGGCAACGGCGATCAACCGCCTGCGCGAGAGCGAGGCCAAGTCGAAGGTAATCATCCTGCTGACCGACGGCGTGAACAACCGCGGCGAGATCGCACCCCAGACGGCGGCCGAGATCGCCAAGGCGCAGGGTATCCGCGTCTACACGATCGGCGTCGGCACCGAAGGTATGGCGCCCTACCCCGCCGTGGACATCTACGGCACGCCCACGGGCGGCACGGTGATGGCCAAGGTCGAGATCGACGAAAAGACCCTGCGGTCGATCGCCCGGATGACGGGCGGGGAGTATTTCCGCGCCACGGACAAGGCCAAGCTGAAAGCCATTTACGACCAGATCAACCAACTGGAAAAGAGCAAGGTGGAGGTTACGGAACACGTCACCTACCACGAACAGTACCTCATGTGGGCGCTGGCGGGACTGCTGCTGCTGTTCGCAGAGTTCCTGTTCGCGAACCTGGCGCTCAAACGGATACCCTGACGGGCATCACGCCCCGGACGCCGGCAAAGCCCTCCCTTTGCCGGAAGGAGGATTGCGGAGGGAATGTCGCTGTCCGACAGGCACCCCAGGTGCCTTAATGCAAACCCGGCGGGTCGGACAGGGACAGCAAACGGGAAACAATACGCCGGGCAGGCATTCGTTATGTTCAGATTCGCAAATCCGCAATATCTCTGGCTGCTGCTGGCAATACCGGCACTGGTACTGATCTTCTGGGCAGCGGCGGCACGCCGCCGCAAAAGGCTCGCACGCTTCGGGAACCCCGAGGTGCTGGAGGAGCTGATGCCCGAGGTCTCGACCGGGCGCACCGCGCTCAAGTTCATCCTTTTCTGCACGGCCGCCGTCCTGCTCATACTGGCCGTGGCACGCCCGCAGTTCGGATCGAAACTCCGCGAGGAGAAGGCGCAGGGCGTGGAGATGATGCTCGTGGTGGACGTCTCGAACTCGATGCTGGCCGAGGATTTCGAACCCAACCGGCTCGAACGCACCAAATATGCCATAAACAAACTTTTCGACGGGCTCAGGCAAGACCGCGTGGGGCTGATCGTCTTCGCCGGGGAACCGAAGGTACAGCTGCCCATCACGTCGGACTACCGCATGGCGAAGGCCTTCGCCAAGCGCATCGACCCGTCGCTGGTGTCGGTACAGGGCACGGCCATCGGCAAGGCGCTGTCACAGGCGCTGCTGTCGTTTTCGGGCGAAACGGAGGAGACGCACAGCCGGGTCATCATCCTGGTGACCGACGGCGAGAACCACGAGGACGACGCCCTGGCGGTAGCCAAACGCGCCGCGGAGATGGGCATACGCATCTACACCATCGGCATCGGCACGCCCGAAGGCGCCCCGATCCAGATCGGCGGGGAGTTCATCAAGGACGAGAAGGGCGACATGGTCGTCTCGAAGCTCGACGAGAAGATGCTCTCCGAGGTGGCCGGGATCACGGGCGGCGCCTACGTGCGTTCGACCAAGCAGTCGATCGGCCTCGACGAGATCGTAAAGAGCATCAACGAAATGGAACAGACCGAGTTGTCGATGATGCGTTTCGAGGAGTTCAACGAGCAGTACCAATACCTGCTCATCGCAGCGCTCGTGCTGCTGCTGGCGGAGTTCCTGCTGCTCGACCGCCGCAACCCGCTGCTGGCGCACCTCAACATTTTCCGCGAGAAGTAACCGGAGGGGAGAGGTGCCTGCGGGCAGGCGCAGGACGGATGCAGGGATAAGCCGGGACAAGGACGAAAGGGGCGCAAGGTCGGGCACATCGCGGGAAGGAGCCCCAATCCGGACAGCATCGGGGAGGTGCAGCCGGATCGGTGCAAGGAGGCCGCAAACCGACGGAAGGGGCGCGTCGTATCCTCAAGAGGCCGCCCCCCGAAAAACAAAAAATCACCCCTGCCGGAGGCTGCTCCGGCAGGGGTGAAAACGTAAAAAAGGACTCGTCAGACAGCCCCGCTCCGGGACAAAGCGTGGCCGGGGAAGGGCAATCCGGGGAGGGGCGATCCGGGGAAGGGCCGCCCCGCGGGGTTACTCCACGATAATCTCGTCGATGAAAATCCAGCCGCCGGGATGGCCGTTGTGCAGGGCTTTCAGCCGCACGTAACGCGCCGCGGTTTGACCCGACCAGCCGAACTCGCGGTAGCAATCCTGCTTGTATTCGAACGGGATGTCGTTTTCGACCGCCGCAAGGGGCGTATAGTGCCTGTCATCGTCCGAAACCGAGATTTCGACCGCACGGGGCATCCAGATGTCGGCATAGAAACCCTGCATGAAACAGGCCGCGATACGTTTCACAGGCAGGCGTTCCCCGAGGTCGACGACCAGTTCGACATCCGTATCGAGCCACCCCTGCCAGCGGCGGTCGCCGTAGTTCCACCCGCCGCACAGCCCGTCGGTCAGCGAAGCGTCGCCCGCAGCCGGGTATTTCGGGCTGTAAGGCGTACGGTAAACCACCTGCCTGCCGGTCGAAAGGCAATGCAGGGTATCGAGCGATTCGGGGCGGGGGCCGACGGCATTTTCCTGGTCGAAGGGGTGGTATCCGCGCTGCTGCATCCACGCCACGGCGTCGAGCACGCGGGCGTGGAAGTCGTCGTAGTCCTTCCGTTCGGGGGCGCTCCACCCCACTTCGGCGATCGCCAGCAGGCGCGGCCAGATCATGTGTTCGGCATGTTCGGCTGTGGGCACGTGCTCGCACCACAGGTTGCCCTGCACGCCGAGGATCATCGGCACGACATCCGCACCCAGCGAATCGGGCGCAGGGTCGTAAGAATAGGCTTGCGCGAGGGTGAGGAACGCCGCGGCGGCGACCGGCTCGCGGGTGGGGTCGTCCTGGCAGAAATCGAGGTAGCAGTATTCCGTGGGAGCCATCACGGCGCGGTGTCCGGCCCTGGCCGCGGCGATCCCGCCCTCGGTGCCGCGCCACGACATGACCGTGGCGCCGGGCGCGAGCCCGCCCTGGAGAATCTCGTCCCAGCCCAGCAGGCGGCGGCCCTTGGCGGCGAGGAACGTCCCGATGCGGTGCACCAGGTAGCTTTGCAGTTCATCGACGTCCTGCAGTCCCTCCCGCCGCATCCGGGCGGCACATTCGGGGCAGGTGCGCCAACCCTGTTTCGAAGCCTCGTCGCCGCCGATATGGATATATTCCGAAGGGAAGAGCCCGATCACTTCGGAGAGCACGCTCTCAAGGAATTCGAACGTCTGCTCGTTGCCGATGCAGAAATCGGAGTTCGTGTAGGGTTTGCCGCTGCACGAGAGTTCGGGGTAAACGGCCAGCACCTCCTCGCTGTGCCCCGGCATCTCGATCTCGGGAATCACCTCGATATGCAGGGCACGGGCGTATTCGACCACTTCGCGGATGTCGTCCTGCGTGTAATAACCCCCGGCGGCCGCCGGATCGTCGCGGTGGCAGTAGCGTTTGCCGCCGAAGTTCCATCCCTCCCAGTCGGGATAGGGACGCCAGGCGGCGATGTCGGTCAGGGCGGGGTATTTTTTGATTTCGATGCGCCATCCGGCTCCGTCGGTCAGGTGCCAGTGGAAGCGGTTGAGCTTGTAGCGCGCCATGAGGTCGAGCTGACGTTCGACGAACTCCTTGTCGCGGAAATGGCGCGAGACGTCGAGCATGAAGCCCCGGTAACCGAAGCGCGGGGCGTCCACGATCGTGACGGCCGGAATGCGGCGGCCGTGGCGTTCGGCCAGTTGTGCGAGCGACTGGAGTCCGTAGAACAACCCTGCGGCATCGGGGGCCGTGAGCGTGATCTTTGTGCGGGAGACGTCGAGACGGTAGCTTTCGGGGGCGCCGTCGCCCGTACGAAGCAGTTCGAGCGCGGGCATGTCGCCGTCGGAGGCATCGGCAAAGGAGGCGGGGAAGAATCCGTCCGCGGCACGCTGCATCCACGCCGCCAGGTCGGCCTTGTCCTGCCCGTCGAGGTCGGTCGTGTAGAGCAGCTTGGCAGGCATACGGAAGGCACCTTCGCCCCACGTCACCTGCTGCGGGGCCGGGATGATGCCCGTGGTCGGGCACCCGCCGCCGGCGCACGAAGCAAAGGCGAAAGCGGCAAGGCAAAAAGAGATAAGCGTGATTTTTTTCATAAGGTCTTTAGGTCGGGTACAACAACAAATCGGGATGAACCGGCAAAGCCGGAGGAGGGGGGGGGGAGCGAGCCGTGGCCGCAGCCGGAAGAGCGCCGCCGGAGAACAGCCAGCCAAAGGCAAACCGCAGCCGAAAACCGTCGGAGGACAGGGACAGCCGGAAGCCGGTGCAATCCGCGTCCGGAAACCGTCGGGGAACGGGGACAGCCGGAAACCGAAACCGCCGACAGGCCACGACAGGCCGCCATCCGGGGCGGGTTTGCAGCCCGAAGCAGGGACAGCCCGAAGCAGGAGTATGAAAAAAGGCCGTGCAACCCGGCTTATGCCGGGGTCGCACGGCCCCTGTCGGTCTATAAGCGGACTAATTCCACTTGGTGTCCATCATCGTCGGGTTGGAGCTGCCGCCGACGGCATCGTAACCATGGCCCGTGAGGTCGCGCACGATATTGCCGGAACCGCTGTCGTTGGGCTCCCAGGCGTTCATGCGCCAGTAAGCGAGCAGCCCGTCGGACGTGGGGTCGACATAGTTCATGTTGTTGGCGATCTCGGATTGCGAGAGGGCGCGTGTCCATACGCGGCACTCGGCGACATAGCCGTTCAGCGTACGGCCGCCGCCATAGGAGGCTCCCAGGTAGAAACCGCCCGAATTGTCGCTCGTCAGGTCGATGGTCTCGCCCTGCGTTTCCACGCCCGTGGCATACTGCCCGTTGATGTAGATGTCCCACGAAGAGCCCGTCCAGACTGCGGCGACGTGGTACCACTTCTCCTTGTCGAACGGCTTGTCGGTAGCTGCGGGCTGGTAGGAGTCGTGACAGATCTGGATGCAGTCGGGATCGACCTTCACGTCGCCGAAACGTACGCCGCAGATGCCCTCGATACCCATGATGGAGCTGATATAAGGATCGCGGGTCTGGAAGCCGAGCATGTATACGCGGGCTTCGAGCGTGAGCTGCGGAAGGGCTGCCAGGTCGGAATTCTCCTGGAACGAAGTCACCTTGTAGATGTTGCTCGATCCCAGGTAGATCGCCTTGCTGATCACCGGGGTCTTCAGCACGATGAAGAGCGTGCGGCTCGGTTCGAGCACGGTCATCCCGCCCGATACGGTCTTGATGCTCACCGGGACGCAATAGGTCACGCCCTCGGCGAACTCCGAGACGGACGTCACCGTGAAACCGATCTCCGAAGAGGTATTGTAGCCGGCCAGGATGGTCGCTTCCGTCGAGCTGAGCGAATAGCTGTCGGCGGGCGGGATCTGGTAGTTCTTGCCGTATTTGTCGTTATAGGCGGCCAGCAGGTCGGGGCGCACTTCGAGCTGAATGTGGATGTCATGCTCGGCGACCACCGAGGCGGAGACGGTGATCGAGGTCTCGGCAGGGGGTTCGTCGATGGTCATGGATTTGTCGGGATTGCTCTGCGCATCGGTCATGTAGATCGCAGGATAGGTCTCCGCAGTCTCCTGACAGCCCGTGACCGCAGCGGCGGCGAACAACAGCGGAGCGACCAAATATTTCAGTTTCATAGTTCTCTTGTTTTAGGTTTAGTTTGCAGGGGCGAAAATCTCGGCCTCGTTCATGCTAGTATACCCGGTCACCCGGCCGACGTATACCCGGATATAGCGGGCCTTCACGGTCTTCTTGAACCGGAATATCTTCCAGCCGTCGTCCGTGAGTTTGGGGACGAACGAAATTTCGTTGGTCAGGCTGAACCAGTTGGTGCCGTCCTCGCTATACTGGAAATCGGTACATTCGGGGTTGGAGTCCTCGTAGTAGATATGCCAGCGGAAGCCGTTGATGTCGTAGGCCTTGTCCAGCGTGATGATGAAATTGCCGCCGTTCCCCCACGAATAGGAAGCACTCGCGGCATACCAGCAGTTGGAGTCGAGTTTGCCGTCGAACATGCGGGCTTTCTGCGTATCGGAATCGAGGTTCCAGACGCCGTTGGCGCCGCTCGAAGCGGTGCCCTGGTAGCAGACGATCGTCCAGCCGGAAGCAGGTTCGATCTTCACGCCCGTGAGCGCCGTGGCATCGACGTCGATCTCCATCGCCGCCACAGTCACCAGCACGTAACGCACCAGTTTCTCCTTCGAGGTGTAGACATCGCCCTGCGGAAGCTCGACGACGATGGGGAGCAGGTAGTATCCCTTCTCGATATTGGCGGAGCTTACGGTAACGGACGCCTCATCGGACATGAAGTCCCCGGCCGCCACGCTGAGCGTGCCGAGCGACACCCGTGCAGGGTCGATCGCCTCGTAGGAGGTTCCGTGCTCTTCGTTGTAGGACTCGACCAGCGAGTTGTCCAGCGCCAGCGGGAACGAAACGCCGGCAGGGGCGGGACGCGCCAGCTCGACCCGGATTTTTTCGTCCACCTCGCCCGTGATGGTACCGTCGTCCCCGACCAGGAACAGGTATTTGGACAGGGCGGTCGAGGTCAGGCCGACGATCAGGTCGCCGCCGGCGGGGTTCACATCCTGGATCGCCTCGCGCATATACTTGTAAGGCATGGCCGAATTCCCGTACTCATACTCCATGTGGTAGGCACCGAAACCGGCGCCGAAACCCTGCGTGGGGTTGAAGCGCGCCATGCCCAGCAGCGAGTTGACACTCTGGCCGTCGCGGCACGAATGCGTGACGCCGCCGTTTTTCCAGTAGGACTCGAAATTCTCGGCGAAGATATACTGCTCGGGGTTCCAGCCTTTGGCATCGGCGTTGTCGAAGCGGCCCTGCAAGTCGGTATAGCCGCTCGAGGCATAAGCCTGCACGATGCCGTAGTCGAAGCAGTCGGCCACATCGGCATGCACGGCATAGGGCACGCCGTCGATCATAAGCAGGCGTCCCGTCCCCGACTTGGGGCCGACGTATTTGCTCATGGCGAGGATCAGCTTCCTGAACAGCTCGTTGTCATGCCCCACGAACGGCCCCGAAGCGCCGTAGCCGGGTTCGTAGTCAATGTCGATGCCGTCGTAGCCGTACTTGTCCATCGAGTCCTTGCAATAGGCCTTGGCATAGGCTTCGATGGCCTCGTCGGTGTATTCGCCGCCGCCGATCTCGGTGAGGAACGGCTCGGGCATCTTGTCCGAGAAGATCGTGAAGGTCACCTTCGTGCCCTTGATCTTCTGCACGAACTCCTTGTCGGCGATCTGCTCGGGGGTCAGCGAATGCCACTGGCTCCAGATGGAGATGATATCCATCGAGTCGGGAGCGCTCTGCAGGCGGGTCTGGTAGGATGCGCCCACGGCCGTCCACGAACCGTACCAGCCGAAAGCAATCTTGTGCTTGGTCTTTTTGTATTCGCGCAGGGCCTGGTAGTAGGCATTATCGCGCAGGATGGGCGACTGCTGGTCGGGATGCTGCGTAATTTCACGCTCGGGATCCGTCCAATCCGAACAAGCGACGAAAAAGGCACCCACGATCGCAAGGGCCGCGACGTATTTCAAGAAATTTTTCATCTTCCGTGTTGTTTTTAGGTTCATTATTTCTTATCCCACCAGAGTTTCGTACCGCCGGTATCGGCTCCGCCGAGCAGTGCGGTGGCAGCCGCCACGCCGGCGGCATTGTTCGAGTACTCCGAACGCGGGAAGGTCATACGGCGCACCTGGACGTCGGTATCGACCTTGCCGCCGCTGAGGTTGTTGACGATCGGGATCACCTTGGGGTAGCCCGTGCGGCGGAATTCCGACCAGGCTTCCTGCCCGTTGGGGAACATGGCGATCCACTTCTGCGTGATGATCCGTTCGAGTTTCTCCTCGTCCCCGGCGCCGGCATTCCACTTCGGGGTGACGGACGAAGGTTTCGAGGCGTTGTATTTCGTCGAGGCGGCCGAAGCGTCTTCGAACGCCTGGGGCTCGGCCGTGCTCTGGGCATAGGCGGCAGCGGCCGCGGCCGTGAGCCCGTGTTCGAGGAACGACAGCTCGATACCCGCCTTGTAGAACGATTCGTCGTCACCGCCCATGTCCCAGCCGAGCATGGCACCCTCGGCCCGCAGGAAAGCGGCCTCGGAAGCGAGGAACCACACCACGGGCGTATCCTTGGCGACGTTGGGCACCGAAAGTCCGGTGTAGTCGGCCTTGAGCATCGTGCTGAGGCCGCTGCGGACGCCGTGGTACTTGCCATCCTCGCAGGTTTTGAAATAGGCCGGAAGGCGCGGATCGGCATAGCCGTTCATGTAAGCGTCGATGGTCGCACCCATGCGGGTGTCGTTATAGGCGTTCCACGTCTCTTCGAGCGGGTTGTACACCTGAACCGAACCGGAACTCTTGAGCCACGCCCCGTCGTCCGAAGCGGTCATCACCCCGTCCCTGACGGCCTCCTCGGCATAGGTGCGGGCAAGAGCGGGTTCGACGAAACGGATGCGCACGGCCATGCGGAGCTTGACCGAGTTGGCCAGCTTGAGCCATTTCGCATAGTCGCCCTGGTAAACGGCGTCGACCTTCTGCAACGGCCTGGCGTCGCCCGCATTGGCCGCGTACTCCTTCAGCACCACGATGGCGGCATTCAGATCCGTGAGAAGGTTCTTGTAGACGGTCTCCTGCGATTCGTAGGGGTTTTCGGTCTGGCCGAAATTCGAAACGGGGATCGGGCCGTAGATGTCGGTGGTACGCTGGAGGGCCATCACCTTGATGACCTCGGCAACGGCGAAGACGTCGTCGGTAACCTGCCCGTTCTGGTAGGCGTACTTGAGGTTGAGCCATGCAGGCATCACATTGGTAAAAGCCACCGAGAAGGGATAGTTGTTGTAATCCGTACCGTCGAGGTCGTAGGTGCAGGTATAGCTGCCGCCGTTGAAGGCCTGGATCGGGGAGAGATAGCCGCCGAAGGCGTCGCCCATCAGGTTGCAGGCACGCTGGAACTCGTTGGCCCCCACGTCGCTGCACGGGATCACGGCATCCATTTGCATGGTGGTGATGTAGGTCTTCTTGTCGACCGACTGCACCGCATCGGGATTGGTGTTGAAGGATTCGAAGTCACCGGTACAGGCGGCAAGCGCCGCGGCGGCGAAAAATCCTATTGTATGATTGAATCGTTTCATTGGTCTGAAGTTTTAGAATTGGAGTCTTACGCTGAAGCCGATAGTCCGGGAGCTGGGCTGCATGAAATAGTCGAGCCCCTGGTAATAGGTACCCGTGGAAGCGGTGATCTCGGGATCGAACGGCGCCTTGTTGTAGATCATCCACAGGTTGCGGCCCACGAGCGACACGGTCATGCCGACCTTGTCGTTGAACCACCTGGAAGGAAGGTCGTAGCCCAGCGTAAGTTCACGCAGGCGGACGTTGGTCATGCTGTAAACGTAGTGTGAAAGCATCGAAAGCCCGTTGCCGTTGTTGGCATAGAAGACCCTGGCATCGGGGATTTTCTGATCCTCGGAGATCCAGACACCGCCGTTTTCACGGGCGTCGGCCGAATCCTGCGAGGCACCCCAACGATCCATCAGGGCCTGCGTCGCCGAAACGCCCTGGCCGCCGATGCGGGCATCGAACAGCACGCCGAGGTTCACGCCCTTGTAGGAGAACCGGTTGTTCCACCCCAGGCGGAAGCGGGCTTCGGTATTGCCGCCGTAAAGCCACGTATTGGGATCGGTGGTGACGGTATTGGTATTCGGGTCGACATAGATGCGCCCCTGGTCGTCGGTCTTGAGCCCCGTCACGTAGAAGTCGCCGATCGAACCGCCTTTTTTGACCTTCATGCGGTAGCCGCCGTAGTCCATGTTCACCTCGTCGACAGTCACCAGGTTACCGGCCACGTCGCGCGTGCCTTCGGGAACCAGCTCCTTCACCTCGTTGCGGTTCATCGAGAAGTTGACGTTGGTCGACCACGAAAAGTCGCGCCACTTGTTCTTGTAACCCACGACCGCTTCGATACCCCAGTTGTTGACCTTGCCGGCATTGATATATGCCCGTTTGTAGCCGGTGCTGGGCGGTGCATCGTAGCTGAAAAGCTGGTTGTAGGTGTTGGTATTGTAATAGGTCACGTCCGTCCAGATCTTGTTGCCGAGGAACTTGGCGTTCAGACCCGCCTCGAACGACTTGGTGCGCTCGGGCGTGAGGTTGACAGCCGGGGCATAGGAGTCCGACGAAACGATACCGCCCGTCTGCAAGGGCGTATTGACACCGGTAATAAACCGCTGCGGGGCGTTACCCACCTCGGCATAGGAGGCACGCACCTTGAGGAACGAAATGCCGGCTTTCGAAAGGTCGGCCATCGACGAGATGACGGCCGAAAGACCCACCGACGGGTAGAAAATGTTCATATGGGGCGTGAAGGCCAGCTGCGACGCCCACTCGTTGCGCGCCGTCACGTCGAGGTAGACCATGCCGTTATATCCCAGCTGGGCGGTGGCGTAGATGGCCTGCGTCTGGTCGTGGTAGCGGTCGGCGTAGGGTTTGGTCTGCGAGTGGCTCATATCCACGTTGTAGACCGAGAACTTGTTGGCGATGGTGGCCAGGTGGCCCTCGAAGCCTTCGCCGTCGTTCTTGTCGTCGAGAATGCTCGCACCCAGGTTGAACGACAGGGAGAACTTGTCGTCGAAGAAACTCTTGTTGATCGACAGCAGGGCGTCGGCGTAGAGGTTGTTGTGGTGGATCTTGTTGTTCTGGTAGTTACCGTACTCGGAAGCGAACAGCTTGTCGGACGAGGCATAGATCTTGCGCGTATAGTTCATCACCGTGTTATCGGTGCGCACGCGCCCCGTGAGGGTGATCCAGTCGGCAATGTCCCACTTGAGCGTGGCGTTGAACGTATAGCGGTGCGCCGTGTTCTCGAACAGCTCGCGGTTGGTGATCCACCAGGGGTTCTCGACGCCGGTGATGAACTCCAGGGGCCAGAACTGCTTCATATAGCCCGCCGTGGCGTCGTAACGCTCGTAAACCTCGTACTTGGAGATGTCGTCGCCGCGCGGGAAGAGGTAGACGGGGATCAGCGGGTTGTGGTAGAGGCCCTGCACGAGCGGGTTACGCTTGTACTGGCGCATGTAGGAAGCGCCCAGGTCGAGCGTCAGCTTGTCCTTGATGAGCTGCGTGGTATTGCGGACGGTGAAATTGTACCGGTTATAGACGTTGTTGGGAATGACGCCGCGCGAATTGAGCGAAGCGGCCGAGAAATAGGTCTGGTTCACGCGCGTACCGCCCGAGACCGAGATCGCATTGGTCTCCTCGAAGCCGGTCTGGAAGAAATCCGAGGGGTCGTACGAGGTCGGGGTCGAGAGCTTCGTGCCCCAGCTCATGGAAGGTGCCGTAGCGTCGGTGCCGTAGGTGTTCTGGAACTGCGGCATGACGAACGGCGATGAGAAGGTGGTATTGTTGGCGTAGTTCACGCGCACGCGCCCCTCCTCGCCTTTTTTGGTCGTGATGACGATCACGCCGTTGGCACCCTGCGAACCGTAGAGCGCGGCCGCCGTGGCGCCCGAAAGCACCGTCATGGATTCGATGTCCTCGGGGTTGAGGTTCGAGATACCCTCGAAATCGCCGCCGTCGGGCGTTTCGTAGGTGCCCTCGGTCTGCGACGAACGCAGGTCGGGCATCGGGATACCGTCGATCACATAGAGGGCGTTGTTGTTGCCGCTGATGGACTTCACGCCGCGCATCACCACGCGCGTGGAACCGCCCACACCCGAGGCGCTGGCGTTGATCTGAAGGCCGGCGACCTTGCCCGAAAGCGAGTTCATGAAGTTGGCGTCCTTGACCGTGTTGACGATGTCGCCCGCGACCTCCTGCACGTTGTAGGTCAGCGCTTTCTCTGACCTTTTGATGCCGAGGGCGGTAACCACCACGGCGTCGAGCACCTCGTTGTCCTCGTGCATGACCACCGACAACGGGGCGGAACCCGAGACGGGAAGCTCCTGCCTGGTATAGCCGATGAGTGAAATTTCGAGCGTGTCCCCCGGTTTGGCCTGCGGCAGCGAGAAATTGCCGTCGACGTCGGCGGCGGCACCCGTCGTCGTACCTTTGATAAGCACGGTGGCGCCGACCAGGGGCATGCCCTTATCGTCCTTAATGACTCCGGTAACGCCGCCCTGGGCGCTGTGGGGGGGGGAATTTTTAGCTTTCTTCGAGAGTACGATGTGCTTGTCCCGAAGGGTATAAGCGATGTCGGAACCCGCGAAGAGCTTGTCCAACACGGCCTGCAGCGGTTCGTCGTGCGCCGAGAGGCTCACTTTGCGGTCGGTGTCGATGTCCGACGTATTGTAGACGAACGAACAGCCCGTCTGCTGCTGGATAGCCTGGAAAACCGTGATGACCGTCGCGTCCCGGGCATCGAGGCTCACACGCGAGAGGGCTTGCTGCGTCTGTGCCGCGGCAGAGGTGGCGCCGAAGCATCCCAGGAGCAGCATCGGGATAACGAACAGACAACGGAAACATGCCGTGACAACATGCCCTCCCCTGCCTGTCGCAAGGTTAGTTTTTTTCATGGATCAGATTTTAGGTTAGTTGTAATGGTTAGGTGTCGAAACAGGCCGCCACAGAGTGCGGCATCCGGGGGAAAGGACATTAATTTTCCATAGGCGGATCGAAAGATTTTAAGTTCGTATTCGGTTATCGTTCAGGGTTTGCGTAGAGTTCGATGTCGTTGCCGACGATCCTGTAATTGAATTTATAGGTCAGCTGCAATACGGACATGATGTGGTAGATGCCGTCCTCGACGCGGAAATTGCCCGAAAAGCGCATGTCGCGGAGCCGGTTGTCCATGAAGCGGATGTCGACGTTGTAGTAGCGCTTGAGCTCGGCGACGATCTCCCCGAAGGTATCGTGCTCGAAGCAGAAGCGGCCGTCGATCCAGTTGATCGAGCGTTCGGCCGAGGGGCAGTCGGTCAGGCGCATGGCGTGCGTCCGGGTGTCGAAAACCAGCTGCTGCGCGGGGTGCAGGCGCACCGAGGCCTGCTCGCGTCCCGAAGCATAGGCCTTGACGGCGCCTTCGAGCAGGACGGTGGTGACACGGTGCTCGTTGTCGTCGTTGCGGATGTTGAAACGTGTGCCGAGGACTTCGATGTCCAGGCCGTTGGTCGACACGACGAACGGCGCCCGGCGGTCGTGCTCGACCTCGAAATAGGCTTCACCCTCCATCTTCACGCAGCGCTGGCGCGAAAAGAAGGGGGCGACATATTCCACGCTGCTCGATGAGTTGAGCCACACCTTCGTCCCGTCGGGCAGCACCACCTGCGACCGCTCGCCCAGCTGGGTGACGACGGTCACGGGCTGCGCCAGGCGCTTGGAAAGCGATACGGTCGTGAGCCCGCCGGCCAGGAGCACCGCGGCGATCACGGCCGCAGCGGCAATACGCACCGCGACACGGCGCAGGGGGATACGGCGTCCGGCGTGCATGCGGCGCTTGAACTGCCGGAGCGAACGTTCGACGTCGATACCGGCCGCGTCGTTGATACGGTCGCTGACATATAATATATAATAGACCTGGCCGAGCATCCTGCGGTTTGCAGCCGAGCGGTCGTACCACGCCTCTACGGCCGCCGCCTGCGCTGCGTCCAGCTCGCCTTTGAGGAAGGCTACCAATACCTCTTCGTCGATTTCGAAATTTGCCATGCTGTTTGCTTGTCTATAAAGTAATACAATCCGTCAGCAAAGGATGCTAACGGAAAGGCGAAAAAAAATTCAGATTTCCTTATCAGGAGAGGTCAGGCCACAGCAACAGCACGAGCAGCGGCCAGTAATCGCTGAGTTCCTCGCGCAGCAGGCGCACGGTCTGCCCGATACGGTAATTGACCGTCTGCGGGGAAACGTTGAGGCGGGCGGCTATTTCTTTGTGGGTCATACCTTCCAGGCGGTGCATACGGAAGGTCTGCTGGAATTCAGGAGGCATTTTGCGCAGAGCTTCGGCCAGCCGCTGCACCAGTTCACCCTCGAGGTAGAAATCGGGGTCGTCGAACGTCTCTTCGTAGTGTTCGGCCAGCTGGCGGATGATGCGGTTCTTGAGCGTGTCGCGCGAGGCGCTGTTAAGCGACTTGTTCTTTACGATGGTGAACAGCAGCGATTTGAGCGGCATCTCGGGAATCAGCGAGGTGCGGTTTTCCCACACCCACATCAGGGTGTCCTGGACGAGTTCCTCGGCGCGTACCGGCGGCACGAAGCGCGTGGCGTAGGTGCAGAGCGGTTTGTAATAGCGGCGGAAAAGCGCATCGAAACATTTTTCATCCCCGGCACGGAGCAATCCGACAACCGTGCGGTTGTCCTGTATGTCGATCGTATGCGCGTTATCTGCCATCGGCCGGTATATTCTTCTGTCCCGCCGCCCCGAAGAACGGCGGAGGGACTGAGCAAAAATACAACTTTATCCAATATTTGCAAAAAAGATTCCGTACGGGGCATACGGTGTGTCCGGACGGAGTATGCCGAAAGGGAACGGGGAAACGGCGCAGGCAGCGCCGTATCCGGCGACAGGGAAACGGCGGAGGCCGGGACGGCGGCGATACGCCGCCTTCACGGGGAAGCCCCCTGCCGCCCGGGGAGGGGCGTCACGGCACAGGCCGGGAGCCCGGGCACGGCATGGACGCGAATACCGGGGCGGCAAGCCGGGATATTCCCGGCCTATGCTCGGAAATCGCAACCGCAGAGCAGGAATCCGCCGAATTTTATTACCTTTGCGGGGCAGGCCCGCCCTGTCGCTGCCGGCCGAGGCCGGGAGAGGAAAGTCCGGGCAACACAGAGCACCGCGCAAGCTAACGACTTGATATCCGTGAGGGTATAGGAGCGTAACAGAGAACGACCGCCCGCAGGGGATTTTCGTAATCCCGGCGGGTAAGGGTGAAAAGGCGGGGTAAGAGCCCACCGCGGGGGCAGCGATGCCGCCCGGCAGTACGTCTCGCGGGTTGCAAGACCGTGTATACCGGCAATTAAGGGTTGCTCGCCCGATGCCGGGGGGTAGGTTGCTTGAGACGGCAGGAGACTGCCGCCCTAGATAAATGACAGGGGCCCGGGGTTCGCCCCGGGAACAGAACCCGGCTTACAGGGCCTGCACGTACGGGGATGCCGCTTTCCAGCGGCATCCCCTTTTTTCGGGCCGCTACCGCAACGGGACGGACGGCGGGGAGCGGGAGGAGCATCCGGGGAAGGCGGAGAAAGCCCGGGAAAGGAAAAAACGCAAAAGGACGGGTGTCCCATGCGGCAAACGGACAACCCCATGCGGCGGACAGAGGGAGCCGGGAGGAGCACCGGGAAAGGCGGAGAAAGCCCGGAAAGGGAAAAAACGCAAAAGGACGGGTGTCCCATGCGGCAAACGGACAACCCCATGCGGCGGACAGAGGGAGCCGGGAGGAGCATCCGGAGAAGGCGAAGAAAACCCGGAAAGGGAAAAAACGCAAAAGGACGGGCGTCCCATGCGGCAGGCATCGGCAGAGTGGCATTTTTTTTGACGTATCGCCCGCCGATGGCGACCCTCGGCGAATATATCCGGCAAAGCACCGCCTACAAATGGTGGATCCTGGGCATGATCATGCTCGGGACGTTCATGGCCGTGCTGGACGTGACGGTGGTCAACGTCGGGCTGCCGGCCATCATGTCGGCTTTCGGCATCGGCATCTCGACGGCCGAATGGGTCATCACCGCCTACATGATCACCATGACCGTCATGCTCCCTTCGGCGGGATGGTTCGCCGACCGCTTCGGGAACAAACGCATCTATATCCTGGGGCTGGCGCTCTTCACGCTCGGGTCGTGGCTCTGCGGCAAAGCCCCGGGCGACCTGTTCCTGATCTGGGCACGCGCCCTGCAAGGCGTCGGCAGCGGTATCATACAGTCGCTGGGACTGGCGATCGTGACCCGCGAATTCCGCCCCGAGGAGCGCGGCCTGGCGCTCGGCCTGTGGGCAATGGCGGCGGCCGCCTCGATCTCGTTCGGTCCCCTGCTGGGCGGCTATCTGGTCGATGCGTACAGCTGGCACAGGATTTTCGACGTGAACGTCCCTGTGGGAGTGCTCGCCATCCTGCTCTCGGCCTTTATCCAGAAAGAATGGAAAAGCCCGGCGCGGCACCCGTTCGACTGGCGGGGATTCGTGGCCATCGCGCTCTTCATGCCGCTGGCGATCTTTGCGCTGGCGCGGGGCAACTCGCCGACCAACCACGACGGCTGGGCGTCGCCCACGGTGATCGGCTGCTTCGCCGTGGCGGCCGTCGCGCTCGCCTACTTCGTCCGCACGGAGCTGCGCAGCCCGGCGCCGCTGCTGCAGCTGCGCCTGCTCGGGGAACGCAACTTCGGGGTTTCGATGGCCGTGCTGACGCTCTTCTCGATCGGCATGCTGGGCGGCACCTACCTGCTGCCGCTCTACATGCAGCGCGGGCTGGGCTACACGGCGCTGATGGCCGGGAGCGTATTCCTGCCCGTGGGGCTCATACAAGGGGTGCTGTCGACCGTATCGGGTTACCTCACGCGCTACGTCAAGCCCCTGCTGCTCACGGCGGCGGGCATCCTGCTGCTGGCGCTGAGCTTCTGGCTGGCCAGCCGTTTCTCGCTCCACACCTCCCACCGGCATATCCTCTTCGTGCTCTATATCCGCGGGCTGGGCATGGGGCTCACGTTCGCCCCGCTGAACTTCTTTTCGCTGCGGAACCTCACGCAGCACGACATGGCCGCAGCGGCGGGTATCTCGAACAGCATCAAACAGCTCGCAGGCAGCATCGGCATCGCCATACTGACAGCCGTTTACTCGGCCCGGACGGCCTTCCATGCGGCGCACGAAACGGTATCGGCTTCCCAAACCTATGTCGAGGGGGTGACCGACGCGCTGGGCGTGGTGACATGGCTGACCCTCGCGGCGGGGTTGCCGCTGCTGTGGGTATTCCGCAAAAAACGGAAGAAAACACCGGCAGGGAATCAGAGGGAGGCAGGGGAAAGTTAAACCGGAGCGGGAAAGGCCGGACCGGTGTGCACCGGGCTGCCGGATCGGCAACGGACGGCTACATCAGCCCCATGCGCCTGCGGGCGAAAGGCATGACCCAGGCCGGGGATTGTTGCCGCGCGAGCAGGTCGCGCATGTATTCCATGTAGGGTTCGACGTGGCGGAAATAATGCATCAGCCCCTCGCAGAGCGAATTTTTTGGGCTGCCGTCGGCCCCGCGGGCGAAACGGTGCTTGGGGCATTCGCCCCGGCAGGCGAAATAGTAATTGCAGCGCAGGCACCCGGCGGGCAGCGTATTGCGTTTGCCCAGCCCGAATTCGCGGCGTTTCCGCGAGCGGTAAAGCTCGGCAAGGGGCGTTTCGCGGATATTGCCCAGCCTGTACTCGGGGTAGACGAAATGGTCGCAGGAGTAGACGTCGCCGTTGTGCTCGACGACCAGCGCGTCGCCGCACGTCTCGCCCATCGAGCAGACGCCCGGCTGCACACCGCACCACTGCGCCAGCGAGGCGTCGAACAACTGCACGAAACAGCGCCCCACGTCGCTTACGACCCACTCATCGAACACATCGCACAGGAAATGCCCGTAGCCTTCGGCCGAGACCGACCAGCCGGCCAGCCGCGCCCCTTCGTGTCCGGGCGGGACGATCAGCGGACGGTGGTGTCCCGGTTTGTCGACGACGTGTTCGACGGCGGGCAGGAACTGCATGAAGCGGCTGTGCACCTCGTCGCGGAAGAAGCGGTAGATCTCCCCGCCGCGCCCCTCGCAGCACCGGTTCACGACGCTCAGCGTATTGAACTCCACGCCGCTGCGCCCGAACATCCCGACCGTCCGCATCACGCGCTCGAAGGTCGGTTTGCCGCCCCTGGTCAGGCGGAAGGCGTCGTGGATATCCCCGGGCCCGTCGAGCGAGAGGCCGACCAGGAAATTGTTGGCGGCGAAGAGGTCGCACCACGCCTCGTCGACCAGCGTACCGTTGGTCTGCAACGTATTCTCGATCCGTTTGCCGTCGGCGTACCTGCGCTGCAGCTCCATCGCCCGGCGGTAGAAATCCAGCCCCAGCAGCAACGGCTCGCCGCCGTGCCAGCAGAACTGCACGGTGTCGACCTCGTTGGCCCGGATGTACTGTTTTATGCAGAGCTCCAGCAGCTGGTCGTCCATCACGGCCTGGCGGCCGCCGTACTGCACCGCCTTGTCGAGGTAGTAGCAGTAGTGACAGTCGAGGTTGCAGGCCGAGCCCGCCGGTTTGAGCATGATCGAGAAGGCCGCGGGGGCGACCTGTTTCTCCGCATCGCGGAACGTGAATATCTGCTTCTGTTTCATGGAGCGGGCTGATGTCCCTGGCAAAAATAGCAAAATCCCGCCAATATACGCCGCAAATGTCCGAAAGCGTGCCGAAACCGTACGGGCTCCGGCAAAAAACCGGGCCGCAGCGCACGTTTTTCGCCGGAATCGTTTATCTTTACGTGCTGAAAAAACTTAAAAAACCCGAAACCGATGAAAAAATCGCTTATCCTACTCGGCATGTCGCTGCTGACTGCGTGCGGCGTGCAGAAAACGGAACTCCCGCTGCTGCCCGCAGAGGCATTCCAAACCACCGTCGACGGCAAACCCGTCGCACTCTACACGCTCCATGCGGGCGACATCACCATGCAGGTCACCAACTACGGCGCCCGCGTCGTATCGCTCTGGACGCCCGACCGCGAAGACCGCTACGAGGACATCGTTCTGGGCTACGAAAACATCGGCCGCTACATAGACAACACGGGCGAACGGTTCCTCGGCGCCGTGGTAGGCCCCTACGCCAACCGTATCGCAAAGGGGCGCTTCACGCTCGACGGCACAGAGTACACCCTTCCCCTGAACAACAACGGGCAGACGCTGCACGGCGGGCTCCAGGGCGTCGACCGGGTGGTATGGGACGTAGTGTCGGCCACGGACGACAAACTGGTGCTGCATTACCTCCATCCCGACGGACAGGACGGGTTCCCGGGCAATCTGGATATCGAGATGACCTACTCGCTCACCCCCGACAACGAATTCCGCGTGGACTACAAGGCCACGACCGACAAGCCCACCGTCGCGAACTTCTCGCACCACCCGTTCTTCAACCTCAAGGGCGAAGGCAACGGCACGGTGCTCGACAACGTGATGACGATCAATGCCAGCCACACCACCCCGGTGGACTCGGTGCTGATCCCCACGGGCCAGATCGCCCCGGTGGAGGGTACGCCGTTCGACTTCCGTGAGCCGCACGCCATCGGCGAGCGCATCGGAGCCGACAACCAGCAGCTGCGCAACGGCGGCGGCTACGACCACAACTGGGTGATCGACCGCAAGACCGAAAGCGGCATCGAGCAGGTCGCCACGGTCTGGGAACCCGCCTCGGGACGTACCATCGAGGTGCTGAGCGACCAGCCCGGACTGCAGGTTTACAGCGGCAACTTCTTCGACGGCAAGAGCATCGGCAAATACGGCAAGCCGCAGCGCTACCGCGAGTCGCTGGCGCTCGAAACACAGAAGTTCCCCGACAGCCCCAACCACGACAATTTCCCCTCGACGGTACTGCGCCCCGGGGAGACCTATACGCAGGTCTGCATCTACAAGTTCGGCGTAAAATAACACGCAGGATATGCCTTGGCGGCGGAGGGCACCCGATGGTGCCCTCCGTCGTTTTTCCGGGGCACGGATGCCGCCCGCAGCCTTAGGCGCCAGACCGCATCGCCCGACGATATAAACAAAAAAACAAACTTATAAATATTTATTGAGATAGTTTTTGTAATTTTGGAGCCATAAACCGGCTCAAAAAATGCTACGTTCGAACCTAAATACCATAAACGACCGGATTTTCAACAAGGCCGCAATACAGATCGACGACGAAGCCCTGCGCGAAGTGGAGGCGTGTTACCGTTTCCTGGAGGAATTCGAGCAGGGAAAGGTCATCTACGGCATCAACACGGGGTTCGGCCCCATGGCACAGTACCGGATCGGCGACGCCGACCTGAACAGCCTCCAGTACAACATCATCCGTTCGCACAGCTGCGGCGCGGGCGAAACGCTGCCCGACATCTGCGTGCGGGCCGCGATGCTGGCGCGGCTGCAAACGTTCCTCAACGCCAAGTCGGGCGTGCACCCCGACGTGGTGCGGATACTGGCCGATTTCCTCAACAACGAAATATACCCGCTCGTGCCGCGCCACGGCAGCGTAGGCGCAAGCGGCGACCTGGTGCAGCTGGCGCACATCGCACTGGCGCTGATCGGCGAGGCGGAGGTCTCGTTCCGGGGCGAAACCGTCCCGGCTACCGAGGCGATGGCGGCATGCGGCATAGCGCCCCTCAGGCTCCGCATCCGCGACGGGCTGGCGCTCACGAACGGCACGGCCGTGATGACGGGCATCGGACTGGTGAATCTGGCCCAGGCGCGCCGCCTGCTGGGTTGGGCGGTGAAGGCGTCGGTGATGCTCAACGAAATCGTGGAATCGTACGACGACTTCATGGCCGGGGCGCTCAACGAATACAAACTCCACGCGGGGCAGATCGAGATCGCCCGGCAGATGCGCGCCATATGCGCCACGAGCCGCCGGCTGCGCAAACGCGAAGCGGAACTTTACAGCGGCGACACGGGCGCGGCGCCCACCTTCAGGCACAAGGTGCAGCCTTACTACTCGCTGCGGTGCATCCCCCAGATCCTGGGGCCGGTGCTCGAAACGATCTCCCAGGCCGAGAAGATCCTCGTCGAGGAGTTCAACGCGGTGGACGACAACCCGGTGGTAGACCCCGCGGCGGGAACGATCTACCACGGCGGGAATTTCCACGGCGACTACGTGTCGCTGGAGATGGACAAGCTCAAGATCGCCGTGACGAAGATGACGATGCTCGCCGAACGGCAGTTGAACTACCTTTTCCACGACCGCATCAACGAGACGCTGCCGCCGTTCGTGAACCTCGGCAAGCTGGGGCTCAACTACGGGTTGCAGGCGGCGCAGTTCACGGCGACCTCGACCACGGCCGAGTCGCAGACGCTCTCGAATCCGATGTACGTCCACTCGATCCCGAACAACAACGACAACCAGGATATCGTGAGCATGGGAACCAACGCGGCGATGCTCACGCGGCAGGTCGTGGAGAACGGGTACCAGGTGGTCGCGATCGAGATGCTGGCGCTGGCGCAGGCCACGGATTACCTGCAATGCGCCGGGGAGCTCTCCGACACTACGCGGCAACTGTATGCCGACATCCGGGCCATCGCGCCGCGCTTTGCCGACGACAGGCCCAAGTACAGGGAGATCGCCGCCATCGAAAACCTCCTGAAAACCCATCCCGCTTCCCTATGAAAAACCTTCTGACCACCCTGACGGCGGCATTGTGCGCTCTTTTCTGCGCATCCGCACAAGACATTTCGCTGGGACGGTTGACGGCCGACGGCAACCGGGTTTATGTCGAATTCATCGACGTGAGGAACAATATCGAAGACGACGCGAAACCTTTTATCGCGGCACTGAAGGGGCCCGAATGGAACCGCTGGCAGGTGGTGGGCGACAAGGCCGACGCAGATTTCGTACTCCGCATCCGCGTCGAAAAGAAGGGCTCGGGGTTCAGCATCTCGTGGGGTGCGCGTATGTTCACGACCGTTTCGATTCTGACCACCGACGGCCGGGAACTTTGGCGCGCAAAGCTCCAGAAAGGCCGCGCCAGTGAATTCACGGGGTTCAACGCCCAGGCGGATGCCGCACGCAAAGTCGTACGCCGCTCGCTGGGAGAGGAGTTGCAGGAAGCTATAACCGCAGAAAATGGCAAAAACGAATAAATACGCACTCGTGACCGGCGGCAGCCGGGGCATAGGCCGCGAAATCTGCCTCAAACTGGGCGGGTGCGGCTACCACGTGCTCGTCAACTACAAGTCGAACGCCGCCGAGGCCGAAAAGACCCTGTCGGGCATCCGCGCCGCGGGCGGCGACGGCGAGGCGCTGCAATTCGACGTGGCCTCGGGCGAAGAGAGCGCGGCGGCCATCGCCGCCTGGCAGAAAGCGCACGAAGGCGCCTGCATCGAGGTGGTGGTGAACAACGCGGGCATCCGCGACGACGTGCTGATGATGTGGATGGAACCGCAGCAGTGGCACTCGGTGATCGGCACCAGCCTCAACGGATTCTACAACGTCACGCGGCCGCTGCTCAAGGGGATGCTCGTAAACCGTTTCGGGCGCATCGTCAACATCGTCTCGCTCTCGGGCATCAAGGGCCTGCCCGGGCAGGCCAACTACGCCGCGGCCAAGGGCGGCGTGATCGCCGCGACGAAGGCGCTGGCGCAGGAGGTGGCCAGGAAGGGGGTGACGGTGAACGCCATCGCCCCGGGGTTCGTGCGCACGGACATGACCGCCGACATCGACGAGGCGGAGCTCAAGAAACAGATACCCGCCGGACGCTTCTGCGAACCGGCCGAAGTCGCCGACCTGGCGATGTTCCTCATCTCGGAACAAGCCTCCTACATCACGGGGGAGGTCATTTCGATCAACGGGGGATTATATACCTGAGACCATGGAGAAGAGAGTAGTTATCACAGGAATGGGCATCTGGGCCTGCATCGGAAAAAATACGGAAGAAGTCACGCAGTCGCTCCGCGAGGGACGCTCGGGCATCGGATTCGACCCGGCGCGCAGGGAGCTGGGATACATCTCGTCGCTGACGGGGATCGTGGAACAACCGAACCTGAAAGGGGTGCTCGACCGCCGCAAACGGCTGTGCCTGCCCCAGCAGGGCGAATATGCCTACATGGCCACCGCCGAGGCGATGCGCAACGCGGGGATGGACGAAGCGTACCTGGCGGCGAACGAGGTGGGGATCATCTACGGCAACGACAGCAGTGCGGCGCCGGTGATCGAGGGGATCGACATCATCCGCGCCAGGCGGAACACGGCGATGGTCGGCTCGGGCAACATCTTCCAGTCGATGAACTCGACCGTGACGATGAACCTCTCGGTGATCTTCAACCTGCGGGGCATCAACCTCACGCTCTCGGCGGCCTGCGCCAGCGGGTCGCACGCCATCGGCATGGGCTACCTGATGATCAGGCAGGGGTTGCAGGAGCGCGTGGTCTGCGGCGGCGCACAGGAGGTGAACCTCTACTCGGTGGGCAGCTTCGACGGGCTGGGGGCATTCTCGACCCGCGAATCGGATCCCACGGCGGCATCGCGCCCATTCGACAAAGACCGCGACGGCCTGGTGCCGAGCGGGGGTGCGGCGACGGTGATCCTCGAAAGCCATGAATCGGCCGTCGCACGGGGCGCGGAAATCCTGGGCGAAGTGGTCGGGTACGGGTTCTCGTCGAACGGCGAGCATATCTCCGTGCCGAACGTCGACGGCCCGCGCCGTTCGCTGCTGCGGTGTCTGGAGGACGCCCGAATGCGGCCCGAGGAGATCCCCTACGTCAATGCGCACGCCACCTCGACGCCGCTGGGCGACTACAACGAGGCGGAGGCGATAGCCGGGGTATTCGCCGGGTGCAACCCCTACGTGGCGTCGACCAAGTCGATGACCGGCCACGAAATGTGGATGGCCGGAGCCAGCGAAGTGGTCTACTCGATGCTGATGATGCGGCACGGGTTCATCGCCCCGAACATCAACTTCACCGAGGGCGACGAGGCCACCTCGAAGCTCAACATCCCCGTCCGCAGGGTGGACACGGAGTTCGACTGCTTCCTCTCGAACTCGTTCGGCTTCGGCGGCACCAACTCGACCCTGATCGTTAAGAAATACAAATAAACCCTTTCCTAAAAATGACAGAACAGGAACTCATAGAAAAGATCGATACTGTACTGGCCGATGAATTCGAAGTCGACCGGACGACCATTACGCCCGAAGCCCCGCTGCTGGAGACGCTCGACCTGGACAGCCTCGACCTGGTGGACGTCGTGGTGATCGTCGACAAGAACTTCGGCGTAACGCTCACGGGCCCCGATTTCAAGGAGCTGAAGACCTTCCGGGACTTCTACGACCTGATTATCAGCCGGACGAATGGGAAATAACGGCAAGCAGTGGAGCGGACGCTCGCGCGGCGGCGGTTTCGGATACAACTTCTTCATCTTCCTGATGCGGGTGTCCGGGATACGGGGCGCGTATGCCTTCCTCTCGCTGGTAGTCGTCTATTTCATACCCTTCGCACCCCGCGCCACGCGGGCCGTATGGTTCTATAACCGCCGCATCCTGGGATACGGCCGGCTTCGGGCCGCGGTGAAACTCTACGCCCACTACTATGCGCTCGGCCAGACGATCATCGACCGGGTGGCCATCGGCAGCGGCATGGAGCGGAAATATAAATTCGAATTCGAAAACTACGACGCTTTCCTGCGCGTGCTCGACGGCGGGCGCGGGGCGGTGATCATCGGCGCACACGTCGGATGCTGGGGCACGGGGGCCGGGTTCTTTGGGGACTATGCCCGCAGGATGCACCTGGTGATGTACGACGCCGAGTTGCGGCAGATCAAAAACGTCATGGACAAGCACTGCAAACAGGAGGGCTACAAAGTGATCGCGGTAAACGAGGGCGGCATCGAGTCGATCCTCCGCATCAAGGAGGTGCTCGACCGCAAGGAGTACGTCTGCTTCCAGGGCGACCGCTTCGTCGAAGGCAGCCCGACGGCGAAGGCGCCCTTCATGGGGCGCGAAGCGCCGTTCCCGGCAGGGCCGTTCGCCGTCGCCGGGAAATTCCGCGTCCCGGTGGTATTCTACTATGCCATGCGCGAGCGCGGCAGGCGCTACCGGTTCATCTTCGACATCCCGGACGGGCAGCCCATGACCCGCGACGCCGTGCTAGGCAGCTACGTACGCTCGCTCGAAGCCGTGGTGAGACGCTACCCGCAGCAGTGGTTCAACTTCTATCGGTTCTGGTCGTGAGCGCATGTAGCATATTACTCGTATCGGCCAACCGGCACACCTCGCCCTACCCCGTTTATCCGCTCGGACTTTCGTACCTGAAAACCTATCTGGAGCGCACGATAAGCGGGATACGCGTCGATATGGCGGACTGCAACCTGCTCACGGACGGGCAGCTGGCGGAGCGTATCCGCATGCTGGCACCCCGTTACATCGGGCTGTCGCTGCGCAATGTCGACGGGGCCAACTCGCTCGACCGGCGGGGTTTCCTGCCCCAGTACAGGGCGCTGGCGGACGTCATACGCGCGGCAAGCGACGCCCCCCTGATCATCGGCGGCGCAGGGTTCTCGATCTACCCCGAGGCTTTCATGCGGGAGCTGGGCGCCGACTACGGCATCCACGGCGAAGGCGAAGGGCCGCTCGCGGAGCTGATCGGGGCGCTGGAGCGCGGCCGGACGGAGATCGACATCCCGTCGGTCTACACCCGCGACGGACGCCGCGGAAGCGGTCGCAGGAGCTACCTGCCGTCGATCGAGGTGCAGTTCGAGCCCGAGTTGACGGGTTATTACTGGAAGCGGAGCGGGATGCTCAACATACAGACCAAGCGGGGGTGCCCCTACGACTGCATCTATTGTTCGTACCCCTCGATCGACGGGCGGTGCGTGCGGACGATGGATCCGGAGGCGATCGCCGGAAATATCCTCCGCGCCAAGCGCGACTACGGGATCAGCTACCTGTTTTTCACCGATTCGGTGTTCAACATCAGCCCGGAATACAACGTCCGGCTGGCCGAGACGCTGATCCGCCGCCGCACGGACATCCGCTGGGGCGCCTACTTCTCGCCGCGGGGCATCGACGCAGAGCAGATGCGGCTGTTCCGGGCTTCGGGACTTACGCACATCGAATACGGCACCGAGTCGTTCTGCGACCGGACGCTGGAGGCTTACGGCAAGCATTTCACGTTTGGCGACGTCGTGCGGGCAAGCCGGCTCGCACTGGACGAGGGCGTCTACTACGCCCATTTCCTGATCCTGGGCGGCTACGGCGACACGCGCGAAAACGTGCGCGAAACGATCGAAAACTCGCGGAGGATGGAGTACACCGTCATGTTCCCCTATGCGGGCATGCGCATCTACCCGCATACGCGGCTGGCGGAGCTGGCCGCGAAAGAGGGTGCCATCGGCCGGGACGACGACCTGCTGGGGCCGACCTACTACCTCTCGCCGGACTTCGACCTGGAACAGGTGCGGCAGGCCGCGCTGGCCACGGGTAAGGCATGGGTTTTCCCCGACGATGAGCAGAGCGCGCTGGCGGATACGCTGCGGTTGAAACGAAATAAAAAAGGGCCTTTATGGGAGTACCTGAGAAAACCCTGATTACGGCGGGCGAGATACTGGACTGCATCCCGCAGCGCACGCCGATCGTGCTGGTCGACGCCTTCTACGGCATCGACGAGCGGGGATGCGCACGCAGCGGGCTGACCGTTACGGCGGACAACCTGTTCGTCGCGGACGGGGTGCTGGACGAGTGCGGCATCGTGGAGCACATCGCCCAGTCGGCCGCCCTGAGGGCGGGTTACATGAACCGCACGATGGGCCGAAGGGTGCTGCTGGGGTACATCGGCGCCGTGAACGACCTGAAGGTGCACTTCCTGCCGCCGGTGGGCAGCAGGCTGGTCACGGAAAACGTGATCGAGCAGACCGTAATGAACGTAACGCTTCTTTCGGCGCGGACGGAATGCGGCGGGAAACCCGTCGCCGAGTGCCGGATGAAAATATACCTGGAAGAGTGATGGTACGCAGGAAAAAGACCGAGGCGAGCCTCGTGAACAAAACCTCGCTGCGCGTGAGGTTCAGCGAAGTGGATTCGATGCAGATCGTGTGGCACGGCGAATACGTGCGCTATTTCGAGGACGGGCGCGAGGCGTTCGGCCGCGAATTCGCAGGGCTGGGTTACATGGACATCTATGCCAGCGGCTACACGGCGCCGATCGTCGAGTTGCACCTGCAATACAGGAAACCGCTGAAAGTGAATGACATGGCCGTGGTGGAAACCCGCTATATCGCCACCGAGGCGGCGAAGGTCTGTTTCGAGTACACGATCCGCAGCGCCACCGACGGCGAAGTGGTGGCCGAAGGCAGCTCGACGCAGGTGTTCCTCGACAGCCGGGGCGAACTGCAACTGCTCGCGCCGGAGTTCTACCGCAAATGGAAAGAGCGATGGGAGGTGAAATAACGGTCTGGTGGGGGCCCGACGACATGGTCTCGGCGCTGGGCTTCGGCACGCAGGAGAACATGGCCGCCGTACGTGCCATGAAAAGCTCGCTGACGTCGTGGCACGACAGTACGCCCGTATGCCTAATCGACCGGAAACGGCTCGGGACAATGGCGGCGGAGCAGGGACTCACGGAATATACGCCCCTGGAACGGCTCGTGCTGACGACGCTGGGCAGAGTGGTCGCCCGCTCGGGGGTCACGCCCGCCGACAAGCGGGTGCTGATCGTCCTGGCGACGACCAAAGGGGAGATCGGGTCGCTGGGGAGCGCCCCGGAGCGATGCGACCTGAACAGAACCGCGGAGGTCGTGGGGCGTCATTTCGGCGCCGCGCACCGGCCGCTGCTGATCTCGAACGCCTGCATCTCGGGGGTTTCGGCCATCGTCATCGCAGCACGGCTGATCCGCAGCGGCCGGTACGACCATGTCTTCGTGGCGGGATTCGACCTGCTGAGCGACTTCATCGTCAGCGGATTCAACGCCTTCAAGTCGGTGAGCCCGACGCTTTGCCGTCCCTACGATGCGGCACGCGACGGGCTGACACTGGGCGAAGCGTGCGGCGCCGTCCTGCTGACACGCGACCGACGGCTCTCGGCCACGGGCGTGAGCGTGGCGGGAGGCGGAATCTCGAACGACGCCAACCACATATCGGCGCCTTCGCGCACAGGCGACGGACTCTGGTACGCCATCCGCGCGGCACTCGCCGAGGCGGGAATCGGGGCCGGGGAGATCGGGCTGGTAAACACCCACGGCACGGCGACCGTCTACAACGACGAGATGGAAAGCAGGGCGCTGCACCTCGCAGGATTGTGCGGCGTGCCCTGCAACTCGCTGAAGCCCTATTTCGGACATACGCTGGGGGCTTCGGGCGTGATCGAGAGCATCGTTACGGTACGGGAGCTGTGCGAGGGCACCTGCTTCGGGGTGAAGGGCTACGCGGAGTGCGGGGTACCCTACCCGCCCGACGTGAGCGCCGCGCACCGCAAGATACGGACGGACGCGGCGCTGAAAACCGCCTCGGGATTCGGGGGCTGCAACGCCGCGGTCGTATTCCGCCGCGCAGCGGGCCCCGACGCCACGCCCGGAAATGAAACGGCAACGGGACAAGGGTGTGGGCCAAACACAGATGTGCAAGGCGGAAACGACTGCCTGGAGGCTGCCCGTGCCCGAAGCGGAACGGCTATGAGCGCGAATGATCGGGCGCGTGGCAAAAATGCGGTCGGGCACGGGAATCCGGACACCGGAGAAAAGGCTGGCGGCCATGCGGAAACCGGCACAGGACGACACGGCAGCGGAATCCGCTGTCACGATACGGCACACGTCGTGATTGCGCAACACCCGTCGCTGCCGTTCGACGCCTTCATCCGCGAAAGATACCGGGCGCTCGCAGACCCGAACATGAAGTTCTCGAAGATGGACGACCTGTGCAAGCTGGCCTACGTCGCCTCGTGCGAACTGCTTTCCGGACACAGGCCCGATTGCCCGGCGGAGCGCATCGGCGTGGTGATGGCCAACCGCAGCGCCTCGCTCGACAGCGACCGGCGCCACCAGGCGATTATCGACGCCGGGGACGGGTGCGGGGCTTCACCGGCGGTGTTCGTCTACACGCTGCCCAACATCATGCTGGGGCAGGTGGCGATCAAGCACGGGCTGAAGGGAGAGAGCACTTTTTTTGCGTTCCCGGACAAAAGCAGTAACTTTATCCGGGAATACGCCGCTTCGCTGATCGCCGAAGGGCGCATGGACGCCGTCCTGTGGGGCTGGTGCGAATTCGACGGCGGCAGCTACGACTGCGAACTGACATTAACCGAAAAAACGGGACAAGATACGATGGAAGATCTGGAACTGCAACTCAAACAACAAATTATCGAAGCGCTGAACCTCGAGGAGATCACCGCCGACGAGATAGCGACCGACGCGCCGCTGTTCGGCGACGGGCTGGGACTCGACTCGATCGACGCACTGGAAATCACCCTCCTGCTCGAAAAACACTACGGCATACGGCTGGCAAACCCGGCCCAGGCCAAACCGATATTCTATTCGGTAGCCACGCTGGCCGACTATATCCGCAAGAACCGCCCGCAATGAGCATAGCCGTCTGCGGCATAGGGATCGTCTCGGCCATCGGCATCGGAGCCGGGGAGACGCTCGGGAGCCTGCGCACCGGACGCAGCGGAATCGGGAAGCCGACGCTTCTCGGTTCGGCTGTCGACGTGCCCGTGGGCGAAGTGAAACGGGACAACGCGGCGCTCGGGGAGCTGCTCGGCATCCCGGAGCGCGAACATCCCTCCCGCACCGCCTTGCTGGGCATGGCGGCGGCCGCACAGGCCGTGGCGGATGCGGCGATCCCCGCCGGGGCGCGCGTAGCACTCGTCTCGGGCACCTCGGTAGGCGGCATGGATCTGACGGAGAATTTTTACCGCGACTTCCGCACGGACAAGGCGAAAGGGAGGCTGCGCGACGTGGCGGGGCACGACTGTGCCGACAGCACGCAACGGATCGCCCGCCACTGCGGTATCGGAGGTTACACGGCGACGGTCAGCACGGCCTGCTCGTCGGCCGCAAACGCCATCGTCACCGGCGCCCTGCTGCTCGGGAGCGGCATGGCCGACTATGTGGTGGCCGGGGGCACGGATGCCCTCTGCCGTTTCACGCTCAACGGCTTCAACTCGCTCTCGGTACTCGACCGGGAGCCCTGCCGTCCGTTCGACGCCACGCGAGCCGGGCTGAACCTGGGCGAAGGGGCGGGTTACCTCGTCCTCACGCACGAAAGGCCAGGCATGCGCACCTACTGCCGCCTGGCGGGATATGCCAATGCCAACGACGCCCATCACCAGACGGCCTCGTCGCAAACGGGCGAGGGCGCATACCGCGCCATGGCCGGGGCGCTGGCGCAAAGCGGGCTGCGCCGCGTGGACTACATCAACGTCCACGGCACGGCGACCCCGAACAACGACCTCACGGAAGGCACCGCCCTGCGGCGGCTGTTCGGCGGACAGGTGCCGCCGTTCAGTTCGACGAAAGGCTACACGGGCCATGCGCTCGCCGCGGCGGGAGGCATCGAGGCCGTATTGGCGGTGCTGGCTATCACACACGGGCTGCGCTACGGCAACCCCGGATTCGCGGAGCCGATCCCGGAGCTCGGGCTGCACCCCGTAGCACGGACGCAAGAGGCCGACGTACGTTCGGTGCTCTCAAATTCGTTCGGGTTCGGCGGCAACTGCTGTTCGTTAATCTTTGCCAAATGAAACTCTACGTCAACTGCATCGCATCGGGCGCCGGGCTGCGCCGCGACATCAAGGAGCTGATCCCCGAAATGAACCTCCGCCGGAGGATGAGCCGCGTGGTGAAGTCGGGCGTCGCGGCGGGCATCGAATCGCTGCTGGAATTCGGCGACCGGGCGGCGGTCGAGGCCGTGGTCACGGCCACGGGGCTGGGGTGCATCGCCGACAGCGAGAAATTCCTCGACTCGCTGATCGCCAACGAAGAGCGGATGCTCAACCCGACGCCGTTCATCCAGTCGACGTTCAACACGGTCGGGGCGCAGATCGCCCTGCTGCGCGGGCTGCACTGCTATAATACGACCTACGCCAACCGCTGGACGAGCTTCGAGAACGCCCTGACGGATGCCGCACTGCGCATCGGCGCGGGGCTGTCGCGGGCGGTGCTGGTCGGGGCGTTCGACGAGACGACGCCGTCGGCCGGGATAATCCTGCAACGCCTCGGGGTGGCACAGCAGGGCGGCTGGGGCGAATCGTCGGTATTCTTCGTGCTGACCGCCGAAGCGTTCGACACCTCGGTCGCGGCGATCACGGGGATCCGGTTCCCGGACGGCACGGCCATCGGGGAAAGCGCCGGCAGTGAATTCCCGGACGGGGAAAGCGCCGGCACAGGAAGAATCCAGTCCCGGGAAGATGCCGGCACAAGGACATCGGCCGGGGGAAACGCCGGCCGTGAAATCCCGGCCGGGGGAAGTCCCGGCACGGGGGCGGCCGCCGGGAACGGGGAGGAACCGGGGAATACGCCGCAAAGCGGCGAGCGCCGGACGATACGTGCGTCGATGAGCGGCGTGACGCCCCATTTCACGGCCATCGCCGAGGTGTTCCGCCGTGTGGTCGCCGGGGAGGCCGGGAATACGGGTAAGGCCGGAAATATCGGGAACGCCGGGAGCATCGAGGACACCGGGGACATCGGGAACGCGGGGAACACCGGGCAGAGGATCGTGCTTTACAACGATTTCCCGGGCAGCACCGTATCCGCCATCGAATTGACATGTATGTAATTATCGCCATAATCGCCGCGGGGTTCGCCCTTTTCTACTGCTCCTACCAGATCAGGCTGGGGGCGTATGTCCGCAGCCTGTGCCGCAACCGGGCGGCGGGGCACGTCGTGGCGCTGACGTTCGACGACGGGCCCGACCCCGAGCAGACGCCGCGCGTATTGGACACGCTGAGGGAACACGGCGTACGGGCGACCTTCTTCCTGATCGGCAGCAAGGCAGAGCTGCACCCGGAGATCGTACGCCGCATGGCCGCCGAGGGGCACGCAATCGGCATTCACACGTGGAGCCACAGCCCCGGCTTCCCGATGCGGCGAAGCGGGGCGATGGCGGCCGACATCCTGCGGTGCAGGGAGTCGCTGCGCGAGATAACCGGCGTGGAAACCGACCTTTTCCGGCCCCCCTACGGGGTCACGAACCCGATGGTGGCACGCGCCGTGAAACGGACGCGAAGCCGCTGCGTGGGCTGGAGCATCCGCTCGCTCGACACGCTCCGGCACCGCAGCCGCGAGGCCGTGGCACGCCGTATCCGCCGACGGCTGGGCGACGGCAAGGTGATCCTGCTGCACGACGACCGCCCCGGCGCCGGACGCCTGCTAGCGCTGGTGCTCGACGACCTCGAACGTCGGGGGTACCGCACGGCGACCGTATGCGAACTGTTTAAAACCGAGAAACCATGAAGATAGCGTCACTTCTTTTCATCCCCGCCCTGCTCTTGTCGGGGCTGACGGCCCGGGCCGGGCTGCCCGCGTCGTTCAAAGAGCGGCTCGCCGAAGCCAGCCGCGAGAACAGGACTATCCAGTGCGACTTCACGCAGCGCAAACAGGTGCGCCGCATGAAGAACGAGATCGAGCTCAAAGGCCGCTTCTATTACGACAACAGCCTGGCCATGGCGCTCGACTACACCGTGCCCGAAGGCGACAAGGTGATTATCCGCAACGACCGCATCATCCTCAAAACGGCCGGGCAGGTGACCCAGACCGCGACGTCGGCCAACCCCATGCTGCAACAGGTGGCGCTGATGATCCGCGCCAGCATGACCGGCGACCTCTCGCAGTTCGGCCAGGGGTGGCAGATCGGCTACACCGAAAAGGAGGGTGTCGGGGAGGTGAAAATGGTTCCCGAGTCGAAGCGCGCCCGCAAGTACATCGACTCGATCACGCTCTGCTTCGACCTGGAGGACATGACCTTAGACCGTATGGAACTCTGCGAGACCGAGGGCGGGCATTCGGTCTACGAATTCCGCAACAAGCGTTTCAACCTCCCGGTCGACCCCGCAAGGTTCAACCCCTAACCCTGAGACCACACCCGATGCAAGACCTGTTCACCAGCATAGACAACTACTTGGCCCAGGAGGGGCATTACGCTTTCCGCGTGCGGCTCGATGCGTCGCACCCGGTCTACCGGGGGCATTTCCCGGGGCACCCGGTGCTGCCGGGGGTCTGCACACTGCAACTCGTACGGGAATGCCTGAACCGCGGCACGGGGCGCAGGTTCCGCTATGCGGCCATCCGCGAATGCAAGTTCCTCGGCATGGTCGTGCCGCAGGCGGACGAACTGCTGGAGATCGACATCCGGGTGGGGGACGACACGCCGGAGGGCACGAGGCTCTCCTGCACGATTACGAATCACGGAAAGACGGTGCTCAAACTCAGGGGCACCGTATGCGAAATGCCATGACCATCGAGCGGAACGACATACTGGCGGTGATCCCGACCTACAACAACGAAAAGACCCTCGCCCGAGTCATCGGAGAGGTGCGCCGCTACTGCACGGACGTGCTGGTGGTGAACGACGGGTCGACCGACTCGACGGCGGGGATAATCGCCGGGGCGGGCGTCGGGAGCATCTCCTACGCCCCGAACCGGGGCAAGGGATACGCCCTGCGCCGGGCGCTGCGCTACGCCGCGGAGCACGGCTACCGTTACATGCTGACGATCGACTCGGACGGACAGCACTACGCCTCGGACATCCCGAAATTCGTCGAAGAGATCGAAAAGACCCCCGACGCGCTGCTCGTGGGGGCCCGCAACCTGCACTCAGACAACATGCCGGGCAAAAACACCTTCGCCAACAAGTTCTCGAACTTCTGGTTCCGCATAGAGACGGGCATCCGCCTCGACGACACGCAGTCGGGGTTTAGGCTCTACCCCGTACGGCGGATGCGGGGAATGCGTTTCATGACGCGCCGCTACGAATTCGAAGTCGAAGTGCTGGTACGCGCGGCATGGCGCGGGATCGAGGTGCGCAACATCCCCGTGCAGGTTTTCTACCCCGAAAAAGCGGAGCGCGTGTCGCATTTCCGGCCGGGCAAGGATTTCACGCGCATCAGCATCCTCAACACGCTGCTCGTGCTCGGAGCGCTGCTGTTCTATTATCCCTGGCGGTTTCTGCGGTCGCTCACCCGGGAGAGAGTCCGGCGTTTCGTGGCCGACAACATTACCCGGTCGAAGGACTCGAACCCGCGGCTGGCCGCCTCGATCGGGCTGGGCATCTTCTTCGGCATCGCCCCGCTGTGGGGATACCAGATGATCGCAGCCGCCGTCACGGCACATTTCACGCACCTGAACAAGGCCGTGGCAATCATCAGCTCGAACATCAGCATCCCGCCGATGATCCCGTTCATCCTCTACGGAAGTTACTGGACGGGGGCGCAGGTCTTGCAGCGCGACATGCCGCTCTCGCTCTCGGACATCACCCTGGAACGGGTGGCCGCAGACCTCGTACAATACATCGCGGGCAGCTTCACGATGGCCGCCGTATGCGGTGCGGCCGCGACGGCGGCCGGCTATGCGCTGCTCGTATTCTGTAAACGCACGCCCCGCCATGAATAAATTCTTCATCGCCCTCTACGACTTCTTCGAACGGCGCCGCGCACTGCTCTGCACAGTGCTGGCGGTGCTGGTCGCGGCGATGGGTGCGGCGGCCCTGCAACTGCGTTTCAGCGAGAACATCACCGGCTTCTTCCCCGACGGGGAGCGGAAGGCCGCGGCGGCATTCTCGAACCTGAAGATCAAGGACAAGATCGCCGTGATGATAAATGCCCGGGAAGGTGCAGAAGGCACGGGAGCCACGGCGGAGGGGATGATGGCCTGCGCCGACCGGCTGGTGGAACTGCTCGAAGCCGATACGCTTTTCCACCGCTGGGCACAGGCCGAGGCTTCGTTCGGCAGCGAGCTGGCGGACGACATGCGGGCGTTCCTGCAAGGGCACCTGCCGCTGCTGCTCACCGAGGCGGACTATGCCCGCATGGACACGCTCCTCACGCGGCAGGGCATCGCGCGCGCGATGGAGAGCAACTACCGCAGGCTGCTGTCGCCCGTCGGCGAGTTCATCGACGAATACATCTACGACGACCCGCTGGGGCTGTCGTTCGGGGCACTGGGAAAATTACAGGAGCTGAATATCGGGGGCAATTACACGCTCTTCGACGACTACCTCTTCTCGAAGGACATGACGACGCTGATGGTCTTCATTTCGCCCCGGTACGAGAGCAGCGACACGGGCATCGGCGACCGGCTGGTGGAGCGGATCGAAGCGGTGCTGGCCGGCCTGAACGCCGAGTACGCCGCCCAGGGCATCTCGGCCGACTACTTCGGCGCCCCGGCCGTGGCCGCATACAACGCGCGGCAGATCAAACACGACATGATGCTGACGCTGAACATCGCCATCCTCGTCATCGTGGTGTTCATCACCCTGTCGTTCCGCAACAAGCTGTCGGTGCTGCTGGCCCTGATCCCCGTGGCACTGGGCGGATTGCTGGCGCTGGCGGTCATGTCGCTCGTATGCCACACGATCTCGGCCATAGCCGTCGGGGCGGGAACCGTCGTCATGGGCATCGCACTGAGCTACTCGATACACATCCTCTGCCATGCCAACCACTGCCACGACCCGCGGCAGATCATCCGCGACCTGGCCTACCCGCTGACGATAGGCAGCATCACGACCATCGGCGCCTTCGCCGGACTGCTTTTCACCGATTCGCAGCTGCTGCGCGACTTCGGGCTGTTCGCCTCGCTGACGCTGGTCGGAACGACATTGTTCAGCCTCGTACTGCTGCCCCACCTGATCCGTAAGGAGGATCGCGGGGGGGGGTCGGCCGTGCTGGAGGGCGTGGAACGCCTTACGAGCATGCGCCCCGACCGCAGCCGCGTGCTGGTTGCGGCGATCCTCGGGCTCTCGGCGGTATGCCTCTTCTTCTTCAACCGCATCGGGTTCGACAGCGACATGATGCACCTGAACTACAACGCACCCCACCTGGCAAAGGCCGAGGAGCGCCTCTCCCGCCTGATGGACGACGACCGGGAGCACTCGAAGGTGCTCTTCATCACAGCGGCCGACAATCAGGCCGAAGCCGTGGGGAGCTACCTGCGCCTGGGACGGCAGCTCGACTCGCTGAAACAGGCCGGGAAGATCGACTCCTATGCCGGGGTGACTTCGTTCGTGGTCGACAGCGCCGAGCAGCAACGGCGGCTGGAACGCTGGCGAAAGTTTTGGACGCCGCAGCGCCGCGAAGTGCTGCGCGCAGGGATCCGGGAGGGCGAAAGGCGCTACGGATTCGCCGAAGGGGCCTTCGACGGCGCACTGGAACTGGCCGGAAGGGAGTACACGAAACTCGACTACTCGTCCCCGGCGGCACGGGAGGTATTCCGCGAATGGATCGACGGGCACGGCGCGACACCCATATTCCTGAGCCATGTGACATTGCCCGACAGCTGCAAGCACGAGGTTTACGCCGTGTTCTCGGCGGCGGACGACATCGTGGTCGCCGACCGGGCGTTCTACGCCGGGAAAATGGCGCGGAGCGTGAACCACAACTTCTACCTGATACTCTCGATCTCGTCGATACTGGTCACCGTGGCGCTATTCCTCTGCTACGGGCGTATCGAACTGACGCTGATGTCGCTGCTGCCGATGGGCATCAGCTGGGTCATCATCCTGGGACTGATGGCGATGTTCGGCGTGGAATTCAACATCGTGACGATCATCCTCTCGACCTTCATCTTCGGCATCGGCGACGACTTCAGCATCTTCATCATGGACGGGCTGCTGAGCGAATACAAGACCGGGCGCAGGATGCTCGACACGCACAAGACGGCGATCTTCTTTTCGGCCTTCACCGTCGTGGTGGGGCTCGGGGCGCTGACCTTCGCACGCCACCCGGCACTGCACTCGCTGGCGACGATCTCCCTGTTCGGCATCGTCGCCGTGGTGCTGGTCTCCTACACGATACAACCCGTGCTGTTCCGGATGCTGATCACCTCGCAGACCGAAAAGGGCGGGGCGCCCTACACGCTGGGGAGCCTCGTGAACACGGCCTACGCATTCGGGTTGTTCGTGACGGGCTGCCAGTTGTTGCAGGCGCTGATCTTCACGCTCTGGCCGCTGCCGATGGCACGCCGCCGCAAACAGCGCATCGTGCAGTGGTCGATCCACCACATGACGCGGGGATTCCTGCGGGCGATGGTCACGACGAAGACCATACGCTTGAACGAGCCGGGCGAACGGTTCGAAAAACCGGCGGTCGTGATCGCCAACCACCAGTCGTTCATCGACATCCTGGTGCTGCTGAGCATCTGCCCCAAGGCCGTGATGGTGACCAACGGCTGGGTATGGCGTTCGCCGGTATTCGGGCGTATCGTCCGCTACCTGGGGTTCTACCATGCGGCGGACGGATACGAACGCCTCGCCCCGGCACTGGCGCAGAAAGTGGCCGAAGGGTACAGCGTGATCGTCTTCCCCGAGGGGACGCGCTCGGCCGACGGGAAGATCGGACGTTTCCACAAAGGGGCTTTCTACCTGGCCGGGGAACTGGGGCTGGACATCCTGCCGATCTGCCTCTACGGCAACGGCATGATCTCGTCGAAAAGGCAGCCCATCTATATCAAACACGGGCTGGTGGTAAGCCGCGTGCTGCCGCGCATGGCCGCCGCCGACCCCGCAAACTGCTCGGCGCAGGCCAAGGCCGCCTGCCGCCTGATGCGCCGGGAGTACCTCGGGCTGTACGAAACCTACAACAGGCCGTGCAACCCCTATTTCCGTGACATGCTTATCAAGAGCTACACTTACAAGGGCCCCGTGCTGGAGTGGTACATGCGCGTCAAGGTGCGGCTGGAGCGGAGCTACGAGCTGTTCGACCGCATCGTGCCGCGCGATGCGGCGGTCGTAGACCTCGGGTGCGGGTACGGCCCCCTGAGCTACATGCTCGCCATGCTCTGCGAGCGGCGGCGGGTCATCGGCATGGACTACGATGCGGAAAAGGTCGAGACGGCCGAACAGAGCTTCCTGCGGCGGCCGGGCATCGAGTTCATCCACGCCGACCTGCGCACGGCGGAGCTGCCCGGGGCAGACGCCTTCCTGCTGGTCGACGTGCTGCACTACATGCGCCCCGAAGAACAACGGGCGCTCATCGGGCGCTGCGCGGCACGGCTCAACGCAGGCGGACGGATCATCATCCGCGACGGCGACAGCGGCAAGGCCGAGCGGCACAAGGCCACGGCGATGACCGAGGTGTGGTCGACGAAGATCGTGGGGTTCAACAAGACCGACGGCGGGCTGCATTTCACCTCGACACCCGAGCTGGCCCGGATCGCCCGCGAACTGGGCATGGAGATACACGCCGCGCACAAGGACACGCGCACGTCGAATACGGTATACATACTGAGCCGGCGGGAAACGGACAGCGGAAAGGAGGAGTGACATGCAGGGGCAGTTCGACATAATCGTCATCGGCAGCGGCCTCGGAGGCCTGGAGTGCGGCGCCATGCTCGCCCGCGAAGGGATGGGAGTCTGCGTCGCGGAACAGGCGGCCCTGCCCGGAGGCTGCCTGCAATCGTTCTCCCGGCGGGGACATGCGATCGACACGGGCATGCACTACATCGGCAGCATGCAGGCCGGCGGCATCATGCGCCGTTACTTCGAATATTTCGGCATCCTCGGCTCGCTGCGCCTGCGGCCGCTCGACGAGGCATTCGACGTCGTATCGCTGCCCGGAGCGGGCGACTACGCCTACATGCACGGTTACGAAGCCTTCGAAAAGCACCTCGGGGAATTGTTCCCGCACGAAAAGGCGGGGCTCAGCCGCTACTGCGCGAAGCTGCGCGAAATCGGCGGCAGCATCGGTATCGGGGTGCACCGCACGGGGCGGTTGTCGGACGGGGGAACGAAATACCTCGGGGCACCGGCGGCCGGATTCATCGGCGAATGCGTCGCAGACCCGCTGCTGCGCAATATCCTCGCGGGGACGAACCCCCTCTACGGAGGCGTGCGCGAAAGCTCGACGCTCTACCACCACGCGATGGTAAATCACTCGAACATCGAGGGCGCCTGCCGCTTTACGGGCGGGACGCAGCAGATCGCCGACGCACTGGCGGCGAAGATCCGCGAGCACGGAGGGACGATGCTGGTGCGGAGCCGCGTCGTAGCCCTGCACACCGAAGGGCGGCGCGTCACGGGCGTGGAGCTGGCCGACGGGCGGATGCTGCGGGCAAAAACCGTCATCTCGGCCATCCATCCCGCGGAGACATTCCGCCTGATAGGCCCGACGCCCGTCATCCGCAAGGCATTCCGGGAACGGATAGGCAGCCTGCCCGACTCGTACGGGCTCTTCTCGGCATACCTGCTGCTGAAGCCGGGGCGGATCCCGTACCTCAACCGGAACCTCTATTACTTCGCCGGGAAAGATGTCTGGAAGACGCTTTTCGACCTGGAAGCCATGCGGCCGGGGATGGTGCTGCTCAGTGCACAGGCTCCGGACGGCAACCCGGCATGGTGCGACGTCGTAACGCTGATGACGCCCGTCGCCACCCGCCCCTGGGAGGCGTGGGAAGGCTCCGTCCCGGGACGCCGCCCCGAAGCCTACACGGCGCTGAAGGCCGCCATGACGCAGGCGACGGTCGATTTCGCCTGCGCCCGCCTTCCGGAACTGAGGGATGCCATCGCCCATACGTATGCCGCCACGCCGCTCACCTACCGCCACTACACCGGCGCACCGCACGGCGCGGCATACGGGCTGCTGAAAGACTGGCGCAGCATCATGGCGTCGCACATCCCGGCCCGCACCAAATTCGAAAACCTGCTGCTCACGGGGCAGAACCTCACGGTACACGGCGCCATCGGCGTCACGCTGTCGGCTGCGGCGACCTGCTCGGAAATAGTGGGCACGGAATACCTCGCAAAAAAGATCGCCAACGCATGAAACGCCTCCTCAAATACACACTCGCCGCACTGGCGGCGATCCTCGTCCTGCCAACGGCATTCCTCTGCGGCCTTTACCTGACGGCAGACATGGAGCAGCCCGCGGTGACAATCGACACCGCAGCCTACCGCGTCACAGACCACGGCGGCTACACCGTATGCCACGGCAGTTTCCTGCGCCGCAACCCCCACGGACTCTGGGAGCTCTACACCGCCGGGTCGCCCGAAGAGTCGGGGGCGGCGGCAGGCGCCCTCACTGCAGGGCTGATGCACTACCAGGAACAGGTTTTCGTAGACCGAATCCGCGAATTCATCCCCTCGGAGGGCTACCTGAAATTCCTGGGCGGCATGATCCGGATATTCAACCGCAACCTGGGACGGCACGTCCCCGAGGAGTACCGGCGCGAGATATACGCCCGGTCGCTTTACTGCTCGCACGACTTCGACGCCATCGGCACCCCCTACGAACGCCAGCTCAACTACCACGCGGCGCACGACATCGGGCACGCCATGAGCCAGTACATGCTCGTGGGATGCAGTTCGTTCGCGGCATGGGGCGGTGCGAGCGACGACGGGAAGCCGGTCGTCGGGCGCAACTTCGATTTCTATATGGGCGACGACTTCGCCCGCAACAAGATCGTGACCTTCTGCCGGCCGCAGGCGGGCCATCCCTTCGCCAGCATCGGCTGGGCGGGGATGATCGGCGTGCTGTCGGGCATGAATTCCGAAGGGCTGACCGTGACGATCAATGCCGCGAAAGGGCCCGTGCCGCTGGCATCGGCGACACCCATCTCGATCCTCGCACGCGAGATCCTGCAACATGCGGCGACCATCGCAGAGGCGCTGGAGATCGCCCGCCGCCGCGACACCTTCGTCAGCGAATCGCTGCTCGTGGCCTCGGCACGCGACGGGAGGGCGGCGATCATCGAGAAAACGCCCCGCCGAACCGTGCTCTACGAGGGCGACGGGGAGTACCTCATATGCACGAACCACTACCAGTCGGAGGCGTTCGCCGACGACGGGGACAACCGCGAGAATATCGCCATGACCGACAGCCCCCATCGCTTCGCCCGGCTCGAAGAGCTCATGACGGCGAATACGCCCCTCGACGTCCCGGCAGCGGCCGCCATGCTGCGCGACCAGCGCGGCACGGGCGGCAAGGATATCGGCGTGGGGAACGACTGTTCGGTGAACCAGTCGATCGCCCACCACTCGGTCATATTCAAACCGGCAACCCTGCAAATGTGGGTCTCGACCTCGCCGTGGCAGGGCGGCGCCTTTGTCTGCTACGACCTCGGGGCGATCCTGCGCAACCCCGACCCCGCCGCAGAGCTGTACAACGCGACGCTGGAGATACCCTCCGACACGGCCTACCTGGCCCGCGACTACCCGCGCGTGGTCGCATACCGCCAACTCGGCGCCCGCATCCGCCGGGCGATGAAAGCAGGGAGGAAGGCCGACGGGGAATTGACAGAAACCTTCGCCCGAACCAACCCGCAGAATTTCCACACCTGGAAACTGCTGGGGGAATACTACCTCTCGCAGGGCGACGACGGGCGCGCGGCGCAGAGCTTCGGCAGGGCGCTGGAGGCCGGGGTTCCCCGCAGGGACGAACTCCTGGCAATAGAAAGACTCAAATCGGAATGCAAGCCATGATACGAAACCCGCAGATACAATTCGCATCGGCCGATGCGATCGCGGCGTTCCAAGAGGAGCGCCTGCGCGAAGAGGTCGTCTACCTCTATGAAAATTCACCTTACTACCGGCGCATGTTCGACGGCTGCGGCATGCAGCCCGGCGACATCCGCACAACGGACGACCTGCGGCGCCTGCCCGTAACCACCAAAACGGATCTGCAACTGCACCCCGGGGAGTTCGTCTGCGTACCCCGCAACCGCATCATCGACTACGTGACCACGTCGGGAACCCTCGGCGACCCGGTGACGTTCGCCCTCACGGAAGAAGACCTGGCCCGGCTGGCCTACAACGAGGCCGTGTCGTTCACCACGGCGGGATGCACCGGGGAGGACATCCTGCAGCTGATGACGACCATCGACCGCCGCTTCATGGCCGGGCTGGCTTACTTCATGGGAGCCCGGGAGCTGGGATGCGGCGTGATCCGCGTGGGAAACGGCATCCCCGAACTGCAATGGGACACCATCCGGCGCATCGGCCCCACGGGCTGCATCGTCGTGCCGTCGTTCCTGATAAAACTCGTCGGCTATGCGCAGGAGCACGGGATCGACTACCGCCGCTCGTCGCTGCGCCGTGCGATCTGCATCGGCGAGGCGCTGCGCGACACCGACTTCAGCAACAACACGCTGGGAGCGAAAATCACCGAACTGTGGCCCGAACTGGAGCTCTTCTCGACATACGCCTCGACCGAGATGCAGACCTCGATCACCGAATGCGGGCACCACTGCGGCGGGCATGTTCCGGCCGACATGCTTCTGGTGGAGCTGCTCGACGAGCAGAACAACCCCGTGCCCGAGGGACAGGAGGGCGAGGTGGTCATTACGACGCTCGGCGTGCGGGGCATGCCGCTGCTGCGCTTCAAGACGGGCGACATCTGCATCGCCCGCACGGGACGCTGCGCCTGCGGCCGCACGACGATGCGCCTCTCGTCGGTGATCGGACGCCGGGGGCAGATGATCAAATTCAAGGGCACGACGCTCTACCCGCCCGCGCTGTACGACGTGCTGGAGAACATCCCCGGCGTGAACAACTACATCATCGAGGTATTCACCGGAAGCCTCGGCACCGACCAGATCGTGCTGCGAATCGGCAGCACGCGCCGCGACGAGGCGTTCGAGAAAGAAATCAAGGACACGTTCCGCTCGAAAGTGCGCGTAGCACCCGAGGTGGTCTTCGAACCGGTGGAGTACATTGCGAAAAAACAGATGCCCCAAATGAGCCGGAAACAAATAAAATTCGTAGATTTACGCGAACAAACCAAATAAAACCCAACCATGAAAAAATTACTGAGCATAGCCCTGTGCCTGATCGCCGTCGGCGGTTTCGCACAGAAGGGAAAGACGAAGATGGCTGCCGACTTCTACGGCGTGGATTACAGCTGCGTGAGCGTCATCGGGGCCAACGAGCAGCCGGCCGAGTTCATCAAGGCGTTCGAGGCCATCAACCGGCTCTTCCTCAGCGAACCCAAGAAATACGACGTGGCCGGATTCACCGGCATCGACATCCTTTCGACCAATGTCGAACAGGCCAACGAGGCGTTGGGCGGTCTGGCTGCGGAGCAGTTCACGCCCCGCAGCACGAAGGCCGACATCGCGGCGCAGCTCCCCGGAATCCTCGCCCGCTACGACAACGGCTCGGGGAACAAGGGGCTGGTGTTGATAGCCACGACGCTCGACAAGGGCAACGGCATCGGATACTACACGGCCGTGTTGTTCGATCCCGCCACGCAGGAGGTCATCCTCCAGATGGACATGGCCGGTAAGCCCGGCGGGTTCGGCCTGCGCAACTATTGGGCCGGCTCGGTATACAACGCCCTCAAGAAGCAGGGTAAATACCTGACCAGGTAGGGGGGGGGTACCCCGCACCGACACACCCCGCACGGCTTCGTGCGGTGTGTGTCGTCATAATAGGCAAAGAGCGCCCGGAGCGGAGACACGATCCGCACCGGCAGGAAACCCTGTACGCCGCCGGATAAAAACGCCCGGGAGGCGGACTTACCCGGCAGCCCCGGAGCGGGCTTCCGGGCATCTCCCGGGCGGCGGATATTTCATGCGCGCATCGTCGAGCACCAGTACCCAATCGTTCCCCTTGCCGCAGGTCGGGGGCGTGAAGGTCATCGTCGCACCGGCATCCCGGCGGCGGAATTCCCCGATCCGCAGCGGGCGCCCGCTGCGGACATCGTACCACCAGGCCACGATCCGCTTCCCGGAAACCCGTTCCAGGTCGACGGCAAACGGCCGTCCGCTCTCGGAATAGACCATGGCATAGGTGCCGAGGCTGTCGCGGGTAGCCGTACAACGCCCGTGCCCCCGGCCGGCATCCCCGGCGATAACGCCCTGGTCGGGAATACGGCGGAAAAACGGACGGCTCTCGATAAGTTCCCGCCCATAGCACACCTGGTAAGCCCCGGGCAGCGAGAGAGATTCCCGCCAGCTCCGCACGGGCCCCGTGACAGGCGCATACCGGCCGGGTTCCCACATCTGCCATACGGCATGGCAGCCGTAGGTATGTCCGCAGGCCCCGGAAAAGACCTCGTGGTAGAACGCCCGCCGCACATGCAGGGCTTCGGAAGTGCCGTATTTTTCCCGGTCGAAGTCGATCGGATGTTCCTCGTAGATCGGCTCCCCGTCCAGCACGGGTTTGACGGGCCGCCGGGCATAATCACGGGCGATGCGCTCCCAAAGGTCGAAATCGTAGGCATGGCCGTTCTGCTGCATGTTGAACGCGAGCCACGGCTCGTCGTGCAGCCAGTCGCCCGAAGAGGATTTCCCCCACGGATGGTAGGTAATCAGGCAGGCCGAATAATCCTCGCGGCCGGCGACACCGCAGGCAATGCCGCGGGCGAAGGCCCGCAGTATGGGTTCACGCCCTTCGGGAGGACGGTCGCCGCCCAGTATCCAGATGATATTCCGCCGGGTGCGGTAACGCTCACCCAGATAGCGCCCGAAAGCCTCGGCACGCCCCTCCGTCGTGAAGATCTCGGGCCCGGGGCCCCATTTGAGGCAGAACTTGTCGCCCCATGCGGGCAGCAGGCCGATGACCAGCCCCAGCGAGTCGGCCATGGCGACCACTTCGTCCACATACGCGAAATAACGCTCGTTGGGCCGGGTGAACCCCGCATCGGCAAACGGCAGGTCGCCGTAGGCATTGGGGACACGCAGCCCGTCACGTTCCGCGAGGCAGACGGCCTGTATGACCGTGAACCCTTTCCGGGCGCGGTCTTCGAGATAGAGGCGCGCCTCTTCGCGCGTGGTACGGTGGAACAACTCCCACGCCGTGTCTCCCAGATAGAAGAACGGCCTGCCGTCGGCATATTGCAGGTAACGCCCGCCGGGATGCACGACGATGCGCCCGCGGGAGAAAGGCCGGGCGCCAAGGGGCGCAGGCGCAAGAAAGAGCGCAAAAAACAGGAACGCAAATAATTTCCTCATAAAAAACGATTTCAGGCGACAGCCGGGAACAAAACGGCAGTCGGGGCCGCCGGAGGCGACCCCGTGCCAGTGTGGCGGCAAGGCCGGGTTACAGCCCCTCCTTCGAGAGCAGCTCCGACGTGTCGATACGCACCTGCGTCGTTGTGAGCTTGTCGTTGAGCGCATAACGCGTCGGGTCGGATATGGTGACCGGCAGGGAAAAATCCTTGTCGGCATTCGCCTTCAGATAGGCGATGTCGACCGTGAGGAAAAAAGTCGCATCGCGTTTCCCGTCGGGGCAGCTCACCGAGGAAGGCAGCGTGTATGCCCGGCCCGGCAGCATCACAGTCCCGTCCAAGGGAGTGCTGCCCACGGAGACGCTAACCGTATAGGCCTGCAACTCGGCCAGCCCGGCGCGGTAGATGCCCAGGAAAATGTGCACCTTCCCCGCCTGCGCGTCGATTCGGTAATTCTTGTTGGACTGCTGCGCCGTCCCGCCGTTGGGCACGGCATAAGGAGTGTAACCGGCCTGCGGCATATAGATCACCGCACTGCCCCAGGGCCTCTCGCTGTCGGCCTTCTGGCATGAGGCTGCCCCGCATGCGAGGAGCAGCACAGAAAAGAATGTAACGATCGTTCTCATAGTTCGATATTTTTCGGTCTACCAACCCGGATTCTGGTCGAGTACCCCGCCCGATTTTACGATTTCGGCCTGCGGGATCGGATAAAGGTTCATCTTCGGGGCATCGAAGATGCGTTTGGCCACTTCGAACGGCGTGTAGGCAAAGCCGTCGCCGCTGCGGGTCACCTTCACGCCGCGCAGGGGCCGGTTGAGCACCGTCCCGGCATCGTCCCAGCGCCGGAGATCCCAGTAGCGATGGTCTTCGAAGGCCAGCTCGATGCGGCGTTCGTGTTTGATGGCCGTGCGCATGGCGGCCGCATCGCCCGGGGCGACATCGACCGGGGGCATCCCCACCCCGGAACGGGCACGCACGGCATCCACGGCGTCACGCGCACTCATCCCGTAGCCGTGGGCGTCGTCCGGGCCGTAGGCTTCGTTCATCGCCTCGGCAAAATTAAGCAATATTTCGGCATAGCGGAAAACGATCCAGCTGCGAAGCCGTTTGTCGTCGTTGGTGAGGTTCAGGTTCTCGTTCAGGAACTTGCGCAGGTAATACCCCGTGGGCGAAGCGTTCTGCCGGGCGGGGTCGTCGGCGCCGCCCGCATAGATTTCGAGCGTGCGCCCGTTCCACGTATCGCCGTTGCGCAGGACGGTGGCGTAGAAGCGCGGGTCGAGGCCGGCATAGGCATCGCCCGTATCCTCCCCCGTGGATTCATAGGCTTCCACGAGGTTCTGCGAAGGGCAGATACCCGTACCGCCGCCCTGCGTGCCGATGGGGTAATTCTTGCGTTCGAACTCGTTGGTCGCCCCCATACGCACCGCCCAGATGGTCTCGGGGCTGGTCGTAGAGGTTTCGGCGACGAACAGCCCGCCGTAATCGGGATGCAGGGAATAGATGCCCATGTTGATCACTTCGAAGGCCGCAGCGGCAGCGGCAGCCCACTTGGACTTTTCGCCCGAGGGATTGAACTGCGGACTGGCGGCATAGAGCAACACCCTCGACTTGAGGGCCAGCGCCGCGCCGCGGGTGATCCGGCCCGACTTCTCCTCGAGGTTCTCGGCCCGCCAGTCGACGACCAGTTCGTTGCGCACCCCTTCGATCTCGCGCAGGATGAGGCCTACCACCTCGTCGAACGTGCCGCGCGGAAGGTTGGCCTCCTTCTGATCCGCATACACGCGGTCGACGAGGGGCACCCCGCCGTAACGCTTGGCAAGCTCGAAATAATAATAGGCTTTCAGCACATGCGCCTCGGCGCGCAGCCGCTGCACGTCGACGATGTCGCGGCGGTAGCTGTCCAGGCCGTTCGAGGTGAGCGTGTCGCGGTGCATACCGAGGATATACCTGTAATCCACCGACTTATCGAGGTAGTCGTGCGCCGCATAGATGCCGTTGTAATAGCTCGTATAGCAATCGTCGGGGTTGTAATAGGCGCTCCAGCTGCCTTCGTTGAACCGCTGCGTGGAACTGAACGTGGTCACGTATTGCGCCTCGTCGGAAACGGCTGCGAAGAGGTTGCCGTCGATCGCCGTGAACCCGTAGGGGATGTGTTCGTAAACGCGGTAGCCCCAGTCGAACATCTGGTAACGGCGCGTGGCCATCATCTCGTCCGTCAGGTTCAGGTCTTCCTTGGTGTCGAGCGCATCGCACCCCGCCAGGGACAGCGAACAGAGGAGGGCGCCCGCGAAAAGGATTCTCATATTTTTTCGTATCATGGCAGTCGTGTTTAGAAGGTTACGGTCAGTCCGAGGTTGTAGGATTTCAGCGCCGGGTGGCCGGAAAGGATTTCGGGGTCGATGTCGTAGTCGCGCATCAGCCTGCTGACGGTCAGCAGGTTGACACCGCTCAGGTAGATGCGGATCTTCGAGATGCCGGCCTTGCTCAGCGACGGCTGCGCGAAGGTGTATCCCAGTTCCACGTTGCGCAGCTTGAGGAAGTCGCCGCTGCGCTTCCAGAGTGTCGAATTGCGGTAGTTGTTGCTGTTGTCCTGCAACGAAAGGCGCGGATAGGTGGCCGTAGCCCGCGTGTCGATGCCCTGTTCGGGATAGTAGGCCCAGCGGCCTTCGGCAATCCCGTAGACGTTGCCGTTGTCACGGAAGGCAATGTTCTGCAAGGGCGCATCGAGCAGGTTCACGTCACGGCCGGCCGCCCCCTGGAAGAGGGCGAAGAGGTCGAACCCCTTGTAGGACGCCGCCAGCGAGAACGAGTACTGCAACTTGGGCAGGTACGAGTCGCCGATGGCCGTCTGGTCGTTCTCGTCGATGACCGTATCGCCGTTCAAGTTCTTATACTTGATGTCGCCGGGCTGCACGGCACCGAACGTAGGCTTGGGAAGCCCCTCCCTGAGTTCGCCGCCGACGTCGAAATCGTCCCAGTCGTAGAACCCGTCGGCCACATATCCGAACAGGGCGTCGAGCCGCCGTCCCGTGCGTGCCGCGGTCGGCACGGTCACGACCTCGGCCATATAGTCGACCTTGTTGCTGTTATACGAGGCCATGCCCGTGAGCGCGTAATTGAAATCGCCTATGCGGTCGGCCCAGGAAAGCTGGACTTCGAAGCCCTTGTTGGTCATCCTGCCGATGTTGCGGTAAGGCGGATTGTCCACGCCCGAGGCACCGGGGATCATCCAGTCCTGGGTCACGATGCCCGATCTTTTTTCGAGGAACAGGTCGACGTTCAGGGACAACCTGTTCCACAGGCGCAGGTCGATGCCGGCGTCGTACTTCAGGCTCTTTTCGGCAAAAATACCGGGGTTCGGGAGGTAGGACAGCGCCGTTCCCCCGTGCCACGTGTGCTCGGAGTTTCCCGTATTGAGGCCGCCGCGGCCGGTATAGTAGCCCTCCCAGAGGTAACGCATCTCGCCCATCGGATCCCAGCCGTTCTTACCGACCGAAGCCCTGAGCTTGAGCAGATCGACCGTGCGGCTGTCCCGCAGGAAACGCTCGCGGGAGACGATCCAGCCAAGGCCGAGCGAGGGATAGAACCCCCAGCGGTTGCCGGGCCTGTAATTGTCCGAACCGTCGGCGGCGAAGGAGAAGGTCGCCACATAGCGGTCGTCATAGGCATAGTTGACCGCCCCGTTGACGGTCATGTGGCGGTATTCGACCATCTTGCCGGCAGCGCCGTTCTGCGAAAAGTCGGTCTTGTAGATATTATAGAGTATCCCGGCCGAGGCGGAGACCACATGCCGCCCGAACGTGCCGTCGTAGCCGACCGCGGCATTGTAGTGCTGCCACGTCCACTGGTTCTGGCCGCTGTCCTCGCCACGGGTATAGGGGGTGTCGTTATCGGTGGTCTGCTGCACCCCGTCGAGCCAGCGCGAATAGTTGCGCGTGTTGCTCGCACCGTCGCGCGTCCAGCTGCTCAGCGACATCGCCTCCGAAAGGTAGAGCCCCTCCACGAGGAAGTCGAGCCGCTCCTTGAGCTGGAAATTGGCCTGCAGGGTACGGTCGTGCGTGGAGTTACGCCCCAGTGCCTTGATCGAGGCCAGGGGGTTGAAATTGTAGATCGGGGTACCCGTCCACGTCCCGTCGGGGTTGCGCACGGGATAAACCGAGCTGGGGTATTTGGCAAGGTCGTTCCACAGGTCGCCCGCGGCGCGGTTGGGGTAACGGCGGTCTTCGATCCGGCCCCCGACATCGACCTTGGCCTCCAGGAAACCGAAGAGGTTCATATCGAGGTTCGTGCGGATATTGTAGCGGTCGATGCCTGCGTTGGCCAGCGTGTCGTTGGTAGGCGTGTCGTAGATTCCCCGCTGCCCCATGTAGCCGAACAGCACGAAATAGCGGACGGTCTTGTCGCCGCCCGAGACCGACACGTCGGCATCGGTATAGGGCGTGGCCTTCTTGGTGACCTCGCGGTACCAGTCCACGTCGGGCAGTCGGGCGACCTGGTCGGCCGTGTAATAGGGTGTCCAGACGTTGCCGTTGTCGTTGCTCAGCGCCTCGTTGTAAAGCCGGGTATAGTCGCCCGTACGCAACGGTTTCTGGAGGTTCATGGGCTGCTGCACGCCGCCCCGGACATTGACCGTGACGCGCGGGCGGCCGATACGGCCGCGTTTGGTCGTGACCCAAATCACGCCGTTGGCGCCCCTCATGCCGAAGGGAGCCAGCGCCGCGGCGTCCTTCAGCACCTCGATCCGGTCGATCTCGGCAGGCGAGAGGAACTGGAAATAGGCCATATTGGTCTGGAAGCCGTCGACATAGACCGGCAGCGACGAGTTGTTGTAGGTCGCCACGCCGCGGATACCGAGCGCAGCCGCATCGTAGCCGGGTTCCCCGTTGGTCTGCGACACGACCAGCCCCGGGATACGTCCGTAAAGCATGTTGTTGATATTGGCCGAGGGGATGGACACCTCGTCACCCGTCACGGAAGAGACGGACGAAGTGACCAGCACCGCCTTCGTGCGGGTCGATGTCCCGGGGATCACATATTCCAGGGCCGTACTGTCGGGCTGTTCCGCAGCCGCGGTATCCCGGGCGGAAACCGGGCCGGCACCACCGACGGCCAGAACCGCGAGTGCCGCGCCTGAGAGGAACACACTTTTCATATGGTTGGGATTCATGTAATTCTGATTTTTTCGGTAAACGATTGTGTATGGGCGGATCAATATCCGGGGTTCTGCACCAGATAGCCCTTATTCACCTCGCTGAGCGTAAAGGGCGAAAGGGACATGCGCTCGTGCCACGTGTATTCGGGGACATAGGAGGGCTTGCGCGTGTAATTGGCGAACTCCTCGGGTTTGCGGGGGTTCCACGACACGCCGGCGGCCTGCGAGAACTCGAACTTGTACTTGGCCCCGCCGACCATCGACGCCCCCTGCTTCCAGTGGCGGGCGTGGGGATACCACTGGTTCTCCTCGTAGAATTCCACGGCCCATTCGCGGTGGATGCTCCGCCGCAGCCCCACCCGGTCGGTCTGCGTTTCGTCGGGGATGCCCCCGCGCCTGCGGATGTCGTTCAGGTAGCGCAGCGCCATGGTCGGGTTGCCTTCCTCGTTGTAGGCCTCGGCGATATTGAGGTAAAACTCCGCCATGCGGTAGATCGGGAATTCGAACCATTCGCGCGAACCGGCTTCGTACCAGAACTTGATGTTCTTGGCACAGCCGTCCTGCCACTTGTATTCGAGCTGCCAGTTCTGGTACAGATCCCAACGGCTGTTGCCGGTATTGTTCTTGGGGTTGACGCCGTAGAAATAGAGCGACGCCTGCGCACGGGGTTCCAACTCTTCGGCCTTGTCGCGGTATTCGCCGGCCGGGCGCCAGTCGTCCACGCCCGCCCACGTCTGATCCGTACCATCGGCCTTGCGGTACTGGCAGAGCTGACCGTAGCCGGTGCCGCGGTACTGCCCCAGGTCGTGGCCGGTGTGGGTCGGCATGAAGGTGTAGTTCTTGTAGATACCGTTGTCGTCGGCCTCGCGCTGCTGCTTGTAGGCCAGCAGCACCTCGCGGTTCGACGGCGTACCAACGGCCGTGCCGTAATCCTTGATGGGGTCGCCCGTGTCGATCAACTCGAAGCCGTTGGCCTTGCCCCAGTCGATCACCTCCTGATTGGCCAGGCGCGCCGTTTCCCAGCGCTTGGCATCGTAGCCCCCGAGCCAGATCATCTCATTGTTCGCGGGGTCGGCCATCTGCATGTAGGGAGCGTCGGCATTGAAGAGGGGACGGGCGGCGTACATCAGCGCTTCGGCCTTGACGGCCAGCGCCACGCCCTTGTTCACGCGCCCCAGCCAGTCGGCCGGCCAGCGCACGCCTTCGAGTGTCGCGGCGGCCGCGTCGCACAGCCCGACGATGAAGTCGAGGGTTTGCTGCACGGTAGAGCGGGGGCGCACGTCGACCGTGGTGAGCGTCGATTCGACCAGCGGCACGCCGCCGTAGCGCTTGAGCATCTCCACGTAGCGGAAAGCCACCAGCACCTGCATTTCGGCCTTGACGATGGCTTTGTCGCGGTCGGACATGTCGGCGACCTTGTCGATGTTCTCGTACACGAGCCACGCCTTGCGGATGTAGGCGTAGTTGTTGGGGAAATAGTCGTCGGTATAACCGGCGCCGTTATTCTCGTTGTTGGCCAGCATACCCGCCACGACCTGCTTGTCCATGTATCCCCATGTCAGGCGGCAAAGGTCTTCGCCGCCCATGATGGCTTCGGTCGTCTCGTAGGGCATGATCGGGGAGTTGTTCCACACCAGTACGGGCAATCCCGAGGAGAGGATCGTGGCGTAGGCCTCGGCGATCGCCCCTTCGGCGTTCTTGGCCGTGCTGAAGACCTCGTCCTGATCCATGCCCGTCACTTCGGGCTTCTCGATGAACCAGTCCTGGCAGGACGTAAGGCCGGCCGCCAGCAACAGGCCGAGAAGCATATAAATGGTCTTTTTCATAAGGCTGCGACTTAAAATTGGATGTTGAAACCGAAGTTATACACGCGCGTGAGCGGATAGATGATGCCTTCGGACGTACTGCCGTCCTGCACCAGCTCGGGGTCGATGCCGTCGACCAGGTCTTTGCCGCCCCAGGTACAGAGGTTGTTGGCATTGACGAATACGCGGATCGAGCCGATATGCGCCTTGCGCATCCAGCGGGCGTTCCGGAACGTATAGGCCACCTCGACGTTCTTGAGCTTGATATGGTCGGTCGAACGGAACCAGAAGGCATTGTTCTGGTTGTTCTGGCTGTTGGCCATGTTCACGGACATGCGCGGGAAGGTGATCTGCTTGCCGGCGGCATGGCGTTCGGGCGTCCAGCGGCCGTTCATATAGCTCAGCGGCGTGCCGTTGCCCTGCGCGAAGGGCGTGATGAGGTAGCCGTTCATGTTGAACGTCCCCTGCGCCGAACCGGTAAGGAGCGCGGATATTTCGAACCCCTTGTAGCCGAAGCTCAGGTTGCTGCTGAACGCGAAGCGCGGGACGTTCGAGAAGCCCGTCGGGGTGATGTCCTTGTCGTCGATGATGCCGTCGCCGTTGACGTCGACGATACGCAGGTCGCCGCCCTGGACACGGTTGCCGTCGATGGCATTGTAGGGATGGTTGGCGACCTGCTCGGGCGTATTGTAAAAGCCTTCGTTGTAATAGGCCTTGTACTGTCCGTAGGCGAAGCCCGTTTCGTTCATCCAGGCGTACATGTAGGAGGGTTCGGCCTTGTAGTCGATCTTGTTGACGGCATAGGAGACCTGTCCGCCCACTTCATACCAGAAATCCGTGCCGACGTTGTCGCGCCACGAGACCTGTATCTCGTAACCCCGGTTGCTCATGCGCCCCACATTCACGGGCGGCAGGGCGTCGCCGCTCAGGCCGATGATGCCCGGCGTGACCCCCAGCTTGGTGAGGATGTTGTTGCGCTTCTCCTCGAACAGGTCGACCGTGACGGAGAGCCGGTCGCGGAACATGCGCACCTCGGCGGCGATGTTGTACGACTCCTTCTTCTCCCACGTGACGTCGGGGTTGCCTGTCGACTGTTCGTATTTGCCGGGGAAGGCCGGGTTATTGACCGAACCGTTCGACGAGCCGAAGAAATACCCGTCGAGCGGGGTGCCGTTCCAGGGGCCGTAGCTGTGGCTGCCCCAGGTGCCGGGCAGGAAAAGGAAGCGGTCGCCGCCGATCTCGCTGTTGCCGGTCTGCCCGTACGAGGCGCGGAACTTGAGCCACGTGAGGATGTCGTTCTTCGGGAAGTAGGGTTCGTTCGACACGACCCAGCCTACCGAAACGGCCGGGAAAAACCCGAACCGCTTGCCGGGCGCGAAGTTCTCGGAACCGTTGTAACCCATGTTGAATTCGGCCAGGTAACGCTGGTCGTAACCGTAGGTGACACGCCCCACCACACCGTAATAGCCGCGGGGGACGTTATATTTCAGCCCGGGCGAGGTGTAGCGTTCGCCGGTGACGAGCGCCATGGCCGTGACGGCGTGCTTGCCGAAATCGCGGCTGAAGTCGATGCCGGCCTCGACATAGACCTTGCGGTTTTTGCCCCAGCCGGTCTCCTCGTAGGATTTGGCATTGTGTTCGCCGCCGTAATAGAGCAGCTCGGCCGGATCGGCGGGGTTGCGCGTGATCGAATAGACGGGCAGGTTGGGGGTGACGCGCAGCGTCTTGGTAAAATAATGGTCATACGACAACGCCCCGCGTACGGAAAGCCCTTCGACGAGGTAATCCATCCGGTGGCGGATGCGGATCGAGGTATTCAGGCTGCTCTGGTTGATGCGCGCCTGTGCCTTTTCGAGCATGTAGGCGATCGGGGATTTACCCCATGCGCCCTTGTTGCTGTCCATGATCGTACCGCCGGCATAATCGGTGATGATGCGGCCGTCGGAGACGCCCGGCGCCGAGAAGGGCGGGGCTTCGTAGATGTTGAGCATCAGGTCGCGGTAACGGCCCCACATGTCCACGCTGCTGTTGCGGTCGGTGATGATCTTCGTCTCGCGCACCTGCCCCGAGAGCGAAACATTGATCTCGGTGAGCGGGATGATGTTGAAATCGAAGTTGGTGCGGAAATTATATTTGTGGCTGCCCGAGTTGGAGGCCGCATCGCTGAACCCGAAGTCGTTGGTAAGGCTCTTCTGGTTGGAATACCCCACCGAGGTGAAGAAGGCCACCTTTTCGGTACCGCCGGAGATATTGACGCTGTACTGCTGCTGGGGCGACACCCCGGCGTCGAAAATCCGCTTCATGTAGTCCGTACTGCCGTAGTAGATGGCGGGGCTGTCGAGCAGCGCCTGTTTCTGTTCGGGCGAAAGGTGTCCCATCGCCTCGACCTCGGAGGGCGTATAGTCGCGGTTATGCCGGAATTTCCACAGTTCGTCCTGCGAAAAGACCTTGATGTCGTCGGGCTTGCCGTCGTTGGCGAACGCCTCGTTGCGCAGCACGGCATAGTCGTAGGAATTGACCAGGCTGGGCAGGGTCGTCGGGGAGGTGAAGCCGACATTGGCCGTGAACGAGATTTTCAGGCTGCCTTCGCGGCCGCGCTTGGTCGTCACGATGATGACGCCGTTGGCACCGCGTACGCCGTACACGGCTGTCGCCGAAGCGTCCTTGAGCACGTTGACGTTCTCCACATCGTTCGGGTCGAGCATGTTGAAGGCCGTCATGTCGCGCACGATGCCGTCGATGACGATCAGCGGATTCTGGTCGCCGGCATACGTCCCCACGCCGCGCACGCGGATCGTGGACTCCTCGAAGCCGGCCTCGCCGGTCTTCTGGACGGCGGCCATACCGGCGATACGCCCTACAAGGGCATTGGAAATATTGGTCACGGGAGAGCGCATCAGCTCCTTGCCCGACAGCTGCCCGATGGCGCCGGTGACGGTTTCCTTCTTCTGGGTGCCGAAGCCGACCACCACCACATCGTCGATGCTCTGAACATTCTCCGCGAGCACGATGCGGATATCGGTCTGGGTTCCTACGGGCACCTCCCGGGTGGTATAGCCGATAAATGAAACTGTCAACGTCGCATCCTTGGCTGCCATGACCGTGAAACGCCCGTCGAGGTCGGTCACGGAGCCAGTCTGGGTTCCCCTGACGACCACCCCGGCCCCGACGATCGGCATGCCCTGCTGGTCGACGACCGTCCCGGAGACCCTGGCAGGGGAGACGTCCTGCGCACCGGCGCCGAAAGCGACCGGCAGGACGAGCAGCAGAGCCAGCCCGATCTTCGCGAATCTGCGCAGGAGCCCCGGCACATTCAAATAATGGTTCATTTTCATAGGTATTTAGGTTGTAGTTGGTTGATTGTGTCCCGCGGGGAGAATCACCGCCGCGGAACAGGCCCGCACTGAGGTTCACCGAGAGGGCCGGATCACAAAATCGAAAAGGTCGGAGCGTCTTTTTCTTTCATAGGCTGATAGGTTTGGTTATGCTTCAGGATTTTCGTTACAACAAATTTAGGAAGACGGAACAGGGATATAAAGAACGGATTTATCATTTATTTGTCCGTTTTCATCATCCGCCCTCCTGCGCTTCAATATTCGATCCGGACGACCACCGAGCGCGTGAAGTCCGGAAGCGATACGTCGGCACGGCGGGACGCGCGCACCCACTCGTCCCGCCAGGGGTCGTAGATCCGCACTTTCTTCACCCTGCGCCCGCCGAGCAGCAGTGTGAAGTCGACCTGCAGGCCGGACAGCCGCTGCGCCGGAATGCGTTCGGAGAGCTCGTGCCGCCACGTGCTCACCGTATCGCGGCACCAGGCAAGCAGCGTGTGTTCGCCCCGCAGCACATAGACCCGCAGCCCCGCCGTATCGCGGCGCACGGGTTCGAACCCTTCGCGGAGGGGATCGACACCTTCGACGGCACGCGCGAAGCGCCCCATCTGGAACCAGGTATGCTGCTTGTCGATATGGTGATCCCAATGCCAGAGGTGCCCCGGCCCGGCGGCCCCGCTGAAAAAGGGGGCGAAGAGCACGTCGTGGAGCACGGAACCCATCGTATCTACCTTATATATAGGATGGGGGCCGGTATGCACGGGTTTCACGGCGCCCGACTCGGCCAGCAGCATCGGTTTGCGGAGGCCGTATCCGCGCAGCACGGCGATGGCATCGGAGGCCATGCTGTCGACCGGGGCGCCGCACACGGCCAGTTCGGCACCCTCGTCGATATAGCGGTGCACCTGCGCCACCTCGTTCGAAGGCAGGCGGTTGATGAATTCATAAATCGGGAAGCTCGACTCCCGGTCGAGCGAGCCGAGGCTCTGCATCACCAGGTTTTTCGGGAAAATCTCCTTTACACGCGACAGCATACGGACATTCCATGCGCGCAGGTGCTCCTCGGGCGTCTCCACGGCGTTCATTTCGTTCCACAGCTCCCAGCCGAAAACGGCGGGATGGTCGCCGTAACGCTCGCGGAAGATGCGCACGCGGCGCAGGAACTCCTCTTCCCCCCGCGGCGAGGTGATATAATCGTCGGCATCGGCAAACGGGCCGCCGTTGGAAGTATGGTACGAGGCTTTGGTGTCCCACTTGTTCACGCCCGGTCGGATATGGCGGAAACTCTCGATACAGAATTTGATCTTGATGCCGTACCGGTCGGCGAGCTCCAGCAGGCGGTCGATACGCACGAGCTTGGCGCTGTCCACCTCGCCGTAGCGGGTTTCGATCTCGAAGAGGCCCGTGTTGAGCCACACGCGGCCGAAATTGGCGCCGTGGCGGTGCATCTCCCTGAGGTAATGTTCCATGTCGGCAACCGACCCCATCGCGGCGATGTTGCATCCCACGGGGATATACGGCTGCCCGTCCGAAAGGCAGAAATAACGCGGATCCCGGGCGCTTACCTGGACGAAAGAGCGCCTGAAGGAGCGCCCGGGGCGCTTGGCCCACGCCTCCGCTACCGACACGAAGGCAAGGAGGCAGGTCAAAAGGATGAGTCGTTTCATAGGTCGTAGTCTTAGGTTTGAGCGACAGGATAAAAGTAGGGAATTCCCCGCGCACGGAATGTAACCGGTTCAGCAGATGCTAACACATTTTCGTCGGGACAGCGCAGGAGGGGCGAAAGGCCGGTTTTCTGTTAATTTTTGATAAATCCGTGCAAATCCGGCGGGTGGAGTATTCCTATATTTGTTCCATCGAAAACTCTACCTTATCCGAACTATGAAACGACTTACGGCAATCTTCCTGTGCACGCTTGCATACGGCGCCGCAACAGCCGCCGACGGATGGGACGCCGACCAGCACGTCAACGCCCTGCGCCGACTGCCCGCCCGGGCCACCTCCTACTCCTACAAAACCCCGCAGGACGCGCTGGCGGGAGACCGCGCCCGATCACGGATGATGCCGCTCGACGGCATCTGGAAATTCCGTTTTGCGGAAGACGCCGCCCAAAGCCCCGAAGGATTCCGTCGGCCGGATGCCGACCTGGGGCAGTGGGACGAAATAGAGGTTCCTTCATGCTGGGAAATGCAGGGCTACGGGTATCCGATATACACCAATATCCCCTATCCGTTCGAGTTCAGGCCGCCGTCGATCACACGCGACAACCCGACGGGATGCTACGTTCGAAAGTTCACCGTACCCCGAAGCTGGGAAGGCGACCGGGTAGTACTGCACTTCGGGGGTGTATACTCGGGTTATTACGTCTGGGTCAACGGCACCCTGGCAGGATATGCCGAGGACAGCTGCCTGCCCTCGGAATTCGACGTCACCGGCCTGCTGCGACCGGGCGAGAACACGCTCGCCGTGAAGGTTTTCAAATGGACGGACGGCAGTTACCTCGAAGATGCCGACCACTGGCGCATGGCGGGCATACACCGCGAAGTATATCTTGCCGCAAAACCCGACGTGGCCATCGGCGACTTCGGGGTGCGGACGCTGCTCGACGGCGACATGCGCGACGCGCTGTTGCAGATACGCCCCACGATCGACCTGCGCGAGGGCACCCCGGCGGCAGGATGGCATCTGCGGGCGCAACTCTATGCCCCCGACGGGACGCCCGAAGGCCGTGAAATGGGACTACCGGTCGAAGAAATCCTGTCGGAGGCTTACCCGCAACGCGACAACGTCTACTTCGCACTGATGGAGCAGCGCATCGCGGCACCCGAAAAATGGAGCGCCGAGAACCCTGCGCTCTACACCCTCGTGCTGACCCTGCGCAACGATGACGGGCAGGTCGCCGAATCGCGCAGCTGCAAGGTCGGGTTCCGCGACGTCCGGCTCCGCGGACGCGAGATGCTGGTCAACGGCGTCCCCGTGAAACTCTACGGCGTAAACCGCCACGACCACGACCAATATACGGGAAAGACCGTCACGCGCGAAGGGATGGAACAGGACGTAAGGCTGATTAAACTGCTGAATTTCAACTCCGTGCGTACGTCCCACTACCCCAACGACCCCTATTTCTACGAGCTGTGCGACCGCTACGGCCTTTACGTCATCGACGAAGCCAACATCGAGAGCCACGGTTCGGGCGGGAAGCTCTCGAACGACCCGGAGTGGGCCGTTCCGTTCCTGGAGCGTGTAAGCCGGATGGTCGTCCGCGACCGCAACCACCCCTCCATCGTCATGTGGTCGCTGGGCAACGAATCGGGATGCGGCCCGGCGCACGCGGCGGCAGCCGGCTGGGCCAAGGATTACGACCCCACGCGCCTGATCCACTACGAAGGGGCGCAGGGACAACCTGCGAGCCCGCTTTACGTACCCCTCAGGCGCACTTCGGCGGCCGTATTCACCAGTGCCGCCCCCGCAGACGGGAAGCCGGGCACCCCGCAACAGCCGCAGGACGGCGGCAATCCGACCGACCCCGCCTACGTGGATATCGTGAGCCGCATGTATCCCACGGTCGGGGAGCTGGAGCGCATGGCCCTCAACCCGCGGATCGACCGCCCCGTGCTGATGTGCGAATACGCTCACTCGATGGGAAATTCGACCGGCGGGCTGAACGACTACTGGACGGTCATCCGCAGCCATGAGGGACTGCTGGGCGGCCATATCTGGGACTGGGCAGAGCAGGGGCTGGTCAAAAAAGACACCTGCCAACGCACCTATTGGGCCTACGGCGGGGATTTCGAACCGGCAGGGGAGCATCACGACGCGGCGTTCTGCTGCAACGGCATCGTCAACCCCGACCGTACGCTGAAGCCCGCGGCACTGGAGTGCAAATATGTATTCCAGCCCATCGGGTTCACGGCGGACGACCTTGCTGCCGGAAGGGTTGTCGTACACAATCGTAATTTCTTCTCCCCGACCGACCGCTACGACTTCACTTGGGAAATATCGACCGACAAGGGCGTATTGCAGCGCGGCAGTTTCGACGTGCCGACGACGCCCGCGGGCAAGAGCGCCCCGGCCACCGTCGGGTTCCGCCCCTTCGAGCCCGAACCCGGCGCCGAATATCTGCTCCGCGTACAGGCCCGGGAAAAACGGGCGACCCCTTACGCCGGGGCCGGGCACATCGCTGCGCAAGAGCAGTTCGGGCTGCCTTTCTACAAGGCACCCGCGCATAAACCCGCCGCAGGCAGGGCGGCCGTCTCGCAGGACGGGGAGCGCATCGTGCTGAGCGCCGCGGGTGTCCGGGCGGAAATCGACCGCAGAAGCGGTTACCTGGTCTCCTATACGGTACGCGGGAAGGCATTAGTATGCGACACCCTGCGGCCGAACTTCTGGCGGGCGTCGACCGACAACGACTGGCGCGGATGGCGCGTCGGGCAGATCGCCGGATGCTGGAAAGAGATGCCCGGAAGGATCCGGACGGAAGGCATCCGCATCGACGAAGCCGCAGGGACGGTGCACGTCGAAAAGGGGGTTCCCGACAGCGTGCGGCTGACGCTGGATTATACGCTCGACGGCACGGGGGCGCTGGCCGTGTCGTACGACCTGCAGATCGCCGGGCAGTTGCCGGAACCACTGCGCGCGGGGCTACGAACCCGGGTTCCCAATACACTGGGGAGGATGGCCTACTTCGGCAAAGGGCCCCAGGAAAATTACTCCGACCGCTCGTGCGGTGCTTTGCTCGGCCTCTACCGGGGTACGCCCGGGGACTTCATGCACGACTACATCACCCCGCAGGAGAACGGCAACCGCTGCGCAGTGCGTTGGCTCACGCTGACGGAGGGCAACGGGCGCGGCATCCAGATCGCGGGGGACAGCCCCCTGAGCATGTCGGTATGGGACTGCACGCAGGAGGCGCTCGACAGGGCACGCCACGTCACCGAAGTGGAGAGGCTTCCGGATGCCCTGACGGTCAACATAGACTGCGTGCAGGCCGGGGTCGGGGGAACCGATACCTGGAGCCTGAATGCGCGCCCCTCGGAGCAGTACCGCCTGCTGGCAAAACGCTATGCCTATAAATTCACGCTACTTCCCTGCAACAACGAATCCGAAGCAATCCGCAACGGCCGGAGGCTTTGCAACAAACGATAGCCCATGAAAAAGACAATCCTGTTACTGGCGTTGGGACTCCTGTGCCAGCCCCTTTACCCGCAACGCACCGAATACCCGCAGATCGGGGCGCAGGTGTTCATCGAACCGGGGCAGACCGACAAGCAGATCGACGGGTTCTTCAGGATACTCGCGCAGCACGGATTCGAAACGGCACGCATCCGGATGTTCGGGGCGCACATGCTGCGCCCGGACGGATCGTGGGATTTCACGCTTTACGACAAAGCGTTCGATGCCGCCGGGAAACACGGCGTAAAACTCTTCGCCACGCTCTTCCCGCCGACCGACGAGCTGGGCGACGTGGGCGGATTCAAATTCCCCCGCTCGAAAGCCCACCTGCTGGAAATCGCCGATTACATCGAAGCCGTCGTGAGCCACTTCAGGGGGCATCCCGCCCTCGACACCTGGGTGTTGCAGAACGAACCGGGGACGGGCGGAACGGGGCCCGGGCGAAACGACCTGACCGACGAGGTTTTCGCACGCTGGAAAGCCGCGCAGAAGACTCCGGCCTACGACAACGGCTACCTGAAAGCCGACTTCACGCAAGAGCGGTTCCACACCGATTTCACGACGTGGTACCTGGGATGGATCGCATCGCAGGTCGATCGGCATGACCCTGCGCACCACAAACACATCAATCCCCACCAGCTTCTGGACAACCTCGCCGACTACGATTTCCCCGCCTACGAAGGGTTTCTGACCTCGCTGGGCGTGTCGATGCACCTGAGCTGGCACTTCGGTTATTTCACCCGGGCGCAATACCCGCTGGGAATCTCGCTCATGGCCGACATCATCCGCTCCGGAGCCGGGAAAAACCCGTTCTGGATCACCGAAATGCAGGGCGGCAACGTCACGGCCAGCGGAAGGGAGGTACTCTGCCCCACGGCGCGGGAGATCACGCAATGGCTCTGGACGGGTATCGCCGCAGGCGCCGAAGGGGTGATCTTCTGGACGCTGAACCAGCGGGCGTCGGCACTCGAAGCCGGCGAATGGGGTATGCTCGATTTCCAGGGGCGACCGAGCGACCGCCTGACAGCGGCCTCGGAAGTCGCCCGCACGGCGAAAGCCCACAAAAGCTTTTTCCGCGAGGCCCGGCCCGTACGGAGCGGCATCACGCTCCTTTACAACACCGAATCGCTCCGCACGCAGCAAAAGAATGCGGCGGTGTCGGACGACGGCCGTTACGAAGGGCGCAAGGCCAGCGCAACCATGAAATCGCTCGCGGGGGCCTATGAAGCCATAGCCGCCTGGGGCGTGGTTCCCGAAATCTGCGAAATGGGCGCATACGACTGGAGCAACCCGCAGGGAAAAACGATCGTATTGACGAACCTCGTGGCACTGCCTTCGGAGGTATGGGAACGGCTCGACGATTTCGTCCGTAAAGGCGGCCGGATGATCGCCACGGGGCTCACCGGATTCTACGACCAGAACATGCACTGCATCCTGATGGACGACTTTCCGCTGCGCAGGTGCTTCGGCGCACAGATCAGCGAGTACAAGGCCGTCGCACCCTATTTTACGATCGCATGCGACACCCCTGCCACGACCCTGCCCGCGCATCTGTGGAAAGGGATCCTCACCCCCGACAAGGCGCAGGCGATCGCCATGCACGGCGACGATGTGGTCGGCACCCGCCACCGCTACGGCAAGGGCGAGGCCGTGTGGCTTCCCTCGCTCGTCGAGCTGGGCGGCTGGCACGGCGACAACAAAGGGGTCGCGGATTTCTACGGCACCTACTGCCGCGGGCAGATCGACCGTGCCCCGCTGCACTTCTCCCGCCCGGCGGACGGGGTGCTGATGCGTCTGATGGAGTCTCCGTCGCAACGGCTGGCCGTACTGGTCAACAAACGCCCGCACGCCGTCGAAATAGGGCTTTCGCGGCCGCTGCCCGCCTCGGCGCGCCGGTTATGCGGCGAAGCGTCGCCCGAAGGCGTCTCCGTCAGGCTCGGAGCCGAAGAGTGTGCGGTTTTCTTGTGGGACAAACAGGCGGAATGATGCAAAAAACAGGTATATTTGTCGTAGCACCTTAAATTACGACCGATGAAACACCTTGCTGCCGGACTGTTGCTGTTTTGCTGGCTGCCCCTGTGGGGACAGGTCACGAACCTCCATTTCACCAACCTCTCGATCGACGCGGGACTGTCGGACAAAATGGTTTTCGCCGTGGCACAGGACAGTACGGGGCTGATGTGGTTCGGGACGGCCGAAGGGCTCAACCGCTACGACGGCTACAATTTCGAAACGTTCCGCTACAACCCCGGGGATTCGACGTCGGTCAGCGCCTCGTTCATCAACTGCATACACCTCACACGCACGGGCGAATTGTGGATCGGCACCGAGAAGGGGCTCGACCTCTACGACCCCGTGACGGAAAGTTTCGTGAAATACCATGCGGACAACGACTCGCTGCGGCTGCTCAACAACCTGCGCATCCGCTGCATCCACGACGATCCGCAAGGGGTGATGTGGGTCGGGACGCTCGAAGGGCTGATCCGCCTCGACCTGCGGAAACGCTATATCAACTATTTCGTACTGGTACCCGATGCATTCGACCGGATGGCCAACGAAATCCGCAGCATCTGCGCCGACCGGCACGGGATGTTGTGGCTCGGCACCTTCGACGGGCTCTACCGCTTCAACCCCACGGACAACAGTTTCGTCCGCTATGAAACCCGGAGCCGGAAGCTGCCCAACGACACCTACAACAACCTGGTCAACGCGCTGTATATCCCGGAGAACACCCCCGACCTGCTGTACGTCGGAAGTTCCAGCGGCCTGGTCGTCCTCGACATCCGGCATCCCGAGCAGCCGCTCGGCACCCTCCGCGCGGAAGACGGCGGACTTACGGACAACGACATAAAGAGCATACTCAGCTACGACGACACGCACCTGTTGCTCGCAACGGCCGACGGGCTCACGCTCTACGACACCCGCAGCTGTCGGGCCAGCGCCTATTACAGTTCGCTGTCCGACCCGACGTCGCTGCCCAACAACTCGCTGCGCACGCTTTTCCGCGACCGGCAGAACATCGTCTGGATCGGCACCGACAGCGGACTGGCCAAACTCGACCTCAAACGCAAGAAGATCGACTGCGTCCGCCTGACCAACGACAGGAAAGGGGCCGAACGCAAAGTCATCGTCAACGACCTGCTCGGAACCCCCGACCACAGCCTGTGGCTCACCACGAACGAAGGCGTCCTGCGGTACGACAGCACGCGACGCGACGCGGGATACACGCGTTACATGGCCGACAAAGGGGTTTCGCACAGCATCGCCAAGCGGCTTATCCGCGACAGCCACGGCACCCTGTGGCTGGGAACCAACGACGGGATCGACTACTACGATGCCGCGCGCGACCGTTTCGTACGCGCCGAGCACTCGAACCAGAACTTCTCGCTCAAATACATCTACGACATCAAGGAGGACGCCGACCACGACATCGTGACCAACATCAGCAGCGGACTCTGCTTCATCACCCCGCATTACCGCCCCGACGGCGGTATCTCGCACCTGAGCTACAAGACCCGGCTCATCAGCGGCATCATCAACTCGGACAACTGCGACATCGGCTATTTCGACGTGGATGCAAAGGGCAACATCTGGTTCGCGGCCACGCAGGAGGGGCTGTTCAAATACGAAAAGCGCAACGACCGCTTCATACAGTACAAGGTGCGCACGAACGACCCCCGCAGCCTGATAAGCAACCGCATCTACACCATCCACGTAGACCGTAAGGGGAATGTGTGGACGGGCACCGACCGGGGCCTCTGCAAACTCGACCCGGCGAGCGGGCTGTTCGAGCGTTTCGACAACGACCTCGACCTCTCGCAGTCGATCCGCACGCTCACGTCGGACAGCCGCGGCCGCATCTGGGCCGCCACGACCAACAAGCTCATCATGTACGACCCGGTGCGGAAAAACAAGATCGTCTGCGACCTCAACCGGGATCTGAGGATCGACGAACTGATTTACAACAGTTTCTTCATCGACCCGCAGGGCCATATCTACATGGGCGGCGACGGGGGCTACATCCGCTACCACCCCGACGCGATCCTGCTCAACGAGGACAAGGCGCCGACGGTCGTCACATCGTTCAGCCTGTGGAACAAGGAGGTGCGCCCCGGGCACCGGATCGGCAAACGCGTCGTACTGCCGCGCTCGATCCTGCACAGCGACCGGCTGCGGCTGCGGCACAACGAAAATTCGTTCCGTTTCTACTTTTCGCTGCTCAACTTCGCATCGTCGAACAACAAGTACGCCTACCGGCTGGAAGGGTACGACAAGGAGTGGCAGATGACGGGCGGCACGCAGAACTACGCCGCCTATTCGAACCTCTCGCCGGGCAGGTACCTCTTCACGGTCAGGGGCTGCAACTCCGACGGGATATGGAGCGACCGCACGGCGCGGATCGAAGTGCGCATCCTGCCGCCCTGGTGGCTGAGCTGGTGGGCATACCTGATCTACGGGGTGCTGATCGCCGTGGTGATCGTCGTAGCCTACAACCTGACGCTCACCAAAATGAAACTCCTCTCGGAACTCCGGCTCGAAAAACTCGAACGCATGAAGACCGAAGAACTGAACCAGGTCAAGATGCGTTTCTTCACCAACGTATCGCACGAATTCAAAACCCCGCTTTCGCTCATCCTGGGCCCCATAGAGAGCCTCGGGGAACAGATCCGGGACAAGCGCCAGCTGGAGCAGCTCTCGCTCATGCGGCAGAACGGCGAACGGCTGCTGCGGCTGATCGACCAGATCATGGATCTGCGCAAGTTCGACAACGGGAAGATGAAACTCAACCCCAGCACGGGCGAGTTCGTGTCGTTCGTGCACAGGATTTACGCATCGTTCGCCTACCAGGCGCAACGACGGGGCATCGACTACGATTTCGAAACCTCCGAACCCGAGCTCACCTTCCAATTCGACAGCGACAAAGTCGAGAAGGTGCTGTACAACCTGCTTTCCAACGCCTTCAAGTTCACGCCCGACAACGGGCATATCGGCATCACGGTTTCGCTGCGCCGCAGCGACGAAGGACGGTTCGCCGCAGTCGAGGTGTCGGACACCGGGATAGGCGTCACGGAGGCCGACCGGGAACATATTTTCGAGCGGTTCTACCAGGGCAGCAACCCGTCGTTCGAGTCGATCCGAGGCACGGGCATCGGGCTGATGCTCGCTAAGGATTTCGTCGAGCTGCACGGCGGCACGCTGACCCTGGAGAGCGCCCCGGGCCGGGGCAGCGCCTTCACGTTCACGCTCCCGGTCGACCCGGCGGGGGCGGCACCCGCCAGCGGGACTGCGGAAAGGCAGCCCGAAGCGGGATCCGCCGAGCGCAACCCGAAGGTGCTCATCGTCGAGGACAACGAGGACATGCGGAATTTCCTGCGCATAAACCTCGAAGAACAGTACGAAATATACACGGCACACGACGGCAACGACGGGTGGGAGCAGATCCGAAACATCTACCCCGACCTGGTGGTCAGCGACGTGATGATGCCCGGCATGGACGGCTTCGAACTGTGCCGCCGCAGCAAGGCGGAACTGCTCACCTGCCACATCCCGTTCCTGCTGCTCACGGCCAAGGGCGACGAGGAGAACCGCGCCGAGGGGTATTCGGCAGGCGCAGACGGGTATATCGCCAAGCCGTTCAGCATCAAGACGCTGCGCACGCGGGTCAACTCGCTCATCGAGCAGCGCATCAAACTGCGCGAACGATACCGCCAGAAGCTGCTCACCGACCCTTCGGAAATCCAGATCGAATCGGAAAACGACAAGTTCATCGACACGCTGGTCAAGGCCATCGAACAGAATATCGACAACTCCGAATTCGGCATACAGGAGCTATGCGAGATTTCGCGTTACTCCTACCAGCAGGTTTACCGCAAGGTCAAGGCGCTCACCGGGGAGTCGATCAACGAATTCATCCGCACCGTGCGGCTCAAACGGGCGGCGCAATACCTCGCGCAAAGCGACACCCGCATCTCGGAGATCATGTACAGCGTAGGGTTCAACTCACACTCCTATTTTACCAAATGCTTCCGCGAGCATTTCGGGCTTTCGCCCAAGGAGTATGCCGAAAAACACCGCAGGAAATAGCCCGAACCCGCAGGGACAGAGAGGCGGCCGGACACGGATCCGGCCGCTTTTCCGTTTCCAGCCCCCGCACGGGATCAAGACGCATGGCCCCTCCGGCCGGGCAGGGAAGGCAAATGGCGGAAACGTAATAGTATTTGATAATTCCGGGATAATTTAAGTCAGGCGGGCGGACTATTTTTGTTATACCGTACCACGGGAGAAACAACCTAAACCTGATAAACTATGAAACAATCCTTACTCATTTGTGCCGCGGCGGCGCTCCTGGCCGGAAGTTCCTGCTCGGAGCAGGAACCCTTCGACGCCGCGATGCCCGTCCGGCTCAGCGTCTCAGGCATCAGCCCGGGAAGCCGGGCGGCGGCGAACTACGCGGCGGACGACTACTTCGGCCTTCGGGGAATGGCCGGGGCCTCGGTAAGCGTAAAGGCCCGGACAACGACCTATATCTATGCGGACGGGACATTGGCGGGCGCCACCCCGGACGACGTGCTCTACTTCCCGGTGGACGGAAGCGCCCTGGCCTCCGTCAAGGTATACTGGCCGGAGGAGGCCGTACGCCAGGCACAGGGCGGCGCCATCGCCAAAGACCAGCGGGAGAAGGAAGCGTTCCTCGCCGCAGACTGGCTTTCGGCCGAGCTGAAGGAGGTCGCCCCGGCGCAGGCCGTCGCCCTGACGCTGGGGCACGAACGGCCGAAGCTCACATTCACGCTCGCCGGCACGATGTCGGGCAGCAGGATCACGGCGCTCTCGGTCGCCGGGTACGATGCCTACTGTGACCCTCAGACCGGTGAAGCCCAGTTGATTATGCTGCCGGGTAATACGGAAATAGCCCCCGAAGCCATCGGCACCGTCACCATCGGCGGCCAGGAGCGTCCCCGGAACTTCGTCGTCAAGACGATGCCGACCCTCAAAGCGGGGGAAAACCACACGATCGAGATCAATTTCTAATATAAAAGAGCCTATCATGAAACGACATATCCTCTATCTGGCCATGCTCGCACTGGGCACGGCAGCGACAGGATGCTCCGACGACGACACCGCAAAGGAGGGCCGGACGGAGCCTACGACGGTGGAAAGCATCTCCATCCGCACCCAAATGGCCGAGGTTTCACGCGCCCAAACCGAAGACGACGACCCGACGATGGGCCCGGCATCGACCCGTGCGGGGCACACGATGACGGTGACGCTCGGCAGCGGCAGCGAACGCATGCAGGCCACGTATGAATACGACGGCGGCAAATGGATCCCCGCCGGAGAGGCGGTCGTATTCCCCGACAACAAGCGCCAGCCCGTCGGGATCATCCTAAGGAAGGAGGGCACAATCATCCAGGACGGTACGGCGCAGGGACTTATCGACGCCGACCAGCTGGGGTGGGACAACCCCGCCCAGGTACCGCTGCGGGAGATGGCCAACGTCCCGATGCGGCACCTGAAGACCATGGTGGAATTCGAACTGGGCACGATCGCCGCCACGGCGCTCACGGTCGACGGCCTCAAAGCCTGCCATGTCGGGAACGGCAACAAATGGCAGGCGATCATCGAGCCGTCGACACCCGGGTTCAGGGTTTCGGTCACGGTCAACAACACCGTCAGCACGACGGAGGTCAGCGCGGCGGCATCCCCCACCGACGGGGTGTTCCTGGCCGATTACCGCTACACGGTACCATTGGTATTGAACGGCAGCGAACTGACGCTGGGAACCATCGGCGTGGGCAGTTGGGACGAAGGAGCCGGGGGCACGGCCCAGGGCATGACCCCGACGCATTACCGGATCGAAGGGCTGGAAAACCGCACCATCGAAGTTTACCTGGCCGGGTCGGACAGCCCCACGCAGATCACCCTCGATGCAAAGGGCGAGGCCATGCAGCAGGCCGGGGTTCCGGTCGGCATCGTCGCCAGGATCGCCTGCGACGGCACGCAATACGAGATCGGGCGGGAGGAGAGCAGCCAGATCAGCCTCCGGATCGTCGACGGGAAAGTAGCCTTCCGCGAGGCGGACGACAAAGGCTTCATCCCCGTCAACACGATCGCCGAACTGAAGATGATCGACCTCGACGACGCCAGCCGGGGGCGCAAATACCTCCAGCAGGGCAACATCGACCTGCTCGACGCCGAGTGGACGCCGATCTCGAAACTGGAGGGCATCTATGACGGCGGCAACTTCACCGTCGCCCGCCTCAGGGTTTCGCTCGGGAACGGAAATGCCGGGCTCTTCGCAGCCAACGGCGGGACGATCCGCAACGTCGTGATCGCCTCGGCCAGCGCACTCAGGGGGCAGTGGCATGCAGGCATGGTCTGCGGTGAGAACACGGGAACGATCGAGCGATGCACCAACCGCGCATCGGTGACTGACGGCGGCAGCAACACGCTGGGCGGCATCTGCGGGTACAACAACAACGGCACCGTATCGGAGTGCCTGAACACGGGCACGCTGACCATCGACGCCACCGTACCGTCGGACGGCACGGGCGGCATCGTCGGCTACTGCGGCAAAGGGACGATCACGGGCTGCGGCAACACGGGCGGCATCGGCGGCAACCCCAGCAAGACGGGCGGCATCGCCGGGCAGGCCGACGACTGCCAGATCGCCGACTGCTACAACACGGGCGACCTCGTCCTGCCGTGGGGCGCAGGCGACAACAACGGCGGCATCGCGGGGCTCACCTACAATGCCACGCTCATCACGCGCTGCTACAATACGGGCACCGTCACGGTCGAAGGGTCGCAGGCCGGGGGTATCTGCGGCCAGCTCAACGCCGGGGCGACGATCAGCTCGTGCTACAATGCGGGCAAGGTAGGCGCCAAGTGGAATTCGGGCGGCATCGCGGGCCAAAGCACCGACGCCGAGATCATCGCCTGCCACAACGACGGACTGATAGAGAGCCAGACCTCGGGATGGGCCGGGGCAGGCGGCATCTGCGGGTTCCACAAGGGAACCATCACGGCCTGCTACCACATCGGACAGGTGACGGGTGACAGCGCCATCGGGGCGATCGTCGGCGAGCACAATTCGGGCAACATCTCCCACTGCTACTGGAACGGCGACCTGGAGGGTATCCCGGCAGGCGGCGGAGGCAGCCAGACCGGAAATGCGAAATTCGGCGCCGCATGGCCCCAGCCCTCGACGCATGAGGCATGGCGAACCACGGCCAAAACCCCGGCCGCCTATTGGCGGACGCTGGGCAGCGCGGGCGGCGGCTACCCCAAACTCGCCTGGGAAAAATAACGCGGCACGGCACCCCGGCCTTCTCGCAGGCCGGGGTGTACGGGATTTAACCTATATTTGAAAACGGAACGAAACCAACAAAAACCCGAACCATGATCAAGACACGCTTTATCGTTGCAATAGGCCTGCTGATGACACTGGCCTGCTGCTCCAACTCCGGAACCGACCAGACCCCCGACCCCAACCCGCCCACGCCGCCGACGCCACCCGCGACGGGGGATTACGTATCGGTACAAAATGGGAAAATATATGCGCCCGACGGCGGGGAGCTCTCGTTATGGGGCGTCAACTTCCAGCCCTGCCTGAGCTGGGAATACAACGACCGCCTCAAGAGGCACGGGATACCCCAAACGGCCGAGGCACTCAGGCGCGTGGCCCACAACAACCTCGAAGAGGTGGCCAAACTCAAGGTTTCGGTCATCCGCTGCCACCTGACACCCGCCGATTTCACCGATGCGGAGGGCAACCTGGTCGAAACGCCCTACCTGGACGTGCTGGACTACATGGTCGCCGAAGCTGCCGAACGGGGCATTTACATTACGCTGGCCTTTATCAACCACATGGGCAGCGGCTACGTGCCCAATTCGGTATTCATGACCGCCGCCCGCCAGGAATGGGTACACGACAAGGAGGTCGTCCGGAAATCGAAAAACTACGTCCGCCAGCTGCTCACGCGCAAAAACAACTATTCGGGGACGACCTATGCGGCCGAGAAACACATCGCCCTGTGGGAGCTGATCAACGAACCCGAAGCCTTCAGCTATACGGACATACAGTCCAACCCCGCCGCCTACGCCGATTTCCAGTCCTGGGCGGCCGGCAACGGGCAGCAGGACAACGACGCTTCGTATGCGGTTTTCCGTGAGGAACTCATCCGGGATTATATCGACGGCATGTACGACGTCATCCGGGAGGCCGGGGCGCAGCAGCCCGTCGTCTGGAGCCACAACTGGCACCGTTACCGCAACGGCAACCCGGATATTTTCAAAGGCGCCCTCGCCTCGAAGGCCGAAGCCGTGGCCTGCTGCAACTATCCGGGGCAGGATCTCGTGCCACAGGACTACTGGAGCAATCCCAAAGACCTCACGTCGCAGGATTATTCGGGCTGGTTCAACCAGTATTTCGACGACGTGAACGGCTACGGGTGGCTCCTGCTTCCCGAATACGCCGGCAAAGCGAAAACCGTCTACGAATTTGAGACCTTCTTCAACCAAAGCGCCTATCTCTACCCCATACAGGCACAGTATTTCCGGGCGCTGGGCGTGCAGTGCGCTTCGATGTGGACTTACACCATGCAGGAATACGCCCCCTACCACTGCGGTTCGCATTTCCTGAGCCTCACGTGCACGCCGAAAAAAGCCGCCAGCTTCATCGTGGCCGGCGAAATCTACAAATCCACCCCGCTGGGACAGATGTATGACCGTCTGGTCAACGAACAACTGGGCAGCAACTTCGCCATCTCGAAAAGCCGCGACGTGAGCATCTTCTCCTCGCCGGAAATATTCTACCACTCGGGCGACGTGACGCAATGGTGCCCGCTCAATGTCAGCGACGGGGTCAGGAGCATCGTCGGCGTAGGCAGTTCGCCGCTGGTGACCTACACCGGGACGGGCATCTACTTCATCGACGAGCGGGACGGCGAACTGTTCGTCACGCTGGAGCCCAACCACCGATGGCTCAGAGAGCCGTGGGACAGCCGTCTGCAGACGAAGGTCAGTGCGCTCGACTACGACACGCCGAACACGATGGACATCCGGCTCAAGGCGTGGAAAGAGGGTAAATATACGCTCTACCGCATTTCGGACGGCAAGCGGCAGAAGGCAGGCGTCCTCGACGGGCTCGGCGGGATGTCGCTCACGCCCGGCGACTATGTGATCGTGCGCGGGGAAGAGTAAACGCCGGGAGCGTGCCGGGCCTGGGGCAGGGGTATGCCACGAACTCGCGGCGCACCCCGGCAGGAGCCCGGCAAAGACCCGGCGGAATTCCGTCAGAGGCTCGGCAAAAGGCCGTCAAAGGCTCGGTATAGACTGGGCAAAATGCCCTCAGAAGCCCTTCGGGAACCCGGCACCGACCCCCTCAGAGGCCGATATGCCTGATCCGGTTCTCGAAATCGCTGCGCGAACCGAGGGCCGAATTGCGCAGCTTGGTGCGGTAGGTATAGACCGTCGCCGAAGCGCAGTTGAGGAAACCGGCGATGCGGCCGCTGTCGGTAATGCCGAGGCGCATGACGGCCAGGATACGCAGCTCGGTAGGGAGCGTCCGGTCGGCCCGCACGGGGAACCGCGCCGGCTCCTCGAGCAGCGCATTGACCTGCTCGACGAAATCGGGGAAAATGCCCAGGAAGGTCTCGTCGAAGATCCGGTAGAAATCGCGGTAGTCGCGGTCGACGTCCGACGGCGAGCGCAGCTTGCGCATCAGCGCCTCGGAGCCTTCGGACTTCGCGGTTTTGAGCAGCTCGCCCCGGTATTCGTCGACACGGCCGAGGTACTGCGTGGCCAGAAGCATGTAGCGGAACACATAGTTGTCCTTGATCTTGTTGGCGTCGCGCAGGCAGTCGTTCAGTTGCCGGAACTGTTCGTTGCGTTCGCTGAGCTGGGCATTGACCGCGGAAAGCTGGGCGTTGGTACGCCGCTGCCTGGCATGTTGCCGCAGGGTATGGATGAGCAGCAGCACGATGATGACGAACAGCCCCATGAAAATGTTGATCATGACGGTCAGGATACGGCTGCGCGAATTGATGCTGTAAACGACGGCCTGGTTGATGATCATCTCGGCCTGGCTGGAGTGGAAGATACGGGTGTTGTAATTGCAGGCAAGCATGTCGGCCATCGTACACTGGATATAGCGCGCCGCACGCTCCATATCCTGCTGCTCGAACATCAGCAGGGCCAGGTTATAGAGGGAAAGGTACTCCCTGACGGGGGTTTGCAGGTCGCAGATTGCCGCCGTGGCGAGCCAGTATTTGTGCCGTTCGACGTCGTCGAGCAGATAGCAGGCGTTGGCGATATTATAGGCGATGCGGGCCAGCGTGCGGCTGTTGTATTTCGCGGGGTCGTAAAGCGGCAGCAAAACTTCCAGGGCTTCGTCATAACGCTTCTGATCCATCAGTTCGAGGGCGTACATCCGCTGCCGCGTGACACGGGAGTGGCCGTCGAAACCGATCCGGGTGTGGCGGAGCCGGAAAAGCGAATCGGCATAGGCCTTCCGCCGCGCCTCCGACCCGTCGCCCGAAGCGAGCCGTCCGAAGACCACCATCTGCTGGGTATAATAGCTGGCCCGCATCCGCCGGGTGATGCCGACCGTATCGAGGGAAAGGATCCGTTCGTAGGCCTCTTCGATGTTGTTGCGGGCGATCAGCACCGAAACATCGCATGTCGTCGAAAGGAATTTCATCTCCCGGCTGCCGGTCGCGTCGGCGTAATTGTGCATCAGCCCCACGTAACGGGCGGCCGTGTCGATATTGTAAGTGATATAGGAATCGAACAGGCGGTTGGCCGTCTGCCACCGCAGCGTGTCGTCGCCCGCGGCGCGGAGCACCCGGCGCAACGAATCGGCATGGCGGACGAAGCGCTCCTCGTAGAGGTGCTTTTTCGCAATAACCCGATCCAGTTTATCGAATATCTGCTCGTTTTCGCTCTTATGGCAGGCACAGAGTAGGGCTACACCGGCCACAAAAACAAGGGGGGGGGAAATGTTCAGTTTTCTCATCGGCTCGACGGTTTGAATACAAATTTACAAAAAAAACGGTTCCCGCGTCCACCATGGACACGGGAACCGCCTCCCGGACATCGGCTCCGGACGGATTACCCGAAAATTTCGATCTTCACCTCCTTGCGGATGTCCGTCGACGGGATCTCTATCACCGGGCACCCCAGTTGCCCGTCGGACACGGGCTTCACCGTACGGCCGTTGACCTTCACCCGGCGGAACTCCCCGGCGGCGGGCAGCTGGAGCCGGTAGGCGCGGCGCGGCACCTGCCCCCGGTAGCTGCCGGCGGCGGGACGGACGGTGACGGTCGTCACATCGCCCGCACGGCGGTAGTTGAGCTCTGTGGTGGCATGGATGCCGCGTTCGTAATCGCGGCTCAGCCCGTCGTCCTCGTAGAGCGTATAGGTATTGTCGGCATCGCCCGCCGAGGGGTAGACGCGCAGGACGAGCGTCGTGAGCGGCGTCGAAGCGGGGCGCGGCGTATAAGGCTGCATCGGCAGCACCCAGCCGCCCCGGACGTAGAGCGGGAACTCTTCGAGCGGCTTGGCGATGCGGCATTCCTGCCCGCCGTCGAACCGTTCGCGGGTGAAATAGTCGTACCACACGTCGCCGGCCGGGAACCAGACCTTCTGCGAGGCAGTCTTGTCCGCGCCTTCGCCCGGCGAAGTGATCGGGGCGGCGAGCAGGATGTCCCCGAAAAGGAACTCCTGTTCGTTATCGTAGGCACGTTCGTCGCTGCCGTAGTCGATATACATCGGCCGGTTGAGCGGCACCATCGTCGAGTGGGTCTGCCATACGCTGCTGTAAATATAGGGCATCAGCTCCGAGCGCATGTGGTACATGCGGCGCATGGCGGCCGTTTCGCGCTCGCCGCTGATCCACGGACGGCGGTCGAGCCGCGCGTCCTTGGTCGAATGTACGCGCAGGGCGGCCGAAAGGGCGCCGAACTGCGTCCAGCGTACCGTCAGCTCGGGGTTCGGCTCGCCGCGGAACCCGCCGATGTCATGCGCCCAGTAGTAACAGCCCGCGTTGCCGCTGGCCGAGGTGAGTTTGACCTCGAATGCGAGCAGCGCCCAGTTGGCCTGGGCGTCGCCCGAGAACTGGATCGGATGGCGATGGTCGCCCCAACCCGCCCAGCGGCTGTAACCGGCGCCGCGCAGCCCTTTGCGCTCGGTCTGGCGGTAGTAGAGCTCGTTGATCCACTGCAACGACGTGGAGCGGTAGCCGCGCACCTCGGGATAGAGGTAATTCTGCTGCCAGTCGAGCCACCAGAAATCGACGCCCATATCCTCGGTGGCATGGTGCGCATGTTTGAAAAACGTCTCCATGTATTTCCGGTCGCCGAGGTCGAAAAGCAGCGGGTGGGCGGGGTCGGCCCCCATGTCCGCCATGAAGGCGGCGTACATCTCCTCGTGGGGGCGTATGCCGTCGTGGGGATGGTCGTTGAGCGACACGGTGACGCCGCGGCGGTGCACCTCGGCGATCAGCGCCCCGGGATCGGGGATGCGTTTGCGCTCCCACGTATAGCCCGTCCAGCTGCGGCTGCCGGCATGCCCGGTGCCGATCCTGGCATCGTAGGTATGCCATCCCATGTCGAGGACGAGGTTGTCGAGCGGAAAATCGTTCTCCTCATAGCCGTCGATGATCGAAAGGAACTCCTCCGACGTATAGTCCCAGTAACGGCAGTACCATACGCCGTGGATGCATTTGCGGGTCATGGGGACGTGGCCGCTGATGGCGCCCAGGTCGGCAAGGGCGGCCTTGTAGTCGTTGCCGTAGACGAAACAGTACTGATCCTGCACATGGCTTTTCGTATCGCGCGGGCAAAGCCAGCCGTCGACCAGCAGGTCGGAGCGTTCGTCGTCGATCACATACCAGCCGTCGCGGCTCAGCAGGCCGTCCTGCATGGGAATCTCACCGGTAACGCGGTCGAGGGTCTCGACCGGGCCGCCGAGGTTGTTGCGGAAAATGCAGCGGTTGGTGAACTTCTTTTCCTTGCCGTTGAGCTTGTAGTAGGCCGCAAAGTTATGCAGCCCGAACGGGAATCCGTCGTGCTCGTAGACGATGCGCAGGGCCGAGGTGGTGATCTCGTACCGGTTCCCGCCCAGCTCCCGCACCCTGAACTCCGACGCGGGGAGCAGGCTGCTCCGGTCGTAAGCGAAATAGGTGGGGTCGTCGATGAATTTGCCGTCGTGGGCGAATTCGAGGCGGAACAGCGTCGGAGTGATGAGCGTCAGGCGGTTCTCGCCGAAAACGAGCGGGTTGCCCGAGGGCTGTGCGACGGCGGAAAACCCGCCGCACAGGAAGAGCAGAAAAATCAGAAAAGAGGTTTTCATGGATCGGGATATGGGTTGAAAAATTCTCCGCACCGTCGGAACGGGCAGTGCGGAGAAACGTGTTTTCATATATGGGCCTATTCGTTGCGGATGCTCTCGGTATATACGTTCCCGTAGGGGTCGGAAGCCCTCACCGTGACCGTTCCCCAAGACTCCGACGCGGGTTTGTAGTAGAACATGTGGTCGTTGTTGGATTCGGGTTCGGCCGTCGGGCGATGCTCGGGTTTGGTGTCGCCGAACATGAAGTCGTAAGCGCGGCGATCCATTTCGTACCTGAGGTTCGAATCGGACGGAAGCGTTACCCAGCCGGCATTATCCTCCTGCACTTCGACCGTCCAGGTGGTATGCCAGTTGAAGATGTTCAGGATGAGGCCGTCGCGGTATTTCTCGGAAACCGCCTCGCCGGGGCCGTAGAGGTACATCTGGTATTCGCGCGGGAAAGCAGTGCCCTTATAGTACCAGTTCCTGATCCGGTTGCCCTCGATCTCGTAGACGGCGTAACCGCGGGGGCTGCCGTCGTTGCACAGCTCCTCGCCGTTCCAGTAGGCACCCATCACCGCCCCGAGCGTATTCTCCTCGATGGTTTCGGAAATCGTGGTCGTATAGTTGTTGTGCGAGTGTCCCGAAAGTATCCGGACATTATAGCCGTCGAGCAGGGCGTAAAGCTCCTTGTAATCGGCGACATGGCTCGAGGGACGGTTGCGGCGCGAAGTGGCGATATGCAGGCCGATGATGATGAGTTTGTCCTTGGGGACATATTTCAGATCCTGCTCCAGCCATGCCATCTGTTCGTCCGTGATATCGGCGGTATAAGAGGACGAGCCGGTGTAGAGCACGTCGTCGAGCACGACGAAATGACAGTCGCCGATGTTGTAGGAGTAATACGTGGGGCCGAACGCCGCCTCGAAGCTGGCATCGGCATCGGCATCGACGGTTATGGCCTTATCGTGGTCGTGGTTGCCGATGACCTGGAAAATGGGCACGCCGATCTTTCGGATACGCTGCTTGTAAACCTCGTGGAATGGCATGTTGTCCCAGACCAGGTCGCCCAGCGAAATGCCGTAAACGGGAACCTCCAGTTCCTGCTGCACGTAGGGAATCAGGAAAGGCAGCACCTCGTTGTCGAGCATCGTCACCTCGTCGTCGCGGCCGATCTGCACGTCGGCCAGCGCCAGCAGGGTGAAACGCTCTTTTTTGCCCGTGCGTTCGAGCTTGAAGCTGCGCTGCACGACGTCGTTGTCGCCCATGGCGATCTTCTTATAGATCTTCGGCATGCCGTTCTCCACCGGGATTTCGTATTCGGCGGGGACGGAGACGAATACGAACGGGGCGTTCCGCTTCACGCGCATCTGGTAGATGCCCTGGGCGTCGGTGGTCGTCACCGTGACGCCGTCGCTCACGACCACGCCCTCGATCGGGCCGGTACCGTCGGTGACACGGCCCACGAGGTTCATGCCGGGCTCGGGGGTGATGTCCACCTTCTCGTAGAGGCTGCCGAGAATCTGGGCGCCTTCGTCCTCGCTGCAGGCCACGAAGCCGGTGGCCAGCAGGAAGACCAACAGATATTTGATGTATTTTATCATTTTTTCGGTTTTTTAAAGTTCATATCTTGCCCCGGGGTTCCCGGACAGCCGGGAGCCCCCGGGATCGCCGGGGATCAATAACCGGGGTTCTGCTCGATCAGGTTGTTGGCCGAAATCGCCGAGTTGGGAATCGGGAACAGGTTTTTGTTCTTGTCGTTGAGCGGCGTATGATCCCACCAGGACTCCGTCACGAACTTGTCCCAGCGGATCAGATCCGTACGGCGGCGTCCTTCGCCCAAGAATTCGATCATCCATTCGTCGAGCATGCGGTATTCGTCGAGGTTGTCGGCCGTCACGGGGTTGGGATCCACACCGCCCTCGAAGTTGCGCCCCCGAACCTGGTTGATCAGGCCGGCGGCCGTCTTCCTGTCACCGGCACGCAGCTCGCACTCGGCAAGCATGTAATAGATCTCCGAGAGACGGATGACCGGGCAATCGGGATTCCAGCGCAGCAGCTTGTCGTCGAGGTTGGGCTGAGGGGCCTTCACCAGGCGTACGCCCGAATTCTCCTCGCCGTCGGCCATCGTCGAGGTAAGCTCGGCGACGGAATTGTATTTGGTGCCCACTTCCGAGAAACGGGCGACCTGGTCGACCAGGTTGATCACCTTGCCGCTATACTCCTTCTGCCCCAGGCACTGCTGGGAAGGGTTGTTGGGGTTGGTCTGGTCGCCGACGAGGAACATGCCTTCGTATTTGCGGCTGCCCAGGTAACGGTAGGGCTTTTTACGCAAGTCCTTGTCGTTGAATTTCCGGTAGGGGCTGCCCAGCTTCCACTGCGTGTAGTAGCGTCCCTGGGGATCGAGCGACGGCGTGAGCATGAAACCGTTGTAGCCTGCGGTCTCGATACCGAAATATTCGTAGGCCGAATAATGGTAAAAATATTTGAAATACCAGTTCCACTCGACTTTGGAGTTCTCCGAAGGCACCGTCCAGATCACCTCGGGCGAGGTGTTGTTGTCGAAACAGTGGGGGCCGTACCAGGTCTTGTCCAGCTCGTAGGTGCCGTAGACACCGCCGATGATGTCGCGGCAAATCTCTGCGCACTCGTCGAAATGCTCCTCGCCGATGTAGGCCACTGCATTGAAATAGAGCTGTGCCAGCAGCGCCGCGGCGGCAGCCTGCTTGATGTAACCGTCTTCGGAAGCCCCGAGCGTCGTTTTCTTCGACAGGGCGGGGATGGCGTCCTTGAGCAGGGTTTCGATATGGGCGTAGGTCTCGCGCGCCGTGCTGCGGGCGCACAGGTCGTCGTCCACCGAGTAGTAGATGGGCATACCGCCGAAATAGTCGAGGCCGCGCATGTAGAAGTAGGCCGTGATGGCATTCAGCTGGTTGATGTGGTCGGCCTTGACGGCGTCGTTGAGCCCGATGGCGTTGTAATCGACCCCCTGGAGGTCGGACTTGGCTTCCAGGGCACGCGAAATGCCCCCGGTCGTACCGTCGTAGGTATTGACGACGAAGCGGTCGTCGGGCGACCAGGTGTGGTAATGCAGGCGGTAGTACTCGCCGCTGTTATACCAGTCGCTGCCGCGCTTGGGGCACACCATCTCGTCGGTGGTCAGCTCCTGGAGGTACCACCGGTCGGCACCGATGTACCATTTCCAGTGGGTGAAGGGACGGCAAAGCACGGCATAGGTGCTTTCGGGCGAGGTGAAGAACGTATCGGGCGTGACTTCCGAGTAGAACTTCTCGTCGAGGTCGCAGGAAGGCGCGCAGAGGGCGGCAGCCCCGACCGTCACGGCAATTATATGTTTCAGTTTCATAATGGTTCTCGGTTTGGAATTAGAAGTTTAACTGCACGCCCAGCGTAAAACGGGTCGTCTGCGGGTACATCGTCGAGGTGTTGTTGACATACTCGAAACCGGGGTACAGGCCGTTGATGTTGACCTCGGGATTGAGACCGTTGTAGTCGGTGAATACGGCCACGTCGCGGATGGTCAGGTAAAGTTTCGCAGACTGAATATAACGCGTCCACTTCCGCAGGTTGAACGTATACCCGAGGTTGATAGCGTCGATCTTGAGGAACGAGCCGTCGTCGAGCCAGTAGTCACAGAGGATCTTCTCGTCCTTGATGTTGCGGTTGCGCGTGTAGGCCGACTTGAGGACGTTGAGCTGCGAATCGTTGGCCAGGCCGTAGTACATGTTCACCTGGCTGAAGACATCGTACCCGAGCCAGCTGCGCAGGAAGATCGACAGATCCCAGTTCTTGTACTTGAACGTGTGATCCCACGAGAGGATGACCTTGGGGATCGCATTGCCCACGAAATGTTTGTTCTCGGCCACGAGGTTCGACGTGCTGCCGTCGGTGGCCGGCACGATCTCGTTGTTCTTGTCGTAGATCATCCACTTGCCGTTCTCGTCGAGCCCGGCGTACTTGTAGATGAAGTACTGCCCCAGCTCGAGGCCGTTCTGCAGGCGGACGGCCGTACCCGGGTTGCCCGGCGAGGGGAAGGTCACTTCGTCGAGGAAGAACCCGTCGTCACCCATGCTCTTGATCTTGGTCTTGTTATGCGACAGGCGCAGGGTCGACGTATAGCGGAAATTCTTGCTGCGGACGATGTCCCCGCCCAGTTCGAACTCCCAACCCTTGTTCTCGAGGCTGCCGATGTTCTTCATGACCGTATCGTGTACCATCGGGGGCATCGGGGCATTGACCGAATAGAGCATGTCGTCGACCTGGCGGAAGTAGAGGTCGAACTTACCCCAGAGGCGGTCGTTGAAAAGCGAGAAGTCGAGACCGAAGTTGAGCTCGGATTTCTCCTCCCACTTCAGGTCGGGGTTGATATTGCGGATCGAACCGTAACCGGGCTGCCAGACCCCGTTGGTGGGCCACATGTCGTTGGCTTTGTACATGCGGGTCGTGTAGCCGTTCCCGAAGCCGTTGTTACCCGTGACGCCGTAACCCAGGCGCACCTTGAGGTCGCTGATCCAGCCGACGTCGCGCATGAACGCTTCGTTCGAGAGACGCCAGCCGCCCGAAACGGCCCAGAAATTACCCCAGCGGTTGTTCACGCCGAACTTCGAGGAACCCTCGCGGCGGAAGCTCACCGTAGCCATGTAACGGTCTTTATACGAATAGTTGGCACGCCCGAACATCGAGAGCAGGCGCTCGCGGGGATCCTTGTTCGAATCCATCGAGGCACGGCCGTCCGTGAGGTACGAACCCACGCCCATGTCCCACGGGCCGACGCCGTCGACCGGGAAATCGTAGTTCGACATGCTGAAATCCTCGCCGCCGGCCTGCCAGAAGCTGTAACCGGCCACGACGTCGAGCGTATGGTCTTCGCGGAATACGCGGTGATAGTTGGCATAGGCCTCGACCGAAACGCGGTTGTCCTTGCTGAACTTGTGCGACGCACCGCCGCGGCGGCTGTTGTCGATCGACTCCTTGTGGTCATGCGAAACGTAGGTATATTCCTGGTACTGGCGTTTGTCGATACCCACGGTTCCCTGCAGCGAGAGGCCCTTCATCAGGTTGATCTTCACGGTGGCGTCGGCCAGCAGCCACTGGTCTTTGCCGTTCTTCGTGCGCAGCATGATGTCGGCCACGGGGTTGAAGCTCGTGCCGGAGATGCCGTTGCCGACCACGTTGTACTTGGAGGGGTTGGCCGGGTCGTAGAGCGGAATGGTGGGATTGAGGCCGAAGGCCATCTTGAAGATGCCCGACGAGTTGCGGTTGTCGCGCTCGGCCTCGCGGAACTGGGCGTTGGCGCGCACCTCGACCACGCCGTCGAAGAGGTTGAACCGGGCGTTGATACGCCCCGAATAGTCCTTGCGGTTGTCGCCGATGACGATACCCTTCTGGTTCTGGGCCATGAACGAAGTATAGACCTGAGCCACCTCCGTACCGCCGGCAATGCTCACCGTATGGCGCTGCGAAAAGGGCGCATCGTTGGTCAGTTCCTTATACCAGTCGGTATCGGCGCCGTAGTCCTCGCCCAGACCGTACTCGATATACTCGCTCGACGAGAGCAGTTCGGGGTACTTGCGGACGGTCTCGAACGAAAACTCGCCCGTATAGTTGGCCGTCACACTGCCCTGCTTGGCGCGTTTGGTCGTGATGAGGATCACACCGCCGGCGGCACGCGTACCGTAGATCGCACCCGCCGAAGCATCCTTCAGCACGTCGATCGACTCGATGTCCTCCTGGTTGATCGCCCGCATGTCACCGCCCGGGATGCCGTCGATAACCACGAGCGGGCTCTGGCTGGCATTGACCGACGCGATGCCGCGCAACTGGAAATCATTGCTGCTGTTGGGGCTGGCGCTGCCCGAAATGGTAAGTCCCGGAACCTTGCCCTGGAGCGCCGTGGCAATGGTCGAACCTCCCATGCCGGCCGTCAGGTCATCGCCCTTGATCGAGGTGATGGACGAAGTCACCGACTTCTTTTCCATCGTACCGTAACCGATCACCACGACGTCCTTGAGTACCTGGCTGTCGTCTTCCATGACGATGTCGATGACCGAACGCGCCCCTACATTCACGGTCTGCTCGGCATAGCCGATGAACGAGAATTTCAGCTGGCTGTCAGCCGCGGCATTGATCGTGTAACTTCCGTCGATGCCCGTGGTCGTACCCGTCGTCGTGCCGACAACCACCACGGTGGCGCCGATCAGCGGCTCGCCGGCCGTGTCGGTCACCTTGCCGCTCACCTGATTGCGGCTTTGCGCCTGTGAGGACAACGCAGACGCCGTCAGCACCAGGCAGAACACGAAACGCAGAAAATACCCTGCATAGGATTTCCCCGTATCTGCAAATCTGTTTTTCATATCTTTTTCTCTCTTGTTTTTCATTGATTTGTCACCGCAGGACTATTCGGCTGCGATTTTCGTCATCTTGACATTGTCGAGGTACCAGCGGTAATAACCCGATAATCCCTGCTGGGTGGAGCGGATGACGACCTGGGTTTCACCCGTAATCCCGTAAAGCTTCACGCTCATAGGTGTCCATTCCCAATGCTCTCCGGGCGTCATCGGCTCGCTCTCTTTTCCCTGATCGCCGTTTATGCTGCCGGGGCCCTCGAGAATGGCGACTGTGACGGTTACCGCGTCGGGCTTGCCCGTACCGTCGCCGCCGATATTCGATGCGGCCACGAACGTCAGTTCAATATCAGTGGCCTGCCCCTCGGGAATCGCAAGAGCCGGCAGGATGATTCCGGTCTGCTTGTCGCCTGCACCCATTTTGAGATAATCCGAGCAGGCGTAAATCGTCCGTACACCGGGATTGAAATCGGTCAGTCCGGCATCGGAAAACGCTTTGTCTACTACGTATTGACCGTTCACCTTCGAGTAGATATTGACCGCTCCATTCTGCGTATGTTCGCCCACGCAGTCGGCACCTTTGAACTTCGAAGTCCAGTCGAACGGCTCGTCGTAATAGACATAGCCGACCTCCTTGCCGTCGTCGTCGAAGAGCGAGTTCTTCGCATTCTGGGCGACCCGGACAACGGTCTCCAGGCCAGTGAGCGAGGTCAGTATCTTCACCTCTCCGTTGCGGGGCGCACCCGTGGTGTTCTCGCCCACGGTGAGCGTCACCTCGGTCTGGCCCGCATCGCCCGAAGCCGGGCTGGGCGTCAGCCAGCCGTCGGACTGAGCCGTCCATGCCTCGGCCGCCGTGACGGTGAAGGTAAGCGGCGTGCGATCCTCGTCGGAGAATCCGAACTTATTGACTAAAAAACTGTTGACGGAAACCTTCAGTCCTTCGAGATTCTGGGTGACGGTGACGGTCGCCGTTTTCGAATCGGCCGTAACGGTGAACGTACCCGTACGTACTCCGTCGGTCGTATTCTGGGCGATATCCAGATCGATGCTCTCGTCTCCGGGAGCACCCGAAGTCTTGACAGGGGTGATCCACTTGCTGTCGTCGGCGACGGATATTTCCCAGTCGCAGTTGGTGGAGATGAAGATCGCAGCCTTCTCGCCGGTTTCGAGCAGACCCGATTTCACGACGGTGATCTTCGCCGGCGTAACGGAAAGTGCATCGACCTTGAGTTTCTGTGTCACGGCTATCGTACGGCGCGTGCCGCCGTCGCCTTCGAAGATGATGAAACCGGTGCGGTCCTCGCCCGTATTGTTCTCGTCGATGGAGAGGAAAATACGCACGCGGCCGCGGTCGCCTTCGGTATGGGTGAGGTGGATCCACTCCTCGACATAGGAGGCACGCCACGAGCGGTTCGTACCCAGGTCGAAATTGACCATTTCCCCTTCGGTGGTGAGGCCCGTGTATTCGACTTCGATCTCCTGGCGGGTAACCGAGAGGAACGCGTCGGGATCAGCGTCGTCGCACCCCGCAAAACCGAGGCCCGAGACGAGCAACAGGGCGGATGCGGCCCTGAATAACATATGCTTGAAATTCATGTTGGTTCTGTTTATGATTATTGACACCTGTTAGTCGCGGGGAGCCTTGACCATCTTAATGTTGTCGAGGTACCAGCGGTGATAGCCCGACACACCGAACTGGGTGGAGCGGATAACGATCTGCGAGCGGTCGGTGACGCCGTAGAGCGTGACTTTCATGCTCACCCACTGGTTCCACGAGGTAACGCTCGACATGGAAAGCGACGCGCTCTGCTTCAGGGAGGGACTGTCGACCGTTCCGGGGCCTTCGTAAACCTCGACGGTCACCGCCGTGTCGTCGATACCGCGCAGTGTCATGCCGCTGCCCGTACCGTCAATCGAAACGACCGGAGCCGCGTCGAACGTCAGGGTAATCGTGGACGACTTGCCTTTCTCGATATATTTGCCCATGTCGATGGCAAGGCCGTTCTGCTGGTTGTTCTTACCCATCTTGAAGTAGTGCTTGGCCATGTAGAAGGCATTGCCGCCGTAATTGTACTCGCTGTACCCCATCTGCGTAAATTTGAGCTTGGCCGCAGCATGGTTGCGCACGGCCTGCGTGGAGCCCTGGTCGGGGAACTGCACCTGATCCTGGCCGCCGAACTGCTCGCACCACGAAAGGTCGTCGTCGAGATAAACATGGTCGATTTCCAGCCCGTCGTCGGTATCGGGGGCAAGCGTCTGGGTCACGGTTACGGTTTCGGAAAGCCCGCCGCTCACGACGGCGAGGTGCCCCACACGGATAGCTTCCGTCTCGTTGGGCTTGACATCAAGGACGACCGACACACGGCCTTTCCCGGTAGGTTTGTCGACCGAAAGCCAATCCGCATCGGAGGTAATGGCATACCCCCGGTTGGCCAGCACATCCAGCGTCGCTTTCGACCCCGTACTCAGCGTACCGGTTCGGATGACCTCCACGCTGACTTTACTCACGGTGAGTCTGGCTGCCGCATCTTCCGCTTTATCCTCGACACAGGACGGAAAACAGCAGGCACAACCCATCAGAAGCAACAAGTGTAAAAATGTTTTCTTCATAGATTAGCAGGTTTAGTTTGTGATATTATGGATTAGGAATTTCTAAAAAAAATTACAAATCGCAAGTCGGGAACACTGCGCAGCAACAAAAGTATCCATTTTAAAGGGGCAGGTAAAGAGCAACGACCGATAATATAGAAATTAAAATTTCGTATCTTATTGATAATAATTATTTTATAAATAAACCGTACAGAATATTATATAGATTCGGGAAGGCCGAAACCGGCATAAACGAGGCGATTCAGCACCGGTTTCAGGCCGGATCGAAGCACGGATTCCGCAGTTTCCGTCTTTTTTTCGGATTTCGCATCGAAATAAATCGAAACAAAACGATACATCCGCCGATCCGGCAGCCGGGAATCCGGCGACGGCCGCCGGACAAGGAAACGGTAAACCGAGGAAACCGGGACGCGGGGAAAACCGGGATGCGGGGAAAGCCAGGACACGAGAGCAGGACGGAGCCGAACGGAGGCCGCCGGATACAGCCCTCTTTCCGGACAACCCGGGTGCACTGACCCCTCCGAGCATCCCGGATGGCCCGAGGACCTCAACTTTCCAGGCGACGCAGGACACTCCGGGAACACCAATCTTCGGGACACCCCGGACTCGGGCAGGCACGGCCGACCCGAAATGCAGGCGCCCATGCAACACCCGGCACACACGGAGTCGCATCGCGCAGGTGCGGACGCGGCGGGCATCCGGTAAAAATGGTAGCATGAACCGTAATCGGGGTAACTGATAGTAGGTCAGGACGTATTATCTTTGCATCATGGAAACGGCCGTTTCCCCGAAAGGCGGGGAGCGGAGGGACTTGCGACACGAACGAACATGACAAAAGAACAAAAAACACAGGCTATCGAATTGTTATTCGCAGAAAAATGCTCGTGCGTAATCCGCAACGGGGATTCGATGCGGATATTCCGCGAACGGGGCGTGGCCGACCTCTTCCGGCTGCTGCGCGAAGAGCCGCAACTGCTGCGGGGCGCTTTCATCGCAGACAAGGTCGTCGGCAAAGGCGCCGCGGCGCTGATGGTGCTGGGCGGCGTGGAGGGGCTTTTCGCCGACGTGGTGAGCCGCCCGGCGTTAGAGCTGCTCGCCGGAGCCGGCATCGCGGTGGAATACACGGTCGTGGTGCCCGGCATCATGAACCGCGCCGGGACGGGCACCTGCCCCGTGGAACAGCTTTGCGCCGGGGCGGAGACGGCCGCCGAGTGCCTGCCGCTGATCGAAGGGTTCATGCAGAAAATGAAGGAACAACATGGATAGGTTAATGAAAAAATTGGGTTTGCTGGCGCTCTGCACAGGGCTGTCACTCGCGGTACACGCCGTGGCGCCGCAGGCGGAAGCCCCGGCGGAGCAAAACGTGAAGATCGACTCGGTCGTCGTGACGGGGGCGCGCTATGCGTCGGACATCCGCCACCTGCCGATGACCGTGTCGGTGGTCGGCCGGGAGAAGATCGAACAAAGCTTGCAGCCTTCACTGCTGCCGACCCTGACCGAGCAGGTGCCGGGGCTGTTCACCACCGCACGCGGGATCATGGGCTACGGCGTGTCGGACGGCGCCGCGGGAGGCATCTCCCTGCGCGGGCTGAGCGGAGGCTCGGGGCGGCTGATGGTGCTCATCGACGGGCACCCGCAGTACATGGGGCTGATGGGGCACCCGATCGCCGATGCCTACCAGTCGCTGATGGCCGAACGGGTCGAAGTGCTGCGCGGCCCGGCATCGGTGCTCTACGGTTCGAACGCGATGGGCGGCGTGGTGAACATCGTCACCCGCGGGATGCGCGAGGACGGCGTGAAGACCCATGCCGACATCGGCTACGGCTCCTATAACACATTGCAGACGGAAGCGACGAACCGCATCCGCAAGGGACGTTTCACGTCGGTGGTCAGCGGCTCGTACAACCGCACCGACGGGCACCGCGCCGACATGGGATTCGAGCAGTACGGCGGTTATGCCAAACTGGGCTATGAGATTTCGCAGGCGTGGAACGTGCGGGCCGACGTCAATGTGACGCACTTCAACGCCTCGCAGCCCGGGGCGGTGACCAACCCGATGGCCGATGCCGACCAACGCATCACACGCGGCATGACTTCGCTCTCCGTGGAGAACAACTACGGCCGGACTTCCGGGGCCCTGAGCCTCTTCTACAACTGGGGCCGCCACCGGATCAACGACGGCTACACGGTCGACCCCAACGACACGAACAATCCGAAAGATTACCGCTTCAACTCACGGGACGACATGATGGGCGTATCGTGGTACCAGAGCGCCCGGCTTTTCAGGGGCAACCGGCTGACCGTCGGCGCGGACTACTACCGCTTCGGAGGCAAGGCGTGGAACAGATACGTCGAGGGCGACCGCAAGGGCGAGCGCTCCGACATCGCCGACAAGTCGCAGGACGAGGTGGCCGGCTACGTCGATTTCCGGCAGGACATCGGGGGCTGGCTGACCTTCGACGCCGGGCTGCGCGTCGACCACCATTCGCACATCGGGACGGAGTGGATCCCGCAGGCGGGGCTTTCGTTCCACCTGCCGCACGCCATCGAGCTGAAGGCTTCGGCCTCGAAGGGTTTCCGCTACCCCACCATCCGCGAGATGTATATGTTCCCGCCGCAGAACCCCGACCTGAAACCCGAGCGGATGTGGAACTACGAAATAGCCTATTCGCAGCGGCTGCTCGGCGGACGGCTCACCTACGGCATCAACCTCTTCTACATAGACGGCGAAAACCTGATCGTCGCCGTGCCGCGCGAGGGGACGACGCCGCTGAACATGAACACCGGGAAGATCGACAACGCCGGCGTCGAGGCACAGGCCGCCTACCGCATTTCGGAGGCCTGGTCGGTCACCGCCAATTACAGTTACCTGCACATGGAGAACCCCGTGATCGCCGCACCGGAGCACAAGCTCTACGCCGAGGCCGGGTTCGCCCGGGGCCGCTGGTCGGTGAGCACGGGCGTACAGTACGTCGCGGGGCTCTACACTTCGGTAAAGGCCAACGGCCGGGGCACGGAGAACACCGAGGATTTCGTGCTGTGGAACCTGCGGGCGTCGCTGCGCGTGAGTCGCTGCCTTACGCTGTTCGCCCGGGGCGAAAACCTGCTGGCGCAGCGCTACGAGATAAACGCCGGATACCCCATGCCGCGGGCGACCTTCATCGGCGGCATACGCCTGGATTTTTAAATACGGACGGAAAACACTATTTTTGACATAACCAATAACGACAATATGGAAACAACGGCTGTAAAACTCTATTCGACGGGCTACCGCGAGGCGAAGACCTACCTCGCGGCGGCGCTCTTCGTGGCAGGCAACATCGTCCTGCCCCAAATCTGCCACCTCGTGCCGCAGGGCGGCCTGCGGTGGCTGCCGATCTATTTCTTCACGCTGGTCGGCGCCTACAAATACGGCTGGCGGGTGGGCCTGCTGACCGCCGTGCTTTCGCCGGCGGTGAACTCGGCGCTGTTCGGCATGCCCGCAGCGGCGATGCTGCCCGTGATCCTGCTCAAATCGGTGCTGCTGGCCGTCGCCGCAAGCCTCGCTGCACGGCGGGCAGGGCGTGTGACACTGCCCCTGCTGGCGGGCGTCGTCCTCTTCTACCAGCTGTTCGGCTCGCTGGGCGAATGGGCCTGGACGGGCTCGGCGGCCGCCGCCCTGCAGGACATCCGCATCGGGCTCCCCGGTATGCTGGCACAGGTATTTGCAGGATACGCGGTGCTCAGGTACCTATTACGTAATTAACAATCCCAAGACATGACAAAAATGTATATGGTTTCGTTACTGTCGATCCTACCTTTCACGGCCCCGGCCTGCGGATCGGCACAGGGCGGCGGAGAAGCGCCCGAGGCACCCAAGGTCTATTTCGTGCGGGACATCACGCCGGAGAATATGGTGCGCCTGTACGAGGCGCTGGAGCGTCCGGCGACGGGCAAGGTGGCCGTGAAACTCTCGACGGGGGAACCCGGCGGGCACAACTTCCTCAAGCCGGAGCTTATCAAGGAGCTGGTGCAGAAGGTGGACGGCACGATCGTCGAATGCAATACCGCCTACGGCGGCGGACGCGCCAGCACGGAAAACCACCTGAAGGCCGCCGCCGACCACGGCTTCACGGCCATCGCCCCGGTGGACATCATGGATGCCGAGGGCGAGGTAAGCCTGCCCGTGAAGGGCGGCAGGCACCTCAGGGAGAACTTCGTGGGGTCGCACTACCCCGCCTATGACTTCACGGTGGTGCTCTCGCACTTCAAGGGGCACGCCATGGGCGGCTTCGGCGGTGCGGTGAAGAACATCTCGATCGGCATCGCCTCGTCGGCGGGCAAGGCGTGGATACATTCGGCCGGGAAGACCAAGAATGCCGCCCAGATGTGGGGCAACCTGCCCGCGCAGGACGATTTTCTGGAGTCGATGGCCGAAGCGGCCAAGTCGGTGGCAGACCACTGCGGGGAAAAGATACTCTACATCAACGTGATGAACAACCTGTCGGTGGACTGCGACTGCGACGCGCACCCCGAAGACCCGAAGATGGGAGACATCGGCATCCTGGCCTCGACCGACCCGGTGGCGCTGGACAAGGCGTGCGTCGACCTGGTTTACGCATCGCCCGCCCCGGGCAAGGTGCACCTGATCGAACGCATGGAGTCGCGCCACGGCATCCACACGCTGGAACACGGCGAAGCGATCGGGCTGGGCTCGCAGCAATACGAACTCGTGGAACTGGAATAGGATGGAGTACCGCATACTGGGGCGCACAGGACTGAAGGTCGGCGCCATTGCGCTGGGTTGCGAGGGATTCACGGACAAGACGGCCGAAGAGGTACGGGCCGATTTCGATTTCGCCATCCGCAACGGCATCAACTTCCTCGACCTTTACGCCTCGAACCCCACGCTGCGCAGCAACATCGGCGCAGCGCTGGCGGGCAGGCGCGAGAAGTTCGTCATACAGGGGCACCTCTGCTCGGTATGGGAAGAGGGGCAGTACCTGCGCACGCGCGATCCGGAGAAATCGCTGGCGGCGTTCGAAGACATGCTCGCACGGCTGGGAACGGACTATGTGGAGATCGGAATGATCCACTACGTGGACGCCGAGGCCGACCTGCGCGAGGTGCTCGACGGCCCGATCATGCGCCTGGCGCAACGGCTCAGGTCGGAAGGGCGCATCCGCCACATCGGCCTGAGCAGCCACAACCCCGTGGTCGCGCACATGGCGGCCCGGACGGGGCTCATCGACGTGCTGATGTTCTCGGTGAACCCCTGTTACGACCTGCTGCCGCCGAGCGACGACGTGGATACGCTCTGGGCGGACGAGAGTTACGCGCGGGAGCTGCACAACATCGACCCCGAACGGCAACGGCTCTACGAATTCTGCGAACGCGAAGGGATCGCCATCGACGTGATGAAGGCCTACGGCGGAGGCGACCTGCTGAGCGACGCCAACTCGCCCTTCGGACGCCCGATGACCCCGGTACAATGCCTCGAATACGCCCTGACGCGCCCCGGCGTAGCGGCCGTAATGGCCGGCTGCCGCAGCCGCACCGAGATCGAAGCGGCACTGGCCTGGTGTTCGGCCACGGCCGCGGAACGCGACTACACGGGGGCGCTGGCCGGGCTGGACAAATTCTCGTGGGAAGGGCACTGCATGTACTGCGGGCACTGCGCCCCGTGTTCGGTGGGGATCGACATCGCCGGTGTGAACAAATACTACAACCTGACCCTGGCACAGCACGAGATACCGGAGACGGTGCGCGAACATTACAGGCTCCTGCCGCACCACGCCTCGGAGTGCATCGCCTGCGGCCGCTGCGAACGGAACTGCCCGTTCGGCGTCGACATCATCGGCCACATGCGGCTGGCGGCGGCAAAGTTCGGATATTAGAATGACGGAACGAATCATAGCACAAAGACTCGGGATCAGCCTCCCGCAGGTGCAGGGCACGGTACGCCTGCTGCGCGAAGGCGCCACGATCCCCTTCATCAGCCGCTACCGCAAGGAAGCGACCGGCTCGCTCGACGAATTGCAGGTCGGGGCGATCAAGGAACAACTGGACAGGCTCACCGAACTGGAAGCCCGCAGGCAGACCGTCCTGGCAACCATCGAGGGGCAGGGCAAACTGACCGGGGAGCTCCGCAAACGGATCGAAGAGTGCTGGGACGCAGTGGAGTTGGAGGACATCTACCTGCCCTACAAACCCAAGCGCCGCACACGCGCCACGGCGGCCCGCGAACGGGGGCTGGAACCGCTGGCCGACATCGTCATGGCACAACGGGCACACGACCTTCTGCGTCAGGCGCAACGCTTCGTCACGGCCGAGGTAGCGACCCCCGAAGAGGCCATTGCAGGAGCCTGCGACATCATCGCCGAGAGGATATCCGAGGACGAACAGGCCCGCAACACCGTGCGGCGCACGATGGGACGCGAAGGGGCGGTGCACTCGAAGCTCGTGAAGGGCAAGGAGGCCGAGGGAGCGAAGTATTCGGACTACTTCGACGCCGCGTCGCCGCTGCGCAGCATCTCGTCGCACCGGTTCCTGGCCATGCGTCGCGGCGAAGACGAGGGGATCCTGCGCATCTCGATCGACGCCGACACGGAGCGCATCACCGAAGCGCTCTGCCGCCGGTTCATACGTCCCGGATCGGCAACGCGCACATATATGGAGGCCGCCGTGGCCGACTCGCTCAAGCGGCTCATCCGACCGTCGATAGAGACCGAGCTGCTCGCGGCCGCCAAAGAGAAGGCCGACGACGAGGCAATCGGGGTATTCGCCGAAAACCTGCGGCAGCTGCTCCTTTCGGCGCCGCTGGGGCAGAAGCGCGTGATTGCCATCGACCCCGGATTCCGCACGGGCTGCAAAGTCGTCGTCCTGGACTCACAGGGCAACCTCGTGCACAATACGACCATCTACCCGCACCCGCCGCAGGGCCGCTATGCCGAAGCGGCGGAAACGCTGCGGACGCTGGCGGGGAAATACAAGGCCGAGGCCTTCGCAATCGGCGACGGTACGGCGGGGCGCGAAACCGAGCAGCTGGTGCGCGGCCTGGGACTGGACGGAGCCGTGGAGCTATTCATGGTCAGCGAGGACGGCGCATCGGTCTACTCGGCGTCGGCCGCGGCACGCGAGGAGTTTCCCGATTACGACGTGACGGTGCGCGGCTCGGTGAGCATCGGCCGGAGGCTGATCGACCCGCTCTCGGAGCTGGTGAAAATCGACCCCAAGTCGATCGGCGTCGGGCAATACCAGCACAGCGTCGACCAGGGAAAACTCAAGGCCAGGCTCAATACGGTGGTCGAAAGCTGCGTGAACAGGGTCGGGGTGAACATCAACACCGCCTCGAAACACATCCTCACCTATATTTCCGGACTGGGGCCGGCGCTGGCGGAGAACATCGTGGCGTACCGCGCCGCGAACGGCGATTTCAAGAACCGCAAAGAATTGCTCAGGGTGCCGAGGCTGGGCGCCAAGGCCTACGAACAGGCCGCGGGTTTCCTGCGCATCGTCGGCGGGCAGAATCCGCTGGACAACAGCGCCGTGCATCCCGAATCGTACCACATAGCCGAGCGGATGGCCGCCGACGCGGGCGTGACGGTCGACAGGCTGCTCGCCGACAAGGAGCTGCGCAGGGGCATCAAACCCGAGAGATACGTGGACGGACAGGTCGGGATTCCGACCGTGACGGACATCGTCGAAGCGCTGGACAAGTGCGGCCTCGACCCGCGCGAACAGCTGCAGGCCTTCTCGTTCGACCCGAACGTACGTACGATCGGCGACCTGCGCGAAGGGATGACGCTGCCGGGCATCGTCACCAACATCACGGCCTTCGGGGCTTTCGTCGACATCGGGATCAAGCAGGACGGGCTGGTGCACATTTCGCAGATGGCCGACCGCTACGTCGCCTCGCCGGCGGAGGTCGTGCACCTGGGACAGCAGGTCGAGGTGCGGGTCACCGGGATCGACACCGCCCGCGGGCGGATTTCGCTCTCGATGCGCAAATAAAGCGGGGAGCGAACGGGCGCGGACAGGCAGGAAGTTTGACGCTCACCGGGTTGCGGACAGGCGTCCCGGAAAAGGAAATGCAGGGCCGGTCAGGCCCTGCATTTTTTGTTTACAATTTGTTCATTAATTGCCCCGATGCGTATTTGCGATCCGGGAAAGTATGTCTACATTTGTTCCGGAGCAAGGTTCCCCGCCGGCGGCTGCCGGCACGGGATCAAAAGGGAACTCCTGTGAGAATCAGGGGCTATTCCCGTAGCTGTAAGCCTCGATTGCGTTCCGCACTCTCTTGAGCCACTGTCCCCCGGGACGGGAAGGCGTGCGGATGGGGCGAGCCAGAAGACCTGCCTTGCGAGCTGCGACATCCGCCTTCGGGATTTAGGGCGGTGCCCGGAACAGATATTTACACCGGACAATTCAGGGGTAAGGACATGGCTGTCCTGCGTACTGCGCAGGCGGGGATGCCGCCTCCGTACGGCAAGACTTACAAACAAATACAGATACATTATGGGCATTTCGGAAATTTACATCGTCAAGCGCGACGGCAAGCGCGCCCCCTTTTCGCTCGAGAAGATCAAACGCGCGATCAGCAAGGCATTCCTTTCGGTAGGCGGATACGCCACCGACGACGACCTCACGTCGGTACTCAGCCGCGTACATATCGCCGACGGCATGAATGTCGAGGAGATACAGAACCAGGTCGAGGTGGCGCTCATGGCCGAACGCTATTTCGCCGTGGCCAAGAGCTACATGCTCTACCGCCAGAAGCACACCGAGGATCGCGAAGACCGCGAAAAACTCGAATTCCTGATCAACTACTGCGATGCCTCGAACCCCGCGACGGGTTCGAAATACGATGCCAACGCCAACGTCGAGAACAAGAACATCGCCACGCTGATCGGCGAACTGCCCAAACAGAACTTCATCCGGCTCAACCGCCGGCTGCTGACCGACCGCATCAAGGAGATGTACGGCAAGGAACTCTCGGACAAATACCTCCGCCTGCTGAAAGACCACTTCATCTACAAGAACGACGAAACGTCGATGGCCAACTACTGCGCTTCGATCACGATGTACCCGTGGCTGCTGAACGGCACGCTCTCGGTGGGCGGCAACTCGACACGCCCGACCAATCTCAAGTCGTTCTGCGGCGGCTTCGTCAACATGGTCTTCATCGTATCGTCGATGCTCTCGGGCGCCTGCGCCACGCCGGAGTTCCTGATGTATATGAACTATTTCATCGAACAGGAGTACGGAGAAGATTACTACAAGCGGGCGGACGAGGTGGTCGACCTCTCGAAAAAGCACCGGACGATCGACAAGATGATTACGGACTGTTTCGAACAGATCGTCTACTCGATCAACCAGCCCACGGGGGCGCGTAACTTCCAGGCCGTGTTCTGGAACGTGGCCTATTACGACCGCTACTATTTCGAAAGCCTGTTCGGCGAATTCGTATTCCCCGACGGGACGAAGCCGCACTGGGAATCGCTGTCGTGGCTGCAAAAGCGTTTCATGACGTGGTTCAACCGCGAGCGCACGAAGACCGTGCTGACCTTCCCGGTCGAGACGATGGCCCTGCTGACCAGGGACGGCGACGTGATGGACAAGGAATGGGGCGACATCACGGCGCAGATGTACTCCGAGGGGCACTCGTTCTTCACCTACATCAGCGACAACGCCGACTCGCTGTCGTCGTGCTGCCGCCTGCGCAACGAGATACAGGACAACGGGTTCAGTTACACGCTCGGCGCCGGCGGCGTATCGACCGGTTCGAAGAGCGTGCTGACGATCAACCTCAACCGCTGCATCCAGTATGCCGTGAAGAACGGCATGCACTACCTGACCTACCTCGAAGAGATCGTCGACCTGGTGCACAAGGTGCAGACGGCCTACAACGAGAACCTCAAGGATTTGCAGGCCAAGGGGATGCTGCCCCTGTTCGACGCGGGCTATATCAACCTCGCGCGCCAGTACCTCACGATCGGCGTCAACGGGCTGGTCGAGGCGGCCGAGTTCCTGGGCATCCCGATCAACGACAACGACGACTACGTCGGTTTCGTACAGGGCGTACTGGGGCTGATCGAACGCTACAACAAGAAGTACCGTTCGAAGGAGCTCATGTTCAACTGCGAGATGATCCCGGCCGAGAACGTGGGCGTGAAACACGCCAAATGGGATCGCGAGGACGGCTACGTCGTACCGCGCGACTGTTACAACTCCTATTTCTATGTCGTCGAGGACGAATCGCTGAACGTGATCGACAAGTTCAGGCTCCACGGCCGCCGTTATATCGACCACCTCACGGGCGGTTCGGCGTTGCACATGAACCTCGAAGACCACCTTTCGAAGGAGCAGTACCGCCACCTGCTGCGCGTAGCGGCCGCCGAGGGATGCAACTATTTCACGTTCAACATCCCCAACACGGTATGCAACGAGTGCGGGCACATCGACAAGCGCTACCTGAAGGAGTGCCCCGAGTGCCACGGCGACAACCTGGACTACCTGACCCGCGTGATCGGCTACATGAAACGGGTGTCGAACTTCTCAGCCGCACGCCAGAAGGAGGCCGCACACCGCTATTACGCCAAAGCGGAGTAAACGGACGATGGTCAGATACCACAATTTCGACATCGTATTCGCGGAAATACCCTGCGAAACGACGCTGGCGATCAACATCACCAACTGCCCCAACCGCTGCCGCGGGTGCCACAGCCTGCACTTGCAGGCCGACATGGGGCGGGTGCTCGACGAGGCGGAGCTGTGCGGGATACTCGCCCGCTACGGGCGCTCGGTGACCTGCGTCTGTTTCATGGGCGGAGACGCCGCACCGCACGAGATCGCCGCGCTGGCCGACGTCGTGCGGCAGAAATTCCCGGTGCTGCACACAGGCTGGTATTCGGGACGCGCCCGGCTGCCGGAGGGGCTGCGGCCGCAGTCGTTCGACTACATCAAGCTGGGAGGCTGGGTCGAGGAGCTGGGGCCGCTGACGTCGCCGACGACCAACCAGCGCCTTTACAGGGTCGGAAAGGAAGGCGCCATGCAAGACATCACGGAGCTGTTCCGGCGCAGGCCGTAGGTTTTTCCCGGGCGCCCCGGAGGAGTTGTCCGCCCCCCCCGGGAAACCCGGCGCAGAAACCCTACGGGCATCACGGTGTAATTTTTTCGGCCCCAACAATGGCGGTTTGCCCGAAATGGACTATTTTTGCCCTCGTTATGAAGACCAGACAAGAGCTGACGGAAGTCCTCGACTTCATTGCGGAATATGCGACTTACCTGCTCGGATCGGGCGTGCACACCTCGCGCGTGATCCGCAACTCGCAGCGTATCGGAGCCTCGCAGGGGGTCGACCTCCAGTTGTCGAGTTTCCAGAAAAGCACGATCATCACCGCCCACGACGAAGAGAGCGGCGAGGCCATCACCCGCGTAGTGAAGATCCCGGCGCTGCCGATCAGCTTCGAGCGCAACTCCGACCTGAGCGCCCTGAGCTGGGATGCGCTGGACGAAGGGCTTCCGCTCTCCGAAATCCGGAAGCGCTACGACGAACTGACTGCAAAACCGCGCATAGACCCAATCTTCGTCCTGCTGACCGTGGGGCTGGCCAACGCCTCGTTCTGCCGGCTGTTCGGGGGCGACTGGATCGCCATGGGCATCGTCTTCACCTCGACGCTCGTGGGTTTCGCCGCCAAACAGCGTATGCAGGCACACGGCGTGAACCACTTCCTGATCTTCATCATCTCGGCTTTCATGGCGTCGCTGTGCGCCTCGGCAGCCCTGAGGTTCGACTGCTCGGCGGAAACGGCGCTCGCGACGAGCGTCCTGTTCCTCGTACCGGGGGTACCGCTCATCAACGGCGTGATCGACATCGTCGAGGGGCACATTCTGATCGGGTGCAGCCGCCTGATCAACGCCCTGTTGCTTATCATCTGCATCGCCATCGGCCTGTCGGCAACATTGTTAATGGTTAAAGACGGATTGCTATGATCGCTGCGGACATCCTTCTCGACGGGCTCTTTGCGGCCATCGCGGCCATCGGTTTCGGCGCCGTTTCCGACCCGCCGATGCGGGCTTTCCCCCGTATCGCCCTGCTGGCGGCCATGGGGCACGCCCTGCGGTTCTGCCTGATGCACTACTTTTCGGTCGACATCGCCACGGCCTCGCTGTTCGCCTCGATCAGCATCGGGTTCGGCAGCCTGTGGCTGGGGCGCAGCATCCGCTGCCCGATGACGGCCCTCTACATCCCCGCCCTGCTGCCGATGGTTCCCGGCATCTATGCCTACAAGACCGTCTTTTCGCTCATCATGTTCCTGCAATCGCTCAACGACCCGGGGGAGGGGTTGCAATACATGCAGCAATTCTTCCTCAACGCAACCGTATCGCTGAGCGTGATCGCACTGCTGGCAGCGGGGGCTACGCTGCCCATCTTTGTATTCAACCACCAGGCATTCTCGCTCACGCGGCGCCGCAAGCATACCGACAAATAACGATCCATGGAAATCTTCTGGAACACCATCGCCTCCTATAACGCCGCGACATGGCCCGTACAGATCCTACTGACGCTGGTTGCGGCCACGCTGACGCTGCTGCTCTACCTGCGTCCGACGCCCGGGGTACGCATCGCCATGAAGACCTTTATGGCGCTGCTCAATTTCTGGATCGCTGGTGTCTATTACCTCTTATACGGCGAACAACGCGAGCACAACGACATGCTGGCGCTCTTCTGGGCGATCATGGGATGTATCTGGGTATACGACCTGGTCGTGAAACACGCTTCGCTCCAACGCACGCACAACCATACAGGCTTCGCGCTGCTGCTGTTCGCCATGCCGCTCGTCTACCCGCTCTTTTCGCTGGCGCTGGGGCGTACGTTCCCGATGGTCACCACGCCCGTGATGCCGTGTTCGGTCGCCGTATTCACCATCGGGCTGATGCTGGCCTTTTCGGAGCGGATCAACATCGTGCTGGCCATGTTCCTCTGCCACTGGGCGCTGATCGGGCTATCGAAGGTCTACTTCTTCGGCATCCCCGAGGACTACCTCCTAGCATGCAGCATCGTGCCGGCACTCTACATCTTCTTCCGCGAATATATCCGCAGCAACGAGGGCCGGCCGACAAAGCCTTCGCCCCGGGTACTGAACGCGCTGCTGGTGGTATTGTGCATCATCATCGGCGCCTCCTTCGCCTTCACGATGCTCCACCAGCTCAACCTCTTTACGGATGTCTGATAGTTGAAGGAAATCCGCCGCACGAACTGTTCCAATCAAACTTTCCAAACGGTAGCTGCATGTGCCCGATAGCAGAACGCAGGAATTGCCGTGTGTCTATCGGCAAGGTTATGTTTTCGTAAACGAAACAGGGGCTTGCGGGATTATCAGTGATCCCGCAAACCCCTGTTCGTTCGAATGATCAACCTCTTATTGCTGTTCGCTCAACTCTTTATAAAGCTCCAGCCGTAGGCCGCAGTAGTTTTCGATGATATGGCCCATTTTTTCGACGCGTTGCAGGTGCATTTCCAATTCCTGCGGCGCAACATCGAAACCAATGTCGTAGCGTGCTTTTACCAGAAAACTCTTCAGGCGCGGCAGCGTGAAGATATTTTCGATATGGTTATCGTCTAAAACCAGCATCAGTTGCGTCGAGAGCGTCCGCATCCGTTCGTGCATCACGACCGGATCGTGAATATCGAACTCCAGCCCGTGATAAACATAATAGAGAGTGTGATAAAAGTAGACCGCAGCCTGCGCCATGAACAAAGCCGCCAGACGCATATTGCGGCTTTCGCTGAAGGCGTCCTGCGCCTGTTCGATCAATTCGTTGCCCAGCATCCGGAACGTATCGAAATGAAATTTGGCGTCCGCATAGGCTGCGGCAAAGTTGATCGGGTGTTTCGGGCGGCGGAAATGGCAGTGGTCGCTGCAATAGAGCAATTCGCCCTCGGAGTGTGCAAAGTAGAGGAATGGTGTTTTATTCGACTCGACATAGCTCAAAGGCATAATGTAGAGGTTGATATAGGTGATCTCGCGCCTGCTGTACGGCACTTTGTAACGCAGGATGCGTTTCGCCTGAATCCAGTCGTATTCGGGCGTTTCCCGCACGACCATCAGCAAGTCATAGGTCATGGCGTCGCTATGGTGTGTGCCGCCGACCAATTTTCCGAAAAGCAGGATATATTCGGGGTTGAAATAATCTTCTGTCAGGCATTGAACGATCCGGGCGGCTTCGGCAGGATTGTAGAGTTTTTCCGTTGGTTGTTCGGGTTGCGGTTCTGGCTTTGGAGCAAGTTGCCCCGTCGGCTGTTCCGGAGAGGGTACGGGTTGTTGTTCGGCTTGGGTACTTTCGGAGGTTATGGATTGTGCAGGCTGTTCCTGCACGGGGTTTTGATTCGTTTCCATTTGGTTGATTGTTAGAATTTAGACATAGTGAGGGCTGTCCTTATCGTGCGCTGGGCACAACAAAGAGAATAAAAGTTTGGTTAGCAACTATTTGCTAATCCGGCGGGTGGAAATGGAAACGAATCGGGAGGTTGCACGGCGGGAATCGCCTGCGGCTGGCCTTACGGCGTGTCTGTACCGGAGTACGGACATGATGCATTGTTCGCATAAATATAAAAATATGCGCAGCTGCGAACAATACATCACTCTTTTACAAGCTCAGCAAAGTGCCGTTCGCGGGTCGCTAAACCCCAACGGCTCTGCGCATACCTTTAATATGGTTGCTTTGCTGGCTACCACGTAAAAGAATTTTATAACATATTGTTCGCAGGGGCAAAGATACAAATTATTCCAGTATTAAAAATATTTTATTGAAATGCATATTAACCAAGAACAAAGGATGTTATTTGAAATGAAATTACCTATCTTTGTCTTAATGTTATAAACAACATAACTTACAACTTATGAATCAGTCGACATTTTAACAATTAGGCTCATGAGTCTTTATGCATTAGATCAAAGATTTAACAATTAACATATCTTAATTATGAGTATCAGCCGAATAGATTTACATAGCCATAGAAATGAATCCTGCGTAACAGGCTGTAATAAAGAATTAAGAAAAAAAGTGTCTGAAAATGACCTATGTAGCTTGACAAATTCTGTTGTTGATTCGTTATCAGTACGATGTGTCGGGGAATGGGCTGAACAAAAGATATATCTATTGTATCAATATTTCGGTATATTTGCCCAAGGAATGAAAAACAAATGGGCCGAAATAAACTATATAGAAATATGTAGCGGCCCGGGGAGATGTGTTAATAGAAATGGGGGAATAGAAATTGACGGAACTGCTTTATGTATTATGAATCATGCGGCTTTTAAATTTATTCACAAAGCCTTATTCTTTGATTATAGTCCACAAGTCGTCGCAGTCCTAAATAAACGAATTGAAAGTTTAGGATTGACTAATGCCACAGCTATAAAAGCGGATTACAATCAAGCGGATTCATTATGTTCAGTATTAGCTCATGAGTGTTCCAAAGATAGGAGCCTAAATCTTATTCTCCTTGATCCTACCGATTGTAGTGTTCCTTTCAATTTGATACAACAAATCAAAACCACATTAAAGAATGTTGATTTCATTATAAATGTTGCCACGGGAACTGATTTCAACCGAAATATCCCAATGGCATTTAATGACACACATAGAGCTGCCAAATACCAACGTTTTTTAGGTGATTCTTCGTTTTTTTCTAAAATAGAAAATATTAATCTTTATAAGCAGAAGAATTACAACCAATTAAGAAATAATTTCAGAGAGGCCTACCAAGAATCTATGAAAAAAATTGGATATGAATATTTTAGGGTTACTCGTATAGAACATTATTACGACATCTTGTTTGCGGCAGGACATACAAAGGCTATTGAATTTTGGGACAGCGCACAGGCAATAAAGTTTGACGGACAAAGAAGTTTATTTTAATCAAATGAGGACAACGAAAATAGAGTGGACAGAGAGAACATGGAATCCGGTAACAGGCTGCACCAAAATATCAAAAGGATGTGAACATTGCTATGCAGAAACAATGTCTCGTAGATTATATGCCATAGGAAACCCTAAATACAAAAATGGATTTCAATCCACCATTCACCCAGAGGAACTACACGAGCCGATGAAATGGGTAAAACCATCAACAATTTTCGTCTGTTCAATGAGTGATCTTTTTCATAAAGATGTGCCTTTCGAATTTATTGATAAAGTTTTTGGTGTAATCAAGAGTACCCCTCAACACAATTATCAAATTCTCACGAAACGAGCAGAACGTATGGCAGAATACTTTTCAACACGCAGTATTCCTCACAACGCATGGTTAGGGGTAACAGTAGAAATTGTAACTACCAAATCTCGTATAGATTATATACGCAAACTAAAAGCCCCCATAAGATTTATTTCATGTGAACCGTTATTAGAAGATTTGGGAGAATTAGATTTAACCGGTATTAACTGGGTTATTGTTGGTGGCGAAAGCGGAGTACAGGCTCGCCCGATGAAAGAAGAATGGGTTTTGAATATAAAAAAGCAAGCAGATACACTCCATATTCCATTTTTCTTCAAACAATGGGGAACATGGAGTGTAGACGGTATAAAAGGCAACAAAAAAACTAATGGCAAACTTTTACAGGGAGTCGTGGTTCAGAATATGCCAACCATTAAAAAATAATTTTCTTTTTCGCCGTACAAATACCGTACAACCCAAAATAAAAACCCCGTTGTAGCAATCTACAACGGGGTTTTAGCGAGGTCTGAAGCGGATTCGAACCGCTGTACAAGGTTTTGCAGACCTTTGCCTAGCCACTCGGCCATCAGACCATATGTTCCCCGACAGGTTCCTGTTCGGCTTTCATTCCGTAACTACAAGTCCGCTGCTTCCGGATTGCATGCCGCGCCGGAAACATCCGGTTTATTTTCAGGCGCATCGGGAGTGCAAATATACAAACATTTCTAAAATCTGCAAAACTTCGACCCAACTTTGCGCTATTTCCCAAAAATATTTACCTTTACAAGATAATAAACGACATTTTGCGGTTATGACCATCGAGGATATCGCCTTGCAGATGACCCCGGGCATCGGCGTGAAAGGCGCCGTGCACCTGCTCGGAATATTCGGCGACGCACGGGGCATTTTCGCGGCGGCACCCGAGGAGCTGGCTATGAAAGCCGCCTTGCGGGAAGACATTATCCGGAATATCGTCCACCGCAAAGGCTTCGGCGCCGCAGAAAAGGAACTCGGCTACTGCCGCCGCAATTCGATCTCCGCGATCGCTTCGACCGACCCCGAATTCCCGGCATTGCTGCGGGAAATACCCGATTATCCCCATGTACTATACCTGAAAGGCAACGCCGCCGCCCTCTCGGCACGCTGCGTCGCGATGGTCGGCACCCGCCGGGCAACGCCCTACGGGCAGACGATGTGCAACAGGCTGGTGGAAGGGCTCGCGGCACAGGTTCCGGGGCTCTGCATCGTGAGCGGGCTGGCGTTCGGCATCGACGTCGCGGCACACCGGGCAGCCCTGGCCGCAGGGGTACGAACCGTCGCGGTACTGGCGAACCCGCTCCCCGGCGTCATGCCGGCACAACACACGGCTGTGGCGCGCGACATCCTCGACCACGGCGGGGCACTGGTCACGGAGCTCCACTCGCAGACGCGGCAGAACGGCACAGCATACCTGGCCCGCAACCGGATCATCGCAGGGTTGGGTGCCGGCTGCGTGGTCGTAGAGTCGCCCGACAGCGGCGGGTCGCTCGCCACGGCGCATTGCGCCGACGGCTACGACCGTTCGGTAATGGCCGTACCGGGACGCGCCACGGACGGCATGTCGTCGGGGACGAACCACCTGATCCGCAACCGCAAAGCGCAACTCGTGATGACCGCCGACGATATTGTCCGCGAACTGATGTGGGATCTCGGCCCGGAACCGGCAGCATTCCGGGAAAAACCGTCCACACCGGAGCTTACGCCCGACGAAGCTGGGTTGCTGGGCTGTTTCCGCACGGACGACCCGCTGGCGGTGGAAACCCTCGCGGAGCTGAGCGGACTGGAACCGGGTGAACTGGCTGCCCTGCTCGTAGGGCTAGAACTGGCAGGAGCCGTACGGCAACTGCCCGGCAACCGATATATGAAAACACGATGAAACTGACGGATACACATTCACACCTGTACGATACGGCGTTCGACGCCGACCGCGAAGAGGCACTGGCCCGCGCCGCGGCGGCGGGCGTGGAACACCTGCTGCTCCCGGGCATAGACTCCGAAAGCCACGGAGCGCTGTTCGACCTCTGCCGCCGCCACCCGAGGCAATGCGTCCCGATGATGGGACTGCACCCCACCTCGGTGAACGACAACCCGCACTGGCGCGAGGAGCTGGCGCTCGCCGAACGTTACCTCACAGCCCCGCCCGAGGGCATCGCACGTTTCTGCGCCGTGGGCGAGATCGGGCTGGACTACTACTGGAGCGGCGAGTTCGTCGCCGAACAGGTCGAGGCTTTCGTTTCGCAATGCCGCCTGGCCGCAGGGCTCGGCCTTCCGGTGGCGATCCACACCCGTGCGGCATGGGACGACATGTGCCGGATCATCGGGGAGGAAGCGACGGCCGCGGCGGAGGCCGGGCGGAGGCTGCGGGGCGTGTTCCACGCCTTTTCGGAGGATGCCGTCACCTACCGGAAACTGAAAGCCTGCGGCGATTTCGCCTTCGGAATCGGCGGCGTGGTGACTTTCAGGAAGAGCAAGCTGGCCGATATGGTGCGTGAAATGGAACTGGACGACATCGTACTCGAAACCGACTGCCCGTACCTGACACCCGCGCCCCACCGCGGCGAGCGCAACGAGTCGGCCTATGTGCGGTTCGTGTGCGAGAAAGTCGCGGAACTGAAGGGGCTGACCCCCGGCGAAGTGGCGGCCGCAACGACGGCGAACGCCAAACGTATTTTCGGAATATAACACCCTAAGACCATACGATGAAATCTTCGATCCTGATCATCTATACGGGCGGTACCATCGGCATGAAGAACGATGCCGAAACCGGCGCCCTGGTGCCTTTCGACTTCAGCGGCATCTACGATGAATTCCCTTCGCTCAAGCGGCTCAACGTGGACATCGACGTGCTGACGATGGATCCCGTGATCGACTCGTCGAACGTCACCCCGGCAAACTGGGCGGCGCTGGCCGAGCTGATCCGCGACAACTACACCCGCTACGACGGGTTCGTCGTACTGCACGGCACGGACACCATGTCCTACACCGCATCGGCATTGAGTTTCATGCTCGAAAACCTGGCCAAGCCCGTAGTTTTCACCGGCAGCCAGATCCCGATCGGCGTGCTGCGCACGGACGGCCGCGAGAACCTCATCACGGCCATCGAGATCGCGGGGGCGCACATCGGCGGACGCCCCGAGGTACCCGAAGTGTCGCTCTATTTCCAGAACCGGCTGTTCCGCGCCAACCGTACCACCAAGCGCAGCGCCGAGGCGCTGAGCGCCTTCCGTTCCTACAACTACCCGCCCCTTGCCGAGGTGGGGGTCAACATCGCCTATAACCTCGCGGCGATCCTCCACCCGACGGAAATCTCGCCGGAACTGCGCATCGCCACCCGCCTGGCCGACGGAATCGAAGTCATCAAGCTTTTCCCGGGGCTGGGCGAAAATATCCTGCGGGCGATGCTCTCGGCACCGGGGCTGCGGGCCGTGGTGCTGGAGACATTCGGCGCGGGCAACGCCCCGACCAACGAATGGTTCATCCGCGTACTGAAAGAGGCGATCGACCGCGGGGTCATCATCCTCAACATCACGCAGTGCGGCGGGGGCAAGGTTTCGATGGAACTTTACGAAACCGGGCTGAGGCTGCAGAAGATCGGCGTCCTGTGCGGCCACGACATGACCACCGAGGCGGCCGTCACGAAGCTGATGTACGTGCTCGGACTGGGGCTTTCCGACGAACAGACCCGCGCATTGTTGCGGCGCCCTCTGCGAGGCGAATTTACAGCCTAAGACGTTGCACGGAACGATTTTTTTTTCTATATTTCGCACTGCTAACGTACCTTATCGGGTCGTCCATTGGGGGCGGCAGGAGGGGGAATAGGGGGACAACCCACTGGAAAACAAACGATTGGACTGATTCAGAATGAAATTTCCGGAATTCGCCCATACATGCGGAACCGGCAGGGGAAAGCCATGGATCGGGGTAAAAAGACACCGTGAGTATCCGGAAAGGATAAAAAAAATATTTTTTTAGGATTTTTTTAATCCCGGGAGAATTGACGAAATACGATGGAAAGCGGAAGAACGTATTGTGAAATACCTAAAAACACAACAATAAAAAACAACTAACAAATTTAATTTTATCTAATCACAACTATGAAAAAACTTTTTTTGATTCTGTCAGTGGCCCTGTTCGCATTGGGTACTGTTAACGCTTTCGCGCAGGAGGCTGCCGCAGCTGCCGAAACCCAACTCGCCGGCGATAGCCTGCACCAGGTGATGATGCAGAAGTTCCTCGAGGGTGGTTGGGCATGGATGCTCCCGATCCTTATCTTCCTGATTATCGGTCTGGCCGTTGCCATCGAGCGTATCCTCTATCTCTCGCTGTCGACGATCAACTCGAAGAAACTCATCACCAAGGTTGAAGAAGCCCTGAAGAACGGCGGCATCGAAGCTGCCAAGGAAGTTTGCCGCAACACGCGCGGCCCGATCGCTTCGATCTACTACCAGGGTCTCGACCGTTACGATCAGGGTCTGGATTCGGTCGAGAAGGCTGTCGTTTCCTACGGTTCGGTTCAGACCGGCCAGATGGAGTCGGGCCTGACGTGGATCGGCCTGTTCATCGCCCTTTCGCCCATGTTGGGCTTCATGGGTACCGTTGTCGGCATGATCGCGGCGTTCGACGCCATCCAGGCTGCCGGCGATATCAGCCCGACCCTCGTTGCAGGCGGTATCAAGGTCGCCCTTCTGACGACCCTCATGGGTCTTATCGCTGCGGTTATTCTTCAGCTGTTCTACAACTATATCGTTTCGAAGATCGACTCGCTGGTAAACGATATGGAGGATTCGTCCATCACGCTGATGGATATCCTGACGGCTTACAGCAAGAAATAATCCCAACGATTTAAAAAGAGTTAAAGGCAATTATGAAAAAGATTTTAAATATCATATTGGGTATTCTACTGGCCGTGATGGCGGTACTGGGAATATACGCAATTGCTACGGGTGGCTCCGAGGCGGCTATCAGCCTGAACCTCATCTGGTGCTATTTCCTGCTGGCTCTTGCGGTGTTCACAGCTATCTTCTGCGCGGTCTTCGGCATGATCCAGAACCCAGCGGGAATCAAGGGCACGATTATTTCGCTCGCGCTGATCATCGTGATCGTGGGCGTGGCTTACTTCGTGGCTTCGGGACATGACATCCAGATCCCCGACCTCGCCAACGGCGGGTTTTTCTCCCAAGGTGAAACCGTCCTGACCGACACCAGCATCCTGGTAACGTACGTTGCCTTGGTCGCTGCGTTCGTGACGGCTATCGCAACCGAAATTTACGGCGCTTTCAAATAACAACGAACAATGGCAGGAAATAAAAGACAAATACAGGAGATCAACGCCGGCTCAATGGCCGACATCGCCTTCCTGCTGCTGATTTTCTTCCTTGTGGCCACAACGATGAATGTCGACACCGGTCTGGTGCGTATGCTTCCGCCGATGCCCCCCGAGAACCAAAAGCAGGAGGACATCAAGGTCAAGGAGCGCAATCTCTTCCTGGTGCTCATCTCGGGCAGCGGCAACATCATGGCCGGGCCCTCGGGCAAACAGGAGATCATCGACCTGAGACAACTCAAGGACAAGACGAAGGAATTCATCCTCAACCCGATGGACGACGAGAACCTCCCGGAGAAAACCGAAAAGGAAATCGAGTTGGCCGACGGCAGCAAGTGGGTATATCCCGAAAGCCAGGGCGTTGTTTCGTTACAGACCACCCGTGATACGGGCTATCAGTCCTACATCATGGTGCAGAACGAACTCACACGCGCTTTCAACGAGGTACGTGACGAAGTCGCCATGAAGAAATTCGGAGCAAAATTCTCGGAGCTTTCCGAGGATCAGCGCAATGCAGTATCCAAAGCAGTACCTCTGAAGATTTCGGAGGCCGAACCGCGTAATATAAAGAAGTAAGTTATGGCAGTAATGAAAAAGAAGGGCAATAAAGGTTTGCCCCCTATCTCGACAGCATCGCTTCCTGACGTGATCTTCATGATCCTCTTCTTCTTCATGGTGTCGACCACCATGCGCGACCAGGAACTGCTCGTGAGGTACAAACTCCCCGAGGCAACCGAAGTGCAAAAGCTCGAGAAGAAATCGCTCGTAAGCTACATCCACATCGGACAGCCTTCACTGGTGATGCAGGCCAAATTCGGCACTGCACCCCGTATCCAGCTGAACGACTCGTACAAAACGACCAAGGATATTTTGGATTTCGTAGCCGCAGAGCGCGATAAGCTCAGCGAGGCCGACCGTGCCTCGATGACGATCTGCCTCAAGGCCGACCAGACAACCAAGATGGGTATCGTAACCGACGTGAAGCAGGAACTTCGCCGTGCCAATGCACTGAAGGTCTCCTACGCCGCTTCCAAGTCGCTGGGATACTAAATCCCGAGTCATATCGAAAAAGGGCTGAAGTAGGACTTCAGCCCTTTTTTTTATGTGCCATACCGATAGTTATACGGCCTCCAGCATCTTCAAACGTATGCCCGCCACTGCAAGGCGGCAGGGTAAATTCGGGCCGGGGATTTAAGCGCGGGAGATGATCGTATCCGATCACCACGGGATTTCCCGGCAACACGCGGAAAGACAATCCCCGCTCAGAATTGCAACTCCAACTGGCCGATCCCGTGGCTGAACGACAGGCGGTGATGGGGCGTAAGTCCGTATTCACGGATTGCGAGCCGATGCTCACGGGTCGGGTACCCCTTGTTCTTTTTCCAGCCATACTGCGGGTATTCCTCCGCGAGGCGCAACATGTACTCGTCCCGATGGGTTTTGGCCAGCACCGAAGCTGCGGCGATGTCAGCATATTTGCCGTCGCCCTTGACCACGCAACGGTAGGGTAATTCAAGACGTGTCCGGAAACGGTTGCCGTCGATCGCAAGGAATTCGGGCGGCGGATCGAGGCGGGCGACAGCCAGCGACATTCCCTCGAACGAAGCGTTCAGGATATTGATCTCGTCGATCCGGGCTGCGGAAACGGCCTCGACGGCCCAGGCCACGGCTTCACGCTCGATGATCAGGCGGAGCCTGTCCCGGTTCCGCTCGGTCATCTGCTTCGAATCGTTGAGCGACGGGTCGTGAAAATCGGGCGGAAGGATCACCGCAGCGGCGAACACCGGCCCGGCCAGACACCCCCGGCCGGCCTCGTCGCAACCGGCCTCCCGAAACTCGTATTGGTATTGGTTTTCTAACATCGTACCACAAAATTAGGTAATATTCCGGCTTTTTTCGCTAATTTTGCCCGAGGAAAAAAGCCTTCCGACATGAAATTCGACATCGCCCGGCAGCCGCTCGTACCGGCCTTCATGACCCTCTTCGCACTCGCCGTCGCGGCCATGTGTGCAGGAATCCCCGTGCCCGATACCAGTGGAGCGGTGCGCGAAGCGCTCCCGCTTCTAGGCGGCCAACTCGCCCGGTTTCAGGCGGCATATCCGGTATGGTCGAAGTTTGCCGCCGGGTTCATGCTGCTCTTCGCCGGAATGTGTACGGGACGGATTTCGATCCGCTACAACCTCTATACGGTGGGCACCTGCCTCCCGATTCCCCTCTATGCCATCGTCGCCTGCGGGATCGCAACAGGCGGGAATTATCTCGCAGGGTTCGCAGCGTCGATGCTGCTCGCGCTGGCAACGAAAAATTACTGCCGCGCCTTCTGCAACGGGTACGGGTTCGACGCCATCTTCCGTGCCTCGCTCTACCTGGGGCTGATGCCGCTCGTTTATGCCCCCGCACTGCCGCTGTTGCTGCTCCTGCCGTTGGCCGTACTACTTTTCCGGCGTACCTTCCGGGAGGTCGTGGTAGCAACGGCCGGACTGCTGCTGCCGATCTTCACGGCCTGCTATGTCAGCTGGGGCAGCGGGGCGGAATTTACGGCTCCACTGGTCACAGTAGGGCAGTCGGCCATCGAAGGTATGCCGCTGCAACTCTTCCTGGATATTCCCCTCCCCGCACTCGTCATGGCAGGCGGGATCGTACTGCTCGACCTGACGGCGCTTTTCTTTTTCCTGGCCGACATCTATGCCGCCGGCACCAAACCCCGCTTTATCCTCTTTTATAACATAGGTATACTGGTATTGGCCTTGACATTGCTATGCAGCCCCGCCGCAACACCCGAAGCATTCGCCCTGCTCGCTGTCCCGTCGGCCATACTGATCCCGGTATTTTTCGTCCGCATCCACAGGGGAATGGCATTGCCCGTATACCTGATTTTTCTGGCGGCAGCCTTCGCCGGAATATTTTTACAATATTATATTTAGTCATTATTATGGCATCTTTAGGCTTATTTGCCTTATTGTGCCTTTTTAGACTATTCATTATTTTATAAAATAAATATTAAATTGTATTTTTGAAATGAACAATCGGTGACGCAACTCGTTGTTCAAAAAAACTTAAAATACGATTTGGTATGAAGAATTCATTAAATTCGTCGGCCCAGCAGCCGATGATTGTGAAGTACGTTGAGGCCCTTCACAACGGAATCCAGTCTCAGGCGCTTTCGCGCTACGCAATCGGCTACATCCTCCGTGGCACGAAATATATTTACGACGGGGATAAGCGCCAGACCCTCACGCGCGGAGACGTATTCTACCTCGGCATCGGGCACCACTATATCGAGAACTTCCCGGAAAACGGGCAGCCCTTCGAACAAGTGCTCTTTTATTATACGCCGGCAGACCTCCAGCGGATACTGCTACACCTGAACATCACCTATGGGCTGAACATTTCGAACGAACATTCGTGCGAAAACTGCCGCAACCGTTCGCATGTCTCGATGCCCGCCTGGAATTCGATCCGCAACTTTTTCGTCAATACCAACAACTACCTGCGCGACGAGGATTTCCACCGCGACGAGACGGCCGAGAACATCAAGATGACCGAATTGATCTACCTCATCGCCTCGCACGAAGACTGCTGCCTGAAGAGCAAACTGCTCAGCAACGTCGATGCAGCCAAGGAGAATTTCGAACAGATCGTCTACGACCACATCTTCAAGGATATTTCGATCGAAGAACTCTCGAAGTTGACGAACCGTTCGCTCACCTCGTTCAAAAAGGAATTCCGGCGCCATTTCATGATGCCGCCGCACAAATGGTACATCCGCCAGCGCCTGATGCATTCGCGCCTGCTGCTGATCTCGACTTCGAAGTCAATTTCGGAAATCGGCAATGCCTGTACATTCCCCAACACGTCGCACTTTATTAAACTTTTCAAAAAGGAGTACCAGATGACGCCGGCCGCTTACCGGAACCGCCACATCACTTCGCTCGCTCCCGAGGCGCAGCCCGCCGCTAAGGAAACCGAGGAAATCCGCGAGGCGTTATAGTTCGCAACTTACAAAACCGTTAGTATTTTAAAATTTTTAATTATAATTTAACAGATTTTTTTCGGTTAGGTTAAAAAAATGTTACAAAAGATTTGGAAGATTGTGATTTTCCATTTATCTTTGTATAACAAAACGTGGGATTCTCCCACTCTCATTAACCTAACTAACCTAACCAGAGGGGTTTGCTACTGCCAGGCAGCAAACCCCTTTCTCTGTCCGGAAAAGCCACCCGACAGCATTCGATATTGAATAATTGCGGTTTTCAGGGCCGCATTTTTTATTTTTTTAATTGGATGCCACGCAGGCCGCCGCAGGCGCTCCCCCGGAAACAGCCCGAAAACAGCCCGGAGAAGGCAAACCCGCGAAGAGGCATACCAGAGGCGGGGTGCCGAAAGAAAATAGGGCATTCATAGGAATTATCAATTATTTTTTCGTATTTTTGCATCAATTGGAAAATAATGAACTTAAATGCCGAAGTTTTATGACAAGGTAGATGTACTGAAAAAACCAGGATGGTTGAAGATCCGGCTCCACCGCACCCCGGAATATGCCGAGGTACAGCAAATAGTCGACAAACATGCGTTGCATACGATTTGCAGCAGCGGCATGTGTCCGAACAAGGCCGAATGCTGGAGCCGCAGAACCGCAACCTTCATGATCCTGGGAGACATCTGCACCCGAGGCTGCCGCTTCTGTGCAACGAAAACAGGACACCCCCTTGCCCCCGACGCCGAGGAACCCCGACGGGTCGCCGAAAGCGTCGCACTGATGAAACTGAGGTATGTCGTCGTTACTTCTGTGACGCGTGACGACCTGCCGGACGGCGGTGCCGCACATTGGGCCCAAACCGTCCGCGCCATCCGCACACAGAATCCCGACGCCGTAATTGAGCTCCTTATTCCCGATCTCGACGCACAGCCCGCCCCGCTGGACGTGGTCGTCGCGTCGAAGCCCGATATAATCGGGCACAACATCGAAACCGTCGAGCGGCTGACCCCGGTGGTGCGTTCCAAGGCAAAGTACCGTACGAGCCTGGAAACCCTGCGCTACCTGAGCGCACAGGGTGTCGCAACGAAAAGCGGACTGATGGTCGGACTTGGCGAGAGCGATGATGAAGTATTACAAACCCTGCACGACCTGCGCGACGCAGGCGTGGGGATCGTAACACTCGGTCAGTACCTTCGTCCCACTCTGGAGCACTACCCCGTTGCGGCGTATATCACTCCTGAAAAATTCGAATGGTACAGACTGAAAGCGCTGGAAATGGGCTTCAGCTACTGCGCGAGCGCACCCTTAGTCCGCTCGTCGTACATGGCGGAAGAGGCCTTGAAGAGCGTCAAAAGTTTGTAGCGATGGAAGCTTCCTGCCGGGATCTCGGACTGATGGACTACAAAACCTGCTGGGAATTGCAGCAGGGACTGTTCGATGCCCTGGTAGCCCGCAAGGCAGCCTGCAAGGGCGCAACGAAACAGGCGGCGGCAATCTCGGCGGCATACGCCGGCACCGCGGAAGCAGATCAGGCATCCGCGCGGGAGCCGGCACAGCGATCGGCAGAGGCAATGCCCAGCAAGGCGGGAACGCAATTCGGCAAAGGGTCGGAATCCCCAACGGGCAGCGTATCCGCAGCAGAGGGCGTCGAACCGTCAGGCGCCACCGGAGAAGGCTCCGCCAGCGCAGGCACGATCCTTTTGGTGGAACACCCGCCGGTATACACACTCGGCAAAAGCGGCCATGCCGAAAACCTGCTGATAGGCCGCGAAGCGCTCGAAGCGATGGGCGCACAGTTCTTTCACATCGACAGAGGGGGCGACATCACCTTCCACGGCCCGGGACAGCTGGTCTGCTATCCGATCCTCGACCTCGAACGCCTGGGCATCGGGCTGAGGGACTACATCGGGGCACTGGAAGAGGCCGTCATCCGCACCGTGGCGGCATACGGCATCACGGCCGGCCGCATGGCAGGCGCCTCGGGGGTCTGGATCGGCCCCGGAATCGGCGGGGAAACAGGGAGCCGGACAACCGGCTGCCGCGGAGATAACGGCGGCAACTGCAACATCGGCGGTAACTGCGGCAACAAAAGCGACGGCAACAAAAGCGACGGCGGCAAAAGCGGCGACAGCAAAAGCGGCGACAGCGGCGAAAACCGCAACGAGGCCGGAACCTGCGACAGCGGCAGAGCCTGTGATAGCGAAATCGGCGTCGGGAACCGGACATCCGCAAGGGTGCCGCGCAAGATTTGCGCAATAGGCGTCCGGTCGTCACGTTATATCACTATGCACGGGTTCGCGCTGAACGTCACGACCGACCTGGGGTGGTTCACGCGCATCAATCCCTGCGGGTTTACCGACCGGGGGGTGACCTCGATCGAACGGGAAACGGGCCGCAAGGCCGCAATGGGCGAAGTAAAGGAGCTCGTTGTCAAATTTTTAAGTGAGATATTAAATGTTAGAATATATAAATAGTAAATCGTATGCCTATAGAAAAACGATGGGTAGTGAAACCGCAGGGCGATTCCGAGGCGGTGGCGAAGCTCGCTGCCGTGCTCAGGATTTCTCCCGTGCTGGCGAACCTGCTCGTACAGAGAGGCATAGACACCGTAGAAAAGGCGGACAAGTTCTTTAAACCCAGTCTCGCCGACCTCCACGACCCGTTCCTGATGAAGGACATGGACAAGGCGGTCGAGCGGGTCGAGCGGGCCGTTCGTAACAATGAGAAAATCATGGTTTACGGCGACTACGACGTGGACGGCTGTACGGCCGTTGCACTGGTGTACAAGTTCCTGCGCCAGATCGGGCATAAAAACCTGATGTTCTACATCCCCGACCGCTATACCGAAGGTTACGGTATCTCGGTCAAGGGTATCGACCTGGCAGCCCGCAAGGGCGTGGGTCTTATCATCGCCTTGGACTGCGGTATCAAAGCCACGGAAAAGGTAGTCTATGCAAAGACGAAGGGCGTGGATTTCATCATCTGCGACCATCACCTCCCGGCCGAGGAAATTCCCCGTGCCGTAGCTGTCCTGGATCCCAAGCGGGTCGATTGTTCCTATCCGTTCGACGAATTGTCAGGCTGCGGCGTAGGCTTCAAGCTCGTGCAGGCCTATGCGCAGAAAAACCGGATCCCGTTCGAACAGATCAGCCCGCTGTTAGACCTGCTGGTCGTGAGCATCGCTTCGGATATCGTACCCTTGGTGGGCGAAAACCGTATCCTTGCCCATTTCGGGTTGAAAGACCTCAACCGCGAACCGTCGAAAGGATTGCTGTCGATCATCAAGATCTGCGGCCTGGACAAGCACAACATCACCATCGACGACATCGTCTTCAAGATCGGGCCGCGTATCAACGCCGCCGGACGTATGCGGATGGACGAGAACGACGAAAACGCCTCGCCCTCGGGCGGGCATGCGGCCGTCGAGTTGCTGATCGAAGGCAACGAAAGCATCGCCGCGGAGTTCGGGAACGTCATCGACGCCTACAACCAGGATCGCAAGTCGATCGACCGTTCGGTGACGCAGGAAGCGCACGATTTTATCGAGCGCAACCCCGCAATGAAAGAGCTGAAGAGCACGGTGATCTACAATCCCAAGTGGATGAAGGGCATCGTGGGAATCGTCGCCTCGCGCCTGATCGAGACCTATTACCGGCCGACAGTAGTGCTGACGATGAGCAACGGCTTCGTGACGGGGTCGGCACGCTCGGTACCGGGCTTCGACCTTTACCAGGCCGTGGAGTCGTGCTCGGATCTGCTGGAGAACTTCGGCGGGCATATGTATGCCGCCGGGCTGACGATGCGACCCGAGAACGTCGAGGAATTCACGCGCAGGTTCAACGCCTATGTCGAGGAGAACATCGACCCGCAGATGCTTATGCCGCAGGTGGATATCGACAGCGAACTGCTCTTCTCGGACATCACCCCCGCGTTCCGCAAAGACCTCAACCGCTTCCAGCCTTTCGGCCCGGGCAATACGGCGCCGGTCTTCGCGACCTACGGCGTAAGCAACCACGGCGATGCCAAACTGGTCGGCGTGGAGTGCGAACACCTGCGCATGGATCTGATCCAGCGGCAGAAGCCCAACACGAAGATCCAGTCGATCGCCTTCCAGCAACCCACGCATTACGAATGGGTGCGCTCGGGACGCCCGATCGACGTATGTTACCAGATCGTAGAGAACCATTACCGGGGGACGGTAACCACCCAACTCCGCATCAAGGACATCAAACCGGTCATGAACCGATAACTTTACATAAGAAGGGAGGGGGCTGTCTTCCGGCAGCCCCCTCCGCTATTTTTGCGTCATACACTACTACCTTGCGTCCCTTTTTCCCCATGAACATGCCGACCACCCGGCCCGGCCTCCGGTTCCGGCTCCTCGTATGGGCCCTGCTTTTAGGCTGCATTTTAACATACCCCTTCTCACCGGCCGTCAGCAGACCTCCCGGCGACAAACGCGATTATATACTGGTAATCAACACCTATGCGGAATCGACCCCTTGGAGCAGAGGTATCATCGCAGACATCACGGCACACGTCGAACAGATCGAGAACCTGGAACTCTACACCGAACATATGACCCTGCTGTTGGTGGATTCCCCCGAGGACATCAGGACATTCGAGACGAACCTCCTGCGCGAATACGGCAAAAAACCTCCCCAGGCCCTGGTGCTGATCGGAACCCCGGCAGCCCTGTTGCGCAACTTCATCAACAGCATATGGCAAGATATCCCGACCATCGTATGTGCCGAACAGGATTTCATCGGGCCGGATAAATACTACCTCAAAAGGCAGCCCATCCCCGCATCGGAACAGGTTCCCCTCCGGGCGCTGGCAGACCAGGACAATTTGACCCTGCTTTATTCGCCGGCCTATCTCGACCAAAGCGTCGACCTGATGAAGCGCATACTGCCCGGCATGGACAGGCTCGTATTCATAGACGACGCACGCTACGTCAATCGGCAAACGGAACACGACCTCGCGGAGCTGCTCGGCTCGAAACACCCCGGCATGAAATACACGGTTTATTCGGCCGACAAGATCGGGATCGACCAACTGCTCGATTCGCTGAGTACGATCGATGTAAAACAGACCGGCGTACTCTTCTCCTCGTGGCATTACCTGAAGAACATGTCAGGGCGTAACGAAATTATGACCAACCCGTTCAAGGTCATCGCCAGTTCGTCCGTACCGTTGTTCTCGCTGCGCCCGACCGGACTCAAGAGCAGCGGCATGATCGGGGGTTACGTATACGGCGAGAACGAATATTCCGACCGGCTGATCGCCACCATAGATGCAGTGCTGGAGGGCAAGCAGCCACGCGACATTCCCTTTTACACCCCGGCCGGTGCACAACCCGTCTTCAACTACCCGGTACTGCTCCGGCACAACATCTCCCCGAACGCCTGCCCGACGAATACCCTGTTTTTCGACAAACCGTCCTCGTTCATGGAGCGGTATAAAACCGAGATAGGTGTCTGCGGCAGCATATTCCTGTTATTCCTCATCTTCCAGCAATGGAGGATCGCCGTCCTGCGCAAGGTCGACGCAGCCCACCAGAAAGAAATGGAAACCCAGGCCAAATACTCGCACCTGTTCAACAACATGCCGATCCTGTACATGCAGGAACGGGTCGTATTCGACGCACAGGGGACGGCCATAGACACTGTTTATGTCGATGTAAACGCCCACTTCGAACGCTCCTTCTACCCCCTGGACGAAGTGGCGGGCAAATCCGGGTCGACGGTTTTCCCGGAGTCGATGCCCCAGTTCATGCCGATCATCGACATCGTACTGAAAGAAAAGCGGAGCGTTACCTTCCCCTATTACCACAAGCCGGTGAATATTTTCTACGAGGTCGTCATCTGCCCCTCGTACCAGCAGGATACGGTCGACATTTTCTGCATCGACAGCACAGCCCTGCACGATGCCCAGAAAAAGGTGGATTCGGTGAACCGGAAACTCGCACTGGCGCTCGACGTAGCCAACATCATCCCCTGGAAATGGGATCTCACGACCCACACCATCCTGTGCGACCTCAACAAGGCAGCCAAGATAGCCTCCGGGATGTCGCTGGCAAACAACCTCTCGCTTGCGGTGGACGAGGAGTGCTACTTCTCGAAAGTCCACAAGGAAGACCGGGAACGCGTCCGCACGGCTTACCGGAACCTGATCGAAGGGAGTACGGAGAAGGTCTGCGAAGAGTTCCGCGTCGTATCCAACGAAAGCGGACACTGGCACATGGAGTGGGTCGAGGCACAGGCCACGGTCGAAACCCGCGACACTAACGGCAGGCCGCTGTCGCTGGTCGGAACATCGCTCGTGATCTCCGAACGCAAACAGATGGAGCAGGAGCTGCTCACCGCACGCGACCGCGCCGAGGAGTCGAACCGCCTGAAATCGGCATTCCTGGCCAACATGAGCCACGAGATACGCACGCCGCTCAATGCCATCGTCGGGTTTTCGGGCATTCTTGCCTCGACGGACGAAGAACAAGAGAAGCAGGAATACATGTCGATCATCGAAAGCAACAATACGTTGCTGCTGCAACTCATCAGCGATATCCTCGACCTTTCGAAAATCGAGGCCGGAACGCTCGAATTCGTCCATACGGATTTCGAACTGAACGAACTGATGCGCGAGAAAGAGAACGTCATGAGGCTGAAAACCGACCAGAACGTGGAGCTGGTCTTCGAGCAGCGGTACGAAACCTGCCACGTCCGCACCGACCGCAACCGCCTTTCGCAGCTGATGATAAACCTGCTGACGAACGCCGCTAAATTCACACACCGGGGGTCGATCCGCTTCGGTTACGAGCTCCGTGCCGGGCAGCTCTTTTTTTGGGTTGCGGACACCGGCTGCGGTATCCCCGCCGAACGGAAGGACGCGGTCTTCGAACGCTTCGTCAAACTCAACTCGTTCAAGCAGGGCACGGGACTCGGGCTTTCCATCTGCCGGACGATCGTGGAGCATCTGGGTGGGAATATCGGCGTAGAGTCGGAAGAGGGCAAAGGTTCGACCTTTTGGTTCACGCTTCCGTACGTCCCCGGCCAATCGGAGCAGGCGGAGGCCCCGGCACAGATACTTCAGGCCATCCCGACGGTCGAGAAGGACAAGCTCGTAATCCTCATCGCCGAGGACAACGAAAGCAATTACCGTCTTTTCGAGTCGATCCTGCGCCATGAATACAAGCTCGTACACGCCTGGAACGGCCGCGAAGCAGTCGATTTATTCAACCGGCACACACCGCACCTGGTGCTCATGGACATCAACATGCCCGTGATGGACGGCTACGAAGCCACGGCCGAGATCCGCAAACAATCGGCCGACGTGCCGATCATCGCCGTGACGGCTTTCGCCTTCGCATCCGACGAACAGAAGGTACTCTCGAGCGGATTCGACGGCTATATGCCCAAGCCGATCAACGCCCGGCAGCTCAAAACACAGGTACTCGACATGCTGCGCACGCGCATGACGCTGATTTAATTGAAAAAGGGAGCCCCCCCTATCGGGACTTCCTTTAAAAGGGTGTAACAGCCTGAGAAATTGGGCTGTTACATTTTTTAGACGGGTCAAGGTAACGTTTTAACCAACGGCAAAAGCCATGACCCGACATCATGGCTTTTGTGTTCGTACAAAATGACCTCAGACCAGGTAATCCCCTCGACGGGTCGGCTGCCGGTCTCAGAAAATTATCAACCACGGCATCCTCGGACTTAAAGCTTCAACCATCCCCGTTACAAGATTCCCCATCGGATATATATAGCCCTTTTTTACCGAATCCTGAAATACGACGATCCTCCTTCTCCCGGTGAGCTCTACAAACCGAGGGATACATATTGCGAAACCTGGAAAAGGTATCGCGCGAAATCTTAAAACGCACACAGATATCCATCTTCATCGAACATGCGGATAATCGCCGAACCTCTACACGCTCACAGCCGAAGCCGCAGCCTTCCGCGTGGGGTTCCGCAAGGTCGGGATCTGTCAGGCTGATATAGTCTTCTCATAGCCCGATATAATCGTAACTCCCGTATCTTTTACTGTGATTTTTGCCATATTGTCGATGATTCTTGGTGTTTCAGCAGCAAAGACAGTCGCAATTCATTGAATTATGCGCTTTAGGATGAACTATTTATGGCTGAAAATGCTATGAGAAATTATCGGGCTGACAATCGGCAGATGATGGAAAACCCCGGTCGAATACGTATCGCTATAAATCCTTTTCAGGATAAAAACGGAACAACAAAGCGTTTTCTGTCCGTTATCTTCGTTCGGAAGACGATGGATCGCCCCTCCCGGAATTGCAATTAAATCGGATGGAATTTCATTATTTTATCGATCATTTCTTATATTTGTGTATTCGAGTTCGGCCGGCGACTGCCCCCGGATGCGGTTAAACAGATAAATAATACAACGGTAAATCGATATACGAAAAGACTGCGTGAAAGCTGGCTCGCAGTTTATTCGTGATTCGGTAGTCGGGTGCGATTTTCGGAACTTCCATGCACGGACGGATAATTGCAGAGCATTGGAAATAATACGGTTTTTAGACGATGCGCTCATTACATTCGGATAAAATACAGATGGATTCTTCGGATGAAACTTTCCCGTTCATTCCGAAAGAAGGTGACTTCGACCGTTTCGACCGCATTTACCACGAGTATGCGGCCCGTCTGGTCGTATTTGCCCGCCGTTTCGTCCAGGAGAAATTTGCAGAGGATATCGTGCAGGACGTATTCGTGCGAGTTTGGCAGCAGGGGCGTTTTCGTCTGCCGTCCGAGGAGTTGAGCCGTTATCTCTACAGTAGCGTATTGAATGCCTGCCGGAATTCCATTCGGCATGAACTGGTCGTCAACCGGTATGTCCGCGCCTCACTTGCGGAACTGCGGCTCGGAGAAGTAGAATACGAGCTGCGGATTCTCGATGAACCGCAGAACGAACGCGAGGATGTCTTGCGGGCGTTGATAGAGCAGTTGCCGGAGCGCTGCCGCGAAGTTTTTCGGTTATCTTGGTACGAGGAATTGAAGAGTGCGGAAATCGCCGAGCGGCTCGGCATTTCGCATCGTACGGTGGATGCCCAGCTTTATAAGGCGCTTCGCTTTCTTCGCGAAAGGATGCTTCTCCTGCTGATTTTGAGTCTTATTTACCCCCCCCTTCGAATGGGTGCTGATTTTTTCTGAACGGAGTAGGTAATTTTTGCGGGACGTGTGTTCTATTAATAAAACGCATGACCGATGAAAGAAATCTCCGAAGCACTCGAATCCGCCCTTATCGCCTATCTTGAAGGTGAAGCCACGTTGTTGCAGATCGAGTCGTTGCACGAATGGGCCGGCCTCGATCCCGAGAATGCAGAGTTGCTTTACGGGCTGAAGCATCTTTATGCCGAGCGGAATGCCACATCGAAGATCGAAGCGGTGGATGTCGAAACCATGCGGCACAGGTTGCTCGCAAGACCCGAATTTGCCTCGGAAGAGCGTATTGCCGCGCTGCGCCCTGCGCCCCGCCGAAAGTTGTGGCGGAAGATATGGTTCCGGGCAGTCGGTTATGCCGCCTCGGCAGCAGCATTGATCGCCGTCGGCGTTCTGGTCGGAAAGAGCAGCGGGACGGTATTTTCCGATTCGTTCAATACGATATGCGTAGATGCCGGAAGCAAGTCACGCATCGTGCTCGCCGACGGTACGCAGGTGACGATGAAAGCCTCTTCGAAGCTGCGTTATCCCGCCTCTTTCGGCTCCGGCCCCCGCGAGGTGTGGCTCGACGGCGAAGCCTATTTCGATGTCGAACACGATGCGGAGCATCCTTTCATCGTTCATTCGTACCGCCAGTCGGTGCGCGTGCTCGGGACGACTTTCAATGTCCAGGCCTATTCCAACGAATCCGAGAACACCGTAACGCTTCTGAGCGGAGCCGTGGAGCTCGACTTGCTCAGCCGTAAGGGCGAATTGCTCCGGTCGCTCGAACTGCATCCTTACGAACAGTGCCATTTCGACAAGAAAGCCGGTAGTTACCGGCTTTCGGAATTGGACGCCTACGAGCGGCAGGTTCCGTGGGACGACGGAATCTACCGCTTCCGCGACCAGAGTCTCGCGCAGATCGCCGCGCGTTTGCAGAACTATTACGGCGTTCGGATTCTTCTTGTCGACGAAGCTGCGGAAAAGATCCGTTATACGGGCAGTTTCTCGCTCACGGAGCGGCTCGACGAGGTGTTCGGCATCCTGAACCACGACGGGCGTCTGCATATCGAACGCAACGGGAATACCTACCGTATCCGCTTACGCTGAACCCTTTTGAAAACTACGAAAACCTTTATAGACATGTCGAACCTTAAATCTTTCCCGCCTATGACCGATTGACGAACGGATTCTTTTCCCTCGAACAAAGAGGAGCCGGTCATGCTGCTGACATTCCCCGGCTCCGGACTCGTTAAATTTTCGTCCATACCCCAATGCTCCGGAATCCCGGCGCCTTGTGGTGCATGGCATAAACTACTCATCTAAGAGGTCTTAAATTTATGAAAAAAAATCTGATTCTTGCTCTTCTCGCGCTGTTTTTCACGCTCGGGACGGGTAAAATGACGGTTTCGGCGCAATCCGGTGTGTTGACACAACGCATCAGCGTCTCCGTAGACGGCGGAACGCTCGACGATGCCGTCGTACAGATCGAGAAGCAAACGTCGCTGATGTTCCTCTACAAGACGCAGGACATTGACCCTTCCTACCGGGTGACTCTGCACGCCGAGCAGGAGCCGCTGTCGGTCGTGCTCAACCGTCTGGTCGAAGGCTCGAAACTCGGCTGGGAGCTCTCGGACAATCACATCGTGCTGACTCAGAAAAGCGTCGATGACCAGTCCCGCAGGGTGACGGGACGTGTCCTCGACAAGAACGGAGTTCCCGTCATCGGGGCGACGGTCGTCATCAAGGGAACGACCGTCGGTACGAGTACCGGAACCGACGGCTCTTTCGCGCTGGAAGTTCCCGCTCCCGCCGCAAAGGCGGTGCTGTCGTTCGGCTACCTGGGATACGACGACACGGAGATTCCGGTCGGGAGCCGTACGGCAGTGGAGGTCACGCTGCGCGAATCTGCACTTGAAATGGATGCTGTCGTCGTAACAGCTCTGGGTATCAAACGCTCAGAAAAGGCACTGTCGTACAACGTACAACAGGTTTCGGCAGAAGAGATCGTCGGCAACAAGGACGTGAACTTCGTCAATGCACTGAACGGCAAGGTGGCCGGCGTGAATATCAACGCCTCATCGTCGGGCGTGGGCGGCGCTTCGAAGGTGGTCATGCGCGGCACGAAGGGTATCGACCAGTCTTCGAACGCCCTGTACGTCATTGACGGTGTTCCGATGTACAACCTCGGCGGCGAGGGCGGTACGGAGTTCGACTCGGCCGGAACGTCGGAAGCCGTCGCGGACATCAATCCCGAGGATATTGAATCTGTGTCAGTGCTGACAGGCGCTGCGGCTGCGGCGCTCTATGGCAGTTATGCGTCGAACGGTGCGATCGTCATCACAACAAAAAAAGGCAAGGCGGGGCATACGTCCGTGACCGTGACCAGCAATACCGAGGTGCTTTCTCCTTTCGTGATACCCGAGTTCCAGAACCGCTACGGCACGGGCAATCTTTATGCTTCGGAGGGACAGACGCTGATGAGTTGGGGGCGCCGGCTCAGTCCTGCGAACCATACGGGCTATTCTCCGCGTACGGACTACTTCCAGACGGGCATCACCGGCACCGAGACCGTTTCGCTCTCGACGGGCACCGACCGCAATCAAACCTACCTTTCGGCCTCGGCAGTCAATTCCCGCGGTATTGTGCCCAACAACGGTTATGAACGTTACAACTTTACAGCCCGTAACACCACCTCGTTGCTCAAAGACCGCATGACCTTGGATATCGGAGCCTCCTACATCATGCAGAACGACCGCAACATGGTCAATCAGGGCACGTATGCCAATCCGTTGGTTTCGGCCTACCTGTTCCCCCGCGGGAACGACTGGAACCGCGTGCGAATGTTCGAACGATACGACCCCGAACGCCGCATCTGGGTACAGGACTGGGACGAGTGGATCGGAGCGGGCAATCTGACGATGCAAAATCCCTACTGGATCAACTACCGCAACCTGCGCGAGAACGACCGCCGGCGCTACATGCTCAATACCAACATCTCCTACCGGATTCTCGACTGGCTTTCAGTATCGGGCCGCATCCGAATCGACAATTCGGTGAACAACTTCACCGAGAAGTTTTATGCCACGTCCAATTCGACGCTCATAGAGGGATCGAGCAACGGTCTTTACGGTATCACCAAGACCGAAGATCAGCAGACCTACGGCGACGTGCTGCTCAGCATCGACAAGACCTTCGGCGAGAATTGGTCGCTGCAGGCCAACGTGGGCGCTGTGATTTCGGATATCCGGCAGGATGCCTTTAAGAACCGCGGCCCCATCATGGAGTCGGGTATCGCCAATCTGTTCAACGTCTTCCAGCTCGACGACACCCGTGTGACCCGCGAGCAGTCCGGCTGGCGCGAACAGTACCAGTCACTCTTCGCTTCGGCCGAAATCGGGTACAAGGGAACCTATTACCTCACCCTTACGGGGCGCAACGACTGGCCCTCTCAGCTGGCCGGTTCACAATCGGTCAAGGCTTCGTTCTTCTATCCTTCCATCGGCGCCTCGGTAGTGCTTTCGCAGCTCATCCCCGACATGCCGGAGAACCTCTCCTACGTCAAGGTGCGCGGTTCGTGGGCCTCGGTAGGTATGCCCTTCGCCCGCTTCCTGGCCAACCCTGTCTACGTCTGGGATGCCGACAACAAAGTGTGGAAGACGGAGACCAATTACCCCTTCTACGACCTGAAGCCCGAACGCACGGATTCGTGGGAGGTGGGTCTTACCATGCGTTTTCTGAAACATTTCGACCTCGACGTATCGTACTACAACACGAAGACCTACAACCAGACCTTCGACCCGCAGATCTCCGTATCGTCCGGTTATTCGACGCTCTACGTTCAGACCGGATCGGTGCGTAACCGGGGTATCGAGCTGGCGCTGGGCTACGACAACAAATGGGGCAAGTTCTCGTGGAGTTCGAACTTCACGCTCAGTTCCAACCAGAACCGGATTCTCGAACTGGTGGACAACTACCGCCATCCCGAGACCGGACAGTTCATCACGAAGGATCGCCTCGATGTCGGCGGTCTGAACCAGGCGCACTTCATCCTCAAGAAGGGCGGTTCGCTGGGCGATCTTTATTCGATCATCGATCTCAAGCGCGATGCCAACGGCCATATTTACGTCGACGAGAACGACCGCATCTATACGGTCTCCGAGAATTTGGACGACATCAAGCTGGGATCGGTCTTCCCGAAAGCCAACATGGCGTGGCGCAACGACTTCCGCTGGAAAAACCTGAGTTTCGGGTTCATGGTATCGGCCCGCATCGGCGGTATCGTCTACTCTGCCACACAGGCTCAGCTCGACTATTACGGCGTATCGGAGGATTCTGCCGCGACACGCGACGCCGGAGGCGTCGCCGTCAACGGAAGTTCGCTCCTGCCTGCCTACAACTGGTACGAAGTCGTAGGCGGCAAGAACATCCCGCAATATTACACGTATTCGGCGACAAACGTCCGGTTGCAGGAGGCTTCGATCGGCTATACGATTCCGAAGGAAAAACTCGGCGGCGTCTGCGAGATCACCCTTTCGCTCGTGGGCCGCAACCTCTGGATGATTTACTGCAAGGCTCCGTTCGACCCCGAAGCCGTCGCCACGACGGGCAACTACTATCAGGGCATCGACTATTTCATGATGCCTTCGTTGCGGAATATAGGTTTCAACATGAGACTCAAATTCTAAACGCGCTATGAAAAAACCACAATATCTTCGCAGGCGCCTCCGCCTGCTGGCGCTGGCATCGGCAGCGTTGTTCGCCGCCTGCACGGGCGGGTTCGATGACATTAACACCGATCCCTATGCCGCCTCGAAAGACGATATGAACAACGACAACTACATCGTCTCGTCGATTCTGACGGGCATGCAGGGATGGGTCATACCTCTCGATGTCAATACGCACCAGTTCACCGATAACGTACTGGGATGTGCGCTCGGCGGCTATACGGCCGACTCGAATCCGGGGCTTCCCACCCGCATCGCCATCTTCAACCCGACCAACGACTGGACGCGCGTGATGCTCATCCGCGTGATTCCCGAGATCTATACGGCTTACAACAAGCTGAAAGTAAATTCCGACGACGAAGTGGCCCTCGCGCTTGCCGAAGTGATCCGCGTAGCTGCCGTGCATCGCGTGACCGACACCTACGGTCCGATTCCCTATTCGCGGATCGGAGCCGATGACGCGCTCACCTCGCCCTACGATTCGCAGCAGGCCGTCTACGAACGGTTGTTCGAGGAACTGGACGGTGCGCTGACCGTGCTGAGGAACCATTCGGCCGAGACCATCAAGGCCACCTCGGATAAGGTCTATGCGGGCGATCTGTCGAAATGGGTGCGGTTCGCCAATTCGCTCAAGCTGCGCATGGCGATGCGTATCAGCTATGCAGCGCCGGACGAGGCCGAAAGGATCGTGAAAGAGGCTCTTTCCGGGGAGAACGGCGGCGTGATCGAATCGAATGCCGACAATGCGCAGATTCCGACCCAGAACAACCCCTTCCGGGTGGTGATGTACGACTACAACGGCGGGGACTCGCGCGTTTCTGCCGACATCACCTCCTACATGAACGGTTACAAGGATCCCCGACGAGCTAAATACTTCACCCTTTCGACCTTCACGGGCGGGATTCGGAACGGCTATATCGGTCTACGTTCGGGCATCAGCATTCCCTCCGAGTCGCTTCTCTATTCCAACATGGTGGTCGATTACACCACGCCGCTCATGTGGATGAATGCCGCTGAGGTGGCCTTTCTGAAGGCCGAAGCCTCCCTGCGCGGCTGGTACGGTGCGACGGGCGATGCCGAACGCTGGTACGAGGAAGGGGTGCGTCTCTCGTTCGAACAGTGGGGACTCTCGGGCGATTACGACGCCTACATCGGCGACGGGGTATCGCTGCCCGAGTCTTATGAGGATCCGCTGGGCAAGGAGAGCAACACCTCGGAAGTGAGCACCGTAACCGTCAAATGGGATACACGCGGTGATTTCGAAACGAACCTCGAACAGATCATCACCCAGAAGTGGCTGGCGATCTATCCCGAAGGGTTCGAAGCGTGGTGCGAATTCCGGCGCACGGGCTATCCGCGGCTGATGCCCGCCACTAACAATCGCAGCGGCGGCATTATCCCCGAGGGAGGCTATGCGAACCGCATGCCCTATCCGGTGGAGGAGTACCAGGAGAACAACGAGCATATCAATGAAGCGGTTTCGCTGCTCGGGGGACCCGACAACATGGCCACCCGTCTGTGGTGGGACTGCAAGGAGAAATAATCCATTATCAATCGAGTCATGAAAAGAACGATAAGCAACATATTCTGCGGCGTGGCGTTTCTGCTCGCAACATTGGCGGGCACCTCGTGCGACGACTGGACGAAGAACGAGAAAATCGCAGTCGAAGATCCTGTTTTCGGCGAGGGCGATCCCGAACTGTATGCCCGCTACCTCGCCTCGCTCCGCGCCTACAAGAGCGGCGACCATAGGCGGACGGTCGTCTGGTTCGACAATTCGAACAAGCAACCCGCCAGCCGGGGCGGCTTTTTCTCCGACGTGCCCGACAGCGTGGATGTCGTGGCGCTGACGGCCGGAGGGCGCCTTACGGTGGAGGAACTCGAACAGGTCGAGATGCTCCGTGAGAAAGGAACGAAAGTTATCGGCGCCTTCGACTGTCAGGCCGCTCTGGCGCGTGACGAGGATGCCCAGATCCCCGAAGAACGGCTCTCTGCCGCCTTGGCAGAGCGGATCTGGGAAATCGAAGCCGACGGCCTCGACGGGCTGACACTCTGTTACGAATCCACCGACCCGACTTTCGCCACCGAAGAGGAGCTCCACGCGCAGCGGGCGCTCGACGATGTGGTGGCCGGAGCATTGACCGAATGGCGGGAAAGACATCCCGAGGGGCTGCTTCTCTTCGAAGGAACGCCCCAGTGGCTGAACGACTTGTCAGCAGTGGCCCTTTGCGACTATCTGGTGGTTCGCTGCCTCGACGCCGAATCGGTATACGACTTCGGCGTCCGTGCCCGCCGCATGTGCGCCGTAGAAGGAATTCCCTCCGACCGCTTCCTGTGGCTCGTCTCCGCCGTACCGCCCTCTGCGACCGGTGCCACGGGGTATCTGGCCGACGCCGCGGGAGTTTCGGTGCGTGCCGTCGGAGCATTGGCCGAGTGGCTTCTCCGGCCGGAGGATATCGGCAAGGCGGGACTAGGCATCATGAACGTGCAGTACGACTACTACAACTCCGCGATGATCTACCGTTACACGAAGGAGGCCATCGAAACGCTTAATCCCTCTCCCAAAAACTAAACGGATATGAAAAGATTTCATACGGCACTCCTGCTGTCTGTTTGGATACTGGCGGCAATGACGGGGTGCGACAAGGATCCAGCTCCCTACGGGGATTTCGACAACAGGGTGTTCATCGACCAGAACACGAATGTGACGACGCTGCTCGTCAAGCAGAGTACCGAGTCGGACGAGCATTCGTTCCGTGCGGCGACTCCCAAGCCGGTCGACAAAGAGGTCGGCCTGCTTTTCGAGGCCGATGCCGACCGCGTGGCGAACTACAACCGCATGTCGGGCGAAGAGGCGGCGATGCTACCCGAAAACTACTATGAGATCGTGGGTGGCAAGACCTCCATTCCGGTCGGTACGAATCGTTCGACCGACGTGACGGTGCGCTTCCATAACCTCGGTGAACTCGACACCGAGGCATTGCACGTGCTTCCCGTCACACTGCGCAAAGCCGACGGAGTGACTGTGCTCGAAAGTGCCCGCACGATCTATTACGTGCTGCGCGGCGCGGCTATCATCAATGTCGTAGCCGACCTTCAGGATAGCAACTACATCTCCTTCGACAAGACGCTCGACGGCCAGAGTGCATCGTGCAAGGTGCTCAACGGACTGAACGCCGTGACGATGGAGGCGCTCGTACGGTGCAGCGACTACGTGCTCGAACCCGGTATCAAGACCGTGATGGGCATCGAGGGGCATTGCCTGATCCGCATCAGCGACAACGGCCTGGAGCCTAACCAGCTCCAGGTAGTCATGCCTACCTCCTACGCTACGGCCAACTTCACGGACGCAACTACGTGTCTCATCCCGGCGAACGAGTGGACGCATATCGCCGTGACGTGCGATGTTGGAACAGGGCATCTGGTCGTCTACATCAATGGCGAAACGGTGCTCGACAAGACAGGCAACCAGTTCGTTCCCGTAAACCTCGGGCAGCCGAAAGCCGACGCCCAGCAGAAGGATCATTTTTTCCATATCGGTTACTCTTATGCGGCCGGACGCGAACTCCACGGTGAGATCTGCGAGGTGCGCATCTGGAATACCGTACGCACACAGGAGCAGATTGCCGCTAACGTTTACGAGGTCGATCCTGCGAGCGAGGGACTCGTGGCTTACTGGAAATTCGACGAAGGTTCGGGCGAAACCATCCGTGACCATACGGGTAACAACAACAGCGGCTCGGCGCACGAAACACTCAAATGGAATCAGGTGTCGCTACCCGAAGCTCCCTCCGGTGACGGAGACAACTAATCTACTGATTCAAAAACAAGATTCGCTATGAACTACACAAGAAATATTCTATGGAGCTTTGCAGCCGGAGTTTCCGTGCTGGCTGCGACTTCGTGCACGGAGGACGATATCCGTCCCGGCGGAATTGATGAAGGGCGCATCGAGACAGTCGGCTCATGCTTCTGCTCGGTCTACAATCCGCAGGGTGCGGCCGGTGCGACGCTGCGGCTCTATGACGAGCCCGTTTCGGGCGAAGTGCGCGTCGCCCTGAGCGCAGAGGCAGGAAAGGCCGTGGATCTTCGGTTCGTCTATGACGAAAGCGTGCTGAAGGCTTACAATGAGACCAATGCGACTTCGTTCGAGGCAGTTCCCGAGTCGTCCGTCGAATTGGAGGCTGACGGAGCACTACTCGTCGGTCCCCGGAGCGTGCAGTCCGACCCGCTGCGTGTCGGTGTGAAGCCCGGCAAGGGACTCGCCGAAGGCAAAACCTATGCCGTACCGCTGCGGCTGACCTCCGCGACCGAAGGGGTCGGAGTGTCGGCCTCGGAGGGTACCTGTATCTTCTGGGTGCAGGTGCAGGGAACCCGTCCCTCGACCGATAAAGGGACGGGAATGATCACTGTCTGCTACGTCGAGGTGAACGACAACAATCCGCTCAATGCTTTGGAATGGAGTTGCAAGCGGAGCGGCAAACCGCTTTTCGACGTGGTCAACATTTTCGCCGCCAACATCAATTGGATCGAGCAGGAGCGGCGTGTGGGCGTCACGCTGAATCCCAATGTGCGGCACATCCTGGACAACCGTGACGTCTACATCCGCCCGTTGCAGGAGGCCGGAATCCGGGTCAGCCTGACGATTCTGGGCAACGGCGACGGATCGGGCGTGGCCAACCTCTCGAACGAAGCGGCGCGCGCTTTCGCGCAGGATCTGCGTTCGATCGTCGATACGTATGGACTCGACGGTGTCGATTTCGACGACGAATATTCGAAATACGAGGAGCATCTCGACAACCTCTGGCCGGGATGCGTGCAGTACGGCCCCGGGCCCTATGCCCGTCTGCTCTACGAGGTGAAGATGGCGATGCCCGACAAACTGGTGATGCTCTATCAGATCGGACAGGCCAACTTCGGGTTCAAAGAGACGGTGGACGAAGTCCGTCCCGGCGATTTCATCGATTACGCCTATTGCGACTACGGTGCGCTGATGAATCCGATACATCTCGGGCTGTCGCGCCGGCAGTGGGGCGAAGGATCGCTTGACATGACCTATGGGCAGGAGTCGTCTCCCGAGAATTTGCAGTACAACCGTCGGATGGGCAACGGCGTACAAATGGTCTATAACCTCAAGCCGGGCGACGGGCAGTTCACGCCGCTGAACGATGTGGCGAAGTACATCTACGACGACGAGGCATCGTGGTCGGGCGCAAGACACGAGAAAGATTGGTAGCGGGGTGTGTCGTACCACCCGGTACGGAACGAATCCCTGCTGTATTTCAAACACGAAAACGCAATATGAGAAAGATATTTTGGATACTCGTCGCAGCAGCCTTCACCGGTTGCAGCGATGACAACGGAGCGGAGGCTCCGGCTCCCGCGGAGAGGCTCGCACTTTCGGCCGAAACGCTCGCGTTCGACGCCGACGGCGGAGTTCTCTCCGGAGGAACGAACGAAGTGACCGTCGCCAGCAGCGGTCTTTGGCGTCTGAGCGGACGTCAGGAATGGTGCGTACCATCTGCCAATGAGGGCGGCGACGGGGAGACGGTCGCCTTTACCGTCGAACCGAATACGGATCTCAATGCACGCGAAGTCCGCTTCACTTTCATGTGCGGCGGCGAGGAGCGCTACCTGACCGTCACGCAGGAGAGCGGTTCGCTGCTCGATCTGGATCAGGACGATTACTCCCTGTCTGCGGAGGGCGGCGAGTTCCGCCTCCGCATCGAATCTTCGGGCGAAACCTCCTGTCGTTTCGAAGAACCGGTAGAGTGGATTCGCCGCGTCGAGACGCGGTCTTCGCTTTCGTTCTTTTACTTCACGGCAGATGCCAATACGACGGGACGTCCCCGCGAGGCGCGGCTCGTCGTGGTCAATACGGACGGCGACGAACGCAGGGTGACGGTGCGGCAGGAGCGCAATCTGCTGTTGGAGATCGGAGAGACGTCGTTCAACGTGCCTGTGGAGGGCGGAGAAGTGCGTGTGAACGTACGGAGCAATCTGCCGTTCCGGGCCGACCCCACCGTGGACTGGATCGTGTTGCAGACACCGCCCTCCTCGTCGGAGGAACTGCAGGAACAGGAACTCGTCTTTAAGGTCGAAGCCGCAGAGGTTCCGTTCCGCTCGGGCTTCGTGCGTTTCACGACCGACGAAGAGTCGCTTTCGGCTGAAGTCTCCGTCGTGCAGGGCGAACGGCCGAAAGGAATCGAGTTCCCCGACGAAACGTTCCGGCAGATTCTGGTGGATGCCGGTTACATCACCGTACTCGACGGTGCAGAATGTCTTCTGACGGAAACGGGCGAAGCCGCCACACAATTACCCGATCTCTACCGGAAAGGCATCGCATCGCTGAAGGGCATCGAGGCGTTCGCCAACCTTACAACGCTCGAGCCGAACGGAATCGGAGAAAACCCCATCCGGGAACTCGATCTGAGCGGCAATGCCAAGCTGACGACTATCGGCTGGCAGAGCGTGATGAGCGGATGGCATTCGTACCTGACCCCTGCGCCGCTCGAAGTACTGAAACTGGGAGACGTGCCCATTGAAGAGGGGCGTGTCGTATTTTCCAGCCTTTACTGTTCGTCTCCTTACGAGACATCCGAATCGCTGACCGTGTCGGGAACCGCAGTGCGGATTATCGAGATCTCGCTGGGCTCTTACGATAAGGTTCAGTGGCTCGATATTACGGGATGTCCGATCATTCAACACGTTACGCTGAACAGCTACTATCTTAAAATGCTATATGTCACGGCGGAGCAGAAGAGTGCTATCGACGCGCAGCGGATCGTGATCGACGACCAGAATTATCCGACGTCGCAGTTGGAGATTAAGGTTCGTTGAATCCAAGAAAGCGTTCTGCAATCTATTCGGGAGCAGACCGGCTTTCTGATAAGTCGATTCTTGTAATTTTTCACTCTCGTTGAAGTAGTTTTCAACGAGAGTGTTTTTTGTGCCTGCTTACCGGTCATGTTCGGCGGTTACTGTCCGGAAGCGATTCGGAGAGTTTTCGGACTTACCCGCAACATTTCGTTCTTAACCTCCGGATCCGTCATCGGTGTCGATGAATCGTCGTAAACTTGCGGATTCCTATGAGCAGTTGTTTCAGGTTATGACGCAACTGCATTTGCCTTATGTGCGAACAGATGTTCCGGCTGATAGCATGAATCTATAGACTCGTGCTGCTTTGCTCTTTCTTATTAGTAGTATAGCCGACCTTGGCATATCCTGCACACAACAGTGCGGCAAGGTGGAATAACAGAAATTTTTCATGGTAAACGTGTGTTTGAAGGTTTCCGGAAAACTATTTGAAAGTACGGGTATAGAAGAGCGACGGTATGATCGGAATGAGCACCGTGGCCTTATATGTCCCGCGGTACGGGTGAATCAGCAGCAGATCAATGCAGCCGGTCTGCTCCTTGTCTGCATTGGTGATCCATACTTTGGTCGTGACGAACGGTTCTTCGCGCGGGATACCCGCTTTTACGGACGGCATTGCCGCCCTACTCTTCGCAAAAATAGGTCTGTACCGTATCGACAGAACAATAACCGATAGCGATGGCATTCGCGGCGCAACATTCGTACTCTTCGGAAGAGACCAGATAAACGCCGTAACCCAAAATCGGCATTTCGACGCCGTTATTCAATTTTATCGTTCCCACAGATAGATTTTATTTAATGCAAAGTTACGATGCGGCAACCACGCTTCCGATATTGGGTACGCCGGATAAAATTGCAAATTTCATCGGTCATTATCAAATAGATATTTCACAAAAAACGCCGTCAGTCTGCCAAATGGTATCTTGTCCATACAGTCGCACATGTCCATGTAGTCGGCCGAAGAGCCAATGTGCAACTCTTTCGGTGCGTTTGCACTCTAATAAACATCCTCGCTGAAATAACACGAACAGGCATTCTCCACCGGCAGAAAAAAGCACGGAAGGCGGCGGAATCACCTTGATAATAATGAGATAAAGGAAGCATCGGAGTTGAAATTACGCTGCACCCCAATTATTAGGGGATTGAGTATATAGTCACCGTCATTAAAATCTCTCGACTTTTATTTATAAATATCCAAATAAAATACAATACCGTTTCAAAACGAGAAAAAAATTCTCGTTTTGAAACGGTATTACAGTAATCACATGAAACACACAGGTTGATAATCAATAAGATAATATAAATTTTCAGAAATGGCATACCGGTTGATTTCTTATATGACATGAAACTTTTTATCATATCCAACAGACTGCCTGTGAAAGTCTCCGAAAAGGCGGAACAGTTCCTTTTCACAAGGAGTGAAGGCGGGCTTGCAACGGGTCTCGATTCACTGCATACCCAATATGAAAAACATTGGATCGGCTGGCCGGGGCTGAATGTAGAAAAACCCGAAAGCAGGCAGCGCATCCGCGAAGAGTTGGAAAAACTGGACTTCCACCCGGTGTTTCTCTCCGCAGAACAGATCGAGAACTACTATGAAGGGTACAGTAACAGTACAATCTGGCCCTTATGCCACTATTTCTTCTCTTACACACAGTACCGACAGAACTTCTGGGAAACCTACCGCGAGGTCAATCGGCTCTTCTGCGAAGAGGTTCGGCATCTGGTCGGTTCCGATGACATCGTTTGGGTACAAGATTACCAGCTCATGCTGCTGCCCGGGATGCTCCGCGAGATCATGCCCACACTTTGCATCGGCTATTTCCACCACATTCCGTTCCCCAGCTACGAATTATTCCGGGTACTGCCCGAACGGGCAGAACTATTGCGAGGAATGCTGGGCGCAGATCTGATCGCCTTCCACACGCACGACTACGTGCGCCACTTCATCAGTACGGCGGAGCGGGTTCTGCACATGGATTTCAGGCTCGATGAGGCTCAGATCGACAATCGTTTCGTACAGGTCGACGCCCTGCCGATGGGCATCGACTACGAAAAGTTTCACCGAATCTCCTCTTCATCGGCCGTCAAGCCGCTGATCGCCCGCACACGGGCTCATTTCGGAGACCGGAAGTTAGTGCTCTCTGTCGACCGGCTCGATTACAGCAAGGGTATCCGTCACCGACTGCACGGATTCGACTCTTTCCTAAAGCATCATCCCGAATACCTGGGTAAGGTGACACTGGCGATGGTGATTGTTCCCTCACGCGACCGGGTCGGCTCCTACGCCGATCTGAAGACCCGTATCGACGAGGAGATCAGCGCTATCAACGGCCGCTACTCCACGATGGACTGGACACCTGTTTGTTATTTTTACCACGGCTTTTCGTTCGAAGAGCTCACGGCCATGTACTACGTTGCCGACGTAGCACTGGTCACTCCGCTGCGCGACGGCATGAACCTCGTGGCCAAGGAGTACATCGCCGTCAAGGACGGCAATCCAGGCGTACTGATCCTCAGCGAAATGGCCGGAGCGTCCGTAGAGTTGGCCGACGCCATCCGGATCAATCCGAATGATACGGAGCAGATCGCTTCAGCACTCGCCATAGCATTGGAAATGCCTGTCAGGGAGCAGTTGCAGCGGATACGACGAATGCAGACCGTCATCTCGGAACAAACCGTGAACCGTTGGGCTGCGGACTTCATGGCAGGATTGGCCGAAGTGTGCCGCAAAAACCGCTCGGTCAGACAGCGACAACTGACGCCCGAGACACTGGAAAGGATTCTCCATACCTACCGGCATACGCGCCAGCGTCTCCTACTGTTCGATTACGATGGCACGCTGGCGCCCATCTGCAGCCGTCCTGAAGAGGCCGCGCCAGGCCGTGAGCTTTACAAAGTACTGTGCACCCTCGTAGCCGACCGCAGCAACCGCGTGGTAATCAACAGCGGTCGTGACCATGCGACCATGGAACGCTGGTTCGGGAAACTGCCTGTCTCTCTCGCTGCCGAGCACGGTGCATTCTACAGGGAAGGCCGGGGCGGATGGCATGCAAATCCGCATCATGCCCCATGGGATCCCGAACTGCTGGAGCTAATGAACCGCTTCGTTGAACGGACGCCTCACTCACGGCTCGAACAGAAACAGACCGCTCTGGCATGGCACTACCGCGAGACGGACGAGTGGCTGGGAACGTTGCGGGCACAGCAATTGATGACAGCCCTCATACCGCTTTGCATGCGTCTGAACCTGCAGATCATGCCCGGAAGCAAAGTCGTGGAGGTCAAATCGCCCGAATTCTCGAAAGGCTCGGAAGTCCGCCGTTTGCTGCGCCGGGAACGCTACGACTTTATCCTCGCAATGGGAGACGATACGACCGACGACGATATGTTCCGGGCCCTGCCCAGAGCAGCCGTCACGGTAAAAGTCGGAGCGGCCTCGGAATACGCCCGTTATAATCTCTGGCGGCAGTCCGACGTACTACCGTTTCTGGAACGGCTCGCCGCAAGCGGCAGCACCGGTCATTCGGTTCGCGAAACGGTCACACGCGGTCTCCGCACGGTTTGGGGACATTTCAGAAATTTGTTGACCAACAAGAAGGACGACGATGAAAAATAATCTCAATTACGGTATCATCGGCAACTGTCGAACCGCCGCGCTCATTTCCGAACGGGGTAATATCGAGTGGCTCTGCTTCCCTGACTTCGATTCTCCCTCGGTGTTCGCAGCCCTGCTAGACCGCACGAAAGGCGGTTCGTTCGGGTTCGACGTATCGGATCGGTACACCGTGCGGCAAACCTACGTACCGCATACCAATATCCTCCAGACTCACTTCGCATCGGATGAAGGCACATTCGAGGTACTCGACTACATGCCCTGCTACCACTCGTTCGAAAAGGAGCACTACCTGCCGGCAGAACTCTACCGATATATTCGCCTGATAGCAGGCACTCCCCGGTTTCGGGTACATTACGACCCGGCCCCAAACTATGCGCGGGGAGCCGTCCAATTCCACTTCACCGCCGAATTCATCGAAAGTTACAGTTCAGCGGACAATAAGGATCGCCAGTATCTATACTCCTCGCTTCCTCTGCAGGCCATAGCTGACCGCGAGGAGATCCGGCTCGAAAAGGACGAATTCCTGTTGTTGTCGTACAACGAGAAAGTTATTCCGATCGACATCGAACGCGAAAAAATCGAGTACTGCCGCACGCTGGTCTACTGGCTCAACTGGACTAACCGCACCAAACAGTATACCTGTTACAATGAGGTTATCGAACGGAGTATGCTGGTGTTGAAACTGCTCTCCTACTATAACGGTGCCATGCTGGCTGCGCTGACCACCAGCCTGCCTGAAGCCGTGGGTGAGGCACGCAACTGGGACTATCGCTTCTGCTGGCTGCGTGACGCCTCGATGTCCATCGAGACCATATTCCGAGTCGGGCACACTGGCGCCGCACGACGGTTCATGAAATTCATCCAGTCCACGTTCATGTCCCGGCAGGACTATCAGATCATGTACAGCATCCGCGGTGAACGAAAATTGACCGAGGTGATCCTGGAGCATCTTGAGGGATATAGGGGATCGAAACCTGTGCGCATCGGTAACGATGCTTATCATCAAAAGCAGAACGACTCGTTCGGCTATCTGATGGATCTTATTTGGCAGTATTACAGGCTGATGCCTGGTACGCTCGACGAAATTGAGGATATGTGGGAGATGATCAAGGGCATCCTCGCTACTGTGATCGAAGAATGGCACAACCCTGACAAGGGGATTTGGGAGATCCGTGGCGAAGAGCAGCATTTCGTCTCTTCAAAGGTGATGTGTTGGGTGGCACTTGACCGAGGAGCCCGCATCGCAACGAAACTCAAAAAGGCGGAGTATGCAGCCCGATGGCGCGAAGAGGCCGAAGCGATTCACCGTGATGTTATGGAACACGGCTGGAAAAAGGAAATACAGAGTTTCTCGCAGGCTTACGGTAATCTGGCACTCGATTCTTCGTTGCTGCTCATGGAACCCTACGGATTCATTGCTGCGAATGATCCGCACTACCGCAAGACAGTCGAAGCCGTACACAAAGCACTGTTTCACAAAGGATTGATGTATCGTTACAACAGCAAAGACGATTTTGGTGTTCCCAGCTCGGCATTCACGATGTGCACTTTCTGGCTTATCCGCGCTCTGCTCGTCACAGGACAATACAACGAAGCTAAAACATTGTTCAATCAGATACTACAATACGGCAACCATTTAGGACTATTTAGCGAGCATCTTGACTTCGACACCAAAGAGCAACTGGGCAACTTCCCGCAGGCCTACTCGCACCTGGCGATCGTCAACACAGCGCTGCTTTTTGCCGAAGAAGAACAGCGGCTGGATTTCATCCGACCATAATAATATCAACGGTTCAATTGCTGCAAACAACTTCTGCAGCAGAATATTCAATCCGTGTACTATGGTCGGATTTACGGTTTGGGGTGAAATCTGCCACAATGTTGTACCGCGCTTCGATAAAAACGAGGTCTGGAAACGACTAAAACAGTAAAAAAGCTAATAAACAGCAATAACATTTAACAATGTTCGAGCAAATTAAGTTATAAATAAGTATAGTTTAATCCCCAAAAAAGAGTTATTATGTCACGCTATACCTTACAGCCGGGTATGATTGTCCCACAGACACCGTTCTACTACTGCGATATTGACCTGCTGCAACGAACCCTGCAAACCGCAACGACTGAAGCTGCAAGATACGGCTACCAGATTCACTACGCCATGAAAGCCAATGCAGAACCTCACATTCTCTACGAAATACAGCAAGCCGGATTAGGAGCGGATTGTGTGAGCGGTTATGAAGTGGAATGTGCGATAGAAAATGGATTCCATCCTTCGAAGATCGTCTTCGCAGGAGTCGGAAAAAGTGACCGCGAGATCGAATACGCCATCCGTCAGGGCATTTTCGCCTTCAACTGTGAATCCTTGCAGGAACTCGAGGTGATCAACGAGCTGGCAGGCAGACTGGGAAAACAGGTGAGTGTAGCCCTGCGAATCAATCCGGATGTTCGTCCCCATACACACCATTACATTTCGACCGGGCAATCGGAGAGCAAGTTCGGCATCTCCTATGCCGAAATCGATGCAGCCTTGGCCGAACTGCACGCCATGAAGAACATTCGCATTTTCGGACTGCATTTTCACATCGGGTCACAAATCCGGGAATTGGAATCGTTCGCCGAACTGGCCGGAAAGGTCAACGAAATCGCTGCATGGTTCACTTCGAAAGGCGTGGAGCTCCGCCATCTCAACATGGGCGGCGGTCTGGGGATCGACTATAACGACCCGGATGGCGAGCCAATCCCCGATTTTGTCGGATATTTCCGCACATTCCATGAAAATCTGCGGCTCACACCGGGACAGACCGTGCATTTCGAACTGGGCCGTTCGATCGTCGCGCAGTGCGGCGAACTAATCACCCGTGTCCTATATACGAAAACCACGGCTGGCGGGGCGCATTTCGTCATCACCGATGCCGGAATGACCGAACTGATTCGTCCGGCGCTGTACAGCGCTCGTCACAAGATCGAAAACCTGACAGCAGCTGCGGAGCGTCGTCCAATAGGACTTTGCTCGATCGCCGGGCCGATCTGCGAGTCCTCAGATATTTTTGCCCGCGATATCGAATTCCCTGAATCACACCGCGGCGATATCCTCTCGATCCGCTCCACAGGAGCTTACGGCAGCATCATGGCTTCGCACTACAATATGCGGCCCACAGCCCCCAGCCGATTCAGCGACGGAACAATATGGGGACAATCCAATCTCGCAGAATTGTAAAATCCCAATAATTCGGGCCCTTAACCAACTGCCCCCAAACGAACAGTTTTTTCAAATTCAGCCCTAAATTAAGACTCGATTTTGTATATAATGAAGAAGTTGTCCTATAGGACAACTTCTTCTCCAAACATATATATCAAAAACCTAACCGGATCGATCAGGCCGGCAACAGGATGGAAAAGCGGCTACCTTCATTAACTTGGCTTTCGACCGAGATCGTACCGCCGTGGGCTTCGACAAACTCCTTGGAGATGGCCAGCCCCAACCCGCTGCCCTGCACTTTGGTACCCGGCACGCGGAAATATCGCTCGAAAATACTCTTATGGTAACGCGGGTCGATGCCCCGGCCGAAGTCGCGCACATAGATTTCCACCGCCTTTTCGCGCTGTACGGCACCGACGATGACACGCGACTTTTCGGGTGAGTGGTGAATGGCGTTCGACAACAGGTTGGTGATGACCCACGCGATCTTTTCATTGTCGACGAAGAGTTTCGAGATTTTATCTGGATAATCGATCTCCACGAAACAATGGAATCGTTCTGCCAACACCTGTGTGGCATGTACGGCATAGTCGATCAGCTCGATAGGTTTTACGATCTTAGGTATGAGTTTGAGTTTGCCTGATTCGACCTGTGTCATGTTCAGCAGTTCTCCCGTAATGTTCAATAAACGGTCGCTGCTGTCCTTAATACTGCTTACGAGTTGCTTCTGTTCGTCATTGAGTTTCCCCAAACGGGTATCGTTCAGCAGTTGCAGGCTCATCAAGATCGAGGAGATCGGGGTTTTCATCTCGTGCGAGACTGTCGAAATAAAGTTTGTCTTGGCCGAATCCAACTCCTTATATTTCGTTACATTACTCAAGACGATCAGGTTACCGATAAACTGCTGCTCCATACCGCCCACAGGCGTAATGTAGAGCGGCGTGTTCTCCACTTGGAAATAGCTCTCTTTGTTGTCTGCGTATATCTTCAGCGGTTCTTTGTCGTTCTCTTTATTAGATTCGTAAAGGTCGCGGACAAGACGCCTCAGCAAATCATTCGAAAGCGCTACTTCGGCAGCATTACGCCCTAAAACATCCTCCCGAAGATTCAGTACCGAAAGTGCCTCACGGTTCATGAAAAGGAGTTTACGGTCAGGCCCCAACCCAACAATCGGTTCGTGCAACGTATTGACTATTGCCTCTATGCGCTTTTTGGCCGTCATCAGGTCATCGAGCGAACTGCGACGGTATTCGTCGAGTTTGGCGGCCATGTCGTTGAACGACTGCGCCACCTCCCCAAATTCCCGGTTGTCGCCGAAATCGAGCCTTTGATCGTAGTTATGGTTGGCGATCTGCGTGATCCCTTGTTTCAGCTTGTCGATAGGCCGCAGCACAATAGCCGGAAAACGAATTAGGAAAATCATGGCCAGCAAGGCGCAGAGTGCAGATACGATCGCTAAAGACCACATCGCATCCGTAGCACTTACAGCCGTATCGGAACTTTTCATGTGAATCGAAGCCATGTTCAGTTCCATAATGCGGTAAAGGTCGTCCCGGATGAGCTTGAGTTCGGAATCCGTTACACTGTCCGTCAGCGCCGTAATCTTGCTGTCCAGCGCCGCAGTGATCTCCCGTTCATTGACCTCGGTGATATTTTCCCGTTGGAGCGACAGGCTGCGAATAAGTGCTTTCCGGGAAGCGGAATCCTGGGAAATACGATCCAGCGACTGCAACATATCCTTGGCATAATGCAGAGAATTGTAGTTATCCGCGAGAATTTCTTTCGACGCCATCGAAAGATGACGAACGTAGCCGACGGATTGAACTCCCAGCAAGACAATCAATGCAAACAGGAAACCGATACCCAGTGTCAATCGATAACGCAGTTTCATAAATTATGATAAAATGGTTAAGTCAATATTTAAACGCGACAGGCGGTTCAACAAAAAACGCAATCGTATAGCCGTAATAATCAATGAGTAAAGAGAAAACTCCGGTTTACTGATACATACATTGCTAATCTTCCTGTCGATACACGCTTCGACAATTGCATCGATATGTTTATTCGAATGTACACGCATCACCTCTCCACCCAGCTCCTGGGCCAGATTGAAGTTATTGATCAGGTAACGCTGCCTTGCCAGCGGAATCCTGTCCGGAGCTTCGCGGTCGCTCTGAACGTAGAGAACCGTGAACCCGGCATTAAGGTGTGTAGCCATGCGTGCCGTCTTCCGAATGACCTTCCGAGCCCGCTTTTCACTGCTGTCGATCACTGCCAGGATGCGGCCGTGCAACTGTGCCGTATTGACGGTTATCTCATTTTCGACCTTCTTCTCCACGCGCAGCGCCACCTCTTTCAAGGCCAGTTCGCGCAGCTGGAGAATGTGCTCCTGCCGGAAAAAGTTATTCAGAGCTGTCTGTATTTTTTCGGGCTTATAGATCTTGCCCGCCTTCAGGCGATCGATTAGGTCTTCGGCCGTGAGGTCGATGTTCACCACTTCGTCGGCCATCGCCAGCACGCTGTCCGGCACGCGCTCGTGAACTTCGACGCCGGTGATCTCCTGCACTTGCTCGTTGAGGCTCTCGATATGCTGAATGTTGACCGCCGAAATGACGCTGATCCCCGCATCGAGAATCTGCATTACGTCCTGCCACCGCTTGGGGTTCTCACTTCCCTCGATATTGGTGTGAGCCAACTCGTCAACGACCACGATCTCGGGATGCAGGTTGATGATGCCCTGCGTATCCATCTCCTCGAGCTCCTTGCCTTTGTAAAAGAGCTTGCGGCGCGGAACGAGCGGAAGCCCTGCGACGAGGGCTTCCGTTTCCGCACGACCGTGCGTTTCAATGTATCCGATACGCACATCGACACCTGCATCGAGCAACTGGTGTGCCTCCTGCAACATCCGGTAGGTTTTGCCCACACCGGCGCTCATGCCGATATAGACCTTAAACTTGCCGCGATGCGACTCCTTGATCAAATTGAGAAAGTGCTCGGCACTTCGCCGGGTGTCATGTGTATCCATGGCATTTACATTCTGAATGAGAATCCGCCGACAAAGTTAACATCGTCGAGTGCCGGATTCCAAATCAGATTGGTAAAAAGTCCAATTTTCATACCGCCGGCACCCTTGATATCCCAGTTCTTGCCCGCATTGAGGAAGACATTTTGCACGTAAAAATCACGATCACCGCAGTTGTAGGTCGCAGCGGCGTTCCAGGGAACCATACCCACGCCGGCCTTCATGTCTATCGTCTTCACCGTGAAAGGATAGGCCACCTCGAAATAGGAGGCATAGGCACGTTCCCCCTCAAAGTTCCGGTCGGCAGCGCCGAACAGAATCGTGTACCACGACAATGTGAAAGGAAGCCGTTCCGATACGACCCAGCTCGCACCGACCTCGATGCGGTGGGGAGAATGGTTGTTGAACATGAAATAGCGGTCGTCGTCATGCCCGGTCCAGTAGAGGTCGGCCACCGAAAGCGTCACAGGCCCCAGCTGGTAGGCCAGCGTGAGATCCATCTCCTTGTAGCCGCTGTCACTGAAATCGATCGACCCCCATGCGGTTACCGAAAAGTTGCCGGCAGTCATGGTCAGCGTGGGCTGCAGGGCCGGCCCCGACTCCTTGACGCCACGCCAGTAATACGAACTTACGAGATCGGTACCGCCGCCGAACGACACTCCTCTCTCTTGAGCGGCAACATGATTCGTTCCAAACAGGGCCGCAGCGGCCAGTACTCCGAGTAAAATACGTTTCATAGCTAAGAGATTTCTTCGTTGATTGTTAATGATTCGAGATTGTTTTTTCGTCCGTTGCGTCCCGAAACCCGTTCCCGGGTTCGGGCGTACGCGACGGGAAATGCAGGGTTTGTGAAGTCTGACTTACGAAAACCGGATAACCGACAAAGTATCAGATCAGGTCTGTAACCAGGAAGGCGACCAAAAATACGATCAGTACGATCAGCCACCGTTTAGTCCATTTATCCACCTTTTTCATAAGTCTATAGGCTATTTATTCTGTGCAGTATCCAATGCCACATTCAGTTTCAATACATTGACTTTGTAGGTGCCGAACAGGCCGAGCCATGGTTTGTGAATATTCTCTTCGACGATCTTCTTCACCTCAGCCTCGGACATACCGCGGGCCGCGGCGACGCGGCGAATCTGAACTTCGGCGCCGCGGGGTGAGATGTCGGGATCGAGGCCCGAACCGCTGGCAGTCACCATTTCCGAGGGCACCTCCCCGCGGGAGAGGTAGGGGTGCGCCGCGAGGAAATCCTGCACGCGCTGTTCCACTTCGGCCAGGTATTCGGGATTGGTCGTAGCCTTGTTGCTGCCGCCCGAGCTGCCGCCGTTGTAATCCACGGCCGAGGGACGCCCCCAGAAATAGACGCTATCCGTAAAGACTTGGCCCACGTTGGCCGCACCAACGACTTTGCCGTTGTAGGTCACCATAGGAGCCTCCCCGTCATTGGGCGATGCCACCCACGCTACCAGGCGCAGTACCAATACATAACCGACGAACAGCACGACGCACATCGCCAGCGTTATCTTGATCGAAATCCAAAGGTTTTTCATAATTGCAACACGTTAAAAGAATACACTTACCAACATATCTATCAGTTTGATGCCGATAAACGGAACGATGATACCGCCCAAGCCGTAGATGAAGAGGTTACGGCGCAGCAGGGCCGAAGCCCCGATCGGCTTGTACGTCACGCCGCGCAGCGCCAGCGGAATCAGCAGCGGGATGATGACCGCATTGAAAATCACGGCCGACAGGATGGCGCTCTCGGGCGAATGCAGGTGCATGATGTTCAGGGACTGCAGAGCCGGGATCGAGGTGATGAACAGCGCCGGGACGATGGCGAAATATTTCGCAACATCGTTGGCGATGGAGAAGGTGGTCAGCGTGCCGCGCGTCATCAGGAGCTGCTTGCCGATCTCGACGATCTCGATCAGTTTCGTGGGGTCATTGTCCAGGTCGACCATGTTGCCGGCCTCCTTGGCGGCCTGCGTACCGCTGTTCATCGCCACGCCCACGTCGGCCTGTGCCAGCGCCGGGGCATCGTTCGTGCCGTCACCCATCATGGCGACCAGTTTGCCGGCCTGCTGCTCGCGTTTGATGTACTCCATCTTGTCTTCGGGTTTGGCCTCGGCGATGAAGTCGTCCACACCGGCCTGCTCGGCAATGTATTTTGCCGTCAGCGGGTTGTCACCCGTCACCATCACGGTCTTTACGCCCATCTTGCGCAGGCGCTCGAAGCGTTCGCGGATACCCGTCTTAATGATGTCCTGCAGTTCGATCACACCTTTAATCTGCTCGTTCTCGCAGACTACGAGCGGCGTACCGCCGTTTTCCGAGATCGTGCGCACGATCTTCTCCACTTCCGACGAGAAACTGTTGCCCGCTTTCTGGGCGATCGTCCGGATCGCCTCCGATGCTCCCTTGCGAATGCGGCGCCCGTCGGGCATATCCACACCGGAACATTTGGTCTCGGCCGTAAATTTCACCATATGTATACCCATCAGATCGGTCTGGCTGAACCGGAAACCTTGTTCACGCCCCAACTCAACGATAGACTTACCTTCGGGTGTCTCATCGGCAGCGGACGAAAGGACGCAGAGTTGGAGAAATTCCTTGGGATTCACCCCGCCTACGGGATAGAACTTCGTGGCCTTGCGGTTACCGATGGTGATCGTACCGGTCTTGTCGAGCAGCAGCGTGTCGATGTCGCCGGCAGTCTCGACGGCCTTGCCCGACTTGGTGATGACGTTGGCCTGCAGGGCGCGATCCATACCGGCGATGCCGATGGCCGAAAGCAGGCCGCCGATGGTAGTCGGAATCAGGCAGACGAACAGCGAGATGAACGCCGCGACGGTGATGTTGGCGCCGACGTAATCGGCAAAGGGCTTGAGCGTCGCGCAGACGATGACGAACACGATCGTAAAGCCTGCCAACAGGATGGTCAGGGCGATCTCGTTGGGCGTCTTCTGCCGCGAGGAACCTTCCACGAGGGCGATCATCTTGTCGAGGAAACTTTCGCCCGGCTGTACAGTCACCTTTACCAGAATACGGTCGGAGAGTACTTTCGTACCGCCCGTGACGGAACTCTTGTCACCGCCGGCTTCACGGATCACCGGAGCCGACTCACCCGTGATGGCGCTTTCGTCGATCGACGCCAGTCCCTCGATAATCTCACCGTCGGCAGGGATGGTGTCGCCCGCGACGCATTCGAATACGTCACCCTTGCGCAGCGCCGAGCTGCTGACGATGTGCGATTGTCCATCCTTCTCAATACGTTTGGCAGGAGTCTCCTCACGGGTCTTGCGCAGCGAGTCGGCCTGCGCCTTGCCGCGCGCCTCGGCGATAGCCTCGGCAAAGTTGGCGAAGAGCACCGTGGCCAGCAGTACGAGGAAGATCACGATATTATAGCCCAGCGATCCCTGCGACGTGTTGCCCGTCACGGCGATCCAGACGATCAGCAGCAACATGACGAACGTTACGACCTCGACCGTGAACATGATCGGGTTCTTGATCATCACACGCGGATCGAGCTTGCGAAACGACTCAACGAAACTTGCATTTACAAGCTGTTTGTTGAACAACGAATTATTTACTCGATTTTTCATTTTTCAAATCCGGATTAGAAACTTAAATAATCGGCGATGGGGCCCAGAGCCTGTGCCGGGAAGAACGAAAGGGCGGCGACGATGATGATGACGGCGAAAGTCATCAGCGAGAAGGTGCCCGTGTCGGTCTTCAGCGTACCGGCGCTTTCGGGGATATATTTCTTCGATGCCAGCAGTCCGGCGATGGCAACCTGTCCCACGATCGGGAAATAACGCCCCATGATCAGTGCGATGCCGGTCATGATATTCCAGAACGGCGTGTTATCACCCAATCCCTCGAATCCCGAACCGTTGTTGGCGGCAGCCGAGGTGTACTCGTAGAGCATTTCGCTCAGGCCGTGGAACGAGGGGTTGTTCAGCCAGCCGATCTCCGGGTTGGCAACGGCTACGGCGGCTGAAATTCCCGTGCCGACGAGGATCAGGAAGGGGTGCATCAGCACGACCAGCGTGGCGATCTTCATTTCGCGCGCTTCGACCTTGTGTCCGAGGAATTCGGGGGTACGCCCCACCATCAAGCCACTGATGAAGACGGCGATGATAAGGAAGGCGAAGTAGTTCATCCAGCCTACGCCTACGCCGCCGAACCAACAGTTGATCTGCATATTGAGCATCTGCATCATACCGCTCAGCGGAGTCTGTGAGTCGTGCATCGAGTTGACCGAACCGTTCGACGTGACGGTCGTCACCATGCCCCACATGGCCGAAGCCGCCGAACCGATGCGGATCTCTTTACCCTCCATCGAGCCAAGATCCTGCGCAATGCCCATTTCGTCGATATTGGGGTTGCCGCCCATCTCCTGCGGAACGGAAACAAAGACACCAGCCGTGAAGGCGAAGAGCATAACGCCGAAGATCCAGGCGGCCAACTTGCGGCGACGCACATAGAACCCGAAAGCCCAAGCCATCGCCATCGGGATAATCAGAATCGACCAGCACTCCAGCATGTTCGTGAAGGCGTTGGGATTCTCCAGCGGATGAGAGGAATTGACGCCGAAATAGCCGCCGCCATTGGTGCCCAGCTGTTTGATAGGCACAATGGCCGCCGTGGGACCCTGGGAGATGACTTGCTCGTTGCCTTCGAGCGTAGTGATGGTCTGTTTGCCGTCGAACGACATCGGTGTGCCGTTGATCACCAGCAGAATACCGACCAGAAGCGACAGCGGCATCAGGATACGGGTCGTACTCTTGACGAGGAACACCCAGAAATTACCGATGGCTTTAGTGGTCTTGCCCGCCAGCGCTTTCATGATACCGGCCATGGCTGCCATACCGCACGCTGCGGTGATGAACTGGAAGAGCATGATCACGAACAACTGCGTGAAATAAGTAAGACCGCTTTCACCGCTATAATGCTGCAGGTTGCAGTTCACCATGAACGAGATACAGGTGTTGAATGCCAAATCGGGTGTCTGGTTGGCATTACCGTCGGGATTGAGCGGCAGCCAACTCTGGCAGCAGAGCAGCACCATGCCCCAGAAGAACCAGAAAAGGTTGACCATCAGCAGCGCCTTGAGGAACTTCTTCCAGTCCATATCCTCGTCGGGATTGATGCCGCAAACCTTGTAAATGCCCCTTTCGAGAGGTGTCATGAAATCGAGCCACGTACGCTCGCCTCGGTATACTTTGGCAATGTAGCGTCCCAGCGGATAACATAACACCACAAGGGCCACCCATTGCAGAATAACGCCTAATATTTCCGTATTCATTTATTTATCTTTTTACGGGTCAGACAATCAGAATTTTTCGGGTTTTATGAGCACATACATCAGGTAGACGAATCCGACGATGCTCAGAATAAGCAGTCCTGTAAACATTTTTAATCAGATTTTTTCAAACCAATCCACACATTTGAAATAGAACCAGTAGCACAACGCCCCCAAGGCGCACAGCAGGATGAAAAGTACGATTGCATTCATCGCTTCAGCTTTTTTGAGTTAGACAACAATTTCGTAAAACCGCAAAGCATCCGGCACAGCAGCAGCATTGCGCCGCAAAATATCAGGATCAGAATCAGGATCACGATTACCATGTCGATTTCTTCTTTCGGTTTGTACCCGGTAGCATACGAAGGCTGTGCCAGAACATTCATCCGGGCACTATCCGACTGGTTATCAACAGGATTAGATTCCGGCACACCGACCCAAAAGAACGGCCGCCCTATCAAAATGATAAGGCGGCCGTCTCAGAATGATACGCCTGGCGCCGGCGTCAGGGCTTCATGTCGTAACTTTCCAGCTTGCGGTAAAGCGTGACGATGCCGATGCCGATGCCCAGCAGGCGGGTGGCTTCGGCTTTATTTCCGTTCGTGTATTCTAATATTTGAAAAAGGTGCAGCAAGCGGCTATGTATCTGAGATTTCTCCACAGCCCGTGCCAATAATGGCAAAATTTTATTGTTGTCATCACCTTTGGTAATATAGGCGAAAGCACCGTTCTTAATGGCCTGCACACCGTCAGGAATGTTGCCATAGGCAGTCAATAAAATAACTTCTACCATCGGAGCCACTCCTTAATGCGTTCCACCATATCGACGCCATTTCCATCCGGTAATTCCACATCGCATAAAACAACATCCGGATCTTCTTGTTGAAGCAACATAAGCCCCGAAGCACAATCTTCAGTTTCTTGATCGGCATGTGGATACTGCCCGGAAGCATATGACGGACGGTAGAGAGATCGACGACATATCTTTCGATAAACTCCCGCTTCAACTCTTGAGCGGAATATCCTCGACTTTGTATTCGTAATGCAGGAATGCCGCAAGCGCTCCTTTTTTTCGGTGCCGGTATCCGCCTTATCCCAGGCGGATGATCCGCGCCTCGTCGTCCGACTCGGGCAGCGGGGCGGGGGTGAAGTCGGAATACCCCGCCGCGATGGCGCATAGGGGTTGGCAGTTCGCCGGGATGGGCAGGAAACTGCGCAGGTAGTCGGCAGCAGTCTCCCCGCCGGGCTCATCCTTGCGGCGCGGGCGGCCGTTGATGTGCACCCAGCACGATGCCAGCCCTTCGTCGACACACGCCAGTTGCAGGATGGTCGCCGAGATCGCGGCGTTCTCGCGCCACAGGTCGCTTTTCGTAGTATCGCCCAGCACGACGATCGCCAGCGGGGCGCCTTTCATAAACGCCGAACCGTAATCGCGCATGTCGGCCATGCGGGCCACCAGGACAGGGTCGTCGACCACCACCAGGCGCGTCGTACGGGTATTGCGCGCCGAAGGCGCCGACAGGGTCTCGTGCAGGATGCGGTCTACGACCTCACGCGGCACCGCACGCTCCGAAAATTTGCGGATGCTGCGGCGTTTTTCGATCAACTCTTTGAATTCCATCTGTTTTTATATTTTGTGTTTTCGGCCTCTCTTTTGCAAAAATAGTGAAAAATAGGTATATTTGAAATTCTAAAACAACCGTAAAAGCATGGATTACCGATTCACCATAGCCCTTATCTACGATTTCGACGGCACGCTCGCCCCCGGCAACATGCAGGAGTACGACTTCATACCCGCCGTGGGCAAGAGCAACAAGGAATTCTGGACGGAGGCCAACACGCTGGCCGAAGAGCAGGATGCCGACATGGTACTGACCTACATGGCACGCATGTTACAGGAAGCCAAGTCGAAAGGGCTGTCGCTGCGGCGCGAGGCATTTCAGGATTCGGGACGCCGCGTGACGCTTTACAAAGGCGTGAAGGAGTGGTTCGCGCGGATCAACGCCTACGGCGCCACACACGGGATAAGGATCCTGCACTACATCAACTCGTCGGGGATGAAGGAGATCATCGAAGGAACCCAGATCGCACACGAGTTCCGGAAAATCTATGCCTGCTCGTTTCTTTACGACGTCGACGGCATCGCCTACTGGCCCGCCGTGGCGGTCAATTACACCAACAAGACGCAGTTCATCTTCAAGATCAACAAAGGCGTCGAGTCGGTGTTCGACAGCAAGATGGTAAACCGTTACATCCCCGAAAACGAACGTCCCGTGCCGTTCAAGCACATGATCTACGTGGGCGACGGGACGACCGACATCCCCTGCATGCGGCTGGTGAAAAATTCCGGCGGACATTCGATCGCGGTCTACAACCCCGACCAGAAGGGTGCCCGCAAGGAGATGGCCTCGCTGATCCACGACAACCGCGTGAGCCATGTCTGCCCGGCCGACTATTCCGAGGGTTCGGACATGGACATCCTGGTGAAGACCATCATCGACAAGATCGACCTGGACGACAGGCTCGAAAAACTCGAAGTCGTGAAATGACCCGGCCCGCGGAACGGGAAGCGGATATGCCCGGAACGCCCCCGGAAACGGGCAGCGAGGAAAGCCGGGCATCCCGACGAAAGATTCAAGCATCGGAAAAAGAGAATATGGACATTATTTTCGCAACGAACAATGCACACAAGCTCACCGAGGTGCAGGCCGTACTGGGGCCCGGATACAAGTTGCTCACGCCCCGCGACTGCGGCGTGACGGAGGAGATCCCCGAGGAGCAGGAGACCCTCGAAGGCAACGCATCGCAGAAATCGCATTACCTGCACGACCGGACGGGAATGGACTGCTTTGCAGACGACACGGGATTGGAAGTGGAGGCGCTGGGCGGAGCCCCGGGCGTACACTCGGCACGCTACGCCACCGACGGGCACGATTTCTCAGCCAACAACCGCCTGTTACTGAAAAACCTCGAAGGAGAAACGAACCGCCGGGCACGGTTCCGCACGGTGATTTCGCTACTCCTGGACGGCGAAGAGCACTTTTTCGAAGGGATCGTCGAAGGGCGCATCATCGACCGAGAAACAGGGCACGGGGGATTCGGGTTCGACCCGCTGTTCATTCCCGACGGCTATGACCGCACCTTCGCGCAGATGACCACCGAGGAGAAAAACGAGGTGTCGCACCGCGCCCGCGCCGTACGCAAACTCGCCGCCTATTTGCATTCCATCGAGAAATAAGTGAATTACAAAACACAGGCGACACCCCGGCAATGCCCCAATAAATTTGGCATTATCCCCGGCTTGCATTATCTTTAACCCTGTTTTAGACAGGCAGCGCCTCGGCAAAATGCAAGTAAACTTGCTTTTGCCCTCGGCTTGCACTATCTTTGCCCTCCCTATGGAAGAGAAAAACTATAATAAGGAAGAGCGTTTCGACGCGAAGGCGATCGAAGAGCTGAAGCACCACTACACCCAAATCCTGCGCCTGCTGGGGGAAGATCCGGCGCGCGAAGGGTTGCAGAAAACCCCTGAACGGGTGGCCAAGGCGATGTCGTTCCTGACGAAAGGGTATGATGAAAACCCGCTGGAGATCATCCGCTCGGCGACGTTCCGCGAGGAATACAAGCAGATGGTGCTGGTGAAGGATATCGAACTCTATTCGCTCTGCGAACACCACATGCTGCCGTTCTACGGCAAGGCCCATGTCGCCTATATTCCCAACGGACATATCACGGGGCTTTCCAAAATAGCCCGCGTGGTGGAGTGCTTCGCCCGCCGCCTACAGGTACAGGAACGGCTGACGGTGCAGATCCGCGACTGCATCCAGGAGGCGCTGAACCCCATGGGCGTAGCCGTCGTGATCGAAGCGAGCCACATGTGCATGCAGATGCGCGGCATCGAAAAGCAACAGTCGGCGACGACGACCTCGGCCTTCACCGGGATTTTCCTCTCCGACCACCGCACGCGCGAAGAGTTCATGACCCTGATCTCGCACCGGTACCGGTAGACCCGCCGCACGATAAAACGGAACGTCCCGCAGCGCACGGCTTGCGGGACGTTCCGTTTGCGGGGGCGACCCGATTATGATTTACCCTTACCCTTGAGCTCCACCAGGGCGGCATTCAGCGCCCGGTGAAGCGAATACTGCGAAAGGGGTTTGACGAGGAATTCGTTGCACCCCGCATTGCGCGCGCTCTCGATCTCGCTGCCGGACGAATAGGCCGACATGGCAATGATGGGGACGTCCGCCGAAACGCTGCGGATACGCCGCGTAGCCTCCAGGCCGTCCATCACAGGCATGCGGATGTCCATCAGCACGGCATCGGGCTGCACCGTCCCGAACATGTCCACGGCCTCGGCTCCCGTATGGGCACGCACGAGGCTGAAGCGGCGGCTGAGGACGGCTTCGATGAGTCTGAAATTGGTGTCCGAATCCTCGGCGACCAGCAGTACCCACGACTTGCCGTCGTCCCGGCCCGGGGCGGCGCAATGCTGCTCGTCGTCTTTGCCGCCGTCCCGGTGGACGACGGGGATCGAGAAATGGAACCGCGTGCCCTTCCCGGGTTCGGAATCCACGCCGATCGTACCGTCGAGTTTCTCGACGATCATCTTCGAAATGGCCAGCCCGAGCCCGGTTCCGGCTGCGAAATCGTTGAGTTTGACGAACCGGTCGAAAATATTGCGCGCCTTCTCGGGCGGTATGCCCATACCGGTATCCTGGACGAAGAACTCCACGCACCCGTCCTTCAGGTCGAACCCGAAGCGGATCTCCCCCTCTTCGGTAAACTTGCCGGCGTTGTTCAGCAGGTTGGAAATGACCTGTGCCAGGCGGTTCTGGTCGCAGACGATCTCCACGTTCGCGACCCGTTCCTCGAAGACCAGCTCCACGCCCGGCTTGACGCGGGGTTTGTGGACTTCCAGCTCCGAGCGGCAGAGGTCGTTGAGGTTCATCGGCCTGAAGCGGAATTCGAGCGTCCCGGCTTCGATCTTCGAAATGTCGAGGATATCGTTTATCAGTTGCAGCAGCAGCTCGGAATTGACGTCGATGATATCGATGAACTGTTGTTTCTCCTCCTCGGTTTCCACTTCGCCGATGAGCTTGGCAAAGCCCACGATGGCATTGAGCGGCGTGCGGATCTCGTGGCTCATGTTCGCCAGGAAGGCAGATTTGAGACGGTCGGACTCCTCGGCGCGGATACGCGCCTCGACGATCTCCAGCTCGGCATTCTTCATGTCGGTGATGTCCCACGAGACACCGATGATGAGCGGAAGACGGTTTTCGACCGGCACCAGCGACTTGGAAGTATTGACGATACGGGTCTCGCCCGTGACCGAGACGTACTCCTCGATGAAGGTCTGGCGTTCGCCCGTACGCAGCAGCGTCAGGTCGTCCTGGCGGAAATGCTCCGCATCCTTCGGGCTGGGGAAAATCTCGTAATCGGTATGCCCGAGCGCCCTGGAGGCCGGAATCCGCGAATATTCCTCGAACGCCCGGTTCCAGTAGAGGTAACGGAACTCGTTGCTCGGGTCTTTCACGAACAGATAGACCGGGACATTGTTGAGGATGCACTCCAGGATGGAGTTCATCTCCTTGACCTTGTTCTCGTGTTCGATGCGCTGCGTCACGTCCCGGCCGAAGAACCAGACAATCTCGCGTTCCTGGAAGTAATCGTAGATGATGTAGGCCACGATGTCCCACGCCACGATATGCCCCTGCTCGTTCTTGAAGCGGACGGTGTATTTGTGCGAGCCGTTATCGCGGCGTATTTTCTCCAGCCGGGCATCCCACTGCTGACGGGAACCTTCGTACGACCAGAAATCGTAAACCTTGTGTTGCGAAAGGTCGCCTTCGACATCGTGCCGCACCCGGAACTGTTCGTTGGCATATTCCATCGTACCGTCCAGGCTGCAGGCGTAAATCTCCTCGTCGACATTGTTCAGCGCATATTTGACCATCTCCAGCTCATGCTTGGCGGCCTCGGCCTCGGTGATGTCGCGGCAGATGCAGAGGGCATGCTCCTCGTCGAGCGGGAAAATCCGGTTTTCGTAGTTGCGGGTTCGGCCCCCGAGCGTAATGTCGTGGTGGGAAGAGGAGCCGCACCCCGTCGCAAAGACATTGTCGAGGTTGTTCTTCACATTGCGGCAGGCCGAGGGCGAAAGCATCGTCCGGATATTCTGCCCGGCGAGCTCTCCGCCCGGAACCCCGACATGGTTGGTCTCATCCGCGGAAACCAGTTCGACCAGCGTCCCTTCGCGGTCGAGCACGGTCAGCATGTCGGGTATCGAATCGAGAATCTTACAGGCATAACGCTCCCGAAACCGACTCCCGGAAGCCTTCGGCGTATCGAGTTGTGCCTCGAGCTCTTCGATCCTGCGGATAAGCTCTTCGCGGGAGCAGTTATCGTATCGGCTCATACATTGTGGTATTGTGCATAGATAGTTACAAAAGTAATATATTTTCCGAAAGACGAACCATTTTCGGGCCGAAATCGCCAACGATTACGCCCCATGTGGCAACGATACCGTTCGGCAGCAGCATTCCCGACCGCAACTCGGTGCTATTACCGTTCAAAAACAGCGCAGAAAAAGCCCGCAAAGAATCTCTTTCCGCCCGGCACCGGGTCAAGACGCCCCAAAATGGGCCATTTCTCGCCGGGTTAAACCCCTGTGCCCGACCATAGAACACACCGCAGCCGCGTTGCATATCGCAAAACTGCTTTTTTATATCCCGATCGGGCTTCCACGCGTAAAAAAGGTGTGGAAGGAACGAATTTTGAACATGCTCCGAGACAGCAAACTAAAAAATCAAAATCATGACCGTCAAAAAATTACGTTACCTCGCATACGCACTCGTTGCAGTTACGTTTTGCGCGTGCCAGAAAGAGCCCTCGACATCGGGCCTCCACAAAGACTATCTGGTCTACACCGCTTACGACACCGAAGCCGATTTCGGTGCAGTGGACACCTACTACCTCCCCGACAGCATCCTGCTGATCGGCGGCGCAGACAAGACGGAATATTGGAAAGACGGCAATGCGCTGGAGATCGTCAACACGGTCGCCAGCCGCATGAACGCCGCCGGCTACACCCGCACCGAGGACAAGGATGCGGCCAGCGTCGGCCTGCAATTGAGCTACGTGCAGAAAGTGACCTATTTCGTGGGTTACGACTATCCCTACTGGTGGTGGTACTACCCCTACTACTGGACGCCCGGATACTGGGGCGACTGGCTGGGATGGCACTATCCCTATCGCGTATATTACGGTTATACGGCCGGTTCGCTGCTGATCGAGATGCTGGATCTGGAAGCCGACCAGCAGAGCGGCAAGAAACTGCCCGTCATCTGGGACAGCTACATCGGCGGCCTGCTCACCTCGTCGGAAAGCCTCAACCAGCAGCGCACGCTGGACGCCGTCGAACAGGCATTCGACCAGTCGCCTTACCTGAAAAAATAATTTAACCGTAAAAACACGTCCGATTATGAAAACATCGAAATACCCGGTTCTAAAAACCATCGCACTCTGTGTCGTCCTGCTCGCCGCTGCGCGCACGGGCAAAGCGCAGATCTTCCCGAACAGTTACATCAACGTCGACTGGCAGATGGGCGTGCCCCTGGGCAGCAGCCTCGCCGACAAAGCCTCGGGCTGGGGCATGAACTTCGAAGGCGGCTATTTCATCACGCCGGCCATCGCCGTGGGCCCGTTCATCTCTTACCAGACCAACCTCGAAACGATTCCGCGCCAGACACTCGACCTGGGCAACGGTTCGGCCCTCACGGTCAACCAGAAGCACTCCGTATTCCAGTTGCCGTTCGGCGTCACCAGTCGTTACACCTGGCTTACGGACAGCGTATTCCAGCCCTATGCAGGCCTGAAGCTGGGTGCCAACTACGCCGAACTTTCGTCCTATTACTACGTCGTCAAGCAGTACAACGACACGTGGGGATTCTACCTCTCGCCCGAAATCGGCGTGAGCATCTTCCCGCGCCCCGACTACCGTTTCGGGTTCCATGTGGCACTCTATTACAGCTATGCCACCAACAGCGGCGACGTCCTGACTTACTCGGTCAACAACCTCAATAATTTCGGCATACGCGTCGGTATATCATTCTGACGCAGAGTGGGAAAGCGCCTCTTGTGGAGTGCCCCGGTTCCTGAAAAGGGATCGGGGTTCCCTTTTTCGGGGAACCTTTTCCCCGGCGGATTTGCAGGTTCGGGAAATTGTACCTACCTTTACAACGACTAAAACCATTGGATGTTTAAAACGGATACGGCATCGTAGGAATCCATAACTTGCATTGGATTCCGACTCTTTCTTCCCTCCCGGGGGCATTTCTGCCCGGGCGGATATTCATTTTGCCTTATTTTAAAAAATTCGCCATGCACGGGATTTCCCAGTCCATCCCGCGCACGGCCTCAACTACAAACAACCATGGAACAGGAAAATAAACAGATCTTCGATTTCGATTTAAAAATGATCGCCGATTTCTTCAGGGAACTCGACAGGCAGGGGCCCGGCGGCGTGGAGCAGACGCTCCGCGCCCTGGAATTCGTACCCGACAGGCCGGGGATGCGGATCGCCGACATCGGATGCGGCACCGGCGGACAGACCGTCACGATCGCCCGGAACAGGGATTGTACGATAACGGCCGTCGACCTGCTGCCGGAGCTGTTGGAAGAATTCCACGCCCGGATAAAAAAGGCCGGGCTGGAAAACCGCGTCACGGCCATACAGGGCTCGATGGATGCACTGCCCTTCAGCCCCGGGGAGTTCGACGTGATCTGGGCCGAAGGCTCGATCTACAATATCGGGTTCGAACGCGGGCTGAGGGAGTGGCGGCAGTACCTCAAACCGGGCGGCATAATCGCCGTGACCGAATGCTCGTGGCTCTCGGGCGCACGCCTGGCATCGAAGTTCATCTCGGACTATTTCCCCGACATCGACAGCCCGTCGGGGAAAGTGCGGATCCTCGAAGAGGCCGGATATGCACCGCTGGCACATTTCGCACTGCCTGAGCATTGCTGGACGGAAAACTACTTCGCCCATGCAAGCGCACGCATCCCGGGATTCCTGGAGCAATACGGGTACAGTGAAAAGGCACTCCTGCTGGCCGAAATGCAGAAAAACGAGATCGCCCATTACGAAAAATACAAAGCGTACTACGGTTACGTCTTCTACATCGGCCAAAAACCGGAAGAGTAATCCCTCGTCCTGAAAGGCAGAATCCCGCTTCCTTGGGGGGAGGCGGGATTCGTTTTTCCGGTTCGGGAAAAATGCCCGGTCATTCCATCGAGGTGTAGACGAGCATCGTCTCGGGGGCCAGGTTGATCCGGCTTCCGGGCGCAAGCGCCACCCCGCGCTCCACGGGAAGCAGCCGTTCGCCCTCGAGCCTGAACCGCCCCCGGGCGTAGGCATAAAACACGAAGAGCCGCAGTCCCGAAGGACTGCGGCTCTTTTCATCCGTACAGGGCGCTATGGCCGTGACAGGGCGTCGAGGCGCGACAATTCGTCGTCGGAGAAGGATGCATGCTCCAGCGCCCGGAGGTTATCTTCGATCTGGGCGACGGAGCTTGCCCCGATAATGACCGACGTGACACGTTTGTCGCGCAGCAGCCATGCCAAAGCCATCTCGGCAAGGGTCTGGCCGCGCTGCCGGGCGATTTCATGCAGACCCCGGATCCGTTCCGAAACCCTGTCCGTCAGCACGTCGCGCCGCAGCGAGCCCTCCGTCGCCATGCGCGAGCCTTCCGGAATACCGTTCAGGTAACGGTCGGTCAGCAGTCCTTGTGCCAGCGGCGAAAAGGCCACGAACCCGGCCCCGGCCTCGGCATTGAGCGTCAGGATGCCCGACGTGTCGGGTTCGCGGTCGAACAGGTTATAGCGATCCTGGAAAAGCAGGCAGGGTACGTCGCGTTGGGCCAGGTAGCGGAAAGCGAAACGTGCCGCGGCCAGCGGGTAGCGCGACAGCCCGACATAGAGCGCCTTGCCTGCGCGGACGATGTCGACCAAAGCCTGGAGGGTCTCTTCGAGCGGGGTCTCGGGATCGTAGCGGTGCGAGTAGAAGATGTCTACATAATCGAGCTTCATGCGCCGCAGGCTCTGGTCGAGGCTTGCCATGAGGTATTTGCGAGAGCCCCAGTTGCCGTAGGGCCCCGGCCACATGTCGTAACCCGCCTTGGTCGAAATGAAGAGTTCGTCGCGGTAGGGTCGGAACGACTGCTCCATCAGACGGCCGAAGTTCTCCTCGGCCGTACCGTAGGCAGGGCCGTAGTTGTTCGCCAAATCGAAATGGACGATTCCCCGGTCGAACGCGTAATGGGCCATCTGACGCACTTTGGAGAAGGTCTGCCCGCTGCCGAAATTGTGCCACATGCCGAGCGAAAAGGCGGGCAGCAGCACACCGCTGCGTCCCGCACGCCGGTAGGTCATGCCATCTTCGTAACGCGACGCGGCCGGCTGGTAAATAGGTTCGATCATAGCTGTCAGTTTATTTCAGTATCAAAACAAAAATATCCGGGAACATTATATTTTTCCGCCTGCCTCCCCGGGGGATGCCGAAGCGGGACAACCGTCCGCATAGTCGCCGGCGCAGCACCGAAAAAGGCGGCGGCGGTGGCATCGGATATAACGGATACAAGGCATTAACAGGGAGCCTGCATATCCGATGCCGACCGTTACTATATTTTGCAAAAGGACTCAGGACGCGATCAATGCGCTTCGAGCCAGTTGTCGCCCACGCCGTAGTCGACCACCAGGCGCACCTTGAGGGCGGCGGCGGATTCCATGCATTCGGTGACGATGGCCGCGACGCGCTCCTGTTCGGAACGGAGCATGTCGACGACCAATTCGTCGTGTACCTGAAGGATCACCTTCGACCGGATGCCTTCGGCCGCGAAACGGCGGTGGACATTGATCATGGCGATCTTCATGATGTCGGCCGCAGACCCCTGGATCGGGGCGTTCACGGCATTCCTCTCCGCCAGGCCGCGCGCCACGGCGTTGTGCGAGGAGATGTCGTTGAGATAGCGGCGGCGGCCGAAGATCGTCGAGACGAATCCCTCCTCCTTGGCCCTGGCGACCACATTGTCCATATACTCCTTGACCTTGGGGTAAGATTCGAAATAACCGTCGATAATGTCCTTGGCCTCCTTACGCGGGATTTCGAGCCGCTGGCTCAGGCCGAAGGCCGAAATGCCGTAGATGATGCCGAAATTGGCCGTCTTGGCACGGCGGCGCTCCTCGGAGGTCACTTCGTCGAGGGTTTTGTTGAAAAGTTTGGCGGCCGTCGCGGCATGGATATCCTCGCCGTGGGCGAAGGCCGCGATCAGCGATTCGTCGCCCGAAAGGTGCGCCATCAGGCGCAGCTCGACCTGGCTGTAATCGGCCGAGAGCAGCAGGTGGTCGGAATCGGAGGGGATGAACGCCCGGCGGATGCGGCGCCCCATCTCTTCGCGCACGGGGATGTTCTGCAGGTTTGGATTGGTGGACGAAAGGCGCCCGGTAGCCGTGACCGCCTGGTTGAAGGAGGTATGGATACGCCCCGTCGTCCGGTTGACCAGCTGGGGAAGCGCCTCGACATAGGTCGAAAGCAATTTTTTGACACCCCGGTATTCGAGGATCAGATCGACGATGCGGTGTTTGCGGGCGAAGGTCTGCAAATAATCCTCGTCGGTGCAGAACTGCTTGGTCTTGGTCATCTTGGGCTTTTCGGCGATGCGCATCTTGGCGAAAAGCACCTCGCCCAGCTGGCGTGCCGAGTTGATGTTGAGCGTCGACTCGCCGGCTTCGGCACGGATCGCGGCTTCCAGTTCGGCCAGCCTGCGGCTCAGTTCGACGGAGTATTCGGCCAGCGCCCCGGAGTCGATCCGCACGCCCGCCATCTCGATGTCGGCCAGCACGGCGATCATCGGCTCCTCGACCTCGAAATAGAGGTGTTGCAACCCGATCTTCTCGACCTGAGGGTAGAGCACGTGTTTGAGTTGCAGGGTGATGTCGGCATCTTCGGCGGCGTACTCCTTGACGCGCTCGACGTTCACCAGATCCATCGTCAGCTGCTTGGAACCCTTGCCGATCAGCGTTTCGATCTCGATAGGCTTGTAGTTGAGGTATTTTTCCGACAGGGCGTTCATGTTGTGGCGCGACTCGGGATCGAGCAGGTAATGCAGGATCATCGTGTCGTACTTGCGGCCCCGGATATCGAGCCCCAGGCGCCGGAGCACCATCAGGTCGAACTTGATGTTCTGGCCGATCTTGGCAATCCCTTCGTCTTCGAACAGCGGCCGCACGATCTGCGTATATTCCGCCGTATTTTCCTCCTTGAAGGGAATGTACCACGCTTCGAACGGCTTTACGGCCAGCGACATGCCGACGATGCGGTCGTTGAAGATGTCGAACCCCGTGGTCTCGGTGTCGAAACAGAATTCGCCGTATTTCCCGACCTCGGCGACCACTTCGCGCAACTGGGAGGCATTCTCCACGAGGCGGTAATCGTGGGGCGTGGTCTGCGCCGTCTTGAACTGCATGGCATCGGCTTCGGCCTGCAGTTCGGCGACGGGAACCTCCGCAGCGGGCGTGTCGACCACCGGGTCGCCGAAAAGGTTGCCCTGTCCGACCAGCGCCGCGCGTTTGGCGGCGGCGGACTTGGCCCGAGCCATCTCCGCAAGCTGGGTCTGCGCCTCCTGGCGGGGGCCTTCGGGTTGCTCCTCGGGGGGCGCAAGGTTCGTAAGGTCGTTCATAAAGGCCTTGAAATCCAATTCGGCAAAAAGGGCCTTGAGTTCGTCGATATGGGGTTCGCAGACCGTGAGGTCTTCTTCGCGGAACGGGATGGGCACGTCGAGGCAAATGGTGGTCAGTGTCTTGGCAAGGCGCAGTTTGTCGCCCCACTCGGCGATCTTCTCGCCCTGCTTGCCCTTGATCTTCGAGACGTTGTCGAGGATATTTTCCACCGTTCCCCACTCCTGCACGAGTTTGCAGGCGCTCTTCTCGCCGATTCCCGGCACACCCGGGATATTGTCCGAAGCATCGCCCCACAGTGCGAGGATGTCGCGCACGAGGCTGGGGTCGTCGATGCCGTATTTCCCGCGGATCGCCTCCCGGTCGACAATCTCGATACTCCCTTCGGCACCTTTCTGCTTATAGATCTTGCAATTGTCGCGTACCAGCTGTCCGTAATCCTTGTCGGGCGTTACCATAAAGACTTCGTACCCCGCCTCGACGCCTTTTTGCGACAGCGTGCCGATCACGTCGTCGGCCTCGTAACCCTCGACTTCGAGGATCGGGATGCACATGGCTTCCAGCACACGCTTGACATAGGGGACGGAGAGGAGGATGTCCTCGGGCGTCTCGGCACGGTTGGCCTTGTACTCGGGAAATATCTCCCGGCGGAAGCTGCCGCCCTTGGGGTCGAACGCCACGCCCAGCAGGTCGGGTCGCTCACGCTTCTGGATGTCGCGCAGGAACTTTACGAAGCCGAATACCACGGAGGTATTCATGCCGGCCCGGTTGCGCATGGGACGCCCCAGAAAGGCATAGTAATACTTGAAGATCAACGCATAGGCGTCGACGAGAAACAGTTTTTTCATATATTCGATTTGCGTCAATAATAGTTCCCTTTCGATGTTTGCCGTGCGCCTATCCCTTGCGCCCGGGGCTTTCCGGTAGAAATGTCGAATTATGTTGTTCCGGCGGAACCGCCGGGCGGAAATCAGCGGTTGTCCTCGGCGAACCACTCGGCGAACGAGGTTGCGGTCTCATGCAGGCGGAGCGAATGCAGTTCCACCCCCAGGGGCAGGCGGCGTGCGATGCGTGCCGCGAAATCGCCGAGCATGTTTTCGCACGTCGGCTGGTAGTCCACCGTGACGATGTTGCCGAAACGTTCGGCCAGCACCGCCCGCAGGGGAGCGTCGCGGCGTGTCGCCCGCAACACGAGCGCATGGTCGAAACGGGAAACGACCTCCTCGTTGACAATGCTTTTCAGGACACCGAAGTCCATCACCATCCCACACTTGGGGTTCGTGTCGTCGTCCGCAGGGCACCCTTTCACGGTCACGAACAACCGGTAGGAATGCCCGTGGATCTCACGGCACGGCCCGTCGTATCCGTCAAGGGCATGCGCGGCCTCGAACGAAAACTCCTTTGTCAATCTGATCACTGCCATATCCGCAAAGATATTCATTAAATGCGAAAGGAGAAAGCGTTTTCCGCACTTTTCACCACGGGGGTTCCTTTACGCCCCGTTCCGGATCGGTAAACAAAGGTGCGGGAAACCCCGGCCGCGTATCCTTCCCCACAAAAAACCGCCCCGGTTTTGATTTGTCCTTATTAGTTCCTATATTTGTTACCATAAGTCTCATTATCTGATGAAACGTGTCCTGAATGATCTCACTCCGTTGCCCGGCAACGATTTGTTCATCACACAGTATTGGTTTGACAAACAAACCGATCCGCCCCTTCATTTCCACGAGGATTACATGCTCAGCCTGACCCTGAACGTGAAGGGTACACGTGTCACCGGACAATCGGTCGACAATTTCACGGAAAAAGACCTGATCATCATTTTCCCGCGCGTACCGCACTGTTACAAACGCGACGAAGCCTTTGCGGAGACCAATTGCGAGGCCGTCGCCGTGCAGTTCAGCCGCGACATGCCCAACTGGCAGATATTCGAAACGGAATCCATGCTCCCCATCCGGAAAATGCTGAGCCAGCCGGTCGCCGGGCTCTGGTTCGCCGAAAGCGTCGTAGACCGCGTCCGCGACAGGTTACTGCAACTGCCCGGGCTGCGGGGATTCGCATCGGCGTCGCTTTTCCTGAACATACTCAACGACCTGGCCACGGCTGGGCCGGACGAAACGGGGCCGATAGGTGCCCCGTACTACGAAATGCAACCCGACGGCAATGCCCGGATCAACAAGATCGTACAGTTCGTGGAGGGCAATTACCAACGTAAGATCTCGCTCGAAGACATCGGCGAAGAGGTAGGCATGTCCGCGACTTCGGTCTGCCGTTTTTTCAAAAAGTACACCCACCAGAACCTGTGGAACTACCTCAACGGCTTCCGCATCGTGCGCGCCGCACAGATGATCGTCGAGACCGACGACCCGATCGCCGAGATCGGTATGCGCTGCGGGTTCTACAACATCTCGAATTTCAACCGCGCCTTCCGCGAACGCATCGGCTCCCCGCCGGGCGACTACCGGCGCAAGTTCGGGTCGACGGTCATTTCGCCCGACGCGAAACAGGTCGAGGAGATAGGCCGCAAGCTGGATGAAATGCGCTGCGGGCAGGATTCGGCGGGGGGGGGAAATCCAGCGGCCAAAGTCCCGGCCAAGGGCTGACAAACCCCTTTTCAGGCACGGATGACAGCTTCGCGGACACACTGGCCTTGAAACCCTGCAACGATAAAAAGCGGCCCCTTTTCGAGAGGCCGCTTTTTATCGTTCCGGCATCCGGCCGGGATTAGCGCAGTTCGAGTTTGAAGGGATAATACATGACGATCCCCTGCTGCGAAGCAGCTTCCTGCACCTGTTTGTATTCCTTCATCATGATTCCAAGTTCCGAGCGGGTCATGGCCTCGCGGATGCTGACGTTGAGCGACGAGATGAACGCCGCGAAACCCGTCGGCTGCTCGATCACCTCCGTCACCCGGAAATTGTCGCCCAACCCGGCCTTGTCCGCAGCGACGGCAATGGCCGTCTTCAGGCCACCGTACGTGTCTATCAGGCCGATGCCGAGGGCGTTGTCGCCCGACCATACACGGCCGCCGGCAATGTCGAGCACCTTCTCGAGAGGCAGGTTGCGCCCCTGCGCCACGTTGTTGGTGAACGTCGTGTAAACCTTATCCACGCCGCGCATGATCGAAGCCCTTTCGGCTGGCGTAAGGGCCGAAGTCATGCCCATGCCTGCCGAGGTATTGCTCTTCACGGCGTCGAACGTGATGCCCAGCTTGTTCTTCAGGGCGTCGATGGTATTGAGGTACATGCCGAAGACACCGATGGAACCCGTCAGGGTCAGTTTGTCGGCCACAATGACATCGGCCGGGCACGAGATATAGTAACCGCCGCTGGCAGCATAGGAACCCATCGAGACGATGACGGGTTTCTCGGCCTTGAGCAGCTCCATTTCGCGCCAGATGACATCCGAAGCCAATGCGCTGCCGCCCGGGGAATTCACGCGCAGCACCACGGCCTTGACCTTGTCGTCGGCACGCACCCCGGCCAGCGTCGCAGCCAGCGTATTGCCGTAAACCTCGCGGCCGAAGCCCTCGCCGTCGACGATCGCGCCGTCGGCATAGACGACAGCCACCTGGTCGGCCGAAATATTCTTGAGGTCGGCACCTACCTGCGACGCATATTCGCCCAGGGTGATGAAATTGTATTGACCGTCGGAATCGGACTGCACGCCCAGCTGGGCAAATACGTCGTCCATCTGGTCTTCGTAGACCAGGCTATCCACGAACCCGTGTTCGAGGGCATCCTCGGGCAGCGAAACCTCCAGTTTGTCGGTGATCCGGTTCAGGGTTTCCAGGTCGATGCCGCGTGCTTCGGCCACCGAGGCGGCAATGGTATTCCACATCGAATTAACCAGCTCCTGCATCTGCTCGCGGTTGGCATCCGACATCTTGGAAAGAATATAGGGCTCGACGGCGCTCTTGTACTTGCAGGCCGTGGGGCGGAAAACTTCGGCCTTGACGTCGAGCTTGTCGAGCAGCCCCTTGTAAAACGCCAGGTTGAACGAAAGGCCCGACCAGTCCATAGCTCCTTCGGGCTGCATGTAAATCCTGTCGGCCGCCGAGGCGAGGTAATACTGCCCCTGCGAGTAGGTTTCGTTATAGGCGACGACGAACTTGCCGCTCTGCTTGAAATCGACGATCGCCTCGCGCAGCTCTTCGAGCAGGGCCGAACCCGCCACTCCGCCGTTGCCGTTCATACGCAGGTAAATACCCTTGATCCGCGGATCGTCCTTCGCCGCCTCGAGCGCACGCAGCGCCTTCATCAGCGGAAGCATGCGCGTAGACTGGAGCGTCGCGAAATCGAAGCCGGCGAAAGGATCGCTCGACGGGGCATCGGTCAACACCTCCGAAAAATCGAGTTTGAGGATCGACTCGGGGTGTACGGCCACGCTTTTCTCCATCGAACCGGCAATGCCGAGCAGGATGAAAATCCAAAGGAAGACTACCAGTACCGATCCCACGACAAACGCAAGGATGGCAGCCAGAAAAGTTTTGATAAAATTCATAACGAAGTTATTTTTTGTTTGTCCTAATTTTGTCCCGATTCCGGTTTTCTTTCGCAAATATACGGAATTTATATGAAAAACAAATAAAATTTATCGAAAAACGATAAAAAAGAAGGTTAACCTATATTTATTCTGTAAAATATACGTTATCTTTGCAGGGAAAGTCACGACACAAATATGGAAGAAAAAATCAGACATCTGCTCGCGTCGCTCGTCCATCCCGAAACGGGGCAGGACATCGTCAGCAGCGGTTTTATCGAGCATATCGCCTCGGCGGCCGGAAAAATCACCGTCGTACTCCGCTTCGCCAAGGCGCGCGACCCGTTCGCAGTGAAAATCAAAAACCAGGCCGAGGAACTGCTCAAACGCGAATTCCCCGGTCAAACGGTACTGGTAGTCATCAAGGAGGGCGGCGCCGCCCCGCGCCCCGAACCCAAGCTGAAAACGACCACGGGCGGCATCGCCAAGGTCATTGCCGTCGCATCGGGAAAGGGCGGGGTAGGCAAATCGACCGTCACGGCCAACCTCGCGGTCGCCCTGCGAAACATGGGATTCCGCGTAGGCATCCTCGACGCCGACATATACGGGCCTTCGCAGCCCAAGATGTTCGGAGTGGAAGGCTACCTGCCCGACGCCGTGCAGGAAGAGGGCGCAGACCATATCGTCCCTGCGGAGCCGATGGACATCCGGCTGATGTCGATCGGGTTCTTCATCAAACCTACCGACGCCCTGCTATGGCGCGGCGCCATGGCCGTCAGCGCCCTGAAACAGATGATCCACCAGACCAAATGGGGGACGCTCGACTTCCTGCTGGCCGACCTGCCCCCCGGAACGGGCGACGTACACCTCTCGATCATCGGGGAGCTGAAGATCGATTCCGCGGTGATCGTCTCGACGCCCCAGCAGGTCGCCGTGGCCGACGTCGTGCGCGGCGTGGAGATGTTCCGCAACGAAAACGTCAACATCCCCGTGGCGGGAATCATCGAAAACATGGCCTGGTTCACCCCCGAGGAACTGCCCGAAAACCGCTACTACCTCTTCGGCAAAGGCGGTGCACGCCGGTTCGCCGAAGAGCACGGCGTGGATTTCCTGGGGGAAATACCTATCGTACAGTCGATCATGGAAGGAGCCGACGAAGGGAGGCCTGCTGCGGGGATAGATCCGCGCGTCGAAAAATGGTACCGCGGAATCGCGGAAAAGATTGTCGAAAAGGTGATGAAATCGTGTTAGGAAGCGTGTTGATAAACGGCGATAACTAATGATAACTTTCCGGTCGGAAGAGTTGCAAATTCCGGAAAGGGCGGGCATATACAAGATTTTCCGGAAACCAAAAAAAGTTATGGGAAATTATAGTCAGCCCCGAACCCCGGAAAACGGAACAGATTGTTCACAACAAACGGCTGTCGAAATGTTGACAACGGTTTTTGACAATTGTTGATTATAATTTCATACCTTTGAATACGAACCGGTTGTAACGAGGAATAGGAAACAGCTCGGGAGTAAAATGTTGAAAGATATTTTCCAGGGAAACTTGTGAACAGTATCAACAGCTATTATTTCTATTCTTATTTCTTTATTAAAATTAAATTAAAAAGTAAAAATAAAAAATGAAGGTTGATAACTCCGCGCAAATCCGGAATCGGATCGAAGAACTGAAACGCGAGAAACACGTTGTCATACTGGCCCATTACTATACGCTGCCCGAAGTACAGGAGGTGGCCGACTTCCTGGGCGATTCGCTTGCGCTGTCGGTCAAGGCGCAGTCGGTCGATGCGGAAATCATCCTGTTCGCCGGCGTGCATTTCATGGCCGAGACCGCCAAGGTGCTATGCCCCGGCAAAAAGGTGCTCATACCCTGTCCCGAGGCGGGATGCTCGCTGGCCGAATCGTGCGATGCCCGCGACTTTGCGGCCTTCAAGGCCAGGTACCCGGGGCATACGGTGGTTTCGTATGTCAACACCACCGTCGGGGTCAAGGCGCTGACCGATATCTGCTGCACTTCGTCGAATGCCCTGAAGGTCGTGGAGTCGATCCCGGCCGACCGCCCCGTCATCTTCGCGCCCGACCGCAACCTGGGCGCTTACATCAAGAAGCTGACCGGCCGCGAGAATATGGTGATCTGGGACGGGGCGTGCCATGTCCACGAGGAGTTTTCGCTCGAAAAACTGCTCCGGCTCAAAAAGGAGCACCCCGCAGCCCGCATCGTCGTGCATCCCGAATGCCGGGCCTATATCATCGAGGTGGCCGATTTCGTGGGGTCGACGGCTGCGATCCTCGACTATTGTGGCCGCAACGGGGCCGATGAGTTCATCGTCGTCACCGAATCGGGCATCCTCGCCGAGATGAAGAGGCGCTATCCCGGCAAGACATTTATCCCGGCGCCCCCGGACGACGAGACATGCGGCTGCAACAACTGCAAGTACATGAAGATGGTGACGCTGGAAAACATCTGCGAATGCCTCGAGCGGGAGGCCCCGGAAATCGTACTCGACGAAGAGGTGCGCCGCAAGGCCGAGCGTTCGATCCTGAACATGATCAACATCAAATAATCGTTTATATATGAAGAAACTGTTTTTACTTCTTGCAGCGGCGTGCGTGTCGCTGACCGCGGCGGCAGACGAAGGCATGTGGATGCTGCCTTACCTGCAGAAAATGAATATCCGGGACATGAAGGCGCGCGGATGCAAACTTTCGGCCGAGGATATTTACAGCATCAACAAATCTTCGCTCAAGGATGCGATCGTCATTTTCGGCGGCGGCTGCACGGGCGAGATCGTTTCGCCCGACGGCCTGCTGTTCACCAACCACCACTGCGGCTACGGATCGATACAATCCCTGTCGTCGGTCGAACACGACTACCTGAAGAACGGCTTTTGGGCCATGTCGCGCCAGGAGGAGATTCCCGCCCCGGGGCTCAAGGTGCGTTTCATCCGTTCGATCAGCGACGTGACTGCGGATATTCTGGGCAACGTGCCTTCCACGGCCGGGCAGCAGGAATACGAACGGATCACCTCGGAGAATATCGCCGGCCTGACCGCTTCGCTGCGGGAGGCCAACCCCGGCATGACGGTGGAGGTCAAGCCCTTCTTCGAAGGGAACCAGTATTTCGCCTTCGTGATCGAGGTCTATACCGACGTGCGTCTGGTGGGAGCGCCCCCGACTTCGATCGGCAAGTTTGGCGGTGACACCGATAATTGGATGTGGCCGCGCCATACAGGCGATTTCTCGGTGTTTCGCGTCTATGCCGGACAGGATAACAGGCCGGCGGATTATTCGCCCGAAAACCGCCCTTACAAGGCCGAGAAGTTCCTGAAGATTTCGCTCGACGGCTACGAGGAGGGGGATTTCGCCATGATCATGGGGTTCCCGGGTTCCACGCAGCGTTATATGACTTCGTACGAGATCGACGACATGCTGAACGTTTCGAACCCCAACCGGATCTTTATCCGCGGCGAGCGCCAGGCCATCCTCAAGGAGGATATGGCTGCCAGCGACAAGGTACGTATTCAGTATGCTTCGAAATACGCCACGTCGTCGAACTACTGGAAGAATTCGATCGGCAAGTCGCGCGGCATCCTCAAACTGGGTGTGAAGGAGCGCAAGCAGCAGCAGGAGGCTGCCTTCCAGGCATGGGCCGAGAAAAATACGCTGCCCGAGGAAGGGTATATCGACGCGCTGCCGAAAATCCGCGAAGCGATCGAGGGGCTGGCCGGCATCGACGATAACCGCCAGTATCTGGAAGAGGCTTTCCTGCGTGCGGTGGAGATACTGACCCCGGCAAGGATGTTCGACGGGCGGACGGAGATAAAGGATCCCGAAGCGGCCAGAAAGGCGATGGCCGGTTGGTATAAGGATTACAACGCCCCGACGGATCGGAAGGTGGCCAAGCGTATGCTGAAGATCGCCCGCGAGCATATGACCGACCTGCCGTCGTTCTATACGGAGATCGTCGACAAGGAATTCAACGGCGATACGGATGCCTATGTGGATTATATTTTCGATAATTCGTTATTTACATCGCAGGAAAAGGTCGATGAGCTGATCGGTGCTTTTTCGGCCGATAAATATGCCGCCGACCCCATTGCCCCGTTTGTAAAATCGGTGTGGGAGAAGTATAACGCGCTTTCCCAGGCACGCAAGCCGGTCGTGGAAAAATATTACGAGGGAAGCCGTAAATACGTGGCGGGGCTGATGCTCCAAAACCCGAAAAAGGCGTGGGCTTCGGATGCCAACTTCACGCTGCGGCTCACCTATGGCCGCGTGCTGCCCTATTCGCCTGCCGACGGCATCGAATACAACTACTATACGACGCTCAAGGGTGTGATGGAGAAGGAAAACCCGCAGAACCCCACGGAGTTCACCGTGCCCGAAAAACTCAAGGAGCTTTATGCGGCACGCGATTTCGGTCGTTATGCCAATGCCCGGGGCGAGCTTCCGGTGGCGTTCCTTGCCGACTGCGATATTACGGGCGGCAATTCGGGTTCACCGGTGATGAATGCCAGGGGCGCACTACTCGGGCTGGCTTTCGACGGTAACTGGGAAGCCATGTCGGGCGATGTGGCTTTCGAGCCTGATCTGCAGCGCACGATATCGGTCGACATCCGCTACGTGCTGTTCATCATCGACAAGTACGCGGGTGCAGGATGGCTGCTCGACGAGTTGGTGTTCGAATAACGATTCCGACCGCCGATAATTAAGAAATATACCCCGGCACAGTCCGGGGTATATTTTTTACCCCGCTGTCTGATCCAGTCCGATTTTCTCCCGCGGTTTTTGTTTTGCTCTCTTACGACGGTGCACCCTTGTAGTTTGTAAACAAATAATGGGGCTTTGCTTTTTCTTTCCCTAAAAATTACTAATTTTGACAGAAATTAGTAATACTGTATATCTTAATATGGCAAAAGAGTTCAAGCGTTACCTCGTTACATCGGCTCTCCCCTATGCCAACGGCCCGGTGCATATCGGCCATCTGGCGGGAGTTTATATACCTTCGGATATTTACACGCGTTACCTGCGGCTGAAGGGCTGCGACGTGATTTCGGTCTGCGGATCGGACGAGCACGGCGTACCCATCACCATCAAGGCCCGCAAGGAGGGTGTGACCCCGCAGCAGATCGTGGATCGTTACCATAACCTGATCAAAAAGTCGTTCGAGGGGTTGGGAATGTCGTTCGATATCTATTCGCGGACATCGTCGGCGACCCATGCCGCGACCGCATCGGAATTTTTCCGCAAACTCTACGACGAAGGGAAATTCATCGAGAAAACCTCCATGCAGTATTACGACGAGGAGGCGCAGACGTTCCTTGCCGACCGTTATATCGTCGGCACTTGTCCCAAATGCGGGAACGAGCGTGCCTACGGCGACCAGTGCGAGAAATGCGGGTCTACCCTCTCGCCCGACGAGCTGATCGACCCGCATAGCGCCGTGTCGGGTTCGGTTCCGGTCAAAAGGGAGACGAAGCACTGGTATCTCCCGCTGGATCAATACGAAGGCTTCCTCCGCGAGTGGATACTCGACGGGCATAAGGAGTGGAAGGCGAACGTCTACGGGCAGTGCAAGAGCTGGCTCGACGGCGGATTGCAGCCCCGTGCCGTGAGCCGTGACCTCGACTGGGGCATCCCCGTGCCCGTGGAGGGTGCCGAAGGGAAGGTGCTCTATGTGTGGTTCGACGCTCCGATCGGTTACATATCCGCCACGAAAGACCTTACGTCCGATTGGGAAAAGTACTGGAAGTCGGAAGACACCAAGATGGTGCATTTCATCGGCAAGGATAATATCGTGTTCCACTGCATCGTCTTCCCCTCGATGCTCAAGGCGCACGGGGGGTATATACTGCCTGAGAACGTGCCGGCCAACGAGTTCCTGAACCTCGAGGGCGATAAGATTTCGACCTCGCGCAACTGGGCGGTATGGCTGCATGAATACCTGGAGGAGTTCCCCGGAAAGGAGGACGTATTGCGCTATGTGCTGTGTGCCAATGCCCCCGAAACCAAGGATAACGACTTTACATGGAAGGATTTCCAGGCCCGCAACAACAACGAGCTTGTTGCCGTGCTGGGAAATTTCGTCAACCGTGCGCTGGTGCTTACGCAGAAATATTACGGCGGAGAGGTGCCTGCCTGCGGAAAGATGGATGATTATGACCTTCAGACAATTGCGGAGGTAGCTGCCGTGAAGGATACGCTCGAGGCCAATATCGAGAACTACCGTTTCCGCGAAGCCCTGAAGGATGCCATGAACATTGCGCGTATCGGTAATAAATACCTGGCGGATACCGAACCGTGGAAAGTGGTCAAAACCGACCCGGAGCGAGTGAAGACGATCCTCAACATCGCGTTGCAGATTACGGCCAATACGGCGATTGCCATCGAGCCTTTCATGCCTTTCTCAGCATCGAAAATACTGAAGATGCTCGACGTGGACAAATTCGGATGGGAACGTCTCGGGGCGATGGATCTGATCGCTGCCGGGCATAAGATCGGCGAGGCGTCGTTGCTCTTCGAGAAGATCGAGGACGACGTGATCCAGCGCCAGTTGGACAAGCTTGCGGCGACGAAAGAGGCCAACCTTGCTGCTGAAAATTCACAAAATATTGAACCTCAGAAAGATACGATACAGTTCGACGATTTCCAGAAAATGGATATTCGTGTTTCTACTGTACTTGCCGCCGAGAAGGTCGCCAAAACCAAGAAATTGTTGAAATTGACGGTGGACACGGGGATCGACCAGCGGACGATCGTTTCGGGAATAGCGGAATATTTTACTCCCGAAGAGCTGGTCGGACGCAGGGTGCTGGTTCTTGTAAACCTCGCTCCCCGCGAACTGAAAGGGATCGTGTCGCAGGGCATGATCCTGATGGCCGAAGATGCTTCGGGGAAACTGCTGCTGCTGGGCCCCGACGGAAATACGAATAACGGTGCTATCGTAGGATAATGCGAGGAAAGGATCGGTTCTAGGTTTGTTTTTGCCCGGTTTACTTTGCTGTGGGGATAATTTAGAAAAACCTTTAAATTTTACTATAATGGAAAATATAGATTGGAGCGCCTTGGGGTTCGACTATCACAAGACCGACGTCAACGTCCGTTATTATTTTACGGATGGTAAATGGAGTGATATGGAGGTTACGAGCGACGAGTACATCAAGATGCACATGTCGGCTTCGTGCCTGCATTATGGCATCGAACTTTTCGAGGGTCTCAAGGCCTTTCGTGGAGTCGATGGAAAAGTCCGCCTGTTCCGTGTCGAGGACAATGCCCGCCGCCTCCGGTCTTCGGCCGAACGTCTTTGCCTTCCGCTGCCGACCGTCGAAATGGTCGTCAATGCCTGCGTCGAGGTCGTTCGGAGGAATGAAGCCTATATTCCCCCCTACGGAACAGGGGCCTCGCTCTATCTGCGTCCGGTGATGTTCGGAACGACGGCCGGCCTGGGGGTCAAACCTGCAAAGGATGCTTTGCTGATTGTCTACTGTTCGCCTGTGGGTGCGTATTTCAAGGAGGGAATCAAGCCGATCCTAGTTGCCATCGACCGAGAGCAGGATCGTGCTGCTCCACGTGGAACAGGCGATGTGAAAGTCGGCGGAAATTATGCGGCCAGCCTTTTGTCGGGTGAAAAAGGGCATAAAATGGGCTATTCGAATATCATGTATCTCGACGCTGCGGAGCATAAATACATCGAAGAGTGCGGTGCATGCAATTTCTTCGGCATCAAGGATGGCAAATATATCACTCCGAAATCCCCTTCGGTGCTTCCGTCGATCACCAATATGAGCCTTCGGCAGCTGGCCCGCGATATGGGGTTGGAGGTGGAAGACCGAAAAATCCCGGTCGAAGAACTTGCCTCTTTCGAGGAGTGCGGAGGCTGCGGAACGGCTGCCGTGATCTCCCCTATCGGCACTATCTATGACATGCAGACGGAGAAAACCTACTCCTATGGTGATAAGGTTGGTAAGGTTTCCATGGAATTATATACCCGATTGCAGGATATTCAGTACGGACGAGCTGAGGATAAATACAATTGGTGTACGATTGTTTTGTAGAATACGAATATATTGTTAAGAGGCCGCTATACAGCGGCCTCTTTTTGTTTTGTTTTTGTTTAAGGGTTTTGTATATATGTTCCACGTGGAACATGTCTTCTTTGGTGTTTGTTTGGAAAGAATATTGAGATGATTACATTTGTAGAATCTCGTGGTTTAATTATTTTGAAAGGTGTTTATGGGTTGATAGTTCCACGTGGAACACTACCCTATCTTCCGAATTTTACCAAGAGAACATTTACGTCTGCGGGTGAAACTCCTGGTATGCGCGAGGCTTGCCCGATGTTTTCAGGGCGGATTCGGAACAGTTTTTGCCGGGCCTCGATAGTCAGGGAATTCATCGAGTGAAAGTCGAAATCCGCAGGAATCCGTATGTTTTCGAGCCGATGTAGTTTTTCTGCAATGAATTTTTCGCGCTCAATATATCCTTTATATTTGATTTGGATTTCTGCCTCTTCGATCACCTCTTCCTCCATCCGGTTTGTTTCGATGAATTTTCGGAGCTTCGGCAGGACGGCTTGCAACGAATCGAACGAAACATTATTCCGCATTAGTATGTCGTAAAGCTTCCTTCCCTGTGATAAAGGTTCGGAATTTATTGCTTTTAAATAGTCGTTAATTTCGGCTGCTTTGATACTCTGTTGGCGAGCGAAAGAAATAAGCGATTCTACGAGCGTATTTTTTTTGACGAAATAGTCGTATCTTTTTTGGGTAATAAGCCCGATTTTATATCCGATAGGAGTAAGCCGGATGTCCGCATTGTCCTGCCGGAGCAGGATGCGGTATTCTGCACGCGAGGTGAACATGCGGTAGGGCTCGTCCACCCCTTTGGTCACAAGGTCGTCTATCAGCACTCCGATATAGGCTTCGTCGCGCTGCAATACGACGGCCTCCTCCCCTTTCAGCATCCGGTGTGCATTGATCCCGGCCATCAACCCCTGGGCTGCGGCCTCTTCGTATCCGGTCGTCCCGTTGACCTGCCCGGCGAAATAAAGGGCGGAAACGAGTTTTGTTTCGAGCGAATGGTGCAATTGTGTGGGTGGAAAATAGTCGTATTCGATGGCATAGCCCGGGCGATAGATGTGGAGGTCTTCGAATCCCCGGATTTTATGCAGTGCTTCCAACTGTATTTCCCAGGGCAGCGACGAAGAAAAACCGTTGAGGTAGTATTCGTTGGTGCTGCGTCCTTCGGGTTCGAGGAAGAGCTGGTGCTGATCTTTGTCGGCGAATGTACGCAGTTTGTCTTCGATGCTCGGGCAGTAGCGCGGCCCGATTCCCGTTATCGTCCCGTTGAACAGCGGCGAGCGGTCGAACCCTGTGCGCAGGATGTCGTGCACCTCGGCCGACGTGTAGACCAGAAAACAAGGGAGTTGGTCTTTAACAGGTTGTGTATCAGGGGAAAATGAAAATTTGGATGGTTTTTCGTCCCCGTATTGCGGTTCGAGTATTTCGAAGTCGATCGTGCGGGCATCGAGGCGTGCGGGCGTACCGGTTTTCATACGCCCGGTTTCGAATCCGATTGCGAGCAGGGACTCCGTGATCCCGTGCGAAGCGGCGTCCCCTGCCCTGCCGCCCTCGGCGTGCGATGTGCCGCAGTGCATCAGCCCGTCGAGGAACGTACCGGCGGTAAGTATGACGGCCTTGCAGGCGAATTCGATGCCCATACGCGTCCGCACGCCAGTCACGCGCGGTTTGGTTGCCGAGGTGTCGAACAGCAGTTCGGTGGCGGCGTCCTGCCAGATATAGAGGTTGAGCGTGTTTTCGAGCGTATGGCGCCACTCCTCCGAGAAACGGGTTTTGTCGCATTGCGCACGGGGGCTCCACATGGCTGCGCCCTTCGAACGGTTGAGCATCCGAAACTGGATCGCGGTGAGGTCGGTAATGCGTCCCATCTGTCCTCCCAAAGCATCTATTTCTCTGACTATCTGTCCTTTGGCTACTCCCCCGACGGCCGGGTTGCACGACATGGAAGCCATCTTGGCCATGTCCATGGTGAGCAGCAGCGTGCGCGACCCCAGGCGTGCGGCGGCCGAGGCCGCTTCGCAGCCGGCATGTCCGCCGCCGATGACGATTATATCGTATTCGAGTATCATTGTCCGGCCTCCCAGAATTTGAGGTATTTATCCTCCTTGCGGTGCATCTGTGCGTTGGTGCGGGGCGTCTTGTCGCCCTGGCCGCAGAGGTGCAGCACGCCGTGTACGATGACTCTGCGCATTTCCTGGAGCGTTGTGTAACCGTATTGCCGGGCATTGTCGGCTACGGTCTCGACGTCGATGAAGATGTCGCCCGAGATTATGCGGGCGCCTTTGCGGTCGCTGTAATCGAACGTAATGACGTCGGTGAAATAGTCGTGCCCGAGCCACTGGCGGTTCATCTCCAGAAGCCGTTGCGCCGAGCAGAAGATGTAACTCACATCGCCCGGCGTATACCCTTCCGCTTCGGCCACTGCGCGAAGCCATGCCGCCGTCAGGCGTTTCTGAGGCAGCCGGAAGGTACAATCGTCGTTATAGTATCGTATTGCCATGTTTAAGGACAGCCCGAGGCCGTAATCAGTCTGTAAATCTTTGCAAAAGTACAAAAATAATGCAGATGAAAACGCCCCGGAGGGCTTTTTCTCGTTGCAGCTGTCCGGGGGCGTCCCGAAGCCGCATCGGCCTCCTCAGCCGAGAAATGCCGTAAAAATGAAAAAATATATTTTTTCGGGCAAATCGGGATTTTAGTTAAGGATTGTAACTTTTATTTGCGATCGGGATATACACAGGGAGTTGCGGACGGATTTTTTCTTAATAATTATTCTGATTGACTGCTTGTTATGAAATTTCCGCAGGGTATAACGAAAGGAAAAAACCGTTATATTTGCCTTGTCACGAAGTATTAACCAAAAATCTCAAAAAATGAAAATCTTCAAAATGCTTACCGCACTTGCGGCTTTCTTTGCCGTGGCGTTGTTTTCGGGGTGTGATGACGACAAAAGGCCCGAACCCGATCCGCAGCCGGTGAAACTCGCTTCGCCCGAGATTGTCTTCAAGGATGTCAAACCCACGTCGTTCGCGGCTTCATGGACAGCCGTGGAACATGCTGCGGCATTCGGCTATAAACTGCTGACGACCGAAGGGGGACAGGAGGTCGTCGTGGCTGAAGTAGCTTCGTATGATGCCGTGGAGGTCTCTTTTTCGGGGCTCAAGCCCGCTACGAAATATACGCTCGAAGTCGTCGCGCTGGCCGGGAACGACCCGGGATATACCGATTCGGATCCGGCGAAGGCTTCAACGACGACAGCCGACGAACCGGTCGTCGTGACGTCGCCGTGGGTCGATGTCGAATTCTCTTACGAGACGGTCGGCGGAAAGGGGACGTTGCGTGTCACCAACAAAGCCAATGTCAAGTGTGCGCATTTTTATTCGAGTACCGAGACGGTGAATGTTATCGGCGAAGGGTATGATGACGAAAAGACGCTGATCGGGTATATCCTGCTGGATTACGAGGAGAACGTGCCGGGCGTTTATATGGACACGGCCGAGCACAAGTTCAATAACAACGGTGCCGGATTCAAGGCCGGCGACAAGCTCTTCTACTATGTCGTGGGCGTGGATGCGGCCGACAAACCGGGCGACCTGAACTGGTTTTGGGTCGAAATCCCCGCCAACATAGGCGACCCGGTGATTATCCTCGATTCGCCGGAGGTCTGACGACTTTCCGGAATAATTGGTAAGCGGGATCAGGTAGAAGCCTGATCCCGCTTATTGTGCCCTGTCCAGGCTTGGTGCTGGGCAGCATACAAGGTCTTTTCAAGCCGGAAAAGGTCGACGGGAGAGCTGGCCTGTTTAGTGAGGAATTTCTGCCCGCCGATGCCTGAAGTTTTTGATGGGAATTATCCTTCGCCCGAAACGGTATTTAGCGGGAACTCCGCCAGAAACAGTTCGGGGTTGGGGGCGCCGTCTGAAACAGTCCCCGCCCGAGTGTGGGCGTCTGGGACTGTAGCCCGAAACGATTTTCGCTATGTCGCCGGGGTTACCGTTCGGAGGGGGGGCCGGTTCGGTGTTTATCGTCGGGGATTACCGTTTGAAGCAGTTTTCAGCGCAGAGCTTCATGCCGGAGTTGTCGTCCGGAGGGGTTTCCGGTTCGGTGTGTGTTGCCGGAGTTTGCCATTCGGAGTGTTTCCGATCCGGGATTTATTGTCGGTGTTTATCGTTCAGAAAGGTTCCCGGTTCCGTGTTTATCGTCGGGGTTTACCGTTTGAAGCAGTTTTCAGCGCGGAGCTTCATGCCGGGGTTCGGCGGGTAGATGCCGAATACCAGTTTGTACTCGGTTTCCATCGTCATGATGTTGACCGACGAGCCGATGGTGCCCAACTGTTCGTTTCTTGCCACTTTCTGGCCCTTTTCAACGCATATCGACCCCATGTTGGCATAGGAGGTTATATATTCGCCGTGAGCCACGAAAACGTCGTATTTGTTCGTGATACGGTTGCGCTTGATTTCGACGACCTTTCCGTCGTAGATCGAAATGACGTGCGCACCCTTGGGGCCGGCGATCTCGGCCATGTTTTCCTTGTAGCGTTTTACCGAACCGGCCGTGACGGGAAGCCTCAGCCCCGTGGTCTTGGTCGAGAACGACGCACCCTCGGTATTGCCTTTGGTGAGTTTGCGCAGCTCGCTGATGGCCACGTCGAGCTGCTGTTCCTGCGACAGTTTGCGTTGCAGGGCCTGTTTCTCCTTTTGCGACATCTGGCGGATATTGGCCCGGGCGTTGCGCGAATCGCGCTGGAGCTTCTGTTTCTGGGCGGTAAGGTTTTGCGTCACCGAGTCGAGCGAGCGTTTGCGGCGGTCGAGCAGCTCCTTCTCGCGGGCGACCTGTTCCGAAAGCGCGGCGATGTCGTGCAGCTTGCGTTCGCGCATCGAAGCCACTTCGCGCAGATTGGTGATCTTTTTCGCGACGTCGGTGAAGTCGCGCGACGAAAAAATGTAGGTCAGGTAATTGTTGTGCTTATAGTTGCGGTAGGCCTCGCGTACCATTTCGGCATACTGCGTGCGGTTGCGCTCCAGGGCCGAGCTGAGGTTGCCGGCGACGCTGTCCGTACGGGATATCTCCTTGCGCAGCAGGCGCGCCTGCTTCTCGGTCTCCTCGAGCAGTTGGTTGCGGGAGTCGAGCTGGCGTGCCAGGCGGCGAACCCGTTCCTCGGTGGCGGCGCGGCCTTCCTGTATCTTCGAGATCGCGCGTTCCTCGTCGGCAATCCTCTTTTCCAGGGCGGCGATGACCCGTTTCTGCTCTTCGATGGCATCGCGGCCCCCCTGCGCCGCAGCGCCAAAGGCGGCGAACAGGAAAAGGAGGGTCAGTATGCGGGCGGGCTTCATCACGGTCACTCTTTTTCGGCTTTGCCCTGTTCCATGCGGCGGGTGATCTGGTCGGCGTCGTAGCCCTTTTCGAGTCCCTTGCGCCAGTATATTTCGGCCATGAACTGTTCGCCCATGGCATGCAGGATATCCCCGTAATGAACCAGCAGCGCCGCACTCTCCTGCCCGTCGAGGGCGATGGCCTGCTGCATCACCTTCTTGGCCTCGGCCGTGCGTCCCAGCTTGAAGAGCACCCAGGCATGGGTGTCCAGGTAGGTGGGGTTGTTGTCCGTGAGGGCGATGGCGCGGCTCGACATCGTGAGCGCCTTTTCGAGTTCACGCCCTTCGAGCGAGAGGAAATAGGCGTAGTTGTTGAGTACCATGGCGTTATCCGGATCGTAGCGCAGGCTGTGGTCGTAGGCTTTGTAGCACTGCTTCATATCCGCCCGGAACGAACCTTTTTGGACAGCCCGGGCGAAATCGTCGTCGATGTCCTGTTCGCCGGCGGTGGCTTTCTGGTGCCAGGTGTCGCCGATAAATCCCCAGATCACGCTGCGCAGCGAATCTGTCCGGGCATAGCCCAGCGATTGTTTGTAGGCTTTGATCGCTTGGGGGTATTGTTTGGAATAATTCAGCGTATGCCCTTTCGAGAGGTGGAAATCGACCTGCCCGGGAAAGAGCTCCAGGGCGCGCCCGATATAGCGGTTCACCGAATCGGGATGCTGAAGATAGCTCTCGATGTCGATCACCGAACGGAAATACTCCTCGACGGGCGGCTGGTCGTCGAGGTGGAGTTTGTAGAGCGCGAGCGCCTGTTCCAGCTCGCCCGAGGCGATCAGGTGTTTGGCATAAAGTTCCACGACGCGCCTGTCCTGCGGGTAGCGGACGGCAAGCGTCGAGGCCAGCGTATTGAGCTGGGGGTAATATTCGCGGTAGAAACGCATGTCGGAGGTGAAGATCCCGAAACGCTTGATCTTCGTGTCGAGCGGCATCTTGTCCGACTCGAAAAGCCGCTGCGTAACGTCCAGCACCGCCCGGTAATCGTGGCGGCCGTTGTAGAAATCGGCCAGCGACATGAGCGTCCCCACGTCGGTCGAGTCTATCTGCAATGCCCGGTCGTATTCGGCCTTTGCCAGCGAATCCTTGCCCAGAATGCCGTAGAGGTCGGCCAGCACGACGTGGTGTTCGGCCTCGTAAGGCACCGCTTCGACCATGGCCTCGGCCTCTTCGACGGCCTTGTCCATCTGGCGCGTAGAGACCAGCAGCTGCCGCTTCATGGTGCTCAGTACCGGGATGCGCCCGAAGCGCACCTCGGCCGAGTCGAGCGTGGCGATGGCCGAGAAGGGCTGCTGCGCCTGCTCGTAGAGGGCGGCCAGAATCCGGTAGTTGTCGGGGTTCTGCGGCTCGTCGCTGCGCAGGCGGCGGTAGACGGCCAGCGCCTCGTCGTAACGGCGGGCATAGATGAGTGCCTGCCCGAGGAACTGGTGGTACCACTTGTTGGCGGTGTCGAGCCGGAAGGCCGTGCGTGCCAGATCCACCGCCTCGTCGGGCGTGGAATACATGCCGTTTGCGGCCATTTCGTAATAGGCCGGTGCGAAGGTCGAGTCGTTGCGGATGGCCTCGACGAAGAATTCCCGCGCCCGGACGGTGTCACGGGCAATGGCATTCTGTTTGATGCCTTCCGTATACAGCCATACGCTGCGCAGCGAATCGGGATAGCCGGGCACGCCGGCGGGGCCTTTCCCGGCGGCGAATGCCGAAAGGAAGAGCACGCAGAGTACCGTGATCGCTGTCAGACGTTTCATGGGCCCGGTGGTTTTAGAGTGCCGTGTCGAACTGGTGGAGGAAACGCACGTCGTTCTCGAAATAGAGGCGCAGGTCTTTCACGCCGTATTTGAGCATTGCGATGCGTTCAATACCCATGCCGAAGGCGAAGCCCGAGTATTTTTCGGGGTCTATGCCGTTTGCCCGCAGTACGTTGGGGTCTACCATGCCGCAGCCCATGATTTCGAGCCAGCCGGTACCCTTGCACACCGGGCAGCCCTTGCCCCCGCAGAGGTTGCACGATACGTCGACCTCGGCCGAAGGTTCGGTGAAGGGGAAATACGACGGGCGCATGCGGATGACGGCCTGCTCGCCGAAGACCTCCTTGGCGAAGTAGAGCAGCGACTGTTTCATGTCGGCGAACGACACCCCTTCGTCGATGTAGAGGCCCTCGATCTGGTGGAAGATGCAGTGCGCGCGGTACGAAATGGCTTCGTTGCGGAACACGCGGCCGGGGCAGATGACACGGATGGGCGGTTTCTGGTGCTCCATGGTGCGTACCTGGATCGACGAGGTATGCGTGCGCAGCAGGATGTCGGGATCCTTTTCGATGAAGAATGTGTCCTGCATGTCGCGTGCCGGATGTTCGGGCGGGAAATTGAGCGCCGAGAAGACATGCCAGTCATCCTCGATTTCGGGGCCGTCGGCGACGGTGTAGCCCAGCCGCGAGAATACCTCGACGATCTGGTTCTTGACGATCGAGATCGGGTGGCGCGACCCCAACTGCTCGGCCGAACCGGGGCGGGTCATGTCTTCGGTCGCGGCGCCGTCGGCGGAGATCGCGTCCTGCAGTTGCTCGCGCAGGGCGTTTATGCGGTCGAGGGCGGTGGCCTTGAGCTTGTTGAGCTGCTGCCCCATTTCGCGCTTGAGCTCCGGGGCCACCGTCTTGAACTCTTCCATCAGGGCGTTCAGTTCGCCCTTCTTGCCGAGCACTTTGATGCGGAACTCCTCGATCTCGGCCGCGGCCTTCGGTTTGAACTCTTCGACACGTCGGAGAAGTTCATTGATTTTGTCGGTCATATTTTGATTGTTTACGCTTTTTTCCGTATTTTTACCCGTCTTATTACGGTATATATAACGTGCAAAGTTATAAAAAAATTGAGATATGTTGCGTAAAACCCTCTCATTTATCTCGGTGCTGTTGCTCGCTGCGACGGCTGCCGGGGCGCAGAACCCCGACGACGGGACTGCACGTCCCCGCTCGGTGGGCGTCGTGATGAGCGGCGGCGGCGCAAAGGGACTCTATCATATAGGCGTGCTCGAAGCCCTCGAGGAGAACGGCGTGCCGATCGATTACGTGGCGGGCACCTCGATGGGCTCGATCATCGCGGCCATGTATGCCGCGGGCTACTCCCCTGCCCAGATGCGCGAGATCGTCGCTTCGGGCGTGGTCAAGGAGTGGGTGTCGGGGCGTATCGACCCCCGCTATACCCCCTACTACCGGCAGATCGGCCATAACCCGTCGTTTATCAGCGTGCGCCTGAACCTGGGAAGCTCGGGCAAACGCTTCCGCGTGACGAACCTGATTTCTTCGACGCCGATCGAGATGGCGCTTACGGAGCTGTTCGCGCCGGCCTCGGCGGCCGCAGGCGGCGACTTCGACCGTCTGATGGTGCCTTTCCTCTGCGTGTCGAGCGATATGAACGCCCGCGAACCGGTGGTGATGCGCAACGGCGACCTGTGCGAAGCCGTGCGCTCGTCGATGTCCATCCCGCTGGTGTTCAAACCGATGAAAGTCGATTCGATGCTGCTGTACGACGGCGGTATTTACGACAACTTCCCGTGGCGGCCGCTCGACGTGGGGTTCCGTCCCGACCTGATCGTGGGCAGCATCTGCACGGCGGGCAACACCCCGCCGGGCGAGGACATCAACATCCTCGACCAGGCTTTCATGCTGGCGATGCACGATACGGACTATGACCTGCCCAAGGGACGCAGTGTCACGGTACGCCGTGCGGTGGATGTCAACATGCTCGACTTCGACAGTGCGGTGGCCGTGATGGACTCCGGGTATGCGGATGCGATGGCCGTCATGCCGCAGATCCTGGAGCGGGTTTCCGAACGCTGGTCGCCCCAGCGCTATGCCGAGCGGCGCGAAGAGTTCCGCGCCAAATGCCCGCCGCTGGTCTTCAACGACTATAAGCTCGAAGGGCTCTCCCCGGCTCCCGAGGCCTATATCCGCGACTTCGTGAAGGTAGACCGCCGTACCCCCGGGCGCCAGCGCCCGATGGGCTTCTCCGAACTGCGCGACAACCTCTATGCGGTGCTTGCGGACGGCGATTTCACGATGGATTTCCCGCATGTGGCATACGACACCGTGAAGGAACGCTATTCGTTCCGGGCGAAGTTCCATACCAAACCCAATTTCAAGATCACGATCGGCGGCAATGTCTCCTCGACGGCCTTCAACCAGGCCTACATCGGCGTCAATTACCAGACGATCGGACGCGTGGGGCAGCAGTTGGGCGCCGACCTCTACCTCGGGCCGATCTATACGTGGGGTACGATCGGCGGGCGCACGGATTTCTATGCGTGGAAGCCGATCTTCCTGGACTACTCCTATAATTTCGCCGTGCGGAATTTCCGCCACGGGTCGTTCGGCAACGTCACCAAAATCGACAACACGCGGCAGGTCAAGAACAGCGAAAGTTTCTTCTCGGTGGCTGCCGGGATGCCCCTCGCCCACCGCGGCGTCTTCCTGATCCGCGCCAACGGCGGGCATGTCAATTACCGGTACGATTCCGACGAGCTTTTCGCCGACGATACCGACCATTCGCGCTATTCGTTCTTCGGGATCAAGGCCGAGCTGGCACGCAATACGCTCGACAAGTTCCTCTATCCCCGCCGGGGTTCCGACCTGAAACTGTCGGGCATCTTCGTCACGGGACGCGATAAATACGAGCCGTTCGATGCGAAAAAGTTCCTGTCGCGGACGCCCCGCCAGTGGTTCGGGGCACGGTTTACGTGGGACAAGTATTTCGACATGCCGGGCTGCAGCTGGCTTTCGCTGGGGCTGAATGTCGACGGCGTGATCACGAACCACCCCGAGTTCACGACCGAGGGGGCCACGGTGATGTCGATGCCGGCCTATGAGCCGGTGCCTCATGCGCAGATGATTTACATGCCCGACTTCCGTGGCAGGCGGTTCGCGGCGGGCGGTATCATGCCCACCTTCGACCTGATGCACAACTTCTTTCTGCGCACGGGTTTCTACGCCATGTTCCGAGAGAAACGCAGTTTCGTGCCCGGGGTGTCGGGCCCGGTGGAAGATAAGCGCTGGCACTATATCGCCGAGGCGTCGCTGGTCTACCATACGCCGATCGGCCCGGTCAGCCTGGCCCTGACCAAATATGACCTGCGCAACTGGAAGAACATGTACCTGACGTTCAATTTCGGGTATGCGATCTTCGCGCCCAAGGGGACGTTCTATTAGCGGGCTGTGACGGGGGGGGGCGATTCCTGCGCGGTTTTTGTGGTTCGCAATCCGGTTCCGCGGCTTCCTGTCCGGCTTTATGGCGTGCTGCGCAGTTCCTTCGTGCCCTCCGGTGGAGGGCGGAATAAGCGGCGGCGTGAATAAGGGTGTTGCCTGATCGGGCCGCAGGGGTTTGTCCGGGGCTGGATGCGGTACCCCGGGGCTGGAGGGCAGACTCCGGAGCCTTTGCCGCGGCGGGCTGCATTATTTTTTCTGTTATCGGAATAACACTTTTTTAAATTATTTTCATAAATTTGCCCCGGTAATACCGGATGAAAGATCAATTCAACAAAATAATTCAAAATCAAAGAGCTATGTTCGCAATCGACAATTACGATTTCAAAGGCAAGCGCGCGATCATCCGCGTGGATTTCAACGTGCCCCTCAACGAGAAGGGCGAGGTGACGGACGATACCCGCATCCGTGCGGCGATCCCCACCATCAAGAAGGTGCTCGAAAAGGGCGGCTCGGTCATCCTGATGTCGCACCTGGGACGTCCCAAGAAGAATCCCGATCCCAAGTTCTCGCTGGAGCAGATTGTCCCCGCCATCGAGAAACGCCTGGGCGTGAAGGTGATGTTCGCCGGCGACTGCATGGGCGAGAAGGCCGCCGAGATGGCTGCAAACCTCAAGCCCGGCGAGGTGATGCTGCTCGAGAACCTGCGTTTTTATGCCGAGGAGGAGGGCAAGCCCCGCGGCCTGGCCGAAGACGCTACCGACGAGGAGAAGAAGGCAGCCAAGAAGGCGCTCAAAGAGGGCCCGCAGAAGGAGTTCGTCAAGAAACTCGCTTCGTACGCCGATTGCTACATCAACGATGCGTTCGGTACGGCGCACCGCGCACACGCTTCGACGGCGCTGATCGCCGACTATTTCCCCAACGACAAGATGTTCGGCTATGTGATGGAGAACGAGCTGAAGGCCATCGACGGCATCATGCTCAACCCGCAGCGCCCGTTTTGCGCCATCCTGGGCGGTTCGAAGGTTTCGACCAAGATCACCATCATCGAGAACCTCCTGGAGAAGGTGGACGTCCTCGTCCTGGGCGGCGGTATGACCTACACCTTCGCGGCTGCGGAGGGCGGTAAGGTCGGCAATTCGATTTGTGAGCCCGACCAGTTCCAGACGGCACTCGATATCCTGGCCAAAGCCAAGCAGAAGGGTGTGAAAGTCGTCATGTCGCCCGACGCGCTGATCGCCGACGCATTCTCGGCCGATGCCAACACCGATGTGGCCCCCGCCAACAACATTCCCGACGGCTGGGAAGGCGTCGACATCGCCGAGGAAGGCAAGAAGGTGTTCCGCGAGGAGATACTCAAGTGCAAGACGATCCTCTGGAACGGCCCCGTGGGTGTGTTCGAGATCGACAAGTTCGCAACCGGTTCGCGTGCCGTGGCGGAGGCTATCGCCGAGGCTACCTCGAAGGGAGCCTATTCGCTTATCGGCGGCGGCGATTCGGTGGCCTGCATCAACAAGTTCGGCCTGGCGGATCAGGTGTCGTACGTTTCGACGGGCGGCGGCGCCCTGCTGGAGTATATGGAGGGCAAAGAGCTCCCGGGCGTGGCGGCGATCCGCAAATAAGCCGACATTCCGATCCAGATCCGAAATAAAGACAAGGGGTGTTCCGGCATGGTCGGACACCCCTGTCGTCACTAAAATACCCGAACACAATGAAAAAAATCATTCTTTTCGCTGCAACAATAGCTTGTATGGCAAGTTGTCAGAATACATCCAAAACCCCGGCCATCGACCTGGCCAACTTCGACCTTTCGGTAGCCCCGAACGCCGATTTCTACGAGTACGCCACGGGCGGCTGGCAGAAGAACAACCCCCTCAAACCGGAATATTCGCGCTACGGTTCGTTCGATATCCTGCGCGACAACAACGAGAAGCGTATCAACGAGCTTTTCTCGGAGATGACCAAGATGAAGGCCGAGCCCGGCAGCATCGAGCAGAAAATCTCCGACCTCTATAAGATGGGGCTCGATTCGGTGCGCCTGAACGCCGAGGGCGCAGCTCCGGTGAAGGATGCCGTAGCCGGGATCCTTGCGATCTCCGACCGTTCGCAGCTGACCCCCGTAGTGGCCAGGATACACACCGCGATCGCCAACCCCTTCTTTTCCGTGGGTGTGCAGGCTGACCTGATGAACAGCGATATCAATGCCCTTTATATCTCGCAGTCGGGCCTCTCGATGGGCGACCGCGATTACTACCTCGACCCCGAGAACGAGAATATCCGGACGGCCTACAAGGAGTATCTGGGCAAGCTCTTCCGCCTGGGCGGAATTCCCGAAGCCGACATCGAGAATGCTGTTGCCGGGGTGATGAACATCGAGACGAAGCTGGCCGAGAAGTCGTGGTCGAATACCGAGCTGCGCGACATTCCGGCACAGTACAACCCCACGGCGAAGGCCGAGTTCGAGAAGACCTACGACGCCATCGACTGGCCCGCTTACTACAAAGTAATGGGCATCGGCGACTTCGACACGATCATCGTGACGACGAAATCGTCGATCGCCAACGCCAACGACCTGCTGAAGAACGCCCCGCTGGAAGATATCCGTTACTACCTCGCGGCGCAGTACCTGAACGATGCCGCGTCGTACCTGAGCGACGATTTCCAGCAGGCTTCGTTCGATTTCTACGGCAAGGCGATGGCCGGCCAGCAGGAGATGAAACCCCGCTGGAAGCGCGCCATGTCGGTGCCCAACGGCATCCTTTCCGAGGCCGTGGGCGAGATGTATGTAGCCAAATATTTCCCCGCAAAGGACAAGGAGCGTATGCTCGGACTGGTGAAGAACCTGCAGACGGCGCTCGGGCAGCATATCGCGGCGCTGGACTGGATGTCGGACGCTACGAAGGCCAAGGCTCAGGAAAAACTGGCGGCCTTCACGGTGAAGATCGGTTACCCGGACAAATGGAAGGACTATTCGACGCTGGCGATCGACCCTTCGAAGAGCTATTTCGAGAACATCGTGAATGCCAGCCTCTGGTATACGGCCGACAATATTTCGAAGCTCGGCAAGCCTGTCGATAAGGACGAGTGGCACATGTCGCCCCAGACGGTGAACGCTTACTATAACCCGACGACCAACGAGATCTGCTTCCCGGCAGCCATCCTCCAGCCGCCGTTCTACAACCCCGAGGCTGACGACGCCGTGAACTACGGCGCCATCGGCGTGGTGATCGGCCATGAGATGACCCACGGGTTCGACGACCAGGGCCGTAACTTCGACAAGGACGGCAACATGAACAACTGGTGGACGGAAGAGGACGCCGCTGCGTTCAAGGCCAAGACCGACATCCTCGTAAAACAGTTCGACGCGATCGAGGTGCTGCCCGCCAAGGACGGCCAGCCTGCGATTATGGCCAACGGAGCCCTCTGTCTGGGCGAGAATATCGCCGACCAGGGCGGCCTGCGCGTTTCCCATACGGCATTCCGTAACTCGCTGAACGGCACCGAGCCCGCACCGATCGACGGATTCACCGCCGACCAGCGGTTCTACCTGGCTTACGCTACGCTGTGGGCGCAGAATATCCGCGACGAGGAGATCGCACGCCTTACGAAGCTCGACGTACACTCGCTGGGAAAATGGCGAGTGAACGCCACGCTGCGTAACCTGCAGGATTTCTACGATGCGTTCAGTATGACCGACGGGGAGATGTTCCTGCCGGAGGAGGAACGCGTGGTTATCTGGTAGGCGGGTTCCGTTCCGATCGATATGCCGGCGGCCGGGTGATCCCGGCCGCCTTTTTGTTTGCCTGCCGGGCGGGTTGTAATGTCGAGTATATCGAAAAACGATAAATATTTTTTGATATTCAAAAATTGTTGTTATATTTGTCGCCGAACAAACCTTAAAAATAACTCTCAGCGACCATGGATTTACTCACAGTAGAACATGTCACCAAGCAATACGCCGGGCACAAGGCCCTCGACGACGTATCGCTCGCAATCCCCCGAGGTTCGGTCTACGGGTTGCTCGGCCCCAACGGGGCCGGCAAGACGACGCTGATCCGCATCATCAACCGCATCACGGCGCCCGACAGCGGCCGCGTGTTGTTCGGTGACCGCGAGATCACGCCTGCGGATGTTTACCGTATCGGTTACCTGCCCGAGGAACGCGGCCTTTACAAGAAGATGAAGGTCGGCGAACAGGCCGTTTTCTTCGCACGCCTGAAAGGGCTTTCGCGCCGCGAAGCCGTCGTGCGGCTCAAGCAGTGGTTCGTGAAGTTCGGTATCCAGGACTGGTGGGACAAGAAGATCGAGGAGCTCTCGAAGGGCATGGCCCAGAAGGTGCAGTTCATCGTCACGGTGCTGCATGAACCTGAACTGCTGATCTTCGACGAGCCTTTCTCGGGCTTCGACCCGATCAATGCCAACCTCCTGAAGGAGGAGATCCTCGCCCTGCGCGACAAGGGCTCCACGATCATCTTCTCGACGCACAACATGTCGTCCGTGGAGGAGATCTGCGACCACATCACGCTGATCAACAAGTCGCGTAACATCCTCTCGGGGTGTGTCGACGACATACGCCGCAGGCACGGGGCAAACATCTTCGAAGTGGCCTACCGGGGCGATGAGGCGGCGCTGCGCCGTGCCGTCGAAGGCCGCTGCGAGATACTCGAAGGTTCGCAGGACAAGTCGGTATACGCTACGCTCAAACTCCATGTCGAGCGCGACGAGGAAGTGCGCGCAGTGATCGCTGCCGTGAACGACGCCGTCGAGCTGCGCTCGTTCCAGGAGATCATCCCGTCGATGAACGACATATTCATCCGCGCCGTCAGCGGGAACCTTTAGCCGGCCATGAACAGCAAGATCGTCAGCTCCGTCTTCGCCGTCGCGGCACTGGGCATCCTCTTTTACGACGTCTGTGCCGGGGAGCGGGTTGCGCCGTGGGTCTACATCTGCGTGGGGCTGCTCGTCGCGGCGCAGCTAATCAATCTCTTCGGGAACAAAACTCATAAAAACAAGTAAAAATGCACCCAGAACCGAAAAAACATCCGAACGCGGCGCGCCGCGAGGCTTGGATGCCCCTGCTCGGATTGCTGCTGCTCGGATTCGCCCTTTTCATATTCATCCGGGATATGTATTTCCGGCCGAGCAGCGAAAGCGGGTCATTCGTCCCGACGATAATAGCCGTCCTCATCGCGTTTTGCGGCGGCGGACTGATCCGGCGGTATGCCCGGCGGAGAAACGAAGAAGAAACGAACTAAAAAATTGAAAACCATGTCACAAGTAGGTATCATCATAGGGCGCGAATTCAACGAGCGCGTCCGTAAAAAATCCTTCATCATCACCACGCTGCTGATGCCGCTGCTGATGGTCGGCCTGATGTTCGCCCCGATGCTCATCATGAAGTATTCGGGCGGCGACGAGAAACATATCGCCGTGATCGACGAGAGCGGGCTGATAGCCCCCAGGCTGCAAAGCGGCAAGGAGCTGATATTCGAGCCCACCGACCTTTCGACCGAGGCCGCGCGTAAGGAATTGACCGACAAGTTCGGCGTGCTCTACATCGGTTCGGACATCCTCACCAACCCCAACAACGTGAAACTGTATGCCAATTCGTCGTCGTCGCTGTCGGTCGAAAGCAACATCACGGGGCAGATCGAGGATATCATAGAGGCCGAGAAACTCAAGTCGTACAACATCGAAAACCTGTCGCAGATACTTCAGGAGGTGAAGACCCGCGTCGGTATGCAGACTTTCCGCAACGACGAGTCGCAGGAAGAGGAGGCGCACGCCAAATCGTCGGTGGTAGCCACGGGGACGGGCTTCGTACTGGGCATGATCCTCTACATGTTCCTGCTGATCTACGGTTCGATGGTCATGCAGTCCGTGATTGAGGAGAAGAACAGCCGCGTGCTGGAGGTGATGGTTTCGTCGGTGAGGCCCTTCGACCTGATGCTGGGCAAGATACTCGGCGTGGCGTCGGTTGCCGTCGTGCAGGTGCTGATCTGGGGCGCGCTGTGCGTCGTAGGGGCGCTTGCGGTGGCGCAGATGATGCCGCCCGAAATGATGGAGGGCGTGCAGGCCATGCAACAGGGGGTTCCCGGCGCAGCGGCTGCGATCGACGTGAACCCGGAGATGTTGCAGGTGATCGCGGCCATTACGGACTTCGGCTTTATCCTCCGCATCTTCGCCTACCTGCTGCTGTTCGTCTTCGGCGGTTACCTGTTCTACTCGGCGATGTTCGCCGCGGTGGGTTCGGCCGTGGACAGCATCCAGGACGCGCAGCAGTTGCAGACACCGATCACGATCCCGATCATCCTCGCCCTGCTTGTGATGATATCGGTCGTGAACGACCCCAACTCGCAGATGGCCTTCTGGTTCTCGATGATCCCCTTCACGTCGCCCGTGGTGATGATGGCGCGTATCCCTTACGGCATCCCCCTGTGGGAGATAATCCTCTCGCTGGTGATCCTCTACGCCTCGTTTACGGCGATGGTGTGGTTTGCGGCGAAGATCTATCGCGTGGGTATCTTCATGTACGGCAAAAAGCCGACGTTCAAGGAGCTGTACAAGTGGATGCGGTATAAGTATTAGTTCGCACCGCGAAACGCGGAATAACCGGGCCGTACGTTGTCGTGCGGCCCGGTTTGTTTTCGTGCTGCCGGGCCGTCCGCCCCGTGCGGGATCGGCTTGTCCGGGATCGGTGTTGTGCGCGGGACGTCCCGCGGCGGATGGGCCGGCGGCCGGCTCGTGCTGCCCGGGCGTGCGGGTGCGAAATCGGCGGGTGCCGGGATTTCCCCGGTTTTTACTATCTTTGGGGGTATGAAAGAGTCGAAGTTCGTCAAAACCAAGATCGTCGCGGGCTATGTCATCCTGATTGCGGTATGCGTCCTTTCGGTAGGATATGTTTACCGGGCGGTGGTGCGTTTTTCGACCTCCGACGGCAGTTATTCGCTGCTGCATACCAAGCGCAATGTCGTGGGACAAACCCTCTACCACCTTTATCAGGCCGAGAGTTACGGCCAGCTGATGATCGCCGGATACAAGTCTTACGAGGCGCGCTACAAACGCGAATTGCGCACCGTGAGGGGCTATATCGACTCGTTGCGCGGGCTTACCGGGGAGCAGGATTCGCTGCAGACGATGCGTCTGGACAGCATCGAGAGGCTGCTGGGCGACAAGGAGCGGCGGACGATGAACCTGCGGCGGACGATCCGTTCGGCGGCTACGGCCAGCCTGCTGGACAAGAATATCCGCGAGCTGATCGGCCCGGCGGACAGTGTGGACAGCGTGGGGGTTCTGCGCGACAGCGTGTCGGTGCGTACGGTGGTGCAGGATACGCTGTCCGTGGCGGTGCCGCGGCGCAAGCGCAATTTCTTCCGCCGTTTCGCCGACTTGTTCAGTCCTCCCAAAGAGGATTCGAGCATCGTGATCTCTCACCGTGAGCGGGTCGTCGATTCGCTCCCCGCGACGGCCGTGAAGGATACGATCGCCATCGTCCTCAGGACGTTGCAGGATCGGGTGACCAGCGACCGCATCGGCATTTACGACCGGGCGTGGGACGAAGGGACGCGCCTCCGCTACAGCAACGAACTGGTGAATACGAAGATCTACCGCCTCATCATGGATTTCGAAGCCGAGGATACGGCGTTCCTGCTGGGCAAGATCGACCAGACGGAGGCTATCCGCCGCCGGTCGTCGTACGTGCTAGGCGGTATCGCCATCGTCGCCGTCGTGCTGATGCTGCTGTTCGTGGGTATCCTGCTGCGTGATATCAACCGCAGCACTCGCTACCGGAGGGCGCTCGAGCGGGCCAACCGCGACAACGAGGCGCTGCTGGCGGCGCGTGAGAAGCTGATGCTGGCCATCACGCACGACATCAAGGCGCCGCTGGGGTCGGTGATGGGGTATATCGATCTGCTTTCGCGCCTCACCACGGGCAAACGAGAGGGACTTTACCTGCACAATATGAAGGAGTCGTCGGAACACCTGCTGGCGCTGGTCAACAGCCTGTTGGACTTCTACCGGCTCGATATCAACAAGGTCGACGTCGACAACGTGGCGTTCTGCCCGGCACAACTGTTCGAGACGATCCGCGAGGGGTTTGCGGCCATGGCCGATGCAAAGGGCATCGCCCTTGTGCTCGAAGCCGGGCCGGGGGCCGGGGACGAGGTGACGGGCGATCCTTTCCGGATCCGCCAGGTTGCCGATAACCTGATATCCAATGCGCTGAAATTTACGGACGAGGGCAGTGTGACGATCCGGGCCGACGTCGTGGAAGGACGGCTGGTATTCTCCGTGCGCGACACCGGGCGGGGCATCGGCCGCGAGGAGAAAGAACGCATTTTCCAGGAGTTCGTACGCCTGCGTTCGGCGCAGGGCGTCGACGGGTTCGGTCTGGGGCTTTCGATCGTCGACCGTCTGGTAAAACTGCTCGGTGGCAGCATCTCGCTCGAAAGCCGCCTGGGCGAGGGCAGCAAGTTCATTGTCTCGGTGCCGGTAGGCCGCAGCAGCGGGAAGAAACCCGGCGGCCCGCCGCAGCCTGCCCGCACGTCCGTCCGTCCGGACTTGAAGGTGCTGCTGATCGACGACGACCCGCTGCAACTGGAGATGACTGCCGGGATGTGCCGCCAGGCCGGGGTGGCTGCCGAGTGCTGCCAGTATCCCGAATATGCCGCCAAACTGGTGGCCGAAGGGGTGTTCGACGCTGTTTTTACCGATATACAGATGCCGTCGGCCGACGGGTTCAGCGTATTGGCCGCGGTGCGCGGGGTCGACCCTGCAATTCCCGTGGTGGCCGTTTCGGCGCGCGGGGAGATGGAGGCCGGGGATTTCTCGACACGCGGGTTCGCCGGGTGCCTGCGCAAGCCGTTTACGGCGAACGAACTGGTTGCCGTGCTCAATGCCGTCTGCGGTACGCATGCCGTAGTGCCTGGCTCCGGGGAGGCGTCTGTCGTGGCGGTAAACGGTGCAGAAGGCGTGGATTTCGGTGCACTGACGGCCTATGCGGGCGATGATCCGGAGGCGGCGCGGGGGATCCTGGAATCCTTCGCAGAGCAGGGCGCGGCCAACTGTGCCCTGCTGGAGCGGGCGCTCGATGACGGCGATGCGGCGGCGCTGAAAGCCGTGGCGCACAAAATGGCCCCGATCTTCACGATGCTCGGGGCCGTGCAGGTGGCGGCGGCACTGCGGACGGCGGAAAGCTGGGAAGGCCCCCTGACCGACACGTTATGCCGGGAGGTACGCACGGCGGCAGAAAATATCCGCGCGATTATCGCGGAAGCGCAAAAAAAGGTATCTTTGTCGTGAATATGGAACGGATTCTGATCGTAGACGACGACATCACCTTCGGCCTGATGCTCAAGACCTGGCTCTCGAAAAAAGGGTTCGAGACACAGACTGCAGCCAGTGCGGCGGCAGCCCGGACGGCCCTTGCGGAAGGAGGGTTCTCGCTCGTGCTGAGCGATATGCGGTTGCCTGACGAGGACGGAATCGCCCTTTTGCAGTGGATGTCGGGGCAGCGGATCGAAGTGCCCGTGATCGTAATGACGAGTTATGCCGAGATCCAGAACGCCGTGCGCTGCATGAAACTCGGTGCCCGCGACTACGTCGCCAAGCCCGTCAACCCCGACGAATTGCTGAAAAAGATCCGCGAGGCGCTCGATGCACCGGTGCCCGTGGGCGATGTCCCTCCGGCAACGCCGGAAAAGGCGCCGGCGCCTTCCCGGGCTGCGGGCGGGGATATGCCCAACTATATCGAGGGGCAGAGCGATGCCGCGCGGCAGCTCTACGAATATGTGCGGCTCGTCGCGCCGACGAACATGTCGGTATTGGTGAACGGTGCCAGCGGCACGGGCAAGGAGCATGTGGCGCAGCTGATCCACCGCCAGAGCAAACGCGCCGGAAAGCCGTTCGTGGCGGTCGATTGCGGCGCCATACCGCGCGACCTGGCTGCTTCGGAGTTTTTCGGCCATGTCAAGGGGTCGTTCACGGGGGCTGTCGGCGATAAGACGGGCGCCTTCGAAGCGGCCAGCGGCGGCACGCTCTTCCTGGATGAAGTGGGGAACCTTACCTATGAAACCCAGGTGCAGCTGTTGCGGGCCTTGCAGGAGCGCCGTATCCGTCCCGTGGGCAGCAACCGCGAAGTCCCTGTCGACATCCGGCTGGTCGCAGCGACCAACGAAGACCTCGAAGCGGCGATCGCGCGCGGGACGTTCCGTGCCGACCTCTACCACCGTATCAACGAATTTACGCTCCGTATGCCCGAAGTGAGGCAAATGCGCGAGGATATCATGCTGTATGCCGATTTTTTCCTCGACCAGGCCAACCGCCAGCTGGACAAGCATATCGTCGGGTTCGACGGCGAAGCCGCTGCGGCCATGGTGCGTTATGACTGGCCGGGAAACCTGCGGCAGATGAAGAACACGGTGATGTCGGCGACGCTGCTCTGCCGGGGCGATTATATCTCCTGCCGCGAACTGCCGGCCGAAATCGCCGGGGTTTCCGGTGCGGCTGCGGTGCCGTTGCGCAACCCGGCCGGCGAGGAGGAGCAGATACGCCGCGCCCTGTCCATGGCCGGAGGAAACAAGTCGCAGGCCGCCAAACTGCTCGGCATCGACCGCAAGACCCTTTACAACAAATTGCACCTCTACGGGATCGAGTGATGCGCCTGCGTGTGGAATTTTTCCACATCCCTGTGGCGCAATTCCACACTTTTCCACATACCGCCGGTTCTGGCGCATCTTGTTAACCGCTGTCTGTCAGCGGATTTTTTGTTTTTTGTCCGGATGGCACGCCCCTTGGACTTTCGAAAGTCGGAAAGGTTGATGAGACAAATTACGAACCTGAGGAAATGAAGTGGAACCTTAAATCATTAAGAGCTATGAAAAAGACAATTGTAACGATGGCAGCTTTGATGCTGATGGCTGGGGGCGCATTCGCATGCGCACAGCAGCCCGAGAAGAAGGACGCCTCCGCGGCGACCGAAGCTACGGCTCCCGCAACGGAGTCCCCGGCTACCGATGAACAGGAGAAATCGGAGTCCGGCGATGCGGAAAAGACTGATTCGACTGCCGGAGAATCAGCCAAGGAGGAGAATAAGGTTGAGAGTACAAGCACAAGTGAGGGCAACTCCTCCTCCGCATCGGAAGCTTCGGATTCCGCTAAGTAAACTTGCGGGATAATCATCAGTTAAACAATTGTTTGCCGGGGTACCCCGCCTTATGGGCGGGGTACTTTCTTTGTGCGTCCGGGGCCGGGGACAGCGGCCTGTGCCCCGGCATGTACGGACACAAAGGCGGAAGCCGGGATTTCCGGCCTCCGCCTTTGCGAAAGGGGCGTCGTGCGGACTACTCCTCGATGAAGTCGATGTTCACCTGGCGCTGGAACGCCTCCTGCAGCGAGATCTGCGTCTCGGTCGAGGCGACGCCCTGGATACGCAGGATGCCGTCGAAGATCGTACGCATGAGGTGTTCGTTGTCCACGCAGTAGAGTTTCACGAGGATGTTGCCCGATCCGGTGATGAAATGCGCCTCCACGATTTCGGGGATTTCCTTGAGCTGCTCCACGGTCTGCTTGAGCAGCTGCGGGTCTTTGAGCGTGATGCTGATGTGGGCGCAGACGTCGAAGCCCATCATCTTGGGGTCTACGATCAGGCGGCTGCCCAGGATCACGCCCGAATCGTCGAGCTTGCGGATGCGCTGGTGGATCGCAGCGCCCGAGATGCCGCATTCGCGGGCGATCTCGAGAAAAGGCATGCGCGCATTCTTGATCAGGTATTTGAGGATCTTGCGGTCGATTGCGTCTAATGAGGTCTTAGGCATATGAGGATTGGTTATTTGATGACATTCAGTTCTTTGCCGACCTTGGTGAAGGCTGCGATGCAACGATCCAGCTGGTCGGTGGTATGGCCTGCCGACACCTGCACGCGGATGCGGGCCTGGCCTTTCGGCACGACGGGATAGTAGAATCCCGTGACGAATACGCCTTCGTCCTGCAGCCTGGCGGCGAAGTCCTGCGACAGCTTGGCGTCGTAAAGCATCACGGCGCAGATGGCCGACTGGGTGGGTTTGATGTCGAAGCCTGCGGCCATCATCCCCTCGCGGAAATGTTCGACATTGGCCACCAGCCGGTCGTGCAGTTCATTGCTCTCGGCGAGCATCCTGAACATCTCGATCCCGGCACCTACGACGGCGGGGGGCAGCGAGTTGGAGAAGAGGTAGGGGCGCGAACGCTGGCGCAGCATGTCGATGATCTCCCTGCGGCCGGTGGTGAAGCCGCCTACGGCGCCGCCGAAGGCCTTGCCCAGCGTGCCCGTCAGGATGTCGACCTGGCCGCGCCGGTCGTAGAGTTCGGTGATGCCGCGGCCGGTTTTACCCAGCACGCCTGCCGAGTGGCACTCGTCGACCATGACCAGGGCGTCGTATTTCTCGGCCAGGGCGCAGATTTCGTCGAGCGGGGCGGCATTGCCGTCCATCGAAAACACGCCGTCGGTGCAGATGATGCGGAAACGCTGTGCCTGCGCCTTCTTGAGGCACTCCTCCAGGTCGGCCATGTCGGCATTGGCGTAACGGTAACGTACGGCTTTGCAGAGACGCACGCCGTCGATGATCGAGGCGTGGTTCAGGGCGTCGGAGATGATGGCGTCCTGTTCGCCGAAGAGCGGTTCGAAGACACCCCCGTTGGCATCGAAACAGGCGGCGTAGAGAATCGTGTCCTCCGTGCCGAAGTAGTCGGCAACGGCCTTTTCGAGCTCCTTATGGATGTCCTGGCAGCCGCAGATGAAGCGCACCGACGACATGCCGTAGCCGCGGTTGTCCATGGCTTTTTTCGCCGCCTCGATCAGGCGCGGGTTGTCCGAAAGCCCGAGGTAGTTGTTGGCGCAGAAGTTTAGCACCTTACGACCTGCAACTTCGATCTCCGCACGTTGCGGCGAAGTAATGACCCGTTCGCTCTTGTAGAGCCCTGCAGCCTTGATTTCAGCAAGTTCTTGCTGCAGATGTTCTTTGATTTTTCCGTACATATCCGTTAATGTTTTGATGAATTTCCGGTGTGTGAGGTGTCAATCTGTTAGCAAATATACGATTAATTTTCGAAAACAGCCACCGCCCTCCCGCTTTTTTCCATGTCGGGGTTACAATTTGTTAGCTTCCGTGGCCGGGACGGACTTTCCCCCGCTCCTGGCAGGCCGTCGGGCGATCCCGGGTACGGCGTCCCGCCGCATGTCCCGGCCGTAGCCGCAGGGCAGGCCGGAAGCCCTCCGGGAAAGGATTTTCCGGCGGCGGCCGAGGTTTTCGGGGCTAATTGGCGGACGAGCGTATTTTTTTGATATATTTGTAGTTCGAATAAAAACCGTCAACTTATGAAAAAATCGTGTGTTTTGGTCAGCGGCGGCGCCGGTTATATCGGTTCGCACACCGCCGTGGAATTGATCGGTGCGGGGTACGACGTGGTGATCGTCGACAATCTCTCGAACAGCGACATGGATGCAGTCGAGGGCGTGCGCAGGATCACGGGCGTCGACGTCCCGTTCGAAAAGGCCGACTGCTGCGACCGCGACGCCTTTGCCCGGGTGTTCGAAAAATACGACTTCGATTCGGTAATCCATTTCGCGGCGTCGAAGGCCGTGGGCGAATCGGTGAGCAAACCGTTGGAATATTACCGCAACAACCTCATGTCGTTCATGAACGTCATCGGCCTGATGCGCGAGTACGGGCGGCAGAACATCGTCTTCTCGTCGTCGTGCACCGTCTACGGCGAGGCCGACGTGCTGCCCGTCACGGAGCAGACGCCCCGCAAGCCCGCCACGTCGCCCTACGGCAACACCAAGCAGATGTGCGAGGATATCCTGCGCGACTCGCTGGCCGCCTACGAGGGGCTGAAAGGTATCGCGCTGCGTTATTTCAACCCGATCGGGGCGCACCCGTCGGCGCTGATCGGCGAGCTGCCGCGCGGCGTGCCGCAGAACCTGGTGCCTTACATCACGCAGACTGCCGCAGGCATCCGCGAATGCCTGTCGGTGTTCGGGGACGACTACCCGACGCCCGACGGCTCGAACATCCGCGACTATATCGACGTGGTAGATCTGGCGAAGGCGCATGTGGCGGCGATCCGGCGCATGATCGAGGACAGGAACAAGGCCCGGTACGAGGTATTCAACATCGGCACGGGGCGCGGGGTTTCGGTGCTGGAGCTGGTGCACCGGTTCGAGCAGGTCAACCGCCTCAAACTCAACTATAAGATCGTCGGCCGCCGTGCGGGCGACATCGTGGCCATCTGGGCCGATCCGTCGTATGCCAACAACGAACTGGGCTGGCGGGCCGAGCGCTCGCTCGACGAGACGCTCGCGGCAGCCTGGAAATGGGAGAAGCATATCCGCGGCATCGAATAGCGCAATACACTGCCCAAACCCGAAAGGGACGGATCCGCACCGGATTCCGTCCCTTTCCTGTAAATACGCTTATGGTGTTTGTATTTACTTTCTGCGCCGTATGTTGTCGGTGAGCGATTCGACCCTGCAAGGGCCGTCGTACGTTATCCGGGCGGCTGTCGAAGCGTTTATCCGCAGGGTGCCCGAGCACCACACGTCGGCCTTGGCATAGTTCGATACGGTCAGGTCGTAATCGGCGACCCGCAGCTCGGGGGCGCTGAACACGGCTCCGGACGATACCCTGACCGCGGCGCTGGCGACCTGTGCCGACCCTTTCAGGTTGATCTTGCCGTAACTGCCGACTTCCGCCTCGAGCGAATTCCCGCTGAACGTGCCGCTGAACGAGCCGCCGCTGCTGACGGTTAGTTTCGCCTGCCGGCTGTTCACCGTCACCGCGCCGGAGAATTTGGCGTAGCTGTCGACGCTCAGCGTCAGTGCATCCGAGATCAGCGTACTGCTGACACTGGCGCCGCTGCTGATCTTGAGCGTCAGGACGGAAGCTTTGATGTCGTTCGAGAACTTGGCGTAGCTCCCGACCGTGACCTGGCAGTTGTTGCGGCAGTCGACGGGCGCCTGTGCCGACCCGTAGCTCGAAACCCGCAGCTCGCAGTCGTTGCAGCGTACCGAGCCCGAAAATTTGCCGTAGCTCGACACGTTGAGCTGGACGGTACCCGGGGTGTCGATGTCGGCGATGACCGATCCGTAGCTCGAAACGGAAACTGCGACCGAGGGCCCTTTCAGCGGCAGCTTGCAGGTCACCTTGCCGTAGGAGCCGGCCGATATCTGGCGCAGGGCGGCCGACGCGGGAACGACGACCGAAACCGAAATGTTCTCCGTATTGTTGGCGTTGACGCGGAATTTCAGCGTCCCGCCGTCGCGCTCGAGCACCAGGTAGTCGATCACATTGTCGTCGGCCGTCACGCTGATGGTTCGTGCCGTGGGGCTGACCGTGACGTCGAAGAACGCCGCGGCCGAAATGCCCGTGTAGTCGCCCGCCTTGCCCCAGTCCTGCGTCACCATGCGCCCGCTGCCTTTCAGCCGCGTGTTCTGGTTGCGGCGGCGGTCGACGGCGGCACGTTTGATGTTGGTGCCGATTTCGCCCTCCGTGTTGTAGAGGCGGCGGATCTGCTCGGCGGTGAGCACAGCGGCGAATTTGTCCACGTAGTCGCGTTTGACCTGCGCCGTGGCGGCGATGTTCGAGAGCTTGGTTTTGAGTCCCTGCCGTTGAGCGGCCTCGTCCGTTCCCGCATCCGGGGTATTGACGGCCTTGTCGAGCGCCTCGCGGTAGGCTTTGTAGAGCGGTTCGAACTCCTTGCGCTGGCGCGAGGTAAGCCCCAGTTCGCGCACGACCTGCTCGCGGGCGGCCTTGTTCAGCTCTTCGATCGACTGGTTGGCGACGGCGGCCGTTTCGGCGGCGTCGATGGCGGCGCGCGCTTCGGCAATGGCGCGGTCGATCTCGCGGTCGGAGGCGCCGACGGCCCTGTGGGCCTCGGCCATGGCACGGTCGATCTGGCGGTCGGTGGCGTTTACGGCGCGGCGCGCTTCGGACAAGGCCCGGGAGGTCTCCCGGTCGGCCGCGTTGCCGGCCGTGTTGACGATAGCCCGGGCTTCGGCCAGAAGCTGTTTCAGTTCGTCACCGGCGGGCGCGGCCTTGCCTGCGAGGGCGAAGAGGAGCGCGCAAAGAAAAGTGAGGAGTTGTTTCATAGCGCATGGAATTTTAAAGTTGCTGGTTGTAGAGTATGTCGTCGTAGTTCTCCGCCGCAGCCTGTTGCAGGGTTTCGGTCGGGGTCGTGGCGAGCATCTGCTCGATGTCCGGCAGCGGGGCCTCGGCGCGGTGGCTGAGGTGTCCGGAGATGAGGATGCCCGTTGCCAGGAGGGCTGCCGCGACACTCACCCCTGCCGCCAGGTAAAGCCGGCGGGTGCGGGCAGCGGGTGCGGGCCGTGCCGCCGTATTGCGCAGGATGCGTTCGTGCAACGCTTCGAGGCGATGCTCAGGCAGGTCGTAAGGCAGCCGCCTGCCGATATTTCCGAATTCGTGGTTCATAGTTCCCGTGTTAGTTTCTCTTTCAGTTTCTGTACCGCATGGTGGTAATTGACCTTGAGCGTCTCTTCGCGCTGCCCCAGCACGCGGGCGATCTCTCCGTAGGGCATCCGGTCGTAGTAGCGGAGGTTGAAGACCAGCCGTTGCTTGAGCGGCAGCTCCAGGATCGCCTGCTGGAAACGTACCAGCGTCCGGTCGGCATCCTCGCCGCACTCCTCCGCCACGCGGCTTGCCAGGATGCGGCTTACGTCGTCGAGCGAGGAGAAGAGCCCCGGCCTGCGCCGCCGCAGCATCGTCAGTGCGGTGTTCGTGGCGATGCGGTAGAGCCATGCCCCCAGTTCCCCGGCTCCGCCCCGGAAGGTGCCGATCTTGTCGTAGGCGCGGATGAAGGTTTCCTGTACCACATCCTCGGCATCCTCGTGGACGACGACCAGCCGTCGTGCGTGCCAGTAAAGCGGCCGCAGGTATGCCCCGACCAGACGGTCGAACGCCCCGCGTCGGGTGGCGGGATTGCGTAGCGCCGAGAGTTCTTCTGCGGGTATGTCGCGGGTCTCTTCCATGAGGGTTTGTCTGTAAGACGCGTTAAAGTTGCAAAAGTTAAATCCCAAACCGAAATTTTTTTGCCCGGAAACGAATTTTTTACGGTTGATTTTTGATTCTTAATATTTTACCTTATCTTTGCGATCCGAAACAGGCGGAATTGGGGCGCGGCTTGCGTGGCCGGGCTGAGAACCGCCGGTGGTAACACATTAAAAAACAAACGTATTATGAAAACTATCTCTGTAAAGGCCGTTAAGCGTGATGAGTACGGCAAGAAAGCGGCCAAGGCCGTACGCCGCGAGGGCATGGTACCCTGCGTACTGTCGGGCAACGGCGAGTCGGTTTCCTTCTCGGTAGACCCCCGCGAGATCAAGGCCCTGATCTACACCCCCAACTCTTACATCGTCGAGTTCGATTTCGACGGCAAGAAAGAGCAGGCCGTGCTGCGTGAGGCGCAGTTCCACCCCGTCCGCGAGCAGATCCTCCACCTCGATTTCTACCGCATTGCCGAGGGTAAACCCGTATCCATCGCCATTCCGGTACGCCTGACGGGTAACGCCGAAGGTGTGAAGGTCGGCGGTAAGTTGACGCTGTCGGCCCGTAAGCTCGTCGTGAGCGCGCTGGTCGAGAACCTGCCCGACGAACTGGTCGTGGACGTAACCGAACTGGGTGTCGGCAAGACCATCTTCGTAGGCGACCTTGCATTCGAGAACCTGAAATTCGTCACTCCGGCTTCGACGGCCGTCTGCGCAGTGCGCGTAACCCGTGCATCGCGCGGTGCGGCGGCACAAGCCTAATCGGTAGCGTATGAAATACCTTATTGTTGGGTTGGGAAATATCGGCGCCGAATATGCCGGAACCCGGCACAACATCGGATTCAAAGTGTTGGACGCCCTCGCCGAGGCGTCCAACGCTGTTTTTACGACGGCGCGTTACGGCGATGTGGCCGAGTTGAAGCATAAGGGGCGTACGCTGATCCTGCTGAAACCCTCGACCTACATGAACCTTTCGGGCAAAGCCGTCCGTTACTGGATGGAGGCCGAGAAGATCGCCCCGGAAAACCTGCTGGTGGTTTCGGACGACATTGCGCTGCCGTTCGGCACGCTGCGTATGCGTCCCCGGGGGAGTGCCGGGGGGCACAACGGGCTGAAGAATATCGCCGAGCTGCTGGGAACGGAGGACTACGCCCGGATGCGCTTCGGCGTGGGCGGGGATTTCCCCAGGGGCCACCAGGTCGACTATGTGCTGGGGGAGTGGTCGGACGAGGAGCGCAAGGCGCTGTCCGAGCGGCTCAAGGTGTTCGGCGACGCGATCCTTTCGTTCACGACGATCGGGTTGGAACGGACGATGAATTTCTTCAACAAGAAGTAAATAAACGGTTGAAAAAGAGCCGATGGGCTTGAAATAAAAAACGGACGGATATCGTGCTTGCATGATGATCCGTCCGTTTTGGCGTTTTATCCCGCGGGGATTTTCAACTGTTTGCCGATCCTGCCATAGAAAACCCCGCTGCAGGTTATGGGTGCCGCGGATGCGCGCAAATTCCGACCGGACGACTTCGAGCCTCCTGTTCCTCATCGTAATAAGCATCGGTCTGGCGGATGGTCAGGGCTTATCCCCGACGTCCGGATGCAGGAACGTGCCGGCGAAACCTGCCGCAGCCCAGATGAAACAGGACAGTGCCAGATAGTCCCTTGCCGTGCGCAGGGTGCCGAGCGCCTGCCCGTCCGGGATGCGGAGCCCCAGCAGCAGGGCGCCCAGGGCGGCGGCTACGGACGACGAAGCGAAGGTCAGGAGTTCGTATGGGGAGACACCGGACATGCTGGCCTACTCGTCCCCGTCGTAGTAGATTCCGTCCATCAGCCCGTCCAGTTCGCGGCGCTCCTTTTTGGTCGGGCGCCCCGTACCGCGGTCGCGGAAGACGAAGATCGTTTCGCGCGGGATGCTGAGCTTGTCCAGCTCCTCCTGCGGGGTGATGTTGAGGCAGTACAGGGGGACATTCTTGGCCGGCTGGCGACTCGATACGAGGTCGAGCACCCGGTAGGAGTAGGTCACCTGCATCTTGCGCACGGCGATCACGTCGCCGACCTTCACTTCGCGCGAGGGTTTGGCGGCGGAGCCGTTTACCGTGACTTTGTTGTTGCGGATGGCATCCGCGGCGTCGCTGCGGGTCTTGAACACCCGCACCGCCCAAAGGTATTTGTCGAGTCTTATGTCGTTCATGGCCGTGTTATTTTTCGTAAATGGATTCGCTGCGGGGCGTATCGTGCGACTGTTCGTCGTTCTGGCGGCTGACGCTGAGGATCATGCCCAGCGCGATGGTGGTGAAGACGGTCGACGAACCGCCGCGCGAGATCAGCGGCAGCGTCTGTCCCGTTTCGGGGATCAGGTTGACGGTCACCATGATATGCAGCAGCGCCTGGCAGGTTATCAGCAGGGCGAGCCCCAGTACCAGCAGCCCCGGGAATGCCGTCCCGCAGCGGCGGAATATCTCGATGCCCCGAAAGAATATCCACAGGTAGAGCATCAGCAGTGCCAGTGCCAGTACGATGCCGTATTCCTCGACGAAGAAGGCGTAGGCGTAGTCGCTTTCGGGATGGATCATCTCGACGCGCATGGCGCTCTGTCCGGCGCCTTCGCCGAAGACCCCGCCGTTGTGGATGGCGATCATCGACCGCTCGGTGTCGGTGAGGTGCTCGATCGGTTTTTCGGTCTGCGAGCGTGTCCAGAGATGGATCCATGTCGAGACGCGCCCTTCGGCAGTCTCGCTGCGCCCCAGGTTGAGCGTCATGATGAAGACGATGCCGATGCAGGCCAGCCCGATGAGTTTCACCAGTTCGCCCAGCCGGACGCGCCCGATGAGCATCATGACCCACGAGGCCATGAAAACCAGTACGGCCGAGGAGGTGTGGGCCGGGAAGATCACCGCGCACGAGACCACGACGGGCATCAGGATCGGCCATGTCCCCTCGCGCCAGATGCGGCGCTGTTCGCGCGACGAACGCCACGTCCAGAATTTGAGCGACGGGACGATGCGTATTTTGTCGATTTTCGACTGCCGTCCGGCCAGTTGCCGGGCCAGGAACAGTACCGTGGCGACCTTCAGCGCCTCGGAGGGCTGGAACTGGAACGGCCCGAGGGGTATCCAGCGGGCGGCGCCGTTGGTCGTGGCGCCGATGAAATAGACGGCGACGGTGAGTGCTACCGAAAGGAAATAGACGGGGCGGGAGAACAGGTTGTAAATCCGGCAGTTGATCTTCTGCACGGCGACCATGATGATGAGGCTGACGACGAGGATGATGAGTTGCTGGCGCAGGAAATGGGCTGTGGTACGCGCCGTGTGGGCGTCGTAGGCCATCTTGGCCGTCGACGAGTAGACCACCAGCACGGAAATCACCGCCAGCGCCGCGACGATGATCCACAGGACGCGGTCGCCGGTAAAGAGCCGGAACTTGTGTTTTTCGGGGGCTTCGGGGGTTTCGCAGGCGCTCTCCCCGGTATCGGTGCCGCGCACGCCGCGGCGTCGGGGCGCGTCCTGCGCCCCGGTCTTCCCGTCCGCTGCGCGGGGGGATTTCCCGGGCGCTTCCGTCCAGGGCTCCTGCGCCGGCCCTTCGTCCTGCGTGTATTTCCGTTCGCCGAGCTTCATCGTGCTATGCCTTTTCGTTTACCCACGCCTTGAACAGCTCGCCGCGGTTTTCGTAGTTTTTGAAGAGGTCGAAACTCGCGCAGGCGGGCGAGAGCAGCACCGCGTCGCCGGGCTGTGCGGCGGCTTTGGCGGCCTCCATCGCGGCGTCGAGCGAGCCGGTGGAGACCACTTCGGGCACCACACCCGTGAACTCTTCGATCAGCTTGGTGTTGTCCGCGCCCATGCAGACGAGCGTATGTACCTTCGCACGGGCGAAAGCCTTCAGCGGTTCGTAGTCGTTGCCTTTGTCCGTGCCTCCGGCGATCCATACCACGGGGCGCGTCATGCTTTCGAGCGCATAGTATACCGAGTCGACATTGGTGGCCTTGGAATCGTTGATCCACAGTACGCCGCCGCTTTCCCGGACGGGTTCGAGGCGGTGGCAGACGGGGGCGAAGCCGTAGATCGAGCGGCGGATCGAGGCCGGCGCGACGCCTGCCGCAAGGGTCGCAAGAGCCGCAGCCATGGCGTTATAGGCATTGTGCAGCCCTTTGAGCTGCATCTTGGCCGTGTCGATCTCGACCGAGGCCTTCCCGACGGCCGCCGTGAATTTGCCGTCGCAGAGGAAGGCGTCGCCGGCACCGCTCGCCACGGCATTCTTTGCGGCGAAGGGAAGTTGCTTCATGCGCAGGTCGTACCTGGGAAGCTGCTGCCAGATCACCTCGTCGTCGCCCGAATAGACGAAATAATCGCGCGAGTTCTGGTTCTGCGTGATGCGCATTTTCGAATCGACGTAGTTTTGGAAACAGTGTCCGTAGCGGTCGAGGTGGTCGGGCGTGATGTTCATCAGCACGCCGATGTGGGCGCGGAACCTGAACATGCCGTCGAGCTGGAACGAGCTTAATTCCAGCACGTACCAGTCATAGTCGCCCGTGGCCACGGAGTAGGCGAAACTCTCGCCGATGTTGCCGCCCAGGGCGGCGTTCATCCCGGCGTCGCGCATGATCTTGTAGACGAGCGACGTGGTAGTGGTCTTGCCGTTCGAGCCGGTGATGCAGATGCACTTCGACCGGCCCAGGTAACGGCCTGCGAACTCCATTTCCGAAATGACGGGAATGCCTGCCGCACGGATTTTCCGCACCATGGGGGCCGTTTCGGGGATGCCCGGCGACTTGATGACCTCGTGTGCCGCGAGGATGCGTTCCACGGTGTGGCCGCCTTCCTCGTAGGGAACCTGCCACTCGTCGAGCTTGGCTTTGTAGCGGTCGGCGATCTTCCCCATATCGGAGAGGAATACGTCGAACCCTTTCTTTTTGGCGAGGATCGCGGAGCCGTAACCGCTGATGCCTCCGCCCAGGACTGCGATGCGTTTCATCTTTTATGTTTTATCGTTTCAGTCGAAGAATATTCCCGAACAGGCCGCATTGGGGCCGCGCACCTGGCAGATGCGGATGCGCACGGAACCCGAGGCTTCGAACGTGACGTATTTGCCTTCACCGTAGTCACGTACCATGTATACCGGTGCGAGCAGTTCTTTGGTTCGAAGGTCGAAAACCTCGAAGGCGCTGCGGCGCCCCGCCCGTTCGTAGTCCGCGAAATAGAGCGAAATGCGGTAGGGCTGCGTGTCCCGGGCGTCGAGGTCGACGGTCATCACCTGCCAGCAGGCGACCGGGTCGCGCGTGACGATGGCGCCCAGGCTGCGGGAGCCGTCGCCCCGGCGGTCGGATCGGAGCGCACGGGGGTCGCCTGCCGCATCGGCATAGTGTACGTGGCCCATGCGGTCGTAGTTCGCGTAGACGATGCTGCGGATGCGGTCGGGTTGTTTTACGCGGTGTGCGCCTGCCGTATCGTAGCTGAAGAGCACGTAGCCCTGCGAGCCGTATTTATCCTGCCAGTCGCCCTGCGTCGCGGCGTCCTCGCTGAATTTTTCAGCGGGGATGCGGTAGGCGATCTCCTCCTGCGTTTGCAGGGGGCGGAATTCGCCTTCGGCATCGAACCGGATGGCGTGGCGCCCCGCGCCGATCCCCGAAATACGGTAGTAGCCGTCGTCCGTACGGTCGGCGGCACAGGGCTTGCCGTCGAGGTATATGGTGCCGATGCGAAGTCCGTCCGCGGGGATGCAGAATTCGGCCTCCGAACCTTCGGGCACGGTGAGCGAACCGCGGCGCGCGGTCATGTCGAGCGATGCCCGGGCAATGCCGCGCGGCGTCGGGACTCCGCCCTCCACGCGGGTGAGCGATCCGGCGAGGCGGGGTTTCACGGCGAAGCGGACGAAGCCCGGGAGCTGGGGTTTTATGCCCAGCACCTCCTCGCTCAGCCACTTGGTGACACCAGCGCTCCACGGGTGGGTCAGGCTGGTGTAGCCGCACTGGTTGTTGACCGGGGCGTCGTTGTCGGAAAGTTTGCAGTCGTTCCACGAGGGGCGGAACACCTCGAAGAAGGTGGTGGCGCCATAGCGCAATTGTCCGCCCCAGCAATCGTCGACGGTGTGCAGCGCACGGTCGTAAGCTCCCAGGGACGCCAATGCCTGCAATACGAAATACTGGTTGAAGGGCGAGTATGAGACCCGCTGCAGGCGGTCGGAGAAATTCCGGGCCAGCAGGGCTTCGCGCTCGGCGGGCGTGGCGAACCCGGCGTTGGCGGCATCCGTGGCAGCGAAGAGCCCCAGCCCCTCGTACCAGCGGGGATCGCGGCGCAGGGCTTCGGTCTTTTCGTCGGCGTAGCGCTCGTATTTCCCGGCCAGTTCCCGGTTGCCGGCCTGGCGCATGGCAGCGGCGAACTGCCGCCAGGTACCGATGGCTAGCATACGGTAGGCGGTCTGCGGCTCCCGGAAATCGGGGGCTTCGAAACCCGCCCCGAGCCGCTCGTCCCAGCCGTAGAACCAGAGCCGGGGCAGCGTGTCGTAGTGGTCGTAGGCGGCGTCGAGTTTCCGGCAGGCGTTTTCGGTCAGCAGGGCGAGCGTCTCCGCATCGCCCGTATAGTTGTAGTAATCCAGCAGGCTCAGCACCCAATAGAGCGAGTAACTGGCGATGCCGTTGTCCTGCGTCGAGGTGTAGAGCAGGTTCTTGCGGATGAACGGGAAGTTGCCGAAGGCGGCCAGCGCCGCGGCCTGCGCCGTATAGGCGTCGCCCGTCCATGAATGGCGGTCGCTGCGCTCCATGAGGATCGCCCCGAAATAGTCTTTCAGCAGGTTCAGCCGCACGGTGTAGGCTCCCGTGTACCAGATGCGCGTCAGCTGCGGGTCGTTGCAATCGAACCACCCTTCGTAGTTGACCGGTTTGGTCTGGCAGACAAGCCGTACGTTGCGGATGACGGCGGGCTTCCGGAGGCTGCGGACGTGTATCCACCCGAAGCGGACGCCTTCGTAGAGCTCCCGGTTCAGTTCCAGCCGGAAACTGTTGCCGTAGCGAGCGGGGACGGCGGTTTTCACCGGGTGCTCCGAGCCGGCGTTGAACACGGCCGGTTCGTTGAACTCGCTGATGCTGGCCTCGAACGCGACGTCGGGGGTGTCGCAGTCGAATTCGAGCCATCCGGCGTTCACCTGGCCGAAGTCGAACATCAGGTCGCATGCGTCGCTGACGGTGATCCGGCGCGGGTCTCCGAGGTCGGCGGCTTCGGGGTTCGAGGCTGTCGCCTGCCTGGGGTAGACCGTGTATATCTCCAGCCCGTCGTCCGGCGATACTTTCGTCCAGCGGTAGCGCACCAGCGGGTCGGGCGATTCGGGTACGGCCTCTCCCGACGGCGTGGCCGTAAGCACGGGGTAGGGTTCCGGGATCTGCGAGCGTACCATCCGCTGCGGCGGCTGGGCCTGGAGCGACGTTGCGAAGAGCAAGGCGATGGCGGTAAGGCGGGTCGGGGTATACATGGCGGTTTATTAACGTATTTTGAGCGTTACCAGGGTAATGGCGGCCAGTAGCAGCGAGATGATCCAGAAGCGGAGCACGATCTTGGTTTCGAACTGCCCTTTTTTCTGGAAATGATGGTGTACGGGAGCCATCAGCAACAGGCGCTGCCCTTCGCCGAATTTGCGTTTGGTGTATTTGAAGTAGCCGACCTGCATCATCACCGAGAAACTCTCGACCAGGAACACGCCGCACAGCAGTGGCAGCAGCAGTTCCTTGCGGATGCAGAGGGCGAAGACGGCGATGATGCCGCCGATCGACAGGGAGCCGGTGTCACCCATGAAGATCTGCGCCGGGAAGGAGTTGTACCACAGGAAGCCGACCAGCGCACCCGCAAAGGCCGCCGCGAAGACAACCAGCTCTCCGCTGTCGGGGATATACATGATGTTGAGGTAGTCGGCGTAGACGATATGCCCCGAGAGGTAGGCCAGTACGCCGAGTACTGCCACGATCGGGACGGAGACGCCCGTGGCCAGCCCGTCGAGGCCGTCGGTGAGGTTGGCGCCGTTCGACACCGCCGTGACGACGAAGATCGCCACCAGCACGTAGAGCAGCCACGTGGCGGCGCTGGTTTCGCCCGTGAGCCATCCGTAGTCGAATTCGTTGTTCTTGACGAAGGGGATGGTGGTTTTGGTGGTCTTGGTGCTTTCCGAGCTCAGGACGACGTTCCGCTGCACGCTTTCGATCACCGACCCGTCGGGGTTCAGGTAGACGGTCTGCACGGGCTGCGTGACCTTCTCGCGGACGATGATCTGGGGCGAAAGCCACATCGTCGTGCCGACGATGATGCCCAGCCCGACCTGGCCCACGATCTTGAAGCGCCCCTTGAGCCCCTCCTTGTTGTGGCGGAAGACCTTGATGTAGTCGTCCAGCCCGCCGATCAGCCCCAGCCAGACGGTCGAGACGATCATCAGCTGGATGTAGATGTTGTCGAGCCGTCCGAAGAGCAGGATCGGGACGAGGATCGCCAGCAGGATGATGACGCCGCCCATCGTGGGGGTGCCGCGTTTCTGGAGCTGTCCCTCGAGCCCGAGGTCGCGGATGTCCTCGCCGATCTGCTTGCGGCGCAGGAAGTCGATGATCTTGCGGCCGAAGATGATGACGATCAGCAGCGCGAGGATGATGGCCGCCGCCGCGCGGAACGAAATATACTGGAACATACCCGAGCCCGGGATGTCGTAGTGTTCGCCTAAATGTTTGAAAATGTGATAGAACATGTCGTATGTCGGGTTTTTAGTTCCTGAGTGTGCCGAAGGCCTTGGCGACCTCCTCCTTGTCGTCGAAGTGGTGTTTTACGTCGCCGATGATCTGGTAGGTTTCGTGCCCTTTGCCCGCGATGAGCAGGATGTCGCCCGGCCGGGAGAGTATTGCGGCGGTGCGGATGGCCTCGGCACGGTCGACGATGCGCAGGAACCGGGCGCCGGGGTCGAGGCCGGCGGCCATCTCGTCGAGGATCGCCCCGGGCGACTCGTGGCGCGGGTTGTCCGAGGTGAAGATGGCCGTATCGGCGTATTTCACCGCGATCTGCGCCATCTCGGGCCGTTTGGTGCGGTCGCGGTCGCCGCCGCAGCCGCAGACGACGATCAATTGTTGCGCCGGGGTGCGGATCTCCTCGACGGTCTGGATGACGTTCTCCAGTGCGTCGGGCGTATGCGCATAGTCGACGATGGCCGTGGTTCCGTTCTCCGCCCGCACGAATTCGAAGCGCCCGCTCACGGCATGGAGCATGCTCATGGCACGCAGCACTTCGGTGCGGTCGAGTCCCAGCAGTACCGCGGCGCCGTAGACGGCCAGCAGGTTATAGGCGTTGAAGCGTCCTACGAGCCCGACCCAGACCTCCTGCCCGTCGATGCGCAGCAGCATGCCGTCGACGTGCATCTCGACTATCTTGCAGCGGAAATCGGCCATCGTGCGCAGCGAATAGGTGTGTATCCCGGCTGCGGTGTTTTGCACCATGACGCGGCCGTTTTTGTCGTCGGCGTTCGTCAGGGCGAAGGCATCCTTGGCGAGGGAGTCGAAGAAGAGTTTTTTGGCGCGGATGTATTCGGCGAAGGTCTTGTGGTAGTCGAGGTGGTCGTGGGTGATGTTCGAGAAGATGCCGCCCGCGAAATGCAGTCCCCGCGTGCGTTGCTGCACGATGGCATGCGACGAACACTCCATGAAGCAGTATTCGCACCCTTCGTCGGCCATCTCGCGCATCATGGCGTTCAGCCGCACGGGGTCGGGCGTGGTGTGGGTCGCCTCGACGATGCGTTCGCCGACTTTGTAGACGACCGTCGAGACCAGCCCGGCCTTGTAGCCCAGTGCCCGCACAAGGTCGTAGAGCAATGTCACGGTCGTGGTCTTGCCGTTGGTGCCGGTGATGCCTACGAGTTTCAGTTCGCGGCTCGGGTGGTCGTAGAAAGCGGCGGCCATGTCGGCCAGCGCTCCCGCGGCGTCGGGGACGACGACGTAGGCTACCCCGTCGGCCGTCTCGGCAGGCAACTGCTCGCAGACGACGGCCGAGGCGCCTTTTGCGACGGCGTCGGGGATGAAGTCGTGCCCGTCGGACTGCGTGCCGCGGGTGGCGAAAAAACAGTCGCCCTGCGTCACGGCCCGCGAATCGTAGGCCAGGGCGGCCACCGTCGTGGAACCGTCGCCGTGCAGCACCGTGACGGGCGTATCTTTGAGTAGGTCTTTCAGTGTTTTCATCTTATTTCAGTGTTATGCCAACCGTCGAGCCCGGCGTGATGCGCGCTCCGGCGGGGATACTTTGCTGTGTTACGGCGCCCACGCCCGAAAAACGGACTTTCAGCCCGCGGCTTTCGAGAACGAACAGCGCATCCTTGAGCCCCATGCCGTGCACGTCGGGCATCGTCCCTGTTTCGGCCGGGAGGCTCGTGATGATTACGTTCGAGAGGCTGTCGACCCGGGCGCGCCCCCAGCCTGTACGCTGGTCGAACGAGGCGCGGGGCGAGAACTTGTCGGCCACGCGGCGGATCTGGGCGATGTCGCCGCCCTTGACATGCCCCGGGTAGCAGCGGTCACCGTGCCGCTCCACGCGGCCGTACCAGTCGCGGTTGCGGTTGTAAATGTAATCGACCATTCGTTTGACCACGGGGCCCGCCAACGGCCCGCCGTAGTAGGCTTTGCCCGGTTGCGCCCGGGTTTCGATGGTCGTCAGCACCGTATAGCGGGGATTGTCGGCCGGGAAATAGGCGACCATCGAACCGAGGTAGTAGCGCCCCTCGCGGCTGCGGGCGTCGGTGATCTGCGCCGTGCCGGTCTTGGCGGCCACGCGCAGGCGCGTGGAGTCCTTGAAATAGAGGCTTGCGGTACCTTGCGTGCAGACCAGTTCGAGGCAGCGTTGCACCTCGCGCAACGCCGCGCGCGAGCAGATCGACGAGGCGATGGTCTGCGTCTCGAACCGCTCCTCGACGTGGTCGCCGCGCCGCAGTTCGCGGATCAGCACGGGCGAGATCATCTTCCCGCCGTTGGCGATGGCGTTGTAGAACGTGATCATCTGGATCGGCGCCAGCCGCACGCGGTAGCCGTAGCTCATCTTGACGAGCATGACGCCCGGGTCGGGTACTTTCCAGTCGGCAGTGATCGACGGGGCGCGTTCGCCGAGCCGTTCCAGCCCGACGGTCTTGCCCAGGTGGAGCTTCTCGTGCAGGAAGTCGCTGTATTCCTGCTTCTTGCCCGTGATGCCGTAGCGATCCCAGATCGCTTTGGCGAAATAGACGTTCGACGACGAGGCTACGGCGCGGCGGAAGTCTATGACGTGGTCGCCCCGGTGCGAGTCGCGGATATTCCTAGCCGGGCCGACCGTCACGGGGTCGCCGTTGTGCGTGTCGTAGGTCGTCTCGGGCGACATGCCGGCGTCGTCGAGCAGCGTGAGCATCGTCGCCAGCTTGAAGGTCGATCCGGGCTCCATGCTGCGTCCCAGCGCATAGTTCTCCCTTTCGTAATAGCTGCCGCCCGAGGATCCCGAGCGGCCCAGGTTGGCCATGGCGAGGATCTCGCCGGTCTCCACCTCCATGACGATGGTCGTGCCCCAGATGGCGTTCTGGGCTTCCAACTGGCGCCGCAGCGCCTTGTCGGCCACGTCCTGCAGGTCGAGGTCGAGTGTCGTCACGATGTCGTATCCGTCCACCGGGTCTTCATGCCCGGCTCCCGCCACGCGGCCGTAGAAGCCCCGGGCGATACGCTGCCGCAGCGCCTTGCCGTCCCGTCCCGCGAGTTCCTCGCGGTAGGCCTCCTCGATGCCGTAATTGCCCTTGTCGCCCGTGAGCCCGATCGTACGGCGCGCCAGTTCGCCCTGCGGGTAGATGCGCTGGTCGCGTTCGACGAGGCGGTAGACCATGCCCATGTTCCAGTTCAGCATCGGGTAACGCCGCAGGGTCTGCCATTCGGCATAGTCCACCTCGCGGGGAAAGATGTTGACGGGGGTGTGGTCGCGGATCGTGTCGTAGATTTTCCGGGTGACGTACTCCTCGCCCCGCAGGCGATCCATCATGCGCGACAGCCACCCTTCGGAGCGCAGGTAGGAGGTGTCGCGGCCGTTGACCAGCCGGTAGCGGCGGGCGTGCTCCTCGCGGAAGCGGCGGGCGTATTCCGAGGCGGGTTTGTCCTTGAAGAAGGCGGAGAGCAGCTTGGCGAGCGAGTCGCTCTGTTCGCGGAAGGTCTTGAGCGAATCGAGGCCGGGCGAAGCGAAGTCGAAGGCCGCCTGGTAGCGGAAGATCGAGGTCGCCAGCGGCGCCCCGTTGCGCGAGAGGATGCTGCCCCGCTGGGCCGGGATGGTCTCTTCGGTGAAGATGCGGCTGGCGAGCCGGTCGGCGTTGTAGGCCACTTCGGCGCTGAAAAGCTGTACCCAGACCAGGCGTGCGAACACGGTGAGCCCCGCGAGTATGAACAGCACGTAAAGCAGCCGTACCCGCAGCAGAATGTCGCTTTTGATCTTCGAACGCTCCTGTTTCATCGCCGTTTAATTTTCGATGATTTCGCCCGGGGCGGAGGGGTCATTGAGGTCGATGCCGCGTTCGCGCAGCCGCTCGACGATGGCCGAGTGGGTCGTACGGCTGTAACGCTGCTCCTGCAGGCGGATCGACCGTTCGCGCAGGATCTGGACTTCGCGTTCGAGACGCGTGTATTTCATGTCGAGGTGCAGCGCCGTGAACATGACGGCGATGCTCAGGAAGAACATGCCCGCGATCGAGAGCATGTAGGGGTAATATTTCGATACGCCTTCGCGTACGAGGATCGTGCCCGAAAAAAGCTGCCAGAAGGTACTGGCCTTGCGGCGGCGCTCCCTGCGTTCGCGCTCCTCGGCTTCGGCCTTCTCTTCTGCCTCGCGCTCCAGGTCGGCGCGGATCTCCTCCTCGGCCTCGCCCCGTTCGATGCGCAGTACCTCGCGCCGCACGCGGCGGGCGAATTCCGCTTCCTGTGCGCGCTGCGCCTCCTCTTCGGGGGTTATGGGGTCGAATTCGTGGTCGGGATACATGGCCGGGTCATCGTTTTACGGCGGCGCGCAGCTTCGCCGAGCGCGACCGGGGGTTGCGTTCCAGTTCTTCGTCCGAGGGGACGACCGCCTTGCGCGTGAGGATTTCGAACGGCGTGAGGGCGCGGCCGTAGAAATCCTTTTCCACCTCGCCCGCGAAATTGCCGCTGCGCAGGAAATTCTTTACCAGCCGGTCTTCGAGCGAGTGGTAGGAGATGACGACCAGCCGTCCGCCCGGGCGCAATACCCTGAGGCTCTGTTCGAGCGCCATTTTGAGCGCCTCCATCTCGCCGTTGACCTCGATGCGGAGGGCCTGGAAGAGCTTGGTCAGGAATTTCGACTCGTCTTTCTTCGGCGTGCAGGGACGGACGGCCTCGACCAGCTGCGCCGTGGTTTGAATCGGCGCCGTTTCCCGCGCCCGGACGATGCAGTTGGCGACCTTCCACGGGGTGTCCAGTTCGCCCCAGTCCCCCAGCAGCTGCGTGAGCGTCTGGGCTGGGTAGCTGTTGACGACCTTCGCCGCCGTCAGCCCGCCCCGCTGGTTCATGCGCATGTCCAGCGGCGCCTCGCCCCGGAACGAAAAACCCCGTTCCACGGCATCGAAATGGTGCGACGAGACTCCCAGGTCGGCCAGTATGCCGTCCGTCTCGGTCACCCCGCGCAGCCTGAGGGCTCCGCGCAGGAAACGGAAATTGCTCTCGACATAGCGGAACCGGGCGTCATCGGGGGCGTTCGCAAGCGTATCGCGATCCTGGTCGAAGGCATAGAGCCGCCCTTCGGGCCCCAACTCTTCGAGGATACGGCGCGAGTGGCCGCCCCCGCCGAAAGTGAGGTCGACGTAGGTGCCTGCGGGGTCGATGCCGAGCAGGCCGACGGACTCTTCCAGAAGGACAGGTGTATGGTACTGAGACATATTCGTTGCCGATGAGGTCGATTTGGGTGTAAAGTTAGGGATTTTTCGAAAAACAATACCTATATTTGCGGATATAATTTTTTGAACATCCCTATGCCCAGAATAGATATCGGAGCGGTACTCGCCGAGAAAGCCCCGCGGTTGGCCCGCTGGGTTCCCGGGTTCGTCCTCCGCTGGCTCCGCCGTACGATCCATGAGCCGGAAATCAATTACATCCTCGAGCATTACTGGAACCTGCCGCCGCAGGAGTTCATCCGTGCCTGTTTCCGCGAATGGCAGGTGACCTATTCGGTCGAAGGGCTCGAAAAACTCGATCCCAAAGGCCGTTACCTTTTCGCATCGAACCACCCGTTCGGGGGGATGGACGGCATGATGCTGGCCGACAAGCTGATCGACCGCTTCGGCGATGCGCGCGTGGTGGTCAACGACCTGCTGATGCACCTCGAACCCCTCCGCCCGCTGTGGATCCCGGTCAACAAACACGGTTCGCAGAACAGCCTTTACGCCCGCAAGTTCGACGAGGAGTTCTTCGGCGAGCTGCCTATCCTCACCTTCCCCGCCGGGCTGTGCTCGCGCTGCATCGGGGGCGAGGTGACCGACCTGCCGTGGAAGACCAATTTCCTGAAGAAAGCCTATGCCTCGCAGCGCCAGATCGTGCCGGTGTTCGTCGAGGGGCGGCTGTCGAACTTCTTTTACCGCGTCGACCGTATCCGCCGAATGCTGGGCGTGAAATTCAATATCGAGATGCTGTGGTTGTCCGACGAGATGTTTTCGCAGAAGGGCAAGCATTTCCGCATCCTCGTGGGCGACCCCATCCCCGTCGCCGAGCTGCAACGCTACGGCGGCCTCCGCGACCAGGCGGAGTTTGTACGCAAAAAAGCGTATTTTTTGGAAAATATGCTCCTCCCGGCGGAAAATAACGGGTAAATCGGTATTTTTGTCCTAAGTTATGCAAGCACGAGAAATGGAACCTATCATACCTCCCGTCGACCGGGAATTGCTCCGCGCCGAGCTTACGCCCGTGCGCAAAGCGCGCGACACGAAGAAGGCCGGGAACGAGATCTATATCTTCCCGGCGTCGGAGTGCCCGGCGCTGATGCGCGAAATCGGGCGGCTGCGCGAGATCGCGTTCCGCGGCGCCGGCGGCGGTACGGGCCGGGAGGTGGATATCGACGCCGAAGACCTGGCCGAGGACGGGTATTACCAGCTGATCGTCTGGGATCCGGCGGCCGGGGAGATCGTCGGAGGCTACCGTTTCATCATCTGTACGGACGAATATCCCCGCCACCTCTCGACCGAACACTATTTCCGTTTCAGCGACAAGTTCCGTCGCAAGTACCTGCCCCGCACCATTGAGCTGGGACGCTCGTTCGTGCAGCCCTCCTACCAGGCGCGCGGCAACGCCAAGAGCATCTACGCGCTGGATAACCTTTGGGACGGCCTCGGGGCGCTGATCGTGCTGGATCCGAATGCGAAATACCTTTTCGGCAAGGTGACGATGTATACGACCTACAAGGCCGTGGCGCGCAATGCGCTGATCTGGTTCCTGCGCCGCTATTTCCCCGACCGCGAGAACCTCGTGGAGGGCATACACCCGTTGAAGCTCGACCTTGACGACCCCTATTACGAACAGCTTTTCACGGGGCGTACCTATCAGGAGAACTACCGGATACTGATCCAGAAGATCCGCGAGTTCAACGAGAACATCCCGCCGCTGATAAATGCCTACATGAACCTTTCGCCCACGATGCGGGTCTTCGATACGGTGTCGAACCCCGATTTCGGCGGCGTGGAGGAGACGGGCATCCTGGTGACGATCCGCGACATTTATCCTGAAAAGCGCGAGCGCTATACCCGCTGGCTGGGTTGGCAGGCCGATCTGAAATACCGGCGGGAGTTATTCCGCGAGCACATCCGCGGGCATTTCGACCGGATCAAGAAGAAAAGAAACGGCTAATTCCTCGTTTTCAATGACAAAGCCGCACGGGACAACCCGTGCGGCTTAAATTTTACCGTTATTTTTTGCGGCAACGCAGTAAAACGGGATTCGTGGCGTTTATATATGCAGTATCGAAAAACAATTCGCTTTATGAAAAGATTATTCCGACTCTTCCTTTGCCTGGCGCTGCTTTCGGGCACCGCGGCGTGCAGCGATGACGAAGTATCGCAGAACCTGATCGTAATCAACGGCGGGGAACATTTCCTGTCGCTCGACGGACTGGCCCGTGCGGGCAAGATTTCCGTGCTGGCTCCCGCCCCGTGGCGTGTGACGAAGGCTGCGGGGGATACGTGGTTCAGGCTTTCCGCGACCGAGGGCCCTGCGGGATATTCCGAGGTCGAACTGAGCCTCGACGAGAATCCGGGTGCCGCACGCAGCGCCCAGCTCGCCTTTGCATGCGGGGATGCGATCGTGCCTTTCCGCCTGTCGCAGGGGGCCCTGTCGGCCGGCTACGACTCCCCCGACTATTATTTCTACGTGACGTTCGGGACGATGCCTACCCTGTATGCGGGCATTCACCTGCTCTCGCACGACAAGCCCGGCTACGTGTTCTATTCGCGCTCCAAGACGTTCGACCCGGCGGAGTTCCCGGCGCGTGCCGAGGTTACGACCGCCGCAGACCGAACGGCCGATGCCACGCAGGCCGAAATGGAGGCTATGGCGCGCGAAATGAAGCGCCGTATCCTGGAGATCAACAGTGCCGACCCGACGGCCGTCTTCGGCCTCTATGTGGACGACCTGCGCTGCCGGATCGGCTACGACTGGTTCGTGGCGCAGGGGATCGACTCGGCACGGGTCAAGGTGAGCATGCTCTCCGACGGTACGGGAACCTACAATAACTTTTACAACTATTTCGGCGACGCGGCGACGGCCGAGCAGAACTGGGAGAGCTATGCCTCGGAGGTCGAGGCGCTGGACTGGAACCACGGCGGACGTTATCCCGAGACCCGTTCGCTGCCCGAGTTCGAAAGCTATACGTGGCCTTATTACCTTTCTACCCGCCCCGATTACCGGCTGGTGGTGCAGGACGGTTCGCTGCTGGAAAGTTCCTGTCCGTTCATCACCGAAAAGCTCGGGGAGATGGAGATCGAAAGCATCCAGCCTTACGAGATGCTTTCGGCGCTGCCCGAGTCCTCGCGCAAGCGGTTCTACGACATGGCGGGATTCGATTACGACAATTTTGCGGCGCTGTTCGACGCCTCCCCGAAGAAAAACCTCATCATCATCGGCACGAGCCATGCCGACGATGCCAGCGCCCGCTTGCAGCGCGATTATGTAGCACGGATCATGGAGCAGTACGGCGCGCAGTACGACGTGTTCTTCAAACCCCATCCCGCCGATACCACTTCGGCGGGGTATGAAACGGAATTCCCCGGGCTGACGCTGCTGCCGGGTCAGATGCCTTTCGAAATATTCGTCTGGTCGCTCATCGACCGCGTCGACATGATCGGCGGCTACCCCTCGACGGTCTTCCTGACGGTACCCGTCGACAAGGTGCGGTTCATCTTCGCCGCCGATGCCGCGAGCCTTGTGCGGCCGCTCAACATCCTGTTCCGCGATGCGACGGATGTCGAGTGGATGCAATAGGTGCCTTCAGGGAGTATAATGAAAAAGCCGGGCTTCGCGAACGAAGCCCGGCTTTTCCGTGGCCGTTCCGGGGCGGGTTTACCGCGATGCCGCCAGCGACGACGGGGTGACGCCCTCGGAGTTTTTCGCCCAGTCGCCGCGGGCGCGGAGCACTTGTTCGACGATGTCGCGCACGGCCCCTTCGCCGCCCCGGAACTCCGAGACGTAACGCGAAGCCTCGATGACTTCGGCCGCGGCGTCGGCCGGGCAGACCGGGATGCCCACCTCGCGCATGCACTCCAGGTCGGGGATGTCGTCGCCCATGTAGATCGCGTGCGCGGGGTCGATGCCCTCGTCGGCGAAATATTCCCGCATGGCCGTGATTTTGTCCATGCAGTCGGTGTAGTAGCGGTTGATACCCAGCATCCGCAGGCGGTTTTCGAGCGTCTTGCCGCGTCCGCCGGTGATGATGCAGACCTTGTAGCCCATCTTGACGGCGTAGCCCAGCGCATAGCCGTCCTTGGCATTGTAGCGGCGGATGAAATCGCCGTCGAGCGTGGGGATGATGCCGCCGTCGGTCATCACGCCGTCCACGTCGAAGATAAACGCCTCGGTGCGGGCTATATCTTCTTTGAAGTTTCCCATATGTTGTTGCTTATTATCGAGTAGATGTTTTCGAGTCGGGGGTCGGCGGCGAGCAGTGCACGGTGGCGTGCCATCGTGTGCAGGTCGTTGCGCACGGCGGGGCCTGTCTGCACGTCGGCCGGGGAGGCGGTGTCGAGCGCCTTGGCAGCGGTCTCGGCCAGGAGCGGTTTGAGTACGTCGAAGGGCAGGCCCGCGCTGCGGACGATGCCTTCGCCGACGGCGTACATGTGGTTGACGAAGTTGCAGGCGAAAACCGCCGCGAGGTGCACCTTGGCGCGGCAGGCCGAGTCGGCCCACACCACCGTGTGCGAAAGACGGCGGGCGAAGGCTTCGAGTGCGGGACGCAGGGATTCGTCATCGGTTTCGAGGAAGAGGGGGATTTGCGAAAAATCCACGCTGCGCCCTTTGGTGAAGGTTTGCAACGGATAGAAGACGGCGCGGCGTGCGTGGGCGGGAAGCGCATCGAGCGGTACGCTCCCCGCAGTATGGGCGACGACGGCTCCTGTAGGCAGGGGCAGCGCCGCGGCTACCTCCCCGACGGCCTTGTCGCTCACAGAGATCAGGTATATGTCCGCGTCGGCCAGCCGTGCCGGGTCTGCTGTCCACTGCGTTCCGGCGAGTGCGGCGACAGCCTCCCCCCGCGCGGCGTTGCGGGCGAACAACTGTACCAGTTGCAGGCCGCTTCGGGCGACGGCCTGCGCCAATGCTTCGGCAAGGTTTCCGCTGCCGACGATCACTACGCGTTCCAAAGGTCTCTCCATATCGTTTTACAGTAAATCCACCAGCCGGACGTTGTCCTGCGATTTGCGGGCGGTCTCTTTGAGCGTTTCCAGTTCTTGGTCGATGCGGGTCAGTTCGGCGCTCTGGGTCAGGTCGACGGTCGTCTGTCCCGATTTCTCGACCGCCTCGATTATGCCGTAGACGGTCAGCGACTGGGGATCGTGCGCCGGGGCGAAGGCCACTTCGCGCTCGCCGTCGCCCGAGGGCACGGCGATCAGCTGCCCGGCCTGCACGAGCTGGTAGAGAATGTCGTTGACGATGCGCGTGGGCAGATCCAGTTGTGCCCGGATCTCGTCGGCCGGGGTGGCACCGCCCTTCTCGCGGAAGCGCCGCACGACCGTGAGCATCACGGCCAGCAGGATCTTGCGCCGCTGGTCATAGCTGATGAGCAGCGACTCGCGCTCTTCGCCGAAGCGGGCGATATTCTGGTAGGCGAACGACAGCTCGCCGCCGAACAGCAGTATCTGCCACGAGGTCTGGAGCCAGATGAGCAACAGCGGCAGCGCCGCGAAACTGCCGTAGATGGCGTTGTAGGAGGTCATCCACCGTTGTACGTAGAGGTATCCCCACTGGAAAAGCAGGAAGAGCGTGCCGGCGACGATGCCCGCCATCAGGGCACTCCTGAACTTGACTTTCGTATTGGGGATGATGATATACAGGATGGTGAACATGATCCAGATGATGATCATCGACGCCATGTGCGAGAGTACCGTGAAATACCAGCTGCCGTCGAAGCCCAGGAGCCCCTGGGCGTATTTGCCCACGGCATTGGCGACGACCCACAGCACGGGGACGATCATCACCACGGCGATGTAGTCGGTATACTGGCGGGTGAGGCTGCGTTCGACCTTGACCTCCCAGATGTTGTTGAAGGCGCTCTCGATCGAGCCGAAGACCCGGATCACCGCCCAGAAGAGCATGACCAGCGCCACGGCCGCCACCACGCCGCCCTGCGTACGGGCGAGCGCCTTTTCGGCGAACGTGACGATGTAGTCTACGATCTCGGGGTTCTGCGGGAAGAGGGCGTAGAGGTTTTCCACCAGCCCGTCGGCCAGCCCGAAGCCCTTGACGACGGCGAAGACCACCGCGACGATCGGTACCAGCGACATCAGTGTGTAGAATGTGAGTGCCGCGCTGCGGACGATGGTGCCGTGTTCGAGCAGTCCGCGCGCCGTGTAGAACAGCAGCCGGTATTGCTGTACGAGCCATCGGATCACCGGGTTGCGCCATTCGCGGATGTCGCGCCGGAAGATCGTGTCCGTAAAATAGGTGAATATTTCGCTGATTTTCATAAGCCGTTTCCGTTCCCGTAACCCGGAGGCGCCGTGCCGAGGCCCGTGTGCCGTCGGGGCGGACGCTGTCCCTGTCGTGCAAATATAGCTATTCCAGCCGTACAACCCAAAAACCGCTCCCGATTTTCGTGAAGGCCAGCCGTACGTCGTTGCCGGCATGTACGCCCAGCCGCCGTGCCAGCTCCTCCGCGGCGAACGGGAAGTCCCGTTTCATCAACTCCGCGCCGCGGCCTTTGAGTGCGCGTTTCAGCCGCCGGGGGTCGTAGGGCTCGATACTTTCGATTGCGAATACTCTGCCAATTATCCCCTCTGGCCGCTCCGCAGCGAAACCGTACCCGTTTTCGCTCCATATGTCGGCTTTGCCGCGCAGGTGCAGCCGTGCCAGCCGCGCTTTCTGCAACGCCACATCGGGTACCACGAGCCACCGGTAACGATCCGGTTCGAACGCCCCCGGGTGCGGGGGTGCGCCGGCTTGGGCGGGCGTTGCGGTGAACGAGCCGCGTCCGAGGGCGGTCGCGGTAATGCCGGGGCCCGTGCCTTCGGCGTAGATGACGACCTCCTTGCATTCGTCGCCCAGCGATACGGCCTCTACGCGGGCGCCGGGGAAGAGCCGCAGCGCCTCGCCGATGTCGAACAGCGGGGAGTTTTTGACGCACAGTCGTCCCGAAGCCCTGCCGATGAGCGGCATCAGGGAGAGTATGTCGGGCGAACAATCCTCGAGCCGTACCAGTTTGCGTCCGTCGCCCGAACGGCGGTCGGGGTCGGCATAGACCCAGTCGAAATGCAGTCCGGGCTGTGCGAGGTAAGTTTCGGCGGAGGTGTTGACGACCTCGATGTTCGCGGCACCGAGCCGCCGGAAGTTCTCCGCGGCGATGCGGGCGAGCGTCTGGTCGCGTTCGAGTGCCACCACGCGGCGGAAACGGCGTGCCAGGAAAAAGGCGTCGACGCCCAGCCCACAGGTGAGATCGAGGACGGCCTCGCCCGCGATCCGCTTGTGGGCGGCGCAGGCTTCGCTCGATGCCTGTTCGAACGCCAGCGGCGGCAGGATGCACTGTGCGGCGGCGTACGAGGGGAGTTTCGCCTCTGCCCGCGCGAGGTACTTGACCTGCGTGGCGACCAGCCGGGCGTGGGGTGTGTTGCGGTCTAAGGCCACCTCCAGCGGGTCGCGGCCGCGGTTGGCGGCGATGGCCCGCTGCACTTCGTCCGTCAGCAGCAGCGTATATTCCCCGGGGGTTATCATGCCGGCAAATGTACGCTTTTTTTCGGCTCGAAAGACCATGCAGTCAGGGTGGTGAGCAGAAAAAACAGGTAGATGCCCGCCGTCGCCCCGCCGCCGAGGGTGTATTCGGCATATCCGCCCGGGAACGCCGCGGCAGCTCGGGCCAGCGTGTTGAGTAGGCCGGCCGTGTCCGAAAGCACGGCGTCGAAGGCCGGGGCGAGCCAGTTTACGGGAAGGATCATCCAGACGGTGCCGCCCAGCACGACGATGCTTCCCACGAGGATCGCCACGGGATTGACGAGCAGCCCCGCCAGCGGGACTGTGCCGAAGGTGTGCGATACGAGGGGTGCCGTGGCGATGCCCGCCACGAGGCTGATGACGAGGGCGTCCGTGAGCAGGTTGAGCGCCCGCCGGCGGGTATGGAGCAGTCGGCAGAGCGGCACGCCCCAGGCGAGGATGGCCGCCACGGCGATGAACGAGAGCTGGAAACTGATGTCGCCCAGCCAGGCGGGGTTCCACAGCAGCATCCCGAAGCCGGCGGCCGCCAGTGCGTTGAGTGCGACGTACTCCGACGCCGAGGCCAGGGCGAACTGGAGCATCGTGCACATCACGGCCGCCCGCACGGCGCTGGGTGGGAATCCGGCCGCCGCGACGAACAGCCAGATGCAGACCGTTGCGAGCAGGTTGCGCACCAGGTGCCCGCGGTGCAGCAGCGGCAGCCACCACAGCATGAGGTTGACCAGTGCGAAGACGATGCCCGTGTGCAGTCCCGAAACGGCCAGCAGGTGCGACAGCCCGCTGCGCGAATAGGCCGTGCGCAACTCCTGCGTGATGCCGCTCCGGTCGCCCGTGACCATGGCGCGGCAGACGGCGCCCGCATCGCCCTGCAATCCGATCCGTTGCATCCGCTCGACAGCGTGCAGGTGCAGGGCGCTGCTCCGTCCGGGCAGGCGCTCGATGAGGGTGCGCTCCGACAGCCACAACGTTCCGGCGAACCCCCGGCGTGCCATCAGCCGGCGGTAACTTTCCGCTCCGCCGCGAAACGGCCGCACCGAACCCCGGCAGCGGATTCTCTCGCCGGGGTAGAGGGCCGTAAGGCTGTCGGCATAGAGCATTATGCGGTCACCCGAGGCGTGCCAGGTTCTGTCTGAAGGGTCGCGCCACGCTACGGCCGTCGCTTCGGCCGAGGTGTAACGTCCGCGTTCGGCGGGGATACCCTCGACGGTAAGTTCGTAAGTCGTGTGTATACCGCGGGGCAGCGTGTGCGCCGTGTCGCGGAGCTGCGAGGCGGCGAATCCGGCCGTGAGCAGCATTACGAGTGCGCCGGACTGTGAGTGCAGCAACAGCGCCAGTGTCCCGGACAGCAAAAAAGCCCCTGCGAGGAACCACAGGGGCAGCGTGAAGCAGTCCGCGGCGAGAATCCCCGCGGCGAACGGTGCGACGGCTTTTACCATCGGCATACGGTCGAGTCGTGCGGACAGGGAGGCGGCTTTCATCTCTGCAAATATAGTAAATTCGGATTGTTTTGTGCGACATTCGGGTGGGGTGTCCCGGTTTTTGGTCTGCTGCCGGCTCTTTGCGGATCCTCGCAACCCGCCTCCGTTTACTGTTTCCTTTCGTCGCCCGCCGGGCGGGTCAGCCGGATGCGGGCTTGTCGCGGACGAACAGTTCCCACCCCAGTTCCACCTCGCCCATATCGGCCGCGGCGCCGTTTTCCACACGCGATACAGCCGCAGCCATGCGTAGCATCGTCGTGCGGTCGCGGGTGTCGAGCGGTTGCCCGTCCGGGATTCCGACGGCGTCGGCCACGGCGCGGATGTAGGTTTCGGTGTGGTTTTCCGAAGGCGGCGCCCACCGCGAAATCATGCCCCGGATCGTGTCGAGCCCGTAGCGTATCCGGTAGGTGTCCAGCAGTACGAATATCGCGCGGTAGCCCCATGCAAGGGACTCGAACTGTTTGAACGCCGGGTCGCGCGAGGGGCGCACTTCGCCTTTGTAGCGCACCTTCGACTGGCGGATATTGCCCGGGTTGCAGTTTTGCAGCCCCCTACTCATCGCCCGCCTCCTTTCGGATACGGCGGCGGACATAGCGGCGCAGCCAATGGAACAGCGGTGCATCGGAGAGCTGTGCGGCATTTTCGAGGAACGACCACAGCTCCACGCCGCATGTGAAACCCGTGAAGAGCCGTGCCACGTTCAGCTGCATGAAGTCCAGGACACAGCTGTCTATCAGCCAGGCCATGGCGATGGCCGTGACCGTAAGTCCCAGTTTGAGCACTGTGCGCCAGGCCTCGCAGCTTTCGAAATACCAGGTGTGCCCCTTGCGGCGGGCAGCGGCGCGGCTGGCGGCTACGCCCGAGAGGAAGTCGATGCCGATGAATGCCATGGCACATGCCACCAGCGGGCCTATGGGGGCGAACAGGGCGATGAAGCCCGCCGTGAGGCCGCTAACGAGTCTGTATAAGGTTTCCATCGGTCGTGCAGCGTTTGAGGATGTTGTTGTCGGGATCGTACCCGGGAAATTCCGCGGCATGTGCTTCGAGGTGTTCCGCAGCGCGGCGCAGGAGCGTGCGGGCCTGGCGGCGCAGGCTGCGTTGCAGTTCGCGCAGCGACTGGGCGTCGGCCGGCTGGTAGGAGCCCGATTTGGGGGCTACGGTGCCGCACTGTCCGGTGCGGATGTCGAGCCGCGGCTGTACGGCGATGCGGGTGAAGAGCGCTACCGGGGCTGCGAGGTATTCGGCCATGAAGCCGGCATGGAGGCCTGCGAGCAGTTTTTCGTGGAATGCCCGTCCGATGACGGGCACGATGTAGCGTTGTTCGGCCGCCGCGATGTCGCCTTCGCCGATGGCTTCCGGCGCAAGGTACTCCCCGTCCGTAAAGGCCGATGCGACGGCTTGTGCAGGGGTGATCAGTGTGTTCATGATTGTCGTGGTTGAAATGAGTGTTCGAGTGCCGCCGGAGGCGGCGAACGGCAAGTTTCGAAAGGCCCGGAGAACCGGCCTTATTCTATGCTTCGTATGTTGTATTTCGTGATCTCCGACAGGAACGCCTGTTGGCGCTCGTCGTCGGGGTCGTAATCCAGCCCGTCGGCCTTGCGGGCTTCCCAGACCTTCATGTAGATGGGTTTGGAGCGCGTCGGCGGACGGTTGATGACCTGTAACGACGAGGCGTCTATCCCCAGGATGGACGTGATCGCCTCGCGCACGGGCTCCGTCAGTTCGGCCTGCTCGCCGAGGATGACCGTGTTGAGCGCCACTTCGTACTCGTGCAGGATACGCTCGGCGCTGAATCCCGAGGCGTAGTCCAGTCCGCTCAGCGTCCGGAACCATGAGTGTGCCACGACGATGTCCGACACGGCCTGTTCGTGCAGCGCCTGCCAGTCGCCTTCGTTCTGCGACGCGATGGGGATGAAGCGCGAATTGTCGCCCTCGCCGCCGTCGCGGATGACGAACATCACCTGCCCGGGGTTGCCTGCGAATTTCTGTTCGGCCAGCCGTACGATGCGCTCGGCTTCGGATTCGTTGTCCACGGTGCTGTCGAGCATCATCACGCCCGAGAGCTGGAACGAGTTGTCGAGCCGCGAGATGTTCCATTTGTCGGTCTTGTAGGCGATGGCCGAGACGTTGAACCCGGCGATATAGGGCGGTACGCCGTAGTGCTCGAACATCGGTTCGTAGTCCTTGTAGTGGATCATGGCCCTCAGCGTGCCGTCCTCCTGCCGTTCGAAGGTCGGGTAGAGGGGCAGCGTCCGTGCCTCGGCGGCGTTGAAGGCCGCCCAGTCGTGGTGCAGCAGGATGTGCGCCGAATCGCGGGCCACGCGGCAGCGCGAAGCGTCCTGGTGGTGGAACGCGAGGAACGAGTGTTCCGCGTCGGTCACTATTTCGAGGAAGGCGTTGCCGAACAGGGCCTTGTCGAAGGCCAGCTTGTTGAGCACCTGCCGCAGGCTCTCCCCGTCGCCGTTCACACGTCGGATGAAGGCTGCGAGCAGGGGTTCATGCCCCTCGTCGCAGGAGAATCCCTTGCCCGAGATGTAGTCGGCCTTGTCGTTGATGATGCGGCGGTGCGTGACCGAACGCCGGGCCATCAGCGCCAGGGCATTGGGGAAGAGATTGTCGTCGCCCCAGCGCCAGAATTTGTCGCTTTGGACGCTCCCCGCGCCCGAAGTGATATATGGGTCGTCCGCACGGTTGGCGACCGCTACGGCCGGCTTGAATTTCTGTTTTCTGCTCATGCTTCTTGTTCTTTGAGCTCGGCGGCCGGGTCGGTGTCCTCGCTCGCAAGCGTCAGGACGGCCGGCGTGCCGTCGAGGGGTTTGATGCCCGACTCCATGGCGAAGGAGCCCGGGCGCAGGGGTTGCGAGGTGCCGAAGCGTGCCGACCATCCCGCCAGCAGCCGCTCGCCCGAGGCCATCGTGACCAGGGCTATGAGCCCTTCGGTCTCGGCCGCACGGCGGAGTGCCGGGGTGAAAGCCTTGCGGAACGCCTCGCGGCCCACGACCAGCGTGAGCGTGTGGCGTATGCGCTGCGGCCCGGCGTCGGTGTCGAGCCGTTCGGCATAGGACGAGCGTTGTTCGGCGAGCGGCAGGGCGGTGAGCTGCGTCGCGTCACGGAAAATCGCTTCGGCGCGCCCGTCCGCCGCCACCGCCGCCCGCAGGAGGTTTCCTGCGGGGGTGACCGTGACGGCTGCGACGCCCCCAGCCGGTTTGCGGGGTGTGGAGGCTGCCATCGTTATGCCGGGTTGTAGGCGTAGGTCATCAGCGTCTCGTCGAGTACGTCGCACCCGGCCATGAAGACGGCACGCTGGCGGTTTTCCATCAGGTCGGGGTTGTACCACATGCGCACTTCGTTGCCGGGGAAATCGGCCGTGTTGACCGCCAGTACCAGGTTGCGGCGGTCGGTCAGCAGGCAGAACGACTTGTGCAGCGACGTGCCGGTGAGGTAGGAGCCCAGACGCACGTCCACGAGCGGTATGCCGTGGTAGGCGAGGCTCGGACGGCCTTCGGTGGTCGCCATGTAGGCGGCATCGGCACTCTTGCCGTCGAGGTATTTCTCGAAAGCGTAGTAGATGTCGGACGTGACGAAGAAGGCGAGCTGCCCGTCGGCCTTCATGTCCTTGACACGCTCGTCGGCGTTCATCCAGAGGTCGTCGAGGACGGCGACTACCTTCTCGGGATCGGAGAAATCCTCAGCCTGGCAGATCGAGTTGTAGAACTTCTCCTGCATGGCTCCGGCCTTCACGGTCTTGAGGAACCCGTCGAAGGTGTTGTAACCCGATGCCGCCGAGGTGTCGCCCACCCACATCGTGGCGCGGATGCTTTCGGCGACGGCCTGTTTGAAGAGTGCCGTCTCGGCTTGTTCGAGTTCGGTGCCCGTCAGGTCGTCCATGTTGACGTCGGCGCGTGCGGCGATCTTTTCATAGACCAGCGAGAAATAGTCGGCGGCCGAAAATCCCAGTTCGGCCTTCACGCGTCCCAGGCTGATGGTCTTTTGCAGTTTGGTCGCTGCGTTGCCGCCCGTCCATCCGGCAGCGGAGTATTTCTGGAGGACGTTGCGCTGTCCGTCCCAGAGCTGGATGGTCGTGGGTACGGGCATGTTATAGAGTACCCGTACGCCCAGTTCGCGGGCGGAGTCGCCGCTCAGGATCGGGCGGAAAAAGATGGTTTCGAGGTCGGAACCGGTGTACTGTTTTGCACTTTCTAAGAAACTCATGGCTGATTTGTTTTTGGTGTTGGGTTATGTCGTGTGTGAATGTCAGATGCCTTTGAAGCGTTTGGCGTCTTCGGCGTAGGCGCGTTGGTTCGCCGTCCGCACCGTATCGCCGTACGACGGGTCTTCGCGCGGTTTGGTGCAGGTGGGCGAGGCGTTCTGCTGTGCCTGCCGTATGGCCGTGGCCGAGCGGCGCAGCAACTCCTGCCGATCTCCCGCGGTGAGCAGTACATTGCGGTCGGCGGGAAGCTCCTCGCGGCGGTTGAGCCCGATGCCTGCGAGCAGCCGCTCCCAGCCGCGGGCGATATTCCCCGCCAGCGAGGGTGCCGTGCGCTCCTCGTTGTCGGTCACCGTATCGGCGAGCCCTGCTGCGACGGCCTCTTCGGGCGATAGCCAGCGGCCGTTGCCGTTGTTTTCGGCCATCAGCGCCTCGAACTCCCCGGCCGGGCGGCCGGAACGGGCGGCATAGACCGCGGCGATGCGCGTGTCGGTCTGGCGGAGCAGGTCGAGTTTTCCCGCTATCTCTGCGGCGTTGCCTTCGGCGGCACAGATGGCCGTGTGGATCAGGTAGAGGGCGTTGGCCGAGATTTCGCGGCAGCCGGGCGATGCGGCCTGTGCGATGATCGTCGCCGCTGAGGCCGTGTAACCGTAACAGCGGGTGGTGATGTGCGCATCGAGCGAGCGCAGCGCGTCGTGGATCAGAAGTGCGTCGTTGACGTCGCCGCCCGTCGAGCGGATGTCGACCACGATCTGCGGGGCGTCGATCCCGGCGATGCGCCGCACCGTGTCGCGGAACTTCTCGTAGGTTGCGACGCGCGCTTCGGGCTGGTCGAACTGCCACTCTTCCGGTACGCCGATGGTACCTTCGATCTCGATGCGGCAGACGCCGGCGCTGTTTTTGATTTGGATTTCCGATTTCATGTTTCAGGATTTGTACGTGTTGTAATAGTAGCTGCGCACCTTTTCGTAGGAGCAGCAGAATTCGTCGGCCGTGACGTGCATGGCCTCGCAGCGGGGTACGCCTTCCTCTGCCAGCCGGTCGACCCGTGCCCGTACGGCCCGCTGTTCGCAGGCCCGCAGGTTGACCAGTCCCAATCCGAACAGCCGTTCGACGGCCTGTTCCCCTTCCAGGCCGCCTATTGCGTCGAGCAACACTTCAGCGAGCCGTTTTTCGTGCCGTGTCATCATCCTTCGCTCAGGCGTGTGAAGGTGCATCTGGCCGATGCCGCCTGCGGGTCGTAGCTTTCGATAGCATGGAGCGTGGCGCGGATTTCCTCGCCCCCGGTGTCGAGCCGGAATACCGAACGCAGGTCGGACATCCCGGTGCCGGGCGTGAAGAGGCTTTCGAATTCGTGCGGCGCGAGCCGCAGCGAGAGGGTGATGCGCTGGCAGGTGGCTTCCTGTGCTGCCTGGCGGTCGTAGCGATGGTGCAGGCCGCGGATGCCGTCGCGGTCTTCGAAACAGAGCGTGAAGCCCTCCGTCGCTGCGTCCCCCGTGAAGTGGAATGCCGCGAGCGGGTATTCCGCCAGCCCCGACGGATACCCCCAGCGTTCGCCCGCGGGCAGCGGGTGCAGCCCGACGAAGCGCACGATACGAGGCGTGAAGTTGGTGCCGTCCTCCTGCACGTCATCCCGGTCGCCGACCTGCATGATCTGCGCCGAGGGGGCGTTGGCATAGTGCCCTGCCTCGCTGAGCGTGGGCCGGAAGAGGGGGTTGCGCAATACTTGGTCGCCCTCTCGTGCGGCATAGGAATCGGTGCGGACGCTCCACTCCCCGAAGGGGCTCCCGGCTCCGGCATTGAAACGGTTCACGGCGCCGTCGCCTTCCTGGTAGCCCCATGTGCGGCTTTCGTGGATGTCGGGGGCGATGTCGGCCAGCACCACAGGCTGCGAGAAATCGCTTCTGTCGCGCCAGTCGGCCGTGGTTCCGCTGCCGAAAAATTCGTCGGCGGGTTCGATGCGTACGGTCTTGGTCTCCTCCTCGGTGTGGAACCTCAGGTTGAAGAGGTGTTGCAGCGCTTCGAGCAGTGCCGACTGCCGGATCGGATGCCGGGCGACGTCGGCGAAAGTGATTGCGGAGCCGTAGCCCGGTGCCGACGAGAACCGCGGTTGGAGTGAACATTCCTTGTGGAGCGTGAGCGACATTCCCTCCTCTGCGCCGTAGAAATAAATCCGGTCGAAGAATTTGGGCGATGCGGGGGCGATGCGTTCCGGGGCGGTTCGTACCCGCAGCTCGACGGTCGTCCGTCCCGATTCGGTGACGTATCCGTCGTACAGCGCCCAGTCGCCCGCATAGCGTACCCAGCGGGTGCCGCTGCGGATGAGCAACACGGGGTCGGCGACGGTGCCCGAGGCCGGGGTCGTGACCTGTGCCGTGCGCGCCGAAAACTCCGTCCAGAGAGCCTCTGCCACTCCATCCTTCGTGTAGGCCAGGCGGTACTGCGCCCCGTCGGTGTGGTCGAACACGATAGCCAGGTAACGGTGCCCGGGGGAGATGTCCGGCCGGCGGTCTTCATATCGGTTCGCCAGCGTGAAGGGCATGTCGGCGCCCGTCCCGAGGTAAACCGAGTCGAATCCCCGGAGCCGCTCACGCGTCAGGATACGGTGGTCGGTGGTGTATTTCAGGTAGTATTCGAAGCCCGCACTCACTTCGGTCGTGGGGGTGAAGACGATGCGCCCCTTGTCGAACCCGAAGCAGTTGCCGTTGTTGCAAAGTTCGGGAATCGGCTCCCCGTCGGTGTCGAGCGTCTGCGGCGTGGCCGTTTCGACGATGTTGCCCACGCTGTTGGCCGTTGTGCTCGGGTTGGCCGACACCCGCCCCAGGTGGTTGCCCTGTGCGGTGGCCGGAGCCAGCCTGCGGGCGTAGAAGCCCATCCGCGCAGCAAGCGCCGCCGTGTCGCGCGACGGGTAGGCACCGCTCATGTAAAGCGAGCGGAACTCCGGACTGCCCGTGAAATTGCTTTCGATGCGGTAGCCGGCCTCTGCGAAGATCGTCTCGACGAGCGTCGCCACGTGCAGGAAGGGATGGTAGTCGTCCACCGAGAGGATCCTTTCGGCCGGCAGCAGATCCGACGGGCTGTTCTGTTGCGGGTATTCGTCGCGGCGGATCGGGAAAAACTTTACGGGCGAATCGTCCGTCCAGCTGTCCGAGACGGTCGACGGGAGCAGGCGCGCATGATAATCGATGCCCAGGGCGCCGAGCATCCGCCGGGCGGCATTTTTCGCCCAGCGGGCACCGCCTTCGCGGATTTCGATCCGGTACCCCTCGCCCGAAGCTTCGAGCAGCCGTACCGTCCCGGCCAGTAACTTTGCCCCTTCGGCCGAGAGCACAGCCCTGTGGAGCGAGGCGTTGAACCGCCCTGCGGTATGCGGGTCGCGGGCGAATCCCAGAAGCGCTTCGTTACGGGGCGTCGCGGGGAGCGTGAGCTCCTGCGACCTGCCTTCCCGTGCGGCTTCCACGTCCGCGAGTTCCGTGGCGGCGTAACCCCCGACGGCGATGGGCTCCCCGGCCAGGTCACAGGGCTTCGAGTCGATCGTCAGTTCCATGGCATCCCGGTTTTACGTTTGGGACGGATTTCGATTTCGAGGCAGGTCACGGCGCCATGCCGGTGCAGGACGCTCTTTTCCGTAACGACGTCGACCGCCGTGTAGCCGCCGTCCCCCGCCAGCCAGACGTCGGGCGAGGAGAGGACTTCGGAAAGCCCTTCGAGAACCGCCCGGGGTTCGTAGGCCGACACGAGCACCGTCCGCCGTTCGGTACGGGTTCGGGCGACCAGATGCCCTTCGGCTCCGTATGCCCGTTGCCTGGTTGTTTCGACGGACTCCGACTTTTCGATCGGGAAGGTGTAATGTTCGATCCCTCCCGCGCTGCTGCGCCAGGCCAGCCGTCGGGCTCCGGAGAATGCGGGGATGACCGTGTAGGCGACCGAGCCGCAGGTTCCGGCGTCTACGGCCAGGGTTTCGGCTTCGGGGAAGTCGCGCGTGTCGAGCCGGAAGACATACAATCCTCCCGTGGCCGTGCGGTAGCTTTCGGCGGTCGCGGTCGTCCCGGCCTGTGCCGTGACGGTCACCGTGACGGCTTCGTCCGAGAAGAGCGTCAGCTCGTCGCACTCGCCGTGCGAGATCAGGCGGACGAGCGGCATCGAGGTCAGCAGGGCGGGTGCCGTTACGTTTGTCCGGCAGGGGAGGAACGTTCGCAGCGGGGAGTGGACGCTCGGAGCCGTCCCGGCCGCCTGTGCCGTTTGGGCCTCGATGTAGGCCGCTACACTACGTCCGTCTGCCATGTGGAATCCTGTGCTTCCGGTCGTCGGAACGAACGCGACGGCGCGCCGCAGGTAGGGGGCGGCATCGAACGAGGCGGACGTGACTCCGGCGAAGCGTTTGGCGCCGATCAGCGTGCCGTTTCCCGCATCCGCGATGCGCAGGTCGAGGGTGGCGGTTTCCGGCGTGGTGACGGTGTAACGGAGTTCCCCGCCGAGCGGGGCGTACTCCGGCGGAATTTGTGTGAATGTCATTTGGATAGATGTTTGGGGTGTTGTTGCGGCGGATTGCACGACGTTGCCCGTTGCCGTCCGCAGCGTGCCGACCGTTCTGTTGCGTGCCCGTAACCCGGGCGGGGTTGCGGCCGTGCGGACGGCGACGGTGCGCCATGCTAAAACCACGTTACGATCCGGGCGGTGGCGGTTTGCGAAATTTCGCCGTGCGGGGTGAGCGAGAAAGAGCGCGGGCGGACGGAGAGCCCTTCGACGGCGAGGATGCGTTCGTCGAGCGAGAGCTCCGCGAAGATCTCGATCATCTGTGCCTCCATTTCGGCCAGTGCCGTGCGCCGCTCCGCAGGGGAGATGCGTGCTCCGGGGCGGAGCAGGTGCAGCGTCATGTCATAGGTCGCCCGTCCGTGAGTGCGCCCTTCGACGGCGTGCAGTTCCGGGGGTGCCAGCCATGCCGCGGGGTAATTCCGCACGGTGTGGCCCATGTCGTCCTCCGGCCCGGTGTAGAAGGTGTAACCCCGTTGTGCCGTGAGCTTTTCCGCCGCACCCTCGAGGTGGGTGCGATTCATTGTTGATAAACAGGTTGAAAGGTTGTTGAAAAACGAAAATAACAATTCGTAAACGACTGGCAATGAGTTCTGTCCTGATGTCGATAACTTGTGCACTGTGCACCGTGCGGTGTGAATTGTGTGGCAAATATACGACGGCGTATACCCCCTTGTCAAGAGGTGAAAGCACTTTTTCTAAAATTTGTGGAAAAACTCCCGAATTTTGATTACCTTTGCAACATCGAACCAACAGTTTTATACCCTTATGGATGATGGTCATAGTTCCACGTATAGCGGCCGTGTCGTATCTCAATACGATACCGTTCATCTATGGTATCGAGCACGAAGGTAACCTCCGTGCCGAACTGCTGTTGTCTCCGCCTTCCCTCTGTGCAAAGAATTTCGCCGAACACAAAGCCGACATCGCACTGGTGCCGGCCGCAGCCGTGCCGTCGCTGGCGGATGCGCAGGTAGTGACCGAGTACTGCATCGGAGCCGCCGGCCCCGTGCGGACGGTGGTGCTCCTGAGCAACGAGCCGATCGAAAAGGCGCGCCGCGTATTCCTCGATGCCCATTCGCTCACGTCGGTGCAACTGGCCGGCTACCTGCTTGCAAAGCACTGGAAAGTCACCCCCGAATACTATACGCTCGAAGATTATGCGCAGCTGGGGCACGCCCTGCCGGGCGATGCCTTCCTGCTGATCGGCGACAAGGTCTTCGACCACGAAGGACGTTTCGCATACTCGTACGATCTGGCCGCCGAGTGGAAAAAGGCCACGCGGCTGCCTTTTGCGTTCGCCCTCTGGGTCGCCCGCAGAGGTACCGACCCCGACTTCACGGAGGGGTTGCAGCATGCGCTGACTTTCGGTATCGAACACACCTACGAGGCCATTCTCGAACATGGTTTCGACAACAAACCGTACGATGCGTATGCCTACCTTACGCAGAATATCGACTATATTTTCGACAATCAGAAGCATAAAGCGCTGCAAAAGTTCTGGGACTCGGGTATCAAGGTAACCCCGAGGGCCAATCCCGGCTGAAGAGCTTAGCGGATAGGGAATCCGCCTCTCTGCCGGACGGGATTTACGAACTTTAAGAAGGAGAGCGTTTTATGATTACAATTTACCTCAAGCAGTACAACAAGATTATCCGGAATGCCGACACGAAGCTCTTCGACGAGCTGGGTTACGACGACATTCTGTGGATCGACATGCTCCTGCCGACCATCAAGGAACAGAAGGCCGTCGAGAATTTCATGGAGATCAGCCTCCAGACCAAACAGCAGGTCGAGGAGATCGAGTCCACGTCGAAATACTCGGAGAACGAGAATGCCATTATCTCCAACTCCAATTTCTTCGTGCCGACGGGCGATACGTTCATCGTCGAACCCGTGTCGTTCATCATCTCCAACGAGGGCGTGCTGGTTTCGGTGCGCAGCGCCGAGTTCCGCACCTTCCGCGAAACGGAAAAACGCCTTCAGATGAACTACCGCAGCTATTCGACGGGCTATCACCTTTTCATTTCGCTGCTCGAGGTGCGCATTGATTTCGATGCCGACCTCGTGGAGCTGATCGCCAAACAGGTCGCGGCGCTCTCGAAGGACATCAACTCCGAGGACTCGATCGACAAGGCCGTCCTGCACCGCATCAGCGCCCTGCAGGAGAGTACGATGTCGCTGCGCGAGAATATCTTCGACCGCCAGCGCGTGTTGTCGGGTATCCTGCGTTCCGAGCGCTTCCCGAACGATATCTACCCCCGCCTGCAGCTGATGATCAAGGACGTCAACTCGCTGATCAACCATGCCGATTTCAGCTTCCAGCGACTGGACTATATCCAGGATGCCGCACTGGGTCTTATCAACATCGAGCAGAACGAGATCGTCAAGATTTTCTCCGTGGCCGCGGTGATCTTCATGCCCGCGACGCTCATCGCGTCGATCTATGGCATGAACTTCAAATTCATGCCCGAGCTGGACTGGACGCTGACGCTCGGCAACGGCTGGAACATTCCTCTGGGCTATATCTTTGCCATCGGCCTGATGATCTTCTGCTCGGCGCTGACCATCTGGTATTTCAAATACAAAAAGTGGCTGTAATGCAACTGGCCGAATCGACGTTCTGCGGCTGACAGCCCTCCCCCGCCATGCGGAGCGTCCTCCATGCGCGGCCCGTGTCCTGCGGCTGTTTGCGACACGGCACGCCGTTCCGTATGCGGAATCTCCACACCCCGCGGATTTGCGGATTTATCCCGCCCTTGTCGGGGGCGGGATTTTTGGTGTCCGGCCGGAGCGCTGTCCCCGTAATCGGTGTGGCCGCTTTCCCGGCGGCTTCATGCGGTAGCGCTTCCGGCGTTCCGTGCCTGGTGTTCCATCCCGGCATCCGGCCTTTCCCCTCGGCTCCAGTCCCCGTTTTTCATTTCCGGGGTTCCCGCACTTCGCGTCCTTTCGCCCTTTCCGCTTTCCGCTTCGTGCGGCCGCTTTCCTGTTCTCCCCGGTTCTCCCCGTTCCATGCTTTCCCGTTGGGGTTTTTCTCTTCTTTCTTAAGAAAGAAAGAGAATGTAGCCTTTTCCCCGCAATTTTCGTATATTTGCAGGCTATAAGCTGTGTCGATGCTCGAAAAACTTGCAAAACAGACTGCCGTCTACGGTATCAGTACCATTGCCGTAAGGTTCCTGAGCTATCTGCTCACGCCTTACTATACCCGTATTTTCGGGCAGGAGACCTATGGCGTCGTCACGGATATCTACGCCCTGATCCCGCTGGTACTCACGCTGCTGACGATGGGTATGGAGTCGAGCTATTTCCGTTTCTCGGCCAAAGCCGAAGAGGCGGGCGGCGACGTGAAGGCCGCCAAACGCAGGCTTTTTGCCACGACATGGGGCGTCACCTCGCTTGCCGCCGCCGTTTTCTTTGTCGTCGTCGCCTTCTTCCGCGACGGGATTTCGCACCTGATGGGCGAGGCCTATGTGGCACATCCCGAATACATCGTCTGGGTAGGGCTCATCATCCTGTTCGACGTCTGGTCGTGCCTCCCCTTCTCACGGCTGCGCGAGCAGGGGCGGGCGATGCTGTTCGTCGGGCTCAAGGCGATGGGCGTCGTGCTCAATGTCGTCCTGGCCGTGGCATTCGGCCTCGCCGGGCTTTTTTCCACCGGGTTCGGCGTGGGGTGGGTCTTCGTCGCCAACCTTATCGCCAGTGCCGTGACGTGGCTGGTAATCCTCGCCACCGTCGACCGCACCGTGCCGAAGATCAACTGGGCTCTGCTGGCCGCCGTTTTCGCCTATTCGCTGCCATTGCTCATCGGCGGGCTGGCTGGTACGGCCAACGAGTTCATCGACCGCCAGCTGATCAAATACCTCGTGCCCGAAGGGGCCATGGCGGAGCTGGGGGTTTACGGCGCTATCACCAAGATCGCCGTGGTGATGATGCTTTTTTACCAGATGTACCGCCTTGCCGCCGAGCCGTTCTTCCTCTCGAACTTTAAAAAGTCCGATTTCGTGCAGATGAACGCCGCGGCGCTGAAATACTATGTCATGGCTTCGATGCTGATCTTCCTCGGCATCGCCCTGTTCCGCGACCTGTTCGCGCTGATCGTGGGACGCGATTTCCGCGAAGGGATCTTCATCCTCCCGGTCGTGCTCGGGGCCAACGTGCTGACGGGTGTGTGGCTCAACCTCTCGTTCTGGTACAAACGCGAGGAAAAGACCTCGCTGGCAATCGTCGTCACGGGTGCCGGGCTCGTCGCCATGATGGCCTTCGGTTTCTGGTTTATCCCGCTGTGGGGATACTATGGGGCTGCCTGGGCCCGGCTGGCGAGTGAGTCGGCGATGGTGGGGGTGAGCTGGTGGCTCAACCGGCGTTTCTACCCGACTCCCTACGACTGGCGGCGCATCGGCGAGTATGTGGCCGTGGCGCTTGCGGTCTTTGTGACCTGCGAAGCAGTGGCGGCCTTCGACGGCAATAAATTGATAACCTATGCGTTTAATATAGTGCTGTTTGCGACTTATGCCGCCTACCTCGTCCGCCGCGAGCGGATTGATGTCGGGGCGATGCTGAGAGCGGCGCTGAAACGGAAATAGACGATGCCGAGACACCTGCATATCCGAACCGTGCTTGCCGGGGCTGTTTTGGCCGCGGCCTTGCTGTCTACGGCCTGCGGCGGGAACCGCCCTGTCGTGACGGGGTCGGCTGTGGTCGTACTCCATACGACGGCGGGCGATATGCGCCTGGAGCTCGACGGACGTACGCCCCGGCACCGCGATAATTTCCTGGAGCTGGCGCGCGAAGGGTTCTTCGACTCGTTGCTTTTCCATCGGGTGATCGCCGGCTTTATGATACAGTCGGGCGATCCCGACTCGCGCCGCGCTCCGTCCGGGCAACCCCTCGGCCTGGCCGATGCAGGGTATGAACTGCCTGCCGAGATCGTCTATCCGGCGCTCGCCCATACGCGCGGCGCATTGGCCGCAGCCCGGACGCCGGATGACGTGAACCCCGAGCGGAAATCGTCCGGCAGCCAGTTCTACATCGTCTGGGGCAAGCCGATGGACGACGGGGAGCTCGACCGGGCGCAGGAGCGTGTTCGGGCCGGGACGAACGGGCGGGTCACGATCCCCGACTCGCTGCGGGCATGCTATGCGATGCTGGGCGGTACGCCCCACCTCGACGGCCAGTATACCGTTTTCGGACGTGTGACCGAGGGACTGGAAGTCGTCGATGCGATCCAGCGCGCCGAAACCGATTCGCTCGACCGTCCGTTGGCGGATGTGCGTATCCTGCGTGCGGAAGTGGTACGGGAACCCGAGGTAAAAAGATAAGGCGATGAAACGGGATGCGAAAGGGAAGGCCTTGGTGCTGGCGATGAGTTTCGTGCTCTTCATGGGAGGTGTATTTGCGCTTTCTATGGATCGCGGCAACGACCGTACGATCGTCCTGGTATTCGTTGTGCTGGCGCTGCTGGCTATCGCCGCCCGGCAGACGATACGGAGTTTGAAGAAGAAAAAGGAGTAAAAGATATGCGTTTTGCAGATATAACGGGACAGGAGGATTTGAAACGGCATCTGGTGCAGAGTGTCGATGCTGGGCGGGTGAGCCATGCCCAACTTTTCACAGGGCAGGCGGGTGCGGGTGCCCTCGCCCTTGCCGTGGCCTATGTGCAATACCTTTGCTGCCATCATCGCCATGACGGCGATTCGTGCGGCGAGTGTCCCGACTGCAGGCAGATCGCTGCGTTGGCGCACCCCGACCTGCACTTGGTTTTCCCGGTTAACAAGCAGGGGAAGAAATCCGGCGAGGTGATGCGCAGCGATGAGTTCCTGCCGCTGTTCCGCGCGGTTTTCTCCGAAAACGGCGGCTATTTCTCGGCGCAGGACTGGTACGAACGCCTCGACCTTGGCAAGACGCTCAAAGGCATGATCGCAGCCCGTGAGGCCGACGAAATCATCCGCAAACTCTCGTTCAAGAGTTTCGAGGCCGACTATAAGACAATGCTGATCTGGCTCCCGGAAGCGATGAACGAGGAGGCGGCCAATAAGATCCTCAAGATCCTGGAGGAGCCTTGGAAAAAGACGCTTTTCCTGCTGGTTTCCGAGCAGCCCGACCGCCTGTTGCCGACGATCATTTCGCGTACGCAGGAGGTCTCCGTGCCGCGCATCGCACCCGACGTTCTGGAGCGTGTGGCCCGCGAGCGGGGGATCGCCGATCCGGTGAAAGCCCGTAACATGGCCCGTCTTGCGGGGGGCGACCTGCTGGAACTGAAACACCTCGTGGCCGGCGAGAGCGATGCCTTGCGGAAAGAGAATTTCGACCTCTTCTGCGGGCTTATGCGGCTGAGTTATAACGACAAACATCTGGAGCTCGTCGCCTGGGCCGAAGATGCCGCACAGCTTTCGCGCGAACAGCAGCGTGCCTTCCTGCGGGATGCCGCGCGCCTGCTGCGCGAGAGTTACATGCTCCATGCGGGCATCGGCGAAGTCTGCTATCTCTGGGGCGAGGAGCTGGCTTTCTGTACTAAATTCGCCCCTTTTATCGGATCGCAGAATATAGAACCGCTCATCGGCGAGATCGAAAGCGCTTTGGCGCAGATTTCGCAGAATGGCAATCCGACGATCGTATTCACCCATTTTGCCCTTGCGGTGAGCAAAATGATAAAACGACTCTGACTTATGGCACGTGTAGTACTTCTTACCGGCGGCAATACGGGCGACGTGAAACGGACGCTCCAGGCTGCGCAACAACTCATCAACGCCCGCGTGGGCGCCGTGCTGCGTTGTTCGCACCGTTACGAAAGCAAGCCATGGGGCTTCGATGCCGAACAACATTTTTCGAACCAGGCGCTTGAGGTCTCCACCGACCTGCAACCGCTCGAGGTGCTTGAGGCCGTGCAGGCCATCGAGCAGGAACTGGGCCGCAACCGCGCGGCCGAAGCGGTCGAGAAAGCCCGTACGGGCGTGACCTATACCTCGCGGCCGATCGACATCGACATCCTCTTCTACGACGACGAGGTGATCGCAAGCGAGCGGCTCACCGTTCCCCACCCGCTCCTCTCCGAGCGGGAATTCGCCCTGGCCCCGCTGTGCGAAATCATGCGCCAGCGCCGCCACCCGGTCACGGGGCAGACCATGGAGGAGATGTACGAGGCCCTGCGCCCGAATGACAATTAAAAAAGAGAGAACATTGAAAAGGGGACGAATAATAACGTTGTTCACGGCCGTCGTGCTGTTCGCGGGATGTTTCAAGGAGGTCTCGTACAGGACGGACTATGTGCTCAAGCCGCTTGTGCAGGAGAACTCGGGCGATGTCGCCCAATTGCTTCCCGAGGGGAAGGCGCAGGCTTTTGCCCATGCTGCCGACACGGTCTTTTGGGAGGTCGCTTCTTACGAAGACGCCCTGGCCGGGATCATTACGCGGCGGGACAACCCGTCCGAAAAACAGACCGTGCCGCTCGTGACGGCCGAACCCTACCAGCAGGAAGGGATTGCCGGATGGCTCTCGATGCGGATCGACAAACCTTCGGTAATGGTCGTCGCGGTCGATACCGAGCACAGGATTTACGGCTATACCCAGCAGGAGATCGCCGAGAATTTCCCCAAGCTCTACGTTTCTGTCGTCTTCAAGCCGTGGAAGGAGGGGACGGAATACAAGGACGGCAACTGGATTTTCCGCAACCAGTTCTATGTGCCTCCGACCTATCTCGATTGTTACATCGCACCTTCGGTGCAGGTCGAGGAGGGCGGCGAAACGACCGAGCCCTCGAAACTCAAGGCCTATGCCTATGCCGTCGATACGACGGCGTGGAGGATCGCCTCGTATGTCGATGCCGCGGCCGGTGTCATCACCTCGAAGAACGACCCGTCGCAAACCCGTTCCAACCCCAATTTCACCGCCTCGAAAGAGGAGTCGGGCGATTACGGCATGGAAGTGAGCAGCTCGACGCTGATGGTGGTCGTGGTCGATCAGACCAACGAGGTTTACGCCTATTCGAAGCAGGAGGTCGACCTCGACGGCGAGCCCGTGACCTTCCCGATCGTCTTCCGCACATGGCGCCCGGAATACCTCTATGTCGAGGAGGGCTGGCGTGTGGTCAATGAAAAGAACGCCGACCCGGAACAGGAGGGTTCGGATACAAGTAAATGATAACGATGGATATCCGCAAAAGACATATCGTCCGCACGCTGCGTGCCGCCGTGCTGCTGCTTTTCGTTTCGGCCTTTTTGAGCCGTTGCGCGAGCATGATGACCCCCACGGGAGGGCCCCGCGACTCGTTGCCCCCGGTCATCGTGAACATGACGCCCGACAACTTTTCGACCAACCGGCCGCTCGTGAACCACGAGAAGATCTACATCGAGTTCGACGAGTTCGTGCAGCTCAAGGATCAGCAAAAGGAGTTCTTCACCTCGCCGCAGATGAAGAAGAAACCGCTCGTTTCGCTGCGCGGACGGGGGATCGTCATCCAGTTGCGCGACACGCTCGAGGCGAATACGACTTATGCGCTCAACTTCGGCAGCGCCATCCGAGACAACAACGAGGGCAACCCGCTCTACTCGATGCGTTATGTCTTCTCGACGGGGCCCGAGATCGACTCGATGGTCATGTCGGGTTATACGGCCGACAGCTATAAGGCCGACTCCGTGTCGAAGAGTTTCATCTGGTTCTTTCCCGCCGATTCGGTGGAAAATGTCGCCGAATACGACTCGACGATCTTCAAGTACAAGCCGGCCGTCATCGCCCGTGCCGAGAACAACGGTATCTTCATCGCCCAGAACCTCAAGCCGATCGCTTACCGCGTCTATGCCGTCCAGGACAAGAACGACAACCAGATTTATGAACCCGGTTCCGACCAGGTAGGCTTTCTCGAAGGCACCTACAACCCCCGTGAGCAACCCGATTTCGCCATGTGGTACGATTCGATCCGCCAATATGTCGTGGCTGAACCGCAGCTCTACCTGCGCATGTTTACCGACAGGGCGTTCCGGCGCCAGGTGCTTTCGCAGTCCGAACGTCCCCTGCAACACAAGGCGATGCTCTATTTCGCCGCCGCACACCCGCAGATCGAGCGGATCCGCTTCGACAGCATCCCCGAGGATCGGGTCATCTTCGACCCGCAGACCGTCGGGCGCGACACCATCGCCCTGTGGTTCAACATGCCTTCGTCGGCACTTCCCGATACGATCAAGGGCGAGATCACCTATTTCAAGCACGATACGGTCAATGTCCTGCAATCGGTCACCGAGCCCTTGAAACTGGCCTGGAGGTTCATCGAGACCAAAGAGCAGGAGAAGGAGCGCGAGAAGCTCGAACGCGATCGCCGCAAGGCCGAGGCCGCGGGCGAGGAGTGGGTCGAACCGAAGAAGGAGAACCCCTTTGCCTACAAACTCCCGCTGTCGGGCGAGGTGAACCCCGAGAACCATCTGACGATGGATTTCGACTATCCGCTTACGAAGCTCGATTCGGCCGCCATGCTCCTCACGCTTACGCATCCCGACAACAGCATCGAGGATATTCCCGTGCGTTTGGTGCGCGATACGGCGCAGTTGCGCCGCTATTATATCCGTGCGCCCTGGAAAACCGGCGGGCAATATACCCTCACCATCCCCGAAGGGGCCATTACCGATGTGGCGGGATTCTCCAACGACTCGATCATCGGCAAGTATACGGTGCTTGACCCCGAGAAGTTCGCCACGGTGAAGATCCATGTCACGGGTAAGGACGATGGTTCGAAGTACATACTCCAGCTGCTCGACGGCAACAACGCCCTCAAACAGGAGAAGCGCGACGTCACTACGGGCGACTGGCAGTTCAATTTCGTCCCGGCCGGAGAAATCAAGTTCCGTGTCATCGAGGACAAGAACGGCAACGGCAAGTGGGACACGGGCAATGTGGTCGAACGCCGCCAGCCCGAACGCGCCGAGATCTATGCCAACGACGAAGGCGAAGATACCTTCGCCACGAAAGCCAACTGGGAGGTCGAGTTCTCGATTGACATGAACACCCTGTTCGCCCCCGTGACGATGGAGTCGCTTTCGCGCACGCTCGAGGAACGTGAGGCCCAGCGTCTGCGCCGCGAGGCCGAGAAACGCGCCAAGGAACCCAAGAAGAAAGGCCACAGCCACGATAACAACCAGAATAATAACCGCATGAACAACAGCATGAACTCTACGGGCGGCATGTTCAATAATTTCCGATAGCGCGATGATGAAGAGACGATTCAAAAACCTGTTGTTGTTCGCGGCCGCCGTCTGCTGCTGGCAGGGCGTTGCGGCGCAGCATACGCTCGGTTTTACGGCCGGTTACGGCATGGCCAGCGCCCGCTTCGACCCTAAACAGGAGATGAAGGGGATGTGGGGTATCTATACCGCCGGCCTTACATGGCGCTATTATGGTGCGCAACGCTTCGTGGGCGGTTTCGGTATCGACCTCGAATTTCTGCAACAGGGTTTCTCCTTTGCGACCAATGCCTCGCTGGTCGAGGAGCCGAAGGATTTCCGTTACTATACGCGCCATATCAATTCGGTCATGCTGCCCATCGTCTGGCAGCCCCACGTCTATATACTGCGCCACCGCGTGCGCGTTTACCTCGAGGCTGCGGCCACCTTTTCCTACCAGCTTTCGTCGGACTACGAGGATGAGAGTGCCAAGGCTTCGGGAATGACCGACTGGAAGGGGGATTACAACTACAAGACGGCCCGTGACAGCCGCTGGGGCTACGGGCTTGCGGGCGGCGGCGGTATCTCCTTCCTGATACGCCGCTTCGAGATCAATGTCCGCGCCCGTTATTATTTCGGGCTTTCGGACGTCGTCCGCAACCGCAACAAATATGCGGACAACGGTATCGACGGTTCCGAAAATCCGTTCTGGGCTACGCCCATGCGTTCGCCGCTGGACAACCTCACCATTTCGGTGGGGTTGAGTTACCGCTTCAACAAGGAGGGCTTCTCGACCTGGAAACCGCGTCCCAAACGCGAAAAGAACCGCGAAGTCTTCAAATACGGATTATAAATATTCAAGCCATGGAAACCACACGACAGCAGAAAATCGCCAAACAGATACAGAAGGACGTGGCCGAGATCTTCCAGAAGGAGGGTGCAGGCATCGTCCGCGGGGCGCTCGTCACGGTCACGGCCGTGCGCATCTCGCCCGATTTCGGCTATGCCAAAGTCTACGTCAGCATCTTCCCCTTCGACCGGAGTGCCGCGACGATGAAGGAGATCGAGCACCAGAACTGGTTTATCCGCCGCGCCCTCGGGCAGCGGATCCGCAACCAGGTCAAGAATGTGCCCGAGTTGCAGTTCTTCCTCGACGACTCGCTCGAATACATCGAGCATATCGAAGAGGCGCTCAAGCACGACAAGCCCGAATAGCTCCCGCTTCCCGACGCCATGTTGCCGCAGTTTTTCGCCCGCCGCTACCTTTTCTCGCCCAAATCCCGTTCGGTTGTCAACCTGATCTCGGGGCTGAGCGTGGTAGCTGTCGCGATGCCTGTCGCTGCGATGATCATCCTGCTTTCGGTCTTCAACGGTTTCGAAAGCCTCGTGAAGTCGATGTATTCGGCCTTCGACGCCGACCTGACCGTCTCGGCGCGGCTGGGGCAGACTTTTCCTGCCGACGCGATAGACACGGCCGCCGTGGCACGGATTCCCGGGGTTGAAGCGTTTTCGTTCGTCCTCGAACAGAGTGCCCTGCTGGAACATGCCGGGCGCCAGGCTACGGCTACGGTGCGGGGTGTCGACGATGCGTATGCCGCGGTGTTTCCGCTCGACAGTGTCGTTTCCGCGGGTGAATACCGGGTGCGCCTGGGGGATATCGAACGACTCGTCATGGGGCAGTCGATGACTTATATGCTGGGCATCCGCTCGCTTGCCGATGCCGATGTCAATGTCTACGCCGTGCGCCGGGGTTCGTTCTCCTCGCTGCTGCCTTTCGACAACTATACGCGGCGGACGGTGCCCCTCGGCGGGGTTTATTCGCTCGACCTGGAGACGGAGCGGACGTATGTCCTGGCGTCGCTGCGGCTGGCACAGGAGCTTTTCAGCCATCCCGGCCGTGTCTCGGGGCTCGTCGTCCGCCTGCGGGAGGGGGCCGATGCGGAGCAGGTACGTCAGGCTCTGGCGCGGCAGACGGGCGGTGATTACCGCGTCCGCACGCGCCACGAACTGCGGGCCTCCTTCTACCGGATCATGACCTATGAGAAATGGGGTATCTTCTTCATTTCGCTGCTGGTACTGGTCATCGCGTCGTTCTCGGTCGTCGGGGCGTTGGCGATGCTGATCGTCGACAAGCGGCGCGACATCGTGACACTGCGTGCGCTGGGAGCCGATACGTCGCTCGTGCGGGCTATTTTCCGCAGCGAAGGGTTGCTCATCTGTGGCCTCGGCGCTGCGTGCGGGGCGTTGCTGGGCGTCGGGCTGAGCCTCTTGCAGCAGCACTTCGGCCTGATCGAAATCCCGGCCGAGACGCTTCTTGCCAAGAGCTATCCCGTCGAATTCCGTCCGGGCGACCTGCTTGCCGTGCTGGCGGCCTTCGGCCTTGTCGCCTATGTTATTTCGAACATTACCGTGCGCAGCATGGTGAAACATAATGCCTGATTATGAAACGCATTTTCCGTATATCGCTCTACGCGTTCCTGCTGCTCGCAGGCGCCGCCTGTACCCGCCACAAGATTATTCCCGATGAAAAGCTGGCGCAGATCTTCCACGATGCCTTCCTCACGAATGCCTATATCGGCGACGAGCGGGTCAATATCGACTCGCTGAACATCTACGAACCGATCTTCGCCCGCTATGGCTATACGACCCGTGATGTCTACTATACGATCGGCAACTTCTCGAAGCGCAAGAGTGCCCGCCTGGGTGACGTTGTCGAGATGGCGATCGAGAAACTCGAAGCCGAGGGGAAATTTTACGACCGTGAGGTTGCCGTGCTCGACACGATCGACAACGTGGCCCGCCGTACCTTCACACGTACGGTCTATGCCGATTCGCTGATCCGTGTGGGGGCACTGCGCGATACGGCGCGCCTGCGGATCGCCGTCGACGTGCAGCCCGGCGAGTACGAACTGCGGCTCAAATACCTCGTCGACTCGCTAGACCGGAACGAGAAGGGGTTGCGGGGCGTCGTCTGGCTCGAAAACAGGGACGGCGGGCGCAGCAGTGTCTATTCCACGACGCTGCGCCGTAACCGGACGGAGAATTTCACCCGCCGTTTCACGGTCGACACCACCCATCGGCGCCTGCACATGGATTTTCTGGATTTCCGCGAGAAGCCCCTGCGCCCCTCGGTGACGGTGACCGGCCTTGAGATCGACTACATCCCTTCGACGTCCGTTGCCGTCGACAGCCTTTACCAGCAACAACTCGACCTGCGAATCTTTGCCGATGAATTCCTCCGCGCAGCCATCCCGGCGGATAGCCTCTAACCTGCTTTGGACACCGCAGGGCCTGCTCCGCAATCCCCTGGTCGGGGTTGCGGCCGACGGCCGTATCCTCTCCGTCGGGACGTGTCCCGAGCCCGACCGGAGTCCCGGCACCGAGTTTTATGCCGGGGTGCTCGCTCCGGGGCTGGTCAATGCCCACTGTCACCTCGAACTCTCCTATTTGCTGGGGGTAATCCCCGAACGGTGCGGTTTTGCGGGGTTTGCCGGTGCTATGTCGCAGGTGCGGGAACGCTTCTCCGCCGAACAGCGAGCACAAGCCGTCGAAGCCGCCGATGCCGCCATGTGGCAGGCCGGGATCGAAGCCGTAGGCGATATTTCGAACGGGGATACCACTTTCGCCGTAAAATCGTGCAGCCGTATCGCCTATCGTACTTTTGTCGAGTTTTTCGGCCTGCGCGCCGCTTCGGCCGAGCACCTGCTGCCTCTGCTCCGCCATCCGCAAACTTCGCTGACCCCCCATTCGCTCTATTCGGTGCAGGATGCCCCCCTGCGTGCGATCGCTGCCCGGGGCGATGCCCCGCTTTCGATCCATTTCATGGAATCTCCCGGCGAAGCGGCGCTCTTCGAACACCGCGGCCCGCTGTGGGAGTGGTACGCGAAGGCCGGTTTCTCCTGCGATTTCCTGCATTACGGCTCTCCGGCCGAACGCCTCGTGGCCTGCGTGCCGCGCGACCGCCGCGTGATCCTGGTGCATGACTGCTGCATAACGCAGCGCGATATAGATATCGTTATGGGACATTTTACGGCGCCCGTATGGTGGTGCCTGTGCCCCCGTTCCAACCGCTATATCTCCGGCCTCGAACCCCCTGTGGAGCTGTTACGCCGCAATCGCCTCAATATTTGCCTCGGAACCGACTCGCTGGCTTCGAACGACCGGCTTTCGGTTTTCGAGGAAATGCGTATGTTCCCCGGCATTCCGCTTCCCGAACTGCTCGCATGGGCTGCCAGGGGCGGTGCACAGGCATTGGGAATGGAGGATGAATTCGGCGAAATAGCTCCCGGCCGTCGTTGCGGTCTCACGGTCGTTTCTGGATTGGATTATGGCACGCTGTGCCTGACCCCGGCGTCGCAGATCCGCCGCATCCTCTGACCGGGATACTTTCCCTCCCCCGTATACATGATTATCGTACGGATGCTTGCCGCCGGTAGATGAAAACAAAAAGGAGCTTCCCAAGGGGGGAAGCTCCTCGTATTTTGAGGCCGGATGCCTATTTGCTCAGCGCGTTGCAGAGTTTCTGGTTGATCTTGCGGATACGTTCCGGCTCGACCTTCATCTCCTTGCGGTCGTAGGTCATCAGTCCGTTGACCTCCATTTCGACGTCGGTGGTCTGCGTATATACACCCGCCGAGAATCCGCGGCCGATCAGTTTGTAGAGCATTTCTGCATACTTCTCGTATTCGTCCGTCACCTCCTTGGGGGAGTTGAGGCGGATATAGCCCCAGTTGCGGTCGGGCTCCCAGAGGTGCCCCTTCATCACGAAGCCGATGCCGCCGTACTCACCCAGCACCGTTGCACGGTTGGTATCGAGCAGCGTCAGGCGCGGGTTGGGGTAGTGGTGCGTGTCGAGGATGTCGCCCGTGAGGTAGTGGTTGCCGCCGCTGGCGGGGTTGACCAGACGCGAAGGATCATAGGCCTTCGTCCACTCCACGATCTCCTGGGTCTTGAATTGTCCCCAGCACTCGTTGAAGGGAACCCATACGCCGATCGAGGGGAACGAATAGAGGTAGTCGATAATCTCTTTCCACTCTTTACGGAAGTTGGCCTCCGATTCTGCCGACCGGTGCTTCTCCTCGCCCGTGAAATAGTTGTGCATCTGCCACTGCGGGCCGCGGTCGCCGCTGGGCATGTCTTGCCATACGATCATGCCGAGTTTGTCGCAGTGGTAGTACCAGCGTGCGGGCTCGACCTTCACGTGTTTGCGTATCATGTTGTAACCCAAGTCCTTGGTCTTGATGACGTCGAATGCCAGCGCCTCGTCCGAGGGGGCTGTATAGAGGCCGTCGGGCCACCAGCCCTGATCCAGCGGGCCGAACTGGAATACCGGCTCGTTGTTCAGCTCCAGGCGGACGATGTCGTCGGCATCGCGGCCGATCGAGAATTTACGCATGGCCGTGTAGCTCTCCACTTCGTCTATTTTCTTGCCGTTGCGTACCAGGCTTACCTTCATGTCGTAGAGGAACGGCGATGCGGGGCTCCAGAGTTTGGGCTCGGCAACGGCCAGCTCCACTGCGGCGCCGTTGAGCGAGCTGCCCTTGGCTACCTGCGTGTCGCCGTCGAAAAGCGCCACTTCGATGCGGTCTTCAGGCTGTGCGCCGCAAACCGGGGCTTCGACGCGGAACGACTTGCGGTCGAGGTCGGGCGTGGTCTTCACTTCCTTGATATATTGCTGGGGCACTGCTTCGAGCCATACCGTCTGCCAGATGCCGCTCACGGGAGTGTACCAGATGCCCTCGGGGCGGTTCACCTGCTTGCCGCGCGGCTGGTAGCCGTCGTCGGTCGGATCCCATACGCGAACCCGGATATCGTTGGCACCCTTTTTCAGGGCCGACGTGATGTCGAACTCGAACGGTGTATAGCCGCCCGTGTGGCTGCCTACGCTGACACCGTTCACCCAGACGTCGGCTTTCCAGTCTACGGCGCCGAAGTGCAGCAACACGCGCTTGCCGTTCCATTTCGCGGGTACCGTGAAGCTGTGGTTGTACCAGAGTTCGTTATCCTTACCCAGGCTTTTCCCTACGCCCGAGAGGCTCGACTCCACGGCGAACGGCACGAGGATCTGTCCCTGGAATTTGTCGGGGGTCTGTCCCAGCGGCAGGATCGCATAGTCCCACAGGCCGTTGAGGTTTTGCCAGTCGCCGCGTACCATCTGAGGACGCGGGTATTCGGGCAATACGTTCTGCGGATCAAGCTTTTCGCCCCACTGGGTGCGGATACGGTCGCCCGCGGGTTGCCATTGCGCTACGCCGGCAAGGGTCGTCACCAGGGCGGCAGCGGTCAGGAGAATGTTTTTCTTCATACTTCGGGTTATTATTAGGTTAAAATTGTATTTCAAATCCGTACAAAATTAAGCCATCTTATCCGGAAAACAGTCCGCATATATGCACAAAAAGTATATTTATGCTTGGAAATGCGGTTTGAACAGCATTTTTACGGACTTTTCATGCGGGGCATATTTCTTTGTCCTCGGGGCTCCGCTCCCCTATATCCCGAGGTGCTCTTCGAGCGTATGGCGCAGGTGGTCGCTGTCGAGGTGCGTATAGATCTCGGTGGTGAGGATGCTTTCATGCCCGAGCATCTCCTGTACCTGCCGGATGCTGGCGCCCCCTTCGAGCAGGTGCGTGGCAAACGAGTGCCGGAACGTATGCGGGCTGATGTGTTTGTCGATGCCGGCGCGTTGGGCGGCCTGCTTCAGGATCGTGAAGACCATCACGCGCGTAAGTTGCCCGCCCCGGTTGTTGAGGAATACGACCTCTTCGCCCGAACGAGCGCTGCGGCGCTCTTCGAGATAGCGCTGTATCTTGTCGCGTGCGACGGTGCTGATCGGCACCAGCCGCTGCTTGTCGCCCTTGCCGATGACACGGATGTAGCCCTCCCCGAAAAAGAGGTCGGAGAGCCGCAGCGAGGTGAGCTCCGAGACGCGTAGCCCGCACGAATAGAGCACTTCGAGCATGGCGCTGTCGCGTATACCCTTGGTCGTACGCATGTCCACGGTGGCGATGATGCGGTCGATCTCTGCGGTGGTGAGGATGTCGGGCAGGTGCCGCCCGAATTTCGGCGTGTCGACGAATTCGGCGGGCGACGCTTCGATCTGGTCGCTTATGAGCAGGAAATTGAAGAAGCTGCGGATGCCGCACAGGCAGCGGGCCTGCGAGGTCTTTTCGCGGCCGCGCTCGAAAAGCCAGCCCATGTAGCGTTCGATCATCGTCCGCTCGACCTTGCGGGGCGCCACGTCGTATTGGCGCAGGATGAAATGGGCGAATTGGCGCAGGTCGCGCATATACGATTCGACGGTATTCTCCGAGAGGCGTTTTTCGAGTTTGATATAAGTACGGTAACGACGTCCCGTCTCTTCCCACTTTTTCGTGTTTTCTACCATCCTTTTCCTGCCTTATTTCCGAGATTATCGTTAACTTTGTACGGGCGAAGATACGTAAATTTTACATAATATGAACTATATATCCTTGAATATTGCCTTTTCGGACGCCATGCAGGCCGAGATCCTGACCGCCGAGCTGGCCGACTATCCCTTCGAGAGCTTCGAGGCTGATGCGGGGACGCTCAAGGCCTATATCCCGCAGGAGCAGCTGGCCGACTGCAAGGGCGAGGTCGATGCCTTGCTGACGCGTTACGGCGTGCAGGGACGTTATATCGCCATCGAAACGCAGAACTGGAACGCCGTCTGGGAGAGCAATTTCCCGCCCGTCGACGTCGAGGGGCGCCTGTTGATCCGTGCGCCTTTCCATGAGCCTGCCCCCGCAGGGGTGATGGAGGTGGTCGTCATGCCCAAGATGTCGTTCGGCACGGGGCACCACGCGACCACTTGGCTCGTGTCGCGTGCCGTACTCGACCTGGGCGTCGCAGGCCGTCGCGGGCTCGATATGGGCAGCGGTACGGGTGTGCTGTCGATCGTCGCCGCCAAATGCGGTGCCGCCCATGTCGATGCGGTCGACATCGACGACTGGGCCGACGCCAACTGCCGCGAGAACATCGCTTCGAACGGCGTCGCCGACCGCATCGAACCGATGCTGGGCGACGTGCACCGCATCGCCGGACAGCATTACGGCTTTATCCTGGCCAATATCAACCGCAATATCCTCACGGCCGATATGCCGGCCTATGCCGCAGCGCTGGAGCCGGGCGGCGACCTGGTGATGAGCGGCTTTCTGGAACAGGACGTCCCGGCGATTGTCGCCTGTGCCGGGGAACTGGGCCTGCGCCCGGTGGCGACCGCTGCCAGGGACGGGTGGATGATGGTTCACGTGCGCAAAGGGTAGGTGAAGACGTACAAAGGGCGCGGAGTCGTTCTCCATACGCTCAAATACGGCGACTCGTCGATGGTCGTCTATCTGCTGACCGACACCGGGGGGCGCCGCAGCTACATGGTACAGGGCGTCCGCAGCCGCAACGGGCGGGGCTCGAAGCTGGCACTTTTCCAGCCGATGTTCCCGGTCGAGTTCGAAGGGCTCGAATCGTCGCGTCAGCAGATGCACCGTTTCAAGGAGGTGCAGGGCGGCTTCGTACTGCAAAGCCTGCCGTTCGACGTGCGCAAATCGACCATGGCGCTCTTCATGGCAGAGGTTTTGTACCGCCTCGTCAGGGAATACGACGAACCCAACCAGGCGCTTTTCGATTTTGTATGGAACAGCGTCGGGGCGCTCGATTCGATGGACGAGGGGGTGGCCAATTTCCACCTCTGGTTCTTGGCCAACCTGAGCCGTTTCCTGGGTTTTTGCCCGGGCAACGACTACTCGGCCGACGATTGGTTCGATATCCGTGAGGGACTTTATACCAAAACGCGGCCGCAGCACGTTAGTTTTATGACACAGGAATGCACACGTATCCTGCGCGATATGATGGAGTGCGACGTACGTTGCCTGGCCGAAATCGGTCTCAACCGTACGCAGCGCGTCGAGTTCCTCAATGCCGTGCTGGTCTATTTCGGCTACCATCTCGACGCCATCAGCGCGGTGCAGTCGGTGCGGATTCTGCGGGAAGTGTTCTGAGGGAATTGTAATTTTGGAGAGACCAAATAAAAGATAGGAGGGATAGTTATGAAAAGGATGTTTATTCTGGCGGCCGCCCTGCTTGCGGCCCTTGCGATTTCGGCGCAGGAACCCAATAAGTTCGGGCTGAAAAAGCCCGATTCGCCCCGTTCGGGGAAGTATGAGCTTCCCGATTCGCTTCGTAATAAGTTCGAGCTTCCCGACTCGCTGGCGCATTTGTCGCCCTGGAAACCCGATTACCGTGCCGAAGGAAAGATGAAAGTCAAGCCCTCGGTTACGATGACTTCGGTGGTGGTAATCCAGAAGGAAAACCTGCCGTCACGCGTGACGGTGATCGACAACAATACGTTGCGTCTGGGACGGCATTTCACCATCTCGAACGGCCAGGCCTGGAATAACGGTTCCTTCCCCGATGCGTTCCTCGATGCGCGGACGATTTCGATGCCCCTGCCGCGGTAGGGTATTGCTGTCCCGTTCCTGTGGAGTGCCGTTCCCGGCCGGGCATTGCTTTGGCGGAGGCTGTCCTCCGCTGGATTCCGTGACCCGGAAGTTCGCCGGGACGGAATACGGCGCATTACGGGCGTCTATCCGAACAGGAGCGTGAAGGTCACCCGGTTGTCCGTGTTGGCCGTCAGGCGCAGCGAGCCGTTGTGCAGCTGCATGATGCGGCGCGAGACGCTCAGGCCGATGCCCGATCCGTCGGGTTTGGTCGTGAAGAAAGGCGTAAAGATATTTTCGGTTACTTCGGCGGGGATCGCCCCGCCGTTGTTGCTTATTTCGATGACCACGTTTTCCTGCGGGTCTATGCGCGACGTGATTTCGATGCAGGCGTCCCGCCGTGTCCCTACCGCTTCGCGGGCATTCTTGAGCAGGTTCACCACCACTTGTCCGACCAGCATCTGGTCGGCATAGATCATCGTGTCGGCCGGTTCGACGTCGAGCCGGATGCGGATGCCCTCCGTAGCGATCAGTGTCATGGCGTGCTCCAGCAGTTCCCGCACCTCGAAGGGTGCCTTCTGTGGTGCCGGGATCTTCGTGAACCTGCGGAAATTCTCAACGAAGGCCATCAGCCGCCGGCTCGTGGCCGAGATCGTATCCAGCCCGTGCGCCACATCGGCATTCATCGTCCGGTCGATATGCAGCAGCGTGTCGCTCAGGGAGGTGATCGGCGCGAGCGAGTTCATGATTTCATGCGTCAGGATGCGCGTCAGCTTGCTCCACGATTCGATCTGCATCTCGCTCAGCTCGCTGTTGATGTCGCTCACGACCACCACGCGCAGCCGGCGTTTTTCGAGTACGATCTCCGAACATCCCAGCGACAGGCCCATTTCGCCCGTTTCGGTCACGCACGACACATGGTGCTTTTCGCCCGGGCGGATCGTCGTCAGTACCCGGTATGCCTCGGGAGCGGGCAGTTCCAGTTGCTGGATGTGGGTCAAGCGCGGCAGCCCGAAGATGCGCAGCGCCTCGCCGTTTGCCTGGTAGACGCTCCCCGCGTCGTTGATGGTGATAAGCCCTGTGCGTGCGTACTCCATGATCAGCTGGTAGTAGCGTTCCCGCTCTTCGACGCGTACCTTGGCGCGCACCAGGATCTCCTTGATACGGTTCAGGGCGGCGTTGAGCATGCCGTTGTCCACTTTCGACGGGTCTTCATGGAAGCGGAACGTGAAGTCGTCGTTGTCGATGGCGTTGAACATGAAGGTTACACGGCGTATCGAATTGCTGTAAAGCCCTATGAGACGGTATGCCGCGATCCCGATCACCGGGACGAGCAGGATCGCCAGCGGGTACCATGACCCCGTTACCACCCATCCGAGTGCTCCCGAAGCGGCGATGAGCAACGCCGTGTAACCGATTACGGGGCCGTAGGCTATTCCTTCGCGTTTCATAACCCGTAGCGTTTGATTTTGTTGTAGAGTGTCTGGCGTGTGATGCCCAGCTGCCGCGCCACCTCGGTCAGGTTGCCTGCGTAACGCGCCATCGCCTGCCCGATCATGCCGCGCTCCATCTCTTCGAGCGTCGAGAATGCCGGGGCCTGCACTGCGGCCGGAGCCGGCCGCAGCAGCAGTGTGGCGGGGGTGATCCGCCTTCCGTCGCTCATGATGACGGCTTTTTCGACGGTATGCTGCAACTCGCGGATGTTACCCGCCCAGGGGTATTCGTCCATTTCGCGCACCGCCGCCTGGTCGAAACCCTCGATCGGTTTGTTGTACTTCGTGGCGTAGCGTTTCAGGAACATTTCCGCCAGCGGCAGGATGTCTTCGCGGCGCTGCCGCAGGGGCGGCAGGTCTATGTGGATCGTGTTGATGCGGTAGAGCAGGTCTTCGCGAAACTCCCCCCCCCGCGCTACCATCCCGAACAGGTCGCGGTTCGTGGCGCAGATGAGGCGGATGTCCACCGCGACGGGCGTGTTGCTGCCCACGCGGAAGATACGCCCGCCCTGGATGGCCGTCAGCAGTTTCGATTGCAGGTGGGGCGGCAGGTTGCCGATCTCATCGAGGAAAAGCGTGCCGTGGTCGGCGACCTCGAATTTCCCGGCGCGGTCGGCCCGGGCGTCGGTGAAGGCTCCCTTGACATGGCCGAACAGTTCGCTCTCGAAGAGCGTTTCGGGTACGGCTCCCATATCTACCGAAACCATCAGTTCGCCGCTGCGCGCCGAGCGGTTGTGTATCTCGCGTGCCAGCATCTCCTTGCCGGTGCCGTTCTCCCCCGTGATCAGGATGTTGGCGTCCGTGGCCGCAACCTTCTCCACGATTTCGCGGATGCGCGCCATGGCGGGGCTTTCGCCCCAGAACATCGGCTGCTCCGAAGCCAACTCGCGCTTGATCTCCTTGAGCTGCTTCACCTCGCGAGCCGACCGCGCCAGATTGTAGGCGTTGCGCAGCGAAGCCACCAGCCGGTCGTTGTCCCACGGTTTGACGACGAAGTCCACTGCACCGTCGCGCATTGCCCTCACGGCGAGGTCGATATCGGCGTATGCCGTGAAGAGCACGACTTTGATATCCGGCTTGCGGGCGTGGATCTCGCTCAGCCAGTAGATGCCTTCGTTACCGGTGTTGATGCCCGCCGTGAAATTCATGTCAAGCAGTATCACGTCGATCTGTTCCTCGCGCAGGGTCGTCGCCAGCCGGTTGGGGGTGGGGAGGGTCAGTACCCGTGCGAAATATTTTTCCAGCAGCAGGCGCAACGCCGCCAGGATGCTGCGGTTGTCGTCCACGATCAGTAACGTTCCCTCTTTTGCCATGGTCATTCCGGATTGTTTTGCGGTAAAATTAGCGTTAAAATCGTGAAATCGTCCCTTCGTGTCCACAAAATTTACAAGGGTGTAAAATTTTTTTACACTTTGTCTGTTGTGCGTATGATTTATTAATTTGTAATACAGTTATTTAGTTTCTTTGGCACGGGGTTGGCTCCGAAATGTCCCGAACGAACAATACCCGCTAATCAAGGATGAAACGACTGTTATTACTCCTCATTCTGTCAATTTTTTGGACACTCGCCGCGGCGCAGATATCCCTGCCCGCCGCCTCTGTGCAGCCGGATGCTGCGCCCGTTGCTCCCGTGGGGGCTTCGGCCGCAGATACCGCGGCAACGGAAACCGTCATCGTCGCGGATCCTGCCGTGGATTCCCTGTCCGACCCCGCCCCGAATGCGGCCGAGCCCGTCGTGCGTATGACCCTCGACGAGTGCATGGCCTATGCCGTCGAACACAGTCCCGTCGTGCGGCAGCAGGATTACACCAACCGCAACTACCGCCAGGACTATATCGAATCCGTGGCGGCGCTCGTGCCCTCGGTTAGCGGCTCGGTCAGCGCCACGACCAGTTTCGGCCGTTCGGTCGACCCCGAGACCAATACCTATACCGACGTTTCGAACCTTTCCAACAACTACGGCGTTTCGGGGCAAATGCCCGTTTTCGCCGGCTTTACGGGGATCAATACCATCCGTGCCGCGAAGGTGATGCGCCTGATGGGCGTCGAGGAGTTGCAGCGGGTCAAGGACGAAGTGGCGCTCAATACCATGCAGGCCTATTTCGACGTCGTCTATTACACCGAAAGCGTGCGCCTCGCCCGTGAACAGCTGGAAACCAGCACCGGCAACCTCGCCAAGAGCCGCAAGCTGCTCGAACTGGGGCTCAAGAGCGCCGCCGACGTGGCCGAGCAGGAGGCACAGTGCGCTTCGGACGACTACCTGCTGACGCAGCAGGAAAACAACCTCGAACTGGCCAGGATCACGCTTGCCGAAACGATGAATTATCCGCCCGACCGCCCCCTGGGGATCGAGACGGATCTCGCCATCGAAACCCCGGCCGGCACGGCGCCCTTCTCCGATGTGGTCGCCTATGCCCTCGACAACAATCCCAAGGCCCGCAGCGCCGGTTATAACGTGCGGCAGTCGAAACTCCAGTATTCGGTCGCCCGGGGCGGCTTTTTCCCGTCGGTCTATGTCGGCGGCGGATACTCGACCAATTTCTTCATGAGCCTCGACGACCATTCGTTGTACGAGCCGTTTAAGAATCAGTTCCGTGATAACCGCGGTTACTATTTTTCCGCCCAGCTCAACATCCCCATCTTCGGGGGGCTTTCGCGCCGCACGAGGACGAACCGCGCCCGCAACAACTGGCGGATCGCCGAGCAGCAGCGCGATCAGACGTTGCGTGCCCTGCAAAGCGAAATCGCCCAGAACTACCAGCAGATGCTCGGCTACGGCAAGGAGTTCGTGCAGGCCAGCAAAAAAAGCGCGGCCTCCGAGCTGGCCTACAACGCCGTCGCCGGCAAGTACGACCGGGGCATGGTTTCGGCGCTCGACCTTCAGACCGCCGCCAACAACCTGTTGCAGGCCCGCTCCGAACGGTTGCGTGCCCGGTTGCAATACATTATCAAAACGCGCCTGGTCGAGTATTACAACGGTGCGCCCCTGATCCGCTAACGAAAAACAGAAAATAACATGGACATCCGTATCGAAAAGAAAAAGGGCATCCGCGCCCTGTTTACCAAAAAAGGCATCCCCTATCTGGCCGGGGCGCTGTTCCTGGTCTTCGTGTTGTGGCTCCTGTTGCGCGACAACTCCTCGACGCTGCGCGTCGATGCCCGTACGATTTCCGTCGGGCAGGTCGTGCGCGGTGAATTCAACGACTACATCCGCGTCACCGGGCAGGTGCAGCCCATCACCACCGTGCAGCTCAGTCCCCTCGAAGCGGGCATCGTCGAGCGGCTTGTGGTCGAGGAGGGTACCTCCGTCAAAAAGGGCGATGTGCTGGTCGTGCTGAGCAACACGTCGCTCACGCTCGAAATCCTGAACAGCGAGGCCGAGCTGGCCGAAAAGCAGAACATCCTGCGCAATACGCTGATCTCGATGGAGCAGGAGAAACTCTCGCTGCGGCAGGACAAGGCGCAGCTGGATCTCGACGTGTCGCGCAAGAAGCGGGCCTGGCAGCAGAACGAGGAGCTTTACAGGAACGCCCTGATCGCCCGCGAGGAGTGGTTGCAGTCGAAGGAGGACTACGAACTGGCCGAAAAGAAACGCGAGCTGAACATCGAGCGGCAGGTGCAGGATTCGCTCTACCGTTCGGTGCAGATCGAGCAGATGGAGGAGAACCTCGACAACATGAAGCGCAACATGCAGCTCATCCGCGAGCGCATCGGCAACCTCAACGTCAAGTCGCCGATCGACGGCGAAGTCGGCCTGCTGGACATCGTGCTCGGGCAGTCGGTCTCCACGGGGCAGAAGATCGGGCAGATCAACGACTTGTCGGACTACAAGGTCGAGGCACAGATCGACGAGAGCTACATCGACCGTGTGCGTGCCGGTCTCGAAGCCACCTTCGACCGTCAGGGCACCGACTACAAGGTGCGCCTGCGCAAAGTCTATCCCGAGGTGCGCAGCGGCCAGTTCCGAGCCGACTTCACCTTCCTGGGCGACCATCCCGAGAACATACGCAGCGGCCAGACCTACTACCTGCACCTCGAACTGGGGCAGCCTACCGAGGCGGTCATCATCCCCCGCGGGTCGTTCTACCAGACTACGGGCGGCGCATGGATCTATGTCCTTGCGCCCGAGGGCGACAAGGCTTACAAACGCCCCATCCGCATCGGCCGCCAGAACCCGCAGTATTACGAGGTGCTCGACGGGCTGGAGCCGGGCGAGCGGGTCATCGTTTCGGGCTATGAGAATTACGGCTCGAACGACGTGCTGATCCTCAATAAATAATTTTCCGCTGAAATTTCTCCGCACCCGTCAAAACCGAATAATATGTTCCGTCAACTCAATTTCCGCTCGTTTTTCAACTTCCTGGGGCGCAACAAGCTCTATGCGGCCATCAATATCTTCGGGTTGTCCGTCTCGCTGATGTTCGTGATCCTGATCGCCGACTACACCCTTCGGCAACTTACGTGCGACGACTACCACGCCAAGGCCGACCGCATTTATGTCATCGGCAACGAGGAGCGCATTACGAGCGGTTATTACCTGCAGAAATACCTGCGCGACCGTTATCCCGAGATCGAATCGACCTGCGCCGTCGCAGTGTCGGGACAGTCCACCGATGCCATGCAGCCCGTCGAGGCCGGACAGGGGAAATATTCGGCGACGATCCTCTTCGCCGATACGACTTTTTTCCGGATATTCGATTTCGAACTGCTGGAGGGCGACCGGGAGCAAGCCCTCGCCTCGCGCGACAACGTGGTGCTTTCCGAGTCGTTCGCCCGCAAGGTTTTCGGCACGTTCAACCCGATGGGGCAGGTGATCCGCTTCCCCGACGAGGAGAAGTCGTACGTTGTGAGCGGCGTGGTGCGGGATATCGACCGCTCGGTGATTCCCAATATGGACATCATCATGCGGGCCGAGCGCCTCTGCGATATCAATTCGGCCAATGACGAGCATATGAGTAATTCCGGTGCCGTGACGACTTTCATCCTGGCGCGTCCCGGTGCCGACCTGACGGCCAAGATACCCGATATGCTTGATTATTTCAAAGAGATATACTGGATCTACAAGGGCAATGTCTATCAGCATGTGACCCTTACGCCTTTGCGCGATGTCTATTTTTTATCCCAGAATAATGATGGGGGGTTCAACTACGGCAGTTGGCCCTTCGTGATGATCCTTTTCGGTGTGGGTGCCGTCATCCTGCTCTTCGCCGTGATGAATTATATCAACCTGACGGTTGCCCAGACCGGGTTCCGTGCCAAGGAGATGGCCGCCCGCCGGCTGCTGGGCGCCTCGCGCGGCGAAATCATCCTCAAACTGATCCTCGAATCGACATTCCTGTGTGTCGTGGCGTTCGTCATCGCGCTTTTCCTGGCAGCCGCGGTGGAGCCCGGCGCTTCGCGGCTGCTGGGGTCGAAAATCGGCGTCTGGCAGGATATGACGCCTGCCGTCGTGGCTTGCTATGCCGCGTTTATCGTGGTGCTGGGCGTCGTTGCGGGCTTTATCCCGGCGATGATGGTGTCGCGCTACAAACCCGTGGACATCGTCCGGGGATCGTTCCGCCACCGCACCAAGATGTTTTACAGCAAGGTGCTTATCACGATCCAGAACGTCATCACCATTGTCCTGATCGCCACCTCGCTGACCATCGGCCTGCAGATCCGCCACCTGATTTCGGCGCCGATGGGGTACAATACGGCCGACATACTCGATATCTCGACCGAAATTTTCCTCGGGAAAAAACAGATTGCGCAGTTCCGCGAGGAGCTGTTGCGCGAGCCGTGTGTCGAGGCCGTCGCCCTGGGCTGCGGTACGCCCCACGACCGGGGCAACAACAATACGATGCAGTATGGCCCCGACCGGATGATCGGATTCCAGATATTCATCGGCGATTCGACCTATTTCCGGATACTGGGGCTGGAGCGGCTGCGCGACAACCACCTCGCCCGTATGAACGACGACAATATGGTCTTCATCAACCAGCACGCCCTGCGGGAACTGGGTATTGCGGAGGACGCCGAAGAATTCAAGGTGGGCATGGATTACTCTTATCCCTACCAAATCGCAGGTATCTACCGCGATTTCCAGATCGGGTCGGCGCTCGACAAGCCCCAATCGGCGATGCTGTGGCAGACGGACGACATTGCGGATATGTACCCGTGGAATATCCTGGTCAAAATCCGCGGGGACAAAACCGCGGCCTACAATAGGGTCAAATCGGTCTTTGAACGTATTTCCGACGGTGCGGTCTTTACCGGGGCGGAGTATATCGAGCAGGAAATCGAAGCCGACTATGCCGATCAGCGGCGCATCCTGCACATCGTCGGTATCTTCACGCTCGTGGCGATCCTGATCTCGGCGCTCGGTCTGGTGGCCATGTCGACTTACTACATCCAGCAGAAGGAGCAGGAGGTCGCTGTCCGCAAGGTCTTCGGCTCGACGCGCGGAGAGGTGCTCACGCGCCTGGTGGGCAACTTCATGCGGCTGGTCGGCGCGGCATTCGTCATCGCCGTGCCCGTGGCGTGGTACCTGCTCGAACGCTGGCTGCAGGATTACAGCGTCCGGATTTCGCTCTCTCCCCTCATTTTCCTGGCCTCGGGGGCTTTTGCCGCCGTGGTGGCATTCGTTGCCGTCTTCTGGCAGAGCAGCCGTGCGGCCGATTCCAACCCGATCGACTCGATTAAAAACTAAAGACAGACCCGATATGAAGAATTTCCTATTCGCATTACGTTACCTGCGCAAATTGCGAGGCGGTACCGTTGCCCGCGTCATTTCGCTCTCGCTGGGGTTGGCCGTGGGCCTGCTGATTTTCTCCTATGCCAATTATAACCTCACGTCCGACCGTTGTTTCCGCGACGGCGATCGCATCTACCAGTTATGGGTACATTACAATGCACCGCAGATGACGGGGTATTCCTCGTCGCTCCAGGCGCCGATCGCCCCGGCACTGGCTGAAGAGATTCCGCAGATCGAGGCCGCGACGCGCCTTTGGGGAACGGAATCCGACGATGTGGTACGCGGGGACAATTCGTTCCCGATGCAATATATCCTGGCCGATACGATGTTTTTCGACGTGCTGGGCTTCGATGTGCTCCAGGGCGATCCGCACCGGGCGCTTGCGCAGGAGAACCAGGTGATGATCTCCGAATCGGCCGCCCGCACCATCTTCGGGAAGAAAGATCCCGTCGGGGAACTGTTGTTGCTGAAAGGCACCGATTCGCTGACCGTTTCGGGTGTCTTCCGCGATCCCGATCCCAACCAGCACCTCGGGAAATTCAACATGCTTCGTTCGTTCGAATATGCCCGCCGGACGATGAACACGTCGTGGCGCGGCGGGGACTCGTTCGCCAGCTATGTCAAATTGCGCGAGGGCGCACAGATCGGTCAGGTCGAAGCGCAGGCGGAAACATTTATCGACCGCCACGAACTGCGGGGCATGATGGAAGAGTGGGGCATGAAGTGGCATTTCTTTCCGATTGCCGAATCGTCGCGCGTCGATTCTTCTGTCGAGCTGATTTCGTGGGTACTGATGGCCCTTGCGGCCCTCACGCTTTTCGTTGCGGCGATGAACTACGTACTCATATCTATTTCGACGCTGGTCAGCCGTTCGAAGACCATCGCCATGCTCAAGGTCGGCGGAGCCCGGCGTTCGGACATTTTCCGTATCTTCTGCTCCGAAACCGCCGTGCTGACCCTCGCGTCGGTCGTCGTGGCAGCCTTCCTGCTGTGGGCCTTGCAGGAGCAGGTTCGGGCGATTACCGGGACGCCGATGGCCGAACTTTTCGCCCTGAAACGCATCTGGGTGCCGTCGCTCGTTATCCTCGCCGCGTTCGCCCTTGCTGCGCTTATCCCGTCGCGTGTATTTACATCTATCCCCGTGACACTGGCGTTTCGCGGTGCGACCGACAACCGTCGTCGTTGGAAACAGGTGCTGCTGGTGGCCGAGATCGTCAGTTGTACGTTTACCCTTACGCTCCTTTTGCTGGCTGTAATGCAGTTCGACAAACTCCGCAACGGGGATTTCGGGTTCGGGCACGACCGTATCGTCTATACCCGGCTCAAGACGCCGCTTCCGGCTATGTCCCAGATCTGCGATGGCGTGGCCGCCCTGCCTGAGGTCGAAGCTGCGGCTGCATCCGAGGATGTGCCGATCTGGGGCTATTCGGGACAGCCCTGTTTCGATGAAAAAAGCAAGGAACTCCTCTTCTCGTGCCGCTATACGCTTTGCAACGAGGCCTATATACCTACGATGGGGATGCAGATCGTCGCCGGCCGCAATTTCGTTCCGCAAAGCAATCCCCTCGAGGCCATCGTCAACCAAACTTATGTCCGTCTGCGGGGGTGGACTCCCGACGAAGCAGTCGGTCGGCAGATTGCCGATAGCGACGGCTCAGGGACGAACCTGTATACGATCGTCGGCGTCGTGAAGGATTTCCGTACGGTTATCGCTACGGGGCAGGTCGACCCGATCGTGATACATCCGCTGAATTATTATACTTCGTTTCCCCGGTATACGCCGAAGATCAAACTCAGGTGGTACATGATGATCCGTCTGCGCGAAATGTCGCCCGGGGCGCTGGCCGCCGTGCAGCGCAAGATCGAGGAATACCCTTCGGACAACAACCACGTGCTTACGGTCTACGACGATCTGCTGGGCGATACCCTTTCCGAGATACGCAGTTTCCGCAATATCGTCTTTACCGTGAGCGGCATCACCCTGCTTATCGCCCTGATGGGGCTCGTGGGCTATCTGGGCGACGAGATGCGCCGCCGCAGCAAGGAGATCGCCCTGCGCAAGGTCAACGGGGCTTCGACGGCTGACGTGCTGCGCCTGTTGGCGCGCGACGTGCTGTGGATCGCCGTTCCGTCCGTGGTCGTCGGGGCCGCCGTAAGCCGCTGGGGTGCAGACCTGCTGGTCAGCAACTTCGTCGAGCGTGTGGCGCTCCGCTGGTGGCTCTTCGCCCTGTGCGGGGCAGTGGTGCTGCTGATCGTATGTGCCGTGCAGCTCGTCCGCACGTGGCGCATCGCCAATGCCAACCCGATTAACATGATTAAAACCGAATAGTGTGTTATGAAGATCGCATTTCGTAATTTTCTGACTACGCTGCGGCGCTACAAAATCTCGTCGCTGCTGAACGTCATAGGCCTGACGCTGGCATTTACCGCGTTCTACGTCATCATGACGCAGGTCTGGTGGGAGCTGGGTTACAACCGCTCGCTGCACGAAGCCGACCGTATTTATCTCGTGGAGAACGAGGACTGGTACGAGCCCGGGAAATGGTCGTCGTGGCTTAACCGGCCGGTGCCCGAGCGTGTCATCGCTTCGACGGCGGGGGTCGAAGTCGGGGGCTGCATGTGGGGCGGTTTCGGCTCCGGAACCTGTTGGACGAGCAACGAGCCTTCGTTCGGATATAATAAATTTTCTGCTTCCTGCGGTTCGGTATCGCTGCCTTTCCTCGATGTTTTCGCTTTCCGTTCGGTCGAGGGCGATGTGCATGACCTCGGAAAACCGAAGAGCGTCATCGTTTCCCGCGAGGCGGCCGAACGGATGCGGGTCGGCGTGGGCAGCCTCATATGGGTCGACACCGACGAACCCCAGCCCGACGGGGCGATGGAAGTCGTGGCGGTTTTCGAAGACTTTCCGGACAATTCGTTGCTGGGAGAGTGCGAGGTGGTGAAAAATCTGGGCGAAACGAACCTTTATACCACTTCGGAGTGGAGTTTCAATTATTTCGTCAAATTCAGGCCCGGTGCCGATCCCGACGAGTTTGCGCGCCAGTGGACGAACGTGAACCAGGAGATGCAGCGCGAGGCGGCCGAGAAACGTGCGGCGGCCGGGGACGCCGCAGATGACGACGACGAATCGGGTATCTACGGCGTGCGCCTTTCTCCGGTATCGGAACTCTATTTCGAGTCGGATTCACAGGCGCCCTGCCGGCAGGGGTCTGTCGTCACGACCTATACCCTGCTGGGTATTGCCGTGTTGGTTATCGTACTGGCTTTCATTAACTTCGTCAACTTCTTCTTCGCACTGGTGCCGGTGCGCATCCGTACCGTCAATACGTTCAAGGTCTTCGGCGCTCCCGCGTCGTCGCTGCGCTTCAATTTCGTTTTCGAGGCGTTCGGGCTCGTCCTGATCGCTTTGCTGGCGGCCTGGTACGTTTCCTTTGCCTTGCAGGGCACCGAATTCGCCAGCTACATTTCCGCATCGCTGGCGCTGTCGCAGAATTTGGAAGTCGTGGGGCTGGTAGCCGTTGTAGCTTTCGTCATGGCGCTCGCCGCCAGCCTCTACCCGGCGTGGTATATCACGTCGTTCGCCCCGGCGCTGGTCGTCAAGGGATCCTTCGGCGGAACCCGCAGCGGCCGCCGGCTGCGTACGCTGCTGCTGGGCGTGCAGTTCTTCATCTCCATCGGGCTGATCATCGCGACCAGTTTCATTCGCCTGCAACACGACTACATGATGCACTATGACATGGGTTTCGACAAGGAAAACCTCCTCGCCGTGCGGCTTTCCGAACGTGGGGCGGCAAGTTATGACGCCCTTCGGCAGAAACTTCTATCCGACCCTCAGGTAAAGGATGTTACGGGAGCTACGAGCCGTTTGGTGTCGGTCGGGCGTATGGGCTGGGGCCGGGAGTTCAAGGGCCGTCAGGTCGCTTTCCAGAGTTATGTCGTACAACCTGATTTCTTGCGCGTGATGGGTATCCCGATTACCGACGGACGCGATTTCCTGGAGAGCGACTTCGACAAGGAACTCGGAACGATGATTTTCAACGAAGCGGCGCGGCGGGAATTTGAAATGCAGGTCGGCGACCGTATCAACGGTTTCGTGTCGCCCGACGAGCAAATTGTAGGTTTCTGTGCCGATTTCAACTTCAAGCCCCTGCAATACGGTGTATCGCCCTTCTGTTTCTATCTTCTTCCGAAGAAAATCCAGCAGGAAAATTACTGGCACCTGCCTCATGTGGTCTATGTGCGGATGACGCCCGGAGCCGATATTGCGGCTGTTACCGCCCATATCCGCCGCTGTATCGCGGAGGTCGATCCCCGCACGGAACCGGGCGATATCGTCGTCCGTGTTTTCGACGAGGAGCTGGGCCTCGAGTACGACAACGAACGCAAACTGACGGCCATCGTCGGGCTGTTCGCGCTGTTGGCCGTCGTGATCGCCCTGATGGGCGTCTTCGGGCTGGTGCTGTTCGAGACGCAGCACCGCCGCCGCGAAATCGCCGTGCGCCGGGTAATGGGGGCTTCGCGGGGCGAAATCCTCGCCATGTTCAACCGCCGCTACGTCATGCTGGTCGCCGTGTGTTTCGTGCTGGCCGTCCCGGTAAGCATCTGGGCCGTCAGGCACTGGCTCGCAGGCTTCGCCTATGCCGTGCCGCTGTATTGGTGGGTCTTTGCCCTGGCACTGGCGGGGGTGCTGGCCGTCACGGCACTCACCGTCACCGTCCGCTCGTGGCGTGCCGTTAACGAAAACCCGGCCGAATCCGTGAAATCCGAATAAATCAAATTAATATCAACAATAAAAACCTGTTTGTTATGTCAATGCTGAAAGTTGAGAACCTCAAGAAGGTTTTCCGTACCGAAGAGATCGAGACCATCGCACTGAACGGCGTGACGTTCGAAGTGAAGGAGGGTGAATTCGTCGCCGTCATGGGTCCCTCGGGCTGCGGCAAGTCCACGCTGCTCAATATCCTGGGGCTTCTGGACAATCCCACCTCGGGCAGCTATACGCTGCTCGACCACGAGGTCGCCGGGTTCAAGGAGAAAGACCGCACGAAATTCCGCAAGGGGAATATCGGGTTTGTCTTCCAGTCGTTCAACCTGATCGACGAACTGAATGTCTTCGAGAACGTCGAGCTGCCGTTGATCTACATGCGCGTCAAGGCGTCCGAGCGCAAGCGTCGTGTCAACGAGATCCTGAGCCGCATGAATATTTCGCACCGCGCCGAACACTTCCCCCAGCAACTCTCGGGCGGACAGCAGCAACGTGTGGCCATCGCCCGTGCCGTGGTGTCGAACCCCAAGCTGATCCTGGCCGACGAGCCCACGGGTAACCTCGACTCGAAGAACGGCCGCGAGGTGATGGAACTGCTTTCGGAGTTGAACCGCGAGGGTACGACCGTCATCATGGTGACCCACTCGCAGCACGATTCGACTTACGCGCACCGGGTGCTGCACCTGTTCGACGGCGAGCTGGTCAAGGATCTCGCCAACAAACTGTAATTCCTGTCCCTGACCGATAAAAAGTTCATTCCATAAGCGGGGAGGCCGGAATATTCCGGCCTCTTTTGTGCTGTCCCTGTTCGTGTCCCGTGCGGAGCCTGTTGTGTTTCCGGGGTACGGACGGCACGCGGCGGTGCCGGACTGTGCGGCCCGAATACCTTTCCGGGGAGGGGCTCCGGGGAAGGGCGGGCATGTCGATGCAGCCACGGGTTGCGGGTGACAGCGGCAGGGTGCAAAGATTCGGGACATAGGCTTCCGGAACGTCGAAGTACATAATTGCCGGTAATTATACGCCCCCGGATGCCGCCCGGAGCCGTTTCGGGTCATTTTAGGTATTTTCGCGTATTGACCTTTTGCGCCGGAATCACGACTTTTGTGAACCCAAACGACCTTGTTTATGAGAATGATTTTGCCCGTATTGCTGCTGCTCGGCGTAATTGGAGCCGCTCGTGCACAGCAACCCGACACACAATCCGCGACAGCTTCGGTTGAGGAACTTTCGGCGGAAATCGCGGCGCTCAAAGCCAAAACGTCCACCTGGGACAAAGTGCTGGCCGCCCTGCCGAAAATTTCGGGATATGTCCAGACCGGTTACGAATGGAGCGACAATTCGTCGACCTTTTTTATCAAACGCGTACGTCTGAACCTGGCGGGCGCCATCGCTCCGAAACTGGATTACCGTGTCCAGATCGAATTCGCTTCGCCGAAAATCGTCGACGCCTACCTGTGTTACAAACCGTTCGATGAGCTCAACGTCCAGCTGGGCGAATACAAGCTGCCTTTTTCGATCGAGAATACCGACTATGTGCCGCTCAGATATGAGTTCATCGAATACCCCCTTTCGTTGCGCAAACTGATGGGTTTCAACGATCTATGCGGGCTTTCGGCCACTGGCCGCGACATGGGCGCGCAGCTGTTCGGAGGATTTTTCAAGCGCGACGGATACAGTATCCTGAACTACAACTTCGGCGTTTTCAACGGCGAGGGGCTGAACGTCAAGGATAAGAACAAGAGCAAGGACATCGTGGCGCGCCTTACGGTCAAGCCCGTCGCCGGATTGCAGTTCGCGGGATCGTACTACTGGGGCGAGTACGGCGAGGATTACCTGAAGCGCATCCGTTACGGTGCCGGTGCCTGCTACGATTACGGGCGCCTCGTCCTGCGCGGCGAATACATCTGCGGCACGACGGGCGGCCTCGACAGCGAGGGGTGGTATGCCGTGGCCGGCTGGCGCGTGGCCCGGACATTGTTGCCGACGGTGCGGTACGATACCTTTCTCGAAGACTGCTCCCGCGGTTCGAGCCGCCAGACCAATTATACGGCCGGGCTTACGTGGCAACCTGTGAAATACCTGCGCTGCCAGCTGGATTATACCTACGAAGATTTCGCCGCGCGGGGTGTCGCCGGTCGCAATGTGGTGGCACTGATGCTCTCCGGCATATTTTAACCTGAAAAAATGATAAAGATGAAAAAGTGGATGGAACAATTCCGGGTCGAGGACTGGGTGGTGGTCTGGGTGAGCATTCCCCTGCTGGTGCTAGCCGCGGTCGCACCTTCCGCGCTGCCCAAAGTCCCCGCGACGCTGCTGGGCGGCGCTGCGTGGAGCAATATCGCCTGTCTCTTCGCCATCGTGCTGGTGGTGCTCTATGCCGGGTGCCTGATGCTGCGGCGACCGCTCAAGGGGCTGCTTGCGTCGCTCGTGGTCGTCTTCGCCGTCTCGTTGCTGGCGCAGATCGTCGCCAAGATCCCCTCCGTGTCGTATTACGGCTTCGAATCGGTATTCTTTTCGGTGCTCTTCGGGTTACTGATCCGCAACGTGTGGCATGTTCCCGCGTGGCTGAAACCCGCGATCCAGGGTGAATTCTACATCAAGATCGGCGTCGTGTGCCTCGGTGCCACGATCCTCTTCAGCGATGTGATGAAATCGGGTGTCTTCGGCCTCGTGCAGGCCTGCCTGGTGGTCGCCGTCGTGTGGTTCTTCGCCTTCCGGCTTTCGCGCCGCATGAAGGTCGACGAACGCTCGGCGATGATCCTTTCGAGCGGCGTGTCGATCTGCGGCGTGTCGGCCTGTATCACGGCGGCCCGCGTGGCGGGCGGCGACGACCGGAAACTTTCGTACATCGTTTCGCTGGTACTGATCGTCGTCGTGCCGATGATCTATCTGATGCCGTGGCTGGCGCATGTGATCCTGCCGCATATTTTCGACGATCCGCATGTCGTGCAGGAGGTTGCCGGGGCGTGGATCGGCGGTACGATCGACACTACGTCGGGTGTCGCCGCGTCGAGCATGATCGTGGGCGAGGTGGCCAACCAGCATGCCGTCATCATCAAGGCTGCGCAGAACGTACTGATCGGTGTGGTGGCTTTCTTCATCGCGCTTTACCTCTCGACGCGCCGCGGCGATAAGACCGGGCAGGCCCCGTCGCTGGGGATCGTGTGGGAGAAATTCCCCAAATTCATCATCGGATTCGTTGCCGCATCGCTGGTGTTCAGCCTATTGCAGGGAAACGGCCTCTTCACGGCCGATGCCAAGGGTAAACTTGCCGAGCCGGGTGTCGCCAAAATGTTCTCGACGGTATTCTTCTCGCTGGCCTTCGTCTGCGTGGGGCTCGATACGCGCCTCAAGGATATCGTTTCCCGGGAGAACCGCAATCTCCTGTGGGCGTTCCTCGCCGCCCAGGCTTTCAATATCGTCGTTACGCTCCTCATCGCGCTCGTGCTGTTCGGCGTACTGAAACCGATGCTGGGATAATCCCCGGCAGATGCCTTTCCATAGCCCCCGGAACCGAAGTTCCGGGGGCTTTTCATGCTTCCGGCCGGGCTGTAATGCTCGTCTGTCATCTGGCGTCTGTCGTCTGCCGTCTGCCAACCCTGCCCCGTCGATCCGTCCGTCCTTTCCGTGCGTTCGCTGTCCTGTCCGCCGTATCCTGCCGGCTCCGTTTGTCTGTGGCCTGCTCTGTCCTGCCTGTCCGGTTTGCGGCCTACACGTCTGTCGTGTCCCGTCCGCCGGTGCCTTGTGCTGCGAGGGATTTTCTTGTCCGGAATACCTTGGACGCAATGCCGTTATGGCCGAATAACATATTTTTCAGCCTTTTTAAATTGTCCGATGGTTAGTTTTGCTGCCATGATCCCGCCGGGACATGCATCCGTGCACCTCCGGCGGCGTGGAAAATTCCAATTCTAACCATAAACAACTAAAATGTATGGCAACAGTAAAAGTCAAGCTCAGGGAATCGACGGTCGGTGGGAAAGCGGGAGTAATATATTACCAGCTTTGCCATCGGCGCAAATCACAGCAGGTAACTACCTCCATGCGTCTCCAGCCCCGGCAGTGGGATGCAAGGCGCGGGTGTGTCATCACGCCCCTTTCGGGCGAAGCCCATGCGTTGCTGTCCGTGCAGCAGCGGATCGACCGTGATTTGTGTCTGTTGCATACGATCATCCGGGATTTCGAATTCCGGCAGGAGGGGTACTCGCTCAGGGATGTTGTCGATCGGTTCCGCGAGTCCCGGCGGAGCACCGTGCTCGCCTATGTCGAAACGCAGGCCGCAAGGCTCGAGGCGAACGGAAAGTTGGGGACGGCGCGCAACTACCGGCGGACACTCGGGAGTTTCTCCGATTTCCTGGGCGGACGGGACATTCCCTTTTCGCTCGTCGATGAACGGCTTGTGGGGCAGTATGACGACTGGCTCCGGCGCCGGGGCGTTGTCCGCAATACCGTCTCGTTTTATATGCGGATATTGCGTGCGGTCTATAATAGGGCCGTGAAGGAGGATGTCGTGCCGCAGGCCGATCCTTTCCGGCATGTGTACACCGGTGTCGACCAGACCTGCAAGCGTGCCGTCGGCGAGGATGTCGTCGTGCGGCTCCGGCAGCTGGATCTGACGCATTCCCCGTCCCTGGCATTGGCCCGGGATATTTTTATTTTCAGTTATTGTACGCGCGGGATGGCGTTCGTGGACATTGCCTTCCTGAGGAATCAGGATATCGTCGGGGATACGATCCGTTATGTCCGCCGCAAGACCGGGCAGCGCCTCGTTATCCGTATCGAGCCCTGCATCGCGAAGCTTATCGGGCGCTATGCCGGTGCAGGGCGCATATCCGGCTATGTTTTTCCGCTGCTCAGTTCGGACGATCCGGTCAGGGCGTTTTCCCAATACCGTACGGCCCTCGATTATTATAATCGTCGGTTGAAAAAGCTGTCCGGTTTGCTGGGGCTCGAAGTCCCGCTCTCCTCCTATACCTCGCGGCATACGTGGGCGACTGCTGCCCGGAACCATAACATTCCGTTGTCGGTCATCAGTGCGGGAATGGGACATGCTTCGGAAAAAACCACGCAGATTTACCTGGCTTCGCTCGAAAACTCCGTCATCGACCAGGCGAACCGGAGCCTGATAGCATCCTTATACGTGTAAGGTCTCTATATAAGAGATAGTTCTGTCTTGATTACCATCTGATAATCAATTATATAACATATAATAAAAGTTGTTTTTACCGACCTTGTTCGATTATTGTCTGCAAATACCCAAAGTCGGATTAAAAGAGCACTGAATTCATCCACTTGGCGAACAATTCGTGCAGACAATCGGGTTAAAGATGGTAAGTTTTTGATAATCAACTTGTTTTTGCATCGACAAGCGGTGCCGGGAACAAAAATATGATTTAAAAAATTTGGGCATATGCTTTATTTTTAGTACTTTTGCAAAAGTTATGAAGGTCTCTTATATAGAGACCGCACTTTAAAATACGGAAGTGTTCTTATGGGAGGCGCGTAATTGATTGAAAATCTTGGTTTTAATAGGTTTTCGATGTCCCCATGGAACGCTTTTTTCTCAACTGTACGCCTTTCCCGGGTGCCGAATCCCGACTTAACGGATCACAATAATGGACTGTCAGGACACAGATGCCAAATGGTATGTGCTTCGGGTTACCTATCAGCGCGAACTCTCCACCAAGGAGTATCTCGACAAACTGCATGTCGAGAATTTCGTGCCGGTAAGGGTCGTACGCCGCCGGGATTCCAAGGGCCGGTTTTCCCGGGTACGGGAAGCCGCAGTGCACAACTATATCTTCGTCCGTTCCACGCGGGAGGTTATCGACGACCTGAAGACATTCAGGCTGCCGATTCTGCGCTATGTGATGCATCAGCAAAACGGCGAGAACCAGATTATGACCGTGCCCGAGTCCCAGATGCGCAATTTTATTGCCGTGGCCGCCAATATCGACGAACCGGTGATTTTCCTTTCGCCCGAAGAGGTCGCGTTGTCGAAAGGCGACAAGGTGAGGATTAAGGACGGCGTATTCATGGGTGTCGAAGGCACGTTCATGCGGGTGAAAAACACCCGGGACAGACGTGTCGTTGTCAAGATCGACGGCATTACGGCGGTCGCTACCGCTTCCATTCCGTCCGCGTTGGTCGAAAAAATATGATCCCTGGCCTGTAAACCTGCAAAAGGAACTATTCCGGTTCCGATAAATTACTGACATGACACCGAATTACCTGAAGAAAATGTTGCCATTGCTGCTGGGTGCCGATCCCGCCCAGGCCACGAATGTGCAGCTCGTGTCGTTGGCAAAGGCTTTTGCCGCGGGCTATGGGTTGGTGTCGTCCGTGGCGCCTGCCGGGGAATTCGGTACGGAGGAAACCTATCGCAACAGGATCGACAGCTTGTTCTGGACGCTGTCTGAACGCTCTGAACACGAGCCCGACACAGCGATCCGTAGCCGGATGGTTCATGCCATGTATTCGCTTGCCTGCGAAACGGTGTTTTCCGTCGATCTGCGGAAGAAAAACTGTTGCTACCGGGCTGCGGACGCACTTGTCCGGGATTTTGTGGGCGTCGTCGGTGCCCGACCGGAAAACGGTCTGTTTCAACAGACGGGCGTCTGCATGTGCGCGGCCGACCTGCTCTATCCCGCTCCGGCTGTCGATGACGAATACCTGCTGTTCCTGAAACGGCAGATGGCCGGCTGGACATTCGCCCTGGATGCTGATGGCTGCTGGCCGGGGGTGTCGTCCGAGGTCGCATTGGAACGTATCGGGGTGATGAACCGGGTTGCCTGGATGTTTCCCGACTTGGAGAACGATGCCGTGATAAGGCGGGCGACGGGGTATTACCGCAGGTGCGTACGTGTCCCTGCCGACCCCCTGAATTTCGACGAGGGGTACCTCTGTACGCTGGGGCGGATGTACGAGGTCGCATTGCAGGGCAATGCCCTCCCTGTCGATAAACCCGTAGCGCGGCGGATCGCCCGGTTCATGTACGATTACAGCCTGACGCTGCCCGTGCGCGGCGACGCATGGTATTATTGCACTTCTTATGTCATACATTGTATTGCCGAAAGTATCGGGGCGCGACTGGAGGCTGAAATGGAACGGCATATCGCATAAATGATAAAGCCTGTTGAATTTTCCATTTGATTGCTGTCGATGTAAAACCTCTTCCTTTTCCGGATAATAAAATGAATCAGTATGGCAACGCCTCTTTGCTACACAGTCATCATTCCTTTCTTTATAGCCCTTTTCTTAGTCGGCTGGATCCATCCTAAACTGGTGAAGATCGCCCTGTTAAAAAACATTGTCGATAATCCGGATGCCCGTAAACTCCAGCGTACGCCTGTCCCGGTCTTGGGCGGCGTAGCGGTTTTCTTCGGGGTCGTGATCGCGATCGGGTGCATGAGCGCCGTCGTGGACTGCTCCGGACTGCCCGTCGTGATCATGGCCATGATGGCCATGCTCTATACCGGCACGATGGACGACATCCTGAACCTCTCTCCTTCCCTGCGGCTCCTGATCGAGATCGTCGTCGTGCTGCTGCTGATTTTTGTCGGCGGCTATTGCATAAACGACTTCCACGGTTTGTGGGGCATCGGGCCGATCTCTTCGTGGTATGCCGTGCCCCTGACTGTTTTTGCCACCGTGGGTATAATCAACGCCATCAACCTGGTGGATGGCGTAAACGGTCTTTCTTCGGGTTATTGCATCATGGCCTGTACCATCTTCGGCATACTTTTCCATCTCGCCGGCGAAGAGGCGATGACCATCCTGGCGGTAGTTTCGGTCGGGGCCTTGATTCCCTTCTTCCTGCACAATGTTTTCGGTAAAACCTCAAAGATGTTCATCGGCGACGGCGGGACGTTGGTCATGGGCACCGTCATGTCCGTCTTCGTGATCGCCATCCTGCAATCCGGCTCGCGGGTCGCAGCCTTTGTCGACCCCAATGTCGGGCTTGTACCGTTCACGCTGGCGGTGTTGTCGGTTCCCGTGTTCGATACGCTGCGCGTGATGTCGACGCGTATGCTGAAGGGCTCGTCGCCATTCCGTCCCGACAAGACGCACCTGCACCATATGTTCATCGACATGGGTTGTTCCCATGTTGCGACGACATTGGCTATCTTGGGATTGAATACGGCGGTCGTATTATGCTGGTGGGCGTTCGAAGCGGCTGGTTTTTCAATCGCCGTTCAACTGTATGCGGTCGTCGGCATGAGCCTTCTGGCCACGTTCGGGTTGTATCATTTCATGCAATGGCATATCCGCCGCGACACGAAATTCATGGGCATTATCCGCCGGCTGGGGTACAAGACCCATATCAGCCGTACCGGAATTTTTTTCTGGTTGCAGCAGGTCATGGATAAGGTTTGATTTCTTTATTTGCGGCCCGGGTGTGTCCGAGGCCCATTTTATTAAATTTAACTTATTGATAATGAAAGGTATAATCTTAGCAGGTGGCAGCGGTACACGGTTGTACCCGATCACGAAGGGTGTCAGCAAGCAGCTGTTGCCTGTTTACGACAAGCCGATGGTCTACTACCCCTTATCGG